>ENA-UOVV01000099-UOVV01000099.1-compost-metagenome-genome-assembly--contig:-NODE-99-length-131679-cov-9.712226_pt1 | contig 131679 bp, 112 predicted proteins | sample MGYA00238155_ERZ761577 | MGnify/ENA primary metagenome ERZ761577 (study PRJEB28898, sample SAMN06268775) | compost metagenome | isolation source: Emeryville, CA | place: USA:Emeryville, CA | collected...
CCGCTCACGAGCGTTGCACGGCCTGTCGACGCCTTCTCATCCTTACTGGTTAGGCATTTTTCGATATCGGCATCATAACCGGCACTCGGAAACGAATGCGCGATTCGGAGCCGCTTTCTGCTTCCGATCTACCACTCGTGCCAACTCCGATTGCGCCAACGTGCAATCCCAATCCGCCTTTCGTCTCCTTGCTATGCGTGACCGTGACAGCAACGTCGAATTCGATACAATCAACTGGCCGATAGGCGTCACGAGCACGATCATGCATAAAAGAGCCGTATGGGCCATCGCCGGCCTTGTTCACGACAACATTCCGGGGATTCACAGCGGCATCGGAGCTCTTTATGGCAGAATCTGCCTCAACGAGGCCGTTGACGATTTGCGTGATCGATTCGCGGATGAAGACTTGGAGGTCCATAAGCTTTTTTGCCTAACGTCAAAGATGAGCCACGCTGGCAGCCGGCGCGACGCGTGCGATAGCATGCTCAACATTCGCATTCCCCATGACGATAGCACGCGGCGTGACGGCTGTCAGCGTTGGCTCTGGCGCCTTGTTGGGCAGTAGGGGCTCGGTGCAGCAGCAGCGTGAAGGAAGAAGATGCGAACGAAGCATCGATGTGCGCTGGACCGAATCACATAGAGGCTGGATACGCGTGCCCAGCCGAAATATCCGAAGAACACTTTCCGCTCCGCGTGAACGAACGCCACTGACGATCGCTGTGCCGCCTTCAAATCTTTCCAGCAGGACGGATGATGAATCTCTATATGAATGATCGCCTGCGTGCCTCATGACTTTCGAATCAGACCGCATAGGAGCGGATACAGCCCAACAGTGTTATTAGCATCAACTCAGTTGAGCTTTGCGGGGGTTGGGGTTTCGGACTGGGAGGGGGAGGGGTATTGCAGCGATAGAGTCATAAGTCGTATGGGGTGAGAGGGCTGGGTGATTTTTAACAAAAACAAGATGGATTCCCGCTACCAGGCAAAGCTCAACTGCGAGTATGGGGTTGCCAGGTGGGAAAAATTGGCGCGGGGCGGCGTTGCTGGGGGCTCAAGATTGAACAAAGTTGTCTAGGGCCGGCTTTGTCTGAGGGTGTGCGTATATAATACGCGGCGGTGGGTCTTGGATTTCAACGCAAATGGAATACGTCGGCGGGAAACGATGGCTCGGTGAAACTTTAATAACCACCGTCTACTGATCACCGCCTAGGGTGGTTGTCGCATTTCCGATAATTTCCTGTCTGTTTGATTTCGCCCGCGCCGCCCCGGTTCGAGCGCCTGCACTGCGTGGGCGCGTGTTGGTTATTATAGCTTTTCTTGAATCGCGGTAAGTTGTGCGAGGAGGTTTTTTATACGGGCGGTCTGGGAATCGGTGGCGGCGGGATCGATGCCTTGTGTGAGCGCGGTGATGGCGCAGTCGGTTTCTAATGAAGATGTGAGCGCGAGAGTGCCGGTGAGTTCGAGCAAGGTGAAATCGCGGGGATGTTGTTCGAGCGCGGTGAAGAGTACGCGCAGGGCGTCAGCGGGGCGTTGTTGGCGTTTATATAAATCTGCCAGGATGCGCGTGCCGCCGATGGGATCGGTAAGGCGGAATTTTTCGGCGTGCGCGTAAGCTTTGTCCCAACCGCCGCCGGCAATCGGGGGCGCCTGACGATAAAATTGTACGAGCGAGTCGTTGGCTTCGAAGTCGTGTGGCGCGAGGGCTACGGCGCGCTCGAGCGCGTGCAGGCATTTGCGCGCCCAGCCGAGTTTGGAAAACAGCGGCGCGCTGCTGGCGCGTTTGCCGCAGACTTCGGCGTAATCGAGCAGGTAGCGGAGATTGTTGGGCGAAAGGGTGAGCGCCTGTTGGTGAAAGCGCGCGGATTCTTCGAGTTGATTTTCACGGAGCGCGATGCGGCCGAGGAAATAGAACGCTTCGGCGTCGTCGGGTTCTTCGGCGATGAGGCGTTCGAAGGCGGCGCGGGCGTCGTCGTTTTTCTTTTCGCGATAGAGTGCGATGGCGTTCTCACGAACCGTCGCGGTGGCGTCGGCGAATGCGGAAAGGGGAAGAAAAATCGCGACTGCGACGAGAAGCAGTGGACGCGAGAAGCGCATGAGCGATTGAGGCAATCGCTCCGCGCGGAAACGGCGAGGCGGTTTTTCGCGCGATGCTTTAATGCGCTCGCGGGGTTGCGGAAAAGCCGGTGAGGACGCCGGCGGCCCCGACTTTACTCGTAGCGCAGGGCGTCGATCGGGTCGAGCTGGGCGGCTTTGCGCGCGGGATAGAATCCGAAGAAGATGCCGACGGCGGCGCTGAAGAAGAAGGCGACGACGACCGACGCCGTGGAGATTTCGACGGGCCAGCCTTTCCAGATCGCGAGGCCTTGGGCGGTGCCGATGCCGAGCAGAATGCCGAGTGCTCCGCCCAGTACACTGAGTACGACGGCTTCGGTGAGAAACTGCATCAACACGTCTTTGCCGTGTGCACCGACGGCAAGACGGATGCCGATCTCGCGTGTGCGCTCCGTGACGGAAACGAGCATGATGTTCATGATGCCGATGCCGCCGACGACGAGAGAGACAAACGCGATGCCGGCGAGGAGCGCCGTCATGGTTTTGGAGCTGGCGGTGGCGACCTCGGCGATCTCGAGCTGATTGCGCACGGTGAAGTCGGGTTCGCGTCCTTGGCGGCGTTGTTGGAGCAATGCGGTGACTTCTTCCTGCACGCGCTCCATCGATTCCTGACTCGGTGCTTGGACGAGGATGCTGTTGATGCGATCGCGGCGTGTGACGCGTTTCATCGCGGTCGTGTAAGGAACAAGGAGAACGTCGTCCTGATCCTGTCCGAAGAAGTTGAAACCTTTGGAGCCGAGTACGCCGATGACACGCATGGGAATGTTGCGGACGCGGATGTTTTGTCCGATCGGATCGGTGCCGGCGAAAAGCTGGTCGGCGATGGTTTTGCCGATGACGCAGACCTTGGCGGTGGTGCGGACGTCGTTGTCGGAGAAAAATTCGCCGTCGGCTAGCGGCCATGCACGGACATCGAGATAGTCGGGAGAAACACCGGAAACGGACGTGTTCCAGTTGAGGCCGTTGGCCATGACTTGCTGACGGTCGCGCACCTCGACGCTGACGCCGATTGCGCCGGGGATTTCGCGTTTGATGGCTTCGGCATCGTCGACGGAAAGCGTGGATGCGGAGCCCCAGCCACCGCGGAGACCGCCCGAAGTCATGCTGCCGGGGAAAATGCTGATGACGTTTTGTCCGAGTCCGGCGATTTGGGCTTCGACCTGGGCTTTGGCGCCATTGCCCATGCTGACCATGGCGATGACGGCGCCGACGCCGATGATCATGCCGAGAGCGGTGAGGACCGAGCGCAGTTTGTTACGACGCAGGGCGCGGAAAGCGATGATGAGTGTGGCGACGAAGCGCATGGGAAAAACCCGAAACGAGAAGGCTGAATGCCGAAGAGATTAATGAAATGGCCAGAGACTAATGACCGGTGGTGAATGAACGGATAGGCTAGTGTGCCGACGGGGCGTCGGTGAGTTTGGCGGCGGCTTCGGCGGCGGCGAGTTTGCGGAGTTCTTCGTCGGCCATGAGGCGCGGCGAAACTTGCACGTCGCTGACGATGACGCCGTCGCGGAGGATGAGGTTGCGTTTGCAGTAGCTCGCGATGTCGAGCTCGTGCGTGACCATGAGGATGGTGATGCCCTGGTCGTTGAGCTTTTGGAAAACGCCCATCACCTCGACGGAAGTTTTGCTGTCGAGATTGCCGGTGGGTTCGTCGGCGAGGAGGACCTGCGGCTGGTTGACGAGAGCGCGGGCGATGGCGACGCGCTGTTGTTGGCCGCCCGAAAGCTGGCTCGGGTAGTGGTCGAAACGTTTGGAGAGGCCGACGATGTCGAGCGCTTGCATGGCACGCTCGCGCATCTCGCGGGAGGAGATGCGCTTTTTAGCGTAGAGCATGGGCAGCTCGACGTTCTCGAGCGCGGTGGTACGGGCAAGCAGGTTGAAGCCCTGGAAGACGAACCCGAGCTTCTGATTGCGGATGTCGGCGCGCTCGTTGCGATCGAGCGAGGAGACATCGATGCCATCGAGGAGGTAGCGACCGCTGGTCGGCCGATCGAGGCAGCCGAGCATGTTCATGAGCGTGGACTTCCCCGAGCCGGAGGCGCCCATGAGTGCGACGAACTCGCCCTGATGGATCTCGAGCGAGACCCCGCGCACGGCGCGGACCTCGATCTCGCCGTTGCTGTAGGTCTTGTGGATGTCTTCGAGTTTGACGACGGGCTGCATGTGCGTGGGCGCGCGGGAGAAATCAGCGACGGAATCCGCCAGGGCCGCCGCCGCCGAAGGGATTACGGTTGGGCTGGTTGGCGGCAGACGATGAGGCGTTGGGCACGTAGATGCTGGTGATGATCGTGTCGCCTTCCTGGAGGCCGTCGACGACTTCGGTGGACGAACCATCGGTGATACCGAAGCGTGCTTGGACCGGCTCGATCTTGAGATCGGGTAACGGGCTGAGCTGGCGATAAACAGTGCGCGTGGTGATGACCGGTTCGTTGCCGGAATCATCGCGATTGCGGCGACCGCCACTGAGCATGCGTTCGGGGAGTTCGAGACCGCGTTCGGCGGCGAGCGCTTTTAGTTTCTCGATCGAAGCGGCGTCGAGCGGTGTGCCGGGCGTGAAAGTCACACCGGCGTCTTGCATGAGCTGGCGCATCTGCTCGCGGGTCGCAGGTTGGGGAGCGCCGGCGGCGTTATTGCCGGCGGGTGCGGGCGGGAGGAATTGGTCGGGCACGCGGGCGCGGAGCGCGGCGTTGGCGATCTTGAGGACGTTGTCGCGGCGCGCGGTGATGATGGAAACATTGGCCGTCATGCCGGGCTTGAGGCGCAGATCGCGATTATCGACCTCGATGATGGTCGCGTACACGACGACGGATTGCGCGGTTTTGGGGAGATTGCGGATCTGCGAAACGCGACCGCGGAACTGACGGTTGGGATGCGCGTCGACCGTGAAAGTGACCTCTTGTCCGACGGCGACGGCACCGATGTCGGCTTCGGCGACGTCGGCGCTGATTTCCATCTTGGTGAGGTCGGTGACGAGCGTGAAAAGCGTCGGCGCGTTGAGGCTGGCGGCGACCATTTTGCCCACTTCGGTCTGACGATCGAGGACGATGCCGTCGATCGGCGCGTAGATGGTGCAACGGTTGAGATTGACGATGGCGTCTTCGACGGAGGCCTGCGCGGTGAGGAGCTGCGCTTCGGATTGGGCGAGCTGGGCCTCGGCTTGATCGAGCTCTTGTTGAGAAACGAGATTGCGGGCGCGGAGCTCGCGGGTGCGCTCGATGTTTTGGCGGACGAGACGATTGCTGGCTTCCGTGGAAGCGAGGCTGGCGCGAGCCTGGCGCAGTCGAGATTCGTAGGTGGCGGGATCGATGCGCGCGAGCACGTCGCCTTTGGTAACCTTTTGGTTGTAGTCGGCGTTTACCTCGATGATCTGGCCGGAGATCTGAGAGCTCACGTCCACACTCGTCGGCGACTGCAGAATGCCGGTCGCCGTGATGGTCTGGATGATGTCGCCGCGAGTGACCGTCGCGACCGAGACTTCGGGCGGCTTCACATCGCCGCGTTTCCAGAAATAATAAGCACCGCCAGCTGCGGCTGCGATGCAGACGAGCGTGATGAGCGTGCCGCCGAAAGATCGGGATTTGGCCATAGGTGGTAAAAGGGAGGATGAAAAAGCTGAGTCGCGCGGGCGTCGAGCCGGTAGAGACGCCGGAGCAACGGTTGAAGCGGTGAGGGGAAATGACGCCAATCGCTCCGAAAGGTGACACGTCATTTGTAGAAGAATGAAAAACGTTTATGCCGGGCTGGTCAGGCACTGCAAAAATGCCGAACATCCCGCTCGTCCATGAACGCATCGACCATGTTTTATCTCTGGGTTGCTCTCGGCGGAGCCTTGGGCAGTGCCGCGCGCTTTGGCCTTGGTCAATGGGTGACGCGCGTCAGCGCTCCGGGTTTTCCATGGGGGACGTTGCTCGTGAACGTGGTGGGGTCGTTTGCGATCGGCTTCATCGCGGCGGCGACCGCGCCCGGCGGACGCTGGCCGGTGGGAGATGTGGGAAGGCAATTTCTCATGACCGGCGTGTTGGGCGGTTTCACGACGTTCTCGGCGTTCAGTCTGCAAACGCTCGGTTTGATGCAGGAAAGCGCGTGGCTGAAAGCGGGCGGCAATGTCGCGGGCTCGGTCGCGCTGTGTCTTTTGGCCGTGTGGCTCGGACATCTGGCGGCGACGACGTTGGCGCCGGCGCGCGGCTGACGAAAAAATTTCGCGCGAATCAGACGTCGGGGCAAAAACCGTAGAGACGGTCGTCGCGGCCCTTGCCTGGCCAGTTGACCTGATCGACGCGGAAATACGTCATGAGCTCAAACGTGAGCCGGTTGAGCGCCGCTTCGAAAGCGAAGATCGACAGCAACGGCGGCGCGTCGACACGCAGCACATACGCGGTGAGGCCGATCTCGCGCAGCATCGTGAGACTGCGATCGACGAGTTCGGCTTCGATGGGAGAACTCGCCTGGAGGATCAGCGTGGGATGCGGACGCGCGGCCATTTGCTGAAAAGGACCGTGCGCGAATTGGAGGAAGTCCGAAATCGGTGGGCAGGGCCAGAAAAGGCCTTCCATGAATTTGCACGCGAGGTTTTGCGCGAACTCCGAGATCGGCGCGGCCGTGAGGAGATTGAAGCCCTCGGCGAAGCGCGATGCGGGCGCTTTCATCGCGGCGATGAGTTCGGCGGGGGGCGCGGCGTCGAGCAGCGGCAGCAGTTCTTCCGCGGAGGGCGCGCGAAAACGTGAGCAGGAAAACTGCGCGGCGAACTGCAGACAGGCGAGATAGCCGGCCATCGGTCCGACGAAGCGGATCAAGGTCGTGTACTCTTCCGCGAGCGGAAACTCGATCAACTCGCCGCCCTCGTCGAGCAACGACTGAAGCATCGCGGCGCGATCGTGTTTGCCGGCGGCGCGGGCGGACGCGGGCGAGGACGCGGTGAAAAGAATCGTATGTGAAAAATGGATACGCCGGCGGAGCGCGATTTGTGCGTTGGGCGAAACGCCCTGGCTGAAGACCACGAGCGTTTTCCCGGCGAAACTCTCCGGGTGAATCGCGGTGAAACCGGAGAGCGGCAGATACGTCGCCGCGCGATCGGTGTGGAAGTTGAGCAGCGTGGCGAGGTAACGCGCATGGGCTTCGGAGCTGCCGGTGCCGGTGACGATGAAACGCGAAGAGGCGAGCGTGGCCGGTTTGAGCGGCGCCGGTCCGCGCGCGATCATGTCGCGCAGGATGGCGGGGATCTGCGCCAGTCGTTCCGCCAGAAGCGTGTGGCCGAGGGGATCGGAGGCACTCATGGAACGCTCAACACTCCCCTTGAACGCTTAACGCCCAAGTGCCGGTACGATGAAACGCGATTGTAGGACTAAACGTGAATGGGGTGCGCGATCCGGTCATCGTGGGACGAGCGTTAAGCGTTCGAAGTTCGATATTGGATGTTCGACGTTCGCGCGAAGCGCGCGTCATTCGCTGACGGTGTGTTCGTCGAGGAAGATCCATTTATCGACGTCGATTTTGTGCGCGTTGAGCGCGGCGGCGTACTCGTTCTTTTTCACAAGGCTCGCCGGCGAATTCATCACCATCTGGATCTTTTCGTTGGGGATGTGGTGGCGCAGCAGGAGGATCGAGGCGTCGTAGTCGCGGCTGTCGTAGCCGACGCCGAGTTTGCGATACGCTTCGTCGGTGGAGAGCGCTTGTCCGGTTTCCGACATCATGCGGTCGGTGGCGTAGGCGCCGAAGCCGGCGCCGCGTCCGTCGTTGTGGAGCAGCAGCATCGCGCCCACACCGTAGGAGACGATGTGTTTCACCGATTGCTTGAGCTTGTCGCGGTTTTCGACGGTGCGAAGCGGGAAGCGGTTGAAGAGCGATTCGCTGTGCACGCGCACGACGGGGATGTCGAAGATGCGCGGCTTGCCGTGCGTGAGGACGACAAACTCCTGGCTCGTGACGACGTCGTAATAAACGTGCACGCGGAACCAGTACGGTGTGGTGAGCAAATCGACGATGGGATCGGCGGGATGTTCTTTTTTGAAAGCGGTGAGATTCGCCGGGTCGATTTTGACGAAGAAACGATTTTCGCGGATGAGCTGATAGCCGAGCACGAGCGGCTTGGGGCCGGCCATGTAGCGATCGATGGATTTCTTCTGAAAGAGGTCCTTGAACTGCGCTTCGGTGAGCAGCACGTCGTTGTCGACGGGCTTCATCGGCAGATAATAACTGGCCGAATAAATGAAGCGGCGCGCCTCGGGCAGCACGTGCGGCTTGAACGGCACGACGGGTTCGGGCGGCAGCGCGCGTTTCACCGTGGTGAGCGCCGGGCGCTTGAGAATGTGTCCGCCGGCGGCCTTTGAAGTAAGGTACGCGAGATTGAACGGCGATGGCTCAAACTCGAGCGTTTCGGTCCCCGCGATGGCGATGCCTTGAGCCTTCAACGCCTCGACCTTGTCGGGGTTGTTGGTGAGCACGATGAAGGGAGCCGTGATGCCCAGCAGATAACAAATCTGCGAAATGTTATCGTAGTTGCGGTGGTCCTTCATGAGGCCCATCGCGGCGTAGGCCTGAAACGTCGAGAGCTGATCCAGCGACGCCTGCACGAGCATACGATCGCGGGCTTTGCCGACGTAGCCGACGCCGCGGCCTTCTTGCATGAGGTAGAAAACGATGCCGTTGCCTTTTCGCGCGATGACCTCGAGCGCGCCTTCGAGTTGTTGCACACAATCGCAATCGCAGCCGCGCAACGTCTCGCTCGTCACGCACGAGGAGTGCAGTCGCGTGTAGAGCGGTGTGGCGGGATTGACGATGTCGCCGTGCGCGAGGGCGATGATGTAGTGCTTGTCGATGATGTCCTGAAAAATGTACGCGCGGAAGGTGCCGAAGCGCATATCGAGCGCGCAGTTGGCGATGTACAAGGTTTGTCCATACAACGGACGGTCGTCGGCCGAGGTCGGATGGATCACGCTGCCGGCGGTGTGCTGGATGCTGCGCACGAGCGCTTCGAAGTCGGGAATGGAGCCGGCCGCTTGAGCAGGTGGCGTGAAGGGAACGACGTTGGTCATGAGAGAAAACGGATTCGTTCGGGCGGTTGGTCGATCACCACCAAGCACGAATCAGTCCCCAGAAGATATGCAGGAAAAAGACGCCCGCCAGCCCATACGTAAAGGCCGGTACGGAGCGCGCGCGGCCCGTCGCGAGCGCGATCAGGGCGAAAGCGATCACGCCGAGCCCCAAACCTTCGGCGATGCTGAACGTGAGCGGAATGCACAGCAGCGTGATGACCGCAGGCATGGCTTCACCGAAGTCGGCGAGTTTGATCTCGGCCACCGCCTGAAACATAAAGATGCCGACAATCACCAACGCCGGCGCTGTCGCCACCGCGGGGATCGCGAGAATCAGCGGCGTCAAAAACAGCGCGAGCAGGAAACAAATCGCGGTCGTGATCGCCGTGAGTCCGGTGCGTCCGCCGGCTTCCACGCCGGAAGCGGACTCGACGTAGCTGACGACCGTCGAAGTGCCAAACAACGAGCTCAGGATCGCCGCGAGCGAGTCGCTCACGAGCGCGCGTCCGGCTTTGGGCAAAGTGCCGTCGGGCCTCAGCAAACCCGCGCGTTTCGTCACGCCGATCAACGTGCCGATGTTGTCGAACATATCGACGATCAGCAGCGTGATGAGAATCGGCAGCGCGCGCCAAAAATCGCCGAGCAGAAAATCGAAATTGAGTTCAAACATCAGCGGCGCGGGCGACGAGGGCCAATCGAAGAACGAACCGAGCGACGGCAATGTGGTGACGTGGCCGCCTTGTCCATCCGGCACCACCGTGCCGACCACCGTGATGATCAAAATCGACAACACGATCGCACCGGGAACGCGGCGCGTGACGAGGATCGCGGTGAGCAAAATGCCGCCGAACGCGAGCGCGACGGGCGGCGCGCTGAAGTCGCCTTGCGCGACAAATGTGTTCGGATTGGCGACGACGATACCGGCGTTTTTCAGACCGAGAAAGGCGATGAACAAACCGACGCCGCAGGTGATCGCGATTTTGAGCGAGTAGGGGATCGCGCCGACGATTTTTTCGCGTACGCCCGTCAACGAAAGCAGCAGGAAGATCACGCCATTCACGAACACCAGGCCGAGCGCGGATTGCCACGGCACGCCGGCGCCGAGGCAGATCGCGTAGGTGAAGTACGCGTTGATTCCCATGCCCGGCGCGAGCGCGAGCGGGAAGTTCGTCATGAAGGCCATCAGCGCGGTGCTGATCGCGGCGGTGAGCGCGGTGACGGTGATCAGAGCGCCGTGCGGCATGCCGGCCGCGGTGAGGATCGAGGGGTTCACCGCGAGGATGTAGGCCATCGCGGTAAAGGTCGTGAGGCCGGCTTGGATTTCGCGCGGCACAGTGGTCCCATGCTCGGCGAGACGGAAAAAACGCGCTACCATAAGCCGTCGATTCCGCACCAAGCCCGAAACGAGCGCGAGCCGGATTCGTGGGTTTCTTCGCGCGAAGATTGCGATGTTTTTGCGCGTTTCTTGCTTGGTTCCGCGGCGCGCCGGACGCTTGTATGCGCATCGCGATGCCGATCATCGACGCCCATGTTCATCTGTATCCTGACGAGCTCAACCGTGCGCCGGCGGCGTGGGCTGAAGCGCATGGAGAAAAACACTGGGCCACACTCTGCACGCGCGTGCGCAAAAACGGACGACCGGTGCAGGGCTTTCCGTCAGTCGGAGAATTGTTGCACGCGATGGACGACGCCGGCGTGGAGCGCGCGATTCTCCAAGGTTGGTATTGGGAAAACCACGACACGTGCGTCTGGCAGAATCGATTTTATGCGGAGTGCATTCGCGCGCATCCGGACCGGCTGAGCGCATGTGCGACGTTTCACGTGAACGGAGGCGACGCCGCGCTCGCGGAGATCCGTCGCGCGCACGCGGAGGGTTTTTGCGGCCTGGGCGAACTCTCGCCCCATTCGCAGGGATTTTCGATCGAGCATCCGGTGTGGCGCGAGGCGCTGACACTCGCGGGCGAGCTCGGTTTGCCGGTGAATCTGCATGTCACCGAATCGGAAGGTCGCGCGTATCCCGGAAAGATCGCGACGCCCGCGGAGGAATTCGTGCGTATGGCGAAACTGAATACGCGCACGACCTTCGTGCTGGCGCATTGGGGCGCGCGGCTGCCGTTGCATCCCGAGCTCGGCGCAGAAGTGAAAACGTTGCCGAATCTTTATTACGACACCGCGGCTTCTCCGCTGATTTATTCGCCGGTGGTCGCGAGCGAAATGCTCGAGGCGTTTGGCGCGGACCGCGTGTTGTTTGGATCGGATTATCCGTTGTTTCTGTACCCGAATGCGCCCGAACAACCGTCGTCGTTGCGTGCGTTTGTCGATGAAGTGCGCACGGCGGAAATGAGCGATGCTGCGCGCGCGGCCGTGCTCGGCGACAACGCGGCGCGCGTGTTTGCGCGGCGCTGAGGCGCGGTCGCTTACTCGATTTTCTTCGCGGCGGCCTGTGCGAGCAGACAGAGCTCGGCGGCCTTGAAGGCGTGGGCCTGCGTCATCGCGTTTTCGGTGCGATTCAGGCAGTCGAGGATGAGTTCGCCAAAGAAACGGAAGCCGACCTGGCCGGTGACGTTGAGATGATGTTCGCCGTGCTGATCGACGAGGTAGAGATGATCGCCGGACCTCTCGCGACCGACATCGATGTATTTGCGCAGCTCGATGTAACCCTCGGTGCCGAGGATGATCGTGCGACCGTCGCCCCACGTGCCGAGGCCGTTGGGCGTGAACCAATCGACGCGGATGTAGTTCGTCGCGCCATTGTTTCCGATGAGCGACGCTTCGCCGAAGTCTTCGAATTCGGGTTTGTCTTGATTGGCGTAGTTGGCGACGGCGGCGTTGGCGATGGTGGCATCGGTCGCGCCGGAGAAGGTGAGAAATTGTTCGAACTGATGACTGCCGATGTCGCAGAGGATGCCGCCGAAACGTTTTTTTTCGAAAAACCAAGAGGGACGCGACGCTTTGCTCAGACGATGCGGACCGAGTCCGATGACCTGGAGCACGCGTCCGATCGCGCCGGCTTGCACGAGATCGGTGGCGTGCATGGCGGATTCCACGTGCAAGCGCTCGCTATAATAGACCGCGTACTTGCGTCCCGTGCGTTCGACGGTGGCGCGCGCGGCGGCGAGCTGGTCGAGCGTGGTGAACGGCGTTTTGTCCGTGAAATAATCTTTGCCGGCTTCGAGCGTGCGGCAGCCGATGGGGCCGCGTTCGTTGGGGATCGCCGCGGCGGCCACGAGGCGCACCTCGGGATCGTCTAAAATTTCATCGTACGCGCGCGCGATGCGCGCCTGCGGAAAACGTGCGTGGAGCGAAGCGACTTTTTGCGGATCGGGATCGTAGATCCAACGCAGTTGCGCGCCGGCTTCGGCGAGGCCTTCGCATTGGCCGTAGATGTGACCGTGCTCGAGAAACGCGGCGGCGAAAACGAACTCGCCGGGAGCGACGACGGGCGTGGGTTTGGGTTTTTGAGGAGTGTAGCGCTGAGCGTCGGCGGACGAAGACATCGCGAAGGTCGTCAAAGCACGGGCTTCTTGGCCGCGTCCTTGGTTTTCTGAGCGAGCGCCTTCACGGCGCGATCGATGCGCGAACGCACGGGTTTGGCCATGCGGTCGATGAAGAGCACGCCTTGCAGATGATCGTTTTCGTGTTGGATGCAGCGCGCGAGCATGCCGTTGCAGACGAGGACGTGCGGCGTGCCGTTGGCATCTTGAAACGAAACGGAAATCGCATCGGGGCGAACGACGTCCCCGCGGATGTTGGGAAACGAAAGACAGCCTTCCTCACACACGTCGTCGGGCGACGGGAGTTTTTTCACCTCGGGATTCACGATCACCATCGGCATGATGAGATCGAGCGGCGGACGCGAGCCATCGAGTTCCCACGAGAAGTCGTGATCGCACTCGCGCAGATCGATGACGCAGAGCTGCAGCGGTTTTCCGATTTGTTGAGCGGCGAGGCCGATGCCGCGCGCCTTGTGCATGGTGTCGACCATGTCGCTGGCGAGCTGAGCGAGCGACGCGTCGAAAGTCGTGACCTTCGCTCCCTTTTTACGCAGGACGGGGTCGTTATAGTGAACAATTGGCAGCACCATGGGTCGATTGAGCGGAAAAACTTGGATTCACGTCAGGGTCCTCGCAAATAAATATTGTCCATTACGATGAGCGTTTCCGGCACTCAGAGCAAAAACCTGCCCGCGGCCGTGGTTTGGCTGACCTTGGGGTTGGTTCTTCTCGCGGGCGCTTGGCTGGTGCCGGTGAATCTGAAGTCGGTGACACCCGCGTTGATGCGCGAAGCGGGCCGTCGGTCGGCGTCGGTCGGCGCGTATGGGCAGCAACTTCTCGATGCGGAAAAACTGGGAGCCGCGCAGCTCGTGCTCACGGCGGCGCGTCTGGTGGACGACAAGGACGCGGGCGCGCTCGATCGCAGCATCCGCGAGTTGTCGGCGCGACGGCCCGAGTGGGTCGTTTGGGGCGGCTGGGATGCGTTTCTGGATCCGTTGATTCGCGAGAACGAGCCGACGGCGGGGCAGGGCAGCACGCCTGTATTGAATTTCTTCATACGCGAAAAAGCGCGTCGCTCGCTCGAAGCGTTTCTCAGCGGCTCGCGTTCGCTCGGTGTGCAGACGGTGCTGCGCATGCGCGACGTCGAAGGCACCGAGCAATTTGTGCCGGCCAGACGCGCGGGTGGTCAGGCGCTCGACGCGGTGATTCTGCTCACGGCGCTGTTGTATCAGTCGGAAAATCTCGCGCCACCGCTTCAACGCGAACTGCGGGGACTCGCCGAACGCGCGGAGCAGAACAATCACCTCGGCGAACTCGAGCCGTTTTTCACCGATCTGCTTTCACTGGGGAAGCGCCTGAACTGGGTGCAGTTGTGCGAACTGCTGCGCAAGACCGACAGCACGAAGACGGTCAGCGAATTCGCGCATCTCGCCCGCGTGGCGCGCGACGATCTTGCGGTGATCTACACGGCGGCGTTGTTCACCAACTCGGCCGATCGTGTGGCCGCGTATTTGATTCAGTACGGAAAGAGCGGCTTGGAAGATTTGCGCTACGCGCTCAGTTTCGGCCAAGGCGCGGCGCAAGTGCTCTTGCTGCATCAGCAACCGGTGAATCGCGGTGTGACGCCGAGCATCGGTGCGGTGGCGCAGATCGCGTTGCTCAACCCGAAGTTCGCGCTGGGCCTGAAATATCTTGGGTTCCTCCTGGGAGCCTTCTGCCTGTTTCGCGGTCTGGAATTTGCATTGCGCAGCGATGCCGGCGGCCTCGCGCCTCTGCGTCTGAAAAGCGGGGCGCTGGCGGTGCTCATCGCCGCCTTTCTCGTGCTGCTCACCGAGCCGTTCCTGCTCAAGACCGTTCCGGTCTCCGAATTTAAACTCAAACTCAACCTGCCCGTACTTGTCAGTGCGGCAGACGTTCACCAACAAACTCCGCCCGCTTCTCCCCCCGCCATGGACAACTCAACCATCTTCTCGATCGCCTTCTTCGCCGCGCTGCAAGTCGGCATGTATATCATCTGCCTGTTGAAAATCCGTGAGATATCCCGTCAGCCCGTGTCCCCGATGGTAAAGCTGCGCCTGATGGAGAACGAAGAGAATCTCTTCGACGGCGGTCTCTACATCGGCATCGGCGGTACCGCGACCGCGCTCGTGCTCCAAGTGCTCGGCATCATCCAGTCCAACCTCCTCGCCGCGTACTCCTCCAATCTCTTCGGCATCGTTTGCGTGGCGCTCGTGAAGATCCGCCACGTGCGTCCCTACAAGCGCTTGTTGATCCTCGAAGGTCAGGCCGCCTCGCTGGGAACGCCGATCGCGCCCGCGCCCACGGTGAAGCCCATGTCGTCGTCCGCCCTCTGATCGGACCATGAACAAAACGCTGCTCCTCATTATCTGTGACTTTCTGTTGCTCAACATCCTCGCGCTCACGCGTTGGGAAACGGCGGCGGAGCCCATCCGTCCGCAACAGACGCCCGCGGCCGCCAACGGCGCCAATCCCGCCACGCAAGAAGAGGACATCGTGGATTTGATGAAGCTCTCGCTCGAGGATGAGCGCGCGCAACGCGAACAGCTCGCGCAACAACTCCAGGCGACCGCGCAGGATCTGCAGTCGCGCGAACAGATGCTGGCCCAGTTGCAAAACGAGAAATCGCAGATCGCGAACTCGCTCGCCGACACGCAGCGCAATGCCGAGCGACTCGCGCAGCAGTTTGAAAACGCGTCGCGCGACGCGGCTATTTCCAAAGAAAAACTCGCGCAGCTGCAGCGCGAACTCGAAGAGCGTCAGGCCGAGGCCGAACGTCAGCGTAAACAGCTCGCGCAGTTGGAGGAGCAACACGCGCAGGCGCGCGAACGCATCGAGTCGCTCAATGTCGCGGTGAAAGTCGCCGAGCAGGAAAAGGTGATGCTGCGTGAAACCGCCGAAACGCTGAAAACGCAAGTCGAGCAGGAGCGGCAGGAACGTCTGCGCGTGCAAGAAACCACCACGCAACTCGCGCAGGGCGTCGGCACGCTGGCGGAGCGTTCCAGCGAACTCACGCGCGAACTCCGCGATAGTCGACCGATCAACGCGAACATCCTTTTCAACGACTTCCTCGCGAACCGCGTGCAGACGCAGTTCAACGTGTCTCGCCCTGCATTGTTCGGCCAAGCCAATCGTCAGAAAGAGGCGCGCACAATTTTCGTCACCGATGGCGAACGCACCTACGCGTTGCTGCACATCGACGACACGCCGTTTAACTACCGCGAGCTCGGTGCTGATTGGGAAAATATTTCGATCACCTTCGCCAAAGGCGGCAGTCGCGCCTCCGTGCCGATGATGCATTTTCTTTCGATCGATCCGCGGCTCGTCGCACTGCCGGTCGATGAAGAGCAAGTCGCTGCTATCGGCGCCAAGGTCTACAAGACCGCGCTCGATCCGGTGAAATTTCCCGAAGCGTTGCTCATCAGCAACGGCGGTGCGGGTTATGGCGAAGTCGCCTTCAAGCTCGACGCGTCCACGCCTGGGTTTGTGCGCATGGACAATCGTCTCATGAAACGACTCATGGGCGACTTCTCGCCATCGCGCGGCGATCTCGTGCTCAGCAAAACGGGCGAACTGCTCGGCATCATGGTCAACGGCGACTATTGCGCCGTGATTAATAATTTCCTTCCCGCGCGCACGATTCGCACGGGGACCGGCGTCGCCGATCAGAAAACAGGCGAGATCCTCAACGAAATGGCCGCGCGTGTGCGAGCGCTGCCATTCCGCATGCAGTGATGGCGGAACAGGCAGGGAGGGGCGCGGGGTCGATGCGCGTCGTGATTCCCAGGGGCTGTGGGGGGGCACCTCGCGTTTTTGCCGATTTGGCATGAAATAGAGCTCGTTTCTAAAGCATCTGCGAGCTGTGTCGAAGGACACGGTTCATCACCGTTGCTTGGTCGCGATGCGAGTAGCGAGCGTTGCCACCAAGCGGCGCGGCCGTCGTCCCCAACCTGTGAAGCTGCGATCAAAGTCATTTCTCCTCATCTTTCTCGCATTCATCGGCGCTACGGTGCTCACGCTGCTGGGCACGCGGGTGGTGGCCTTGCGGGGGTTCGAGCAACTTGAAGAACAGGAGGCGCTCCGCATGGCCGGGCGCATCCACCGATTGACGCAGGCCGGCTTGGAGGACCTGGAGCGCGTGGCGTGGAATTTTGCGCGTTGGGAGGAAGTGGCGCTGCTCGTGAACGATGGCGATGTAAACGCACTGGAAGACGTGCTCGCCAGCGATCCCGCCGTGGAAAGCCGCTGGGATCTGATGATCATCGCGCAGCAAGATAGCCGTGTGCTGATCGCGCATTCGAGCCAGCGCGACGATGACGGACTCGTGCCGATCGCGGATGAACTCACGCAAGCCCTGTTGGCGTACGTGTATCCAAAAAACAATGACACCGGCGAGACGGGACGCGCGGAGTATGCCGTGGTGGACGGGCGCGTTTTCCAAATCGCATGGGCGGGCGTGCATGCGCGCGCGGCGGGAGGAGCCCGTGTTGGCGTTTTGCTGGTCGCTCGCGAGATGAGCGAGGCGCTCTGCCGTCGCCTGGGCCATTTGATCGATGCGCCGATTACACTCGTCGCGCCATCGGAGCTGGTGGATCGCAACCGCCTGGAAGGAGATTTTGTTTCGCGTGATGAAGAGGGTGTAGTGTCCGGTTTTGCGGTTCTGCGCGCGGCGAACGGTGGCGTCGCCGCGGTGTTGAAAGCGAAGCACGAGACGTCGTTTCGTCAGCGCAGTGCGCATTTGCTGCGAATTTTGATGGTGGTGCTCGTGGCGGGCGCGCTGCTGCTGTGCGTGTTGATCGACCGATTGTTGATCAACACGCTGATCGATCGCCTCGCAGGCATTGGCGAAGGACTCGATCGCATACAGCGGACAGGAAGTCTCAGCGAACGACTCGCGGTCAACGGCCACGATGAAATCACCGCGCTCATCCATGAGATCAATCGCTTGCTCGATTCGGTCGAAGCCTCGCATCAAGCGCTCGAGCGCGCCAACGCCGAGATGCAACAGCGCGTGGCGGAGCGCACCGCTGCGCTAGCCGATGCGAATGCAGCGCTCGAAGCGGATATCGCCGAGCGCATCAAAGCGGAGCAGGAGCGGGAACACCTTCGCGAGCAGTTGGTGCGTGCGCAAAAAATGGAAGCCGTGGGCACGCTCGCTGGCGGCATTGCGCACGATTTTAACAACATCCTCACCGGCATCCTGGGACATGCCCAATTGCTGGCGGGCGCGCTCAAAGGAGGTCCTCAGGACGAAACGAATCTCAAGCAACTCGTAGCCGCAGCTGAGCGCGCCGCGGCGTTGGTGAAGAAGATCCTGGCGTTCAGCCGCCAGACTCCCGGCGAGCGGCGGCTCGTGCCTGTTCGCCAAGTGGTGAATGAAGTTCTTTCGCTTTTGCGTGCCGGGCTGCCGTCGGCGATCGCGATGCGCTGCGTATCGAATACCGAAAACGATGTGGTGATGGCCGATCCCACACAGTTGCACCAGGTGCTCATGAATCTCGGCACCAATGCAGGCTATGCGATGGGGGCGAGCGGCGGCGAACTCGAGGTGCGTATCTCGCGCGACAAAGTGGTCCAGCCGCTCCTGGGTCTGTCGCCTGGCCACTATGTGAAGATATCGGTGCGCGACACCGGTTGTGGCATGTCGCCGGAGGTGATGGCGCGCATTTTCGATCCGTTCTTTTCGACCAAGCCCGTCAATGAAGGCACCGGGTTGGGCCTCGCCGTCGTGCATGGGATCGTGCTCGATCATGGCGGCGCGATCGACGTGCAAAGTCGCGTGGGACAGGGCACGGCGTTTCATATCTGGCTGCCTGCGGCCGACTCCGCTGCGGATGCGCCGGCGCAGACGCCGCTGCCGCCGCTTGCAGGCAACGAACGTATCTTGTTGGTCGATGACGAGGAGATCGTTCGCACCGTATTGGAAAAAGGACTACAGAAGCTCGGTTATAGTGTGATTGCGGAGTCGTCGGGGCAGGAGGCGCTGGCACGAGTCAAAGCGACGCCGGATGATTTTGATTTGATCATCACCGATCAGACCATGCCGCAGATGTCGGGCTTGCAGCTCGCCGCGGCGATTCACGCGATTCGCCCCAATCTGCCGATCATTTTGGCGACGGGCTATTCGCCGGACGTCGCTGGCCGCGATCCTGCGGCGCTCGGGCTTGTCGGCATCGTCGGCAAACCGATGCATTTCACGGAACTCACGCAGATGATCCGCGACGCGGTCGCGAATAAATCGTCGTAAGTGTAGTGATTATTCGGATACAAACGTGACCTGGAGAGTTTCCCGAGGCGCGATGTCGAATGCAGTTCGATATGCTTGGTCTGAGTTGAACTGAAACGTGCTGAAACGTCGGGCTTCGAAAGACAGGGCGACCGGCTCCTGTTGGAACGGCCAGGGCGTGATTTCGCAGGTGGATTTATTGCGCGGCCTGCAATGGATCTCAGTGCTTTCGCGGGTGGTCGTTTCGATTCGATGACGCAGGGTGCAAGGCTCCTGATAAGCGACGCAGGCTACCAGCGAAAGCTGGTCACAGGTTTGCAGAAAACGAAAGGCGCGTTCGAGCGCGGTCGGGCTGGCGTGGAGTTGCGCGGCGGTGTCGCGCTGAAAGGCGCGCTGAGCTTCGACAAACCCGGCATGCAGCGCGCGGTACTTTTCGGGGATCGTCGAAAGATCGGCCCGCTCCGTGAGGAGGTTGACCGTGTGCATCGAGACGATGATGGCCGCGAACGGATTGCGCGCGGCGACGGCCTCGGTCGCTTCGGCGCGCACGCGGAGATAGGCGGGCAGATCGATATTTTCGAAAGCCGAATAGGCCCCCACCAGACTTCGCGTGAATGCCTCTGGTTCGCCGTGTTGGTTGAGCATGGGACGCGAGTCGCGCAACAACCAGCCGTCGTCGTGCGTGAGCACGGCGGACAAGATATCATGGCGCGGTTCGGGAATGGGAAACTGCGCGTTGCCCCACTCGCAGGCGATGCGCCAGGCGAGGCGGGCGTGTTCGCCGTGCGTGATCAGAAATAAACCGTCATCCGTTTCCCTGCGGATCATGCCTGCTGATTAGCAGAAGGCAGGCCGTTTTAGCGCCCAGTTGATCACCGGACTTTGCGCGGAAGGAACGATGAGTTGAAGCCCGGTGCTCAGACCGCCGGGAAGCGGCACGGGAATCGTCAAAACCGCCAGACCGCCGAGGCTGGCGGGTGTCGTGAGCGCGAGCAGCCGGTTGCGGTTTCCCAGCGTGCATTGTTCTTTGGTCAGCGCCGGAAACGGAGTCGCGGGCATGATAAGGAAGTCGTGGTCCTCGAAATACGTCTGCCACGCCGCGCGCACGCGGTCCCAAACGGACTGCGCCTTTTCGACATCAGCGGCTTTCCAGTGACGTCCGCGGTCGATGCGCTCCCACACTTCCGGGCTGTAATGATCGCGATAGCGGTCGAGCCACTCGGCGTGAACATCAAAGGCCTCGATGCTTTGGAGCACGGCGTACGCTTCGGTGGAGCCGGTGAATTGTTGTATTAGAAATTCGGATACGCGCGCGGGCGCAGGTGCCGAAAATTTCCCGGCGGCTTTTGCGAATGCCCGGGCGACGTCTTCATCGGCCGCTTGCCCGAGCGCGTTGAAATCGAGGAAGCATCCGCGCGGTTCGCGCTCGGGCGGCGTGGGTTTCCCGAGCAGGTAGCGGTTGATCAACTGGAGGTCGTTGGCGTTTTGCGTGAACCAGCCGGCGGTGTCGAAGCTGGGGGCGAGCGGAAAGGCGTCGCTGATGTACGCGTCTTTAGGCGTGAGCCGGAGCCCGTAGAGGCCGCAGAAAGCGGCCGGCACGCGGATCGAGCCGCCGGTATCCGTGCCGACCGCCAGTGGGACGATGCCGGCGGCGACTGCTGCCGCGGAGCCGCTGCTGGAGCCACCGGTCGTGCGACCCGGGAAATGCGGATGTTCGCAATCGCCGTGGTGAGGGTTTTCGCCGGTGAGACCGTACGCGAATTCGTAGAGATGGGTTTTGGCGGCGAGGATGGTGCCGAGACCGCGCAAGGAGTGGGGGAGTTTGCTGTCGCGCGGGCGCAGCGGCAGCGTCGCGGGAGGAAAATTGGAGCCGGCGTTAAGGGGTTGGCCGGCGGTGAAGAAGATGTCTTTCAGCACATAGGGCACGCCGGCGAGCGGTGCGATCGTGCCGACCACACGTTCGAAATTCGCCAGCAAATCCGCTTGAGGCGTTAGCGAGGCGAAGACGGCGCGCGCTTGTCCATCCGGCAGACCAGCACGCAGACGGCGGGCGATTTCCTTCGCGGCGCCGGCCGGATCCTGAGTTCCCAGTGCCTGCCACTCGGCCATGGTCATGGCGGAGAATTGTGACGACATGGCGACAAGGCTGAGCTCCGCGCGCGCGAGGGCAATCCTGACCTTGTGCATCTTGACGCGACGAAAACCTTGGCAACGGCGCAGGCATCTCTGAAACAACACGCATGAATCCTGAAGCGAAGCTCGCCGAACTCGGACTTTCACTGCCCGCCACGCCTGCCGCTGGCGGCAACTACGTGCCCACCGTGCGCGTCGGAAATGTGCTGCACTGCGCCGGCACCATCAGCGTGTGGGACGGAAAACTCACGCATGAGGGCCAGGTAGGCCGCGAACAAACCGTGCAGACCGGCTACGAGTCGGCGCGTATTTGCGCGTTGAATACATTGGCCAACATCAAAGCCGCGGTCGGCTCGCTCGATAAAGTGGCGCGCATCGTGTACGTCGGCGGTTACGTGAACGCGATCAGTGGCTTCTCCGACAGCCCGGCGGTGATCAACGGCGCGAGCGATTTGTTTGTGTCGATTTTCGGCGAAGCCGGAAAACACGCCCGCGCCGCCGTGGCCGTGGCTGGACTCCCGAAAAACTCCACGGTGGAAATCCAAGCGATCGTCGAGTTGAAGGCTTGAGCGCCTGAACAGGGGCGCGGCGGTTGGATCTCGACCGTCGTTCCAGGCAGGAAGCGCGGCTAAAAGCGACGCTCCCCAAGGGCGTTCCGACATCTTCACATTCGCCGGAGAAAAGTCCTTGCGCTCCATTCTGACGAGGTTTTGCTTCGTGCCCCTGCTCCCGGAGAGATGGCTGAGCGGTCGAAAGCGGCGCTTTGCTAAAGCGTTGTACGGGTAACACCGTACCGGGGGTTCGAATCCCCCTCTCTCCGCCAGCTTTCCCTCTGAAAAACGAGGGATTTTGAGCCCGGCCGGGCTGGACTGATCATCCGATCGAAAACGCTATAGAGCGGTCTGAAACGAGGGCGTGTTCATCACTCTCTTCATCGGCGAACCCGTTCTCGATTTTCTCATCGAATCTGCATTGGGAATATTGGCGGCTTCGCCGTCCGTGAGCCGGGGAATATGCGACTCGGTCTTCCGCTACGCGGAAGGTTTACGGTCGAGCTTCATGCTCACCGTGGTTGGCCGGGGCTTGGGGCGAGGTCGGTGGCTTCGGCGATGAGCGCCTGCATCTTGTTGATGAGGTCTTCGTGCGCGAAGGGCTTGGGGATGAAGCCGACAAGCGGGGCGGCGATGATTTGTTTGCGGGCGTCGGTCTCGCTGTAGCCGCTCATGATGAGGACGGGCACGGTTTTGCTCAGGGCGCGCAGTTCACGCAAGGTGGCGGGCCCGTCGATGCCAGGCATCGTGAGGTCGAGCAGCACGGCCTTGAAACTCATGCCGTGCGCGAGCGCGAGCGCGAGGGCTTCGTAACCGTCGGCGGCGAGCGCGACGGTGTAGCCGTGTTTTTCGAGGATGGATGCGGCGATTTTCCGGACCTGTGGCTCGTCGTCCACGACAAGAATGGTGCCTTCGGCTTTGTTTTCCCGTGTGACGGGGCGGACGGGAGCTGGAGTTGCGGGCGTGGGGCCAGAGGCGGGAGGCAGCGCGAGGGTGAAGGTGGTGCCTTTACCGAGTACGCTGCGGACGAAAAATGCGCCGCGGTGCGCGCGCACGATGCCGAGAACGGCGGCAAGCCCGAGACCGCGGCCGGTGAATTTAGTGGTGAAGAACGGGTCGAAGATGCGCGTGATCGTTTCCGCGCTCATGCCGCAACCGTCGTCCTCGACTTCGAGTGTGATGTACTCGCCCGGGGGACGTTCCTGGCCGATGCGCGCGTCGCGCAGTTGCTCGGCGGTGATGTGGGCAGTTGCGCTGCGGATGCGGATGTTTCCGGGCGCGGTGCCGATGGCATCCGACGCGTTGATCACGAGGTTCATGATCACCTGGCGGATCTGCGAGGCATCGATTTCGACAAAGAGCGGTTCGCTCGAAAGTGCGAACTCGAGCGCAGCGTTTTTCGCGATCGAGGTTTTGAACAAGTGCGTGGTGTCTTCGATCAGACTGTTGAGATTGTGCTTCTCGAGCGAGAAGCGGCTCTTGCCTGCGTAGGAGAGCATTTGACGGCACAAGTCGGCGGCGCGATTGGCGGCGGTTTCGATATGCTCAAGCGCTTCGGCGGATGCGGCCCCGTTGGTGACACGGGCCAGCGAAGCGTTGCCCATGATCACGGTGAGCAGGTTGTTGAAGTCGTGCGCGATGCCGCCGGCGAGTACGCCGAGACTCTCGAGCTTTTGCGCTTCAAGCATTTTAAGCTGAAGCTTTCGGCGCTCTTCGTCGGCTTTTTTGTTGAGCGTGATGTCTTGAATCGAACCGAAGACGCGGACGATTTTTTCGCCCGCAAGCTCGACGCGGCCGATGTAGCGCACCCAGACGAGACGGTGTTCAGCGGTGACCAGCTCCAGCTCGAGGTCGAAGGGCTGACCTTCATTCGTGGCGCGAGCCAATGCGGCGGTGAGCACTTCGCGGCTTGAAGGCGTGAAAAACTCAAAAACGCGTTCCTCGGGCAGCGAATCTTCGGAAGGGGGCAGTGCGTGGATGCGCCAGGTTTCTTTGGTCCAGAAAATCGTGCGTGTGCGCAGATCGTATTCCCAACCGCCCATGCCCGCGGCTTGTTGGGTTTGTTCGAGCAGTGCCTGGCTGCGCACGAGGGCTTCCTCGATACGCTTACGCAGCGTGATGTCGGTGGCCGCGCCGGTGATGCGGATCGGTTGTTGATCAGGACCGCGCGCGACGACTTTGCCGCGGTCGAAAATCCAACGCCACGAACCGTCCTGTGCGCGCAGACGATATTCGGTGCGCGCTTGGCCATCGCGGATGAGGCTGCGTTTGAATTGTTCGAAACGATCAAGATCGTCGGGATGCACGTGATCGCGCAACCCGTCGATCTGCGAAGCGATTTCGTTGGCGGGATCGGCGAGGATCTCCGTCCAGCGGTGGCCGCGGTAAACGCGGCCGTTCACGATGTCCCAATCCCAAAACGCGTCTTCGCTTCCCTCGAGCGCGAGCGCGAGGCGTTCCTCGCTGGTCTTTAACGCTTCGGTTTGGCGACGCAGGCGACGGAGCAAACGCCGCTGCACTAAAAACACTGCGGTCAACGCGGCCGCGATCAGCGTGAGCGTGAGCCAGTGCGCGCGCAGATCGCGCCAAGCAGCGAAAGGCTGTTCGCTTGGATCGATCCACTTCGCGTACAGACGATCGTAGGTGCCGTTTTCGCGAAGTGCGTGGAGGCCGAGATTCAGTTCGTAGAGCAGCTCGCTGCGTCCGCGCGGAACCGCGAAATGGGTGTTGTAGTGCAGACCCGCGGGAACGAAGTCGGACTCGGCGACATGCGGGAGCGGATTTTCCAGCAACGCACGACGGCCGCGACCGGCCGGGATTAACGCGGCATCGGCTTCGTTGTTTTCCACCGCGATCAATGCCTCGCGGAGATCGCCAACGGGATGAATTTTGGCGCCGGGCATGTGCGCCTGGAGAAAATCGTGCGCAAGACTGTGTTCGGAGACGGCGATGCGCAGAGCGTTCAACGCCTCTTGCGAATGAACACGGGGCGCGGTGGTGCGCAGGAAGAGAGCGGCGGGCAGCTGCGCATGAGGTACGGAAAATTCCGCGTACTGCATGCGTGCGGCGTTGGCATATAGATTGGCCAGCGCATCGAACTCGCCGCGTCGGAAGCGGTCGAGTGTCTCCGTCCACGATTGCGCGGAATAGCTGAAAGTGAGGTTTCGCTCTTGAGCGACCGCCTCGAGGAGTTCGATGCAGAAACCGGCGGCGCGGCCTTGCTCATCGAGGAATGTGAAAGGATGCGCATCTTCATCAATTCCGACATGGACGACGCGAGGAGGCTCCGCTGCGTATGAAGAAATTGAATACAATGCTGCCGTGAAGGCGGCGATCCGGAGCAGCGCGGTGCGTGCGCGCGGTCGGGGTGTGCGCGCCGGGGGTGGCAGGCGGTTTAGGTGGGAAAAGCGACTCACTCGGGATGGCTGGACGGCGCCACGGCGTTGATGCCAAGGGCCTTGGAAAAATGATCTTGAAGATGTTCAGAGAGAGAAAGCAAGAGCAGGGGCCGTACCGCGGTCGTTAACGTTTCCCGCGCATATTTTCGTAGTCCGAATAGGTCACGGTCATGTCCTGATCGAGAGATTTAAAGAACATGGCGCGGCCGCGGACGCGGACTTGAATTTCTTTCAACAAGGTCGGCGTATTTTCATCGGGCAACGTGTACCAGATCACCGTGCGCGCTTCCTGAATCTTTACCGCAAACATCGGTGAAAACGGACGTATGCTCGCGAGCTCGACCTGTTCAATGGTGCCGGTTGGTTGATGCAGGGTGAACGTCACCGCCATGTGCTCCGCGCTGCTGTCGTCTTCGGCGCCGGGTTTGAGTTGAAAACGATAACGCGCGCGGTCGCCCTCGACGCCGAGGGCTTCACATGTTTCGGGGCGGATCTGATCCTTCACATTCGGAGCGGTCTCGCCGCGCGTGCGGCGTACGAGCACTTGGCGATAGTCGCGAATCTCGTCCTCGGTGGGCGCTCGACCATTTTTTTCCAAGAGCGTCCAGCGCTGCGCTTCGGGCTTTGCGGGGTTGTAGCGTTCGACGAGTTGCTTGTCGGAGGATACGGTGGTCTGCGTGAACGCCCAGCCGCGTGTGCCTTCGGCTCGATAATCCGCGAGCGCTTTTTCGAGCTCGGGAGGCATGGCGCCGGCGTGAAGCGCGGCGGCCCAAAGGACGTTGAGGACAAAAAGAATCAGACGCGGCATGTCCGGGAGAAACGGGAGCGGCGCTTTTTTTTCAATCTCTTGCTGCGCGAGTAATAAAGCGCGTGGCCGTGCGTTTCTTTTTCGAAGCGAAACTCTAACCCCGAGGACAACCCCATGAAACGTCACTTCGCCTTGCCAGTGGTCATCGTGGTCTCCGCCCACGCATTTCTGTTGTTCGGTTTCACCAAGCCTCCAGCGGCCCCCGGAGGATCGGAACCAAAGACCAAACCGATTACTCCACACGAACCCGTGGAGGTCGTGCTGGACGACTATACTCCGCCCGACGACGAGGCGGGCGCTTCCGGAGAGACTGCTGCGGGAAATCCGCCGCCGTCGCCGCCGGTCGCACCTGAACGCATCGAGACGACCTATTCGATCGACGATTTTGTGATGGAGTTCGATCTGCTGCCGCCGCGGACGATCACAGACATCGTCACCAACATCATCCCGGGCGGCTTTACGCGCGGCGACGGCAAAGGACCGTATTCGGAAAATGGATACGGTGGTGACGGCATCCACAGCGTGCTAAGCCTCGACTTCGAGCCGCGGGCACGGGCGCGTCCGGCGCCGATTTATCCCTTTGCGCTCAAGGCGAGCGGTGTAAGCGGAGAAGTGTTGGTGGAGTTTGTCGTCGATGAAGCCGGCCGCGTGCTTTCTCCGCGTGTGCTGCGGTCTTCGCATCGTGAGTTTGAAGAACCGACCATAAACGCGGTTTCGCGCTGGCGGTTCGAGCCGGGCACCCGGCGCAGCAAGCCCGTGCGTTTCAAGATGGTGGTGCCGGTGAAGTTCAACCTGAACGATTGAACGTCGGGCCCGTGATCACGCGACAGCGACGATGCGTTGGGTGATCACGGTGCCGCGTCCGGGCAATTGCACCGAGTCGCCGACGCGACGTCCGGGCAACTGGCGGCCGAGCGGCGATTGCGGCGTGACGACGAGGAGCGTTTTTCCGTCGAACTCGATCTCCATCCCGCCGTTGCGTGGGCCGAGAAAATAGTGCGCGGGTTTGCCGCGATTCTCGAGCGTGACGACTGCGCCGAGATCGATGGCATCGGTGGCGCCGAAAGCGGGCATGGGAAGCGTCTGGTAGATTGTGATGGTTTCTTGAAGCTCGGCGGCGAGGCGCGCCTGGCCCTCGGCGAGATAAGCCGCTTCCTGGCCGCGCATGTCGTATTTGTGCTCGGATTTGCTCTCTTCGCTGGTCGCTTCCTCGCGCGCCATGTGCGCGGCGCGCGTGAGCGTGTCGAGTTCCACGGAGAGTTTTGCGAGCAGTGCCTGCCGGAGGAGAGCCTTATCCATCGCGCGAACAAAAAGTTCGCGTCGGGAATTTTCCAGCAAACTTACTCGGTGCTCGCGACCGGCGATGAAGAGATTGTTGGCGCGGAATCGTAGCGTGCGACGCGCTCCACGATTTCCCGAGGGCTGAACGGCTTCGTCAGATATTCGAGCGCGCCCAACTCGAAACCCATGCGTCGCGCGTCCTGGGTAGCCCACGCGGTGAGCAGGATGATTGGCAATGCGGCTGTGCCCGCTTGGCGCCGAAGGATTTCGCAGACGCCGAAGCCGTCGATGTCCGGCAGCATGAGGTCGAGGATCACGAGTTGAGGCGGATGGCGCGCGATAGAGATGAGCGCTTCATGTCCGCTCATGGCGGTGCGAACCACATGGTCCGCACGTTCGAGGTGGAGGACGAGGAGATCGAGAACGTCACGTTCGTCGTCGACACAGAGAATGATCATGCGGCGAATGGTGGCCGAGAAGCGTGCCGAACGAGTGGCGAGAAGGTGACAAGCGCGTTACGTTGCACGCCGCGTCCTCCGTTTGTGTGCAAACCACATGCTGAAAAATCCGTCAAAAGACAGCTGCTGACTTTTATCCTCGCGAGGGCGTGCTGATTGGCCGATTCAACTCTCTAGCGCTTCGTGCGTTATTCTCTGTTTTCTGCACATCGGATGGCTCGTAAAATCAGTTTTATTAACTACAAAGGCGGCGTCGGTAAGACGTCGCTGATCGTCAACCTCGCGGCATGTCTGGCGAAGGCCGGCAAGCGCGTTTTGCTGTTCGACTTCGACACGCAATCCAACGCGAGCATCTGGCTGCTCCGTTTGGAACGCTGGAACAAGATCAATAACACGGGCGAGGGAGCGGTTTTCTCCATTTTCGACCCGGGTGTGGCGCGAGTGAAAGACCTCGTGGTGAAAGATGTCGTCGAAGACAAAGCGGGCGAAAAACTTCTCCCGGGCCTCGATCTGGTGCCGACGACCTTTAATCTCGTGGATCTCGAAGCCGAGTACGAAGGCGCGCCCGGCATGCCGCCGTACCTGTTGTTTCAGCAGCAGCTCGCCGAGATCGAAGATCAGTACGACTTCATCCTTTTCGATTGTCCGCCGAACATCCTGCGCGCGTCGCAGTGCGGCATCTTTTGTTCGAATGAGATCTACGTGCCGGCGAATCCGGATGCGTTGAGCCTCATCGGCTTCACGTTGTTGGTGGAGAAGCTTGTGAAGTTTCACCGACTCTCCGCGAGTTTCCGCACGGCCGAGATGGGGCCGCCAGCGTTGGTGAACGGGATCATTTTTAACGCGATCAAAGCCAACGTGGACATCGAAGTGCCGAAGATGCGCATGCAACTTCGCATGAACCAATTTCGCACCGTGAAGCGCGTCGCGCCCAATGCGAAGATTTTCAATACGCACATTCGCGATGCGATGGTGGTGCGCCGGGCGGTCACGCTCGGTTTGCCGGTCATTCTGGTCGGCACGGAAGCCGATCAGACGGACAACGTCGCGCAGGACTACCGCGACGCTGCCAGCGAGTTGATGAATCATTCGAGCTAGTCCATTTTCCAGCTGTCCGTTCCATGTCGTCGAATTCAGAAGCCACTCCGTCGAATCAGCCGGTTGCCGGCAAATTCAGCCCGCGCGAATGGGATGCGGTCCGCGCCGCGTTTCAGACCTCGATCATGATCGATACGCGATTGGCCGGGCTCGCGGAAAATCTCAACGTCGCGCCCTGGCCGTTGACCGGCGCCGACGAGACGCCCGCGAAATACATCGATCTCCCTTTCCGCGAACTCTGCGCCATGCCCGGACTCGCCGGACATCCGGAGCGCGTCGATCAGCTCATCACGATTTTGCAGGAGACCCTCGCGTTCGACGAACCGTTTGGCGAAATGGTGACCAACGACGCGTTGGTGGACGAGCGCGACAATCCGATCCTCAAAAATCTCACCAAGCTGGGCATCCCCGAAGATTTTCCGATCTCGCTCATCGCGCTCACGCCCGAGACGCGCGAGTTCTGCAATCTGGAAAACATCACGACGCTCAAAGCCTTCGCGATGTTTGCCCAAGGCATCTCGCACAACGTCATCCTCGGAGGCGATTTTCGTGCGTTGATCAATTCGCTGTCGCACATCGACGAGCAGACGCTCGCGCAGTATCTGCCGTTTCGTCCGGGAGATAAAGGCCTTCATTTGCTCGAAGGCATCGCGCTCGCCGTACGTGCGTTTCCCGATGAAGTCGCGGCCTCGCTCGCCCAGCGCTATGGCGCGATCCTCGGCACCGAAGACGCCGAAAAAGCCGCCGCGGCGCAACAAGCCGATGCCGACGCTGCGGAAGAAGTGCTCCGCCAGCACACGGCTTCCTACATCGAATATTTCCAGGCGGACCACGCCCAACTTCAGGAACAGGTGAACACGGGCGTGCCGGTGGCGCGTCTGGCCATTGTGTTGAAAAATCCCCTCATCGAGTCGATCGTGACCGGTCTCTTAAAACCGTATCTCGTGCCGCTCGACGATTACGCCAAACCCACCACCACGATCACACCCGCGACTGACCCGGCGCAGTCGCCGCGCAGTGGTCTGTTTGCCCGTCTCGGCCGCTTGTTTAAGAAATCGTGAAAGGTGCCGATCACGAGTAACCGCTTGTAATGTCCGCCGATCCGCAACCCGTCGTCATCAAGTTTCCGCCCAAGCCGAAGTCCGAAACGCCTTTGGTATTGCCGCGGCGCAAACTGCGATCGCCGTTCGAGATTTCCGAGACGGCTGCGGAAACAAAAAAAACGCTCAGCGCGCTTCGTTCCGCCACGCGCAATCCGTGGGGCGATCCGCTCAGTGTGGATCATCACAAGATGGCGGAGCTCGAAAAATCGCTCCGTCAACTCACGCAGAAACTCGAGGAGCGGGAACGCAGTTTGCAAGATCTCGAAGGCCGGTTGCTTGAGCGCGAACGCGAACTCGCCGAGATGGAGAATCTCCTCCGCGCGCGCGAATCACTTCTCGAAGCCACCAAGAATAAAGCAGCGGCGGCGGCGGATGCGCGTCCGTTGAGTCATGAAGAACAGGCTGCGCTCGAGCAGTTGAAAGCCGAAGTGGAGCGCCAGCAGGCCCTGTTGCAGGAGCAACGCGAAGCCCTGCGCGAACGCGAAGCCTTTTTGGACGAGAGCGAGACCAAGCTTTTCGAAAAAGTTCAGGAGCAGCAGGAGAAGGAAACCGAGCTCGAACAGCGCGAAGAAGAGTTGCGCGAACGCGAGCGCCGCCTGCGCGAACGCGAGGCCCTTCACGACCCCAAGCTCGCAGCCCAAATCGCCGCGGAGAAAGCCGCGCGCAAACCGCTGGGCGAGTTCGGCGAGTAAGTGTCGCGCTCAGAAAGCATCACAAAGAATTGGGTGGAGAATCGCACCCTGACGGGCGCTTGAGGCGTGGCATCCTGAGATGTTTCCCGGGAGGCGGCGTTATTTGCGGGATTGACGCACGACAGCGGGCTGACAGTTCAGGCCGTTTCGTTCATGGTTTTCAAACGCTGGTACCTGACAGGACTCTTCGGATTATTCGTTTCAACGGTTCACGCAGCTGTGGACGATTTTGGGAAAAGCGAAAGGCGCGGAACGCTTTATTTGCACGGAGGAATTTCCGGCGTTTTTGACGGGGAAAAAAATCCGCTCTTGGGCATCGATTACCAAGGAAGCGCTTGGAAAGCCGGCTTAACGCCGTGGATCTTGGCGAGCTGGGCGACGGACGGCGCGGTTTTTGTGGGGGGTGGCGTAGCGCGGAGTTGGAGCCTCGCGGACGGGTGGGAGGGCGCGGTGGGTTTTGGTCCTGGCTATTACGAGCGCCACGAAGGCGCAGATCTGGGCAGCCATTTGGAGTTTTATTCGTATGGCGAACTGACGCGAAAGATCGGCGTGCGCCAATGGATCTTTCTGCGACTGGCGCACATCTCAAACGGCAGTATCTCGGACCGAAATCCCGGCACGGAGCTGCTGACGATGGGTTGCCGCTTCGACCTGCTGTAAAACGGCCCGTAGAAAACTCCCAAACATTTGCTCGCAACTTTTTTATTAAGCAGGCGTCCTTGAAAGGCTCGTTTTCCATGAAATCCTCCCTCCCTCGTGTTGCCCTCGTCAGCCTGACCCTCGGATTTGCATCCGCAGGATTCGCTCAGGAAGCAGTCCCCATTGAATTTTATCGCCCTCTGAAAAACAGCGTTTCCGTGGGAGTCCGCATGATCGGCGGCAACGCCAAGGTGACCTTTGGCAATCTGGGCACCATCCCGTCGCGGTACAGCGCTTACAACGACGCGTCCACCGACCAGAAAATTTACGACAACGGCTCGTGGACCAAGACAACGGCGCGAAAGCACGATGTGGACGATGAGAAGGCTGCTGAAGACAAGCTGTACGGCGAAGCAAACGGCACGACGAGCGGTAACACGAAGACGTGGACGGAGCGTGTCTGGCTTAATGATGACCAGACGCGTTACCGGTTGGAAACGCACATCCGCTACACGGACGAGGAGCATCCCGAGTACAATTACACCACGTCCTACATCGCCGGTGAGTATGTCCGCTACATCGAGGGTACGCATAATGGCCTGACCTATAACTGGGTCTACAACTCGACCGGTCAGATCGGGGGCACCGATGGTAATGCCTACGTCGACATGAGCTCTTATTCCGTGACGTCCTCAGGCGCCACCGCCCAAGCGGAAAGCAAGACGAGTGGCGGCGTGGAGCTTCAGTTCAGCCACATTTTCAAGCGTTACAAACGCTTCGAGTGGGGCATCAACTTCTCGGCAGGCGCTTCGGATATTAACGCGAAAACGCGCAGTGCAATCGGCGCGAATCTCGTGAAAACGACCGATCGCTACATGCTCGCGTCGCGCGACAGCAAAGGAAATCTGGTCGGCCCGAGTTCATTCCCGAACTGGTGGTATGCGTCGGGCGACGACTTCGAAACGATCACCGATAAGTACATCATCTACAATGAAGGCGAACCGGAGGAAATCGAGTACACCTACGCGTCCGAAAATCTTAAGTACCTCGACTACGCGAATCCGCTCGCGCTCGGATCCACGGAAGTGCCGGTGGACGTTTTTGGTTACTGGCAAATCAAAGGTGCGTATTACATGCTCCGCGTTGGCCCCATCATTCGATTCCCGATCTCCAAAAACTGGACGGTCAGCGTGAGCGCCGGCGTGGCCGGAGCGTATGTCGGCACCGATTTTATCGTCGACGAGTACATCGAGCTCCCCGATGTCGCCGGCAACATCCGCATTCAGGAAGGTTCTTCGGAAAAGCGCTTCGTTCCCGGCTATTACGGCGACATCAATATCGAGCGCTGGCTCACCGTGCGTACCGGTTTCTTTGCCGGTTATGGTTTCGAGAAACTCGGCGATTACTCGCAGTCGGTGCGCGGGCGCACCGCCCAGATCGATCTGGGTTCAAGCAGCGGTTTCCGCTTCGGCATCATCACTCGCTTCTAATTGAAGGCACTTTTCCCGCAGCAGCCGCCGGTGATCAACCGGTGGCTTTTTTGTGTCGATAATGGCGCATGATTCAACGCGGCTATCTCCGTCGCGATCGTCATGGACGCCCGCTTCCACCGCCCATCTCGCCGATCCAATCGCCCAAAACTCTCGAGGCGTTTGAGCGGGCATCGGCCATGGTGATTTCCTGCGTCCGCGAGGCCCGTATGCTCACGTCGCGTGAGGCGCTGGCTTTGGCCGGCGGCGAGGCGAGAAACAAAGAGACGCTCTACTCCATCACATGCCAGTTTGCGCGCGAAGAGGGCGTGGATTTTCAGGATCTGCTGCGCGATCTGGAAAATCGCTTTCCCGAATACATGTGAACGATGGAATTTTATCCCGCTAATCTCAGGCCTTGACGGACTCATGAATCGGCCCAATTTCCACCCCTCTTTGCCCGATGGTGTAATGGCAGCACAGGTGACTTTGACTCACCTAGTCATGGTTCGAATCCATGTCGGGCAGCCACCTCGTAACAAGAAAGAGGCGAGGCCTGAGTTAGTCGCGGTCCCGCGAAATCGACGGAGGTTCGGACATATCTGCCTCGGCGCAGCAAGATCCTCGTTCGGTGTAACATTGAAGACAGAGATTCACACCGTCCCAACGGTACGCACCAAACGCGCCGCATTTGTCGCATGGGATATTTGGATCGGCGACAACTGCTGGATCAGTGCGGCATGAGGGCGGAGGTTTTTTGTTGTCGTTCATGACGCGAGGGCTTGCTCGAGGTCGGCAATCAAATCGTCGGCAGACTCCAAACCGGCCGATAGGCGGATCAAACCGTCGGTAATCCCGGCTTGAAGACGCGCTTCCGGCGTCATTCCGCGATGGCTGGAGACGGCGGGACGAGTCACCAGTGTTTCCGGTCCGCCCAAACTCACCGCATGCACGATCAATCGTAGGCGATCGATGAAACGTGCGGCCGCTGCTTCGCCGCCGGCGAGCTCGAACGAAAGGAGGCCACCGCCGTGTTCCATTTGCTGCGCGAATATCGCGCCCTGCGGATGCGTGCGAAAGCCCGGATAATACACCCCTGAAACCTCCGGACGCTGGGCGAGCCAGGTGGCGATTTCGCGGGCGTTGCGGTTGTGCGCCTCCATGCGCAGCGCAAACGTGCGCAGGCCGCGAAGAACGAGCCAGGCCTCGAATGCGTTCACGGTGCCACCGAGATTCTTGTGAATGACGCGATGAGCTTTGGTCAGCGCTTCCCGCCGAATGACGCAGCCACCGACCAAGTCGCCGTGACCGTTGAGATATTTGGTCGTCGAATGAATCACCCAATCGGCGCCGAACTCAAACGGCCGCTGGTTGAATGGCGTGGCTACGGTGTTGTCCACGATCACTGGGACTGACTTGGCGCGCGCCCGCTCGACCGTCGCGCGCAGATCGATGAGGCGCATGAGCGGATTGGACGGGGTTTCCATTAACACCGCGCCGGCGCGATCGATCGCGGAGAACCACGCGCTTTCGTTCGCGGGATCGACGATTTCGACGGATACCCGGTAAGCCGACCGCAGAATTTGCAGCAGTTCAAAACTGCCACCGTAGATGTCGGGATGCGTGAGCAGCGGTCCATCGCGTTCCTGCAACGCAGCGGTGACGGCGCAAAGCAGCGCGGCGTTTCCAGAGCTCGTCACCAGCGCGTCAGCACCACCTTCGAGATTCGCGAGCGCACGTGCGAGCGCATCGACGGTGGGATTCCCAAAACGCGAGTACGCGTAGCCTTTGCGCGCACCGGAGAAAATGGCTTCGGCGTCGGCGGTGGAACCGAGCTCGAAGATCGCACTTTGCGCGATCGGAGTTTGCACGGGGGCGTTGTCACCGGGTTTTCGATCGAGAGAACCGGCGCGAGCGCAGCGGGTCGCGAAGTGGAGGTCGGGATTTTTCATGGCAGGACTGGAAGGAACGATAACGACTCCTGACGAAAGATAGGTGTGACCCGGGCGGAGAGTTTGGCAACGCGGGCAAATGGAAAATCAAATTGCATCGTGATGCGATATAATTAAGTATGAGTACAACCTTCGTTCCTTCTCATCATGCCCAAGATCTACAACGACATCACGGAAACCATCGGCAATACACCACTCGTTCGTCTCAACCGGACGGCTGCAGCACACGGCGCGCAGGCGGAGATTTTGCTGAAGCTCGAATTCTTCAATCCGCTCTCGAGTGTCAAAGACCGCATCGGCCTCGCGATGATCTCCGCGGCGCTGAAGTCTGGGAAGATCAACCAAGACACCGTGCTCATCGAGCCCACGAGCGGAAACACGGGTATCGCGCTGGCGTTTGTCGCCGCGGCGAAGGGCATTCGTTTGATCCTCACGATGCCGGAAACGATGTCTATCGAGCGGAGGAAAATTCTGAAGATCCTCGGCGCGCGTCTCGTGCTCACGGAAGGTTCCAAAGGCATCAAGGGTTCGATCGCCAAAGCCCAGGAACTCGCGGAGAAAATCCCCAACAGCGTCATGCTGCAGCAATTCGAGAATCCTGCGAACCCCGAAATTCATCGTCGCACGACGGCTGAGGAAATTTGGAACGATACCGATGGGAAGGTGGATATGGTTGTGAGTGGCGTCGGAACCGGCGGCACGATTACCGGCGTGGGTGAAGTGCTGAAGTCGCGCAAAGCGTCGGTGAAAATTGTCGCCGTGGAACCCGACACTTCTGCCGTGCTGTCCGGCGACAAACCAGGACCGCATAAGCTGCAGGGACTGGGCGCTGGTTTTGTTCCGGCTGTGCTCAACACGAAGATCTACGATGAAGTGATTCGTGTGAAAGACACCGACTCGGGGCCGATCAGCAAACAAGTCAACGCGCTCGATGGAATTCCGATCGGCATCTCCGCCGGCGCCGCGGTGTGGGCGGGGTTGCAGCTCGCGAAACGTCCGGAAAACAAAGGCAAACAGATCGTCGTCGTCGTGCCTTCGGGCAGTGAACGTTATCTATCGTCGTGGTTGTTTTCGGATATCGCGATCGAGTCGGACTCGATCGCCGATCTTCTTTGAGATGAACTCGGAGAAGCGCGCAGCGCGCTTCACGACTTGCCAAGCTGAGCGCGTCTGCCGGAAATCGCGGCGATGATCATTCACTCTGTCTTTTTCTGGCTGAAACCCGAATTGAGCGACGCCGAGCGCGCGCAGTTTTTTGCGGGCTTGGAAACCTTGCGCGGCATCGCGGTGGTGCAGTCGCTGCACATCGGGCGGCCGGCGCCAATCGCTCCACGTCCGGTGTTGGATGCGACGTATACGGCTGCGCTTTCCATCACGTTTGCAGACGTATCGGCGCACGACGCGTATCAAGTGGATCCGATCCACAAGGCGTTCTTGGAACAATTCCGTCCGTGGTTCGCGAAGGTGCAAATTTACGACGCGAGCGTCTGAAAAAACGACGATCGTTTGTCGTGAAAATTTGAATACACGCGCGGCGTTTGACCGCGCGTTTTTTATCGGCCGACTTCGAAGGGCGCGTAGATCGCTTTTTGATTGGGCGGAAAACGGCCGTGAATGCGCACGCCGTTCTCTTCCTGCTCTTCGCTTTGCACGTGCCCAAAAGCGTGGAGCTTCGCGATGACGTCGTAGCGTGCGTGCGGGATGAACAGCTCGGTCGCTCCGAATTGATCCGCGATGAGCTCGATGCAGCGGTCTTGAAGGGCATCGAGATTTTCGCCGCTGCGTGCGCTGACGAAAAGCGCGTCGGGCACGAGGTGACGCGCGCGACGTCGCATGTCGTCCGTGGCGCCGTCGTTTTTGTTGAAAACCGTGATGATGGTGCGGTCGATCGCGCCGAGTTCTTCCAACACGCCGAGTGTGGTCGCATGATGTTTCTCGAAGTCGGGATTGGTGACATCGAGCACGTGAATGAGGAAATCGGCGAGAATCACTTCCTCAAGCGTCGCCTTAAACGCATCGACGAGACGGTGGGGCAGGCGACGGATGAAACCGACGGTGTCGGTGACGAGGAGCTTTTGATTGCCACGGAGAAGGAGCTGGCGCGTGGTGGGATCGAGCGTCGCGAACAGTTTGTTTTCCGCGAGCACTGCCGCGCCGGTGAGGGCGTTGAGCAACGTGGATTTGCCGGCGTTGGTGTAGCCGACGATGGCGGCGGTCGGCACGGGCACGCGCAGACGCTTGTTGCGCTGCACACCGCGTTGCTGGCGAACCTCGCCGAGTTCGCGTTTGAGGCGGGCGATGCGATCACGCACGAGACGGCGATCTTGTTCGAGCTGGGTTTCGCCCTCACCGCCCAAGGCGCCTTTGCCGCGCTGACGCGAAAGGTGCGTCCACGCGCGCGTGAGGCGAGGCAGCGAATACTCCATGCGCGCGAGCGCGACCTGCAAAACGGCTTCGCGGGTGCGCGCGCGATCGGCGAAAATATCGAGGATGACCTCTTCGCGATCGATGACGGCGACGCCGGAGAGTTTTTCCCAGTTGCGTTGCTGTGCGGGCGTGAGCGTTTCGTCGATGACTATCAGGTCGGCATTCACGGCCTTGGCTTGGGCGATGATCTCCTCGGTTTTGCCGCTGCCGAGCAGCGTCGCGGGCGTGGCGGAGCGAAGGTTGACGAGTTCGCGGCCGACGATGCCGATGCGGAGGTTTTCCACCAGTTCGTGCAATTCCTCCAAAAGCTCGGCGGCCTCGCCGGTTTGCATGTCGGGCGTTTGAACGCCGACCAGGAAGGCGCGTTCGCAGCGTTTGGAGTCGTCGGTGGAGGGTGTTTCGTCGAGGAAGTCGGCCATGCAGGAAAAGCGGACGCTAGGTCGCGTCGGAGCGGAGTCAAACGAGCTGGGAAATAGATGTGTTCTGCGCGAATCGCTCAGGCTTTGATACCTGAGGCGAGCAGCGTTTCGAAACCGGGCTCATGGGTTTCGCGGGCGACGATGGTGACATCGACCTGTTGGAACCCGGCTTTTTGCAGGAAGCGATGGAGCTCGCTTTCCTTAAAACCGAGCCAGACATCGGCGTAGAGCTCGCGGGCTTTTTCGAACGTATGTGCCTTCAAATCGAGCACGAGAATTTGTCCGCCGGGTTTGAGAATACGGAAGGCTTCGGAGACGGCTTTTTGCGGATGCTGCGCGTGGTGAAGCGCTTGGCTGAGGATCGCGAGATCGACGGAGGCGTCGGGCAAGGGAACCGCTTCGATATCGCCGAGCTTGTAGGCGAGGTTGGCGAAGCCGTTTTTCGCGGCGAGTTCGGTGCCGACCTCGACCATGCGCGGAGAGTTGTCGATACACCACACGCGCTCGGCGCGCCGTGCGAGGAGTTGGGAAATGAGACCTTCGCCCGCGCCGAGGTCGGCGATGGTAATGGCGGGCGTAAGTCGAAGCGCGAGATGGCCGATCGCTTCCCACGAGCGACCGGGGCAGTAGTTTTTGCCGAGTTTGCCGGCGATAAAGTTGAAATACGCCTCCGATTGCTGGCGACGGCGCGTGAGGATGCGTTCGAGATTGGCGCTGTCGTCGGCGAGCTCGGGTTGATCGGCGACGGCGTCGCACGCGGCGCGCACGAGACTGAGTTGGCGTGCGGGGATCGACGGGTGAAGCGAATAAAACGCCTTTTTGCCCTCGCGGCGGTCGATGACGAGTTCGCTTTGGCGAAGCAGCGCGAGTTGCGACGAGATACGGGACTGCGCCATGCCGAGGATCTCTTGGAGTTCCGCGACGGCGAGTTCCTCTTGTTGGAGCAGCGCGAGCAGACGAACGCGCGTCGGATCGGAGAGGATTTTAAGCGTGTCCCAAGAGGCGTTCAATGCAGTGCAGAAAGGATAGAGCGGTAGATAAGAAAAACGGCGAAAGCCCGAGAGCTTTCGCCGCTAAAAGACGCACGGAATGCGTTATTTGATCAAGTTAAGAGAAAGCGGATATTTCCAAGGCTCGCCGTTGTTCGCCTTGATCGCAGCGATGATGGTGCACACCAGGCTGAAGATACCGACGGCGAAGAGCAGAAAGAGGCCTACCAGGACGACGATGAGAATGGCCGAGACAATCGCGTAAAGGAGGCAGGAGAGTTGGAAATTGAGCGCGGCTTTCGCGTGGGGCACGACAGACGGCATCTCGTTTTTCTTGATCTGCCAGACGATGAAAGGCCCGAGGAACGTGCCCAAGGGGATGATGAATCCCGCGAGAGCGGAAAGATGCGCGAGCATTTCTCAAGTGCGAACGGCGGGGGCCGGAGAGCCGACGGGCGGCGGAGGAGGAGGAACGGAAGCTGTATCCATGGCGCAAACTGCAGGCGTGAGGCCCTCTGTAGTCAAGCCGCTGGCACAGAGGCATGATTTCAACAAAAAGGCCGACGAAGGGAATTCGTCGGCCTGAATGAGGAGAGTTGGTTTTGCCTTACGCGTCGGCGTAGCGGCTGATCGTCTCGACCTTGTAGCTTTCTTCGGTGGTGCCGATTTTGACCGTGACGGAATCACCGACTTTTTTGCCGAGGAGGGCGAGTCCGAGCGGGGTCTTGTAAGCGATGATGTTTTTATCGGGCACGCTGTCCCACGCGCCGAGGATGGTGTAGCGCACGGTGCTGCCATTGGTGGTCTTGAGATCGACGATGGAGCCGACGCTGATCTGCTCGGTGGAGGCTTCTTTGAAGTCGGTGATGCGGGCGCGTCCGAGTTCTTTTTCGAGGAGGGCTTTTTGCGCCATGAGAACCTGTTGGTCCTGCTTGGCCATCTTGTACTCGGAGTTTTCCTTGAGGTCGCCGTGTTCGCGGGCAGTAGCGATGGCGCGCGAGTTTTCCGGGATCTTTTTGGTGACGATCAGCTCGTACTCTTCGCGACGGCGTTCGTAGCTCTCGCGCGAAACGAGGAGCTGCTCTTCCTTGCTGTCGGCATCGGATGCGACGAGCGACTGGATGGAGGGGAAGATTTTGATGAAGCGCGCGAGGAGCGACTTCTTGGTGAGCTCTTCGAAGCCTTGGTTGAGCAACAACGCGTTGGCGAGGTCGCGGGCGGTTTCAGGATCGGCGGTGGAGAGGAGATCGCCGATGAGCTCGGTATCGTCGCTGAGGATTTCGGCGAGCGGGATACGGCGCGCGTTGGCGGCCTGCAGCGCTTCGTAATCGATCGCGAAGAAAATGGCGCTGAGCAGACGCGGCGTGATGAGATCGTTGAGGAGCTTCGCGAACTTCTTCGAGTGGCGGTTCTTGATGATCCACAGAAGGACGGGAGCGCGGAGGTTTTGCTCGACCTGCCAACGTTTGAGCGAGGCGGCGAGTTCTTCGGCGTGGCCGTTTTCAACGAGGAAGTTGATGCACTCGGTTGTGAATTTGCCCTGGCTGGTCTTGAGCAGCGTGAAGGCGATGTCGCGCGCTTCGATCGGGTGCGTTTCCTTCACGAGTTCGAGGAAACGGCTCTGGAACTGAACCGGGATTTTTTCGGCGATCGTCGGGAGGTCGCGGACATTGGCGATCAACGAAGCCTGCGAGGGCTCGAGTGTGGAGGCATCGACGCCGGCGGCTTTGGCGAGATCGTCGCGGATGGCGGCCCCGTAGAGACGCTGAGCGGCATCGAGTTGATTGGAGTCTTTGACGGCCTCGGTGAGTCCGGCGAGCACCTGCGGAAGATCGGGGTGCGGGTTTTGCGGATCGATCACCGCAAGCAGCTCTTCGGCGAGCGCGATGCGGCGGCGGGCGGAGCGGGTGTTGTTAAATTGCTCCAGCACTTCGTCTTCGGCCGAGACGGGCGTTTCGCGAAGGACGTAGCACTCGGTTTTCTTCGCGGGAATCGCGATGCGGGGATCCTTGGCGATGGCTTTCTTCGCGCCGGACCACCATTTTTTGAATTTATCCTCGCCGACGACCTGAGCGAGCGTGAGCTCGAGGTCGATCGCGGTGGTGGCGTTGTTATCGTAGCCTTGAAGCGCTTCGACGACCAACTGCGCGGGCTGGTTGGCGATCAATTGGTTGATCACTTCCGGCTCGGTCTGCTTGCGGACGAGCAGATGTTCCTCCGGCAGAATTTCCATGGTGTTCACGCAAAACGCGGGATCCATGGCGTGGCCTTTCTTGGAGTTAAAATCGATGATGAGCTTCTGCGCGCTCTCGTCGTAGGACTTAATCTGACCGAATCCCCAGCTGCGATGGATCACGTAGCTTCCGGGCGTCATGGCCTCCAGCTTGGCTTTGGACGCCTTGAGCGTCGGGTTTTTGGCGATGAGCGCAGAGACAGCTTCCGAATTCATAAGGTGAGTGTTGCGATTCTGAATTGTTCAGTTGAGGGCAGTGGGGGGGAGAATGTCAACCAACGCGTTTCCGAGGGAAAATCGCGCGGGCGTGTCGATGCCTTCGCGCTTGCCAAGCAGGGAGGGCCGGGAAGTTTGACGCGATGACGAGCACTTCCGACTCTACCACAAAATTCACGCCATGGGCGCATGCGGCCCGATTGGTGGCGCGGTGGATCGAGAGCGGAGAACGCGTGGATGCCCTGCTCGAAACGCTCCCGCGCGGGCTCACGGGCGTGGAGCGCGGACGCTGCCAGAATTTATTTCTCGGCGCGGTACGCCATCGCGGTCGACTCGATGCGCATCTGCGGGAGTTGATCACGCTGCCGCCGCGACCGCGCGTGCAAGGCGTGCTGTTGGTCGCCGGTTACGAATTGATCGAAGGCGGCGATGAACATCATGCGGCGCGCGTGGGTCACTACGCGGTGGAGCAGGCCAAGCGCCTCGCGAATCCTGCGGAAGTGCGCTTGATCAACGCGGTGGTGCGCAAGCTGGCGGCCGGGCTCGCAACGGAGCCGGTGCCTTCGGCTGACGCGCCGGTGGCGGAACTCGCGCGCTATTTTTCTCATCCCGAATGGCTGGTGCAGCGTTGGCTCGGGCAATTTGGCCAAACGGCCACGCGCGCACTTCTCGAGTGGAACCAAAAACCCGCGACCGTGTATGCGCGCTGGCGCGACGTGAACCAAGCGCCCGACGATAACGAGCGCATGTGGTTGGTGCCGACGGAGTGGCCGTCGTTTTATGAAGTGAAACCGGGCAGCTGGTCGAAAGTGGAAACCGCACTCGCCGCGGGACGCGTGTATTTGCAGGATCCGGCTACACGATTGTCGGTGGATTTACTCGCGCCGCGTGCGGGTGAATCCGTGCTCGATCTCTGCGCGGCGCCAGGCGGCAAAAGCATGGCGATCGCGGATCGGATGGGCTCGGGAACATTGGTCGCGGTGGATCTGCCGGAGCGTGCGGAGCGATTGAAAGATAACTTTTCGCGCATCTCCGGCGTGTCGGGACAACCGCTGGCGGGAGATTTTGTGGCGGAAGGCGAGGCGCTGTTCGCGCGTCATGATCTGCCGAAGCAGTATGCGGCGGTGTTGATCGATGTGCCTTGCTCCAACACTGGTGTGATGCGTCACCGCGCGGACGTGAAATGGCGACTGCGCGCGGGCGATTTTGCGCAACATGCTGCCCAGCAGCTTCGCTTGTTGCGTGCTGCGGCCGCGCTCGTGAGTGAAGGCGGTCGGCTCGTTTACAGCACGTGCAGTCTCGATCGCGAAGAAAACGAAGCGGTGGCAGAAGCGTTTGTCCGCGAAACGAACGGACAATTTGATCAAATCGACGCGCGCATCGCGCAGCCGTGGACGAGCGGTCATGACGGCGCGGCGGCGTTTTTGTTTAAACGTGTGCGCTGAGAGTCGCGACGCGGCACGGATCTTGTCTGCCGTAGTTTCGGAGTGAATACGCGGTGATGGGCGCAAAAAAAACCGGCGTCGGGTGACGCCGGTTGAAAAAACGCGAGTCGCGCGTTAGCGGACGGTGACAGGAATCACGAGCTCGCGAACGCCGATGCCGGTGCAGAAGAGGCTCCCCTGGCCGGGACGCCCCGCTTCGATGCTGACGGTGATCGTGTTGGAACCGGCGGGAATGACGACCTCCGGCATGATCACGCTCTCGGGAATGTCGGTGGTGATATCGATGAGCAAACCACCCGCGGGAGCTGCGACCGGCGCGGTGAACGTGAGGTTAACCTTCTGGCCCTGCTTGAGGGATAGCGCCGTCGGATTGACGAGCAGCGTGCCACCGGACTGCGCGGCGAGACCGGCCGCAGGCGCGGATGCGGCGCCACCGATGCCGTCGACGCGGAAGGTGCCGACTTCGGCCTGACCGAGATCGCCGCCGATCGTGACGTTGTAGTTGCGATTGGGTTCAACCGCGGGGACGTAGAAGCTCACCGCGCTGGACGATTCATAAACCGTGCGGACAGGTGTGCCGTCGAAATACACGACGTCGTTCGGTGTAAAGCCGCGACCAACGATGCTGATGCGAGCGCCGACCGGACCGCGCACGGCTTCGAGCGAGAGCACGTAACGACCGACGATGCTGGATTGATACACCTGGGTGTAATCTTCGCGCGTGCTCAGCACGCCGTTGTTACGCACCTGATAGGTGTATTCAAAATAGTACTTCAGCTCCGTCTGGCCGGCGGGAATCTGGTAATCGAATTCGAAAATATCTTCGCCGAGCGGGCTCTTCGTCATGCGATAGCGCTGGCTATTGATGATGATGCTCGGAAGCACGGTGCCCGGCACATAGTTCGAAACCCGGGGCTTGATGCGCGCCGAGATCGTGTAGATGTGCGAGGGATTAGCGCGCAAACTGCTCGGCGTCAGATTCGTCACCGAGGTGGTGTTACAGCCACTCAGGAGGATGCTGGAAATGAGGCCGAGGCCGAGGAAGAATCGTCTCGCGTGGGAGAAACGGGTGTTTTGCATGTGGATTTTTCCGATTAAAAATCGGGGGCAAGGCAACATAATCTCAACACCATTGCAATGAGCGAAATCACCTCAGTGCGCGACGCGCGCAGCGCCGACACCCCGTTGGGGCTGTACGTGCATGTTCCGTTTTGCGCGACGACGTGTGATTTTTGCGCGTTTTATCAGGAGAAGCCGACGCGCGAAGGCATCGATCGCTACCTCGCCGGCGTCGCGCAGGAAGCGGATTTGGTGACGTGGGATTCGCCGGTCTCGACGGTGTTTTGGGGCGGAGGCACGCCGGGACTGCTGTCGCCCAGCGATCTCATGCGGCTCGGCGAAGTGGTGCATCGGTGCTGCGGCGAAAAGCGTCCGGCGGAGTGGTCGGTGGAAATGGCGCCGGCATCGGTGACCGATGCGCGTTTGCAGGCGCTGAAGGAGATCGGCGTCACGCGCATTTCGATGGGCGTGCAGAGCTTTCAGCCTGATCTGCTCGAAGCACTCGGACGCCAGCACACGCGTGAGCAGATTTTTCGCGCGTACGAACGCATTCGCGCGGCGGAATTTCAGAGCGTGAACCTCGATCTGATGTTTGCGCTGCCGGGACAGGACGAGGCGCTTTGGCTCGGCGATCTCGAGCAAGCGCTCGCGCTCGGGCCGGATCATCTTTCGACATACTGCCTGACGTTCGAGGAAGACACGAAACTCTGGGTGAAACTTTCGCAGGGGAAAGCGAAACTCGATCCCGAACGCGAAGCGCGTCTCTACGAACGCACCTGGGCCAAACTCGATGCCGCGGGTTATCCGCAGTACGAAATCTCCAACTTCGCGCGGCCGGGCCATGCGTGTCTCCATAATTTGAATACATGGCGCATGTATGCATGGGTGGGGCTTGGGCCATCGGGAGCCTCGCAGCACGCCGGCGCGCGCGGCACCAACGTCGCGGATCTGGAGAAATGGCTCGAACTGTTGGGACAGGGACATCGCGCCACCGAAGATCGCACGGTGCTGACGCCGGAGTTGTTGGTCGAAGATTCGCTGATCTTTGGGCTGCGCATGAATGAAGGCGTCGATTTGCCTGCGCTGCGCGGAAGACTCTCCGATGCCGCCTCGGCTGCGCTCGATGCGTTGAGCGCACGACTCGTCGCGGACGGATTGGCGGAAAACGCCGATGGCCGCCTGCGGCTGACGCTGCGCGGTCGACTGGTCGCGGACGCGATCGGATCGGAAGTGCTGGGCGCATTGACGGTGGAAGCGTCGGCATGAATCGCCTGTATCCAAAATTTGAATATGCCGGCATCGGCGCTAACTCATTCGTTTTCTTATGATCTCTTTTCGAATCCTCGGAGCTTGGACGCTGGCATCTGTGACAACACTCGCGACGCAGGCTCAGTCGCTCGAGCTGTCGTGGCCCACGCCGAGCCGCGCGTATTGGGAAGGAAAACCGTTTACGGCGTTTATCCAGCCGACGGCGTCGGGTGTGCCGGAGTCGGGATTGTACGGCTGCGTGCGCAACGGCGGATCACGTTTTCACGAAGGCATCGACATTCGTCCGGAGAAACGCGATCGACGCGGCGAACCGACCGATCCCATTTATGCGATTCTTCCGGGAATCGTGCGTCATGTGAGCCGCCAGCCGGGACACAGCAGTTATGGACGCTACGTGGTGATCGAGCACGTGGATCAACAGCCGGCGGTATATTCGATGTATGCGCATCTCGCGAGTATTCCGGCGGACGTGCGCGTCGGTGCGCGTGTGGAGCGCGGACAGGAAATCGCCATCATGGGCAGAAGTGCGAGCGGCTACGCGATTCCGCGCGAACGTGCGCATCTGCATTTGGAGATCGGGCTGCGCCTGACGGATGATTTTCAGAGTTGGTACAACTGGAAGGAATTCGGCAGCCGCAACGAACATGGCGTGTGGAACGGCATGAACCTGCTCGGGGTGGATCCGCTCGATGTGTACGATCAGTTTCGCACCGGGCGCGTGACGAATTTCCAACAATATTTTCGCGGACTAAGCGTGGCGGTGAAGCTGCGCGTGGCCGCGCGGACGATTCCGGATTTTGTGCGCCGTTATCCGGCGTTGTTAACGAAACCGCTTTTGTCCGAGGCGGAGATTGGCGGTTGGGAAATCGGTTTCGACGCAACCGGCATACCGATCGCGTGGACGCCGCTTTCGGTGATGGAAACGTTGTCGCTGCGCGGAAGCGAAGTCCGCGTGGAGGAAGCCGATGAAGCCGCATTGAAGAGCAACCGCTGTCGCTCGCTTGTATTCAAAAAACGGGGACGCTACGAAATCGGAAGCGATCTCGAAACGGTGCTCCAGTTGTTGTTCCAATTGCGGCGTCCGCTGTGACGCTCTTCCGCAAGCAACGGAGAAACCACAGGTGCATTCGGCGCTGATTACGGTGTGCTCCGCAAAAAAGCGCGCCAGCCGCCGAACTGGGTGATGTCGCGGGCGCCGGTGATAGCGGCGGCTTCGCAAAGAAAACCTTGGACGGTTTCGCCATCGGCGAGCGTGAGCGTGCCGATGCCGAGCGGGGCTGGAATTTGGGACACAAAATGTCCGTATGCGGCGACGGGGATTTCCCAGACTTCCACATCGATGGCGGCGCCGTCGTCGGAGACGCGAACAAGACCGGGCTTGGGCGGAGTGGTGCCGGGAAGCGCGAACAGTTTGTAGAGCGGCGCGGTCTGCGTGGTGCGGGCGAGACGAGCGCCGAGGCGGGTAAGTTGGCTGTTGAGAGGAAGACCGCTGAGATGAGCGCCGCAGACGGCGAGTTTGACGGTGGGGCCGGCCGCGCGGAGGGCGCGAACGGGCGATTGTTCGCCGAGGAATTTTGCAGCAAGGCGGAGAACGCGGTCGTCGTGAAACGCGGGAGCGACCAAGGTGACGCCCCAGGGCAAACCGTTGGGGAGAAAACCCGCAGGGATGGCGACGGCGCAGAGATCGAAGAGATTCAGGTAGTTGGTGTAGTAGCCGAGATTGCTGTTGAGCTGGATGGGATCGGCTTCGACCTCGGCGACTTTGTAGACGGTGCCGGCGGTGGGCGTCAGCAGCACGTCGATGTTTTCCCAGACGGATACCGCGCGGCGGCGGAGATCCGCGAGTTTGTAGATCGCCTCGAATGCGCCGACGGCGGTCAGCGTACGCGCGCCCTCGATGATCTTGCGCGTGACGGGATGGAGCGCGTCAGGACTTTTCTCGATGAAGTCGCGAATGGCGGCGAAACGTTCGGCAACCCACGGACCCTCGTAGAGCAAGCGTGCGGCTTCGACAAACGGAGCGAAGTCGATCTCGACGAGCGTCGCGCCCAATTCGCGCCAGCGCTCGATCGCGGCGGTGAAAAGTTTTTCGGCGTCGGTGTCGCCGAAGAATCGGAGTTGGTCGGCGCGCGGCACGCCGATGCGCGGCAGCCAGTTTTCGTCGATGAGCGGAGGAGCGGCGGGACGGCTGTAAGGATCTTGGGGATCGTAAGCGGCGGCGACGGAGAGGACTTCGGCGGCGTCGGCGATGGTGCGTGTGAAGATGGAAACGCAGTCGAGCGTGCGGCAGGCGGGAACAAGGCCGCGTGTGCTGAGGAGGCCGCGCGTAGGTTTGAGGCCGACGAGATTATTGAATGCCGCGGGAATACGTCCGGAGCCGGCGGTGTCTGTACCCAAAGAAAAACTACAAAGACCGGCCGCGACGGCGGTGGCGGAGCCGGAGCTGGAGCCGCCGGGGATGTAGTCGGCGTTGAAGGCGTTGCGTGGCGTGCCGTACGGCGAGCGAACACCGACGAGACCGGTGGCGAATTGATCGAGATTGGTTTTGCCCAGCGGAATCGCGCCGGCGTTAAGCAAACGCTCGACCACAGGCGACGAAGTGGCGGGCGTGTAGGCGTAGGCAGGACACGCGGAAGTCGTGGGGACGCCGGCGAGATCGATGTTGTCTTTGATCGCGAACGGAGCGCCGAAGAGCGGACGTTGATCGGAGGGGCCGAGGGCTTCGAGAGAAGCGGCGGATTGTTGCCAGGCGGATTTCGGAAGACGGTGGATCCAGAGCGCGGGATCGGCCCAGGTGTCGTCGCGACGCGCGATCTCATCGACGAGTGCGGAGGGCGCGAGACTTTGCGAAAAGGCGGAGCGAAGAGACGCGAGATCGAGCGCGAGCGAGGAAGTTTTCACGTGGGCGAATTAAGCCGGATGCGTGCCGGGCGGACGGAGGAGGAGGCGGAGCGGTGACGAATCATGGCGTCCAAGTAAGGACGGAAATGTCAGCCGGCGGGGTTTGCGCGGCGGAGCGATCGTTGCCGTCGCGTTGCTCGGCGTGCTGCACGAGCATGTGGAGCTGGCGATGCTTCTGCCATGCGCCGGAGTCGTACGACGGTTCCCACGCGCCGACGGAATTTTCGGTGATCAGATCTTCGGACCAAGTGGAGGCGTTGTTGAGCGAGCGCGTGGCTAATACGATGCGGCTGTCGCGTGAATCGTCGCGATAAACGAGATGCAGCCGCTGATCGCTGACGAGAAGCAGACCGCGTGAAATCGGCGGACGCTTGGTGCCGCCGCCGGCGAGCGTGAAGGTGTTGCGCGGTGTTGGTCCCCAAATTTGGCGCCAAGCCTTGCCGTCGTGATGAACGATTTGAAACTGCGGCGGGTAGCCACTCGCAGGCGACCAGTAGCTCAAGAGATAAGGACGCTGCCGGGCGTCGGTCGTGATGAACGGCGGGTTCATCAGGTTGGAGTTTTGCAGGATGCGCGCGGCGTAACCGGCGTTGGCGGCGGTGATGGGCAGCGCCTGAGGCGTTCCGTCGATTTGTATCCACGTTTCCCCTACATCGTCCGAGCGCGCGTAGGCGAGGTCCTGGTTGGTGGCGACGTCGGGGGATTCGCGCCAATTCCACGCGAGATGAAGCGAGCCGCGCGCGTCGACGGTCATCGCCCAGTAAGGGCTTCGTTTGGCTTCGCCGTCGATGAGGTTGGGCTGCACGGTGCGCCACGTTTGGGTGGCGACATCGTAGCGATTGAGCACGAGTGAGCCCTGTCCGGAACGACCGTCGCGATAGAGAAAGAGAAGATCGCCGGACGGATGCGCGAAAAACTGCGGGTAGGTGACGCGCGACTCGCGCTCGCCGGTCATGGAAATTTTAGGGCCGAGTTCGAGCGAGCCGGGAGCGACGGAGCGGGCGTAGTTGAGAGGATTGCCGTGGTGATCCCACGAGACGTGAAGAAAGCCGGCGCCATCGACGATCAGGCTGATCGAGTTGTGCGCGTCCGCGACATTGCCGCGATGGGGCGTGCGCACGATTTCCCAAGCGTTGTTTGTATTCGGTTTTAAACTACGCGCAGCGAGGACCATGTAGCCATCGGCGTCGTAGTAAGCGGCGAACTGGCGATCGTCGTGCGTGCAGACGGATTGGCGAATGTTGGCGACGACGTTGATCGAGCTGCCGCTGAACGCGTTGTCGGAAATCCGTGACAGCTGCGGCGGCGCGGCCAATGCGGATGTCAGAAATAAACTGAAGCAGGCGGCGAGAAGGCGCATGGGGTGGCGCGGGTTATTTCGCTTTTAGGTCCTTCGACGTGGCGAGGGCGATGACGCGACCTTTGTCGCCGACGGCGCAGTAAAAGTGATAAACAATGCCGTCGTGTTTGAGGACCCACGGCTTGTGCGCGAAATCTTTGTCATAAGGTTCGCTGGGCTCGACGAGATGCGGGCCGTCCCACTTGGTCCAGTGCACGAGGTCGTAGGAAGCGGCGAACGTGTCGAAGGCCTTTGGCTTATAGAACGCGCCGAAATAGAACATGACCCACGCGTCGCCGATCTTGGTGATTTGTGGATCGCCGCTGATGGCCCACGCGGAGCCGCCGATGTTGGCGATGACGGGGCCGTGGCCGAAGCGCCGCCAATTGCGCATGTCGTCGGAGACGGCGATGCCGATGGTCTCGATGCCACGCAGCGGGGATTTGCCGTTGTAGAACATCACGAACGGCGCGCCGAGCGTGCGTTGTTCGTCGCGGATGATCGCGCTCTTATAGAGTGTGGCGCGTTCAAAGTCGCGGACGTCGGGCTGTTCGGTGGAGAGAATAGGATTCTCCGGGATGCGTATCCACTCTTTAACTACAGAAGGATCGTCGGTGTGCGCGAGACCGATGGCGAGCGGATCGGGTTCGTAGCCTTGTTGCGCGCCGCCGATGTAGGAGAGCCAGTATTTGCCGTCGTGCGTGGTGAGCTCGTGAGTGCCGTCCCACCGCGTATCGTAGAGCGCGATGCCGCCATCGCCCTGCCAGGCGTCCCAGCCTTGTTTCGAGAAGCTGAGGATTTTGCCGAGGCGCGTCCACCGCAGCAGATCGTCGCTCACGGCGAGGTGCGTTTCGTAGCCTATATTGTCCTTGTTGGACACGAACATCATGTACCAGCGTCCGTCGTGTCGGAAGACGTTGGGGCAATCGAGCACCTCGTTTTCGCCGGCCTGAAGCACCACGCCGAATTTATGCGGCGTTTTCACCTCGTCGTAGATCTGCTGCATGACGGCGCTCTTCACGAGACGCGGTTTGGCTGCGGGAAAAGGAGTCACACTGCGCGCGGCAAGTGCGTCGTTAGCGGCGGGCGACGCGTGACCGAGCGATGCGAGCGCGAACAAGGAGAGTGCGGAGAGGAAGGGAAAACGGATGCGCATGCGGCGAGAGTTTGCCCGAGATTCCGTTATGCTTGGGTGACGAGCGCGAGTGAAAAGGATCGAGGTGGCGCGTCAGCTTTGCGGCCGAAGGATCGCGATGATGTCGCCGGCGTTGACGGGTTTTCCTTCGGCGCAGCGGATTTCGACGATCTCGCCGGGCTCGGTGCTGAGGACGGAGATTTCCATCTTCATCGATTCGAGAATGACGATCGGCTGATCGCGCGTGATCGTGTCGCCGACGGCGGTGGTGATTTTCCAGACATTGCCCGGAACCTGTGCGGTGATGGCTTTGCAACCTTCGGGGATCGCGACGGTGTCCGTCGCGCTGGAGGCGGCGGATTCGTTTTCGGCGGAGAAATTGAGCTGGCCGGAAACTTCCCAACGATGGCGTTCTTCCTCGAAGGACTGTTGTTGCCTGGCCTTGAATGCGGCGATCGAAGCGGCGTTGTCGGCGAGAAATTTTTGGTAGTCTCGCAGACGGAATGTTTCTTGCTCGATGCGCAGTTTGAAGCGGCCGAGCGGGAAATCTTCGCGGAATTTCAGGAGCTCTTTCGGACTGCATTCGTAGAAACGAATTTGGTCGAAGAAGCGGAGAAGCCAGGGCTTGCCGTCTTTGAAGTCCGCGGTCTGGCGCCAGCGATTCCACATCTGTACGGTGCGGCCGATGAATTGATAACCGCCGGGGCCTTCCATGCCATAGATGCAGAGATACGCGCCGCCGATGCCGACGGCGTTTTCGGGAGTCCAGGTGCGCGCGGGATTGTATTTTGTGGTGACGAGGCGGTGACGTGGATCGACCGGCGTGGCGACGGGTGCACCGAGATAAACATCGCCGAGGCCGAGGACGAGATAGGACGCGTCGAAGGCGATGCGTTTCACGTCGTCGATCGATTCGAGGCCGTTGATACGGCGGATGAACTCGATGTTACTCGGGCACCAAGGCGCGTCCTTGCGGACGGTCTGCATGTATTTGCGGATGGCGAGCAACGTGGATTCGTCTTCCCACGAAAGCGGCAGATGTACGATGCGCGTGGGAACCTCCATGTCTTCGACGCCGGGGAGGTGTTTTTCCGCTTCGATCAATGTCTCGAGCAAACGCTCGATAGGAAGAATGCGACTCTCGTAATGGATTTGGAGCGAGCGAATGCCGGGCGTGAGGTCGAGGAGGCCGGGCGTGTGGTTTTCCGCGAGCCACTGCATGAGCGCGTGGACGCGGAAGCGGAGATTGAGATCGAGGACAAGCGGACCGTATTCAACGAGTAAATACTTGTCGCCGGAGCGACGGTAGGTGACCGCGGGAGTGGAGGCGCGGGCGGGGATGGTGTGGAGGATGGGAGAGCCGAGGTCCGCGGGGGATGGCGGGGTTGGCGGAGGAGTCGTTGGTAGTTGGTAATTGGTAGTTGGGGCGGACGCAGGCGTGGTCTTGCGAAGAGGAGAAGGCTGCGAAGGTTTTTCACCAACCACTAAATCCAAACTACCAACTACTCCGGCCGCGATGGGTGTGAGCGTTTCAATGGACGCTTCTTGAATACTTTCCAACCGGCGCGCGGCGGATGCGTCGACCGGCCGGAAACGGACCTTGTCGCCGGGTTTGAGCTGGCCGATTTTCCAGAGGTCGGCGGCGATGATCGTGGCCGGGCAAACGAAACCGCCGAGGCTGGGGCCGTCGGGGCCGAGGATGATCGGCATGTCGCCAGTGAAATCGATGGTGCCGATCGCGTAGGCGTTGTCGTGGATGTTGGACGGATGCAGGCCGGCCTCGCCGCCGTCTTTGCGCGCCCAGCGCGGTTTGGGGCCGATGAGGCGGACGCCGGTGCGGGCGGAATTGAAGTGGACTTCGTAGGTGGACGAAAAGAGATCCGCGATGTCGTCCGGTTGGAAGAAGTCGGGCGCGCCGTGCGGGCCGTAGAGGACTTTGATTTCCCAGTCGCGGGTGTAGGTGGGGATGAGCGCGGTCGGGGGAGTCTCGCGAAGAGGTGAAGGATGCGAAGGAGTAGTTGGTAGTTGGTAGTTAGTAATTGGCGCGGACGCAGGCGCGTGCGAAGTGTTTTCACCACTTACCAAATACGAACTACCAACTACCGCTTCGTTTATTCTGAGCACATCGCCGGCGCGGAGGGCGCGGCCGGCGTGGCCGCCGAATTGGCCGAGGGTGAAGGTGGATTTGCTGCCGAGGTAGTCGGGGATGTCGAAGCCGCCGGCGACCGTGAGGTATGCGCGCATGCCGGCGCCGGAGGCGGTGCCCACGCGAAGCGTCTGGCCGCGTTTGACGGCGTGGGTTTGCCAGAACGCGAGCGGTTGGTCGTCGAGCGTGGCGTTGGTGGTGGCGCCGGTGAGCGCGATGACGGCGTCGGTGTTGAAGACGAGCGTCGGACCCGTGAGCGTGATTTCGAGACCGGCGGCGGAAGGCGGATTGCCGAGAAGGCGATTGCCGAGGCGAAACGCGAGGGCGTCCATCGGACCCGAGGGCGGCACGCCGACATCCCAGTGACCGAGGCGGCCGGGATAATCCTGGACGGTGGTTTGAGTGCCGCCGTCGAGAACGGAGATCGTGGGTGCTACGTAGGGAAGTTTTTCGAGAAACCGTGTAGTGACTTTTCCAATACGAAAACCTTCCGATGCGGCGATCTGGCGGAGATAGAGGAGATTGGTTTCAAGGCCGGAAACGTGGGTGTCGGCGAGCGCTTGCTGGAGGCGCGTGAGCGCTTCGGCGCGATCGGCACCGCGCACGATGATCTTGGCGATCATAGGATCGTAGAACGGACTGATTTCGCTGCCGCGCGCGATCCATGTCTCGATGCGAGCGTCGCGCGGAAACGTCATCTTGGTGAGCGTGCCGGTGGAGGGCTGAAAATTTTTGCCCGGATCTTCGGAGTAGAGACGGACCTGGATCGAAGCGCCGGAGGCCGCGCGCTTGAAGTGCGAGAGGTCGAGTTCGCCGGCGGCTTGTTTGATCATCCATTCGACGAGATCGATGCCGGTGACCTCTTCGGTGACGCCGTGTTCGACCTGGAGGCGCGTGTTTACTTCGAGGAAATAGAATTCGTTCGTCGCGTCGTCATAGACGAACTCGACAGTGCCGGCGGATTCGTAGCCGACGGCGCGGCCGAGTCGCTCGGCGCAATCGAGGAGTCGCGAGCGCGTGTCTTCGGGAAGATTGGGCGCGGGGGTTTCCTCGATGATCTTTTGATTGCGACGCTGGATGGAGCATTCGCGTTCGCCGAGCGCGACGACGTGGCCTTTGCCGTCGCCGAAGATCTGGACCTCGATGTGACGCGCGCGCTCGACGTATTTTTCGAGATAGATGCCGGAGTCTTTGAAATTGCTGCGGCTGAGACGGTCGACGGTGGCGAACGCGGCGGCGAGATCTTCGGGTTTCCAGATGAGCGACATGCCGATGCCGCCACCGCCGGCGGTGCTTTTGAGCATGACGGGAAAGCCGATACGCGTGGCTTCGCGGAGAGCTTCGTCGGCGGATGAGAGCAAGCCGGTGCCGGGAAGGAGCGGGACGTTTTGCGCTTGGGCGATTTCGCGCGCGGTGTGTTTGAGACCGAAGCGGCGCATCTGCTCGGGCTTGGGTCCGATGAACACGATGCCGGCGGCGGCGCAGGCTTCGGCGAAGGCGGCGTTTTCGGAGAGGAAACCGTAACCGGGGTGGATGGCTTGCGCGCCGGTTTGCCTGGCGACTTCGAGTATTTTTTCGGCGACGAGATAACTCTGCGCGGCAGGCGGCGGACCGATGAGAACAGCTTCGTCGGCCTGATCGACGTGGAGTGAACCGGAGTCGGCTTCGGAATAAACGGCGACGGACTTAATGTTCATGCGCCGGAGCGTTCGCTCGATGCGGCAAGCGATGGTGGCGCGGTTGGCGATCAAAACCTTTGAGAACATGAAAGGCGGTAGTTTGTAGTTGGTAATTGGTAGTTGGGCGGACGCAGGCGTGGGCTTGCACGTCGTGCGGGCGGTCGCTCAATTGGCGCTATGGAGAAGTTTGCTCTGGAGGGGCTGCGGGTTTATCGCATGGCCGAAGATCTGGCTGATCTCTGCTGGGAGATGACTGCCGCATGGGACCGGTTTGCGCGTGATGCGGTCAGCAAACAGCTGGTGCGAGCGGCGGACAGTGTTGGTGCCAATATCGCGGAGAGCTATGGACGTGCGTCCCCGGTCGATCATCAACGGTTCGTACGAGTTGCGCGCGGATCTCTGTATGAGGCGCGGCACTTTCTTCGACGGGCGGACAAGAGAAAGCTGGTGAATCGCGAGCAGAAGAGACGATTGCAGCCGTTGCTCGAAGAATTGCTCCCGGCGTTGAACGCGTACCTGAAGTCGCTTGGCGGACATAGTGAGTGATCGGACCAACTACTAAGCACCAACTACAAATTACCGCTGGGATGCATCGGCATCCCAAAGCAGCACTTCGATGGGGGTGGGGTTCCAGCCGTTGCAAGGGTTGTTGAGCTGGGGGCAGTTGGAGATGATGCAGATGACGTCGCGTTCGGCGCGCATCTCGACGTATTTGCCCGGGGCGGACAGACCGTCGGCAAAGGTGAGTTGTCCGTCGGGAGTGACGGGCACGTTCATGAAGAAATTGATGTTGCAGGTGATGTCGCGTTTGCCGAGGTCGCAGCCGCATTCTTGCGCGCCGCGGATGAAGCTGTCGCGGCACGCGTGCATGTACTCTTTCTCGTGAGCGTAGCGCATGGTGTTGCTCTCGCGGGAACAGGCGCCGCCGATCGTGTCGTGACGACCGCAGGTGTCGGCCGTGATGGTGAGCAGGATGTCGCCTTCGGTGGACATCAGCTTCGTGCCGGTCGTGAGGTAGAGCGCTCCTTGGTGACGGATGGTGTCGGAGGCGCTGTATCGATTTTCTGGATTCGCGGCGTCGAGGAAGAGCGTGTCGGCGGCTTGGTTTCCTTCGAGGTCGACGATGCGGAACGTCTGGCCGCGTTTGATGGTGTGGGCCCAGTAGTCGCCGGCAGGAATGGTGGCGCGATAAGAAGCGTCGGAGGGAGAAAGTGGGCTGGTGGTCATTGTCGGAAGAGGATGAATGCGTTTGGTCTCGCGAAGGGAGCGAAGGAGGCGAAGGGAAGGTCGTGGCTGCGGTAGTTGGTAGTTTGTATTTGGCAGTTGGTGACGAAGGCGTGGTGGATCGCACGGATTGGCGATGGTGAGCTTTGCCTAACTACCAATTACCAAGTACCAACTACACGCGGCTCAGCCGCGTAAGGCATAATAGAGTTCGGTATTTTCGAAGGCGCGGATGTTTTCCGGGCGGGAGTTGCGGCAGGGATCGTCGGGCGTGGGTGGTGGTGAATTGAAAACCTCGAGCTGAACGTTGCGCGGATGGTAAGCCGGGTCGGGATCGAACGGGTGCTGGCAGGTGTTGAGCACGACGAGGGTGTTCATCTCGAAGCGGAGTTCGATGAAGTCGCCGGGCTTGGAGTTGTTGGGGACGAAGCTGAGGCGGCCGGCGTCGTCGGAGACGAGTTTGCTGAAGAGATTCAAGTTAGGAACGAGGTCGCGTTTACCGAGGCCCCACTTGGCGAGCTCGATGAGGAAACTGTCGTGCGCGTTGCGGTGGTAGTCGTTGCGGGCGGTCTGGTAGTTTTTTTCCCCGTATTTGGCGGTGACGGATTTTTTGTCGGAGCAACCGCCGACGGTGTCGTGCCAGCCGACGGAGTCCCGTGTGATCGAGGCGAGGATGCGGCCCATGTCGGAATGCAGGCAGTAGGGCGCGCGGAGGTAGAAGATGTGCTGCCCCTTGAGCGTGTCGGGCATGTTGTAGCGCTCGCCGGGGACATCGGCGTTGTAGAGCAGAAGACCGACGTTGGCGCCGCCTTCGAGGTCGGTGAGGCGCAGCGTTTTTCCGCGACCGATCACGCCGGACCAGAGGCCGGAGTGGGTGAGCGTTTTGCTGAGAATCAGCGGAGCGGAGGTGGGCGTGGAGGTGGACATGGCGTGGCGTGAAGAGAGTGGTCTCGCGAAGGATGCGAAGGCGGGATGGTGGTTGGGAGTTGGTAGTTTGTATTTGGAAATTGGTAGTTGGTAGCTGGCGCCTTCGGTGTTACGAAATGTTAGAAAAGTGTTACCGGCGTGGCAAGGCGGTGATGAAGGAATGAAAATTTTTCGGGTTTTATCTGGCTCCTCGCGATTCCTCAGAGGAGCGGAGGCATGGATGAGGCGGTGAGGTTCAGCTTGCCGTTTTTCACGCCGCGAACGGTGACAAGTTCGTCGGAGAGTTTTTGGAGTTCCCTGGCCGGACCTTGGACGAGGAGGACTTCCATGTAGTTATGGTCGGCGAGGTGCACGTGCATGCTCGTGACGACCATGAGGTAGTACTTGTGCTGGATGGCGGCGAGGCGTTGTTGGAGACCGCGCTGGGTGTGATCGTAAACGAGACTGATGGTGCCGGCGACAGATTCGGTGCCGAGCTGACTGGCGTATTCGACAAGGCCCTCGCGCGCGAGGGCGGCGACGGCTTGGGAGCGGCTGGCGTAGCCGCGGCGGGCAACCATGGTGTCCAATTCGTCGAGGAGACTTTCGGGGAGCGAAACGCTGAAACGGGTGATCTTGTCGGACTTTTTTTTCTTGGGCATGGACGTTTCGATGTTCGCGGAAGACATGCCGAGCGCGGCGCGGGAGAGCGAGTCTGTTGCGGTGGAAATCATTGGGTTGTCTCGCGAAGGGGGAGGAGGAGGCGAAGGTTTGGGCGAGGTAGTTGGTTATTGGGAGGGGGATTTATTCTACATCGTCGCCGGATTGGGTGAGGCGGATGATGGGGAGGTTTTCGGTCGCGATGGCATCGGAAAGGGCTGATGCGGGTTGCGGCGGATGAATGAGCGCGTCGAGACGAGCGCGAGTCGCGAGGAACTCCGCCGAAAAAAATTGCTCGGGACTGCGCGGACGCGGAACGGGGACTTCGATGAGTTCGTCGACGCGGCCGGGATTCGCTTTGAGGACGAGGATGCGGTCGGCGAGGTAGATGGCTTCGTCGAGATCGTGCGTGATGAAGAGGATGGTGACGTCGACGTTTTTCCAGATTTGCAGAAGATGTTTTTGCATCTGCGCGCGCGTCTGCGCATCGAGCGCGCCGAACGGTTCATCCATTAAAAGAATGCGTGGGTTGTTCGCGAGGGCGCGGGCGATGGCGATGCGTTGTTTCATGCCGCCGGAAAGTTGATTTGGGTAGGCGTCGGCGAACTTGGAAAGACCGACGAGTTCGATCCACTGAAGCGCTTCGCGACGGGCTTCGTCGGAATCGGTGCCGCGCATGATGGGGCCGAACATCACGTTTTGCGTGACGGTTTTCCACGGGAAGAGCGTGTAGCCTTGGAAAACCATGCCGCGCTCGGGGCCGGGGCCGTGGACCTCTTTTCCATCGAGGAGCAGGCGGCCCGAAGTGGGTGTGTCGAGTCCGGCGAGGAGGCGGATAAGCGTGGATTTGCCGCAGCCGGAAGGACCGAGGATGCAGACGAATTCACGGCGATGCGTGACGAAGTTGATGTTCTCGATCGCGGTGGTCTCGGTGCCGTCGGCCTTGGTGAAACGACGCGTGAGATTTTCGACGGTGAGGACGACCGGGCGCTCCTTGAGTTTCGCGAAGCGGGCGGCGACGGCGGGAGATTGCGCGCGGTAATCGGGAAGAGGTGAGGCAGACGTGTTCATGAGCGGGCCTCCGGCGATGTCGCGGTGGAAGAAAGCGGCGGACGCGGTGAAGCGGTGAGCGGTGTGCGCCGGCTGGAAAAGAGGCGTGTAATGAAAGCGCGGATACGGCTCGGGCGCTGAGTTTCCCACGGGAAAAGACGCTTGCCGATGAACGCGAGGATCTGATCGGTCGCGAGGCCGAGCAGGCCGATCATGATGATCGCGGCGTAAACGTTTTCGAAGTTACGGTACTTGGCCTGCTGATTGATGAAAAACGTGATTCCGGAACTGACGCCGACGACTTCGGCGACGATGAGATAAGTCCAGGCCCAGCCGAGCAGGATGCGCGTGTCGGTGTAGAGCTCGGCGAGTTTCGACGGCACGATGACGTGAAGCACGAGACGGAAGCCGCGGCAGCCGAGCGTTTGCGCGGCTTCGAGAAGCGCAGGATCGGTCCGACGAATGGTGTTGGCCACAACGAGGACCTGCTGGAAAAACGTGCCGATAAAAATGATCGCGATCTTCGGAGCGTCGTTGATGCCGAGGACCGCGACGGCGAGGGCGCCGAAAGCGGGCGCGGGCATGTAGCGGATGAAGTCGATGACGGGCTCGCCGATGCGCGACCAGAAGGCGTATGCACCGCAGAGGATGCCGAGCGGGATGCCGATGATGCAGGAAATCAGGAATCCCCAAAAAATCGTCTGGATGCTACGCCAGAGACTTTCGTGGAGCCAGACATCGCCGCGGAGTTTGGGCTCGGTCGTGAAGGCGGTGTAGAAAGCCTGCGCGACTTTATGCGGCTCGGGGAGAAAAACGGGATTGGCGCGTTTGCCCGTGGCGGCGGGCTGGCTCGCGGCGAGGGCTTTTTCGTTTTCCGCAGCGAAGACCGCGCGCTCGACAAGCAGGCCGGGACGGAACCAGGAAACGCCGCCGGGATTTTCGACCCGCACCATCGGGTGCCAGATGAACGGCGTGTAGCTGACGGCGCACCAGATGAGCAGCGGGAGAACAAATGAAACGATGCCGAGAAGAAGACGGCGGCGCGAAGCGAGAGGCTGCTGAATCGCGAACCAAGGAGGAGAAACGGACATCGTGAGCGTGGCGGTGAAAAACCGAAGGCCGAATGGCGAATGACGAAGGGACGGCGCGTGGTCGTTTGTCGTTTATGGCGCGGCTCGCGAAGAAGCGAAGGCGGCGATGGAAACGAACTGCCAACCACGAACGACCAACTACTAATGACTAACTACCCACTCCCGGCCCCGAGTCTCCGCGCCTTCAGAACATTTCCTGAAAGCGCGGAACAGGTGGGATTATTTCGTGGCGGCGAGAGCGTCGGTGGTGAGGGAGGCGTCGATGTACGAGGCGACATCTTGCGGTTCGCTGTACACACCGTTCTTCACGTTGAAGTCATCGGCGATCTTGGACGAGCCTGCGACGGAGCCGAAGGTGTCGGTTTTGCCCGTGATGATTTTGGCGCTTTGCGCGAGCGTGAGCAGTTTGGTGCCGGACATGAAGGCCGCGTATTCTTTCGGATCCACGCCGGCGCGGGCAGCCATGATTTTAATACCATCTTCGCGCGTAGTTTCGTCGTTCAAATAGGCGACGACGCGGTCCCAGACGCTGACGAACTTGACCCAGTCGGCACGACGTTGGGCGAGGCTTTGCGGGCTCACGGCGACGGTGTCGTAGATGAGGCCAGGTTCGTCGGCGGAGGTGTAAACGGCCTTGGAACCGGCGACGGCTTTGAGGGCCTGACCGGAGTTGGGCTGCCAAGCGGCGATGGCGGCGACCTGGCCGGATGCGAGCACCTGCGGCGTCTGATTGGTCGGCGTTGGCACGAGCTCGACGTCGGATTCCGTCATGCCGGCTTTCTTGAGACCATTGAGCAGAAGAAGGTGATCAACGAAGCCGACTTCGACGGCGATTTTTTTGCCTTTGAGTTCTTTGAGCGAGCTGATGCCGGGCTGGGCGACGATCATGTCGTTACCGTTGGAATAGTCGGTGACGAGGATCATGACGTTTTTGGCGCCGTTGGCGCCGGTGACGAGGGCGTCGCCGTTGGTGACCATGACGGCGTCCACCTTGCCGGCGGTGAACGCTTCCATCGATGGACCGTACTCAAACCAGAGGAGCTCGACCTCGACGCCCGCCTGCTTGAACCAGCCCTTTTCGTCGGCGATGGCGAAGGCGGTCCAACCGGGCCAATCGGAGTAAGCAACTTTGAGCGGAGCGGCGGCGGCCCGGGAAAGGAGGAGAGCCGCGAAGGTGAGTCCGAAGGCGAGGGGGCGAAGCAAGCGCGTGGTGAGGCGTGGGCGGTGGATCATGGCTGTGTTACTTTTTGATCAGATAGTGTTACGCGGATGCTTTTAGCAGGGGATGTGCCACGGCGAAGGGGTGGTAAAAAGGGGCGGTGACGCTGCGCGCGAATGCCCAATGACCCATGACGAATGCTCAATGAGCATTGACGGATTGGTGACGGGGAAAACCGGTGGCACGGAACGGGGATTTTGAGTGCGCACTGGGCACGACGTTTCAGGTCAGTCAGGAAACATGGATCTCGTTTCCGGCTTTCCATTTTCGATCATCAGAAAGGGCATGCTCCGCGTATATCCGCCGCTCCGCGAGAACACGGAGTGCGAGGTCGTCATCATAGGCGGCGGCGTCAGCGGGGCGTTGATCGGTTATTTTCTCGCGGAAGCGGGCGTGGACGCGGTGCTGCTCGATCGACGCGACATAGGCACTGGAAGCACCGCGGCGAGTACGTCGTTGTTGCAGTATGAACCGGACCTATCGCTGGGGCGTCTGGGCGACCGCATCGGAGAAAAGAATGCGGTGCGTGTATATCGCGCGTGTCGCGATGCGGTGAAGACGATCGGCCAACTCGCGCGCGACGTGAACGACGGCGCGTTTGTGTGGCGGGAGAGTTTGTATCTGGCGAATCGCCGACGCGAGGTGCCGGGATTGAAACGCGAATATGCGCTGCGGCGCAGACATGGATTCGACGTCGAGTGGTGGACGCGGAAACGAATCGCGAGCGAAAGTTCACTGCCGCATCACGCGGCGATCGAGAGTCGCGGTGCGGCTGAGATCGATGCGTTTAGTTTCACGCATGCCTTGCTCGCCGCCGCGGAAAATAAGCGACAGAGACTGCGTGTGTTCGACCGCACGACGGTGACCGCATGGCATCGCGAGAAGAGGGCGCGCGGTCGCGATGACGGTCCGTTCGTCGTGACGACGTCGGAAGGTTTTCGCATCAAAACGCGTCGAGTAGTTGTCGCGGCTGGCTATGAATCGCTGGGATTCTTTCGGAAGAAACCGGCGCAGTGTCACAGCACGTATGCGTTGGTGACGGAGCCGCTCGAGACACACGATGGCTGGCCGGGAAAACGACTGCTTTGGGAAACGGCGCGTCCGTACATCTACGCGCGGACGACGAAGGATGGACGCGCCATCATCGGCGGTTACGACGAACCCTTTCGCGACCCGCAGAAACGTGATGCGTTGTTGCCGGCGAAAACGGCGGCGTTGACGCGACGGTTCGGCCAGTTGTTTCCGAAAATCCGCACGGACGTGGCGTTTTCGTGGACGGGGACCTTTGCGGAGACCAAGGATTCACTGCCGTACATCGGTGAAGCGCCGGGGCGGCCGGGCGTGTATTTCGCGCTTGGATACGGTGGCAACGGCGTGATTTTCAGCCTGCTGGCGGCGGAGATCATCCGCGATGTATGTATTGAAGAAATGAATACAAACGCGGAGCTGTTTCGATTTGACCGGTGAACGGCGGGCAAATCCGAAACAGGATCAACGGGTCCGCTGGACGGGGAAATTAGGAGGCATCACTCGCGTTGGCGCGAATCGATGACGAGTGTGACCGGGCCGTCGTTGACGAGCGCGACTTTCATGTCGGCGCCGAATTCGCCGCGGGCGACGGGGCGGCCGAGGGCGGTTTCCATTTGCGCGAGGAAAAATTCGTAGAGTGGGCGCGCGAGGTCGGGTTTGGCGGCGTCGTTGAAGGACGGGCGTGTGCCTTTGCGCGTGCTGGCGATGAGCGTGAACTGGCTGATCACGAGGATGCCGCCGCCGATATCGCGGACGGAGCGGTTCATGAGTCCGGCGTCGGCGGGGAAGATGCGGAGCGCGGCGGCTTTTTCGGCGAGCCAGCGGGCGTCGTCTTCGGTGTCACCGGCGGCAACGCCTAGAAGGATCAAGAGGCCGCGGTCGATGGCGCCGCGCACGGTGTTGTCGATCGTGACGCTGGCGGAGGAGACGCGTTGGAGGACGAGTTTCACGCTGCGAAAGCAGCGTGAAAGGCGGGAAGGGCCAAGTAACAAGTGAGAAGGCGCGCCGCGGGGCGGCGCGAAATCGCAAAGGCCAGAACACCAAACGCCAAAAGTCAGCGCACGAGTGGTGGTTCTTCAGGGAGGACCTTTTCTTTGGGCTTCGCATTGGATGGCCTCCTCGATTTCCAAGCGGTTTTGTTTTCGTTCCTCGTTCACTGCGATGATAAGGTGTACGACGCGATCGTGAGGAAAGTGAAAGCGGACTATTTCGAAGAGTTCACCGCTAACCGAGTCGATATCTTCTCCGCCCAACGGTGAGCCCATTTTTCTGAAAACGATGATGTCGCAGTCGAAACAGAGATCGGCTTCCACCACTTGGTTTGCGCGGTGAAAACGGAGCCGTGCATTAAACGTGGGCATGCACGCTTTTGCCGAGTCCCAGTTGTAGGTTTTTTGGTCGATCAGTTTGTTGCTGACCAACGCAGCATCGGTCGACGAGAGCGTTGCGTATCGTCCCTCGCGATACTTCGTCGGATGTTTTCGGCTAAACCAAGGCTTCTTGGGGTAAAGAATGCAGACCTCGACTCGTTCGGGCGCGGCTACGATCTGAAGGTTTTGCTCGGTTTGGAAAAGCGAGACGACGAGCTCGTGCGGCTCCGCGGAATGAGCTATTCCGACCAGCATCAGGAGAAGCGTGAATCGGAATAGGTTCATGTCCGGCGAAAGCACCTCAGACCATCGGCACGTGGGGTTCGACGTCGGCGTCGTAGTCGATGCCGGGGAGGCCGAAGCCGAACATTTTTAGGAACTCGGTGCGGTAGCCGGCGATGTCGGTCAGCTCGGGAAGAGTCTCGGTCGTAATTTGCGGCCAGATTTTTTTGACCTCTTCCTGGACGTCGGCGCGCATTTCCAAGTCGTCGATACGGACGCGGCCGCCGTCGTCGAAATTGAGGGCGGAGCCATTGTACATCTGCGTGGCGAAGAGGCGCTGGATTTGCTCGATGCAGCCTTCGTGCGTGCCCTTGGCCTTCATAATCTTGTAGAGGATCGAGATGTAGAGAGGGACGACGGGGATGGCGGAGCTGGCCTGCGTGACGAGCGCTTTGTTGACGGAGATGAAAGCGCGGCCGTAACCGTGGGCCTTGAGCTTGGCATCGATTTTTTTCGCGGCGCGCTCGAGGTCGTTTTTGGCGAGGCCGATGGTGCCGTTTTTGTAGATGGCCCAAGTGACTTCGGGGCCGATGTAGGAGTACGAAACGGTCGTGGCGCCGGGCGCGACGACACCGGCTTCGAGGAGGGCGTCGATCCACATTTCCCAATCTTCGCCGCCCATGACCGCGATGGTGTCAGCGATCTCGGCGTCGGTGGCGGGCTCGATGGTGACGTCGCTGACAACGCCTTTGTCGGTATCGACGGTCTTGTTGGTGTAAATCTGGCCGACGGGCTTGAGGCAGGATTTGTGGACGACGCCGGTTTTCGGATGAGTGCGGCGGGGCGAAGCGAGCGAGTAAACGATGAGATCTACCTGGCCGAGGTCGGCTTTGATGGCGTCGATCGCCTGCTTCTTGATGTCGTCTGAGAAGGCGTCGCCGTTGATGTTTTTGGCGTAGAGACCGGCGGCGCGGGCGGCATTGGTGAACGCGATGGTGTTATACCAGCCGGGAGTCGCGGGGCGGCCTTCCTCGGAGGGGCGTTCGAAGAAAATGCCGAGGGTGTCGGCCTGGCAGCCAAAGGCAGCGGTGATGCGCGAGGAGAGGCCGAAGCCGGTGGAGGCGCCGATGACGAGGACTTTCTTGGGGCCGTTTTTGAGCAGGCCTTTGGATTTCACGTAGTCGATCTGCTCCTGGACGTGAGCAGCGCAACCGGTGGGATGAGCAGTGACACAAACGAAGCCGCGAACTTTGGGTTTGATGACCATGGGAAGAAAAAGGGGAGAAATCGGTGGAGTGGGAAGGGGAAATTTTGCAGGTGCGCGGACGCTCCAATGAACGCGAGCGTGCAGCTTGGATCGGGGAAAATTAGCGCAGCGCGCCCGTTGCAACAACAGGACCGGTCGGGCTCGCGGCACCGCCGGTGCGTTCACGCGTGATGACGAATGCCGTGACGTTAGCGGGACTCTGTGCGGGTTGTATGACGATGCGAGCGGGGGGCGAAGCCGTCGCGGAAAACACGCCAGCGTTTATGGGTGACGATTGTGCGGCGTCGGTGATCCAGAGTTGGAACTGTTGGTCGCTGGGAAGCGCGGGGAGATTTTCGATGAAAAGGAGTCCCGTTTGTGTCTTCGCGTTCCAAACGACAAACGCCAACGCATTGCTCGCAGTCTCGTCGGAAGGCGCGCCGAGCGGCGCGATCTGGTAGTGGGCGGGCGCGTTGTTGCTGCGGAGATGTTCGATGTACGATGCGCTGAGGATGCGCTCGGCTTCGAGTTGCTGGCCGAGGCTTTGAGACTCCGTGCGCGCGAGCTCGGCGTCGTGACGATGCAGTGTGTTTTGGGTGCGCAGTCCGAGGGATTGGATCCCGCAGCAGCCCGCGATCAACGCGAAGAGAGCGGCGACAATCCATCCGAAAGCCGCAGACCGGAGCAGGGAAACACGATCGGACGAAGAGGATGGCATGGAGATGCGCTGGATTGGGTTTGGCGGGAACGCGATGGAATGCGTCGAGGCGGGGCGCGCAATGCAATAGCGAGGCGAGCGCGACAAGCGGCTTAAAGCAGCCACAAGCCCATCAATCCGAGTATGATAAGAGTCGCGATTACACCAAGGGCGCGACGTTCGCGGGCAGTTAGGTGAAATAACATAGCTGAAATCGGGGCGGCGCCCGGACAAGGGAAGTTGTTAACTGATTTTATATGAAAAACTTGGAGAATGTTTCAACCCTGCTTGTCCCGCAAGTCGCTACCGGCTGACAGGATGGGAATTGCTGTGAGTTATTTGCGGTTTTTGCGGGCGATTTTTTTCGAATTTTCGTGTGGCCACGGACGGTTGCGGCGCGTCTCTCTAGCCTGTCACCTCTTACCTCATATGAAAAACTTCCTGAAACTGTTTTCTGTCGCGGCGATTCTGGCCGCATTGTCTCTCACGAATCTCTGGGCGGTCGCGGAAGTCGGCCAGCCGGCTCCGGATTTCAGCCTCAAGGACGTTAACGGCAAGACCATCAAGCTTTCGGATTTCCGTGGAAAGACCGTGGTGCTGGAGTGGGTGAATCCGGAGTGCCCGTTTGTCGTGAAGCACTATGAGAGCGGCAACATCCCTGGTCTCCAGAAGGCCGCTGCTGCGGATGGTGTTGTCTGGATCACGATCAACTCCGGCAAACCCGGTGCGCAGGGCGACTACGATGAAGCCAAAGTCGCGGAATGGATGAAGGCCACGAATGCCGCTCCGGCCTCTTATTGCCGCGATAGCGACGGTACTGTGGGAAAACTTTACGGCGCGAAAACCACGCCGCACATGTATGTGATCACTGCCGACGGCACCTTGGTGTATAACGGCGCGATCGACAGCATCCGCTCGACCAAGGTGGAAGACATCGCGAAGGCGACCAACTACGTCACCGCCGCGCTGGCTTCGGTGAAGGCGGGGCAGCCGGTCGCCAAAGCCGTGTCTGAGCCGTATGGCTGCTCGGTGAAATATTAAGGCCATTCGGGGCCTTGTTCGCAGAAGGACGTCGCGTGGCCATAGCCGCGACGCCGTTCAAAAAGCCGGGACGCCGGATATGCGTTCCGGCTTTTTCATTTTTCGCAAAATTCCCCGGCGTTCCGCGTGCGCGCGTTTGCGCGTGGGTCAGGGATAATATTTCCGCCGCGCCTTCACCTGAACGACGCGTTTTTCGGGCAGGATGTATGCGGTGAGGCAGCCGCCCATCGCGCAAGCGGTGTCGATGCCGAGCGACCACTTGAGCTTGTACACATCGGGGCGCGGCGTGTGTCCGTAGACGACAAACGGCGGGCCGCACCAAAAGTCGGCCCAAGGCGGCGCGTCGGGCGCATCGGCGCGTTTGCGCGGACGGCCGTCGGCATCGATCACTTGGATGCGGGTGACGATGTCGGCCGGTTGTTTTTGCCACGGCTGCCCGGGCAGGAAGCCGCCGTGCACGAAGACGACATTGAGATCTTCGATGAAGTGCGTGAGCGGCATTTTTTCGAGATACGCCCAGTCGGACGGACGCAGTTTGGCAAACGTGATGGCGTCGTTTTCGCGCAGACCGGCGACGGTGCCGGCTTTGCGCGCTTCGAGCAGACGCAGCTCGTGATTGCCGAGGAGAGAAAGAGCGCGATGTTCGCGGGCGAGGTCGATGACCTTGCAGCTATCGGGGCCGCGGTTGATGAGATCGCCGAGGAGAATGAGCTGGTCGTCGGGCGTAAGCTCGAGGTGTTGGAGGAGTTCCGCGAATTCGGCGTGGCAGCCGTGGATGTCGCCGACGGCGATGATGCGACCTTGCATGACGATGCAGGTGGGAAATTGGCTAGCGTCGTGCGGCGCGACAAGTAAACAAGTGGCCAAATGGATCTGCCGTTACAGCCGCCAGCCACCGCGTGTTTTCTCACGCAACAACCGTTTGTCGAAGGCCAGCGTGTGGCCAGTTTCCTGGTGAGGGGGAAAACCGGCGAAGTGATGCGCTACGACATCGTCGAATCCGAGCGCGAAAAATTCGAATGGGAAGGCTCGCTCGTGTGCACCTGGGTGCGCGCCTACAAACCGCGCAAAGCCGGCGAGAATCCCGACCGCGAACTCAAGCTTACCGCGGAAGCGTTATTCCTCACGCTGGCGGATCCCGCGACGGAAGCGACGCCCGAGAATACGCGTCTGCTGCAATTCCTCGCGCTCATGCTCGAACGCAAACGCGTGCTGAAACCCAAGGGCCGCTCGCGCGATGGCACGAAGAACATTTTTGAACACGCGAAAACGAAGCAGTTATTTGAGATCGAAGCGGGCGAGTTGAGTCCGGAGTTTTTTGTGCAAGTGCAGGAACAACTGAGCGTGCTCGTCGGCGGACCCGCGAGTTCGACGCCAAACGCGGGCGCGGCTTAAGCGCCTGGGGCGAGTTCGCAGCGAGCGCGCGGACGGGTCGTTTTGTTTGGCCACAAAAAAGCGCCGTCCGATGAAGGACGGCGCTTGGGCGAACAGACAAGCGATCAGAGATATTTGTCAGTGACGGCGCCCTCGGACGCGGTCGAAACGAGCTTCGCGTATTTGGCCAACACGCCGCGAGTGACCTTCGGCGGCAGCGGTTTGTAGGCGGCCATGCGCGCGGCGTATTCCTCGTCGGAGATGAGGACGTTGATGGTGTTTTTCACCGCATCGATCTCGATGATGTCGCCGTTGCGGACGATGCCGATCGGACCGCCTTTGGCGGCTTCCGGCGTGATGTGGCCGACGTCGAAGCCGTGCGAGCCGCCCGAGAAGCGTCCGTCGGTGATGAGCGCGACGTCTTTGATGAGACCGCGACCGGCGACGGCCGAAGTGGGCGACAACATCTCGCGCATGCCGGGACCGCCGACCGGACCTTCGTTGCGGATGACCACAACGTCGCCCTTCACGATGTCGCCGCGGAGAATGCCTTGAAGAGCGTCTTCTTCGCCTTCGTACACCTTGGCGGTGCCCTTGAAATAGAGACCTTCCTTGCCGGTGATTTTGCCAACGGCGCCTTCGGGCGCGAGATTGCCGTGAAGGACGCGAAGGTGCGTGGTGGCTTTGATCGGGTTGTCCCAAGGACGGATGATGTCCTGCTCGGTCGGATACGCGCCGTAGGGCTTCACGTCCTTGAGCGTTTCGGCGATGGTTTCGCCGGAGACCGTGAGGCAATCGCCGTGAAGCATGCCGCGATCGAGGAGCATCTTCATCATGGGACGGATGCCGCCGATGCGGATGAGATGAGCCATGCCGTATTTGCCGAAAGGCTTCACGTCGGCGAGGAGCGGCACTTTTTCGCCGATGACTTTGAAGTCTTCGAGCGTGAGCGGAACTTCGGCCGCATGCGCGATCGCGAGGAGATGGAGAATGAGATTGGTGGAGCCGCCGAGCGCTGTGCAGACGACGATGGCGTTTTCGAAGGCTTTTCGCGTGAGGATGTCGCGCGGTTTGATGCCCTTGCGGAGCATGTTCATGACGGCGGCGCCGGCGCGTTCGCAGTCTTCGCGTTTTTCTTTGCCGACGGCGGTCTGCGCGGAGCTGTTCGGCAAGCTCATGCCGAGCACTTCGATGGCAGACGCCATAGTGTTGGCCGTGTACATGCCGCCGCAGGAACCGGGGCCGGGAATGGCGGAAGACTCTATCTCGTGAAGACCTTTGTCATCGAGCTCGCCCTTGGCGTGTTTGCCGACGGCTTCGAAGACGGAAACGATATCGAGCGGCTTCTTGTGATCGCAGTCGCCGGGCGTGAAACCGGGAAGAATCGTGCCGCCATAAATGAACACCGCGGGGCGGTTGAGGCGCGCGATGGCGATCATCATGCCCGGCATGTTTTTGTCGCAACCGCCGATGGCGATGAGTCCATCGAAGCCTTCTGCGGCGACTGCGGTCTCGACGGAGTCGGCGATGACATCGCGCGACACGAGCGAGTAACGCATGCCTTGCGTGCCCATGCTGATGCCGTCGGTGACGGTGATGGTGTTGAAATAAACGGCTTTGCCGCCGGCCTCGTTGACGCCTTTGCGCGCGTGCTCGCTGAGCTCGCCGAGGTGGACGTTGCAGGGCGTCATGTCGGAGGCGGAGGACGCGACGGCGATCTGCGGCTTCTTGAAATCATCATCGGTGAAACCGACGGCGCGGAGCATGGAACGGGCGGCGGCGCGGTCGTTGCCATCGACGACGACGGCGGAGTGGGGACGCAGCGGATCAGCGGGCTTTTGATTGCTCATGGGAGAGGGAGCAGATCACCAAACGAGCGGGTGTCGGGCAAGAATTGAAAACGCAACCGAGAGCCCGGCGGCGCGATTTCCGGAAGAAAACAGCTGCGCGATCGCGGCATAATTGGGGTTGCTTCACCGCGCGTGCGCCGCATTCACTGACCGGCTCTTCCGCATGGCTTTCAATCTGCAAAAAGTGCTCAAGGCGCTGCTCTTTTCCACGAGCCAACCGCTGTCCGTTAAAGATATTCAGGCAGTTTTTGCGCGTTTCCACGATCAGGCGCAGGCATCTACGGCCGCTGCCGCCGACGCGGAGGCGCCTGCGGAAGACTCCCCCGCCGAGCAACCTGTGAAAAACGACGCTCCTCCGGCCGAAGCGCCGGCTGGCGATGTTAGGGCAGAAACGGAATCTCCCGCTGCTTCCGAAAACGCGGAAGCCGTCGTGGAAAGTCCCGAAGACACCGACGCCGAGCTTTATCAAGACGTGCCATCGCTCATCACCGCCACGCAGATTCGCGAAGCGATGGCTGCCATCGGCGAAGAGCTGAAAGCCGCGAACGATATTTATCTGCTCATCGAAGGCCCGACGGGTTTCCGCATCGTGACGCATCCGCGTTTCGCGCGTTGGATTCGCATTCTTCGCGACGAACCGCCGCCGGTGAAACTCACGCAGTCCGCGCTCGAGACGCTCGCGATCATCGCGTACCGCCAACCGGTGACGCGTACCGAGATCGAGACGATCCGCGGCGTGTCGGCCGAAGCGGGATTGAACAAACTTTTGGAGCGCGAGCTCGTGTATATCACGGGCCGCGCCGATCTCCCAGGCCGTCCGTTGCAATACGGCACGACGGATAAATTCCTCGAATTTGTCGGCGTGAAATCGCTGGTCGAGCTGCCCGCGTCCGACGTGCTTTCGCCGCGTCAGATCGACGAGTGGTTGAAAAATGCGACCAACGTGAAAGCGCCGTCCGACGCCGAGATGGGCTTGCCGCTCGAAGAAGGTGAAGGACCTTCCCCGAATCTCGAAGCGGTCTCCGTCGAACATCCCTTGCACGAAGAGCCGGAAGCCGCGCCGGAAAGTGCTCCCGAAAGTGCGCCGGAGGCCGAAGTGGTGTCCGAGCCCGTGGACACACCGGAAAACGATGCGGACGATCGCCCGGCCAATCCGGCGGCCGCCGAGTAAGAGGAACGTTTCATGGACCTGACGCCTATTCGCGAAAAAATCGACGGCATCGATCAGCAGATCGTCGAGTTGCTGAATCAACGTCTCGCGCTCGCGGCCGAGATCGGAAAATTGAAACGCGGTTCGGGCGGTCAGATTTATGTTCCCGAGCGCGAGGATGCGGTTTTCCGCAAAGTCACCTCGCTCAATCGCGGCCCGATCAAAGACGACGCGCTTCGCGCAATCTATCGCGAGATTATGTCGGCCGCCATCGCGCTCGAGCAGCCGTTGCTCATCGCGTATCTCGGACCGGAAGCGACCAACAGCCATCAGGCGGCGCTGAAGAAGTTTGGCGCGAGCGTGGACTACCAGCCGTTCGCCACGTTCGCGGATATTTTCACCGCGGTGGAAAAAGGCGAAGCCGACTACGGCATCATCCCGATCGAAAATTCCACCGAAGGTTCGGTGCGTGATGCGTTGGATCAGTTTGTCACGTCGGAACTGAAGATCGTCGCGCAATTGTATTTGGAAATCTCCTACACGCTGATCTCGAAGTCGCCGTTGGAGAAAATCACGAAGGTTTACTCCAAAGACCAGGCGCTCGCGCAGTGCCGCATGTGGCTGCAACGTCATCTGCCGCACGCGCAACTCGTCGATGCGTCCAGCACGGCGCGCGCGGTACAGATCGCGCGCGATGAAGAAGGCGCGGCGGCGGTGGCGCCCGAACTCGCGGCGACCGTGTACGACGTGCCGATCGTGGCGCGGAATATTCAAGACAAGGCCAACAACACCACGCGCTTCTTCGTGATCGGACGTCAGCCGTCCGGTGCCGTCGGTCAGGGCCGCGACATGACGAGTTTGTTGATCTCGCTCGGCGACGAAGCCGCCGCGCATTCGGGCGCGCTTTTGAAGATGCTCGAACCGCTCGCGCAGCGAGGCATCAACCTCTCGAAGATCGAATCGCGTCCGAGCAAACGCCGGGCGTGGGATTATTATTTCTTCATCGATATCGCGGGGCACTACGACGATCCCGCGGTGAAAGACGCGGTGGCTGAGCTGAAGCAGTTCTGCACGATGGTGAAATGGCTCGGCAGCTATCCCGTCGCGGGCTGACGCTCGGAGCGGGAAAGATTTCCTGCGCTGGTCAACTCGCGAGGCAGGGCGGTTGCTTCGCAACGCCGCCGCCGAAAACTCGTGGAGCCTTCCGAATACGGCGGTAGCCGTTGAATAGAAAACGCGGGGCGCCGGCGATCGCGAGGAGCCGGCCGGCGCCCGCGCGCAGGCTACTACTTGATCGAAAATACTCTCGTTAAAAAAGGCGCGCCGTTGAAAGACGCGCCTTGTAGTGGAAAATCAACTACACTCAGGCCAGCAAGTGCTGCCACTGGTTCTCGCGAGCGGCGCGGGCGGCTTTGAGGGCCCCCATCGCGACGTAGCGTTTGTAGTCTTGTCCGGCGACGCGCACACGCGGCGATTCGAAGCCGTCGTCGGCGAGTCGTTGTTGAAGCAGGGTATCGATGCCTTTGATCTGTGAACCACCGCCGGTGACGACGATGTTTTGGAGCAACGCGAGGACGCTGTCGGAGCTCGCACGCGCGATCAACGTGGTGAGTGCGGGATAGATTTTATCGATGAGCGCGTTGCATGCATTGCCGATGGTTTCGCCGAGTTCGAGCGAGTGGCCTTTGCCGCCGATGACCACTTTCACGTCGAGCGGTTTGCGAATCGCGCCAACGTACGAATGCGCTTCCTTGAGTTCGCGGACTTTTTGGCGGGATAGGCCGTTGTTGGGATACGTGCGATCGAGATCGCTTTGGATTAGCGCATCGATCGCATCGCCCGCGAACGGAATGCTCGCCTGATCGTCGGGACCGGGGAAATAGCCCTGCACGAGACAGAGATCGGAAGTGCCGCCGCCGATATCGATGAAGAGCGAATTGATCACCGGATCGGCATAACCGGCCTGGCCGACGCGCGCATCGTCGCGGAAACCGAGCGCGGCGAGGAACGGCTCGGGAATGAGCAAGAGACGATCGAAAATACCTTGGGCGCAGTGGCGAATTTCTTCGCGCGCGGACGCATCGGCATTGGCGGGCACACCGATCACCGCACGAAGTTCGGCTTGACCGGACGGATCGACGAGCTGGCGGATGTGACGGAATAGATCGCGCGCCGCTTCCGGATGCGCAACGACGCCGTTGGCGAGCGGTGGGACGAGATTCACGTGAAGATGATTTCTCAGCGCGTCTTCGCCGAAGAGCTGCGTGGCATTGTCGGTGATGATGCCTTCGACGATGCCTTCTTTGACGTAACCGACGACACTCGGGATGACTTTGCTGAGGACGATGTCGGTGCTGCCGGCGGCGCCTGCGAGAATGCAGGATTTGTTCGTGCCGAGATCGAAACCGAGAAGGATGGTTTTGGCGGCAGCGGGGCGTTTGGCGGGCGCGGTGGCAGGAGGTGAAAAAGGCGCGGCGCTGACTGCGGGGATGCCGTTGGCGGTGGGCTTTTCGGTTTTCTCGAGGGTAGCGGAACTCATGGATGTGTTTTTCTGCGATGGTTATCGATGGGCGCCTCAACGCGGGCGACGGGTGCGTGCGTCGTGATCCAGTGCGAGCATGCCATCGAGAAGATCGGCGATGCCCGGCGGATCGGCCGTGGCGGTGGGCGGAGACGAAGCGGGAAAAGGGGCGGGCGGCGGCGCGGGTGCGGGACGCGTTTCGCGGGACTGGGGTGCTCCCATGGCGGCGAGCAGACGCGGCGCGAGCAGCTCGGCGAGTATGCGGGCATCGGTCACGCGGGCGGCTTCGCGTTGGAAAATCTGGTCCAAGTCCTCGTCGTTGACGCAGGCTGGACCATAGCGCTCTCGCACGGCTTTCAGCGCGTCCATGAGCGCTTGCTCAAGCACGGCGGTGTCGAAAGCGGTGCTTTCGTGGGCGAGGCAGATCTCCCGGCAGCGACGGGCGAGCTCCAGGCGCGGAAGATCCGCGGCGACGGAAGATGTGGCAAAAACGGCGGTCAAAACTCGGCGCGCTAGACCAGTCGTGCGCGAGCTGGTTCACGCAAATCCGAGGCCTGCAAGCCGCGAACAGCGTGGAGCGCCGCGCATCAAGCGTTTGGAAAATGCGCAAAAAAAACGCAGCCGAGAATCGGCTGCGTTGAGCGTGAAAGCGAATGTGGGTCGATTAGACGACGGCGACCTTGCGGTGAGCCTTGTCGTACTGGACCACGCCGTCCTTGAGGGCGAAGAGGGTCCAGTCGCGACCGGTGCCGACGTTCTTGCCGGCGTGCAGCTTGGAGCCGCGCTGGCGGACGAGGATGTTGCCCGCGACTACGGTCTGGCCGCCAAACTTCTTGATGCCGAGTCGCTGCGCGCGACTGTCGCGACCGTTCTGAGTAGATCCTGCACCTTTTTTATGCGCCATGGTGGGTTGCTCCTTTGATTAAGCGTTGATGGATTGAATCTTGATCACGGAGAGCTCCTGGCGGTGGCCCTGCTTGCGCTCCATGCCCTTGCGTTTCTTTTTCTTGAAAACGACGACCTTGGGGCCGCGCTTGTTTTCGAGCACCGTCGCGGTGACGCTGGCGCCGTCGAGGAGAGGAGCGCCGACGCGGAAGGAATCGCCTTCGCCGACGGAGAGCACCTCGTTGATTTGCACGGTGGAGCCGGCTTCGGAATTGCGATAGCGGTTAACGATCAGGATGTCGCCCTCGGAAACGGCGAACTGCTGCCCCTGTGTTTTGATGGTCGCTTTCATAAAATAAAGGGGCGAACTAAGTGAATCTTAGTTCGCCCTAGCAAGGATATATTTGGGAAAAAACGGCGGGGAATGCAGATCAAGGCTGCGACGAGGCGGGACGCTGCACCGCGGCCTCAGCTTGAGCTTCGGCTTGAGCGTTTCTCATGTCGACCTCGAGGTAGTAGTGCTTCCGGCGTTTGTAGTCGGTTGGATAGATGGAGCGGGTGAGGAGCTCGACTTTGCGCTCTTCGATCTCGGCCGCCTTTTGGCGCTCGAGCTCCTGCTGACGCTCGAGAGCGGCGAGACGCGCGGCTTCGCGCTCTTCGGCCTCCTTGCGCTGGCGTTCTTCCTCCGCGAGACGCTCAAGAGCGGCCTGACGTTCGCGTTCGGCGGCGATGCGGGCGGCTTCACGCTCGGCGGCGATGCGAGCGGCTTCACGTTCGGCGGCGGCGCGCTCGGCGGCCAGGCGCTCGCGTTCGGCGGCCAGGCGGCGGGCTTTTTCTTCTTCTTCAATGCGACGCGCTTCCGCGGCTGCCTGCTCGGCGCGAAGACGGGCTTCTTCCTCGGCCTTGCGAGCGGCTTCGCGCTCCGCCTGGAGCTGCCTGAGCCGTTCCGCTTCCGCCTCGGCGGCCAGACGCTGGCGCTCGGCCTCCGCTTTGCGCTCGGCTTCGAGCTGAGCCTCTGCGGCGATGCGAGCCTGTTCTTCGCGTTCCTGCTTGGCCTTAAAGCTGCGGTAGCCGAAGAATGCGCCGCCGGCGATGATGAGGAGAATGAGAATGGGAACGACTTTACGGTTCATAATGGAAATGACCTCTTGTGAGGGAGTTGGTTCAGGTTGAACTCCGCAATTCCCGGGTCGGCGGCGTTTGCGGAAGCAAAAGGAAGAGCGAACGAAACTGCCTCAAATAACGTCAAGCCTTGCCCATAAAGGAAATGCAGAATGCAGGCAAAGAGCACGTCGCCCGATCCGGTCGCAGAAATTTCTTTTATAGGAGGCGGTGTCAGCAGTGTCGGCGGCCGAGTTGGGGACGCGATACCGACGGGATTGGGTCCGTCCGTGATCACCCAAGCGCGGACCGGCCAACGGCGGACGGCCGCGGCCAGCGCATCCTCTAAAGTGGGTGGAAATTCGGGGCCCCAAAGTTGAGCGAACTCCTGGCGATTGATTTTCACCAATGAGACCGGTTGCTCAACGAGCGCACGCAGAGGCGGGCCGTAGGTATCGACGCATACGGTTGCGCGAGCGATCAGCCGAGTGAGGGCTTCGCGCAGCGGGCGGGCAGCGTCGTTTTCCCAGCCGGGAAAACTGCCGCAAAACGCCAGCACCGTGGATGCGTCGCATGTATCCAAAAACTGGGCACACGCCTCGCAGGCCGCGGCGTCGGGCGGCGTGTCGGGGCCGAGGAAGGTTGTTTCCTCGATGCCGGGAGCGCGAACCACGAGGCCGGTGCGTGTGGGACGCGAGGTGGCGAACATCTCGTGCCTGAGTCCGCGTTCGCGCAACCAGCGCCGGCATTCGTCGCCTGTTTCGCCGCCGGCGAAGCAAAGCGCTGTATTCGGAATTTGGAGACGCGTGAGCATGCGCGAGACGTTGATGCCCTTGCCGCCGACTTGGAACGACTCCGCCTGGGCGCGCTGTGTGCGGTCTGGTTGCCACGTCGAAAACTCGAAGGTGCGCTCGGCGAGGAGGTTTCCGGTTAAGGTGTAGAACGTGGGCGCGATCATTGGAGATGTTGCGATAAGCGGGAGGGCGTTGCGTTGGAGCTCACGCGGGATATGTGGAGGACTCAATCATGCCGGATCCGATCCAAGCGAGAGTCTTTCAGGCGCAAAACACGGTCGCGCTCGCGCGAAAACTGATCGGATGCGTACTCGTGCGACGGATGCCCGACGGACAGGAAATCCGCTCGGTCATCACGGAGACGGAGGCTTATCACGGCGAATCCGATCTCGCCTGCCATGCGAGCAAAGGACGCACCGCACGCACCGATGTCATGTATCGTCGCGGCGGCATCTGGTACGTTTATCTGTGCTATGGCATTCACGAAATGCTGAATCTTGTGACAGGGCCGGAGAACTTCCCGGCGGCGATCTTAATCCGGGGAACGCAAGCCGTCAGCGGGCCGGGACGATTGACCAAAACGCTCGCGATCGATCGTTTGCTCAACGGACTGCCGGCGGCTCCCGAAAGCGGGCTCTGGATCGAAAAAGGCGAGCGCGTAACCAAAAATCGGATACAGATAACGCCGCGTGTCGGAATCGACTACGCCGGTGACGAATGGCGGTTGAAACCCTGGCGTTTTGTCCTCGTTTCGAAGACGGCTCAGTCTCCGAGAAGCGCGACCGCTGTCGTGGGCGGACGATAGTGGATGAGCGTGGCCACGCCGGTTCCGTACTTGAGCGAGACCTCGAGTTTCACGGGCAGGCGTTTTTCGTCCTGGGAAATCCAAACGCGCACGGTGCCGCCGCGTTTGAACATGCCTTTGGGGGATTGCTCCATCACCGGTTTCACGACGAGAGCGGGGCCGCGGCCGAGCGGTGTATCCACTTCTTCAATACGTTCGGCCACCAGCACCAGATCGTAGAATTCATCGTCGAACATCACCGTGACCGGGCGACGGTCGCCGACCTTCAAATCCCACGTGCGCGCTTCGATCAGACTCGTGATGAGATCCTTGGGCTGGCCTTCGGGGATGGGAATGTTGGCGCTGCGTTCGGGCCGGAGGAAATCTTCGTAGAGCACACGACCGCCGGCGTAATCGAAGACCGCCATGGCGTGGGTCTTCTTTTTCTTCATGGATGTGGTCGCGGTCGCCGCGAGCAGCCGACCATCGTCGCGATCGAAGATCGAAACAACGACGCCTTCGAAGAAATATAGATTTCGGACGAAGCCTTTGGTTTCGGTCTGCGTGGTGAGGCGTATCTGGGGAAGACCGGCGACGGTTTCTTCGCGAGCGTTGATGGCGATCTCGCCGGCGTTTCGGAAGATGCCCCACGAGACGCGGAAAAGAAATTCTTCACCGTCCTTAAACGATACGGGCGTGTTGCTCCATGCGGCGGAGCACAGCGACATCAGCGCCGGTAGCAAAAGCACGAGCCTGATACAAATACGCGAACTGCGAGAAGGAGGGCGCTGCGCCTGAAGGTGCAAGGGCATGCAAAGGAGAGTTGCGGCATTGGACGCGCTGAACACGGGGATTGTTCCCCGCCGGGGTTCGCTGTCACTTCGCGTGGTCCGAAACCGGGCCAAATGCACTGGAGTCGGCGAGTCGCCGGCATGTTTGCAGTGTATCGATATCGGCGAGGGTTTTGTCCGAGCGGATTCTCACGATGCGCGGGAAGCGGAGCGCGTAGCCGCTTTCATGACGTTGGCTCGGTTGAATCGAATCGAACGCCACTTCAATAATGACCTCCGGAACGACACGCCGCCGACGTCCTTGCTGCTCGATGGTGGTGGCGAGAAAATGCTCCGTGAGATGCGCGATCTCCGCATCGGTGAGGCCGGAGTAGGCTTTGCCGACGGTGAGGAGCCGATCGTGTTCATCGTCGCGAATGGCGAATGTGTAGTCGCTCAAAACATCGCGCCGCTTGCCGTGGCCGTACTCGACCGCGACGACCACGACATCGAGGGTGGCGTAGGCTTTCTTCAACTTCAGCCAGGCGAGCCCGCGACGACCCGGCGTGTAACGACTCGTCGGATCCTTGGCCATGAGCCCTTCGTTGCCGCGTTGGCGCGCCGCGAGAAAAGCGGCTTCGATTTCCACCGCCGATTGGGCCCATTGTCTCGGTGCGAGGGTGAGAGCATTGGTCCGCGATTTGGCGAACAAGGCTTCAAGCGATTCGCGGCGAAATGACAGCGGTTCTTTCAGCAAGGAGCGGCCATCGAGCCAGAGAATGTCGTACGCGGAAAACGACACGGGAATCTCCGCGCCGAGGAAAAAATCGTCGCCACCTTCTCGCCCGAGACGTTTTTGCAGCTCGGCAAACGGCAGCGCGCGGCCGTCGCGCCACGCGAGCAATTCGCCATCGAGAACGCAATCGGCGGGAAATGCAGACGCCGCGCGAGCGAGATCGGGAAACTGATCGGTGATGCGATGGAGATCGCGCGAGTAGAGTTCTACACGCGAGCCCTGTTTGTGGAGCTGGCAGCGGATGCCGTCGTATTTCTCCTCGAGCCAGACGGAAGGCGGCATTCGCTCGAGGATCGCGTCGGCCGTGGGCTCGGGACTCGCGAGCATGAACTGCAGCGGATGAAAAACCCGCAGAGATATCGTATCCAGTTTATCACTACGCGCGGCGCGCACGACGGCGGGAATGTCTCCGCAAAGCATATGCGCCTCGCGCACGGCTTCGAGAGGACGACCGGACGACAACGCGACGGCTTCTTCGACGAGACCTTCTTTGAGGCCGATGCGCAGATCGCCGGTGATGATTTTGATCAGATATTTCGCGGCTGACGGCGGAAGTCGCGAAAGCCGCTCCTGCAACAAAGCGAGTTTGGCGGCAGGCCCGCGCGCGGCGGCGAGGGAGTCGAGCAGCGATGCGGTTTGCGCGAGGGAAAACGATTTCGGTTGCGTGCGTCCGGCGAGCAAAGCTCCGGCGGTGTCGCCGCTATCGGCGAAACGTTGATACGCCTGCCGAAAATCCGCGATGGAAAGTCCGGTGGCTTCGAGCACCGCGCGACGAATCAAGGACCATCCGAGATTCAGTGTGCGCGGATCGGATTGAGGAAACGGACGGCCGGTGAAGTAGAGCGCCGCGCGCGCGGCATCGTCATCATCGCGCAGAGACGTGAAGTAGTCGCGGAGCAAACCGACCTTCTCGAGTTTGCCGGCGGCGGTTTTGATGCGATCCGCGACTTCGGCGAATACTTCGAGATCGTCGGCTGCGGTCGACGCGGAGCGCGGAAGTGGTGTCGGTTGCAGTGGAATGCTGCTCGACGAGGGCTGCGCGAGAGCGAACTCGAGTTGGTTGTGTTCGTTGATCGCCCACGCATCGATACCGCGGTCGCGCAACGTGCGAGCGAAATCGGCGGCGAAGCCGTGAAGCGTGAGCACGCGTTTGGGCTGCACGAGTTGCACGAAGCGCAGCAGGTCGGGAAAGTCGGCGTGATCGGAGAGCGGAAAGGCGGCGTCGCATTGATAACGATATGTCGCCCCAGGATCGAGCGCCCAACCCGTGATCATGGCGGTGCGACGCTTTGCGATTTTTCGCAGGAAGGCGGAGTTGTTCGATTGCGGCGGACAGATGACGACGTGGCCCGCGAGTTCGTCAGTGGAGAATTCGCGGTAGGGCGGAAACTGCAGACCGAACTCTTCGTAGATGCGCGTGAGGCGGAAAGTCTGGGGATGCAGCATCACGGGAAGCGCTGCTTCGGCGAGGCCGCGCAGTAGCTCCTGACTTTTGCCGAGGCTGTAGCCAAACAGAACGGGCGTTTCGTTATCTTCGATCGCGTCGCGGCAGAAACGCGTGATCGCGGCGAGTGTTTCCTCGGTCGGCGGAAACACGTAGTGCGGACGACCGAAAGTTGTCTCCATGATCAACACATCCGCGGGCGGTGTCGCACAGGCTTCTGCGGAGCGGCCTGCGCGCAGTTTGAAATCGCCGGTGTAGAGCAGCGAGCCGAGCGCGTCGTGCTGGATCAGACATTGCGCGGAACCGAAGATATGTCCGGCAGGATAGAGCGTGATGCTGGCGTCCGCGGTGAGTTGCTCGGTATGCCCAAAGGGAAGGATGTGTTCGCGACGCACGGCGGGCATGCGCGATCGCATGAGGCGCGCGGTGCCTTCGGAGCAGATGATTTCGCGATGCGGAGCGAGATGATCGAAGTGGGCGTGCGAAACGAAAGAGCGCTCGACGGGATGATGCGCATCGAGCCACCAGTCGATCTGCGGCAGGAAAACGCCGTGGCGAAATTGGACGTCCCAAGAAGACATGAAGGCGGGCGATAATGTGGGAAGAGGGTTGAGGAGGACAGGATGGGAATTTGAGACGGGAGCAAGGGAGAGAATGAAAGTTTGGCGGCTGGAAATGTCGGCGTGCTTGCTTCGTGGAGCGGCCGCGACTCCTTCGGGGCGTGAACATTTCTCCGACGATCGTGTGGTTTCGTCAGGATCTGCGACTGCAGGATAATGCGGCGCTGGCCGAGGCGTTGAAGCGCGGTGGAGCGATCGTGCCGGTGTTTATCCGGGATGAAGCGGGCGAAGGACGTTGGACTCCGGGGGCTGCATCGCGCTGGTGGCTGCATCATTCTCTCAAGGCGCTCGAAGCATCGCTGCACGAACGCGGCTCGCGACTCGTGGTCGCGCGCGGAGAAGCGATCGAAGTTTTGCGTCGCCTGATACGAGAAACGGGAGCGAATTCGGTGTATTGGAATCGTCGATACGAACCGGCGGTGATCGCACGCGACAAGCGCCTGAAATCGGCGCTGACCGACGACGGCGTAGAGGCGAGAAGTTTTAACAGCGGATTGCTATTTGAGCCGCACACCATCGCGAATCGCGCGGGCGGACCGTTTCAAGTGTTCACGCCCTTTTGGCGCCACTGTTTGAGTCTGCCGGTCGCGGAGCCGATCGCGGTGAAGCAGAATCGATTTTTCGCGCCGGAGCGTTGGCCTGCATCGCTGGAGCCGGATCAGCTTGCACTCCTGCCACGCGGGAAATGGGACGCCGGTTTATATGATACGTGGACGCCAGGCGAGACGGGCGCGCAGAAACGTCTGAAGTTTTTCGTGCAGAAACTTTCATCGGATTACGCGGAGCGACGCGATTTTCCTGGCGAGGCCGGCGTGTCGCGTTTGTCGCCGCATCTGCACTTCGGCGAAATCGGACCGCGTCAAATCTGGGCCGCGGCGGAAGCGCAGTCGAAAGCATCGGGCGTGTTTCCCGCGAATGCAGGCGTGCAGAAATTTTTGGGCGAACTTGGTTGGCGCGAGTTTGCGCATCATGTGCTATATCATTTCCCCGAAACACCCGAGCGACCGTTGCGAGAAGAGTTTTTGGCGTTTCTGTGGGCGGCGGATCCCGGCGGGAAAAAACGCGAAGCGTGGCGGCGTGGATTGACGGGATATCCGATCGTCGATGCGGGCATGCGTGAGTTGTGGGCGACCGGCTGGATGCACAATCGCGCGCGGATGATCGTCGCGTCGTTTCTGGTGAAACATCTGCGGCTGTCGTGGGCGGAAGGCGCGGCGTGGTTTTGGGACACGCTTGTCGATGCGGATCTGGCGAACAACACGCTCGGTTGGCAGTGGAGCGCGGGCTGCGGAGCGGATGCGACGCCGTATTTTCGGATTTTTGCGCCGGTCCTGCAGGGCGCGAAATTCGATCCGGCGGGCGCGTATGTACGGCGTTGGGTGCCGGAACTCGCGCGGTTGCCCGACGCGGTTTTGCACGCGCCGTGGAAAGCGTCGGCGGAAGTCTTGGCGTCGGCGGGCGTGGAGTTGGGAAAAAATTATCCGCATCCGATCGTCGATCACGCGGCGGCGCGCGCGGAGGCGTTGGAATCGTTTCGACGACTCAAGGCGCGCCCGTGAATACTCTTGAGCGGGCGAAGCGCAAAGCGCGTCGAATGCATCGCCGCGTGATTGAGAGTTGCGAACGGGGCGGTCGGAGGCGTATGGCCGTGCGCTTCATTCATGAGTGTCGAGTCCTTTTCACGGTCCATCCGCATCAATCGCCCGGCGGGCGAGGTGTATGACTGGCATTTGCGCGGCGGCGTGCTGGAGCGACTGACACCTCCGTGGGAGACGATCGAGATCGTGCGACACGATGGCGTGCGGGAAGGCGCGCGCGTAGAAGTGCGCATGAAGGCCGGGGCGTTTTGGACGAGCTGGGAGGTGGAGCACTACGATGTGAAAGAGAGCCGGCATTTTCGCGACCGGCAGCTGCGCGGCCCGTTTAAGCGGTGGGAACATTTGCATCGGATCGAGCCGGATGGCGCGTCCGCCTGCGTGCTGACTGACGCTATTGAATACGAAGCGCCCGCGGGTTTTGTCACCAATTCCTGGATACGCGGGAAACTCGAACGGTTGTTCACCTACCGGCATGCGATTACGAAGGCGGATACGGAACTGCGCGCGCGCTACGGCGCGGTGCGTTCGATGCGTTTCCTGATCGCCGGTGCGTCGGGCTTGCTGGGCGCGGCGCTGATCCCGTTTCTGCATTCGCAAGGGCACGAAGTCGTGCGTCTGGTGCGTCGCACGCCGCGCGGAGGGGACGAGATTTATTGGAATCCGGAAACGGGTGAACTGGATCCGATGAAGCTTCGCGGTGTGGACGCCGTCATCAATTTGTCCGGAGAAAATCTCGCTGACGGACGATGGACGCCGGCGCGCCGCGAAGCGATTCTCGCGAGTCGCGTGGCGGCGACGCGCACGCTCGTGACCTGCATCGAGAAGATGAAGCACCGGCCGTTCGTGCTCGTGAGCATGTCCGGCGCGGGTATCTATGGCGCGCGCGGCGAGGAACACGTTGATGAAGACAGCATGCGTGGCACGGGTTTTTTGGCGGGCGTGTGCAAAGCGTGGGAAAACGAAACCGCCAAAGCCGAAGCGCTCGGCATGCGCGCCGTGGCGATGCGTGCGGGCGCGGTGCTGACGCCCAAAGGCGGCGCGCTTGCGAAATTGTTGCCGCTGTTCCGCGCCGGACTTGGCGGACGTCTGGGACATGGCGAGCAGGCATTCGCCTGGATCAGCATCGACGATATGATCGGCGCGATTTATCACGCTGTGCTCGATCAACGCTGTGGCGGTCCGGTGAATGCGGTTGCTCCCGAGTTGGTGAGTCAGGCGGAGTTTGCCGCGACGCTCGGGCGTGTGCTCAAGCGTCCCGCGTGGCTGCCGACGCGGGCGTGGGCGCTGCGACTCGCGGTGGGCGAGATGGCCGATGAAGCGTTGTTGAGCGGCGCGTTTGTCGTTCCGGCGCGATTGGAGGAAGCTGATTTTCCGTTTCGGCATGTCAGGCTGGAGAGCGCGCTGCGGCATTTGCTGGGCAGAGCCGAACCTGCGGAAGCTTCGCGGACACGCACTTGACTGCCAAGGCGCGGGGCGCGTGATTGTGGAGCATCATGTCCGCTCGCGCTTATCCAAACATCGTCGCCACTGTTGGAAACACCCCCTTGATCAAGTTGAACCGGATCACCGCCCGGCTCGACGCGGAGATTTGGCTGAAGGCGGAATTTTTTAATCCGCTCTCCAGCGTAAAAGACCGCATCGGCATGGCGATGATCGACGCGGCGGAGCGCGAAGGTCGTTTGAAACCCGACTCCGTCGTGATCGAGCCGACCTCGGGGAACACCGGTATCGCGCTGGCGTTTGTGTGCGCAGCACGCGGCTACAAATTGATCCTCACGATGCCGGAAACAATGTCGGTGGAGCGCCGCGTGTTGTTGCGCATGCTCGGCGCGGAAATCGTGCTGACACCCGGGGCGGAAGGTATGCCCGGCGCGATCCGCCGTGCGGGTGAGTTGCTCGCGCAACATGGCAATCGCGGATTCATGCCGCAGCAGTTTGAAAATCCGGCGAACCCGGAAGTGCATCGTCGCACGACCGCGGAGGAAATTTGGGAAGCGACCGGAGGAAACATCGACGCGTTTGTCGCCGGCGTCGGCACGGGCGGCACGATCACGGGTGTTTCCGAAGTGATCAAAGCGCGCAAGACGCTGAAGACGTTTGCGGTCGAACCCGCCGCAAGCCCAGTGCTCTCGGGCGGCAAACCCGGACGTCACAAGATCCAAGGCATCGGCGCGGGTTTCATTCCGAAGAACTGCAACACGGCCGTGATCGATGAAGTGATCACGGTGACCGATGATGCGGCTTTCGAAACGGCGCGCTTGCTCGCGACGCAGGAAGGTATTCTCGGCGGCATCTCGACGGGTGCCAATGTTTGGGCGGCGATGGAAGTCGCGAAACGTCCCGAGTTCGCTGGCAAACGCATCGTCACCGTGGGCTGCAGCTTCGGTGAACGTTACCTGAGCACGGCACTCGCGGAAAAAGCCCGTCAGGAAGTCACGATCTGAGAATTCTTCCGTGAAGAAATGTCGTGCGCAGGCTCGCGTGTTTCACGCGAGTTGCTCGCGGCCGTGGGGCGCGCTGAGATCGAGCAGCGGTCCGATCGGGACGATACCGGTCGGATTGATCTCGGTGTGCGTGACGTAGTAGTGCCGCTTGATGTGATCGAGGTTCACCGTGTCGGCGATGCCCGGTTGCTGATAGAGATCGCGCAGATAACCGGAAAGATTCGGGTAATCGACGATGCGCCGCAGGTTGCACTTGAAGTGGCCGTGATAAACCGAATCGAAACGCACGAGCGTGCAGAAGAGTCGCCAGTCGGCTTCGACGATACGCGAGCCAAACAGAAAACGGCGCGAAGCGAGACGCAGCTCGAGTTCGTCGAGCGCGGAGAAAAGCGCGCGACACGCGCGTTCGTATTCGGATTGGGATGTCGCGAAGCCGGCCTCGTACACGCCATTGTTGACGCGCTCGTAGATGAACGCGGCGAGCTTTGCGTGCTCGGTTTCGATATCGATCGGAAAGAGATTCACATCGCAGCGCGCGATGGCGGCGAAGACATCGTTGAACATGCGGCAGATGTCGTCCTCGGAATTGTTGACGATCTGTCGCGTGGATTTGTCCCAGAGAACCGGCACGGTGAAACGCCCCTGAAAGTTGGCATCGGTCGCGCGATAGGCCTCGCTGAGGAACTTGAAACCGTTGACCGGATCGGCGCTGTGCCCCGGACCTTCGGTGAAACGCCAGCCACGTTCGTCGCGTTCGGGATCGACGACGGTGACGCCGATGACGTCATCGAGACACTTCACATGACGGGCGATGAGCGTGCGATGCGCCCACGGACAAGCGAGCGAGACGTAGAGATGATAACGATCGCGCTCCGCACTGAAACGTGCTCCCGGATCAGCGACGATCCAATGGCGAAAGGCATCCTCCTGGCGCTTGAACGCACCGTCCTGCTGCTCGGCGGCGAATTGGGGTTTGGCGGGCATGGGAAGACTGAGCGCAGGGAAATGAGAAAAGCAAAATGAGCGCTGCAGTCACTTCAGCGGCAGGCCTTCGAGGATGGCGGTGGGTTTGCCGTTGGGCGCGCGGATGGCGAAACCGCCTTGGTAATCCCAGACGGCCCAGGTCCAGCCGTGGCGTTCGGCGGCGGCGGTGACGGCTTTGACGTAGTTGCGGCGTGAATCCGCATCGGCGACGTCGTAGGCGCCGAATTCGCCGATGTAGAGTTCGCGGCCTTTGAGGTGTTGATCGGCCCAGGCGGCGACTTTTGCGAAGGCTTCGTCGATTTGGTCAACCGTGAGTTCGGTGTTGGACGAGTATTGCACGAAGTGGTCGGCGGGAATTTTCGTTTTGGAAAGATCCGGAACGCGTCCGGGGAATTTGATCAACGGCATGTCTGGCGGCAGCGGAACCCAGCTCGCGCGTTGATGGGTGAAAACGAAGGGCTCGTAGAAATGCAGCGTCAGCGCGATGAGCGGATCGTCGGGGAGGACGACATCGGTGACTGTGTCGAAACTGCTCCAGCGATTCGACGTGAGATAAACGATCCGCGTGGGATTGGTTTTGCGGATCGCGGCGAGCATGCGCGCGTTGAACGGGTTGAGCTCGGCGTTTTGTTGCGCGACCGGTTCGTTGAGAATTTCGAAACGAAGATAATCGCCTTCGTCTTTGAAACGTGCGGCGAGTTTTTCCCAGAACGCGGCGACTTCTTCTTGAAGGGCGGTGTCGGTGAAAACGGCGTTTTCTTGATTCGTAGGATCGAAGCTCGCACCAGGGAGAAAATGCATGTCGAGAATCACGTTGAGCCCGTGACCACGCGCCCAGGCGAGTGCGCGGACAAAGGGCGCGATTTTCTCTTCGTCGAGTGAACCGTCGTTTTTGCGCCAGAGACGTCCATCGACGGGAATGCGGAGATGGTCGAAGCCTTGGCTGGCGATCCAAGCGACGTCCTCTTCGTCGAACCAATCGGCGGCGTAGGGACGATGATCGAAATTTTGTGAGAGCCAGTGGCTGACGTTGACGCCGCGTTTGAAGGTGAACGTGGGCGCAGGTTTCGGCGCGCCGGCGTGTGTGTTCTGCGCCATAAATGGAACGATAAGTGCGATGAGCACGAGCCACGACGCATGCAAAGAGCGCGTGAGGGGCAGAGAGAAACTCAGGGGCATGTGAGTACGAAGCAGGCGTGTGCGACCCAGCGCAAGCAGTGCGATTTGAGAATGCTGCCCGAACAGTTGAGAATACGCGTCGAGGCGCGAAGGAGCTTTTTAGGACTGGCGGCCGCGAGCATCGCAGCCTGAGATGCGCAAAAACCCCGTTATCCTATGATGAAACTCAAACTGTCGGGCTGTGTGTTGGCGTTGGTGGCGAGTGTGCTTTCTTTCGCAATGACTGAAGCGGTTGCAAACACGCTGGGACGCGTCGCAAGTCCCGACGGCGCGATTCGCGTCGAAATAGTGGCCAATGACGCGGGCGAACTCCGATACACGGTGAAGCGTCACGAAACGTTGATCATCGGTGAATCGAAGCTCGGCGTGGTGTGCGAGGACGCGGATTTCTCGCGCGGGCTGAAACTCCTTCGCGAAGAGCGGACGCGCGAAGTGCAGGACGAATATGAGATCCTCACGGCCAAACGCCGTGTGAATACGTATCGCGCGAATCGAAAGGTACTCCACGTGGAGTCGGCGAACGGGCGGGCGATGGAAGTGGTCTTCCAAGTGTCGAATGACGGCGTGGCGTTTCGTTATCGCTGGCCAAGTGCGGAAGAAACCGCCGTGCGGAAGGTGCTTGAAGAAATCACCTCGTTTCAATTTTCGCCGGAAACACGCGCGTGGCTGCAACCGATGTCGGTCGCCAAGACGGGTTGGAGCCGGACGAATCCATCGTACGAGGAGCATTACGAAAAGGACATCCCGGTCGGAACGCCGCCCAAGCTCGGCGCAGGCTGGGTGTATCCGGCGCTGTTTCGCACGGGCGAAACATGGGTGGTGATCAGCGAGGCGGATTTGGGACGTGGATATTGCGGCACGCGGCTGCGCACGGCGTCTCCAAAAGGTGAATACACGATCGGGTTTCCGGACGAACGCGAAGGTTTGGGTAATGGGCCGGTGAAGCCGGAAGGTGCGACCGAATCGCCGTGGCGCGTGATCGTGATCGGCGATCTGGCTACCGTGACGGAATCCATGCTCGGCGTGGATCTCGCGTCGCCGGCGAAGGTTTTGGCGAAAGCCGAACAATCGAAGATTGTGCCAGGAAAAGCTGCGTGGAGCTGGCCCCTGCTCGGTGACGGAAAAACCGTTTACGATGTGCAGAAGCAGTTCATCGATTACGCGGCGGAGATGACCTGGCGTTATTGCCTGATCGATGCGCTTTGGGATCAGCAGATCGGCTACGAAAACGTGAAGGAGCTGGCCGAATACGCCGCGACGAAAGACGTGAAGCTGCTGCTTTGGTACAACTCGCGCGGGGATTGGAACGATGCGCCGCAAACACCGCGCGACCGCATGCTGACGCGAGAAAGTCGGCGCGAGGAATTTGAGCGTTTGGTGGCGATGGGCATCGCGGGTGTGAAGATCGATTTCTTCGGCGGCGACGGGCAGTCACAGATCGAATATTATCTCGATATTCTCGAAGACGCCGCGCCGTACGGATTGCTGATCAACTTTCACGGCTGCACGCTGCCGCGCGGATGGCAGCGGACGTATCCGCATCTGATGACGATGGAGGCGATCAAGGGGCTGGAGTTTATCACCTTCGAGCAAGCGAATGCCGACGAGGCGCCGATGCATGCGACGATGCTGCCGTTCACGCGGAATCTTTTTGATCCGATGGATTTCACGCCGGTGGTGTTGGACCGCATCAACAACATCGAGCGACGCACGAGCAGTGCGTTTGAGCTGGCGCTGTCTGTGTTGTTTACGTCGGGCATCCAACACTACGCGGAGATCCCGGACGGCATGGCGAAAGCGCCGGAGTATGTGCGCGCGTTTCTGCGCGATGTGCCGGGCGTGTGGGACGATGTCGTGTTTCTCGACGGATACCCCGGTACGTTCGTCGCGGTCGCGCGCAAAGCAGGCGGCCGCTGGTACGTTGCCGGAATCAACGGTGAAACGACGGAGCAAAAACTGTCGCTCGATCTGACGCGTTTGAAACTTGGTCAGCGCGCGAAAGGCATGCTGATCACGGATGGCGACACGCCCGGCAATCTGTCGTTTGCGCAACGTGAAGTCGCCGTGGTGAGCGGGGAAAAATTGCCGCTGACGTTGGCGCCGCGCGGCGGCGCTGTGTTGGTCATCGAATGAAGATGACGGAAGCGACAAACAACCTGAACGCGCCCTTGGATCTCTCCTGGATCACTGCGACGCCGCGCGACGAAGCTGACGTGCTGACCTCGCTGCGCGCGTTTTACGAAGAGGAAAAACTCGTCTTCGATCCGCAAGCGGTGCCGAAAGCGATTCGCGCATTGCTCGAGCGACCGGAGCTCGGGCAGATCTTTTTGCTCAAAGCATCCGGCGAAGGAGCGAGGTATGGGCATCTCGTCGTGACGTGGGGCTTCAGTTTGGAGTTTCGCGGACGCTTTGTGTTGCTCGATGAGATTTACCTCGCGCCGGCGGCGCGCGGACAAGGATGGGGAAAACGTTGTATCCAGTTTGTGGAGACATGGGCGCGAGAACGCGGCGCAGCGGCGGTGCGCCTCGAGGTGAATCATGCGAACAAACACGCGAAAGCGTTTTATGAACGCATGGGCTTCGGCGACGATCGCCGCGATTTGATGACGCGGTGGTTGTGAGCGCGCGGAGGCCGGAGTGTTTTCGCTGACGGCGGAGCGGGAATGCCGGCCGGCTCCTCTCGAACATTGCCGGCGGGCCGCCGGCGCTCCCAGACGGCACGCTTCGACTCAGAGCAGCGCGAGGTCGTCGCGATGGATGACATCGAGACGTTTGCGTCCGGGAAAGAGCGCGCGGAATTCGTCGCCGTGTTTTCCGACGATGCGCGCGAGTTCTTCGCTGGAGTAAGCGGTTTTGCCGCGTGCGAAAGGAGCGAGATCGCCCGTGGGTTTTTCGCCGCCGCCGTCGAAGGCGACGTTCACGATATCACCGGCGTTGAATTTGCCTTCGACGCCCGTGATGCCGACGGCGAGAAGGCTGCTGCCTTTTTCGCGAAGCACGGGCACGGCGCGGGCGTTGACGTAAAGTGTACCCGCGGGCCGTTGGTAGAACGCGATCCAGCGTTTGCGGGATTCCATGGGGAGACCGCTGGGCACAAAGAACGTGCCGGGGCCTTGTCCGGCGAAAAGTTTCGGCAGGATGTCCGGCACGGCGCCGCTGGCGATGAAGACGCCGCAGCCGGCTTTGGTGGCGAGCTTCGCGGCGGAGATTTTCGAAATCATGCCGCCGGTCGCGGTCTCGCTCGTGGTGCCGCCGGCCATGGCCTCGATCTCGGGCGTGATTTTTGCGACGACGGGAACGATTTCTTTCGAACCCTTCATGTCGATCAGGCCGGGCGCGGTGGAAAGGATGACAAGGTGCTGCGCCTCGACGAGCGCGGCGACCATGGCGCCGAGCGTGTCGTTGTCGCCGAACTTAAGGAGTGCATCGATCTCGGCGGCGCTGACGGCATCGTTTTCGTTGATGATCGGAATCGTGCCGTACGCCACGAGCTGATTGAGCACCGACTTGATGCTGAGGTGGCGGTCGCGCGCGCGAAGATCTTCACGCGTGAGGAGCACTTGCGCGACGGTAAGTCCGTGCGGATCAAAACCGCGCTGCCACGTTTGCATGAGCAGACTTTGGCCGACGGCGGCGCAGGCTTGTTTTTTGGTGACCTCTTTGGGTTTTCGCGAAAGTCCGAGGCGGCCCATGCCGAGGCCGACGGCGCCGGAGGAAACGACGATCACTTCCGTGCCGGCTTTGCGAAACGCGGCGATTTGCGAGCAGATGCCGGCGATGCGTTCGGTATCCAATTGTCCAATACCGTAGGTGAGGACGCCGGTGCCGAGCTTGACGACAATGCGGCGAGGCAGTGAGCGGGGGAGAGGCATGGGAACCGCGGAGGTGCGAAAAACGCGGAGAGTTTCGGCCGATGACGGGCGGGCGCGTCGAGGGTCGCCGGTTGAAAAAATGGCCGGGCGCGAATCCACACGCATGCCCGGCTCGTTTTCGAGGGCGCGTTTAAGCGTTGAGAAGTTCCTTCTCTTTTTTGGCGAGATGTTCGCCGATGTCTTTGATGGTTTTGTCGGTCGCGGCCTGGACTTCTTTTTCGTAGCGCTTGAGATCGTCCTCGGAGATGGCGCCGTCTTTCTGGGCCTTCTTGATCGTATCCATCGTGTCGCGACGGATGTTGCGGATCTGCACGCGGCCTTCTTCGGCCATGCGGTTGGCGACCTTCACAAACTCTTGGCGGCGTTCGCGGCTGAGTTCGGGGAGGGGAATGCGGACATTGGCGCCATCGACCGCGGGATTGAGGCCGAGGTTGGCTAGCTGGATGGCTTTCACGATCGCCTGCGTGATGCCTTTATCCCAAGGCTGGATCATGATGAGGCGAGGGTCGGGCGTGGTGATGGCGGCGCATTCCTTGAGGCGCATCATGGAGCCGTAGGCTTCGACCATGACGCCTTCGACCATGGAAGGCTGGGCCTTGCCGGTGTGAATGGTGCTGAACTCGTGCAGGGTGTGCTCGAGGGCCTTTTTCATCTTGGCCTGCATTTCGGAGAGGGCGGGATGAGACATACTGAGGTTTAAGTTGAGAGTTTAAGTGTAAGGAGCGGATGGCGCTGGAAGGAGAAGCGATTTCTTCGGCTTCAACCTCCTGGTTTTAACAACCGCTCGCTGGCGTCAGCTCGCTCAGCTATGGACGAGTGTGCCGACTTTTTCGCCGAGGACAGCGCGGCGGATGGAGTGATCGGCGTTGAGATCGAAGACGAGGATGGGGACGTTGTTATCCAAGCAGAGGGAGAACGCGGTCGAGTCCATGACATTGAGGCGCTGTTTGAGCGCATCGATGAAAGTGAGGCTTTCGTATTTGACCGCGTCGGCGTATTTTTTCGGGTCCTTGTCGTAAATGCCGTCGACCTTGGTCGCCTTCATGATGATGTCGGCGTGCATTTCGGAGGCGCGGAGCGCCGCGGTGGTGTCGGTCGAGAAATAGGGATTGCCGGTGCCGGCGGCGAAGATGACGACGCGGCCTTTTTCGAGGTGGCGGATCGCGCGGCGCAGGATGAACGGCTCGGCGATCTGGTTCATCGGGATGGCGCTCTGCACGCGGGTGGTGACGCCCATCTTCTCGAGGCAATCCATCAGCGCGAGGGCGTTGATGACGGTGGAAAGCATGCCCATGTAGTCGCCGGTGGTGCGATCGACGCCGCGCTTTTCGCCGAGCGAACCGCGGAAGATGTTACCTCCGCCGATAACCAGGCCGATCTGCACGCCGAGGTCGTGAATATCTTTCACCTGCGTGCAGATGCGTTCGAGGATCCCGCCGTCGATGGGATCGCCGGATTTACCGCCGCGAAGCACTTCGCCGCTCAGCTTGAGCACGATGCGCTTATATTTAACCGCCGAAGAGGAGGCCGATGGTGCGTTCATGGAAGTCCAGAAAACGCCTCGGTAAAACACGGGTCAATGCCCGAGATTAACGCACGTCGTGCGCAAGACGGTGAGCTGACGTTTTTTTCTGAATGCGCGCGCGCTACCGCGAGATGTGCGCTTGTCGTGCTCCGGGCTGGATTGTCGCGACGCGTTGGGGCATGGTGACGGCACTCACGAAAGGATTTTTCTCATGCCCACCGCCATCGTTCTCCTGAAAACCGACCGCAAGCGCATGACCGGTATCGCCGAGACATTGCTCGCGTTGCCGGATGTGTCCGAGGTTTATTCCGTGTCCGGACGCTACGACTTGCTCGTGATCATCAAGTGCAAGGAACTCGATCGCATCGAAAGCGTGATCACGGATCATCTGCTCAAGACCGACGGCATTCTCGACAGCGAAACGATGTTTGCCTTCCGCAGTTACGATAAGCTCGAAGGCGGACGCGCGATCAGCGTCGATTGAGCGAGGAGGCGAAGCGTCTCGTTGGGCGGGAGAAAAACCGCGAAACGCGGGACGACGTGACGCGTTTTTCGCGCACGATCTCCCGTTGAGGGAAACCCCGGTTGTGGGCGGCTGCGTCCCTCTGGCGTCGACACGCCAGTGGCGAGGGGCATTTTGCACGACGACGATGAGCGGCACGACAGGAAGCCGTGCGCGTCATCGCGGTTCGAACAAAAACCCCTGATCAGTATGAAAAAATACAGCGCAGAGTTCATCGGAACCTTCTGGTTAGTGTTGGGCGGGTGCGGCAGCGCGGTGTTGGCTGCGGCGTTTCCTCAAGTGGGGATAGGGCTGCTGGGCGTGTCCCTGGCGTTTGGTTTGACGGTGCTCACCATGGCTTTCGCCATCGGGCATATCTCGGGCTGTCATCTCAACCCCGCGGTCTCGATCGGTCTTTGGGCGGGGGGACGTTTCCCGTCGAATCAATTGGTGCCGTACATCGTGGCGCAAGTGCTCGGTGCGATCGCGGCGGGCGGTGTACTGTATGTGATCGCAAGCGGTGCGCCCGGATTCAGCGTGGAAGGCGGCTTTGCCTCGAATGGCTACGGCGCGCATTCACCGGGCGGATACAGCCTCAGCGCGGCGTTGATCACGGAGGTGGTGATGACGGCGATGTTTCTTGTGGTGATCCTCGGGGCGACGGATCGCGCGGCGCCGCAAGGTTTCGCGCCGATCGCGATCGGACTGTGCCTCACGCTCATCCATTTGATCAGTATCCCCGTCACGAATACATCGGTGAATCCCGCGCGCAGTACGGGCGTGGCGGTGTATGTGGGCGACTGGGCCGTTTCGCAGCTGTGGTTGTTCTGGCTGGCGCCGATCATCGGCGCGCTGCTTGGCTCGCAGATCTACCGCGGTATTTGGTCGGATAAAAAATAAGCGCGATCCTGTGCGCAGGATTTTCGCGAGCTCCCCGGCGGCAGGGGAGCTCGCTTGCTTTTTGCCGGGTAAACATTTCCGCGATTGCGTCGCCGCGCTCAGCCGATGGAGATGAGACGGTCCGCTGCATGTCGTCCCCGTCCTCCGTCGATCCCATCGTGCGCCGCCGTGAAACCGCCATCTGGCAGGGGGCGGCGGCGTCGGTCGTGGCGAAGGCGGTCAACGCGCTCTGTCTGCTCGCGCAAGTGCCCATCGCGCTCGGTCATCTCGGCGCGGAGCTGTTTGGACTTTGGATGACGCTCACGAGCATCTTGTCGCTGATGGCGTTTGCGGATTTCGGCGTGGGCTCGGGCGTACAGAACGAGGCGGGACGATTGCTCGGTGAAGAACGTCGCGGCGATTTGATGGCGACGTGCGTGAATGGCGTGGCGGTGCTCGGGCTGATATCGCTCGGCCTCGCGGCGTTGCTCCTCGCGGGCTGGCGTTGCCTCCCGTGGGAAAACTGGCTGGGCATCGCCAATGCCGCGATGCGCGAAGAAGCGCGAACCGGCTTGTTGAGCCTGATCGTCATTTTCTGCGCGAATTTTCCGCTCACGGCGGTGTCACGTTTTGCGTTTGGCGTGCAGCTCGGCTGGCTCGCGAATCTCTGGCTGGCTGCGATCGCGGCGCTAACGCTGATCGCGGTGTACGCGGCGAGTGGACTCGCACTTGGATTTGCCAGTTTCGTGCTCGTGGCGGCTGCGCCCGTCGTGCTCGGTCATGTAGGACTCACATTTCACGTGGCCCGAAAACTCGATTGGTCGCTGCGCGACGTGCCGTATCCAAATTTCGGACACATGCTGGCGTTGGCTCGGCATGGATTGCCATTCACCCTGCCGCAACTCGGCGCGCTGGCGATGACCTTCATGCCACCGCTGGTGATCTCCGCGCAGCTCGGACCGGCGGCGGTGACGCCCTGGCATCTCGCGCATCGTTTGCTCGGACTCTTCAGCGTGGCGCAGCAAGCGCTGCTCACGCAGCTCTGGCCGGCATACACCGAAGCGCGGGCGCGCGGCGACTGGCCGTGGATGCAGAAACAGTATTGGCGATCGGTGCTCGGCGGCGTGGCGCTCATCGCGTTGCCGCAGGCGTTGTTTTTCCTGTGGGGGCCGATCGCGATTAGCGCGTGGACGACGGACACGGTGATGATGCCCGCGTGGTTTGCGTTGTGCGCAGGCCTGCAAGCGGCGGCATTGTCGCTGGGACAAGCGCCGTCGTTTTTGCTCAATAGCCTGAGCCGGATGCGCGGTCAGGCGACCTATGGTTTCGCGGCGACCGCGCTCGCTCTGGCGTTGACGCCGACCCTTGCCCACACGGGAGGACTCGCGGGCGTCGCCGGTGTGATCGCGGTGGTGTGGGCGGTGTTTTATCTGCCGTTGATTTACCTCGAAGCGAGACTCGCCAGTCGCGGCGGAGTGGGAACGATGAAACTGATCCAGCCGTCATGATGCCCGCTTTCGCACCGAATCCACGCTTGCGTCCGCACGTCTATGAAGACGCGCTGCCGATGAAGCTGTTTCTGCTGCTCATCGGCGCGGGTTGCTTTTGGGAGATCCGCATCATCGGTGCGTTCACGATCGCGGAAATCGCGCTGCTCGGGCTCGCGGTTTTTCATCTGAAAGATCTGCGCACCTTGTTCGCCGGAAAAATCGGTCGCACCGTGCTGCTGCTCGCGGGCGTGTGGTTCGTATCACAGGTAGCGACCGACCTCTATCGCGCGACGCCGTTTCGAGATTGGAGCCGCGGGTGGGGGCGCATCGTGATCTGGACCGCGAATTTTTCGACGCTGTATCTGTGGCTGCACGGAAACTTGAAACGCGCGGCGTGGTTGATCGCCGGATTCGCACTCGGACTGATCGCGTATGCGTGTTTGAGAATTGGATACTGGCATGCCGGCGCGCTGTGGAAATTCGGTTTCGCGCTGCCAACGTTGTACATCTGCGGGTTGATCTTCGCTCGCTGGCCGGGATCGCCGTTGTACGGACTCGCCTTGCTTGGTTTGGCGGGCGCGGGACTCGCGTTGTCGTTTCGTTCGTACAGCGGGGGGTGTGTCGCCGCGCTGGGACTTTGGATCGTGTGGTTGTTCATGCGAAACCGCGAACATCCTCACGCCGTGCGCAAACTCGGTTGGATGCTCGCAGGCGCATCCGCGATCGCCTTGGCGTTAGGTGTGTTTTTCTATTCAACGCTCGCCCTCAACAATGCCTTTGGCGACGACGAGCGTTATCGCACGCAGGAGCAGATGCGACGTGGCGTCGGCCTGTTGGGCAACAGCACGCTCGGCGAACCGATCGGGCTCATCGCAGGAGCGCGCGGTGAATTTCTGGTGGCCATTCGCGCGGTGGCGGATTCGCCGCTGTTGGGGCATGGCTCGTGGGCGAAAAATCCGCTCTACAACGAACTCTGGATGACGATGGCCGGCGAAGCCCACATCTCGGAAGTGCGCGTCGCGCAGGTGGAGTTGGTCGAGCCGGGATTGATTCCGTCGCACTCGCATGTGCTCGGTGCGTGGGTGGATGCAGGCGTTGGTGGTGGCGTGTTTTGGATCTACGCGATCGGACTTTGCTACGCAGTGCTCGCGCTCAGCCTGTGCACGCGCCAACCGCTCACGACCTATCTTTTGCCGATATATTCGCTGTTTTTGTGGGACATCTTCTTTTCTCCATTCAGCACGCAATCGCGGCTCTTCAGCGCGTTCTACATCGCGCTCGCAGCGTGTCTGCTTGAACGCCACTTCGCGCGACTGAACGCCACCGTCGGATCTGCCGCCGCACCGGTTCGCACGCTATTCGCACCGGTGAGCGCGCAACCGCCTTTCCGCTCACCGAGATGACTTTCAGTATCGTCACCTTGAGTTTTCAGCAGGCGGCGTTTCTCCCGCGATGTCTCGCCACCGTGAGCGCGCAATGTCGTGCGGGCGATGAACATCTCTGTGTCGATCCGGGTAGCACCGATGGCTCGCGCGAAATCATTCAAAAGGCCGGTGGCGCGGTGCAACCGGTGTTCGGGCCGGACAAGGGCGCGGCCGATGGACTTAATAAAGGGTTCACGCGCGCTCGCGGTGACGTGCTCGCATTCATCAATGCCGATGACGAACTGGCGCCGGGCGCGCTTGATTGGGTTCGCGAGTATTTTGCCGCTCATCCCGATGTCGATATGGTGCTCGGGGCTGTGCGTGTGATCGGCGCGCGCGGAGAGCGGTCATTGCGCAAACGCATTTGCAGTGAACCCTCGCTCGCAGCGGTCCGTGCGGATGCTTTCGCGTTCTATCAACAAGGGCTCTTCTTCCGTCGTGAGATCTGGGATCGCGGCGTGCGATTTAATCCGGACAATCACACGTGTTGGGACTACGAGTTTGTGGTCGATGCGCTGCTGGCGGGCGCACGTGCGCGCTCGGTGAGTCGCGAACTCGGACGTTTTCGCGTGCATGCGGGATCGATCACCGGCAGCGGACGGCTGAATGCCCGCTATCTCAAGGACCGCGAACGCGTGCGCGCGAAGGCTCTCGCGGCGCATGCCGAATCCAATGAATCCAAAAACTGGATACGCTTGCGCGCGAAAATCGATCCCTGGCGACGGGTGCTGGAATGGTCGAGTGTCGATAACGCACCGGATGAGATGATCGCGTCGCGTACACCATCGTTGGTGCAATCGACCTTCCGCCCAGACGTGGTCATCGCGTGGCAGGGATTTCCGTTTTATGCGCGACGGTCTGTGAAGCGTCTCACGGAACTGCGACCCAATTGGCGAATCGTCGTGCTGGCCGACGAAGTCACGGACGCTCCGCGCGAGGTGGCGACGGCGTGCGGATGTCGGTTCATTCGGGTAGATTCCTCTCGGCCGCTCGGATGGGCGGATTTGGGATTGAGCGCCCCGACACATTTCTTCGCGACCTCGTGGACGCACCCGGCGTATCGCGCGTTGGGGAGGGAAGTGCGCACGCACGGAGGCGCGACGACGATGCTGGCGGACAATTGTTTTGTCGGATCGCTGCGTCAGTGGTTGGGCAGTCTCTATTTCCGCATATTTATTCGTCCGGACTTCGACTCGGTTTGGGTGCCCGGACGATCGGGACGTCGGTTCATGGAGGTAATGGGCATGCCGGCTTCATCGGTCGCCGATGGACTGCTCGCCGGAGATCCCGCGGTTTATTCGTCACCAGAAGAAACGCGCGCGCGCCGCGGTGTGTTATACGCGGGAAAACTCATTCCGCTAAAGCGCGTGGATACGCTGTGGCGATTCTGGCGCGAGACGGCGTCGGATATTGCCTTGTCGTTCGCCGGTGATGGCCCCTTGCGGGACACTTTGCACCAAGAAGGCGCCGCGCTCGAAGGCGCGCTCTCCCCGCAAGCATTGGCGGAGCGTATGCGGGAAGTCAGCGCGTTGGCATTGGTCAGTACGATCGATCATTGGGGCCTGGTGGTGCACGAAGCGGCGCTGTGCGGCTGCTTGTTGATCGTGACGCGCAGTTGCGGAGCTGCCGACGACCTCGTGGTGCATCAGAAAAATGGATACGTGATGTGCGATCTAACGCCGGCCGAAGTCACGGCGGCGGCGGCGTGGCTGCGCAGTTTGACGCCGGCTCAAGAAGCCGACGGGCGGAGGCTTTCGCTCTCACTTGCATGCGCATTCTCGCCGCAGCGATGGGCGGAACGTGCCGTCGCCATCGTGGAAAATCAACGTGACCGGCAGTCGCGCGCTATCCTCTAGCCATGCGTCCTGTGTTCATCAACGGACTCGGTTGTCTTGAAAGCGGTGCACGTCTCGTGCTCCGAGAATTGGTGCGTCATTATCCGGCTAACGGACCACGCGCGATCTTGGTGTTGCCCTCGTGCAATCGCGCCGATGTGGCGAATCTTCCTTCGCAGATAAACGTGATCGCGTTGCCGCATGCGATTTTTGGCCGCTGGCTGCGTCCGTTGTACGAGTTGATGGTGTGGCTGCTCGCGAAGTGCGGACGTTTTTCGCGCATCGTGAATCTCTCGCACTACGGGCTGTGTCCGGGTGGGCGCTACGCGCTTTATTTTCACAACCAGCTCTTGATCGAGGAAGGCGGCAACGTGCTCGTGGGACACCGTGGAAAACCGGACCGTTTCAAACGCTGGTTATTCCAAGGCTGCTTGCGCCGCGCGGAGCGCATCATCGTGCAAACGGAGCAGGCGAAGAAAACAATGATTCGTTATGCGGCGGCTCGCGGGATCACGCCTGCACCGATCGAAGTCGTTGCACCCTTGCCCGTGATGCCTGCGATCGAACCTGATGACGGACATCGGCGGTTGTTCGCGTATCAGTTCTTTTATCCGGCGTCGGATTTTTCACACAAACGCGCCGAGCTCGCGGCGCGCGGAATCATCGAAGCCAACAAACGCGATGCGCGCATCGGCCTGGTCATGACCACAGGCGAGAACACCGGCCCAGCGGCGTCTTGTGTCGCGCGCATCGGACGCGTTTCCCACGCAGAAGCGTGTGCGCAACTCGCGGCGTCCGACGCGTTGTTGTTCACCTCGAGCTACGAAACGCTCGGTTTGCCGCTGCTCGAAGCGATGACGTTTGGCCGGCCCGCCGTATTGCCTGATTTGGACTATGCCCGCGCGATCTATGGCGATGCCGCGGCTTTCTTTGAACAAGCCACACCGGAATCGGTCGCGGACGCGATTCTGCGCTGCGTGAAACATCACGATGACTGGCATGAACGGGTGCGCGGGCGACGAGAGGAGGTCGAGCGAGGACGCGTGCCGTGGGCTGGACATTGGCGGCGTTTTGGCGTCGTGTAGTGAAATAGAGGATACGCGTGAAGATCCATCTCGTCAGCTATCTTTTTTACCCGGATTCTCTCGGCGGCGGCGCGCTCTACACGGATTTCGCGCGGTTCATGAAAAGCCGCGGACATGAGGTGCGCGTGACCACGACGTTTTCGTTTTATCCGCAATATCGATACCGCGAAGAAGACTCGGGAATTTCGCGACGCGACGAAACGTTTGAGGAGATTCCTCTGCGGCGAATCCGGATGAAACTGCCGCGTCGATATCAAGGTTGGCGTCGGCTGATTCCTGAGCTCAGTTTTTGGCAGGCGTTAAGACGACGTGCGCGTTTCGACGGGTGGACACCCGATGTGGTGATTGTGGGATGTCCGATGCTCGCGCAGTCGCTCGCAGCGCGTGGACTGTATGGCGGCGGCGTGCCGCTGATCGTGGTTGTGCAGGATCTCATGGTCGATGCGGCGGCGAAGCTCGGTATCATCCGTGCGCGCGGTTTTTTGAAACTATTGGCGTGGGGCGAACGTCGCGCGCTCAGCGGCGCGGACCGGCTGGTGACGATCAGCGAGGAGATGAAGACGCGTCTGGTGGAACTCACGGGCAAGAACGTGGCTGTCATGCCAAACTGGATACACGGCTCGCTCGCAGTCTGTGCCTCAGAAGAACGGACGCGTGCGCCGGCGACGTTGTTTTATTCCGGCAATCTCGGAGTGAAACAAGGGTTGCCCGGCTTTCTTCCCGACTTTTTTGCCGAAGCGAATGGCTGGACGCTGCAGATCCACGGCGACGGACCGGCGGCCGAGGACTTGCGTGCGGTGCATCGTGCGAATCCCCAGTTTTCGCTGAACCCGTTGCTCGATGAGCCGGAGTACGTGCGCACCTTGAGCGGCGCGACGGTGTGTTTGATCACGCAACGCGCCGGCGCGGGCGACAGTTTTTTGCCGAGCAAATTGTTGCCGGCACTGGCGACGGGCACGCCGGTTCTGGCGGTGTGCGATCGCACATCGCCGTTGGGACGCGAAGTGACTGAGCACGGCTTTGGCGTCGTGATCGCGCCGGGCGATCGCGAGACATTGGGCGCCACGTTGCGCCGCTGGCGCGAGCAACCGGAAGCGTTGGAGACGTTGTGTCGCCGTGCGCGCGAACGATCGGCCTATTTTCAGCGAGACCGCATCCTGGGCGAGTATGAGCGCTTGATGCAGCGTGTGATCGCGGAGGCGCAGCGATGAAGTGGGCCACGATTCTCGCGCTGATCGTTTTGATCGCCGGCATCACGTTGCAATTTCGCAGCTGCGCCCACGAACCGGGAACAACACCGCCTCCGATCGCGGAAACAATTGTTTCCCAAGCAGGCCACTGGATCGCGGAGGATTTGCCGATCGCGGAAACGGAGGAGATGAAGCGCGCGGTCGGCGAGTTGTTGAACTTCGATGACGCGGTGTTCCGCAGTTATCGCAAAGGCGGCTGGCAGTTCGACGTGTATGCTGCGTACTGGCGTCCCGGAAAAATGTCGGAGCGTCTCGTAGCCGGCCACTCGCCCGATGTGTGCTGGGTGGCGGCAGGTTGGAAACCACTGCCGCGTGAAGCGCCTGCAGACCAAAACTGGGCGGCGTCAGGCGCGCAGTATCGAATTTTTGGAGACAACGCCGGACGTCCGCGGCACGTGGTATTTTGGCACGTATCGGGAGGAGAATCGGTGGATTATGGCGGCGGCGTGCCCCCGTGGTGGACGATTTTTTCCGATCTGAAAAAACACGGATTTAATCAACGCCGGAGCCAGTACTTCGTGCGCGTGTCGTCCAATGTGGCATGGGATGAACTTGCCACGGATGCGGGTTTTCTCGACGTGATGAGCAGCGTGCGAGGCCTGCTCGAAGCGGACGCTCACGCGCCGTAGTTGGGACGACGACGCAGGCTTTGCAGCAGCGATAAACTGCGAAATGGAATCGTGAGCGCGAACCACTCGCGTCCGGCGATGAAGCGTGTGTCGCGGAAGAACCAGGGAAACACGAGCGCGACGGCGCCTTGTGTGGCGAAGCCGGCCCAAGCGGCGCCCCACGCGCCATGCAGCGGAATGAGCCAGGCGTTGAGTCCGAGATTCAGTGAAACGCCCAGCGCGCTAAACCACAGCTCTACGCCGCGACGTTTAATCGCGATGAGATGACGCGCGCGAGCCACGCTGAGAAAAACGAAAACGCCCGCCCAGGTCTGCAACGCCAGGATGCCGCCGGCTTCCGCGTATTCTTGTCCAAAGAGCAGACGGATGACGGGAACCGCGCAGACCGTCATGACAAGACCTGCCGCGATGCCGGCGCCGGCGCTGAGATCGAGGTAGCGTTGGAGAACGGACGAATAGCGCGCGCGATCCTGGCTTGCGCGCATCAAGTCGGGTAACAGCGCCGTGGCGCCGATCACGGCGATCGACCACCATAGTTCGACGATGCGCATGGCCGCCGCGTAGATGCCGGCTTCGGCTTCGTCGCGCCAGCGAGCGATGAGCACGAGATCGATTTTTTGATAAACGGTGACGAGCAACGCAGAGATCCACACGGGCCAGGCTTCGCGCAACATCGCCCGTGCGAGCGACGCATCGAAACTGAGCGAGGTGCCGGTGAGATGTTTTCGCGCCCAGCGCATGACGACGAGCGCGCCGAACAACCGCTCGGCGACAGCGACGATGGCGAATGCCACGACGGGTGCTTGCAGCGCGATCAGACCCGCGCGCGCAGCGAGACACACGGCGAAACAGATGTTTTGCCCGACAACCACCGGGCGAAGATCGGAGCGCGCTTGGAAAAGATACTCCCACGCGGCCAGCGCTTGCGGCACGGCGAGCAGCGCGAGCCATAGCAGCAGCGTACGCATCGTCGGCGCGTCGACCGCGAACCACGCGAAGAGCGCGAGTATGATCCAGACGACAAGCGCGGTTGCCGACGAGAGCAGGGTAACGGTGCCGAGAATGCGCCCGGTGTTTTCTGGATGCTGCACGAGCTCGCGTTGCACAAGCCCATCGAGTCCGAGTTGCGTCGCGACAACGCCGAGCCAGGCGGCCGCCGTCGCTGCACTGAGAAAACCGAAATCGGAGGGTCCGAGATAACGGGCGAGCCAGAGGCCCACCGCGAAACCGCCGAGCAGGCGGATGCCGCGATCGGCAAGCAGCCAGCCGAAGCTCACCACGACTCGTCGAAAAGCGCCGCTGGATGGCGCGGGATTCACCGGGCCGCCTCCTTCTTCACCGTGCCGATCCACTGCGCGAGTTGTTCATACAACGTGAAGAAGTCGGATCGCTTCCAATCGCGCAAGGCCGCGCGATGGCCCGCTTTGATTTCGCGATCGAGCGCGCTTGGCGTCAGCGCCTCGTCGCCATGGCCCGTGGGCAAAAGTCGCAGAAGTCGGGCCTGCCAATGACGCATGCGCGCACACCGCTGCCAGTCGTCGGGTTTCGCGCGCCCGGAGAGAAAATCACGGTAGGCGCCGAGTACCGGCAGCGCGTCTCCAAAACTTCGATACAACGTGCGACAATACTCCTCGGTGAGTCGGCGTGCGGGAATCGCATGCCTAAACGTCAATCGCGGAGAGTAGTGGACTTCCCAGCCAGCGAGCGCGAGCGCGAGGCAGAGTTCGTTGTCGTCGCCCGATTTGATGCCGGCGCCCACGCGACCCGCGAGACGCGAACGAAAACCCGACGCGTGAAGATCGTCCCAGGCTTCGCGTCGTAGAACCATGCCTGCGCCGTAAACGAAGGCGCGCGAGAACGGCACATGTCCCTCGGTTTCTCCCTGCGGGCCGACGGCATAACCGGGCGCCGCGTGCGATAACCATGCAGGCATGACGACATCGCTGATCGCTTCGCCCCGACCACCGAGCGCTCCGATCGCGGAGTCATTTTCCATGAACTCCACCGCGACCATGAGATAGTTCGGCGAGAGAAAATTGTCGTCGTCGCAAAAACAGACGAACGGATGCACCAGGTGCTGACGCGCTTTTTCACGAGCGTACATCTGGCCGGGTTTCGGTTCGGAAAGGACGACCAGCTCGACATCGCGACGCGGCCACAAACGACGCGCGGCCTCCGCGGTTTCGTCCGTGGAAGCATTGTCGACCAGCACGACGCGCCAGCGAGCGCTATCGAGTGTCTGCGCGGCGAGCGCATCGAAGAGCGCGGGCAAACGCGACGCGCCGTTAAACGTGCAGATGACGACATCGATGCCGGGAGCGTTCACTCTTTGTTCAAAAGGATTTTTGGGGGAGCGGGCACGTGCACAGGAGCTTCGGCGGCGGGTGCGGCGCGCGCGTATTCGGCTTCGATCGCGCGGAACTGCGCGTGGCTGGAAAAAGAGGCGAGGGCGATCTCGCGATGATTGCTCGGACGTCGATGACGCGTGTCGTCGTACCACGACATGATGGCGGCGGCGAAAGCCTCGGGCGATTCGGGCTGCGCGCTCCAGAAGTGGCTCAGATTGAGTTGGGCAAAATCGCGATTGCCCGGTGCATCGCTGAGAATCAGCGGCAGATCCACCGCAAGCGCTTCGAGCACGGCCAGCGAAAGACCTTCGTAACGCGACGAGAGAATGAAACCGTCGAGCGATTGATAAAATCCAACCGGATCACGCAGGTACTCGATCCACGTGACGCGACGATCATAGCCATGCTCGCGCGCGAATTCGAGAATCTCATCGCGCAAATCCCCACGACCGACATGCACGAGATGCAGCTCGGGCACGACTTTGGCGCACGCGAGGAAGGCGCGATGAAGGGTGGCGGGGTCTTTTTGAAACGAGAAACGCCCGAGAGTGCCGAGTACGATGGCGTCGGGCGGAATGCCGAGGCGCACGCGCTGCTCGCGGCGCGTGGCGGCATCCGCCGGCGTGAAATGGTCGGTGTTGACGCCGTTGAGGATCAAACGCCGACGATGCGCGGGAATGCGCAGCATGGTTTGCGCGAAGTCACTTTCGTCCTGCGAACAGTTGAGCGTGATGCTTGTGTATGCGAATAAACGCTCGAGCAGGTTGAAGAACGTTCCGAGCAACCACGGCCGCGGACCCATGCCGTAGTACGCGTGCGGCGAATAAAAAATCGGCGTGCGCAGGCCCACGCAACGCAGCGAGCGAATGAGCGCGCCGGCTTTCGCGCTGTGCGCGTGGATGACATCCGGCCGTGTTGAGCGACAAAGGTGAAGCAGGCCTTGCAACGCCCGCAGATCGGAGACGCCGGGGCGGTTGTCGACTTTGAGATTGAAGGTCTCGCCCCCGGCAGTGCGCACACGTTCGACCAAATGGAGCAGACGATCGGAACCGCGAATATCCGAGTAAGCGAAATGAACCACATGACCCTCGCCAATCATGCGGTCGATGAGGTCCTCCACGTAACGAAACGCGCCGTCCACACCAGGTTCGGATATGACGAGGATTTTCATGCGGTGACGGCGGCAGGGCTGAGGACGCGGGTATAAACCTCTTCGAGGCCGGCGACATGATGCGCAAGTGTGAGCGGTTGTTCCCACCAAAGCGCGTGGGCGGTGGCACCGAGTCGCGCGGCCGTCGAGGCATCGCGCATTTGTTCGAGACAGCGCGCGAGTTCGTCGACAGATCCTCGGGCGAAGAGCAGTCCATTATGACCATCGGCGATCTGATCGGCGGCGGCCGTTTCGCGGGAAGCGATCACCGGCACGCCGCGCGCAAGGGACTCGGCCACCACGAGGCCAAACGTTTCGGCCCATAACGACGGGAAAACGACGGCGCGGGCTTTGGCGACCTCAGCGCGCAATGCATCGCGATCGAGCCAGCCAGTGATGCGCGCTTGCGGATAAAGCGCGCGAATCTCGGCTTCGGCGGGACCTTTGCCGCAGAACACCGCTTCCACGCCGAGACGCGCGGCTGCGCGCGCGAACAAGTGCGGACCTTTGTTGCGCTCAAGTCGTCCCACAAAAACGAACGCGTGATTACGAGCGACATCGAGTGGCTCGTCGTAAACGGCATCGACTGGATACGGCACCGTTGTGATGGGCACCGAACTCGGGAGCAATGTGCGGGCGGTGTGCCGGCATTTTTCCGAAACGGCGATCACGTGCGCGAGACGATGCGGCAGATCGACGAGGCGGTTTTGCACCCACGTGCGCGCGAAGCGCCAGAGCTTGTGCGTGTAGCGGCGCGCATCGCACTGGCAGGTGAAACAACTCACGCCGAGCGGCCGCAATGAACACGGCTCGAGATGCGGATGGAGAAAGTAAGCGCCGTTGGGGCAGGCGAGGAAGTAGTCGTGCAACGACAACACGACGCGAAAGCCCGCGCTCGCGGCCGCATGAGGCACCGCCATCGATAACGCTTTCGTGTAGCCGTGTACATGCACGACCGTGCGCGACGGATCTCGGGAAGAAAGTGTCTCGCGGAGCTGGCGCGCCACCGGAGCGTTCCACATGCCATGCAACGCGGCGCGCGCGCGGCTGTGATCGGCGAGGATGTCGCTCGTGCCGAGACAGACGACTTCGAGATTGGGAACCTCGCGCAACGAATCCGCGATCGGGCCGACGGCGGTAAAAAGGAGCACGCGATGACCGGCCTGCGCGAGGCCGACCGCGCCTTCCAACGCCGCGCGGTCCGAACCGCCGCGGATGTGGGCGAAATCGTTGGCGACGATGACGTCGAGCGGATCCTTGGGCGGGGCGACGTTCATGATTCGGGCGCGGGGTCCGCCAGCATGTCAAAGCCGCCGCGCCAACCGCAGCGGCGTATCCGTTCCAGGTAAACGAAAGCATTGCCTGCGCGAAAACGTGTGCGTGCGAGGGCGCGCCGAAGCGGACCACTGCGGCCGGCAAAAACGCCTGCGACCGCGCGTGCGAACTCACGACGATGCGCTTCGACGTCGCCGGAGATTTGTCCCTTGCGCAGACGAAATTCCGCGACGGTCGCGCCGGTTAAACGGAAACGCGCGCCATCGCGCAGACCGCGGAGCCAGAAATCCACATCGCCGCAGATACGCAGATCTTCGCGAATATTGCCGAGCTGCATCAGCGCCGGACGAGGCACGAGCATGCCTTGTTGGTTGAGCGGATTGATGCCGGCCTCCGCCAGCGGAACGATGTCGTTCGTGAAACGTGCGATAGGCAGATGCCCGAGATTTTCATCGCTCGGACCGCGCAGACGAACACCGCCGTAGAACCAGATGTTTTCTTCGGGATCGCACAAAAGCGCGCGAGCGAGATGACGACTGAAACCCGGAGCAAACGCATCGTCGTCGTTGAGCCACGTAAAGTATTCCCACGATTCTGCGAGGGCGGCGGCGATACCTTGATTGATCGCGGGATAAACGCCGCGACGCACGCGATCAGCGACGATGATACAGTGCGGGAAACGCGCGTGCAGTTCGTCCGCGCGAGATTCCGGCGCGACGAGGATATGACGCGTGTTCGCGCCCGCATAATGCGCCACACTCTCGACCGTGCGCGATAGCCACGGCGATTCGCCGAGCGTGGGAGTGACGACGAGCAGCGCGGGCGTTTTCATGCGATTTCTTGCCTCCAATAAAGCCGGCCGCGACTCTCCTGCCAGAGCATCAACGCCAGCACGGCGGCGGCGGCGATCTCGACGCGTTTCGGACCGGAGAAAGGCGTCATCGCGAGATTCCAGATGGCCTCGACGAGCAGGAAAATCACCAGCGCTTGGTGCGGCCGTTCTGTGCGCAACACATACAGCAACGCCCACGCGAGCATCAGCGCGTATCCAAAAAAGAATGACGCGCCGAAGAACCCGCCCTCGGCCAGCGCGGTGAGCAGTTGCGAGTGCACGGTCAGCACTTCCTCCTGCTCCTCGGTGTATCCACGGAAGCCTTCCTTGAGGTCGATCTTTCGCTCCTCGATGCGCTGAATCATGCGCGTATTACTGAACCATGAACCGTGCCCGATAAGCGGCGATTCGAGGAAGGCTTCGGCGGCAGATTCCACCATCGCGCGACGCTCGGCGTCGGATTCGTGGCGGGCGGCAAACGTCGCGTCGGACTTTTCATGAAACACGCTGAACATCGTGTAGCTCGCGGCCACGACGATGAGTGCGAGACTGAAAGCGCGCCCGCCTGCGTTCATGCGCGGCAGGTGCAGGGCGGTCGCGACGATGAAGCACTCGGCGCCGAGACTGCGGTAATCGAGCGCGAAGTTGAGCACACCGAGACCGATTGCCACCGCGCAGGCGATCCACCGGCTGCGTTGTCCGACAAGAATCAACCCGAGCAAAGTCGCGGGCATGGCGAAGCCGAATTTCCACCAGGCGCCATAAAGCGGACCGAAGATCATCGCTTCCGCGGCGAGTCCGAAGATCAGGCCAAACTTCATCATCACCAGCCGCCGCCACGAAAGTCCGATGAGCGCGGCGAGGGCGACAAGGTCGATCGCGACAAAAATCATGCGCGCCCAGCCGCGGAGATAATCGCGCGCCGCGCTGTCGCGGTAGAGATCGGAAAAAATGTACGCAAGCAGGCCGATCGTCTGCAGCGCGAGGAAGACGAAAAAGATGCGACTGTTCGCGACGCCGTCGGGCCAGCTGCGTCGACTGAAACGGACGACGAGCGCGACGCCCGCGATGACCAAGAGGAACCACTCCGCAATCGGGAGATTGCCCGCGGCTCTCACCGTAAACGGCGTGAAAACCCCCACGCACATGCACAGCAGCATTTCCCACGACCAGAAACTTTCCCTGCGGGAGTTGTCCCGCGGTTCCGACCAACCGTACGCGAAGCTCGCGGGGTCGGATGTGTCGAAGAAATGCACAGCGCGGGAGCTCATGACGAGGGAAGATGTGCCGCGGGCGGGCGGCCTCGATGTATGCGTCGACGGATGTGCGCGGCCACCTGGGCGCGTTGACGCCAGCGCAGAAGCGCGGCGCCGCCTTCAAATATCAACCACGCGACCGCGAGGCCCGCGCAACTCCAGGCGATATCCTGCCACTCCACCCAGCGTTGCGGACGGAAGTATTGAGCGAGCTCCAACAGTGTCGCGAAAACGGCGAGTGCCGCGGTGATGATCGCACGCGTCCACGTGCGACGCGCGAAACAGAGGAAGGGGAGCGCCAGCAGGGAAAACGCGGGAAAGTTTCGGAAACGCCCATGCGCGTCGGCCCAACGCGCGATGGGTTCGGGCAACCATTCGACCAGTTGGAGAATGCCTGATTGGCGGAGCGCAAGATCCAGGGCGGCGGCGATTCCGCAGACCGCGAGAATCGCCGCGAAGAGCTGCATCTTCCGGAGACTGTCGGGACGCGCATATTCGCGACGACGGCGCACGCGCGCGTGTAGTGCCCGATTGAATACACGCCGGGAAGAAGCGTTGGTGTGGCGGCGGTGGTGGGTGGGCGTCATCATGCGCGAAGAACGTTCACGGTTCGTCGATCGCCGGGCTTTCCGCAGGCCATACCGTGCCTTCGAACAGATCCGGGAATTCGGTTTCGAGAAAACGGCGCATCTCGGCGCGAAAACGTGCAGGGCAGAGATGCTCGACATTGCGGCGGCAGCGTTCGGCTGAAAAGGCCGGTGCGCGCTCGAAGCGTTGCAGTGCATCCATGAGATTTTCGACCGTCTGCTCGCGGAAGAAGAGTCCGGTTTCGCCGTCTTGCACGGTTTCGAGCGCGCCGCCTTCACCAAAAGCGATCACGGGCGCGCCGGCGGCCTGTGCTTCGCAGGGCGTGATTCCGAAATCTTCGATGCCGGGAAAAATGAACGCGCGGCAACGCTCGAAGCGGTCCTGCACGACTTCGGCGGGTTGCCAGCCGAGAAACTCCACGCACGGCGCAGCACGGCGGCGCAGGTCGGCTTCTTCAGGACCGGTGCCGATGATCACGAGACGACGTCCGAGGCGTGAGCAGGCATCGACGGCGAGATCGATGCGTTTGTATGGCACAAGCGCGGAGACGATCAGGAAAAAATCTTCGCGCGGTCGCAGCGCGTTGAAGCGATCGATATTCACCGGCGGGTGAATGACCGCTGAGTCGCGATCGTAGCAGCGACGAATGCGTTCCTGTACGCAGCGCGAATTGGCAATGAAGCGATCGACGCGGCTCGCTTTGCGGCGATCGAACTGGCGAAGGCGAGGAAGCGCGGCGGAGAATAAAAATCGTCCAACGGGATTCGTGTGCGACGACGATTCGAGATACGCCTCTTCCATTCCCCACAGATAGCGCGGCGGCGAATGACAGTAGCACACATGCACCGCGCTCTCGGGAATGCTCACCCCTTTCACCAGGCTCGCATCGCTGCTGAGCACGAAGCGTGTATCGGACGGAATGTGCAGACTGCGAATGATCTCGGGAAAGAACGGCAGCAGCTTGCGGAAGTGACGCCGAAGCACGGGGATTTTTTGCACGAAACTCGTGTGAAAGCGGTGAGACAGCAGCGTGGACGGCAGATGCTTCTCGTCGTAGACGAGCACCGAAATCGGCGCGTCGGGGAACAGGAGGCAAAACTGTTCCAGCACCGCTTCGCCGCCGCGAAAGAACTCCATCCAGTGATGCACCAGCGAGACACCTTCATGCCGCCGATTGTGCGAGGCGCGGGGACGATGCACCCGCAGCGCAGATTCGGAGGACGAAGCTTCCAGTCGGTGAGTCATGAGGTACTGGCGATCAATGAAGGTGTGGTGGTGCTTTCGTCGGATACCGGCAGACCGGCGTAACGATGAAGGACGTTCAGCGTGGCTTGCGCGCAGCGATCCCATGAGAAGCGAGCCGCGTGCCGACGGCCGGCCTCGATCATCGATTGTCGTGTATCCGCAGAAATATTACAGAAGCGTTCGAGCGTGGCGGTGATGGCCTCGGTCGAATCGGGCGCAAAGTACAGACAGGCTCCGTTTTGTTCCCACGACGGGCCGCAGATTTCTGGAAGACAGGTGGCGTTTGAGGAAAGCACGGGGCAGCCGCGCGCCATCGCCTCGAGCGGCGGCAAACCGAAACCTTCGTAGAGCGAAGGGAACACAAAACCCTCGGCGCGGCGGTAGAGTGTTTCGAGCGCGGTGTCGCTCACACGACCGAGCGTGCGCACGCGTGGAACGGACAGGGTTTGTCCATCGGATTGAAACAATCGCGAGTCCGCGCCGCCCGCGAGCAGCAGTTCGATATCGCCAAGACGCGCGCGAGAAAACGCTTCGATAAGCCGCTGCACATTTTTGCGCGGATCCTGCGTGCCGACGAACAAAAGAAAGCGCGGCGGCAGGCGCAGTTGTTCAGCGTCTTGTGCGATCAACTCTTCCGAACGTGGAACCGGCGGCGTGACGCCGTTGGGAATGACGACGATTTTTTCCGGAGAGATGCCGAGACGTTTGCTGAGACGCTCGCGCGAAAATTGAGAAACGGTGATGATCGCGCGCACGCGACGCGCGAGGCGCGGAAGCAGCCAGCGATACCAACGACCGAACAAGCCGGAGAACGCCTCCGGATGATCGAAGGTGGATGCGTCGTGAATGGTGACGACCTGATCACGACACGCGAGCGGTCCGGTGTTGCCCGGCGAAAACAACAGACGGCCGCGACAATAAGCGGGGAGCAAGCATTGCTCCCAGATATGTCCGTGCACGCCCTGCGCTTGATGCGCGGGACGCACACGCGCGATGTGTGGACCCCAACGCCGGTCGAGTTCTCGCGCATAACGCTGCACTCCCGATTGCGCTGCTTGCAGCGTCCGGATGTTGAAAGTGAGCGAAAGAGGCGAGAGCGACGCGGGCGTGGGCATGAATCAAGGCAAAGGACAGTTCACCGGAAGTACGGTGAGGATGCTGTTGAGCGGACGATTGGCGGAGTTGCCGATGGCGTTGTTGATGGGCGAAGCGCTTTCGATGAAGCGCTCGATTTTTTTCTCGGGCGCCTGCTCGAGACGGATGTTTTCGAGATCGATCGAATTGAAGGTGCTGTTGCGTTCGATGTTGATCGCATCGACATACGCGCGGTTGAGCGTGTTTAGATTTTGCAGCAACACGCCGGAGATGCGCAGCGAGCCGGAGGAGCCTTCGGGCTTCACATAGATGCCGTATTCGCCGACATCGCGAACGACGTTGCGATCGCCATTGCGGGCGATGATGGCGATGTCGCTCGTGCGCGCGGAGAGGATGAGCCCGTTGCGTGCGGCCTTGTTGACCTCGTTGCCTTCAAAGGTGATGGCGCGCGAGTAAGTGCCGAAGACGACGCCGTTGCCGGCGGCGTTGCTGACGCGGTTGCCTTGCAGCGTGACGTTGGCGACCTCGTTAGAGGAGCCATTGGTCGGCGCGCGGCCGCTCATATGAATGCCGCCATGCGCCGGATTGCCGAAGGCGACATCGTAGAGGTTGTTGTCGCGCACGACGATGTCGGAGACACCGTAGGTGTCGTAGCTCGTCTCGGAAGCGAGATAGATGCCGGCTCCGCTGCTTTTTTCGATGATGTTGGAATCAATCGTAATCTTTTCACCGCCGACGACGGAAATACCGCGGCCGTGGTGCTGATTGGAAACAACGTTTTTCGTGATCGTGACGTTGCGCGTCGTACGAGTGTTCCAGCGGTAGGAGACCACCGCGATGAAGTCGTCGCCAGTCTGGAAGACTTCGTTTTGGGTTACGTTAATCCATTCGGAGCCTTCGGTGAGGTGGATGCCATCGGCCATCGTTTGCTGCACAGTGCAGTCGCGGATGATCGCCGGTGAAGACGATGTACCGCGTGAACGGCGGACGAGGATGCCGGCCGAAGCGACCGGACCGATGTGAACGCGCTGAATGGCGAAGTTGGTCGCGTCGACGACATCGATGCCGGTGGCGTCGGCGCGCGTGTTGCGCGCGGTTTGTGTATTGGCCGTACGGATACGGACATCGACCATTTTGGGCGCGCTGCCCGTGAGGATCCACGACGATTGGCCGGGATTGGCCGCGAGCAGAATGGAACGATCGGCGCCTTCGCCGTACACCATGAGTCCATCGACCTTGATCATGCGCGTGTAGCGATAGGTGCCGGCCGGAATATACACGGCCGAGCGTGGAAACGTCGCTCGCGCGGCGGCGATGGAGGACAGAAGTGCCTGCGTATCATCGGCGACGCCGTCACCCACGGCGCCGTAGTCGCGTACGTTGATCCAAGGTTGGATCGTTTGCGGACGCGCTTCGGATACGAGGAGCATGAGCGTAATTAAAATCAAGGCGATGCGGCTGATGAGTTGGCCAGGGAAGACCAGTTGGATTGCCGATTGGGAGGATGCGGTTACTGACATTGCAGCGCATCGAATCGGACGCGTGCGTGTTTAATAAATGCGTGATTTCATTTGGGCGGATATTCGCAAAAGCTTATCAAATGCTACGAGCGCGAGCAGCACGGCGACGGAGGCGAAAGCGCGCTTGCTCGTGAGGTAAGGGATTCGCGCGAGCTCCATAAACGCTAGCACACAAATCGGATAAAAAATGAGTCCTGCGCCGCCGCCGCGGCGGTAGCTGCGAAAGACTAAAAACGCGGCCGCTCCACAGAAAAATGCGACAACCACGAGGCCGGTGCGCCCGAAATCGTATTCGTAGCAGAAGATGCCCGACGTGTTGTTGAACTCGATGTTCATGTCGCTCGCGAGCGACGCGTAGAGTTGATCGGAATTGAAGCCGGTCATCTCGCGCCCATCGATAAATGGCAGTCCTGGAAACTTCCAAAACCACTCGAGCGTGAAGTAGGGCATGCGCGCGGGTGGAAGTGTATCGAGGAGAAAGGCGCCGTTGTTGAGCGCGGTGCCGTAATAGCCGCCAATGCGATTCGCACCGTAGTCCACCGCGCCGCGTTCCAGACCTGCTTCGCGTTTCGACGCGTAGGAGCGTCCCGCTTCGGCGATGATAAAAAAGGCGATCAACGCCACCACCGCGATCAGCGGTACGAACCAAAGCAACATACGGAATGCCACGCTGCGCCAACGCGCGATGAGCGAGGGCAACAGCGCGACGCCGAACGGCACGATCACCTCGATGAACGCGAGCCGCTCGGCGCGCAAAAATGCGCGCAAGAACGCCGCGATCACGATGACGATGAAGAGGCCGCGCACCGTAAACGCGTTGTCGCGGAACCACAGCAACCCGGCGAGAATCGACGCGGCCATGCCCATTTGCGTGAACGTGGTGATGCCGGGGATCGTCGCGGCTTTCGCGCGAATGCGCATCACCGCTTCGGAATCGCCGCGCAGTGCGGCGACCGCATCGCCAAGCCCCACGCCTTGTTGCGCGGAATAAATCGCCCACACCGCCGATCCCATCAACGTGAGTCCGGCGCACACCAAAAACACGCCGCGCATCCAGTCGCCGCGCACGAGCAAACCGGGAAACTCCTCCCCGACGTAGCCGCTGCGTGCGGAGTGTTGTTTCCAGAACCAGCACACGAGCATGCCCGCTGCGAACGCGGCGATCGCGTAGGCTATGCTCAGCGCGTTTTCCGTGTCATATACCTTCGGCGTGTGCCACTCGCTTTCAAACACCGCTGCGGGAAGCAGGTAGGTGACGAGGGCGGGAAGCCCCAGGCAGCAGACGACGAGGAAAAACGGATGCAGCCAATAGGGCGTCGCCGCGATCGGCGCCGTTTCTTCCGCGACATCCGAGGCATAACCGGTGGCGTAATGAGAATCTGGATACACGGACGCCATGCGTTACGAAAGAAGCGTTTGCGGTTCGGGGCGCATCATTTTCGGCAGAAGCGAAACGAACTCCACCGCCGCCGGTTTCACGAGCGTATGCGGCGGCACGTCGTGCGAAATGACGCAATTCGCGCCGATCACGGCGTGTTCGCCGACAACGAGCGGGCCGAGTAGTTTGGCTCCGCTGCCGATGACGACGTGCGATTGGATGCGTGGAAAACCATCGCGACGACCGGCGCGTTTGATGCCGAGCGTGACCCCGTGGAAGAGCACCACGCGCGGCTTGATGACCACACCGGCACCGATGACGAGACCGACACCGTGATAGATAATCACGCCACCGGCGATTCGCGCACGCGGATCGATGTCGATTGCGTATAAAATCTGACAAAGGCGCGTGAGCAAGAGGCCGAGTGGAGAGAGCGGCGTGCGACGCAAGCGATGCGATACGCGATAGATGGCGAGCGCGTGAAAGCCGCGATTGGTCAACGCCCGGCCGAGAAGGCTGCCGCCATCTTCGGAAACGCCGAAACGAAGATCTTCGGCGAGGTCTTGAAAAAGGGACGTTGAGCGGCGCATCGGGAATTAGGAGTCGTATGGAGTGAGTCCCGCGGCGAAGCGCAGGATCTCATCGAGCCGGTTTTGCCATGACATCGCGTGGGCGCTGGTGCGCGCGGCGACGGAACGCGAAGCATGATCGAGCAACAGCGCATCGAGCGTGGCGGGCATCTCGCGCGAATCTTGGCAGAGAGCGACGAAGGGCAGGGCACGCCGCGCGAGCTCCTCGGTTTTCGACGCGAGCACGGGCAAACCCGCGGCGGCGTATTCGTAGATTTTCATCGGACTACGACCGTGATTCGCCGGATGATCGGTCAACGGCAGCAAGCCGACGGTCGAGTGATGCAGATAGGCGGGCAGTTGTTCGTAGGCGCGCGGTCCGAGCAGATGGAGATTGCGCGGAAGATTTTGGTGGTTGTTCGGCGGCGGGCCGATCAGCACGAACGACCAGAACGGGCGCGCTTTCGCCAGGTGGACGACCGCGTCGAAATCGAAGCGTGTATCCATCGCGCCGATATACACGGCGCGTGGCGAAGGGATGTTGATAAACTCAGCCGGCAGATCCCCGGGTTGGGTGAAATGATCGAGCTCCACGCCGTTTTGCACGACGAGACCGGATTTCGTCGGCGCGAGTGCGCGCAGATGAGCGAAGACCGGCTGCGACGTGGCGACAAAGCCATCGCAACGCTGCAGCGCCTCGCGCTCGGCCGCGATCACCGAAGGATCGTTTTGCATCTCGTGATACAGATCGGTCGACCGGTAGAGGCATCGCTTCGGGCGAAACCACCGAGCCATCGCGGTGAGCCGGGGTTCGTCGATGAAAAGCAGATCCGGTTGCGCGAAGCCGCTGCGCTGCACGAAATGTGCGGCGCGCCACTGAGCATTCGCATACCAACGCGTGGCGTCCGACGTGCGTCGCACAAGCTGCCACGGCAACAGCGCGAGCGGTTGGTATTCCTGCGTCTCGCGAAAGATGCGTGTGAGCGGCCGCCACCAAACCCCGACGCGTTTGCGGTAGTCGGCACGCAGCAGCGCGAGCGGAAAATGTGCCGGCGTGATCGGCGTCGGGATGTGCAGCACACGCCATCCGCGCGAATCCAATGCCTTCGCGAGCTGATGAGAGCCGACGCGAAAGGCCGAGGTGAAACTCGAGTGGGTGAGAAACACCGCCGTGCCCGCGACGGGTGCGCGCCGCGGTGCGGAATGCCGGGATGTGGGAGCGATGGAAGCGGTGACGGGCATGTTCAATTTCACCAACCAAAAACTCGCGGACGCAGGCGATGCGGCACGCCGAGACGAATGAGTTTGCGTATCCAATCTTTGGAGTCGCGCGGTCGCGGTCGCCACGGAGCGAACGGCGTTTGTTCCAAATAGCGAAAGTACAGCGGACGCAGCGGATGATCGTCGGAGAACGCCCAGGGCTTCGTGCTGCCGGAGTAGTGAACGATGAACGGATCCGACGTGAGCCGTTGATAGTCGTGCGTGGACAGACCGAGCCCGCGCGCGCCGACGAGGAAGAACGAGTATTGTTGATTCCAACGCAGATCGAGCCGCTGCCAGCGACCGACGACGACAATGTTGAGCGCGTCTTGATCGTGTTGTTTCAACACCGGCGCACGGTTGGCGATGACGTCGCAGAGTTTTTCCTGTATGTTTTCGCGACGCCACACATCGAGCGGGATGAGCAGGATGCCTGCATTGAAATAGCCCATCGTCGGCTGCAGGCCGAGACTCGCCCAGCGTTGGAAGCGCGGGTTGACGACGGCACCGACGAGATTGTCGCCGAGGTCGTGCGCGAGCAGTTCCCCGAGGTCGCGACGCACGACAACATCCGCGTCGAGATACACCAAACGTGTCACCGACTCGGGCAACAGCTCGGGAAGGAAGATGCGGAAATAAGTGGCGAGTGTGATGTGTCCACCGACGGGCGCTCCTTGAAGGCGGCGCAGATCTACGGGAAGAATTTCCAATGACGCGCCCTGACGGTCGGTGATCTGGCGCAGACGATCTTCATTGGTACGATTGAGCCCTGAAGTGATGATCCAGAAACGCATCCGATGTGGAGTGGCGGAGGCGGCGAGGGCGGAGGCGATGGCGACGCCCGCGTGTTGGGCGAAGCGATCGTCGCAACTGCAAGCGATGTCGAGGGGGGCAATCATGCGCGAAGGCGAGAGGAGAGTTTTTGGTGGATCAGAGATTTCACGTCATCGAGGGCGTCGCGATTGACGCAGAGAGCGGCGACCAGCCACCCCGCGGAGAAGAGCGCGATCTTGAGCAGAGCGCTGCGCAGCATCGGGAAGAGATCGGGCGATGCGGAAAAAACGAGATCGGGTTGAAGCGCGAGCAGCGCGAGTCCGGCGACGAACGGGAACAGGCCGCGCGAAAACAGACTCGTGGTTGCGAAGCCCCCCATGCCGATGCTGTGCGCCGCGATCCACGATTGGCCAAGACCCATCACGATGCGTTGAATCGCGATCGCGACGGCGGCGCCGGTGACTCCGCCCTGATACGCGCCGATCGCCGCGGCGACGCACACAAGAACACCATCGAGCAACAGCATTTCGGTGCGGCGGCGCCAGCGTCCGAGCGCCTCGACCATGGAGGTGCCCACCGGTGCGAGCAGTTTGAACGGAAGGCTTGCAGCCATCGCGATCGCGACGAGCGCGGCGGCGTTCCATTTTCCGCGCCAGAGCAATTGAAGGAGTTCGGGGCAAACAGCGATGAAGAGGCCCGCGATGAGCGTCGCCACGATCAGCAACATCCGGCACGAACGCACGAAGGCGCGTCGCATGCGCGCAGGTTCTTCGGCGAGCGCGCTGAAGGCCGGCATGAGCACATTCTGCAGACCCGACGTGAAGAGCACGCCGAGCGACGCCGCGAGTTGAAAACCGAAGTAGTAGATGCCGAGCGACGCCTTGTCGTCAAAGAGTCGTCCCAACACGAGATAGTCGCCGCGGAGCACAAGGCCCATGCCGTACGCGCCGATCATGAGCCATTTGCTCTGATGAAAAATTTCCCAGAACAACGCGCGATTCAGTTGTGCGCCGGGCGGCAAAGGACCGACGGCGCGGCGGTACGCGATCATCTGGAAACACGCGGTCAACGCGAAGGGGACGACAAAACTCATCACACCGAAGCCCAACCACGCCATCAGCACCATGAGCGCGTTTTGAATCAGCGGTATCGCGGATTCGATTTTGCCCACGAGCGGATAATTGAGATCGCGACTCGCCTTCGCCTTGTAAACGACTGCGGCGGTGGTCCACGGAATCGCGATGGCGGAGATTGGAATCAACCACAGCAATTGCGGCTCGCTGTAATAATGCGCAAACGCGGGGGCTCCGCCGACGAGGAGAAAGATCGCGATGGCATTCGCGGCAAGCGAGAGCTTCAGGATCGGGCGCGCGAGGCGGTCGTAGTGACGCCCTTGTTGCACGAGGATGCGCGACGCGCCGATGTCGCGAAAGCCCTCGATGAAATTTTGCGTTACGGTGACGAGCGCGAAGACCCCGAAGTCCGCCGGAGAAAGCAGAATACCGAGCGCCCATTGGGCACCGAAGCCGGACAGCTTTGCGACCAACACGACCCACGTCATCCACGCCATGCCACGCAACGCGGTGCCGGCGAGCGGCCGCGTGCGAGCAGCGGGAAATGTGGTGGCTTGGTCCATGAACAATCAGGCGGAAACGACCGGTGCGGGTTGCTCCTTCAGGACCGACGGCGGTACGAGCGTGACATTCGGGAAACCGGCGAGACTGCGCTCATACACCCCCCGGCACTTGTGATAGCTGCCCTCGAAAAGGAAGGTGCGTTTGCCCATGCGCGCGGCGAGGATGCCGACGTGTAGTCGATCCGTGAATACAAGCGCCGACGCCGCCACGCTGTTGACGAAGTCTTCAAAAGAAGCGACCTCGCGGCTGCTCAAATCGCGGGCGAGACGAGGAAGCCCGGCGAGTTGGGGAAAGTCGGCGGAAATCGTTTTTTCCACCCACAAACGATAAGGCGTGATGCGCTCGCTTTTCGCTTCCTGACGGCGTTTGCGAAGAAGCTGTTTGGTGGACGTCGGAAGCACCCAATAGGCGAGGCGTCGATGCCACGGCTGACGACGATGACGCAATGAACGTCCCGCTTGTGAGTGATGTTCACCGTCGAGGCGCTCGACGATGAGGATATGCTGCTCCGTGCGCGGACGCGTGAAGATCGGGTGCGTCGTGGGGATCTGAAAGGCGAGATCGTGATCACGCAAAAACTCCACGCGGGGAAGGTCGCTCAGGATTTTATCCAGATTCTCCTGACTGGGCGTTTCGCGCACACAGACAATGAGCGGAGCGAGTCTGCGCAGCACGGCTCCGCGCAAGGTGTTCGAACTCAGGTGAAAACTCTGCGGTCCGATGCACAGCGGTTTGTCCGGAAAAATCTCCGAGTATTCGCGGACCTTGGTGACGCCTTGAATGAAACCCTCGACAAACATGCCGCCGCCGTTGATGACAATGACATCGGCCGCGTGCGGTGTATCCACCACACGAATACCGGCGGCGGAGAAAACGGACTCCGCGCCGATGATGATGAGATCGTCGCCGTTGTTGCCCTGGCAGGGATCGAAGAAGATCGACCGGCCTTCACGCGCAAGATGGCCGATGAAGGAAACGAAATCGTGATAAGGGCGCCCGGAAGTTTCGGAGCCGATGTTGGATGCAAGACTGATCATGATAAAGCGACGGGAAGAATCATGCCTTGGCGGGAACTTTGGCGGGGCGCGCCTTTTTGGCGCCGGGTTTGCCGTAGCCGTAACCGTATTTTTCCGCCATGTGGCGGTAGGCCATGTGCGGATGGCTCGAACCGGGCGCAAAGGCGTTGAGCACGACACCGACCGCAGGCGAAGGCGTCTTTTCGAGTTCGCCGACCGTGCGTTTGACCTGCGCGGTTTCGGCGCGGCCTTCGCGCGCCACCAGGATCGATTCGTGGCAGTATTTGGCGAGAATGAGCGCGTCTTGGAAAACGCCGGCGGGCGGCGTGTCGACGATGACAACGTCGAACGATTCGCTGAGGCGTTCGAAGAACGCGGCCATCGCGGATGAGATCAGATGGCGCGTCGGCTGCGTATCGACGCCACCGACAGGAATCAGCGAAGTGCCATCGGGCAGACGACGCAGACCGAGCGGGCCGTTGGGCTCGAAGAGATCGGAGCCGACCGGAAACCCGGCTTCGGCCCACACGAGCAACCCGCCACCAGCGGCGGCTTGATGAAGCGTCTGCTGCGTGGGACGACGGAAGTCGCAATCAACAATCACGGTGCTGCGACCCGTGCGCGTGAACGTCGCCGCGAGGTTGGAGACAATCATCGACTTGCCCTCACCGGGCAGCGTGCTGGTGACGAGAATGCGTTTAGGGAACGTTTTCTTCGAGACCAACTCGAGCTGGCCGACGATGCTGAGGAAACATTCCACCGAAGCGAAATCGACGTTGTCGCGCACGATGTGCGGCCTGTCCTCGTTGCGTGTACGGCCGAGACGCGGAATGGCTCCGAGCAATTCCTTGCCGAGAACTTTTTCGAGGTCGGCGCTCGCGGAAAGACGCTCGTCGAAAAGATACAACAACATCGGCGTGCCCACGAACGCGGCGCCGGCGAGGCAGAGAATAAACGCTCCGATGAGGATGCGGCGCTTGAAGTTGTTTTGTTCGAGATAGGCCGAATCGACGATGCGCATCACGTCGTTGGGCATTTGCAGCGTGAAGCCGTTTTGCGCGATGCGTTGTAGGAGCAGCGCCTGTGTCTTTTGTTTCGCCGCGAGCTCGTCGCCGAGCGTGTTGAATGTCCCCGAGAGCTTGTCGATATCGAGCGACTGGTTGAACGCCTGCGTGAGCTCGTTGTTGAGCTGTTGTTCGGAGGCGACGGAAAGATCGTATTTCGCCTGAAGATCGGAAAGCGCGAGGGCGAAGTTGGTTTGAAGCGTTTCGGTGAGTCCCGCGATGAGACGATCGGCTTCGACCATCTTCGGATGATTCGGTCCGTATTGTGTGGCGAGCACTTCGCGCTGCGAACGCAGACGATCGAGATCGGCGCGGAGCAGCTGGTTGTTGCCGAAGGTCGCGAGCACCGGGTTGTTGAACGGCGTCGGCGAAGCGGCGAGATCCGCTTTGGCCTGACGAAGCTGCGTCTCGAGTCCCACGCGTTGCACGCGCACATCGGAGAGTGCGGCGTTGATGCGGCGGAGGCGCTCGGAAATAATGCTCTGGTTTTCTTCGACCGAAATCAGACCGAATGTTTTGCGGTATTCGCGCCGTTGATCTTCGAGCTCGCGAATCTCCGCGGTGAGAGCGGCGGCTTGTTCGCGGAGGATGTCGGACGCAGCGGCGGCAGCGGCGCGAAACTCTTGTTGTACATATGCGAGATAACGAGAGACGAAGCGATCGGACAGCATCAGCGCGATCTCGGGCGAGCGGTGTTGCGCGTGAATGGTGAAAAACTCGCGACCGCGTTCGCGTTCGACGGACAGCTTTGATGCGAGGAGCGAATCGAGAAACTGTGGGGATGGCGATTCGTCGGGACGCAAGTAAGGCGTCTGCACCGCGAGCACTTCCTCAGGCGAAAGACTGGCGATGAGCGTCTGACGAAACGAGCGGCTGTTCATCACCGTGAGGTGATTTCGCATGTTGCTCTCCTGACGCTGTTGATCGGGAGGTGTCGGCGCGGTTTCGTTGATCGAGAGAATCTTATCGAGCGGACTCTGGGCGACGATGCTGGCGCTTGCGGTGTATTCCGGAGGATTGCGAAACGCGAGCCAGCCGAGACCGCCGGCGATCACCGCGGCTGCGAGCAAACCCGCCCACCAACGTGCGCGGATTTGCGCCAGGACCATCAGGACGACGGGACGGATCGCGGAGAGCGAAAGATCGTCGCGCGGCGATTGCGCGCGCGTCTGAATGCCCTGCACGAGCAACGGCGGCGTGGAGCCGTTGGCGAGCGGATGCGCGGTGCCGTTGAAGCCAGCGGTGTTCCCATCATAGGCGTTGAAACGCGAGGGAGGCAGCTGAGGTGAGTCGGAAGAGTTCATGATGGGAAAGGGATGGCGTTGGTTCAAAAAACGCGTTCGGGCACGAACACGATGTCGCCAGATTGTAGTTGAAATTCTGATACACTCGACCGGCCTGGTCGGAAGAGGTCGTCAACATTGACCACGAGGCGTTCCTCGCGGCCCTCGGGGCTGACACGCAGCACTTGCACCTGATCGGTGCGGGCCACACGCGTGAAACCCCCGGACTGCGTGATAGCTTGAAGAATGCCGATCGACTTGGTCTCGACGGAAAGCGGGATGCGCTCGGGGTTTTTCACCTGACCGAGAATCGAGACGTAGCGCTCGCCGTATTCCTCGACGGAGAGGATCACTTGCGGCGACACGAAGAAACCGCGCGAACGGTAGAGCTTTTCGAGCTCGTCTTCCGCTTCGCGCAAGGTGCGGCCGGCGATCGCGTAGGTGCCGAGCAGCGGCAGGCGAAGTTCTCCATTGGCGGAGACGCGTTGCGCGATGGTCATGTCGGGTTGGTTGAAAACCTGAAACTGGACGAGATCGCGCGGCGAGATCCGGTAGTCCGGACTGGCTGTTGAAGCCGGTGAAAATTCGCGCGCCAAAGTCGCGTTTTGGGCGTCGTCCGTGGTGTTGGCGAAGGCCGCCAACGGCGCGACGAGAAGGACCAGTAAGAATTTTTTCATGGGAAGCGAATGACGTTTAAAAGCGGAGGAGCACGCGGCCGGTGGCGGTGGTGCGGTCAAATTCGTAGAGATCGATGTCCGATGTTTGCGTGGCCCAGCTACCCGTGAGCGAGGCGGAGAAACGGTCGGTGAAGGCGTATTCGATGCCGCCGGTCACACCGGCGCGGAAATCGTTGCGCACATAGGTGACGCCGCGGTGATCGGAGTAATCGAATTGCGTACCGACCCGGAGGGTGAAGCCGCCCGCGAGTTGTTGCGCGGCATCGACCAGAAACGTGGTGCGCGTGACGGCGTCGCCGCCGGGCGAGAAGTACGATTTGCGATCGAGCTGCGAACCGAGCAGGAGACGTTCGCGTGCGGCCCACTCAAGACGGGCGCCCGCGATGACATCGCGATCGGATCGGTCCTGCGCGCCGGAGTAGTCGATCGTCGCGAAACCGACGTAGAAAAGCCCCGTGAGCTTCGAGGAAAACGAGCCGCGGCCGCGAAGCGTGAACGAGTGTTGGAGGCTTTCCGTTTTAGGCGCGTCCAGTTGTGGCGTCGATGTGCTGAAGTCGAAACCGTAGCCGGCGCCCAATTGCAGCAGCTCGTGCGGAGCGAGAAGATAAGCGATGCCGGCAGTGAAGGTTTCGTTGGTGTTGTAGTTGTCCTCGGCGTAATCGAAACGCTGCCAGCCCGCGCGACCGCGCCAGACGGATTTCCCGGTGGGCGAGATATTTCCTTCCCAGCTGAGACTCGACTCGCGCTGTTCGAGACGCCCGCCGACATCGGCGTTGGCATGGCTGGATTGAACGAAAGCGGCGTTTATCTCCTGCGCGGCGAGCGTGTCCTCGGTAAATGGATACGCGTATCCAATATATAAGGACGGATCGTAGGAATCCTCGGTTGTCTCCTGGAAAAACTTGGTGGCGTGAAGCTGCGTGCGCACCTCGAACTGCGTGAGCGACGCGTGGCGGAAAAGTCGCAGCGTGGGAATGGCGTAAACAAAGGAGTCCTCATCGCCATCGGCCCGCGCGTAAAGATTGCTGTCATAACCTCCGCCGGCCTCGGCGGAGCCGACCAGCGCCCAGCCGGGAGATTCCCAAAGTGCGGCTTGGAGCGTTGTCGCGGAGGCTAAGGCGGCGATGAGCGCGGAGCGAGAGAGGCACCGCGGGGAGCGGGGCGCCGGATGATGAGAAAACGCCATGGTCACCTCCGGGTCAATGGGCGTTCTTCACTTTGAAGAACGTCGCGATGATGCAGTAGATATCGAGAAAAACGCTCCAGTTTTCGAGGTAGTAGAGATCGGCTTCGATGCGTTGCCGAAGATCGGTGTCGCCGCGCAGACCTTTGATCTGCGCCCAGCCGGTGAGACCGGCGCGAACTTCGTGCCGCGCGTTATAGTTGGGGATTTCGTTCTTAAAACGTGCGATCAACTCCGGGCGCTCGGGACGCGGGCCGACCAGGCTCATATCGCCTTTCAGCACATTCCAAAATTGAGGAAGTTCATCGATGTTCGTTTTCCGCATGAAAGTCCCAATCTTGAGGCGGCGATTGTCCTGCGCCTTGCACCAGACGGCCCCGGATTTTGATTCGGCATCGAGCCGCATGCTCCGGATTTTATAAATATAAAACGAACGACCGCCGCGGCTGGTGCGCTTTTGCCTATAAATGACAGGCCCGGGCGATTCTATATAAACCAGGAGGCAAAACCACGGTACGATGAGGGATGAAATCGCCAGGCCGATGATCGAGCCGACGATATCGATGCCGCGCTTGATGACGCGATTCACCGTTCGATCGAGCGGAAGTTGGGTGACGCCCAGAAGCGGAACGCCGCTGAGTGTTTGCACCTGGAGACCGGAGTTTAGCGCCGGAAAATACTCGGGAATCATTTTGAACCCGAGGAGCTCGCGCTGACAGAAGCGGATCAACGCCTGGATTTCCGCCGAGGGGCAGGAGACTTCCGCAAGCAATACGGAGTCGATCTGGTTTTGCTGTATAATCGACGGAAGTGACGAGTAGTCGCCAAGCACGGCGAGGTCGGAGGGTGGTTGCCGTTGGAAACGTCCGCCTGGCATCGGCACGCAGCCGATGATTTCGCTCAGTTCCGCCAGATCGCCGCGAATGGATTTTCGGAGGTGGGCGGCGTTTTGATTCCAGCCGATGACGAGCACGCGCGACGCGGCGGCATCGCGAACGGCGGGGTTGATAAGAAATACAAACGAGAACAACCGCCAGAGGGCCAGGACACCCGTGAGTGTGACGATTGAATATACAATGCCTACGCGCGGTGAAAACGGCTCGAGCCGGAAAAGTCCGACGCAGGCCCAGGCCACGATCGACCAGATAACGACGGCCTTGATATGATTTCGCGCCCACCGCTGCATGCGGTAGAGGTTGTTCACCTCGTACGTTCGCAGCACGAGCATGGTCCATGCATAGAATAAACTGCTGATTCCGCTCCAGGCGAAGAGTGTGAGCGCGGATGCGGAGTAACTGGTCCAGAATTCCTCGGAGCCTTCGCGCTGCCACTCGCGAAAATTCAGGGCGATGAAGATCGCGCTGAATGCGAGTACCCAGTCGCCGAGCAGCAGAACGGAGCTGATGCGGTAGGCGCGCTCCCTCGGCCGATTTATGCGTTCGGTGGATTCTGCATTAAGTGAAAACGGCGGCAAGGAGTCCGCGGCTACTGCGGCGGCGGCGGACTGAGGAAGATTTCCTGACGGCAGGCCGTCGGGAAGCGATGCGGTAGATGCCCTCATGTATGATCAACGTATTCGTGCTCGCACTACAACAACCCGGGCGAGCGTCTCGGTGGGGCATGGCAACGAAACCAACGGCGCGAAGAGGGGTTCTTCCTCCGACCTCCGGCGAGATTGTATGCAGAAAGTTCATACAGGTTTCGATGTCACTGCTGGTTCACGCACGATTGATGCCACTTCCGAACAATCCTCCGCGCGACGACGAGCCATGTCTGTATAATGACTGCAAACTGCGATGAGGTTGAGTATCGGAAGCGACATGATGGATGAATCGGCGCAGCGGACATCGATGCTTCCGGACGGTTCCCGCATATATGAAATGTAGCATCGTGCTATCTGCGCGACCTTGCGCACGGCGCTGCACGACAAGATGAAAGGTTACTCACGCGTAACACTGTCACGACGGAGCAAATCGTCTGCTTCAGAGAGGAAACGCGGCGTGTCCGCTGCGCTTCAACACGCGTGTATCCCACCCGCAAACGGGCGTGTAATGGAAACCCTTAATATAAAGTCGGAGAATATCCCGGGTTCGCGAAGAAATTTAATACGCGTTGTCGCGGCGGACAAAAGTGAGCAGCAGAATCTGTATATCGAACCAAATCGACCATTTCTCTATATAGAAAAGATCGTATTTGATGCGCTCGGCGAGCGAGGTGTTGCCGCGCAGGCCGTTCACTTGCGCCCATCCCGTCATGCCAGGCTTGGCCAGATGGCGTGGAAGATAGTGCGGAATCTCGCGAGAAAGTTGCTCGACGTGAAACGGACGTTCGGGGCGCGGACCGACCAGGCTCATCTCGCCGCGGAGCACGTTCCAGAACTGCGGCAGCTCATCGAGGTTCCATCGGCGCATGAACGCGCCGATGCGCAGCAAACGAAGGTCGCCGGGTATCGTGCTTTGCGATTCGTCATCCGCGCGATCCGCGCCGGGGATCATGCTGCGGAGCTTGTAGAGCGTGAAGGGACGGTGTCCGGCGCCGACGCGCTCCTGGCGGAAAAAGATCGGCCCTTTGGGCGACTCGCGTTTGATGAGCAACGCGAGCACGGCGATCACCGGCAGACTGAGCACGAGGCCCACGGTTGCGCCTACGATGTCCATCGCGCGTTTGAGGAGGCTATTGCCGAGGGCGCGAATCGGCAGTTCTTCCACACCGAGGATGGGGACGCCCGAGATGTTTTGCAGGCGCAGGTTGGAAATGAAGATCTGGAAAAACGACGGGATGACCTTGAGCGCCGCGTAGCCGCGTTCGCATTTCGCCGCGGCCGCCATGAGCTGTTCCTTGGTGAGATTGAGATCGGCGATGATGACGATGTCTGGACGGTGAATCGCGATCGCTTTTTCGAGTCGATCGATGTGCCCGAGGAAAGGCAGCGTGGGCGCATCGGCTGCGCTGGAAGGCGAGTTGGTCGCGATGAGACCGATGATGTCGTACGGATGATAGCGGTCGTTGGTGATGGCCGTGACGATCTCGGCGGCATCTTGGGTCCAACCGACAACCGCCACGCGTTGTGCGATTTGTTCGCGGAGCCGGCTGTTGTGCAGCCACACGTTAAAAAGCTCACGCCAAGCCACGAGGATCACCAGCGTCGACAACGTGGATGCGGTGACGAACAAGCGGGAGATCGGCGGCTGAAATTTCAGCACGAGCGAAGTGCTGAGAAAGGCGAGGAACCAAAAAAAGATGCCGCGAAAAATGATCGCGCGCGCATCGCCGGAGCGCAGCAGCATGCGCGCGTTGTAGAGGCGGAGATGGGCGCATGCGCCGATGAAAAACGCGGTGCCGAGCAGCAGCAGCGGAAGATAGGAGGCGTAGGTGTGCGAGGCTTGCGGCTCGAAGGCGATCTGGCGAAGCGGCGTTTCGAAGCGCAGCCAGTAACCCAGCGAGAGACCGGCGAAGCAGAAGACCACGTCGCCGATCAACAAGATGGTGAGCAAGAGATACTGGGTGCGCGTGTAGGTTGGCGATTCGGCCATGGGCGAGTCAGGGAATATCGCGAAAACCGTGGAGCAAAGTGAAAATGCCGGGACGTGCTGTGAGGGCGAGGTAATTGAAAAGAAATGAGATGCGGCGTTTATCCGCTGGCCACCGATCACAAGATCTTTTCGTTCACCACCGTGAAACGGCTCCGCGCGTCATCCACTTTAGGCCGATGCTGCAGGCATTGGGCCGGTTTGTTTGCGCTGACGATAGCCGCGATGGCGGGTATCGACGCCGGGGATACCGCGTCGCGCTTCTTGCAAACGATCGACGCGCTCCCGCCTGTGCAGGCGGAGGGGGCGTGGGTGCGGATTCGCGGGCTGTCCGCGCTCAAGAGTCGGGAGGCGATCGACGCTGAACGTGCGGCGTTGCGCGAACTGCGAGCGCGTGGGTGGCGCGTGTGCGCATTGATCGAGTGGGAACAACGCGCATGGGCCTCAGGAACGCGCGAAGCAGGGGGGCGACGCGTGGCGTTGGATCTGCGCGAAGTGCGACGGCTGGCGCAGACGTTGGGCGAACAATTCGCCGATGACGTGGACGCGTGGGAGATCGGAAATGAACCGGATATTTCGTTTTCCGACGAAAATCCGGAAACGACGATCGCCTACCTGAAAGCATGTCGTGCGGGATTGCTCGCCGGCGCTCGCGGACGCAGCACGCCGCAAATCTGGATGCCGCCGATGGCGCTTCCGCCAGGGCCGTATTTTGAAGCGCTTGTGGAAAACGGTCTCGGCGCGGCGACCGATGCGATCAATTTCCATTGTTACGGTTACGCGGAGGATGCGGCGGGCGTGTATTCACAATTCCACGACGCGGTGGAGAAACACGCGAGCGATGGAGAAGGGCGCAGTGAAAACAAAAACGTGGCGATCACGGAGTATGGTTACGGCTCCTTGATGACGTCCGACGGACGTGAAGGCCGTGAACGGCAGGCGCGTTGGTTTGAGTCGGTGAGCGCGCAATGGCGGAAGCTAAAGGTGTCGGCGGCGCTGGCGTTTGTGTGGGTGCCGTATCGAGAGCAGGGGAGATATGAATTCGGTTTGTTGACGGAAGCGGAGGAAACGCTGAGCACGACGCCGGCGGCGGAGGTCGTGCTGCGTGGTCTCGGACGAAAAACAGCGGATGTTTGGACGATGCCTGTGAGCGGCGATGCGGAGGTGGCGTTGGATTTCATCGCGCGCGACGGACTGCGACAGGCAAAGCGTTTCACCGGTTACTTCGCGCAAAACATCGCGCTCGATGGGCGTGCCGCCGGCTGGGGCGAGGTGGTGGTGTACAATTTTTCGCAGGAGACGCTGACCGGCGACTTGGAGCTTGGCACGGGATTGAGCCACAACGGCGAGACGGCGGTTTCCCTCGAACTCGCCTCGGGCGAGCGCGTGGTCGTGCCGGTGCGTGTGAACGTGGACCGGGCGTTGTTTCGACACACGCGCAGCGAAACCCGGTTTGTATCCAAAAAACGGATGCACGCGCAGTTGGTGACGGGGCTCTGGCCGGATCCGGCGACGCTGCAGCGGGAAATCGTGACGGGCTTTGCCTTCGATCAGCACGCGGCGGAGGCGCGTATGGTGCGCTTGCAAACGCGTTCGCGCGCAGCGGAGGAACCGGCGCTTGAACAAAATGGACGCTGGCTCACGACCGTGGGCACGGGCGTGCGTGAAGATGGCGAGCATTGGTTGATCGAAGTGGCGTCGCTGCCGGCCGAGCCTGCACGTCCGGCGATGGTAGAATTGCCGTTGCCCGAGGACTTCCGATTCGAGCCGGGCATGTTGTTGGAGTTTCGTCATCGCCTCGCGAGCGGACAGGGGATGGCGAATCTCTGGTTCGATGTGTATTTCCGAACCGAGAATGGAAACCTATACCAAGTCTGGCCGCGACGTGAGGCCGGGCAGGCGTGGATGAGCTACGCGGAAGCGGCGGAGAATTTCACTATGGCGTTCTATGGTCGCGCGGCGTTGCCGTGGCGTTTTCTGGAAAACCGTCCCGTTGCGCTGGTGTTTTTTCTGCGACCGGAGCGGTTGCCGGTGACGCTGGAAATCGAAGGCGCAGCCATCACGCGGCGTGTGCGCGGAAAGTGAATTAAGAATCAGGGATGAAGAATGCGGAAACAGGTCTGAAGGATCACGCGGATATTCGCGCTGCGCGTGGTCAAATGCTGTTCGGCTCTGCCGACGGCCGCTGGCGTCGCCGGTAAATAAGAGACTTGCGGCGCTTGGCGGAGTGCGGCGACGTGAGGCGAGGATGTGGGAGAAATTGCAGGCGTGGTGGCGACGTTGGCGGACGCGCGATGAACGTCAGGCGCGCGGAGCTGATGGTGAGCGCGCGGCGGAGAAGTTTTTGTTATCTAAGCCCGGCTGGCGCGTGATCGCGCGCAACTGGCGGAGTCCGCGTGATCGGCGCGACGAGATCGATTTGGTGTGCCGCGACGGCGACGACGTTTTGGTGTTTGTCGAAGTCAAGACGCGTGCGGCCGGCGCGTTGGTCGGCGGTTATCATGCGGTGGACGCGCGCAAGAAGCGGGCGTTGCGGCGGGCGGTGTCGGTTTATTTGCGCGGACTCGGCGCACGACGACCGGCGACGGTGCGATTCGATGTGGTGGAAGTGGCGTGGCATGCGGACGGCCGGATGAGCGTCGCGCATTTCGAAAACGTGCCGCTCTGGCCGCGCGGATTGCGTTGGTGACAGGCGTTTCGCGCTCGACGCGTTGGCCGCGCAATCATGAACGCCACTCATTGACTGGCTGAAAAAGTCAGGCGAATGGCCATGATTAACCGCTTGCATCCCCATCGGCGGCTGCCGACAAATTCGCCCTCCATGGCAGAAACTCAACGTCACCCGTTTCTTCAGGGATTGAGCAAGCATCGCGGCGCACCGCCTACGGTGGTCGTCATTTTTGGCGCTTCCGGCGATTTGACCGCCCGTAAGCTGATCCCCGCGGTGTACAATCTCGCGTACGATAATCTGCTGCCGGCAGATTTCTTCCTCGTCGGTTATGGCCGCAAACCGATCCCGGATGACGAGTTTCGCAATCTGGCGACGGACGCCATCAAGGAGTTTTCTCGCCGCGAATTGAATCAAGACGTCTGGGCGCGCGTGGCGAAGAACGCCTCGTATGTGGCGGGTGGATACGACGAGCGCGAAGCGTTTGACCGGCTCGCCCAGCACATCGCTGCGATCGAAAAGAAAATCGGCCGGGAGGTGCAGACCCTTTTCTACATCTCCACACCGCCGTCGGTGTTTGCGCCGATTCTGCTCAACCTCGGCGCGAGCGGACTCGCCTCGAAATATCTCGGCCAGCCGCATCATTCGAAGGTCATCATCGAAAAACCCTTCGGCAAGGATCTCAAATCCGCGCGCGAGCTCAACGCCACCGTGCGCTCCGTGCTCGAGGAGCATCAGGTGTATCGCATCGATCACTACCTCGGCAAAGAGACGGTGCAGGACATGCTCGTGCAGCGTTTCGCCAATTCGATTTTCGAACCGCTGTGGAACCGCAACTTCATCGATCACGTGCAGATCACCGTGGCGGAAGAAGTCGGCGTGGGGTCGCGCGGCGGTTATTATGAACAGAGCGGCGCGCTCCGCGACATGATCCAGAACCACACGATGCAGCTTCTCGCGCTCACCGCGATGGAACCGCCGGGATCGTTGGATGCGGAGTCGGTGCGCGATGAGAAAGTGAAGGTTTTGAAAGCCATCCAACCGCTGCGGCTCGGTCCGGGCGGCGATGTGGCGCGCGCGCAGTATTCGACGGGCATGGTCGGGGGCAAGCTGGCCAAAGGTTATCTCGAAGAAGAAGGCATCCACCCGCAGTCGCGCACGGAGACGTACGCGGCGATCCGTCTCTCGATCAATAACTGGCGTTGGCAAGGCGTGCCGTTCTACCTGCGCTCCGGCAAACGCATGGCGCGCCGCGTCACGGAAATCGCGATCCAGTTCAAGCGCCCGCCCGGCACGTTGTTTGCCGAGAGCGATCGCTACAACCTCGCGCCCAACACGCTCGCGTTTCAGATCCAGCCCGACGAAGGCCTGAGCATGATCTTGAACGGAAAAGTCCCCGGCCTCGAAACGCGCACGCAGCCGGTGAAGATGAATTTCCGCTACAGCACAACCTACGGCTCGAACACACCGGAGGCCTACGAACGTCTCGTCCTCGACGCGATGGTCGGTGACGGCACGTTGTTCATCCGCGGCGACGAAGCGGAGACCTCGTGGCAACTCTACACGCCCGTGCTCGAAGCCTGGGCCGCCGCCGGACGCGAAGGGATGGACAGCTATCCCGTCGGTTCCTGGGGCCCGGCCAACGCCGACGCCTTGCTCGCCGCCAGCAAGCACACGTGGAGACAACCGTGACGCGCGACAGTCGCCGTGCGAAGTTCCAAGCACCAAGGAGCAAGTAACAAGATGTCAGCACTGCTGAAGAATCTGTTTCCGACGACTTGGCACTTGGTCACCTGACACCTGGTACTTTTTAAACAATGTCTGCTGTTTTTAACGCCTTGCCGGGAATCGAAGTGCCGGTCGGGGCCATTTCCAAAAGCCTCGACAAGATGTGGCGCGAAACGTCCGAGAAGGGCCTGCCGGCGCCCGAGGCGGAGTTGGGCAAAGCCACACAGGTGAATCTCGTGCTGCACCTCGGCTACGGCACCACCGTCGCGGACGCGCAGGAGCAGTTTCAAACGACCGTTCGTTTTTCGAAACGTTATCCCTGCCGCGTGGTCGTGCTTTGTCCGTTGCCGCTCGACGACAATTCGACGGACATGCGCGCGAAAATTTATGGCGAGTGTCACTTGGGAAAATCCAAGGGTGACACGCGATGCTGCGAATTCGTGATGCTCAGCTATCCGCAGGCGGCGCGTCAGTTTTTGGAAGATCAAGTGTCGGTCTGTCTGAGCACGGATCTGCCGCTGTATTATTGGGCGCACGCCTTTTCATCGAGCACGCGACTGAACGATTATCAGTACCTGCTGCGTCGTTCGAAACGGGTGATGTTCGACACCGCGGTGGTCGAAGAACGCGCGGCGTCGTTTCCATGGCCGAAGCCCGACGCGGTGCGCGATCTTGTGTACGCGCGCCTGTTGCCGGTGCGTCAGACGATCGGACAATTCCTCAGCGCGTATGAGCCGAACACGCTCGCGCAAAACCTCGCGCGTGTGACGGTGCGTTATGGCGCGAAGATGTCCGCGGAAGGACGCGTGCTGCTCGGCTGGGCGAAGGATCGTCTGAACGAATGCGGCGCGACCGACCAAGTGGTTTATCAAAACGAAAAGAGCGTCGAGCTCGGCGAACGCGCGTGTGTATTGATTTTTGAATACACGGACGGACGCAGCTTCACGTGGAAGGGCGACCTCTCGCAAAACACCGCGCACTTCGACGCCAACCTCGGTGGCGAAAACGTGTCGTTGGGCGCGGCCGTGAGTCTGCTCAGTCCCGAAGCGACGCTCGGCGAAGCGATGTTTTTCTGAGCGATTCTCGAAGGAAGCCGCGCTTCCTGTGCGTCGCGGCGGGGTAACGCTGGGAGAGTTGTTCGAGGGATGCGCGGGTGTTGGGCAGCGTTTCTTCGGCGATTATATGCCCGCGAGTGTTTAATACACAAACCGCATGTCGGCGGTCGCCTAAATCCAAACCGATCGTCAGTCCTGTCGTGGGTGTTTTATTGTTCGAGGTCATCAGGCGCCTTTCGACCGGCTCCGCTCACGAGCGTTGCACGGCCTGTCGACGCCTTC
>ENA-UOVV01000100-UOVV01000100.1-compost-metagenome-genome-assembly--contig:-NODE-100-length-131097-cov-13.498092_pt1 | contig 131097 bp, 121 predicted proteins | sample MGYA00238155_ERZ761577 | MGnify/ENA primary metagenome ERZ761577 (study PRJEB28898, sample SAMN06268775) | compost metagenome | isolation source: Emeryville, CA | place: USA:Emeryville, CA...
GAGAATTCTTTCACAAGTATAAAATCAGAGGTTTTAAAAAACAAAATTGTCGAATTGATTCCAATATTAAAAAGAGTTGAATGAATTATGAGAAATTTAATCCTTTATATTTTACTGATTTTTCTTTTGTTTCAATGTCAAAGTAAACCCGATGTAGTAGAAGAAATTTCACCCAAACGAATTCATAATTCAACTTTAATCAATACCCTCCCTGAATTGGTGAAATTAAGAAACGAAACAATTGAAGACCGCGAATTCAACAAAGGTTCTTCATACATTTATATTCTTACAACGGAAAATCATGTGTATGCTCATACCTCTGTGATGGATTGTGTAGATGCTTCATTTTATTCCTTCTCTGAAAACATAGATAATAAAAATTATGAAATTTGGGTTGATGAAAGAAGCATCCGGTCTGAAAGATATTTCGATTTGAAAGATGCGAAATGGATTGAAAGAGATAATGAAGTACAGATTTGCGATGATTGGTATTGGGTGAAAGCGAAATTTGAATTATTTCGAGAAAAATTAAAACTGACCAAAGTTTCTACATTTTTTGACAACACATATTCCGAAGAAACTTTTTATGATAAGTCAGACTCGGCATTTCTACATGAAATTGAATTTTTGAATATCGAACCTGAACCCGTCCCTGAATTTCAGACGAAATAATTTTGAACCGCTAATTTTGGCAAAGCTTCCCCAAATTTTAAACTTTCCTCACCACCGGCAAAATCTCATTTTTCTCCAAAGCGTATTTTCTGATTTCTTCGGCCGAAAGTTTTTCTGACAAATTGACTTTTTCAACCTTAAATCCAATCGACTCCAAAATGTCGTAATAATCCATGCCGTAAACCCGAACATGGTCGTATTGTCCAAATTTTTCGATTCTTTCTTTTCGGTCGGTAATCGTCGAATCTTCAAAAGTTTTGTCCAATTGATAACGAATCGGCACCTGAAAAATTCCCCAACCGCCGGGTTTCATTATGCGAAACAATTCCCGCAAAGCTTTTTTGTCATCGTCCACATGTTCCAAAACATGGTTGCAAAAAATCACATCAAAAGAATTGTCCTCGAACGGCAAATTCTGAATATCGGCTTTTACATCTGCAATCGGTGAATTCAAATCACAAGTCGTATAATCTAAGTTTTTCAGTTTTCTAAACCTTTTGTAAAAAGACTGTTCGGGCGCCATGTGCAAAACTTTCAAATTCGAAGTGAAAAAATCGGTTTCACGCTGCAAATACAACCACATCAATCGATGCCTTTCCAAGGAAAGCGTTCCGGGCGAAAGTACGCTTTTCCGCTGTTTTTCATAACCGTAAGGAAGGAATTTTCGGTAGGAATTTCCGTCAATCGGGTCAATGAAATTATCACCTTTATATATATACATCAAAAATGGCCTGGCCAACAAACTCATTCTGATCAGCCAAGCTCGCGGAAAAAAACCGATGATTTTTTTAAAAAGAGATTCCAAATTTCGCTAAGATTTTGGGAAGAAAAATAATCAAGCCGGTAATGAAAGCTCCGGTCGAAGCCAAGAAAGTAGCTCCGGCGGACACATCTTTCACTCTTTTGATTTGTTCCTCTCGTTCCAAACTGACACGGTCAGCCAATTTCTCGATGGCCGTATTCAGGTATTCGGCCACACCGATGACAAAAGTCCAGACAATGACAAAAAGAAATTCAGTGCCGGAAACTTCCAACCAAAAAGCAGTGAGATAAGTAATGATGAAAATAGAAAACCAAATCTGCACATTCCTTTCGGTTTTCAATGCAAACCAAAGGCCTTCCAATGCATACATTGATGATTTAAGAAATCTAACAATCATTTGTCAGGCATTAAATTTTTTATTTCTTCTATCAAATCTGATTGCTCGCGAATCAGATTTTCAATAGATGAATCATCCGGAAAATTTTCATTCTGAAATTTTTCAATGACAGGAAGAGTTAGTGCAATTTTTAACATCTCATGATAGTCTTTTAAAGATGTGTTGTTTGTTTTGATTTGTTCCAATAAAGCATCCAAATCAGCGGTTTTATTTTTGTAGGCGGATTTGCTGGAGTTGATTAATTCATTCATTTGATTCTTTAAAATACTGTCCTGAATCACATCAATTTTGACCAATGCAGATTGGTAGTATGAATCTGATTTGGCATTATATTTTTTATAGGTTCTTAATGAATCCTCCTCCGTTTCTTCATAGTTTACCAAGGCTGATTCGAGTTGTTGGAGTTCTGTATTTTTTTCGGTCAGTTCCTTGTACAAAGCTTCCACCAAATTACTTGTTCTTGTGCTTTTGATTTTTGATTGATTATCTTGTAAAACTTGTGAATCGTCGTTCTTACTTTTGGATTCTCCTGTAATCTGACACGAATTCAGAGTCATTAAAACAAAAAAAAATAAAATCAAGTGAAAGAAATGCCTGTTCATTTTTTAACAATTTATGGTTCTACCGGAATTCATACAAAAAAGCTTCTTCCTCGTCGGATTCAATTCCCAGTGCTTCATATACATATTTAAAGGTGGAAAGCAATCTGGGTTTTCCGTCAATGATGGCAACATCATGCTCAAAATGTGCCGAAGGTTTGTTGTCGCGGGTAGTCACCGTCCATCCGTCATTGTGGAAACGGACTTTGGCTGTACCCAAGTTAATCATGGGTTCGATGGCCAAGGCAATTCCTTCTTTCAGCAACTTACCGCTGCCTCTTCTTCCGTAATTCGGCACCTGCGGATCTTCGTGCATCTGCCTGCCCAATCCGTGTCCGACCAATTCCCGCACTACGCCGTAACCTTCTTTCTCACAATGGGTTTGAATTGCATGACCAATGTCTCCGACCCTATTTCCGGGCAACACCTGTTCAATTCCTTTGTACAAAGATTCTTTGGTGATTCTGAGCAATTTTTTGATTTCGGGGCTGACTTCTCCTACTTCAAAAGTATAAGCGTGATCGCCTACAAATCCATTCATATAAACGCCGCAATCGACTGAGATAATATCGCCTTCTTTGAGCGGTTCTTTGTTGGGAATTCCGTGGACGACCTGTTCGTTGGGCGACATACAAAGCGAATTCGGAAATCCGCCATAGCCCAGAAATGCCGGTTCTCCGCCATGGTCTTTGATGAAATCATGTGCCAATTTGTCGATGTACAATGAATTCACTCCCGGCTTGATTTCCTTTGCCACCATGCCCAAAGTTTTGGAAACCAATTGGGCACTCAGGTACATCAGCATTAATTCTTCTTTTGTTTTTAATTGAATCATAATCCAAAAAATCCTCTTTTTTTCTTTCTTTTCTCCTTGTATTTACCGTGTTCTCCGATGGAGAATTCGATTCGTCTGTTAATAATTTCAATGACTTCTCCCCATCCTGGGAAACCACCAAGGTTCCTGTCGTCTATAAAAATGTCTGCATGTATTTTTCTGCTCTGCATCTGAGGGTTAAACTTTTCTTCCTCAAAACTTGAATTCACTGCATAAAACTCAATGCCATTTTGTTTGCAGAATTCAACCGCCTCTTCCAAGCGGCTCCCCTCTCGGTAGGTCCAGAGAATCAAGCGGTGTCCTTGTAGCTGCAGTTGTTTTAACGATTCAAATGCGAATATCATGGGTTTTCCGATTTTCGGATAGGCATCTTCCACAATGGTCCCGTCAAAATCGATTGCAATTATGTAACTCCTCATTTCTTCATTTTCTTTCTGCTACAAAATTAACAAATTAATTTAGTAGCAGAATTTCGCCGGTCATTTCTTCGGGTATAGGTAGGTTCATAAGCTTAAGTATGGTGGGTGCAATATCGCCCAGCTTACCCGGCTTAATTTTGTATTGATTTTCATTCTGAATCAGAATCACCGGAACCGGGCTCATGCTATGCTGTGTATTGGGTGATCCGTCGGAATTAACCATCACATCCGAATTGCCATGGTCTGCAAGTATAATTATGTCATAGCCGCCTTCCAGTGCTGCATTCACAACTTTTGCAGTACAACTGTCCACCACTTCGGCGGCTTTCACTGCCGCTTCAAATACGCCTGTATGCCCAACCATGTCTGTGTTTGCAAAATTGAGGCACACAAAATCAGCAGTTCCGTTTTTAAGTTCCGGAACAATTTTTTCGGTAATTTGATAAGCCGACATTTCTGGTTTCAAATCATAAGTTGGCACCTCTTTGGGCGATGGGCAGAGAATTCTTTTTTCACCATCAAATTCCTTTTCTCTTCCGCCGGAAAAGAAAAAGGTGACATGTGGGTATTTCTCGGTTTCGGCTATTCGGATTTGGGATTTTCCATGGGTTTCCAACACTTCACCCAGCGTATTTGGGATTTCATTTTCGTCATAAATTACTTCCACGCCTTTGAATGTTTTGTCATAATTGGTCATGGTGATGTACCTGAGTTCCATTTTTTTCATTCCGTATTCGGGAAAATCGCTTTGGGTGAGCACCTGTGTGATTTCTCTGCCGCGGTCGGTTCTAAAATTAAAATTAATTACCACATCACCTTCTTCAATCAATCCTTCTTTATCAACGATTATTGGTTTTATAAATTCATCCGAGATGCCGTTTTTGTAGGATTGCCGGATTGAATTTTCTATATCATCAGTTGTCTGGCCAACGCCGTTGACCATCAGTTGATAGGCTAGCTTCACTCTTTCCCATCGTTTATCGCGGTCCATGGCGTAATAACGACCGATGACAGAAGCCAGTTTGCCTGTGGTTTCTTTCATGTGTTGTTTCAATTCGTTTATGAAACCGATTGCGCTATGGGGATCACAGTCACGACCGTCGGTAAAGGCATGTACGAACACATTGTCTTTCAGCCCGAAAGTATTGGCCGCATCCAGCAATCCGAATAAATGATAAATATGGGAATGAACGCCCCCATTGGACAACAAGCCAATGAAATGTACTTTTTTACCGGTTTCTATGGCGTACTGGAACTCCGAATTCAATATGCTTTCTTTCAGAAAAGATTTGGTTTGTACTGCCATATTGATTCTCACGAGGTTTTGGTAAACCACCCTTCCTGCGCCAAGGTTCATGTGTCCTACTTCTGAATTTCCCATTTGTCCTTCGGGCAGTCCTACTTCCATGCCGTATGTCACCAAGGTAGCATTGGGATAATTTTTCTGACAATGGTCCATGAATGGGGTATTCGCTTTTTCAATGGCTGACACCTTTGGGTCGGGGTTGATTCCCCATCCGTCCAAAATCATCAGCACAGCTTTTTTACTCATAAATACTTGAATCTATAGTTATATTGCGAAAACAGTTAATTGGCTACATCATTGATAAATTTAATTCTCATCAGCCTCAATTCATCTTCTTCGTAGTCATTACCGAATTCTTCTAACAGATTTGACATGGAATCATTTTCAGCTTCCATCAGGAATTCGTGAATTTCTTCCTGCTGATCTTCGTCAAGGATTTCATTGATGTAATAGGAGATGTCTAATTTAGTCCCTTGATAAACGATGCTTTCCATTTCTGACAGCAATTCTTCCATGGAAAGGCTTTTTGCTTCAGCCATGTCCTCCAAATCGAGTTTTCTATCCACGCTTTTGATGATGTAAACCTTGTGATTTGATTTGTCTGCCACGCTTCTGATAATCATTTCATCGGGTCGGGTGATGTCGTTTTCTTCAACATAAGCTGCAATAAAATCCGCAAACGGTTTTCCGAACTTGGCTGCCTTGCCCTCTCCCACGCCAAATACATTGGTCAATTCCTTGATGGAAGTAGGATACTGCATGGTCATGTCTTCAAGGCTCGGATCCTGAAAAACAGCAAATGGTGGAATCCCATATTGTTTAGCGATTTTCTTTCTTAATTCTTTCAGTTGTTTAAGTAAATCTTCGTCAAAGACAGCTGGTGCCTGTATGTTTAACTCGGATGCTGATTCGTCCATCAGTTTTCTATAATCAACATCTTCGGCAATCAGAAACTCGTCGGGCGACTCAATAAACCGACGGCCTTTGTCAGATAATTTCACAATGCCGTAGGTTTCAATCTCCTTGAACAGGAAGTCTCTCACAATCAGCTGTCGAATGATGCTTTTCCAGTAATAATCTTCTTGTTCTTTTCCAATCCCGAAAAAATCCTCTGATTTAAAATTGTAGGATTTGACAATCGAATTTTCTTTGCCTACTGCCACATTCACCAAATCATTGATTTTCAACACCTCTTTGGTGTCTCTGACAATTTCCAATATGAGTTTGGCATCCGCTGAGGCATCGACCATTTTTTTGGGGTTTCGCATATTGTCATCCATATTTGCACCCAATCCGTTTATTTCATCAAATTCTTCACCGAAGTAATGTAGTAGAAATTTTCTTCTCGACATTGAAGTCTCAGCATATGCGACTACCTCATTCAGTAACTGCAAACCGATTTCTCTCTCTGCCACCATTTTTCCGGCCAAAAATTTTTCGAGTTTTTCAATGTCTTTGTAGTCGTAAAAGGCCAGACAATGGCCTTCACCGTCGTCTCTTCCGGCGCGTCCAGTTTCCTGATAATAGCTCTCCAGACTTTTGGGCATATCGTAGTGAATCACAAAACGAACATCTGGTTTGTCGATGCCCATTCCAAATGCAATCGTCGCAACTACCACATCGGCTTCTTCCATCAGAAACATATCTTGGTGCAAGGTTCTGGTTTTGGTGTCTAATCCTGCATGGTAGGGAATTGCTTTGATTCCGTTGACTTGGAGCAATTGTGAAAACTCCTCAACTTTTTTTCGACTCAGACAATAAACAACACCCGATTTCCCCTGATGCTGATGGATGAATTTCACAATCTGTTTGTCTTGGTTGATTTTAGGCCTTACCTCATAGAATAGGTTGGGTCTGTTGAATGATGCTTTGTAAACCATCGCATTGTGCATACCCAGCGTCTTTTGTATATCATCCTGAACTTTTGGCGTTGCAGTGGCAGTCAAGGCAATCACCGGTGCGTCACCTATTTTGTTTATTATGTTTTTCAGGTTTCTGTATTCAGGTCTGAAATCATGTCCCCATTCAGAAATACAGTGTGCCTCATCAATGGCAAAAAATGAAATTTTTACGGTTTTAAAAAAATCTGTGTATTCTTCCTTGGTCAGTGATTCAGGTGCCACATACAGCATTTTTGTGACTCCGCTCCGGATGTCGTCCATCACTTTCTTGGTTTGTGTTTTATTCAAAGATGAATTCAGCACATGTGCCACATCTTCGTCAGAAGAAATGCCTCGCATTGCATCTACCTGATTTTTCATCAGCGCAATCAATGGAGATACAATGACCGCCACTCCTTCTGAAATCAAGGCGGGTAACTGGTAACACAGTGATTTACCCCCACCTGTAGGCATCAGAACAAACACATCTCTTCCTTCCAGCAAATCGTTGATAATCTCTTTCTGTTGTCCTTTGAACTTCTCAAAGCCAAAGTACTTTTTTAAATATACTGATAAATCTTTTGTTGTATTCATTTTATAAAAAGAGTATTGTTAAAATTTTACAGACTTCCTACCTCTCCTTCAATTTTTAGAATCATTAGAAAGATGAAAATTACAAAATCAATTTTAGTTTCTCTAAAGTTCAACATTTTTTTTCATTCATACAGAATAAATTTCAATGAAATAATTTTATGTACTTTTGAAGATTCAATTTAATAATTTCATTGAATTTATTGGTCGAATGACCTAAAATACAAAATAAAATTATTACGGGCAAAATCTTTAGATTTGAAAAATCAAGAATTAATCAAAACAGCGCAAACTGTTTTTCAGGACGAAATTAATGAACTGGCTCAAATTGCTCAAAAAATTGGGGATGAGTTTGCTCAGGCAGTTAATATGATTCATAACGGAAATGGAAAAACTGTAGTGGTAGGCATTGGGAAAAGTGCGCATATAGCTACAAAAATGGTGGCAACCTTTAACTCTACCGGTACGAAGAGTCAGTTTTTACATGCTGCCGAAGCAACCCATGGTGATTTGGGATTATTAAATCCAGAGGATTTGGTGATTTGTGTTTCAAAAAGCGGAAACAGTCAGGAAATCAAAGATGTGGCACCCATTTTGAAAAAAAATTCAGCAGGTTTGATAGCCCTTACCGGCAACTCGGATTCCGAATTGGCTAAGTATGCAGATGTGGTACTGAATGTAAACATCAGCCGTGAAGCCTGCCCAAACAATCTTGCACCAACTTCGAGCACCACGGCCCAACTGGTGATGGGAGACGCATTGGCAGTTGCACTTATGAAACTCAATCATTTCGGCAGTGAAGATTTTGCGAAATTCCATCCGGGTGGTGCGCTTGGCAAAAGATTGCTTTGGAGTGTGGAAGATGTGATGGATACTTATCAGCGTCCATTGGTTCAATCTGATTCATCGGTTTTCGAGGTGATTGACTCAATTTCGTCGGGCAAAAACGGTATTACTGTGGTCGTTAACAATAAAGAAATCATGGGCGTTGTCACAGATGGCGACCTGAGGAGAATGATGCAAAAACACAAGGACATCCGAGGACTGCAGGCAAAGGACATGATGACCGTTAGCCCAAAAATGATATACAAGGATGAGAAGGCAGTGGATGCGTTTCACAAGCTTAGAGATTACAACATTGGCCAGCTTGTGGTAGTGGACAGGAACAATCATTACTTCGGCATACTCGACCTTCATGCATTGATGAAACACGGAATAGAAAGTTAGATGAATAATAATAAAGGTGAAAAGGATTTGTCCTTCATGGGACATATTTTTGAGTTGAGAGGCCATCTGATTCGGTCAATTTTTGCTATTCTTGCCGCTGCTGTTCTCTGTGCTGTTTTTTGGGGGACAATCAGTGAGAAATTTATTATGGCACCTTTAAAATATGATTTTCCAACATACCAACTGCTCAATCGTATGGGCGAAAGTATCGGAGTTGGACAGATTTACGAGCCGGGCTTTGACTACACCCAAGAATTGAAAAACCTGAGACCTTCTGGGCAGATTACTGCACAGATTTATGCAATACTGATTTGTGGTTTTATTTTGGCCATTCCCTATGTGGTATGGGAAATCTGGAGATTTATCAAACCGGGACTTCACCCCAATGAAGCCAAAAATGCAAATGGAACAGTAGTGGCTGTGAGTTTCTTTTTTCTGATTGGCGTGATGTTCAGTTATTTTCTGATGCTCCCATTTTCAGTGCAGTTTCTGTTTATTTATAACCCCTTCGGGATTTCAAATGAATGGACTTTGTCGAGTTACACCTCCATGTTCGTGCAGACCCTACTGGGGATGGGAATTGTTTTCCTGTTTCCGGTCATTGCATATTTCCTGTCAAAGATGGGAATACTCACCCCTCATTTTTTAAGAACATACAGAAAGCATGCATTGGTGGTCATCCTCGTGATAGCAGCCATCATCACCCCTTCTGATATGATGAGCATGCTGATTGCAGCCATTCCTCTGATTTTGCTTTATGAAGTCAGCATCTGGATCACCGCCTATGTATTGAAAAAACAAATCCGAGAAGAAAAAAATAAAATGATAAAAAGATGATAAAAGTCTTGACTTATTATGCAAGCATAGTAGTTATTTTTTTTAAATTTACATACTTATAAAATCTAATGTAAAAGTGTATGAAAATTTTAGTATGTATCAGCAGTGTACCCGATACCACTGCAAAAATAAATTTCACACCCGACGGCAAATCTCTGGACAAAAGCGGAGTTCAATTTGTGATCAATCCACATGATGAATATTGCCTGACCCGTGCGGTACAACTTCAGGAAACACAGGGAGCTGTGGTAACCGTAATCACCGTTGGCGATGTCTCTGTAGAACCTGTAATGAGAAAGGCTCTCGCAATTGGTGCCAATGATGCCATCCGTGTGAATGCTGATTCAAAAGACGGATTGTTTGTTGCCACACAAATTGCAAAAGCAGCCAAGGATGGCGGTTATGACATCATACTGGCCGGTAGGGAATCCATTGATTTTAATGGCGCTGAAGTACCGGGATTTGTTGCCGGAATGTTGGATTATCCCTTCATCAATGGTTGTGTGGGGTTAAAAGTAGAAGAGAATTCAGTAGAAGCCATTCGCGAAACAGACAGCGGAAAAGAAACCATAACAGCAACTTTACCGGTAATCATTGGCGGACAAAACGGATTGGTAGAAGATTCTGAATTGAAAATCCCGAACATGCGTGGCATCATGTCTGCAAGAACAAAACCTCTGAATGTGGTGGAGCCTGAACAAAGCACATCAAAAATTTCGGTGAGCGGATACCAAAAGCCCACAGAAAGAGGAAGTGTAAAAATGATTGACAAGGACAACCCAGGCGAATTGGTCAGACTCCTACACGAAGAAGCAAAAGTTATTTAATCACCAAAAATACAATAGAATGGCAATTATAGTGTATGCAGAATCCCACGAGGGAAAATATAAAAAAGCTGCGTTCGAAGCAATTTCATACGCAAAAATCATAGCAGATCAGTCAGGTGAAAGTGTAACCGCAATTGCAATCAACCCAACCGATTCATCTGAAATTTTATACAAATACGGTGCATCAAAAGTATTGAAAATAAACAGCGAATTGCTCAAGAATTTTTCGCCGGGTGCCTATGCAAAAGTGATTGCAGAACTCAATGACGGGGATACCATAGTATTACCGGCCACTGCAGATGCATCGAGCTTTGCCCCCATACTTGCACTGAAATCCGGTTTCTCACTCGTAACCAATTTGATTTCTGCACCCAAAAATCTTTCTCCGTTCACTGCAGAAAGAAAATCTTTCTCAGGCAAAGGAATTCAAACCGTTCAAGTCAATGAAGGAGGCAAGGTACTGACCATTTTGCAAAACGCATACGGCACAAAAGAAAATCCAGTGGACGGAAATGAAGAAACAGTCAGCATCTCGCTGAACGATTCTGATGTCAAAGAAAAGGTAATCAAAGTAGAACAACTTAGCACAGATAAAATTGATTTGAAGGACGCAGAGATTGTGGTCTCAGGTGGTCGGGGAATGAAAGACCCTGAAAATTGGGGTACAATAGAAGAACTATCTGATTTGCTTGGTGCTGCAACGGCTTGTTCAAAACCGGTCGCAGACATGGGTTGGCGACCACATTCTGAGCATGTCGGTCAAACAGGAAAAGCAATTTCACCCAATTTGTACATCGCCATCGGAATTTCGGGTGCCATACAACACTTGGCAGGAGTGAATTCATCCAAAACCATTGTCGTCATCAACAGCGATGCCGAAGCTCCTTTCTTTAAATCAGCAGATTACGGCATTGTGGGCGATGCTTTTGAAGTGCTTCCAAAACTGATTGAGGAAGTAAAAAAATTCAAAGGCGTCTAAATCACCCATCAACATCCAAAAACTCAAATCCGCCCCTTTCGGCGGATTTTTTTTTCAAGTATGACTATGTGGCTGATTATCAATGTTTAAAAATAAAAACAGTACGAATCATTGGAAATAAACCTATTTTTATCAAAGAAAAATTTTAACAAACCATAGATTTTATTAGATTTACAATTCAATGGAAAATTTGGTCAAATTACATATCAAAGGAATTTCATACAGCCAGACACAGACAGGTGCCTATGCACTGATTATGGAAGAAGAATTCGGCCACCGAAAACTGCCCATCATCATTGGCAGTTTTGAAGCACAGGCGATCGCCCTTGCCTTGGAAAAAGACATACATACACCCCGGCCACTGACACATGATTTGTTTGTTTCAATTGCAAAAGCTTTTTCGTTTTGGGTCAAAGGCATATACATCCACAAACTTGAAGACGGTGTTTTTTACTCCAATATTCTGATTGAAGACAACGATGGCCATCAGCAGGAAATTGATTCAAGAACTTCGGACGCGATTGCACTTGCCATTCGGTTTGATGCACCTATTTACGCGCTTGAGCCAGTGATAGAAAAAGCCGGAATCCACCTTGAAGTTCAGGAAAAGGAAGAACAGAACATCGCCAAAGCCATACAGGAAATTGAAAGGGAAGTAAAGGAACAAAAATCAAAATACGATTTTAAATCAAAAACCAAAGCCGAGCTTGAAAAAGACCTGAAAGAGGCTGTCAAAAACGAGGATTATGAACTGGCAGCACGGATTCGGGACGAATTAGACAAACGATAAACAAACTCACCAAAACATAAGATGCAAATCAAATTAAGATTGACCGTGATGAACTTCCTACAGTTTGCTGTGTGGGGAGCTTATCTTACCTCGATGGGAAATTATCTCAGTTCCATTGGGATGGGAGCTGAAATCGGGCTTTTTTATGCCATGCAAGGGATTGTCTCTATTTTTATGCCGGCATTGCTCGGCATCGTTGCAGACCGCTGGATTCCCGCTCAGAAACTGTTGGGAATCTGTCATGGTTTGGCTGCATTCTTTTTGTTTGCGGCAGCTTGGTACGGCATGAACACAGGGGTCGAAGCTCAGTTTTCAATCCTCTTTACGCTCTATTCATTGAGCGTCGCCTTTTATATGCCCACCATCGCACTGTCAAATTCAGTGGCCTACGCAGTATTGACCAACAATGGTTTCGATACCATACGGGATTTTCCACCCATACGGACATTAGGGACGATAGGCTTTATCATTGCCATGTTGTTCGTCAATTTTGCGGGTATACAAGATGGTCGATTCAGTTTAAATTTTTCAAACCAAATAAATTTCCCAAGTTTTCAATACAGTTACGCCCAATTTTATGTTTCGGCTGTGCTGGGATTTGTATTAATGATTTATTCATTCACCCTTCCCAATGTGGGAGTGAGTTCATCAAGAGAGAAGAAATCATTGTCTGAAGCACTTGGGCTGAATGCATTCAGCTTGTTCAAAGAGAAGAAAATGGCGATTTTCTTTATTTTTTCGATGCTGCTCGGCGTCTCTTTGCAAATCACCAATGGATATGCCAACCCATTCATAACCAGCTACAAAGACATTCCTGGTTATCAAGACACCTGGGGTGCCAATAACGCAAATGCACTGATTTCGCTCTCACAATTGTCCGAAGCGGTTTGTATTTTGCTGATTCCGTTTTTCCTCAAAAAATTCGGCATCAAAAAAGTAATGTTGATAGCGATGTTCGCATGGTTTCTGCGTTTTGCACTCTTTGCTACCGGCGATCCGGGTCCAGGCGTTTGGATGTTTGTTTTGTCAATGGTTGTTTACGGAGTCGCCTTTGATTTCTTTAATGTTTCTGGTTCCTTGTTTGTGGACAAAGAAACTGGCAAGGAAATTCGTTCGAGTGCACAGGGATTGTTTATGATGATGACCAACGGATTCGGTGCAACCTTAGGAATGTTGGCTGCAGGTGCTGTCGTTAATCATTATGTTTTTTCACAATCCGAGCCCCTTTTGAGACTTGAGGGCTGGAAAACTTCGTGGACAATTTTTGCAATTTATTCGTTGGTGGTAGCAGTATTGTTTGCCATTGTATTCAAATACAAGCACAAACCCGAAACCATCCAATCCACAGAATAAATATTCAAAACACTTATATTCGTATTAATTAAAACAAAAAAAATTATGGAAACAACAGAATCAATGAAAGAATTTGAACAACCAATGAATCCGCCGCCATCCAATATGACGCTGGCAATCATCGGTACAATATTGGGGCTTTGCTCTCCTTGTTGCATTGGATTGATCATCGGTATCATCGGCATCGTTCAAGCCAACAGCGTCAATAACAAATTCAATGCAGGTGATTATATGGGTGCGGCGTCTGCAGCCAAATCCGCAAAAACAATGAGCTATATTGCCATCGGTCTGGGCGTATTGGGGATCCTTCTCAACATCATCTCCATTATGGCTTTCGGAGGCCTTGGAGCTTATATGGAATATGTACAACAAACCATGTCTGAATACGGATTCGACCAATGATTTACAGCATCGATAAGAAAAAGATAAGCACTGCCGCAGTTGTTCTCGCAGCTGTGGCAGGCATGTCTTATTTTTATTTATTTGACCCGGCGGATACCAAAAACTTATACCTCAGTTGCACTTTCAAGTCAGTGACCGGTTGGGATTGCGCCGGCTGTGGTGGTCAGCGGGCATTGCATCAGTTGCTTCATTTTGATGTGCTAAGTGCGCTGAAATACAATGCACTTTTTGTACTTATCTTTCCCTATGCTTTGGTGTTGATTTTCTTTAGTATTAGACAATTTATCACCAGAAAAACATTTCCAAAATCGTTTTGGTTCTCCAATAAAATGGCTCTGATTTTTATATTCGTCCTTCTGCTTTTCATGTTGGTCAGAAATCTGCCATATTTCCCATTTACGCTATTGAGCACCAGCGGTTGATTGAGAAAAAATCAGTCTTTCCTCCTTTCGTACCTGACAAAGGAATAATCAAACGGATGCTTTTCGTCCTTGGTGAAATTCAGTTTTGAAACCAATTGCCAAACTTCAGGGTCGATGAATGGAAAATATGTTTCTCCTTCAGCCTGATTATAGACTTCAGTGAGTTCAATCACATCGGCAATTTCTATGGCTTGATTGTAGATTTGCCCACCACCGATAACGAAAACTTCTTCGTCAAGTTCATATGCTTTTTCAACAGCTGATTGGAGTGAATGAACCACAATGACGCCCTCAGCATTCCAGTCTTTGTTACGGGTAATCACAATATTGGTGCGATTGGGCAATGGGCGCCCCATGGATTCAAAAGTCAGTCTTCCCATGATGACGGGATGGCCGGTGGTAATTTGTTTGAAATGCTTCAGATCATTGGGCAGATGCCAAATCAGCTGATTGTCATCACCAATCACATTTTTTTCGTTTTTTGCTGCAACAAGGGTTATCATTTTAATTGTTTAATCAGGTTTAAAAAAGTGTCATTTCATCAATTCTTTGGTATTCATCAGCAGATTTATTTGCATTTCATAGGTTGAAGAAGGATTTTCTCTGTTGGCCTTCACTTTCAGCTCAATTGCTTTGTCAATCATGTTTTTCAGCACAACACCCAATTGGGGATTGTCTTTGGCGTAATACCTATATACCTGAGTATAGGTGTCGGCAATTTTTTTGGTGGAACCAATGTCGTCGTTGCTGAGTACCCAGTTAAATCCTTTTTCCAACTTGGCACCGAGGGTCGGGTTTTCGAATTGAGTGAAAAAATAAAAGGCGACCGCATCTGCAGCAACTTTCAATTTGGATTGATCATTCTCAGCCATCCAGCTTTGTAGTAATTCTCCAATCAGTTCCGGGCTTGATTCCAATACTTCATTTGGTAGATTCGAAAATTCCTCAGCTCTTTGTGGTTGATTTTTAATGATGCCTGTCACCGCAGCAGATTGCACATTGTAGGATTCACTTTTCAGACCTTTCTCAAAGATTGATACATCGTTCAATCCCATTTGATTAAGTTTGTTCAGTGCAGCTGCTCTGACTGCAGTTTTAGGGTCTGAATCTGCTAATTTTATCAAAACAGGCATGGCTTTAGATTTGACTTTGGCGTCTTGTGCGTCCAAAAACTGAATCGTTTTTCTTCTGATACCCTCATAAGAATCGTTCAGTCCGTCAATCAAAATATTCAAAGCCGTCTCACTTGTTGACTGAGCATCAGAGAGCTTTTTAAGTGCCAGAATTCGGGTAATTACATTGTCGGTTCCGTATTTATACTGGGCTGCAAAGGCCTCTGTAGATTTGGTGTCATTGATTTCACAAAGAGTGACTTGGTCGGCATTCGGTACTACCACTTGTGGCGATTTATCTGCATCCAATTCGTACACATTTTCCTTCTTTTTTGCTACCCAAACGAAATGTCTTTTGGCTTTGCCATCAATGATGACATCAATGGCAAAGGGAAATTCAAAATAATTGCTCTGTGTTTGAACCACTGTTACTTTTACTTTTCGTGAAGTTGCATCATAATCATAAGCCACATTCATTTTGGGATGTCCGTTCGAAAAATACCATTGGTCAAAGAACCAATGCAAATCTCTTCCGCTCACTGATTCCAAAACCAGCCTGAGTTGGTCTGCTTCGGCAGTGCCGTATTCATAAGTTTTCAGATATTTGTTCAGTCCGGCAAAGAAAGCGTCATCGCCCAGATAATTTCTGAGCATATGCAAAACTCCCTTTCCGCCTTTTTCATAAGAAACACGGTCAAAAATATCGTCTTTGGTACGGTAGTGATAGCGCACCAAATTTTTGAAGAAATTGGATGGGTCTTCAAAATAACTGTTCAAATCGTCGTAGCGGTCTTCCTCTGCTTTGTCTTTGCCGTATTTGTGTTCAAACCAAAGGTATTCTGAATAATTGGCAAAAGATTCGTTCACGGTAATATTGGCCGGGCTTTCCATGGTCACTAAATCGCCGAACCAATGGTGAAAAAGTTCGTGAGCGATGGTTCCCTCCCATATATTTCCATCTATCAATTGACCGGGTTTCTGTTGTGCTCTTTCCAAATGCATCACCGCTGTTGTGTTTTCCATTGCGCCACTGATATAATCTCTGCCCACTATTTGTGAGTATTTGTTCCAGGGATATTCATAATTCAATAAATCGGAGAAAAACTGAATCATCTCGGGTGTATCACCAAAAATCTGTCTGGCATAAGGTTCATATTCATGTTCCACATAATAACTTACTTCCTTGCCTTTCCAGCTGTCTTTCACAATGGCAAAATCACCCACACCAAAGAAGAAAAGATAAGGCGCATGTTTTTGACTGAAATTCCAGTAATCAGTTCGGGTACCGTCTGGATTGTTGGTTTGCTTTTTTAACTCACCATTAGACAATGTTACATATTTGTCAGGCACGGTCAGATAAAGTTCTTGTGAGGTTTTTTGGTTGAATTCGTCTATGGTCGGGAACCAGACAGAGTTGGAAGAGGGTTCTCCTTGTGTCCAGATTTGAGTTGGTTTATCGGTTTCCTCACCTCTGGGATTGATAAAATAAACGCCTTTGGCAGCCGAAATGGCTGAACCGCCGGGTTCTTTCACTTCATTTGGGCGAGCGGTGTATTTGATGTAAACCGTATATTCCTGGTTTCTATTGTAAGTTTTATCCAAATGGATATATAATTTAAAATCATCATTGGTAAAGTTCAATTTCTTTTTTGAATTCCCTTGTACAAGTTCAACTTCATGAATCAACATGGCTTTGGTGTCAAGTGTCAATTCTTTGGTTTCATAGAAATGAGGTTTCAGAGTCAGCCAGGCTTCACCATATACTTCCTCTTTTTCGAAACTAAATTTCAAATCGAGTTTGGTGTGAATTAAATTGTTAATCCTTTCTGCCTCAGCCCGATAAACATCAAGCTGATTGGACTGATTTTCACGGTAGCTCGGTGGAAGGGTTTCTGTTGTCTGTCCGAAGCCAATTACGGAGAGACAGAAAAACTGAACAACAAATAAAAAAACATTCTTCATATTTGAATTAAAATTGGAATTGGTTTGATTTCTAACAATTTGTATTCCCAATGAATGGAATCAGCCAAAATTATAAAAATTGTATGTCCTTATGGCTGTTGATATGTTAAGATTTTACCAAAAAAATCGTATTGACAACTCACTGATTTTCTGCAAACAAGAAAGTTCGGACAAATTTCATTCAAAAATAAAAACTCAATTGGCTTAAATTTTGCTAAAAAGTGACTATTCAAAAACAAAAATTATGAAAAAGACATTTTCAATTGTGCTCTTGGGTTTGCTGTTTATGACAGGAATTCAGTTTTCAAATGCACAAACTTACAACAATGCCATTGGACTTGGTATTGATTTGGGAGACGGCGCAACATTGGTAGGGCCTCAGTACAAACACTTTTTTAACAGCGACAATGCTGTTAACGCACAGGTTTTGTTTGGCAACCACATGACAACAATTGGCGTTGATTATTCTTACAATCAGAAATTTGCAGGTTCGGGTCTTGGATGGTATGTTGGAGTAGGTCCTCAGCTTTCATTTATAGACGGCCCCGGTGACAGCACTTATTTTGCTATTCGTCCGGCAGTGGGTTTGGAATACAAGATTCCGACCGTTCCGCTCGGCTTCCATTTTGACTGGAAACCTTGGTGGAATCTGACCAATGATTCAAACATTGAAGCCGGTAGATTCAGCCTTGGATTCAAATACATTCTGAATTAATAAATCTCCCCATATATTTACCAAAGCCTGCATTATTTTATGCAGGCTTTGTTTTTTCTATCTTTCTACGAGTTAATTCATCTCAACTAATTAGAGAATCCATCTTCTCGGCTTTTATGGTGTCTGCTCAGGATCATACTCCAAAAATCAACCGCTGAAATTAATTTTAATCAAGCGTCCAAAACACTTTCATTGGACGAATATTTCAGACAGCTACTTCTCCTTTGATGTGTGGCCAAGGCTCATAATTTTGAAGTTCAAAATCATCAAATTTAAAGTCGAAAATATCTTTGACTTCAGGATTGATTTTCATAGTCGGCAATTTTCTGGGTTCGCGACTCAACTGAAGTTGAATCTGTTCAAAATGATTGGCATAAATATGTGCGTCTCCAAAAGTGTGCACAAAGTCTCCTTCTTTCAAACCGCAAACTTGTGCCATCATTTTGAGCAAAAGCGCATAAGAAGCAATGTTGAAAGGCACGCCCAGAAAGATATCTGCACTTCGCTGATAGAGTTGAAGTGACAACTTTCCGTCAACCACATAAAACTGAAAAAAAGCATGACAAGGAGCAAGAGCCATTTGCTCTATTTCTCCCACATTCCATGCAGAAACGATGATTCTCCTTGAATCGGGATTGTTTTTGATTTGGTCAACCACCATTTTTATCTGGTCAATCGAAGTCCCATCCTGTTTTCCCCAGCTTCGCCACTGATGACCATAAACCGGCCCCAACTCGCCATTCTCATCCGCCCATTCGTTCCAAATTCTTACACCCTTGTCCTGTAGATATTTCACATTGGTATCTCCTTTCAAAAACCAAAGCAATTCATGAATGATGGATTTGAGATGCAGCTTTTTGGTCGTCACCATCGGAAAGCCCTCCTCCAAATTGAAGCGCATCTGATAACCAAACACGCTTTTGGTGCCCGTACCAGTTCTGTCTGGTTTCAATGTTCCATTTTCCATTACATACCGGGCAAAATCCAGATATTGCTGCATAATTCTTTGATTATTTTTTCACAAATTTCGAAGAAAATTCATGATTAACCTAATTAAGATATCCACATATGTTGAACATCCAAAAACCTGAACTGATTTTCATCGCTCAGCTTTCCCACCGTAATTCACTTACAGTGACAGAATAAAATTATATTTGTAGGATGAAAGAAAATGAGAAGGGAATATTTGGGCTTAGACCCATCATAGAAGCCGTACAAGCAGGGAAAACAATTGACAAACTTTTTGTACAAAAGGGGCTTCAAGGCGAAATTTTTTCGGAATTAAGAAAACTAATCAACCAATACGATATTCAGGTACAATATGTTCCAGTAGAAAAGCTGAATCGATTGACCAGAAAAAACCATCAAGGTGTCTTTGCTTTTGTTTCGCCTGTTGAATTTTATCGCTTGGATAATTTGTTGCCTCAAATCTATGAACAAGGAAAAAACCCATTCCTCCTGATTTTGGACAGGCTAAGCGATGTCAGAAACTTCGGAGCCATCGCCAGAACCGCAGAATGTGTCGGAGTTGACGCAATTATTATCCCTCACAAAGGAGCTGCATCCGTAAATGCAGATGCAGTCAAAACCTCGGCCGGAGCATTGTACAATATTCCGGTTTGCAAAGAAAACAACCTAAAAAAGACTGTCCGGTTTTTGCAGGACTCAGGGATTAAAATTATTTGTGCCACTGAGAAAGCAAAGGATTTTGTGTACAAAGCAGATTTCAAACCACCCATCGCCATAGTGATGGGCAGTGAGGAAGACGGAGTTTCTGACGATATTCTGAGAATAGCGGACGAAAATGTTAAACTCCCGATGAGCGGCAAGACTTCTTCGCTCAATGTCTCGGTCGCCTGCGGTGTATTTCTCTTTGAAGCGGTCAGACAGCGAATGGAATAAACTGCATTGAGTTTTATCAGCTTCAATAAATCAAAAAATAATTATATTTGCACTTGTGAGAATGTTTTCAAACATATTGATTTTCTTATTGAGTCTCAGCTTTTTCGTTTCACCTGCAATGGTTTATGAAAGCGACCATCACCAACTTGTTGAAATGAATTGCTGTGTGGTTGAGACACATTCTTGCCATGATTCACAAAATGAAAATCAACACAAAAAACAAAAGCAAAACGATTGCAACGACACTTCCTGTCCCATGAGCAACTGCCATGTGCAAACACTTGTACTTCAGCTTATTCTCGAAAAAACAACACCAACAAACGAAACTTCTGTTTTCTTAAAGAAAACAACAAATAGCCACTATTCTTCATTGATTCTCAAAGAATTAATTTATTCCTTCTGGCATCCACCCAAATACATTTCATGATACGGTTTCGTTCGGATATCATCCATCCGAACTTTAGTTATTTATTTATTATTAATTCAATGAAATGTATAAAAAACTCATTTTATTGCTTCTGTTCGCCACAGCTATCAGCATTCAAGCGCAGCAAGCAATCCAAAAAGTAAAAGTCCGAGGAAATTGTGATATGTGTAAAGAAAACATTGAAAACGCAGTCAATAGTTTGCCCGGAGTTAACGGAAGCTGGGATCTTCACTCCAAAATACTCACCGTCTCCTATTCGGAGGATAAAACTTCAATCGATAAAATTCTGAGAAGAATTGCCGAAGCAGGTTATGACAACGAAAAATATTCTGCCGACGATGATGTGTACAGAAAGCTAGCCAGCTGTTGCAACTACAACAGAGAAGGAAGTTGGGAAGAATATATCAGCGCAGCTGAAACCCACAGCGATAATCATCACGAACATACAACTGACATTGCACACACCGATAAAGTAGAATCAATCAGCGACGAGATTGCTGACATTATCGACCAATCACTTGATGCAACTCAGGAGGAAGAATGGGACTGGGAAGACGATTTTGAGAATGAAATCATCGACCTTGGAGCAGCAAATATTTCCAACAGTGTGGCCGCTTCTGCCTTGGACAGAAAAGCTGCCGGACTGCAAATCAATATTTCTGACAAAGAACTGCTGAAAGCCGCTTGTTGTAATTTGGCTGAAAGCTTTGAAACCAACGCAACTGTGGATGTTTCTTATGCCAATGCGGTCAGCGGGACCAAACAATTGAAAATGTTGGGATTGGACCAAAAATATATGCTGCTGACCAAAGAATTGCTGCCTGAAATTCGCGGAATTTCTAATGCTTATGGTTTGAATTTCATTCCCGGACGATGGATAGAAAGCATTCAATTGGTCAAAGGAGCCGGCTCTGTGACCAATGGGTATGAATCCATTGCCGGACACATCAACACCGAATTGTACAAATCAGACAAAAAGAAAAAAACCTCGCTGAATTTTTACGGCGACATCAATACCCGTTTCGAAGGCAACTTTGTTCATAACGACAAACTCAATGACAAATGGACACAGTCAATATTGTTGCACGGCAACGCAACCACCTCCAAACAAGACCACAACGATGACGGTTTTATGGATCAGCCAGTGGGCAGAGGAATCAGTCTGAGTTATTTGTTGAATTTCAATGATTTGGACAAATCAGGCTTGGGAACTCATTTCGGAATCAATTATGTAAACGACCACCGTTTGGGCGGACAAACCGATTACAATGAGAAATCGGATTACGGAACCCAAAACCGATACGGAATAGGTGTGGACATTCAGCGGTTTCAGTTCTGGAACAAAACCGGTTATATATTTGAAGGAAGACCTTATCAAAGTTTGGGCTGGATGAATCAATTCACTTATCACGAACAGGAAAGTTATTTTGGGTTGAGGACTTATGATGCAAATCAAAAAACTTTATACTCCAATCTGATTTTTGAAAGTATCTTCGGTCATACCGGTCACAAATACAAAACAGGTTTGAGCTTTTTGTATGACCATTATGATGAACTCTATCATCTGATTTTGTTCAAAAGGAATGAAAGCGTTCCGGGTGCATTTTTTGAATATACTTATATGGGTGACAAACTCACGCTGGTAGCCGGTGCAAGAGTCGATTTTCACAATCTGGCGGGCACCCAGTTCACGCCCAGACTCAATGTAAAATATGACATCGCACCAAAGACCATACTGAGGGCTTCGGCAGGAAGAGGATTCAGAACTGCAAATATTTTTGCAGACAGTCAGGCTTATTTTGCATCCAACCGTCAGATCAACATCATTGATAACGGCGGTGATATCTATGGTTTGGAACCAGAAACCGCATGGAATTACGGTCTGAGCCTCAGTCAGGAATTCAGGATTTTTGGAAGAAAAAGCACCGTGGTGGCGGATTTCTTCAGAACAGATTTCACCCGTCAGGTGGTAATGGATTTGGATGAATCACCCCAAACCATACTGTTCTACAATCTGGACGGAAAATCTTTTGCCAACAGTTTTCAAGTTCAATGGGATTTAGAACCTCTGCGAAGATTTGATGTGAGGATTGCATACAAATATTATGACACAAAAACCAATTATTTATCCGGCAGCAAAGAATTTCCGTTTACTGCCAGAAACCGCGGTTTTCTGAATCTGGCATATTCTACCATCAAAAAATCAAACGGCAAACAATGGAGTTTTGACACCACCCTGCAATGGGTTGGTAAACAAAGATTGCCCGACTCATCGTCCAATCCGGCTGAATTTCAATATCCGGAGTACGGGAAATCTTATTTTCAGTTGAATGCACAACTGTCACACAATTTCAGCAAAGGCCTTAGGCTGTATCTGGGTGGAGACAATTTGCTAAGTTATCAGCAGGACAAGCCCATCATAGATGCTCAAAATCCGTTCAGCAATTATTTTGATGGCGGAATGGTCTATGCACCCGTGATGCCGGCAAATATATACATTGGGTTGGACATTGATTTTTAACCCTCTGAGACACCAAAAAGAAGCAATGCCCAAAACATTGCTTCTTTTTTGATTTGATTGAAATTTGCGTATTTTTGAAATCTAATCCACTTGATTATGAAATACGCTTTTCTCATAGGTATATTGCTCATTTCCATTGGTCTTGTAGCAACTTTTATTGCTAAAATAGAGTTTGGAGAACTGATTACCCAACCTGAATTTGCACTCGGACTACTCTACGGTGGTGGAACAGGTTTATTGCTGGGCGGATTTCTGGGCTGGCTGTACAAAAAAAGTCATTACAAAAAACACCATTCAGAAACTGGCTTCGCTGAAAACCCCGGTCAAACTTCAGAATGAATCATTTCACTCATTGAATTGAACGAAAATCAATGAAAAAATAAGATGAAGACCATTGCAAGGTCTATTTTTCTTTGTTTAAAAAATCGTGGTAATAAAATGCGGGAATCAGCACCAGCAAAAGCATCGGTTGTATGAGAAATCTTCTGACATAGAAACCGACATTCTCTCCGAATTTAAATTCGATTTCAATCATATACAAATATAGCGGCAGCAAGAGTATCAGAAAGACGAACAACACCAATGCGGTAAATTTTAGTTTGCGCACTTCCTCAAACAAAAACCAGATGATGCCCAAACTCAGCAGCGAATTCAATACATACCTAAAAACAATATGTATGCTTATTTTCAGTGGGTCATATTCGGGCAAGGCAGTGTTCAGAAAATCTCCTTTAAAGTATGCCAGAAAAGGATCATAGAACAAAACATCTTCAAAATATCTAACCAGAATCAAACCTAAAGTCAAGACTGCAATCAATAGGTACCTATGCCACTTCATTCTCCTTATTCTTTTCGGTTTTCAGCGCGACATATTTCACCCATACAATCCACAGAACCACTATGGTGCCGTAAATAATTGCTGGAAAAAGATAGTCATGTGCCATTTTACCATATTCATTGTGGTATATAAAAATCCAGTTCAACAAGGCAATTCTGAATACATTCATCAACTGAATGATGAACAAACTGATCAAAATAAACAAAGTGGTTTTGAGCCAACCTTTTGAAAAAGCAAGCACAAAAGCGACAAAAACAATCATGATGGAAATGGCATTACAACCTTCATTGATATAGGATGGCCATTGGTTGCCCATTTTTATCCACACCCAAGGATTGGATTTATCTATATGTGTTTTTGCTTCAAAACCTGCTGTATTCAATGCTGAAACCGTACAATCTGCTATGAAAATACTATAAGGATCGGGCAGGTTAAATTTGTGGTACTGATTCAAATAGACATTGTACAATATCATCAGTAATACTCCAAAAAACACGAATTTGAGCAGAAAAATCAGTATGGGTTTGTATTCTTTCAGCATACACATCGCTAATCAGACAAAGTTAAACCAAATTGACAAATAATGGCTTAAATTTGTCCTATGAAAGGTTTAAAGCTCAGAATAGATTCGATTTTCAACTCTTCAGAATCAAGAGATGAAAAGCTACAAAAAATTTGTCAATTGTTGAGAAATGAAATTCCGCATTACGACTGGGTAGGATTTTATTTCAATAACGGCGAGAAACCCGAATTGAAATTAGGCCCATACAGCGGAGCACCCACAGACCATGTCATCATTCCCTTTGGAAAAGGAATTTGCGGACAGGTGGCGGTTACGGACAAAACTTTTGTGGTACCCGATGTAATGGCGGAGGACAATTATCTGTCATGTAGCATCCAAACCAAATCAGAAATTGTGGTTCCGATTTTCAAGGACTGCAAAAACATCGGTCAGATTGACATTGACAGTCATCAGATAGACCCTTTCACCGAAAATGATGTAGAACTGCTCAAGTATGTTTGCGAGAAAGTAAGTAAATTCTATTGATGGAAGAGATTTTGAAACATTTTCCTGAGTTGACAAAAGAGCAAATCGCTCAATTTACTCAACTCGAGAAACTATACAGAGAGTGGAACGACAAAATCAATGTGATTTCCAGAAAAGACATTGACGAACTGTATATCCGTCATGTACTTCATTCGCTGGCGATTGCCAAAGTAGTAAAATTCAGAGACGGAGCAGACATTCTGGATGTGGGCACAGGCGGTGGTTTTCCCGGAATACCATTGGCCATACTGCATCCAAAGGTCAACTTTCATTTGATTGATTCCATCCAAAAGAAAATTCGGGTAGTGAACGAAATCAGTGTTGCCTTGGGACTTTCCAATGTGAAAGCGGAGGCCGTGAGGGCCGAAAAAATCAAATCAAAATATGATTTCATTGTCAGTCGTGCAGTGACCCAAATGCCCAAATTCGTCGGCTGGGTACGCAACAAAATCAAAAAACAAAATTCACATCCGCTGCCCAACGGAATCCTCTATCTGAAAGGTGGTGAACTACACGAAGAATTGGAAGGATTTGATAAATTCAGGATTTTTGAAATTTCCCAGTTTTTTCCTGAAGAATTTTTCGAAACCAAAAAGCTTGTCTGGCTGCCTTTGTGAACAAGTCATAAAATTGTTGAAAACTATTGTATTGATAAGGGTTCTATGACAAAAAAGAGCTGAATTTTTCGTATCTTTGTTTGGTTATAAAAGAAAGAGATTTATGAGTAAAAACACATACACGGCTGACAGTATTCAGGCGTTGGAAGGCATAGAACATGTTAGGATGCGTCCATCGATGTATATCGGGGATGTGGGGGCAAGAGGTTTGCATCATCTGGTTTATGAGGTAGTCGATAACTCGATTGATGAGGCACTTGCCGGTCATTGTGATACGATAGGTGTAATTATTCATGCCGACAATTCGATTACTGTACGAGACAACGGACGGGGAATTCCTGTGGATATACACAAAAAAGAAGGGAAATCTGCCTTGGAAGTAGTAATGACTAAAATCGGTGCGGGCGGAAAATTTGACAAAGATTCATACAAAGTTTCGGGCGGTCTGCACGGCGTGGGTGTTTCATGTGTGAACGCACTTTCATCACATCTGAAAGCAGAAGTTCACAGAGACGGTAAAATATACATCCAAGAATACCAACGAGGACACAGTTTGTATGATGTCAAACAAACCGGAAGCACAGAAGACAGAGGAACCATTGTTACTTTCAGTCCGGATGAAACCATTTTTGACGAAGTCAAATACAATTACAATACACTTGCTTCAAGAATGAGAGAGCTCGCTTATCTGAACCGTGGGCTGACCATCAAAATTACAGACGAAAGAGAAAAGGACGAAGAAGGAAACTTCAAATCAGAAACTTTCTATTCTGAAGGTGGACTGAAAGAATTCGTGGAATTCATCGATGGCAACCGTGAAGCACTGATGAAAGATGTCATCTATATGGACGGTGAAAGAGACAATGTGCCGGTGGAAGTAGCCATGCGTTACAACACTTCCTACAACGAGAACATTCATTCATATGTTAACAATATCAACACCATAGAGGGCGGAACACATCTGGCAGGATTCAGAAGAGCACTGACCCGTACACTCAAAAAATATGCGGACGAGAACTTTAATCTCGCTAAGGAAAAAGTTGAAATCGTGGGAGACGACTTCAGAGAAGGCTTGACAGCCATAATTTCGGTCAAAGTCATGGAACCTCAGTTTGAAGGACAGACCAAAACCAAATTAGGAAACTCTGAAGTGAGCGGCGCAGTGGACAAAATCGTGGGTGAAATGCTCAACAATTACCTGGAAGAACACCCGAACGAAGCCAAAATCATTGTTGAAAAAGTCATTCTCGCCGCCAAAGCAAGACAGGCTGCCAAAAAAGCTAGAGAACTGGTACAACGCAAAAACCCTATGGGAGGAAGCGGCTTACCAGGAAAACTCGCAGACTGCTCTTCAAAAGACCCCGAAGAAAGCGAAATCTTCCTTGTGGAGGGTGACTCCGCGGGTGGTACTGCCAAACAAGGACGCGACCGACACTTTCAGGCCATTCTTCCTCTGAGAGGTAAAATCCTGAATGTGGAAAAAGCAATGGCGCACAAGGTACTTGAAAATGAAGAAATCAGAAATATCTATACCGCACTCGGTGTCTCCATTGGAACAGAGGACGACAGCAAAGCACTGAACCTGGAAAAACTCCGATACCACAAAATCGTCATCATGACCGATGCCGATGTGGACGGAAGCCACATCGCTACACTGATTCTTACTTTCTTCTTCAGATACATGAAGGAACTGATCGAAAGTGGATATATCTATATTGCAACACCACCACTTTATCTGATTAAAAAAGGGAACAGACAACAGTACGCATGGGACGAAGCAGACCGAGAAAGATTGGTGAACGAATTGTCGGACGGAACCGGAAAAGGTATTTCAATTCAACGATACAAAGGTCTGGGTGAAATGAACGCCGAACAATTGTGGGAAACCACCATGAATCCTGAACACAGAACGATGAGGCAGGTGACCATCGAAAATGCGGCTGAAGCCGACAGAATCTTCTCGATGTTGATGGGCGACGATGTACCTCCAAGAAGAGAATTCATTGAGAAAAACGCAATTTATGCAAAAATTGATGTTTGATCCTACCTCAATTATTTTCAATAGTTTAACCTAAGTTATTCTATATCCTTATCAAAAAAATGCCCGGTAGTAATCGGGCATTTTTTTGTCGTATTATTTTTGAATTGATTACTGATTAAAATCAATCCTATCTTCATCTGCTTGGGTTTGATTCACATCCTGAATTGGGTCATGATAGTCATCAACATTTGTATAATCATAATCAAAAGTTCCGCCCATACTTCCATAGGTATTAAAACCGGTAAGAGAAGAGCAATCCCATTTTTCGTCAATGTCGGCCGGTACTTCAAACTTGTCAGTCGGCAACACACCCAACTTCTTGCCCTCCTTGTACACCGACTGCATATAATACGCCCAGATAGGCAAAGCCATGGCTGCACCTTGTCCCTGTGCTGTACTTCTGAAATGCGCAAAACGATCTTCCGCACCCACCCAGACTCCGGTTACCAAATTGGGAGTGATGCCCATGAACCAACCGTCTGAATTGTCATTGGTCGTACCGGTTTTTGATGCCACTTCTGCATCAATGCCGTATCTGGTTCTCACCCATTTGCCCGTTCCGCGGTTGGTCACTCCCTTCATCAGATCAATCATCGTATAGGCCACATACTCATTCACCACCTCTCTTGTTAGTGGTTTGTAATCTTTGATGACCCTGCCTGTTTTGTCCTCTATTCTGACAATCAATTCGGGTTTTATGTATATCCCACCATTGGCAAAAGTACTCATGGCACCCACCATTTCATATACGGTTAGGTCGGCTGAACCCAATGCAATGGTGTAGTCTTTAGGAATTGGACTTTCAACACCCAAGTCTCTGGCTACCTGAATCACAGGTTCCACACCTGTCTGTGCAATCAACCTTGCGGTCACCACATTGGTTGAAAACGCAAGTGCAGTTCTCAAATCCTGGCTGCCCCCATATTTGCCATTGGCATTTCTCGGATGCCAGTTGCCAATCGAAAAACGGTCGTTTGAAATTCTGTTGCAGGGTGTATAATTCATCTGATTGATTGCTGTCACATACACAAAGGGTTTAAATGTTGACCCTACCTGCCTTCTGGATTGTTTGACATGGTCAAATTTAAAATAATCCCAGTTGATGCCTCCTACCCATGCTTTGATGGTACCGTCCTTCGGATCCATGGACATCATACCGGCTTGTAAAATGTGTTTATGGTATTTTATTGAATCCATCAATGAAATATCTTTTTTGTACTCCACTCCGTCCCATGTGAAAATCTTCACAGAATCTCGGGGCTTGTTGAATTCCTCCAAAATCTCTTCATCAGTTCTACCGTGTTTTTTCAAATGCCTATACAAATTTGTATTTCTCATTGCGCGTTGAAAAATCCTTTGCCTTTTGTCCTCAGACAAACCATAGAAAGGTGCTTTGGGATTGTTCTTGTGTTCTGCGAAGAAAGTTTTCTGAATCGATTTCAGATGCTTGGCCACCGCATCTTCAGCCATTTTCTGCATTCTTGAATCGAGGGTGACATAGATTTTCATTCCATCTTTGTACAAATTGTACTTTTTACCGGTTTCCTTTTCCAGATTGTCCAGATAAGATACAATCTCTCTTCTGAGTTCGTGTTTGTAATATGCTGAATAGGATTCGCTGATGCTGTTGATTTCTTGATGATTGGTTTTCACCGGCAATGCCTTGGCAGAATCAGCTTGTTCTTTGTCCAGAAAATTGTATTTCAACATTTGGTTGATAACCACATCTCTTTCATGCACTGCTTTGTCTGGAAACCTGAGTGGGTTATATAAAACTGGATTTTTTAGCATGGCAACAAGCATTGCTGATTGGTTGAGGTTGAGTTGATCCGTGGTGGTATTGAAATATACTTTTGAGGCGAGTTCAATTCCGTTTGCATTGTATATGAAATCGAACTTATTGAGATACATCGCTATGATTTCATCTTTGGTGTATCGTTTCTCCAATTCCACAGCAACAATCCATTCCTTTAACTTCTGAAAAGCCCTGCCTACGGTCGATTGAGAGCGTTCTCCCGTAAAAAGAAGTTTGGCCAGCTGCTGAGTAATGGTGCTTGCTCCGCCCTTGCTACCACCACCAAAAATGGCCCTCATTGTCGCTCTGGGGTCAATGCCCGAATGCGATCTAAAACGAATGTCTTCTCTGGCCAGTAGGGCATTGACCAAATGATCAGGCAAATCGCTGTAATTGATCGGAATCCTTTTTTCGGTCTCAAAACGGTCGAGCAAAACTCCATCGGATGAATAGATTTCCGAAGACACATAAATGTCGGGGTTTTCTAATTCCTGTACATCAGGCATCTCTCCCAACCAACCTTTCGAAGTAGCCCAAAACAATAGAAAAACCGACAGCGCGCCCAGCAGAAATATTCCCCAAATAAAAATCAACATTCGCTTGAGCGAAAAGAAATTGGATTTCTTTTTGGGTTGTACAGACTTGTTTTTATTTTGACCTGCCATTTTCTAATTTTTTTCAACAATTAAACTTAAATCCTCAATCCCAATCAATCGGTCTTCTCTCATTCCGTGCCAAACCTGAAGTTTGTATTTTCCGGTGTCTTTGAACGAAATATTCTCACGGTACAACAGATACAGTTCTTTCAGGCTGTTGCCTTGTCCAATCCATTTGCCGTCTGGATATGCCAGAAAATACTGCAGGGTATCTCTGTATTTTTCGCCTTCGGGCATGCGAAGTTCAGTAATGAGGTACAAATTACTGTACGGATACTGATTGTTGTTTCTGCTCAGAAGGTAAAAATCATATGTAGCGACTGTGTCTTTCACTTCAAATGTAAAATTGAGTGCAGCGTCTTTGTCCCAATTGTCTTTGGTTGACTCCAGCTGCTGATAATAATGCGGCGAATCACATTCAACCAAAAACATGCCAATAACCACGGCAGCAACAATTCTGCTAATCTTCTTTACGATTGGATGATCCACGGTTAAATCCTTTTTTATTCTGATTGTATTTTTTGTGTTTTTTTGTTCTCTGAGACTTTGGTTTTGTGTCTCCTTGATTTGCATCCAGACTCTTTGGAGACTCAACCTTAGCATTCTTTTTATTATTTCTTGTACCGTTGGGTTTCTGTCTTTTTCTCCGTTGATTTTTCCTTTCAAACCTCTCCAGAGAATTTGCCTGGATTACATCCATAAAGTCTCTTTTCTCTTCTGCCACCAATTCCTTTGCCAAATCTTCCAAAGGAGCAGTTTTTACACCGTTCTTGCTTTTTTCAATCAACTCCTTCACCTGATCTACAGAAAGTATAAACCAGTTCATTCCACCATCCTGATAACTGAACCACATTTGTTTCTTGAATACATCTATTTTAACACAATTTGCAGTTCCCTTCTCGGTTTCAAAAGTACTGTCCATCGACGGGAAATCGTTGAGTGCGTCGAGATAAGAGTCGAGTTCAAAATTCAGACAACATTTTAGCTTACCGCATTGTCCCGCCAGCTTTTGCGGGTTAATGGCAAGTTGCTGATAACGGGCCGCAGATGTGCTAACCGATCTAAAATCGGTAATCCAAGTAGAACAACAGAGTTCTCTCCCACTCGAGCCGATTCCTCCAATTTTGGCTGCTTCTTGTCGGTATCCAATCTGTTTCATTTCAATGCGGATTCTGAATTCAGCAGCAAATTCTTTGATGAGCTGTCTGAAATCCACCCTACCTTCCGCAGTATAATAAAAAGTCGCTTTGGTGCCGTCTCCCTGAAATTCAATGTCGCTGATTTTCATTTCCAATCCCAATGCGGTAGCAATTTTCCTCGATCTGATTTTGACCGACTCTTCTTTGTCTCTTGCTGCCTGCCACACTTCTATATCCCGTTGATTCGCTTTGCGATACACCTTTCGCACATTTTCTGAATCTTCACTTACATTCTTCTTTTTCATCTGGATTCTCACCAGTTCTCCGGTCAGTGTGACCGTTCCTATATCATGCCCGCTTTGGGCTTCAACAGCTACTGTATCTCCAACATAAAGTACGAGATTATTTACATTTCTGAAAAAAGCTTTTCTGTCATTTTTGAAACGGATTTCAACACAATCAAAGGTGAGTTGTCCGCTTGGCAGGCGCATATTCGAAAGCCAGTCAAAGACCTCAAGCTTTCCATGCCCGATAGCAGGCCCGCAAGATGTACCACAGGAACCACTTTCGCAGCCTTTTGATCCGTCTTTGCCGGATCCACAATTTTCACACGCCATAGTTTTTATTCTTTACTAACTTACAAAAATACATAAATTTTCATGGTGACTGTATTTAATTCGGAGACAAACCATTCTCATACATGATTTATTCACCGAATCAAGCATGGTTTTTGATGGTGTTTCAGCTGAAAAGCTCGGCGAACGAAAAAGTAGTGTCCAAACGAATTCCCTTTTCGGTTTCCGCAACTTTGGCCAATTCACGGTACGGGTCATGCTCAAAGAAAAGCAAATAATCCTGCTCCACTGCTTTTTTAAGAAATTCGTCTTTCTCACTCAAAGTTAGCAAAGGGCGGGTATCATACCCCATTACATAAACCAAGGGAACATGACCGGCCGTGGGAATTAGGTCAGCCACATAAACAATCTTTTTGCCTTTGTATGAAATCACCGGTAACATTTGTTTGTCGGTATGTCCGTCCACAAATATAATGTCGAAATTCAGGGGTGAATCTTTAAGGTAATTTCCATCGTCTGGTAGGTCGATCAGATTGAGATGGCCACTTTCTTTAAGCAACAGAAAATTCTCGGGCAAAAAGGAAGCCCGCTCGCGTGCGTTGGGCTGAGTCGCCCATTCCCAATGTGCGGCATTGCTCCAGTATTTAGCATTTTTGAAAGTCAACTGATACCCCCCACGATTTTCATCGAGTTCTATGGCGCCACCGCAATGGTCAAAATGCAGATGGGTCAGAAAGACATCAGTGATATCGTCCTTTGAAAAACCATATTGTGCGAGCGAAGTCTGTAAATCATAATCACCCCACAAGTCATAATGACTGAAAAATTTTTCTGACTGTTTGCTACCAATACCGCAATCAATTAAAATCAAACGATCTCCGTCTTCTATCAGCAATGCGCGCATGCTTAGTTCAATTTTATTTTGTGCATCGGCAGGATTGGTCCTCTGCCAGATTCCTTTGGGTACCACGCCAAACATAGCACCGCCGTCCAGTTTGAAATTTCCTGTTTCTATAGGGTATAAGTTCATGTTCTAATTTGGATTATGTTCATACAATCACTGCTGAGGCTTTGTAGATTCTTATTCTATCTAATTCAGATTCCACAAAATTACATAAAATTGTTTCATAAAAATCAATGGCTATTCTATCCAAGTAGTGAATTCATACAAGGATTCCGGATATATAAGACATTAATTCATTAATTTTACCCAATTAAATTCATCCCAATGAAAAAAATCATCCCTACAATTATGCTCATTCTTTTCTTAACAGCTTGTCAGCCGCAACAAGTATTGGAGGAAATTTCTTCGGTCAACGAAGTAAGTCAGGTAGATTTCAGCAATGGAAAGAATGTGCTCTTGGATGTACGGACTGCAGTTGAATATGAAGAAGGCTACTTGCCCAATGCTATCAATATGGATGTGAAATCAGAGGATTTTGACGAAAAAATTAAAACACTCGACCCAAAAAAGAACTATTTCCTTTATTGTAGATCGGGCAACAGAAGTACGACGGCCACCGACAGGATGAAAGCAGCGGGTTTCAAACATGTAATCAATCTGAAAGACGGTTATATCAATTATCAGAAAAAAGAATAAAAATGATGGAAGGAATGCAGCCTGAAATCCTGAGCAGCTTAGTGACTGCCGAAATGCCGTTTGGAAAATACAAGGGCAGAAAACTCTGCGATCTGCCGGTTTATTATCTGGAATGGTTCGCTTCAAAAGGTTTTCCGGCCGGGAAACTCGGGATGCAGTTGGCAACGCTGTATGAAATCAAAACCAATGGTTTGGAGGAAATTATAAGTGGTCTGAAGAAGCTGAATAAATGATTCCTTATTTATACATCGAACTTCCTTCCAGATATTTCCAAACCCGGTCGGGCAGCATCGCATGCGGGTCTTTGCCGTCTTTGAATGACTGTCTGATAAATGTGGATGAAATTTCAACAATCGGTGCTTCCACAAAATTGATCTTGGGATGGTTCTTCCATTCTTCGGTATCTGCGCCAATACGAGGATAGACGAAAACCGAATAATGTTTCAGAATCTGTTCGTGATTTTTCCATTTTTTAAAACCGGTCAGATTGTCTGCTCCCATGATGATTGAAAAATCGTAATTCGGATATTTTTCTTTGAGAACAGTCAGTGTGTCAATGGTGTACGACGGCTGAGGCAGACCGAATTCGATATTTGAAGCCCTGAGATTCGGAAAATCCTCTATGGCAAGATTGACCAGATGAAGCCGGTCATAATCATTTGCAAGACTTGATTTTTTTTTGAACGGATTCTGTGGAGAGACCACAAACCAGACCTGATCCAGAACCGAAAATTCGCAGATATGGTTGGCGATGATCAGATGGCCGACATGAATCGGATTGAATGAACCGAAAAACAAACCAATTTTCATACGGCAAATTTAATCATTCTGAAATTGTGGGAACATTCGTTTGATTCATAAAAAACAAAAGCCACTTTGCAGTGGCTTTCATTGTTTGTTTTGATTATTGTCCGACTTCGGGACTCTCAGGTAATGCGGGCATTTCTGCTGCCGGCTGCGGCTGTTCTACAGAAACCAGTTCCACATCAAAAATCAGAGCTTCGTTGGGTTTGATTGAACCATTGGGGCTTCCAAATTCACCATAAGCCAACTCAGAGGGGATATAGAATGTGTATTTGGCACCGGGTTTCATCAGTTTCAAACCTTCCTTCCAGCCACCGATTACTGCGTTCAGGTTCAGTTTGGCGGGTTGGCCTTCTGCTGATTTGTCAAATGTAGTTCCGTCCAGGTGTCTTCCTTCGTAATTAACTTCAACGGTGGCACCGTCCAAGGGAGAATCGCCGTTTCCTTCTTTCAGTACTTCGTACATCAGACCGCTTTCAGTGGTTGTTACATTTTTGTCATTTTTCTTTTCTTCAAAGAATTTGTTGGCTTCTTCAATATTTTTTGTGCGGATTCTTTCACCTATGCCCTGCATATATTGTGTCATGAAAGCTTGAACCGAATCCATTTGGAAAAGGGTTTCGTTGTCTTGGAGTTCGTCAAGCAATCCCTGAATAACCAGTTTTTCATCAATCAAACCTTCCAGATCATTGCTTTTCAGGAAATTCACAATTGACATCCCGATATTTTGACCGGTAGCATAAGAATCACGATTGTTTTTATCATTGTTCATGAAATCGAGTAAACCTCTCTCAATCTCCTTGTAGTTGAGGCTGTCTTTGCCCATTTGGATTGAGTATTGCTTCACTTGGCTGGCTATATTCATCCCATAAGCATAACCGGCCTTTTGGTCATCATTTTCTAATTTGTCTGTTTTAGAGAATCCGGCACCTGATTTGTTACAAGAAACAATCACGGCGGCCAAAACAACAGTTGAAATAATTTTTTTCATCTTTATTGAAATTTTCGGCAAGTTTACGAAATAATTTATTGTTAATCATTAGAATTATAATCCAATCCCAACTCATTTTTTAATTTTAGCACAATCGGATTTTGTTTGACCATGTCTTTAAAAATCTCAGAATTTGATTTGATGAAATTTTCGGATTCACTCTCTGATATTGTCACGGTGATGTCCAGTGAATAATTGTTCAATTCTCGCCTGAGAAACGAAACCAGTCTTTCCTTATGATTTTCAAATTCATGAACTATGGACGAAGAGATAAATTCAATCATCACCTGAAAATCTTCTTTCAAACCAATTTTACCGTTGTACAAAGCATTGTAGGTAGGAATCTTGTTTTCTGATTTCAAATCTTCCAGAAATCTTTCCCAGAGTGATTTGAGTTCTTCTTCGTTGAATTCTTCTGAAGGCAAATCCCTATCGAGCTCTTCTTCATTAACTTCTTCTTCAAAGCTTTCAAAAAGATTCTTGAGATTAAACGAGGTTTCCGGTTTCAGTCCGGTCGGCTTTGCGGCCCGTTCAATTGTTTTCTCGTCTGATTCTTGTTTGGGGTTTTGCGGGCTGATTTCGGGATTGTTTGCTGGTGCCGGGGCCTCAGTAACTTCTGTTTTAGGAGGATTTTTGGATGGAATTGCTGCCATCCATTCAGGCGGTGGAATTATTCTAAATTTTTTTTTTTAAGACCGTCCGCACCAGCGGTCAGCGACCCCAATTGCATCAATGCAATCTCGACAGTCAAACGAGCATTCTTGCTGGATTTGTAATTCAGATCTGCCATATTGCATATTTCAATGGCATCGGTGAGAAATTTTGAGTCACAGCTTTTTGACTGCTCCAGATATTTGGCTTTGGTTTTTTCGCCCACTTCCAACAAATCAGCAGTTTTCGGAATTTTGGCTACCAACAAATCTCTGAAATGGCTTCCCAATCCGTTGATAAATAAATGTCCGTCAAAACCTTTGTTAAGAATTTCATTGAATTGAATCAGCAAATCTGAGATGTCATTGTTGAGTGCTGCATCGGTGATTCTAAAAAAATATTCATAATCGAGAATATTCAGGTTTTCTGCCACTTTCTCAAGCGTCAGATGACCCGAAGTAAAAGTAACCATGCGGTCAAAGACAGAAAGTGCATCTCTGAGGGCTCCGTCAGCCTTCTGGGCGATCAGATGCAGTGCGTCTTCTTCGTATTCCACTCTTTCTTTTTTCGCAATACTTATCAGATGTTGTTGAATGTCTTTGATAGAAATTCTTTTGAAATCAAAAATCTGACATCTTGACAAAATCGTCGGGATGATTTTGTGTTTTTCGGTGGTCGCCAGTATAAAGATTGCATGCGCCGGCGGTTCCTCGAGAGTTTTCAGAAATGCATTGAACGCCTGAGTTGAAAGCATATGCACCTCATCAATGATGTAAACTTTATATTTTCCGACTTGAGGTGCAAACCTAACTTGGTCGGTCAGGTTGCGGATGTCGTCCACCGAATTGTTGGATGCGGCATCCAATTCAAAAATATTGAACGCAAAATCTTCGTCTCCCTCTGTGGTTGAACCTGCTTCTTCATTGATTCGTCTGGCCAAAATTCTTGCACATGTTGTTTTACCCACACCTCTCGGCCCGCAGAAAAGCAGTGCTTGAGCGAGTTGATTGTTCATAATCGCTTGCTCCAAAGTTTCTGTGATGGCAGATTGGCCGACTACATCTTCAAATTGAAGCGGTCTGTATTTGCGTGCTGAAACAACAAAATTTTGCATAGGAATACAAAAGTACACAAATTTATTTCATCAAAAATTAATTGTGTACAAAATAAAAGAAGCCGGGGTTTCATATGAGAAACCCCGTCTTCTAAATTAAAATTTTATGGGAGCCGTGATGGTTTCTCCGTTTCGTACAAATGTGATGGTGGTTTCTTCACCCACATTGAATTTCGCAAGACATTCCATGTAGCTGTATATCTCTTTGATTTCACAATCACCGATTTTGGTGATGATGTCTCCGGTCAGGATGCCTGCTCGGGAGGCGGGGCGGTCTTCGATGACGCCGTCCACTTTCAGTCCTTCGTTTGTGTCGGCATAGTTGGGCATTACGCCTAATGTTACTTTAAATTGGGGTGCTTCTTTCACTGCGTCTAATTTTGTTTTTGTAAATGGAATTTCAGGCTGAACGGCTATTGCATTGGCCAGATTAAATACATAATCTGTGATGGCCCTCAAGCCGTAATAATTGATTTTTTCTTCGTCGTCACTCGGTTTGTGATAATCTTCGTGCGTGCCGGTAAACATAAACAATACCGGGATGTCTTTCAGATAAAATGAAGTATGGTCAGAAGGGCCCACACCGGATTCGTCTATGGCAAGATTGAAGCCGGCGGGTTTGTATTTTTCGACCAAATCTCTGAAAATCGGAGAAGTACCTACGCCACCAACATTCAGTTCTTTCATTTTGTTTAGCCTACCAATCATGTCCATGTTAATCATGGTGATGACATTCGGGTAATTTGATTTTACGGTTTCAGCAAATGCTTTGGAACCCATCAGACCGTCCTCTTCGCCAGAAAACAACACAAAAACAAAATTGGCGTTTTCTTTGGTTTTGTTTTGGCTGAACATTCTCGCCAATTCCAATACGGCTGATGTACCTGAAGCATTGTCGTCCGCGCCGTTGTGAATCATTCCTTTGGAATTCATCAATGTGGAATTGTTTCTTTCGTTTTTACCAAGGTGGTCGAAATGCGCGCCAATCACAATGGTTTTGTCGGCATTGTTGTCCAGATAGGCCACTACATTTTGTCCTTTGACTTTCTCTGAAGCTGAATTCAGGTCGTGTGGATTGGTTCTAACATTATAATCAAAAGTTTGGATTTCAGTTTTCAAACCATAAGATTTTAATTTTTTTTGCAGAAATCTTGCTGCTTTTTTAATGCTTTTGCTACCGGTCAATCGGCCTTCCAATTTGTCGGAAGCCAAGTAAGAAATGGTTTCTTTTAGATTTTCACCGCTTACAAATTCTGCGTCGTCAAAATCCACCCAATCTGCAATGAAAACGCTGGTTTCGTGTGGTGTTGCACCGTCGCGGTTGCTGGAGAAAACCAGTTTGGTACCGTCGGGTGAAAACATTGGGAAAGCATTGAATTGATTTTCGTAAGTGATTTGTTTTAAGTTGGTTCCGTCAATGTCAATGGAATAAATCTGGAAATCATATCCATGGGTAGAATGATGATTGGAAGAGAACAAAATCTTTTTACCGGAAGGATGAAAATAAGGCGACCAGTTGGCTTTGCCGAGATTGGTTACTTGCTTCAAGCCGGTTCCATCGATGTTCATTGTGTAGATTTCCATATTGGTGGGCATCACCAAACCTTGTGCAAGCAAATCTTTGTATTCTTTGATCTCTTCAGGGGTTTTGGGTCTTGAAGAGCGGAAAACCAATTTTTTGGAGTCGGGCGAAAAGAATGCGCCACCATCATAGCCCAAATCAAAGGTCAGCTGTTTCAGGTTGGAACCGTCCACATCCATTCGCCAAAGTTCCATGTCTCCTGAACGGATGGAAGTAAAAACGATGTATTTGCCATCAGGTGAAAGCACTGCTTCCGCATCGTAACCCTCGTAATCCGTCAACTGTTTTACGATGTTTCCATCCAAGTCCGCCACGAAAATATCGAATTCAGGATAAATTGGCCAAACATATTTTCCGTCTGCCCTGGGTGCCGGTTTGGGTGGACAGGCTTTGCTGCCCAAATGAGTGGAAGCGTACAAGATGTGTTTGCCGTCTGGCATGAAGAAGGAACAGGTCGTTCTTCCCATGCCGGTTGAAACCAATTTCAAATCAGAAGTTTCGTATTTGGATTTGTTGAGTTCCAGCAAATAAATCTGATCGCATTCTGCACCGATTTCAGGGTTTGTCACCTGCATGGTCAACATCTTGCCATCGGGTGAAAAATACGCCTCAGCATTGTCGCCGCCATAAGTGAGTTTGGTGAGATTCTTAAGATTTTTTTCTTGTGAAAAACCAAGTACTGATATGCTTAATAAACCAATTGCAATTACTCTTCTCAATATCATTTTAATAAGTTTTTAAAAAACGCTCAAAGATATTCAATTTTAAGCGTTTCTACTGTTAAACAAACGCTTTATGATTTATTTCATGTTAAAATACTGTATTCCGACCGGAAGTTCGGTTAGCAGTCGAACCGAACATATTAGGTAAGTGCACTTCCGACCAGAAAAATCATCAATAACCAAATATTTCTTCCAGTGAAACTTCTTTTACATTTCCCATTTCACTCACTGCTTCCCAGTCAAGGTTTTCTTTCTTTCCAATCAGTCCGACATTGAATTTTTTGCCTTTGATGTGTTGGTTAAAGAAGTCCTCCAAATCCTTCATGCTCATCTTCTGTGTGGCCTGGTAGATGTCTTTGTTGATATCGTAATGAATTCCTCTGTCTTGGAGCCTCATCTGATAGAAGAAAATGGCTGCTTTTGTATATCGTTTTGTTGCAATTTTTTTGAGTGCAGCATTTCTGGAATTTTCGAATTGGTTTTCTGCTTTGGGCATGTTATTCATCAACTCCTTGAGTGCATCAACCGCCTGTGGGAGTTTGTTAGCCTGGGTACCCACATAGGCCATCACATAATTGTGTTTATCAGCTTTTGAGGCGTTAGAATAAACCGAATAGGCAGAATAAGCCAACGATTTTGATTCTCTTATTTCTTGAAAAACAATTGAGGAAAGTCCCGATCCAAAATATTCATTGAACACTCCTGAAGCGGTCATAAGGCTTGGTTCAAAGCGGGCTTCGCGAGAACGAAGTGAAATTTCTGCTTGCACCATATCGTATGGGGTAAAATAGATTTTACCGTCGGTTGCGGGTTCGGGATAGACTTTGGGCGCAGGAATTTTCTTTCCACTGCCAAAGTTGTGGTGTTTTTCCAATGCATTTTTGGTGTTGGCCAAATCATTCCCGTAATAAAAAATCCTGTGTGGATAATCCAGGAAACCTCCCAGCAATTTCACCAATTCATCTGGGTTGATTGCCCTGAGCTCGGCTTCGGACAATACATCTCTAAAACGATTGTCAGCACCGTACATTGCATAATTGTTTAATGCCAGCTGAATGGTAGACTTCTGTACTTTGGCATCGTTTCTCGATTTGATTTCCTTGTCCACAAAATTGTTGTAGGCTTCTTTGTCGGCTTTGGCTTCAGACAGCAAATGCTCAAACAATTGAATACCTTCGGACAGGTTTTCTTGCAATCCTCTGATGTATATAAACGACCTTTCAGAACCAATGTTAAATCCATAATCAATTCCTATTTTGTAGAATTCCTTTTTGAGTTCCTCCGGGCTGTACTTTACGGTCCCGAGATAATCGAGGTAATCCATGGCCAACTGAAGTTTAAGGCTGTGGTCAGAACCGATTTCGGTAATGTAATACAATGTTGATATTTCGTTGGTTGTATTTTGTATCGAGGCAATCGTGGTTCCTTTGAATTCTTCGGTTTTTATTGACTTATCAAAATCCACAAACACGGGTTCGATGGGAGATACTGTCAGTTTCTGAAAGTTTTTGTAGAACTGAGATTCATTTTCACGGTTCAGATTGATTGGGGTAATCCCAGGGTTTTCTACTCTTACCAAATCTTTGTTTTCTCCTTGATTTTTATAAACAATCACGAAATTGTCTCCATAATTTTCATTGGCGAATTTCACGATATCGGCTTTTGTAATTTTGGACAATTCGTTGAGTTCTGCAACGATTTGCTCCCAGCTTTTTTCCTGAATAAAAGAATTGTACATGGTCGTCGCCAGCCTATCTGCATTCTCAAGGGTGGATTGCCATTGCTTTTTGTAATCATTTACCACAGCAATGAGCATCCATTCTTCAAATTCTCCCTTTTTGATTTTATCAATTTGCTGAAGCAGTAAATCTTTTACCTCTTCCATGGACTGTCCTTCTTTTGGAGAACCGCTGAAAACATGGGCTGTGTAATCTTTCATGATTTGGGCATAACTGCTTGCCGACTGGGCCAATTGTTTCTGGTTGATATTCAAGTCGATTAATCCTGCTGTTCTGTTGCTCAAAATCTTATCCATGATCTGTACGAGCAGTGCGTCTCTGGTTTTGGAACCTCCCACTCGAAATGCAAATTGAAAACGCTCGGCAGATGGGCTACTCACATTGACTGTCTTGATTCCCTTCAGTGGTGGTTCTTTTGCCACATACCGGTTGGGTTCAGCTCCTTTTTTGTAGGAACCAAAATATTTGTCCACCAACTGAATCGTAGGTTCGAATTCCAAATCACCGACCAAAATCACTGCCATATTGTTGGGCACATAATACTCGTTGAAATAATCAGTGATTGCATTCATCGAAGGGTTTTTCAGATGTTCAGAAGTACCGATGGTCGTTTGGGTACCATAGTGGCTCGTTGGAAAAAGGTTTTCCATCAATGCGTAATGAATCAGTCTGAAATCGTTGTCTTGCGAGCGGTTAAATTCCTCATACACGGCTTCTAATTCTGTGTGAAACAAACGAAGCACCAATTCAGAAAATCTTTCTGATTCAACCAACATCCATTTTTCGAGTTCATTGGATGGGATGTTATTTTTATATACGGTTTCGTCAAACCAAGTGTGTGCGTTGGTCCCGGTGGCACCGAGCGATGAAATCATTTTGTCGTATTCATTTGCCACTGCATATTGAGAAGCAATATAGGAAACCGAGTCAATTTTTTGATAAATCGCTCTCTTTTTCTCTGGGTTCTTTTCTGCTTTGTGTGCTTCGTACAAATCAGAAATTTCTTTCAAAAGCACTTTTTCTTTCTCCCAGTCGTATGAACCAATTTCTGAGGTTCCTTTGAAGAGCATGTGTTCAAGATAATGTGCCAAACCGGTATTGTCTTCCGGGTCGTTGTTTGAGCCGGTTCTCACAGGAATATAAGTTTGTATTCTGGGTTCGTCTTTGTTTTGTGCCAGATATACCTTCAGACCGTTGTCCAAAGTATATACTCTTGTCCCCGAAGGGTCGTTATCGACGATTTCATACGAATACCCGTTGGCGTCGATTTTTTCATATGTCTTGAACTGAGCTGTCAAAGTAACCGACACACTCAGTTGACAGATGACTGTAAGCTTATTTATCATTGGAAGTTTTTTGAATTTTCAAATATAGAAAATTAGGCTGAATTTGTAATCAAATCCGGAGGTAGACAGAAGCTTTGCTAATGTTGTGACCCAAAAAAATCCGTTTGAACCTGAATTGATTCAAACGGATTTCTGATAATGATATAAAGTTCAGTTGTTTAGAATCCAAAATTGATACCAAACTGCAACATTTTTCGATCATCAAAGGTGTTTTCCTTAAAAAATGTGCTCAATTCCTGCCTAACATAGAAATCCCAGTTGTTCACACCGAGATTCAACTGTAGCCCGTATGCAAAATTATTGTTGTTCAAACTCTTTTTTCTGTGCCGCCAATTGATGTCTTCGCCTTTCACAATATTGTTCTGTCCGATTTTGAAACCACCGTACATGTTTACACCTATCGAGAAAGGGCTTTCAATTTTTCGGTATGCATTGCCTTGGGCATCTGTTTGTAATCTCGAAGTGTGATAAGTAATTCCAAGCGGAACCATCACATAAGCTGTTCTGAGTTTGCTTTTCTTTAATCGGCCTTCATGTTTGATTAAGTCCACCACTCCCTCTCCGTTGCGGTATATGAAATAATCATCTTCGAACCGGATGGTGCGATAGGAAAGATACAGACCTGAAATAAATTCAAACGGGCTCGTGCGGTTCAGCTGGCGGTGATAAATCAATCCGAAGTCAATTCCGCTTGAAAATCCCAAATGATCGTTGAGTTTCTGATGATCATCCTTGGGCAGATGTATCATCCCGTAACCCAGATAGCCCCGAACTTCGTTCATCCGTTTGTATGTTTTGGTTCTTTTCTGCTCCTTTTCTTGCTTCAGTTCATCCAAATCGGTATTCATGATGGAGTATTTGACCTGTTGTTTGGTGATTTCATCCAGATTGAAATCTAAGTTCTCGATGCTGTTGTTAATTTTCTCAGAAAACTTCAGCGCAATCTGGGCTTTCTCGTTGTCAGCCTCTTTCTCTGTCATTTCCTGGTTTTTCAATTTTTCATTGACTTGGTCGATTTCGGTTTCCATTTCTAATTTTTCACGAACTACAATTTCGCGAATCTCAAGCGCATACTCATCTATTTTTTCCTTGAGCAATGGACTGATTCGTTCGTCGGGTTCCTCATTGTTAAGCTCAATTTTGATTTTCTGAGCGATGGATGGTGTCGCAACAAGACACAACATTCCCATTACCATAAATTTCCTTATCATAGTTTATAATTTATTGATGAATTCTGTTAATTATTTCAGGATTATTCTTTACTTATTGAAATCGATAATGACCAGTTTAGAGTCAGACTTCTTTTGTTTCACTGACGAATTGTGTTCAATGGAATACAATAGCATTTGCGGATCCACTAAGTCGGTTTTCTGTTTGGTTTGGGTCGCAGAATCTTCACGAATTTCCATTTGTGCCAATTGTTCTACAGCTTTCGGCACATGGATTTGAATCATCGGAGCTTCTTCATCCACTGTCAATTCATCTTGGGGCAATTGTTGATTCGCATTGTGAGATGGTTCTGTTTTTTGTATGGCTTGATTATCAATCGGGCTGTTTAATTGAGTCATTTTCGTCTCTTCGCTTTGAGTGATTTTTTCAGCTTCGGGCACATGGATTTCTGTATTTTGTGGTGTCTCAGTATGAACGATATTCGTAGTTTTCATCAGAGTCTGTTTGTTTTGTTGGGGGTTCACTGTCAGCAATATCAGCAATGCAATGGAGGCGACTGCTGAAACCGAAATCCAAAATGGAATTTGGAATTTTCTTTTGGGTTTGTTCTCCTTATCGTCCAGCATGTTTTCCAGTTTTTGCCATGCGGCCTCTGAAGGCATGATTTCCCTTTCTTTCAGCTGGTTTTTAATCTTTTTCTCAAGCCCGGTTTTCATCATTTATAATTTTTCGTTCTGCAATGATTTGCCTCAATCGTTTCTTTGCCCTCAGCAATTGGGTTCTGGAGGTCATTTCATCGATATTTAGTAATTCTGAAATTTCCTTGTGTGAATAATCTTCCAATACAAACAGATTGAATACCAGTCTGTAATTTTCAGGCAAACAGTCAAGCAGTTCTTGCGCATCAATTTCAAATGGGACAGATAAATCATCTGTGTATTGTTCGGAATATTCGATTTCATCCAAATACACAAATTTTTTGTTTGCTCTCATAAAATCCAAACATTCGTTGACCATGATTTTTCTGATCCAAGCTTCCAAACTACCAATAAAACTATAAGAAGAAATGTTGTTATAAACTTTCATAAAAGCTCTAATCATACAGTCTTCCGCGTTTTGCAAATCGCCCGTGTAAGTCCTGCAAAGACTCAGCATCTTGGGCGAATATCTTTCGAACAGTTCCTTTTGAGCCATCCGGTCGCCTTTGATCAGCATGGAGACAATCTCTTCTGTTTTTCGGTGCTTATGAATAGAAATGATTTTCAAAATTTCATGTTTCTAATTACAAGACGGATTTAAAACCAAAAATGTGACAGCAGATGAAATTAATTTTGCTATCTTATTGATTTTTAATAATTTAATTTTAAATAAATTTATTCAATCAAAATTATTTCAGTTCATAAACCATTTCTCCATTGATAAAAGTTGCCACCGCTTTTGTTTCGGGCAATAGTTTTTCATCCACCTGCATAATGTCCCTGTCAAGAACTGTGAAGTCAGCGAATTTTCCTGCTTCAATGCTGCCTTTTTCTCTTTCCTCAAAATTGGCATAAGCCGCCCATATGGTCATTCCCCTGAGTGCTTCTTCACGACTGATGGCATCTTTCATCTGAAAACCGTCTTCAGGTTTGAATGTCAAATCTTTTCTGACCACAGCTGCAAAAAATGTATAAAAGGGGTTGACATGTTCTACCGGGAAATCAGTGCCGAGTGCGATGATTCCGGTGTGTTTGAGCAGTGAATTGTATGCATAAGCATCTTTCATCCTGTGCTTACCGATTCTATCTTCTGCCCAGTACATGTCGCTGGTAGCATGAGTAGGTTGAACGGAAGGCAGAATATTGTTAGAAAAATAATCAAAGCCGTCGGGGGAAACAATTTGGGCGTGTTCCACTCTCCATCTACGGTCATTCTGTCCTTCGAGTGCATTTTGATAAGTTCTTAGCACTTCGATGGTCGCAGAATCTCCAATCGCATGGCTGTTCATTTGGAAGCCTGAATCAGCAATGATTTCAGCCAATCTTTTCAGACTGTCCGCCGGAGTAATCATGATGCCATAATGCCCGTGCCTGTCGCTGTATTCCTCTCTGAGAGCAGCACCTCTTGAGCCCAGAGCACCGTCAACGAAGATTTTGAATGAACGAACATTCAGTCTTTTGGTTTTGTAAATTCCTTTTTTGATAAATGCTTCTATGTTCTCAGGACTGTTGCTCACCATTGCATAAATTTTGAGTTTCATTTTTCCATCGCGCTGCAATTCGTCTATCAAATCGATGATTTCAGCTTCCAACCCGGCATCATCAACTGTGGTAAGCCCAAATGAAATGGCTGTTTTTTCGGCGTCGAGCAATGCTTTTTCTGAAATTTGTCTGTCAGGAGGTGGTATAGTTGCGCTGACGGCATCCATTGCATTGTCTATCAATACGCCTGTAGGTTCACCATTCATCAGCAAGATTTCTCCTCCCGGAATTTTTGTATCAGCTGTAATTCCGGCCATCTTCAATGCCTTTGAATTTACCAGCATCGCGTGTCCGTCCACTCTTCTGAGCGCAACTGGCGTATCAGGAAACAACTCATCCAGTCTTTGTTTGGTTGGGAATTCTTTGTCGGGCCAATTGTTTTGGTCCCAACCTCTTCCCTGAATGTATTCCGACGGGTTGTTCTTCTGAAATTCAACCACTCTGTCAATCATCTCTTCAAAACTTTTTGTTCCTGTCAAATCCACTGACTGCATATACAAACCCAGTCCGTAGAGGTGTGCATGTGCATCTATGAGTCCGGGCACTATGGTTTTTCCGCCGGCATCATATACTTCTTTGGCTTTGTATTTTGCTTCCAACATCTCACTGTCTCCCACTTCAATGATTTTCCCGTATCTCACCACAAATCCGCTTGCGGTCTCAAAGTCTTTATTGACGGTATAGACCACTGCGTTTTTAATGAACAAATCAACGGATTCACGGGATGAACAGGAGAGAAGCAAAACTGTAGCGAATAGAAGAAGTATTTTTTTCATTTGAATTAAAAATTTAAACTTCAAAATTAAAAAACATATTCGGGATTGTGCATTCATTTTCTATAACTTTGGATTTTCTAAACATCTGTTTCAGCAATGAATTTCAACTACGAGGAAGCGGTGGAGTGGCTTTTTATACAATTGCCGGTTTTTCAGCATTCCGGCATTTCGGCTTATCGTGCAGACATTGGTAACATTGTTTCATTGTGCGAGCTGTTGGACAATCCGCAAAATCATTTCAAATCAATTCACATCGCCGGCACCAACGGAAAAGGGAGCAGCTCTCATATGCTGGCCTCTGTGCTTCAGGAAGCCGGTTATACAACCGGGCTTTATACTTCGCCTCACATGAATGATTTCAGAGAAAGGATTAAGGTGAACGGACAGTTATGTGAGCAAGCTTTTGTGACTGATTTTGTAAATCGGAATTTTGAATTTATTAAATCTTTAAATGCTTCATTTTTCGAAGTTACCACAGCCATGGCTTTTGCTTATTTCTGTCGCCAACAGGTAGCCGTAGCGGTCATAGAAACAGGTTTGGGCGGACGCTTGGATTCCACCAACATTATTTTGCCCGTTTTGTCTGTCATCACAAATATCGGTATGGATCATACCGCAATACTGGGCGATACACTTACGAAAATAGCTATAGAAAAAAGTGGAATCATCAAAGAAAACATTCCTGTGGTCATTGGCGAAACTACCGCAGAGACCAAAGAAGTATTTATTCGAAAATCAATGGAGGTGAATTCTGAGATTCATTTCGCAGAAGAAAAGAAGTATCCTGAATTTGAAACCGATTTGGAAGGAATTTATCAGCAAAAAAACATAAGAACGGTTTTGACTGCCATTGATCAATTGCGAAAATCAGGTTTTGTCATCCCTGAAAAAGCAATCAGTGAAGGTCTAAAAAATGTAGTGAAAAACACCGGGCTGAGAGGTCGTTGGCAAATCCTGAGCAGGCAGCCGCTCACTGTGGCCGATATTTCACACAATCCACATGGTTTGGCAGAAATCCAGAAACAATTCAATCAGACCAAATACAAAAAGCTACATCTGGTGCTGGGTTTTGTGCATGACAAAGATGTTGTGGGCATACTTGAGTTTTTTCCTACAGATGCGGATTATTATTTCTGTCAGCCAAAGGTGGACCGCAAATTTCCGTTGGAAGAGCTGAGGCTGATTGTTCCCAAAAATCTGAAAGCAACTTATTATACAAGTGTCCGTTCAGCCTATGAGGCAGCCGTTTTGAATGCATCACCCGATGATTTAATCTATATAGGCGGGAGTACTTTTGTGGTGGCAGAGATTGTTGATTAAATTAATCCACTCCGTCCTCACTGTCGGATTTTCCTCTCCATCGGTATTTTCTGTTGAGTAAATTGGACGGCAGGATTCTGTTCCAGAAGCTTTGGTCTTTGTCGTGGTAATAGCCTTTTCCATGGCCGTAACCGTAACCATAGCCGTAACCATAACCATAGCCGTATCCATAGCCAAAACCTCTTCCTGCACCGACATCATTGAGCAGCATGGCCATATTTGGCAAGCGCTTGGCGCGATGAAGGTCTCTCGGAATCTCGAGCAGTCTTTTGTCTGAGAAATCAATTCTGACGACATAAAGAAACAAATCTGCATAATCTGCAATCAGTTGGGTGTCTGTCACCAGATTGACCGGTGCGGTATCGACCACCACATAATCGTATTTTTCTTTTGCTTCCGTCATCAATTCCTTGAATCGATTGTTCATGAGCAGTTCTGAGGGGTTGGGTGCCAACACGCCTGAGTGGATGATGTCCAGATTCCTTTCGGGCTGTTGTATGATTAGATCATCAATGGTCAAGTCGGAATCTATCAGATACTGTGTAACTCCGTTGTGTTTTCTGTATTTGCTCAATTCAAAGTACTTGAGAATCTTTGGATTTCGAATGTCTGCGCCAATGATCAGTACTTTGAATTTTCCTGTTGCTGCGAGCGTCACCGCCAGATTGCCTGCGATGAAGGTTTTTCCTTCACCGCTGATGGTGGAGGTTACAAATATGCTTTTTGATCGGTCTTTTTTACCTGACAGATAGAATCCGATATTGGTTCTGAGAATCCTGAAGGACTCCGCCAATAGGCTTCTGTCGTTAATGTCGATAATTTCTCCACCCGACTTAGAGGCCGGCACTTCGCCAATGATGGAGACACCTATTTTCTCTACATCTTTTCTGCCTTTCACTTTGTTGTTAAGCAAATAGATGACATAGAGAATTCCGAACGGAATCAGGAATCCGAAGGCTGTGGCTGTGATATAGGCTCGTTTGCTGTCAGGCGAAATAGGAGAACGGTTGCTATAGGCATAATCCACTACTTTGATGGCCGAAGGTGTGGCTGAATTGGTGATTTCATTTTCCTCTCTTTTCTGTAACAAAAACAGATAGAGTGCTTCCACGATTTTCTGTTGTCTGGAGATGTCTTTGAACTCCATTTCCTGGGTGGGGAATTTTGTGATTTTGGAATCGATTCTTCCGCCTTCACCTTGAATTCTGTTGAGTGTAATTTGAACAGTTTTCTTGTAATTGGACAAAGTATTGTGGAGGTTGGTTTCAATTTCACTAATTTGTTCATTCAAATTTTGTACGATTTGGCTGTTTTCAGGTGAAAATTTCAGCATGTCCATTCTGGCAAGAATTAATTCATTGTATTTTTGTGCTGCCGAATTCACTGCACCGTCATTCAGACCAATATTGGCAGGTACCAGTTCGTTTTTGTTGGAGTTCAAATAATCCTCCATATAATTGATCAGGCTAAGTTGATTGGACTGTTCGAGCATCTGTGAATGATTGGCTGTTGCCTGTCCCATGCTGGTATTTCCTTCTGCTACCAAGTCAATGACATGATTTTCCTTTTTGAAAATTTCTACATCTTGGTCTCTTGCCTGTAGATCGTCTGCTACTTTGGCAAGCCTTTCTTCTATGAACTTAGTAGTTTTCTCACCTACCAATTGTTTATCGTTGATGGCATCTGTGTTGTATTGTTCAACGAGTTCATTGATGAACCATCTTGCTCTGTCAGGTATATTGTCCACCATCGACAGGCTGACCACTGAGCTTCTTTCAGAGGGTCTTATGTTGATTTTTCCTTTGTATCTGTTGGTGGCTGATTCTATGCTTGAGACCGAAATTTGAATATTGGTTTCTTCTTTGACATTCTTGTTCTTTCTCGGTAAGACCATCAGTTCGTTATTACCGAGTACGAAGGGTTTACCGAAATCCGTTTTGGTGATTTTATCGCCTCTGACGATTTCGATCTCAGAAGCGGATTTGATGTTTACATCAAAACTAATCGGCGAAGGGTCATTTGAGAGAACTCTCAGTTGAATGGGCGAAACTTCAGAATATACTTCCTGTCTTTTGATTCTTCCTTCCACAAAGTATCTGACATTCAGTTGTAGTTTCCCGACCACTTTACCAATGAGCCTCCTTGAACTCATCACTTCAATCTGGTCTGCAATATTGGGTTTCACATCTAATCTTCCCAGACTTTTTCCAGCCAAAACGCTCAATTCGGAGCCGGTTTGGTTGACATCCTCCTTGATTAGGATTTTGGCTTCGGTGCTGTAAAATCTTTCTGCATAGCGGAGTTGAAAATAGGTCAGTGACCATGCGATTCCCAGTCCTACTGCAAACCAATACCAGTTTCTGAGCAACTGTTCCCAGATAATGCGGAAGGTCTGCGAACTGTTTTCTATTTCTACCTCCAATGATTCGTCCAATTCTTTGTAATCCATTTCAGCAATTTAACGAGTGAGCACTGTAATTAAAGTAATCAAAAAACTGGTAACCGACATGACAAAACTGATATCTCTGATGGTGTTTGTGCTTGAATTGATTTTTCGCTTACTGGGTTCAACATAGATTACATCGTTTTGGGCAAGATAGAACACCGGTGAATTAAAAATTTCGTTGGAAGTCAGGTCCACTCTGTAAAAATTTCTTTCTCCATTTTCTTCACGGATGACCAATATATTGTTTCTCAGGGCGTCAATGGTCAGGTCGCCCGCCATACCGAGCGCATCGATCAGGGTTACTTTTTCGTATTCCAACTCATAAGAACCCGGGCTTTTGACTTCTCCCAGTACAGTAATTCTATAATTGGTGATTTTGATAGAAACTCCGGGGTCAATGATTTCATTGCTCAACATTCCTTTCATGTACTGAATGGCTTCGTTTCTGGTGAGTCCGGCAAGTTTAATTCTTCCGAGCACCGGAAATTCTATGTATCCTTCTTCGTCAACCAAATAAGTCTGTTGTCCTCCTTTGTTGCTTTCCTGGTTAAAAATCCGGGTGGCTGCCACATCTCGTCCAAAGACGGTGATATCCAACAAATCATCAGGTTGGATCACAGCGGAGTATTTTTCGGTCAGCAATTCCACGGTGTTTGTATCGCCTTGAAAATACACAATCTTCTCTCTTGGTACGCAAGACAAAATCATTAGGACTGTCATCAAAAACATTGGTGTTTTAAAATCCAAAGGAAAAGAAGGGACTTTCATTTTATTTTCAGCTTAGTTGCAAATATAAAATTTAATTTTTTGTGGGTGCAATTGTGCTTATTGAATCGATATCAAATAAATTATTGTCTGTGGTAAATTCAGGGATGATTTCAACCAATTTAGCAATCAGTACAAATTTTTCATTTTTCAGATTGTTGTCATCGATTTCAAGCCGGGCGAGTTCGTTGATTTTGTCAATCAATGTTACTTTCTTTTGTTCGACTTTTGCTATTTGAATCTTTGGGTGATGGGTATCCACACAGATTTCGTTGCTTGTCAGTAATTCTTCGTGTAGTTTTTCTCCCGGTCGCAGACCGACAATTTCAATATTGATGTCATCAGGATATTTTAGGCCGCTTAGTCTGATGATTTTCTTGGCCAGATCAAAGATTTTAATTGGCTCCCCCATATCAAACACAAAAACTTCTCCACCAGAACCGATGGCTGCTGCTTCCAGAACCAGCTGGCAGGCTTCGGAAATCGTCATGAAGTAACGGGTGATTTCTGGAGAAGTTACGGTGAGTGGGCCGCCATCTGCTATTTGTCTTTTGAAAATCGGGATCACCGAACCGTTTGATCCGAGTACATTTCCAAAACGGGTAACGATGAATTTGGTTTTGCCTGACAGGTTTAGGTGTGTCACATACAGTTCTGCAATTCTCTTGGTTGCCCCCATCACACTGGTAGGATTCACTGCTTTGTCGGTGGAAATCATCACAAATTTATCAACCTCCGATTCAACCGACAAATCAGCCACGATTTTGGTACCCTTGACATTTGCAGAAATGGCTTCGTATGGGTTTTCTTCCATCAGTGGGACATGCTTGTATGCTGCGGCATGAAAAACAATATCTGGTTGGAAGGCCTTAAAAATCATTTTCATTTTGTCTTTGTTGCGTACATCTCCCACGATGAAACTGCAATTTTTATTTTCACAACTTTGTTGCAAATCAAAGAGCGCAGATTCGGCCTGATCGAGCAATACCAGCTTTTTGACAGGATATGCCATCAACTGACGGGTAATTTCACTACCGATGGAGCCTGCGGCTCCGGTAATCAGTATGGTTTTTCCGTTGACTTCATTAAGAATTTCATTGTTTTCGAGCTGTATGGGGTCTCTTCCGAGGAAGTCATCAATGTTCAGTGATTTGATTTGTTTGGGTGACAAATCTCCATTGAGCCATTTACTAACCGGTGGAACTTTTTTCAAGTGTACGGATGTATCCGAGAAACGATCGATGATGTCATTGATTTCTTTTGAATTCAGTCTTTGAATGGAAATAATAATTTCGCTGATGTTATTTTTTCTAAAAAAATTACTGTCGAGTTTATTGGGGTTGTATATCTTCAGTCCGTCAATTTTCTTTTTCCGTTTCTTGGGGTTGTCGTCAATAAAACCAAAGACCGAGGTTTTGCCCATTTCTTCCTTGTTGAGTACTTTGTATGTAATGACACCTGATTCTCCAGCACCGTATATCATTACTTTTTTGTTGACCCGTCCGCCAACCACATAATATTCATAGATTCCCTTGTAAAGGATTCTGAGGAAAATCATCAAAAGCACATTGAAAAGGAAATGGACCAGTATGACACTTTTCCCAAAAATGAATTGTGGTTTGACCGTTGTATTGAGAATTAGCCAATAAAACGAGCTGAGCAGTATCAAATATGCCACATTTGTAATCAGCACATTGATCACATCTCTAAATCCTGTGTGTCTGATAACTCCTCTGTAAGAAGAAGTGGCAAGAAAGGCTGTGAGAGCACAAATCAGAACTATTGGAACTTGATAAATCACTACGTCATACAAACGGGTTTTGGGTCCGATGTTGAGTAATTTGAGCAACATAAAGGTGAGCAGAAAAGTATTGACAGTGATGTACAAATCCACCAACAGAACAATCCATCTCGGAACTTCGTCCTTGAGGTTCTTTCTGAGTTTGTGATTCAGGTATTTAAAACTTAATTTTTTCAATTACACTATCCAGATTTTGGCGGCTTAAATTTGAGCCGCTTGGTAAACATAATCCTCTATTAAACAAATCTTCAGTCATTCCGCTTATATATTGCGGAGCTTTCTCAAAAACCGGCTGGAGGTGCATTGGTTTCCACAAAGGTCTGCTTTCTATGTTCGATGACAAAAGTTTTAGTCTAATTTTTTCTCTCATTTCGTAAGATTTCGTTAAAATACAACTGAGCCAGCGATTGGAGAGGCAACCTTCCGGTTCGTCCAGAAACTCAATTCCGTCCACATCTGAGAGTTGTTCTCGGTAATATTCAAAGTTTTTCCTTCTGGCTTCCACTCTGTCGTTGAGCACTTTCATTTGTCCTCTTCCTATACCTGCAACGATATTGGACATTCTGTAATTGTATCCAATTTCTGAGTGTTGATAGTGTACTTCATTGTCCCGTGCCTGAGTGGCAAGAAAGACTGCTTTGTCCTTGAGTTTTTGGTCAGAAGTTCTGAGTGCGCCACCTCCTGAAGTGGTAATGATTTTGTTTCCGTTGAACGACAGGATCGAAAAATCACCAAGTGTTCCGCATTTTCGCCCATGGTATGTACTTCCAAGTGCTTCTGCGGCGTCTTCAATCAATAGGATTTCGTAATCTGTACATATTTTCTTTATGGCATTATAATGAAAGGGCATGCCGTAAAGGTGGACGGCGATGACGGCTTTTGGTTTTTTACCTTTAGAAATTCTGTCTCGGATGGCTGTTTCGAGCAATTCGGGTGAAAGATTCCAGCTGTGATTTTCACTGTCCACAAAAACAGGGGTAGCACCTTGATATACAATTGGGTTAGCTGAAGCCGAAAAGGTCATGCTTTGGCAAATCACTTCGTCACCGGCCTGTACACCAGCCAGAATCAGGCTTAGGTGTAGTGCTGCAGTTCCTGAGCTGAGGGCTGCTACTGAAGAATTATTGCCCAGAAAACTTTCCAAATCTTTTTCAAATCCATTCACATTTGGTCCGAGCGGTGCCACCCAGTTTTCGCTGAAGGCTTGTCTGATGAAATCCATTTCGGTCTCTCCCATATGTGGCGTTGACAACCAGATTTTATAAGTCATTTATTGTACATTGAAATATCTTGCAAATATACATCAAAAGGACATTTGTATGGTTGCTGAATTGGGGTTAGATGATGAATAAGTATTATCACAACAGTTAAAAGTCAATAAACAAAAAGCCCCGTCTATGATGACGGGGCTTTTTGTGTATTGACAAATAAAATTTTAATAATTCCACATATCAGCTTCTGACTGAAGGATGCTGTTTCTGATGTAATCGCTTTCCTCGAGCTGGCCCTTTGCATCACTTGGGATGTAGTCCTCTATGGGTGTTACCCCGTGAATGGTTTGGGCTTTGTACAAGACCGAGTTGAATCGCCGTGCATTGAGCATATCGTCGAAAGTCACGGTAGAAGATGAATTGTTGGGATTGAATACGGTATAATTGTTCAGCACTTCTCTTGCGTCCGGATACCAAATCCAAAACAGGTCAACAAAAGTACCGTCGTCAAACTGGGTTCCCAAAGCTTGTGCGTCGGGTCCCATGATACACAGTCCCAAAATACGGTATCTCATTTCTCCGAGTCGTCGGTCAATGTACCACATTCCTTTGATTTTCATCATCTCGATATCGTTTGAATTGACTTCAAAGTTAAAAATCAAGGCATCATCCGGCTCTTCTCCGGCATCAATCATATCAAAATAATACTGTTGAGTATCTTTTTTGGCTGTCCTTGCGACGATTTGCTCGTAAGTCATTCTGGTCGAAAAATACTCATCGTCATAAACTGCGGTAATTTTACCGGTTCTGACCCCGTCCACCAGTGCGTCGTACAAGGAGGCCGTTTCGTTAACGAATCCATCTGAAGAACGATAGTAGGGCTGGTTCAGTCTTTCGTTGAAATCAACAACTTCCCAGACTATTTTTGACCAGATAATATCCTTGTCTTCTATAAATCCGTAGGCCAGTGGTTCTGCCAGTGTGCTAACGGTATCTCCGGCTTCGGTGACCATGGTCTTGGTTGCCCGCTGCTCTCTGAGTTCTTCAGGAGTTACTGCGTTCAATACATTTTGAGCCATGCTTACAGAAGCTATCAAACTCATTAATCCGAAAAAAAGACACTTCATAATATGATTTTATTAAATTTTATCTTACTTCAATTGTCACCGGAGATGCTTCTCCGCTACCGGCGGTCGAGTTGTATTTGATGTCAAATACCCCTACGATGTCACCCGGTCTTGCTTTGGTCAGTACACCCGCTGCTCCGGACATTTTGTTTCCGTTGACCAGTGCTGTAGGCTGACCCGGCACTTTCACTTTGAATGAAGTTACCTCACCAGTTACATCAAACAAGAAGTCAGGCCAATCGAGACGAACGGTTTGTCCTGCCAAGCCGTTGGCCGGAATCTGCAAGTTTGTTTTGTTGGCGATGTGCGCTCTTGCCGGTGGTACAGGTTTGATTCGGAAATCCATTGAACCTGAAACTACTTTTCCGGTAGATGTTTTTGCAGATGCAGTAAATTTAACGGTTCCGCTTCCTGCTCCCGGTTTATACATCCATTTGCCAGCTCCGCTTGGTCTTAGACCGGGTACAGATGCTGTCAGTGAAACAGGTCCGTCAGCACCATTCACAGTGGCTGTGATTGGGTTGTCCAAGTTTCGATAAACCACATTCATCTTATCAGCTGTAATCACAGCACCGCTTGGCACATCTGTAATGGTTTCGGCCACTACTTCATACTCATGGGTAAATGGAACTGGCTCAACGAATTGTCCGTCAGCTCCCATCCAGCTCATGGTACCGGTTAAAGTTTTGACACCTGATCCGGCAGTGTTGAGTTGGAAGTTGGCCTTTCCGTCCACCAATGGAATTTCTCCCATGCCGTCTATGATGACTTTGCCCTGAAGGTTGCTATCAAATGCACCGAACGCAATGCTGGCGTCAGCAGGTTTGTCTGAACGAACAAATGGCGGAGCCATTACAATCGGCTGATAGGCTCTCAACTCGATTTCCTCCTGCAATTTGTTTGACAGCAATGCTCTGACCAAGTTGCCTTCTTCGGTTCTGATGTCAGACTGAAGTTTGGTAAGGTTGGCCATTCCTGCCACCATGGGTTGCTCATAAAAATTATAGTTGAGCCATGATTTCTTACCTCTGTTGTCGGTATTGAATACATGCTCAATTCTTTCTTTGTCTCTTCCTTCAGAATAAATCCCTGCCATAAAAGCTCTATACGCCTCAACTGCATTGATGAGTTCGTTGCCTTTATCGGTGGGTTTGTCCTGTTCTTTGAACAATAGATTGGTGAAAACCTCGATGTTTGAAAGTGATGAATAATTGGTTTCTGCCACATCAACATCAGCTCCAAAAACAGGCAACTGATAGTTTTGTGCATCCATGATTTCTTGTTTGACAGCTTCCAAAATATTATATACTTTATCCGATTCAGATTTCACTTGATTGGCTCTTCCCAAAATGGCCGCGTAGGCAGAGTCGGTTTCTGCTTTGGTGGCGATATTTTGGTAAAAAGTTATATTGTTCTCATTGGTCAATTGGGATGAATCATCCAATGTTACGGTTATGTCTTCAAAAGATCTGAGAACCTGACGGTCGACATTCATGGCCATCATAGCGATGAACACGATGTACATCAGGTTAATCATCTTTTGCCGTGCTGCTTTTCCTCCTCCTTGTGCCATTTTTAAAAATGTAGAATATTAAACATTGTGTGAGTTTTAGAAATTATTCAATTGATTAATTCCCTTTCATAGCAGACAACATACCTCCGTAAACCTTGTTCAGGTTGTTTACGCTTTCAGACAAAGCAAGCAGTTCCTGCTGAAACTTCTTGGTTCCATCAGCATTGGCTTGCATTTCATTGATAAATTGTTGATTTAATTCTACTTGTTTTTGGCCACTTTCTAACTGCACCTGATACAATGCATTCAGAGATTCCATGTGATTTGCAGCAAGTGCAAGCTGGTCTCCGTACTGTTGGGTTGCCGCAGCAGCACTGGTGGTTTTATTGATTTCGTTCACTGCAGAACCAAAGTTTTCAATGCCGGTTCTCAATTTTTCCATCAACGAAACATCCAGTTTGGCTTCGTTCAACATTTTGTCAAGTTTTTGAGAGAGAGAGACATTGTCTGATTCGTCAGCCAATGCAACAGCCTTAGACTTTCTTGCTACAGGTGAGCTTGCATCGAGAAGCTCGGGATAGGCTTTCTCCCAATCGTATGCACCTTGTGGTTTGTCCAGTGCAAATACGAGGAATACGATTACTTCCATAATCATCCCGATTGCGAGAACCGTTGAACCATCCATTCCCAGGAATGAATAGTGGTTAATTTTACAAAGCGCACCTCCAATAACGACTGCTGCTCCGAAACTGTAGAAGAAGTTCAGTAAGACTTCCTTTTTTGTTGCTTGAATTGCCATAGTCTAAAATAAATTTGTGTTAATTAAATAATAGTGTTAATTGTCCTTTATCTTCTTTTTTTTCTGTATTTGATTTTTGATCCTTCAGGGAAAGATTGTACGGTTCTGAAGCCGATAAAGCTTCGTGCAGAATCTTTGTGTTCCCAGTCTCTGGAACTGGACATCAGCATGTATCCGATGTCCTTCCATGAACCGCCTCTCACTGATTTTTTGTCACTTCGTTCTCTGGCAAGGGTTGGGTTCAGCGTAGAACTCATTTGGTAGAATGCTTTGTCATATGGTGATACTGTCCATTCTGCTACATTTCCAGCCATGTCGTACAGTCCAAATCCGTTGGCGTGGAATGTTTTTACCGGAGCTGTGTACATATAACCTTTGCCTTCTTCTTCGATGTAGTCACCTCTTTTGGGTTTGAAGTTGGCCAAATAGCAGCCTCTGTCGTCGGTCAGGTATGGGCCGCCCCATGGATAGGGTGCATCTTGCAGACCTCCCCGGGCTGCGTACTCCCATTCGATTTCATTGGGCAAACGGTATGCGATTACTTTCTGAGGTGAGTCTTTACTTCTTCTTCTGGAAGCCAGATAGTCATTTTGTTTTTTGGTTCTGAATGCACAATATGCCATGGCTTGATTCCAGTTGACACCCACTACAGGATAATCTGAATAGGCTTCGTGCCAGAAGTAATTTTCGTGCATGGGATCATTGTAGGCGTAGTTGAAATCTCTCACCCAAACAGTTGTATCGGGATAAATTGGGACAACTTCCTGGTGTCTGAAGTCCACCCTGAATGAATCGGGGTTGTTGGCTTCTTTGGCAGCGCTTTCTTGGTCGATCCAAGTGTATTTGAATTTCAGTTTTCTGACATCAATCAATCTTTCGTCATTGAATCTTTCTTCAGGTGGATAATAGAGTGCGTCGATGGCTTCGGCATAGTCCACATCCGGATACTCGTATTTGTTCCACATCAGGTCAACATTCCAGTTCAATTTTCGCTGTTCTGCATAATCACCTTCTCTTCCGGTGGATTTAGAGGCAACATATTCGTCCCAAGGAGTAGATTCACCATCTTCACTTCCTGAGATGTATTTGTAGGCGGCAATGCCTTCTTCGGCACCTGATGAACCTGTTGTGGGGTCAAACCCAAGGTCTGATGCTTTGTCGGCAAGCATGGTTCGGGCGATTGAATCGCGAACATACTCCACAAATACATGGTACTTTGAGTTGGTGGTTTCGGTATCGTCCATAAAGAAACCTGAAACGGTTACAGTCCTCACGGGAGCCGAATTATCAAATGTAAAATCGTAGTCAGTTTGTCCGAGAACAAATGCGCCACTCGGTACAGGCACCATTCCTTTCGGACGCTGTGGTGTCCAGGAACTCGATTTTTTGCCTACAATCTGGCCATCGTCCTTTCCTCCTCTTCCTTTTTTCAACATCTTACAGGAAGTAAGAGACAAGGATAAAATGATAACTACTGCCAATGCTTTCTTCATCCTAATTTTTTTAAGCGTGTAAATCTATAATAATTTTACAATTCCCCAAAAAATTTTATCGGGCATTTAGCTTAACGGTCAATTTAACCTTTTATTGTAGTTAAAATAACTTTTTATAAGCTTTCCACCATCTGTGTGGAATTTTGCCCTTGAGCGAATTTTGGTAATCTTCTGAGGAACAAGGTATGATATGTTGTACCGATGGCAAGGCTTCTTCATTGCCCAGTTCCAACCACCACTGGTCTGACATGATGACACGATAAAAAACCAGTTCTTGCTCAGCCATTTGCACTCTGAAAGTTTCATAACTCTTCTCATTCTCAAAAACAATATCTCCGGCTGAATGATTTTTCCCCTCTATGAAATACCAAATAATTTCTGCCAGCAATAAATTGTCCGGCAGTATGTTTTTCGCTTCAAAGTTATAAACGCCAAACGACCTGACTTTATTGTTTATGCCCGCATATCTTGCAAGTGAGCATATCTCCCGCGCACTGAAGCCATTGGGTGACTGCCTTGCAGTTGATTGAAAATCAGAATGCTGCAATGACTCCAGATTCATCATCACCATGTCAGAATTTCTTAGTTCGGGTTCGGCTTCCTGAATTTTTTCTGTGAGAATTCCCAGTCGTTTGACTTCAAAGTTGAGTTCTTCCATCAAATCGAGTTCCTCTTGGGCAACAAAATATGTTTGATGGCCCAAATGAGTGTAGTCAAAAAGTGAATGCGGGTCTGTGGTGATAATTTTGCTCAAATAATTGAATTCCGATAATTCTTCAGAATCATTTCCCAGTCTGAAACGGTTGTCGACACAAGTCAGATTTACTTGGTGGGTCACCGAATCAAAAGCCCTGAACTGCCAGTATGCCAGCACCGGATCATCACCTATTATTATCAAGGTGCATTTCTTTTTGAGCAGTTCTTGCTGAATTTTCAGAAATGCAAAATAGGTGTCCTCAGCTGTTGCACCTGGCAATAGGTCGCCCAAATCTCGTACTTTCAGTTGCCAGTTGCCCATCTTCAGGGTATAAAACTGTCTTCTGAATTGATCAACTGCAGCTTCTGCACTTTTGTTGTTGTTTTTGTAAACACCAATGATGACGATTGAATTTTCATCTACAGCATTGTCAAAGTCAATGTTGCTGCCGATTGCAAATAAATCGAGTTCGGCTGCAAACTGTCTGAGTTCGTCAGAAACCGGAGTCAGGAATTGGTCTGTCATTTCCTTTTGATGGTGGGTTTTTGTTGTTCAATGATTTTCTTCACATCATCGAGTTTCAGTTTTTTCACATCCACCTCTTTTGCAAGTTCGATCTTTGTTTTTCCCTTGATGATATTGTGTCTGCCCCATCTTGCTTTCTCTATCCTTATACCTTCTTCTTCCCAATTCTGAACCACTTTTTCTGCTTCTTTTTTCAGTTTGTTAGCAATGAGTTCGTTGATGTCTGTTTGTGTCAAATTATCGAAATCATATTTTTTTGACACATTAATGTAGAGGTTGCCCCATTTTATAAACGGACCGAATCTTCCTTTTCCTTTGGTCACCTCAGTTCCTTCATAGGTACCGATGGGCGCATTTGCCTTTAGCTTTTGTTCAACGAGTTCCACTGCCCTGTCATAACTCAACTCCATCATGTCCTCATCTCGAGGAATCGATACGAACATGTCTTTGAATTTCACATAAGGTCCGTATCTACCCACATTGACTTCGAGTTCTCCGTCCTTGTATTCACCTAATTTTCTCGGCAGTTCAAACAGTGCAAGTGCTTCTTCAAGCGTTACGCTCTGAATCGACTGGGTTTTCAGCAGGCTTGCAAATTTTGGTTTTTCATCGTCTTCGGTTTCGCCAATCTGAATCATCGGGCCAAAACGGCCGATCTTTGCAAAAACAGGTTTGCCTGATTTGGGATCCACACCCAATGCTCTTTCTCCGGTGGCTCTTTTTGCGGTTTCATCTACTTTTTCGACATTCTGATGAAATCTGCCGTAGAAATCACCGATCATCTCGGTCCATTTCTCTTTGCCTTCGGCTATGTCGTCAAAACTTTCTTCTACTTTGGCCGTGAAATCATAATCCATGATATAGTTGAAATGATCGACCAGAAAATCATTGACCACCATGCCTATGTCGGTAGGAATCAGTTTTCTTCTGTCGGCACCAAAAGTTTCGGTTTCTGTTTTTTCCGAAATTTTTCCTGATTTTAGTTTCAGTGTTTTCAGTTCTCTTTTTTCACCGTCCAGATTTCCCAGAATCACATAATCTCTGTTTTGAATGGTGGAAATGGTCGGTGCATAAGTAGAAGGTCGTCCGATGCCGAGTTCTTCCAATTTTTTGACCAATGAAGCTTCGGTGTATCTCGGTGGTGATTTGGTGAATTTCTGTGTGCCAAAAATCTCTTTGCACCCAAGTTCTTCACCTTTGTGGACATCCGGGAGTATTGATTTTTCGTCCTCTTTGTCTTCATCAGTTACCGTGTCCTGATACACTTTCAGAAAACCATCAAAAATGATGATTTCGCCTCTGGACTGAAAAATTTCTTTGTTGTTAGTATTTTCAATATCAATGATGGTCCTCTCTAAATCTGCCTGTGCCATTTGACTGGCAATGGCTCTTTTCCAAATCAGCTCGTACAATCTTTTTTGACCTGAATCTATTCCTGCAGTTTTGAGTTTGAAATCGGTCGGACGGATGGCTTCATGCGCTTCCTGTGCCGATTTATTTTTGTTGCTGTAATTTCTCGGTTCGCTGTACTTTTCACCAAATTCTGAGGCAATTGCCTGTTTGGCTGATTCGATGGCTTCCTGCGAGAGGTTCACACTGTCGGTTCTCATATAGGTAATCAATCCCGATTCGTAGAGCTGCTGTGCTACCCTCATGGTTCTGGAAACCGGAAAGCCCAATTTAAGCGAAGCTTCCTGTTGAAGAGTAGATGTGGTAAAAGGTGCAGAAGGCGAGCGTTTGGCCGGTTTTTTTTGCAAATCACTGACGGTGAATGTTGCATCCACGCAGGATTGGACAAAGGATTTTGCTTCTTCGAATGTTTTGAACTCCTTTGTCAATAATGCTTTGAGTGCTTTATTGTCTCGGGTGAGAAATTGAGCTGTAAATTTGAAAGAAGCTTCCGGTTCGAAGTTTTGTATTTCTCTTTCGCGTTCAACAATCAACCGAACCGCCACTGACTGTACTCTGCCTGCCGAGAGTCCGGGTTTGATTTTTTTCCATAAAATTGGTGATACCTCAAAGCCTACCAATCTGTCGAGTACCCTCCTCGCTTGTTGTGCATCCACCAAATCAATATCGATTTTCCTTGGATTGTCTATTGCCTTTTGAATGGCTCTTTTGGTGATTTCATTGAAAGAAATTCTGTGGGTGTTGTTTTCGGTCAATCCCAATGCATTGTACAAATGCCAAGCAATGGCTTCTCCTTCACGGTCTTCATCCGAAGCCAGCCAGACGGTCTCGACTTTTGAAGTCAAGTCTTTTAATTTTTTGACTACTTCCTTTTTATCGGACGAAACCTCATAAACAGGTTTGAAATTATTTTCTATTTCTATACCCATCCCTTTCTTGGGCAAATCAGAGATATGTCCAAAGCTAGATTCAACAATAAAGTCCTTGCCAAGGTATTTTTGGATGGTTTTTGCTTTTGAAGGCGATTCAACGATTACTAAGTTTTTAGGCATTTGAAAATTTTTGCAAAAGTAAAAACATATTATTAAGTAACCAAAAACCTAATTTTTACCAATATCAGAAATCGCATCTTCTTCGAATCCCACCGTTTGTTTGTATAGCACATAGATGCTTACCAGCACAAACGGATAGGTAACAATTCTGCCAACACAGAAAATCAGGTAGCCCAGAAGACCAATCACACTGGCCACCAAAAGTATCTTGAAGAATGCAAACCAGTGTAGATTGACAAGCTGTACACTTGATCGGAGCGCATCTATTCCTGATTTTCCTCCGAAGATAACAAAGGGGCAGGCCAATACCGCAGCCACCCATATATAAATTCCGGGAATCAGAAACAGCATCAATCCAACTTTTGACAACACGAAATAAACCAAGGCAAGTACCATTAATCTACTCCAATAGAAGGGTTTAAAACCTTCAAACAAAGTGGAAACAGAAGTATATCCATTTTTGTCCATCTGCCTGCACACCAGCAAAAAGCCACCTGCCAGCGGGAAACTCAGCAGCATTACAAGCTCGGTTCCGAAACGGGTCGCCAAAGTCAGCGTCATATTTTCGCTGTAGAAAGCCATTGCTTTTTCCCAAATCACATTGAGGTCAGACGAGTCCTTCATATCTTCTGCAAGTTGATTGGACAACTGATTCATCCCGGTAGCTGCTTCAAACGAAAGTCCTACAACTCCGGCTGCAATCAAATAAATCACCACCGCAAGTGCGCCGAAACCCAACACTTTCGTATACAATTCCTGAGATTCTCTGAAGATGGTCCCAAAATTCGGCTTGTTGCCATAGAAATCAGGTTTATTTAACATTTCCATTCTTTGTTCTGTTTGCCCCAAAATTAATCAAAAGCTTTTAATGTTTTTTACAATTTTAAATCATATTGCGCAATTAAGAATTGACAGGTAAAAGTTAAAACCCAGAAAATCAAAAATCCTCTGTCAGAATGTCAGTTATTTTTTAATAAATTTGCAGTCTATTTAATTTTAATGAAATGCAGTTGAATATCAAAGACACTGACGAATCAAGACAAGGAGAATCCATGGTACTGGAAGGCAGAAAAGACAACAACAAAAAACTTTTTATTGAAAGCTATGGTTGTCAGATGAATTTTTCGGATTCGGAAATCGTCGCATCCATTTTGCTCGACAACGGATACAATACCACCTCAGAGATGGAAGAGGCCGACCTGATTCTGGTCAACACTTGTGCCATCAGACACAAGGCAGAGGACACCGTCAGAAAGAGGCTGACTGAATACAATGCATTGAAAAAGAAAAACCCACAAATGAAAGTGGGTGTGTTGGGCTGCATGGCTGAAAGACTAAAAACTAAGCTTCTGGAAGAAGAAAAAATAGTTGATTTGGTGGCCGGCCCGGATGCCTACCGTGATTTGCCCAAACTGCTCGAAGATGTGGACGATGGCAGACAGGCCATCAATGTGATATTGTCCAAAGAAGAAACATATGCTGACCTGAATCCGGTCAGACTTGGCGGAAACGGAGTCACAGCATTTGTGTCGATTACCCGAGGTTGTGACAATATGTGTACTTTCTGTGTGGTTCCTTTTACCCGCGGACGAGAAAGAAGCCGAGAACCTGAATCCATCATCAGCGAATGCGAAAACCTTTGGGAAAACGGTTACAGAGAAGTCACACTGCTGGGACAAAATGTTGATTCTTATCTGTGGTACGGTGGAGGCCTAAAAAAAGATTTCAGCAAAGCGACAGACGAACAAAAAACAAATGCGGTGGATTTTGCAGAATTGTTAGACAGGGTGGCTATGAGAGTTCCGGGCATGAGAATCCGTTTTTCAACTTCCAATCCACAGGACATGCACGAAAGTGTCCTGAGAACCATGGCCAAACACAACAATATCTGTAAATCGATTCACCTGCCCTTCCAATCGGGCAGTACAGAAGTGCTGAAAAGAATGAATCGTCAGCACAGCCGTGAGGAGTATATAGCACTCATCGATAAAATCAAGCAAATCATTCCCAACATTGCACTTTCGCACGACATCATTGCCGGGTTCTGTGGAGAGACCGAGGAAGAACACCGAGAAACACTGAGTCTGATGGAATATGTGAAATATGATTTCGGTTATATGTTTGCTTATTCGGAAAGACCCGGAACACCGGCACACAGAAAGATGGCCGATGATGTACCAGAGGAAGTCAAAAAGAGAAGGTTACAGGAAATTATTGATTTGCAACAAATACATTCAAAAGAAAGGATGAATTCCTATTTGGGACAAACATTTGAGGTGCTGATTGAGGGGAACAGCAAAAAGAATACGAATGAATGGTACGGCAGAACTACACAAAATACGGTCATGGTTTTTCCGAAGATACAGGGAACTAAACCGGGTGATTTTGTAATGGTAAGAGCCGATAGTTGTACATCGGCAACGCTGATTGGAGAAATGGTTTGAACCAGAAACAAAAAATTAGTAAATGGACAACTTACAAACGATAAAACAAAGATTTTCGATCATCGGCAATGACCCGGGGCTGAACCGTGCATTGGAAAAGGCTATGCAGGTAGCACCGACTGATATTTCGGTTTTGGTCAGTGGCGAGAGCGGTGTCGGGAAGGAATTCATTCCAAAAATCATCCATTCGCAATCCCACAGAAAGCACAACAATTACATTGCAGTGAACTGTGGTGCAATTCCTGAAGGGACGATTGATTCAGAACTTTTCGGACATGAGAAAGGAGCATTTACGGGCGCAACCACCACCCGAAAAGGATATTTTGAAGTGGCCGACAAAGGCACGATATTTCTGGACGAAGTAGGTGAGTTGCCTGCGCCTACACAGGTGAGGCTACTAAGGGTTTTGGAAAGCGGAGAATTCATGAAAGTAGGTTCGTCCGAGATACAGAAAACCGATGTTCGGGTGGTGGCTGCGACCAATGTGAACATGGAGGAAGCCATCAGGAAAGGAAAATTCAGGGAAGACTTGTATTATCGGCTGAATACGGTTGAAATCCATATGCCTTCGCTCAGAAATAGAAAAAATGACATTCCGCTGTTGTTCAGGAAATTTGCGGCTGATTTTGCTGAAAAGTACAGAATGCCTCCACTTGAATTGCAGCCCGAGGCAATTCAATACCTGGTGGATTATTCCTGGCCCGGAAACATTAGACAGCTACGAAATTTTGCAGAGGAGATTTCAGTGGTAGAAAAAGACAGAAACATTACCCTTGAGAAAGTCAAAGGATACCTGCCCTACCAATCTAATGTCCCTGCCATCATTCCTGGAAAGACTGAAAATTCCGACCATCTGGAAAGAGAAATATTGTTTAAATTTCTGTTGGAGATGAAGAAAGATTTAAATGATTTGAGGTCACTTACTCTGGATTTGATACATAATAAAGAAAACATTTCGAGCGGAAATTTAGAAACACTGCAAAGGGTCATCCGCGGCAAAAGTGAAGCTGAAGGAGATTACCATAATATGCAGTTTGTCCCCAAGGAGAATTCATCCACACACATCGTCGAAGATTTTGAAGACTATGACGAACCTGAAATTGAAGAGGCGAAAATTCACGAAGAATCTCTATCCCTACAGGACAATGAAATGGAAATGATAAGAAAAGCACTCGAAAAACACAAGGGAAAAAGAAGGTCGGCAGCAGAGGAACTCGGGATTTCTGAAAGAACGCTTTATAGAAAAATCAAACAATACAAGCTAGATTAATCAGGAATTAGTACATGATGAAAAAAAAGCACCTTAAATATATATATAGTATTCTCGTATTTGCAGGGATGCTGTCCACCCATTCCTGTTATACACTTTCGGGCTCTTCGATTGACCCAAACTGGGAGACCATTAGAATTTCGACTTTTCCCAATTACGCAGCTTACCAAAATCCGAATCTGAGTCAGCAGTTTACCGAACAATTACAGGACATTTTCAACAACCGTACAAAACTTTCGTTGACCAACAGTGAAGATGCCGATTTGATGATTGATGGAGAAATCACAGATTACCGACAATCATCGGTAGCGATTCAGGCGAATGAAACCGCCGGAAAAAACCGGCTGACGATGACTGTGCGGGTGCGTTATCAGAACAGCAAGGATGAGTCAAAGAGTTTTGACCGCTCGTTTTCTGCTTATGAAGATTTTGATGCTAACCTGACTTTGATTCAGGCTGAAAGCGGATTATTGGACAATATATTCGAAAATCTCATCAGTCAGATTTTCAATGCAGTGGCGATGGACTGGTGAATTAAACAAAAAAAGGAGCTGAATCGCCAGCTCCTTGGTTTTAAATTTAAGACATAAAAAAGTTATAATTTTATTCTATTGCTCACCCCGATGAGTTCATCCTTATCAGTTGCGCGAGCAGAATCTAATGTCACATCTTTCACCGGATTCAGAACCATCACTTCGTATGATAGTTCTACGGTGTCGCCCGGTTTCAAAGTTTGGATTTTGTGCTTCCAGATGGTTCTCATATCGTTGTTCTCTCCAAAATAATTTTCAAACTGTGAGCCCTTGCCCTGAAAATCCCTTGAATCAAAATTGTCTTCAACCAGAATATCATTCAGAGTAGTTTTGCCCACATTGGTTAGCCTTATTTTAAACACCACCGATCCTTTTTTCATGGCATTTCCAACAATTTCTTTCGTAATGGAAACACCTTTTCCGTTTGTGTTGAACACAAGCACCAAGGGGGTTAGGTATTTATTGTTTAAATTGAGTGCTATCATTGTTTTGTTGCCTTCTTTGTGGGTTTTCACTGACTGATTGGCTCTGATGAACACAAAATTTTCGGGCAGTTCAATAAGAATCTGAGTGTTTTTTACTGGATTTACGGGTACGAGTCCGTTGATGACAGGAGTGATGTCAAATTTGTAACTTTGAGTTTTGCCAAACGAACCACTTACAGAATAGTTCGGTTTCAAATTAAACTCATTGCCTTCAATACCGCTACTTTCTCCATTTCTGAATCCGATGCTGTTTTCGTTGGATTTCTTTCCTCCGATCTTAAGATTTAAATTAATATCTGGAGTTCCGTCGCTTTTGAAAGCAATTTTTCCGCTGACATTTTCAATAGAAATTCCGCCTTGATAGAATGGGATTTCATTTGTTTCCTGTCCTTTAATTTGTCCGAATAAACCGGTTATTGTGCCTGAGATTATCAGTGTTAATGTGATTATAGTTTTCATAATTTTATTTTTATTCGCATACATCATTATAATACTTTTGGTTGCTCCACACGCCGGGGCATTGCTTTCCACCGGGGAAATTGTTTGTATTGTTTTTCAAATACTCATGATTTATATTTTGGGTTCCCCTTGGTCCATTTTCTTCATTCCATCCATAATGAGATTCATGTGAAATCCAATGATTGTCTGAACTGAGCCAACGGGTAATATTTCCGTAGTCCATAATTCTGTATGCACCTTCATACAAAACAACATTGTATTCATGTGTGATTCTGACATTCGGTCTGTTGGGTAAACCATCGGGGTGGAAATCAATTACATTCCAAATTGCCCATGGTGCAAAACCCAAAGCTCTTAGCAATGCTGCTCTAAGAATGGCAAAATCCTCACAATCACCCATGTAATCATCTGATGTCGAGGCGTTGGTCAAATTTCCTGATATAGTCAGAGTCAGGTCTGCAGGTTGTGGAAAATCCCAGCCCGGTGAATAAGTCTCCCAACCATTTTCAGAAAAGACTACCCGGTTAATTGAATCATTTCTCCATTGCATGTGTCTATCGACATAGAAAGCCACGGCAGCTACCATTTCATCGGCTATGTTACTTACTTCAAGAAGGTGTTTCCCTGTATTGTTCGAATATTCCATCAAGGCATCCTGTGCGGTATTTCTGACAATAGATTTGTCCAAACGATAGAGATTGGCTCCGGTTTGTTCGGTAGTGGAGTTTGGATAACCCTCATTGCTGCCGTTCGCATTATTAAAAGAAAACACATTTTTGGGATTGGCTACGAAAACCCATCCGCTTGTTTCTTTGGAAGAACTCCCGGTTTTTGCAATGGCTTTGTAGTTCAATCGTCTGTTTGAATAACTTGGGTAAGGACCGCCCGTATAACTCAGGTGCTCTCCGGGCTGTGTTGCAACCACACTGCCTTCGATTTCAAGCTGCATTTCACTAATATTTCCTTTTACTTTGCCTTTGCCAATGGTAAAGGTAATTTCTTTGTCTGAATCCGGATGAATGGTACTTAGATGGATGCTTGGACCACAACTCCAGATGCACAACAAAATTCCTAAAACAGGAATAAAAAACAAGTTTTTCATAATATAATAGTTTTGAGTTAATCGTTTAGTAAAAGGTGATTTGAAACAACTACAATTCAGTCACTTAAAATTTCGATGCAAACCTACAGTTATTGATTTACAATACATTAAGGAATTAACCCTTATTTCATCAGGGTTTTTTCCTTTAATAAAATTAAACTTTGCTGCTTCGGGTAGATTTCAAAAAAGGATTGCGGGATGAATAGATTCATCAGATGTTTTCAAAAATAAATGACAGCTAAAATGTTAAGAATACAAAGCTGTCATTCTGATTGGTGACTCCGAGAGGATTCGAACCTCCGACCAATAGTTTAGGAAACTACTGCTCTGTCCAACTGAGCTACGGAGCCAAAAAAAGGCTGCCCGTGACAGGGAAGCCTTTTTAATATTTCAAATCAATTATCTGTATAATTGGATGATGAGCTTATTCTACCACAGGTTCTATCGATACAAATGACCTGTTGTTTGCTTTCTTGCGGAACACCACGGTGCCATCAACCAGTGCAAACAATGTATGGTCTTTGCCGATACCTACATTGTCACCGGGGTGATGAACTGTTCCTCTTTGTCTAACCAGAATATTTCCGGCTTTGGCGGCTTGTCCACCGTAAATTTTCACCCCCAGTCTTTTGGAGTGTGATTCTCTACCGTTCTTGGAACTACCGACGCCTTTCTTGTGTGCCATTTTACTTCAGATTTATTTTTTTACTTCAACAAATTTAGCAATGTTCTCTACAATCAGATTGTCCACTTCTTCGTGAGACAACACTCGTTTGTCTTCCTTTTCCTTCAGCTCTGCACCCAAAACTGTCAGCGTTTCGCGGTTGGCTTTGGATTGTGAAAGTCCGTGCTTTTTCAGGTGATAGTTCAGTTCGTGATCTTCACCAAAATTCACGGTTGCGTGATCAGAATTCGGATTGGCTGCTTTTTTCTCTGCAGTTTTCTGAGCTTTGGTCTCCTTGCTCTCTGCTTTCTTTTCGGTCTTCTTGATGTCTGCTTTCGGTTCTGCTGCAACGCTTAGCTCTTCTGCAGGAACATCAGCCAGCTTGGCTGTCTTTGCTTTCGGAGCTTCTTTCTTGGCTGCTTTCTTTGCAGTACCGCTGTCGGCACCGATTGAAACCACTTCGATTTTGGTGAAAAGTTGACGGTGTCCGTTTTTCACCTTATAACCTTTTCTTCTTTTCTTTTTGAAGACGATTACTTTGTCGCCTTTCACATGCTCGACGATTTTTGCCACTACCGACACACCGTCTATAACCGGGGCGCCAACCTGTACTGAGCCGTTGTCGGTCAAAAGAACACGGTCAAAAGACAGTTCGTCTCCTGGTTCTCCGCCCAAGCGGTTCACATACAACTGCTGGTCTTTCTCAACTTTGTATTGAAGCCCTGCTATTTCTACAATTGCATACATTATATAATTCTGTTTAATTTTCGGACGGCAAAGTTAACAATTAATCTTTTATTCACAACAGATTCGCTGAATTATTTGAATCGATTTGTAAATTTTGGGATTAATGCCCTGAAGCAAATCAATTTTTAATTGTATTTCATTGATTTATAATCCTTGATAAACACATTCAATCAAAGCCAAGCAAGAAACAAATGCACCTGCTTCGGACAATATTTTCGACCTATTCGTCTATCGTATTTATGCTACATTTGAGCAGATTACTTCACTATTATTTTTTTAATCAGGCTGCCTTTCTCATTGTTCAGGCGGATGAAATACACCCCCGATGAAAGCGAGTGATTGAGCCGGGTTGTCCCTGAAATGCTCTTAGTTTGAATCAGTTTCCCGGACGAATCGAAAATTTCAACTCTGAATTTTTCATCGGTCTGAATCATGATGAAATCCTTGGCAGGGTTGGGATAAATTACAACTTTCTCCTCAAAAACATCGCCAACACCCATACTCAGGTTTTTACCCTCCTTATAAAAAATTTCTCTCACCAAAAATCCGGAACCTGGATAAAACCTCAAATCTGACCAAGTAACATGTAAATTCCCCAAGGAATCAAAGCCGGCAAACGGAGTATCCAAACTCGGGTCTTCATTGACAAGTGTCAGTGGTTCAGAAAATCCTGTGTCTGGCGAGTACGCCATATAATTGATTTGTTCAGCGGAATAATCAGTGAAAATGATTCCGCAATCTCCTTCCTGATTGCAATCCCAAGCAGTGCTTCTAAACGAGTTGTTAGGAAATTCAAACACATCGTCCTTCAATGCAAATGAATCAGTACCAGGATTGTAAACCGCAATCCTGAATACCAGATGATTGTTTTGAACATAACCGATCAACATATTCATATTTCCGTCATTATAAAGCAGCGGCAGATAGCTGGTGGGGTGAATTCCGCCCAAATCAACTGCTTTGCCTTCACTGAGGGCATGGGTGGTTTCGTCATAGATTCTGTATCTCAATTCGCTTTGCGAGCTGTTGATAAATTCACTGTACAGAATGATAGAGGTTTGATTTCCAAGACTGGAAACCCTTGGTCTGTATGCGGTAAAACCATCAGAAAGTTCAGAGACTGCAATATCAGAAGACCAACTTTCACCGTCAAAATAAGTCATATAAATTTCATCGACATTTGTGTTCTCACGGTTGTCATAACCCCAGATGGCCACGGGCAAATTGTCTTCGGTCGAATACAATGCATTGACATCAAACATATCAATGGTTCCCTCGACATCAGATATTTTAATCCCTTCACTCCAACTCTGTGTGGCTGCGTTATAATATGAATAACCCATGTAATTTCTGAAATTCGAAAAAGCCCAGACAGTGTATATCACATGCAAATCCCCATTGGGAGAAGCGGCAATCACTGGCGCATGATTGTTGCGCCCACCTATTTCGCCACCGGTATCCACAAAAATTGGCTCAGACCATTCTCCCTGTGATTTTTGACGGTACATGATTTTTTGCAAACCATTGGGATGGTTGTCGTTGTAAACGATATTCACCGAATTATCAGCCCCAACTGCCAAACGAGTATCCCAAGAATCCACAGCCTGATGGTTAGAAACATTTTCATCAGGACTGCTCCAGTCCAAATTCAATTCAGCGGGATTCAATGATTGTGTAGCAGTTGTTTGTGGTGCCTGTGATGGAACTCTAAGAAACTGAACCCGTCCATTTTCATCTACCGTATATTCCTGATGAATCTGTGAAAGTGCTTCGACTCCCGAGAAAACGAAAGCCGATAAAATCAAAAAATAAAAGTTTAATTTCATATCATTTTATTGTTAAACTCGACAATATACAAAATTCACCAAACCCACAACATTAAATCGAATTTTTTCAAAAATTCAACTGGTAAACAATCAATAAAAATCAACGAACAAAGCCTATGAACTGACAAATTTCATATAATTATTTATAATCGATATAAATTAAGTGATTTCAGCAATATAAACAAAGGTTCGCCTTTTTGAGCACTGAATAGTTCTTAAATTTACCGCGAATATTACTATAAAAATGGACACATCGTTTGATTATATTCCCATATTGATTCTTTTTGCTCTCGCTGCGGCATTTGTGGTCGGGACAATTATCATCACACATTATTTGGGACCCAAAAGAAAAACAAAGGACAAGCTTGAAAACTTTGAGAGCGGTATCGAACAACATGGAAATGCCAGACAGCCGTTTGCGGTCAAATATTATTTGGTCGCCATACTGTTTGTTCTTTTTGATGTTGAAGTCGTTTTCTTTTATCCCTACGCAGTCAATTTCAAGGAACTCGGCTGGGAAGGCTTCACAGCCATCGGCATTTTTGTCGGTTTGTTCTTGATTATGTATGTGTATGCAAGGAAGAAAGGTGCTTTTGAGTGGGAAAAATAAGAAGTTGTCTTAGATTAATTTATCAAAAAGTCGAAAAATGATTTTCAATAAAAGACCAGTTACACACAACACAAATGTGAAATTAGTGGAAATGCCCGATATGTACCAAGGCGAAGGTTTCGGTGCAATGCAGCTATCAAAAGTAGTGGGACTGGCAAGAAAAAACTCCATCTGGCCATTGCCGTTTGCTACCTCCTGCTGCGGAATCGAGTTCATGGCCACCATGGCTGCACATTACGATTTGGCAAGATTTGGCAGTGAACGCTTGGCATTTACACCCAGACAATGTGATTTACTGATGGTCATGGGCACCATTGCCAAAAAGATGGGACCAGTCGTCAAACAAGTATATCTTCAAATGGCTGAACCCAGATGGGTGATGGCGGTTGGTGCATGCGCAAGTAGCGGCGGTATATTTGACACTTATTCAGTTCTGCAGGGAATCGACCAGATAGTCCCGGTGGATGTTTATGTGCCTGGTTGCGCCCCGCGCCCCGAAGCCATACTCGACGGGATACTAAAAGTACAGGAACTGGTAGGCAACGAAGACATCAGAAGACGGAATCAGCCCGAATATCAGGAATTGTTAAAAAGTTACGGAATCTTATAAACCGGGATTATGATGGATGACAAATTTATATTCGAAAAAATACATCAAAAATTCGGTGAGCAAATCATTGGGTTCGAAGAGAATTACGACATCATGGCGGTCTATGCCGACAAGGAAATCAATCTGAAGCTACTTCAGTACCTGTATGATGACCCAGAACTCGGTTTCAAATTCCTAACCGACCTGACCGCAATTCATTATCCCGACAACAAGGGCGAAGAACTTGTGGTTACCTATCTGGTTTACAATATGCTCAAAAAGAAGCACCTGCGGCTGAAATTCAAACTGGACATTCAAAAACCGGACATCTACACCGCAACTTCTTTGCATGCAGGTGCCAACTGGCTTGAACGAGAATGCTACGATTTCTTTGGGGTAAATTTTGTCGGCCATCCGAATCTGATTCGAATCATGAATGTGGAAGAAATGGATTATTTTCCGTTGAGAAAAGAATATCCTTTGGAAGACCAAACCCGAAAAGACAAAGACGACGATATGTTTGGACGGGGAGATTCACATTTTAATTTGGGGAAACTAAATATCTAATTTCATTTTGAAATGGGAAAAATTAAAGACAAAAAGAAAATTAAAAATATAGAGCTGCCTGAGGAATCATTGGGACAGCAAACCAGGACGCTCAACCTCGGCCCTACCCACCCTGCCACGCACGGTGTGTTTCAGAACATACTCGAAATGGACGGCGAAAGAGTACTCAGCGCAGAAGCCACCGTTGGTTATATCCACAGAGCTTTTGAAAAAATTGCGGAACAAAGAGCTTTCTATCAAGTCACACCACTTACAGACCGCCTCAACTACTGTTCTGCCCCCATCAACAATCTGGGATGGCACTTGACGGTGGAAAAGCTACTCGGCATAGAAACTCCGAAAAGAGTGGACTATATGCGCGTCATCATCATGGAGTTGGCCAGAATCTCAGACCACCTGATTTGTAATTCTGTCATCGGTGTGGACGCAGGTGCTTTTACTGGGTTTCTTTATGTAATGGAATACAGGGAACTTATTTATGAAATTTACGAAGAAATATCGGGCGGTAGACTGACGACCAACATTGGTAGAATTGGTGGTTTTGAAAGAGATTTTAATCAGAAAGCTTGGGAAAAAATCGACAAATTCCTAGAAGAATATCCCGTGATTCTGAAAGAATTCGAAAGTCTGTTCGACAGAAACAGAATCTTTATCGACAGAACCCAGAATGTTGGCGGAATCAGCCTTGAGAGAGCATTGAGCTATGGATTTACAGGGCCTAACTTGAGAGCGGCAGGACTGGATTACGACATCAGAACGGCAAAACCTTATTCTCGTTATCAAGAATTTGATTTCAAAATTCCAGTCGGCACAACCGGCGATATTTATGACCGTTACATGGTTAGGAATCAGGAGATGTGGCAATCACTCTCACTGATTCGACAAGCCGTCCAAAAAATAAATGACCTCAAAGGAGAAGAAGCTATTCCGCATCATGCAGATGTGCCGGATTATTATCTGCCTTTGAAAGAAAAAGTTTACACCAAGATGGAGGAAATGATTTATCACTTCAAAATTATCTATGGTGAAATCGATCCGCCGGTAGGAGAAGTATATCATGCAGTAGAAGGCGCAAACGGAGAACTCGGATATTATCTGGTGAGCGATGGCGGCAGAGCTGCCTACAGACTTCACTTCAGAAGACCTTGCTTTATTTATTACCAGGCCTACCCCGAAATCATCAAAGGCTCCCTGCTAAGTGATGCCATACTTACGATGAGCAGCATGAACATGATAGCCGGAGAAATGGACGCCTGACAATTGAAAAAACGGATTAAAATGAAAATTTGAATCGATTATATAAAATCAAAAAAAATGGCTGAAGTTAAATTTTCAGAAGAAGCATACAAAAAAATTGAGGAACTCATCACTCGTTATCCGGAAGGAAAACAAAAGAGTGTACTGATTCCTGCATTGCATATTGCACAAGCCGAATCAAACGGTTGGTTGGATGTACCCGTCATGGACCATCTTGCTGAAACCCTGAACCTCGAACCGGTAGAAGTCTATGAAGTGGCTACTTTTTATACCATGTTCAATCTGAAACCCGTCGGTAAACATGTATTGGAAGTTTGTCAAACCGGCCCGTGTATGGTTTGCGGTTCCGACAAAATCATTGACCATATCAAAGAAAAATTAAACATAGATGTGGGTGAAACAACAAAAGATGGACTGTTTACGCTGAAGCCCTCCGAATGTTTGGGAGCCTGCGGTTATGCACCGATGATGATGCTCGGTAAGAATTACAAAGAATTTCTTACCATTGAAAAAGTGGATGAATTGATTGAGGAATTAAGAAAGCAAGACCAATGATAAAACTATATTTCATATTTTTTATTTCAATTTCTCTGACATGCAGTTGTCAAATAAGTTCGAATTCCGCAACGGTCGAAACAAATTTTCACAATGCTGATTTCAAAATTTTTTATACAGAAAACACACCTTCTGAGTACACAAAACCGTTTGAAGACCCATGGGACAATTCAACCTTAAATGTTGATACCGTAAATGTAATTTGTGATCATAATGATTTAAAAAACATTCATGTAAAATATAATGACCTGGGTCAAACCGCACTTGTTCTGGAATTAAATGAAGCAGGAACCACAAAACTAAGCGAAGCCACAAAGAAAAGCATTGGAAAGAAATTAGCAATTATCAGTAAAGAAAGAATAATTATTGCCCCATATGTAAAAGAAGAAATTCCGGAAGGTCTTATTCAAGTTTCTGGTCATTATACTTTTGAGGAATTAGAGAAATTGAAAGGAGAGATTATAAATAATAATCAAACAGCTAAATAATGGGAGAGACATTGTTATTACTGAAACACAGAGATGTACCCGGCATTCGTCATTATGATGTCTATAAGGAACACAATGGGTATGAGGCAGCTGAGAAAGCACTGAACATGAGTCCTGAACAGATTCTTGAAGAAGTCAAAACCTCGGGACTGAGAGGTCGTGGTGGCGCAGGTTTCCCAACTGGATTGAAATGGAGCTTCCTCGCAAAACCTGAAGGCGTTCCCAGACACTTGGTCGTCAATGCCGACGAATCAGAACCCGGCACTTTCAAAGACCGCTATCTGATGGAGTTTATTCCCCACAGACTGATTGAAGGAATCATTATCTCATCCTACTGTCTGGGAAGCAATGTCTCCTACATATATATAAGAGGAGAATACGGATGGATCATCGACATACTGGAAGAAGCCATCAATGAAGCCAAAACCAACGGTTGGTTGGGAAAAGACATCAAAGGCAGCGGCTTTGACTTAGAAATTTATGTACATCCTGGAGCAGGAGCCTATATCTGTGGAGAAGAAACCGCCTTGCTCGAAAGCATCGAAGGCAAAAGAGGAAATCCAAGAATCAAACCACCTTTTCCGGCTGTAAAAGGCCTCTGGCAAAGACCTACCGTGGTCAATAATGTGGAATCCATCGCTGCAGTCGGACCTATCATCACAATGGGCGGCGAAGCATATGCAAAAATCGGCGTGGGCCGTTCTACCGGGACCAAACTGATTTCAGCCTGTGGAAACATCAACAAGCCCGGTGTATATGAAATCGACATGACGCAGACAGTGGAAGAATTCATTTATTCTGATGAATTCTGTGGCGGAATTGCCAACGGCAAAAGACTGAAAGCCTGTATCCCTGGTGGAAGTTCAGTCCCCATGTTACCCGCCAATCTGCTACTGAAAACAGCCAAAGGCGAACCCCGTTACATGAATTACGAAAGCCTTGCAGAAGGAGGATTTGAAACCGGCAGCATGATGGGCTCCGGTGGATTCATCGTGCTGGACGAAGATCAAGACATTGTATATCACACTTATACCATTTCCAGATTCTACCGACACGAAAGTTGTGGACAGTGTTCTCCCTGTCGCGAAGGTACCCACTGGTTGGAAAAAATTCTGAAGCGAATGTCTGAAGGACACGGCAAAATGTCCGACATTGATTTGCTTTGGAGAGTGCAAGGCAATATTGAAGGCAACACGATTTGTCCTCTGGGTGATGCTGCGGCTTGGCCTGTGGCATCGGTCATCAGACATTTTCGTGATGAATTTGAATGGCGTGTTCTCAATGGCGAAGACGCACTGAATAAAAAATTCGGACTCGCACACTATGCCGATCCGATTGAAGCAAACAAAGAAGCTGAATAAACATGGCCGAAGAGAAAGAAATAAAAATGTGCAAAGTAACCGTTGACGGTGAAACCATAGAAGTACCCGAAGGCACAACCATACTACAGGCTGCTCGAAAAATCGGGAAGCATGTCGCACCACCTACAATGTGTTACTATGAACCACTCGAAGATACCGGCGGATACTGCCGAACCTGTCTGGTGGAAGTTACCCAAGGAAGTGAAAAAGACCCCAGACCAATGCCCAAATTGATGGCCTCCTGCAAAACGGCGGTTATGGATGGAATGGTCGTCGGAAATACAACTTCACAAAGAGTGCTTGAGGCACGAGAAGGTGTAGTCGAATTTCTATTGATCAATCACCCGTTAGACTGTCCGGTCTGCGACCAAGCAGGAGAATGCAAATTGCAGGATTTGAGTTACGAACACGGACAAGATGAATCCAGACTCGATTTCAGAAAAAGAACTTTTGAAAGAATCGATATAGGCGATAAAATTCAACTGCACATGAATCGATGTATCATGTGTTACCGTTGTGTGAAACTCGCCGAACAACTAACTGAACCAAGAGTCCACGGAGTGATGTACAGAGGAGACAAATCTGAGATTACTACCTACATAGAAAAAGCACTCGACAATGAATTCATTGGCAATGTCATAGATGTATGCCCAGTGGGAGCACTGACAGATAAAACTTTCAGATTCAAAAACCGTGTTTGGTTCCTGAAACCCGTGGATGCGCACAGAGATTGCCCCACCTGTTCAGGCAAAGTCAGACTCTGGTACAGAGGAGAAGAAGTTTTCAGGGTGACCACACGCAGAAATGAATGGTGGGAAGCAGAAGACTGGATTTGCAACACCTGTCGCTTCGACAAAAAAGAAACCAAAGACTGGGTGATCGAAGGCCCTTCAAGGGTCTATCAAGGTTCCGTTATCAGCAACAACCATGCTTCTGGAAACCAAAGAACCCAAAAGCCGAAAAATGTACTGCCCGAAGTAATGAAGTGGGAACCCAAGTTCACCTTTGACATTCATGATGAAAGTGAAGTAAACCGACCCGACAAAGACATCAGTCAGAAATACGGCCCGGCCACTTCCAAAGATTATTTGGACGAGAATCCGAAAAAACAGAAAAAAGGAAAATTAATCGATATCAGGGGCAAAGATCCCAAAAAAAGAACACCATAAAAGATGAACCCGGATATATACAGTGAAATAGCAGAAAAAGCAACGCTCAGTGGTATTTTGATTGGGCTGTCACTTGTTGTCGCCATGTATTCAACCTGGGCAGAACGAAAAGTCGCAGCCTATATTCAGGACAGAAAAGGGCCGGATAGGGCCGGATGGGGCGGTTTGCTTCAACCGCTGGCAGACGGCGGAAAACTCTTTTTCAAAGAAGAAATTACACCGGCACATGCCGAAAAATTTCTGTTCATCCTCGGCCCCACCATTGCAATGACACTTGCGCTGATGACCGGTGCAGTCATTCCATGGAGTACCGAATTTAGCTGGGGCAATTCAGTTATCAATCCCTTGATAGCCGATATCAATATCGGTTATCTCTATGTACTGGGTGTACTCAGCTTGGGTGTCTATGGTATGTTACTCGGTTCTTGGGCTTCAAACAACAAATGGTCGCTGATGGGAGGAATCCGTGCAGCCTCACAAATCATTTCATACGAAATCCCGTTGGGCATTACGCTGATTGCAGTGTTTATGATCAGCGGATCGCTCAAACTGGATGTGATTGTTGCCGGACAAATGGACGGATACTGGAACATCGTACTACAGCCGATTGGCTTTGTCATCTTTCTGGTATGCTGTTTTGCAGAAACCAACCGAACACCCTTTGACCTGCCCGAGGCAGAAAACGAACTGATCGGTGGATACCACTCAGAGTACTCATCCATGAAACTCGGATTTTTCCTATTCGCTGAATATGTGAATATTTTCATCACATCGGTATTGCTGGCCACCCTGTTTTTTGGCGGCTACGACATCCCCTTTGTGAACGATGCAAAACTGACAGAAAACCTGGGAATGAACACCATGGCTGTACTGCATTTTCTGGTGCTTTTCATCAAAACCTGCTTCTTTATATTTTTATTTATGTGGGTACGATGGACCATACCGAGGTTCCGATACGATCAGTTAATGGATTTGGGCTGGAAAAGATTATTACCCCTGGCGCTATTTAATTTGTTGATTACAGGATTTGTAATACTTTATTTTTTTAATTAAGACAAAATGGAATTTCTAACAGATAAAGCACAACCGGTCAACAGAAAGCCAATGACTTTCTGGGAAAGAATATATTTGATCAATATATTCATCGGTATGTGGATTACACTGAAACACTTCTTCAAAAAGAAAGTGACCGTCCGTTATCCAGAAGTGGAGAGACAGTTCAGTGAAAATTACCGCGGAATGCACATTCTCAATCGCGACGAAGAAGGCAGAGAAAACTGTACCGCCTGCGGATTGTGCGCATTGGCTTGCCCTGCAGAGGCCATCACCATGGAAGCTGCAGAAAGATTGCCCGGTGAAGAACATTTGTACCGGGAAGAAAAATATGCAGCCAGGTATGAAATCAATATGTTGAGATGTATCTTCTGCGGATTGTGTGAAGAAGCTTGCCCAAAGGATGCGGTTTATCTCAGCCAGTCCGTTGTACCGGCAAGTTACAAAAGAAAAAATTTCATCTATACCAAAGAAGATTTATTAATCCCATTTCCTAAAAAAGAAACCAAAGAATGAGTACACCCGAAATTTTGTTTTTCATAATGGCAGGACTGACGGTTTTGAGCGGATTGCTGACAGTAGCATCAAAAAACCCGATTCATTCCATATTGTATTTAATCATTACATTTTTCAGCATTAGCGGACATTATGTACTGATGAACGCACAGTTTCTGGCCGTTATAAACATCATCGTTTATGCAGGCGCCATCATGGTTTTATTTCTGTTTGTGGTCATGATTATGAACCTTAACAAAGAGGACAGGAATTTCAGTAAACCCTTTGTGATTACCGCGGCATCCATCGTTTCGGCTGTATTTCTACTGCTGACTGTAAGAATCATGATGCAGTCGGACATCGGCCAAAATCAGTTGCTGCTGGCTGAGGGTGAAATAGGATTGACAGAAAATCTGGGTTCGGTGCTTTATTCAGACTATGTCATTCCCTTTGAACTTGCGAGTATTTTATTCATGAGTGCAATGATTGGCGCAGTGATGCTGTCCAGAAAAACCAAAAAGGAAAAAAGAGAAAGTGCAAGATGATTTGAATGAATTATAATTTGAAAATATAAGAATGATACCGATTAGTTACTATTTATTTCTGTCACTCATACTGTTTTCCATCGGGATGGCAGGAGTGATTATCCGCAGAAATATCGTCATCATGCTGATGTGTGTTGAATTGATGCTCAATTCAGTCAATCTGTTATTGGTGGCATTCTCAAAAATGCACCAGGCAAAAAGCCCGGGTACAGACGCCGGAATCGAAGGACAGATTCTCGTCATCTTCATCATGGTAGTGGCTGCAGCAGAAGTGGCCGTGGGACTGTCGGTGATGATATTGTTCTACAGAAAAGTATATAAAACAGATGTTCAATTCTTAGACCGTTTAAAGCATTGATTTATGGAGAATTATATTTGGCTCATACCTTTTTTACCCTTCCTGGGATTCATCATTAACGGATTAGGCAGAAATAAGCTCCCAAAAAGCATTTTGTCAATTATAGGCCCAGGTGTGGTGTTTGCCAGCTTCATACTTTCGGTGCTTGTATTTGTGGCTGTGCCTTCAGGGCCGGGCGCAGAACCCCGGATTTTCCATTTCTTTGACTTCATTGCTCTCGAAATTATAAGAATTCCATTTGCCTTTCAGATAGATGCACTGACCAGTTTGTTCATGCTGATCATCACAGGTGTTGGTTTTCTAATTCATGTGTACGCTGTAGGTTATATGTACGAAGACAAAGGCTTTGGCAAATTCTTCTCCTTCTTTAATTTATTTATTTTCAGCATGTTGATTCTTGTAATGGGAAGCAATTTCATGATGATGTACATCGGCTGGGAAGGGGTTGGTGTCTGTTCCTACCTGCTCATCGGTTTCTGGTATCAGAACAAGGATTATACAGCCGCTGCGAGAAAAGCATTCATTATGAACCGGATTGGAGACATTGGGTTTCTGATTGCCATGTTCTGGATATTCAAAGAATTTGGTTCACTGGAATACACTGTCGTTTTCAGTCAACTTTCCACATCGGGGATTACAGAAGGTGCACTTTTGGGAATCACGCTTTTGCTGTTCCTTGCTGCCACCGGTAAATCGGCTCAAATCCCATTGTTTACATGGCTGCCCGATGCAATGGCAGGCCCAACACCGGTTTCTGCACTGATTCACGCAGCTACCATGGTAACGGCCGGTATCTTCATGCTGACCCGTTGCAACGAACTGTTTGATATGGTGCCGATGACACAGGGAATTGTCGCTTGGATAGGTATCATCACCGCACTGATTACTGCAACAATTGCCATGCGACAAAACGACATCAAAAAGGTGCTCGCCTACTCCACCGTTTCGCAACTCGGACTGATGTTCGCCGCATTGGGAATGGGTGCCTATGTGGCTGCTGTCTTCCATGTACTCACACACGCATTCTTCAAAGCATTACTATTCATGGGTTCAGGCTCTGTGATTCACGCCATGGGCGGAGAACAGGACATGACCAAAATGGGAGGCTTGAGAAAACTGATGCCCAAAACAAATATCACCATGCTGATTGCCTGTTTGGCGATTGCGGGAATTCCTCCACTCAGCGGTTTCTTCTCCAAAGACGAAATGCTGCTCAGCATGTTCCTTGGAAACAAAGCGGTATGGGTACTCGGCTTTGTGGTCTCTGTACTGACCGCATTTTATATGTTCAGATGGTATTTTATGACTTTCTACGGAGAATTGAGAAACAAGGAAGTAAAACCGCACGAGAGTCCTTCCAATATGACAATTCCAATGATGATATTGGCTGTTTTGTCAATCATCGGTGGGTTTGTCGGAATACCGACAGTCTTTGCCGAAAACGGACACAAACTGAACCATTTCCTGTCAGGTGTTACCGGCGTGCACGAAGGCGGACATGAGATTACAGCTTTAACGGAAATTTTGCTGATGGCTGCGCTACTCCTGTTCGTACTGGCCGCAATTGCAGTTACTTATAAAAAATACAACGGCAAAACAGATAGCCACTCAAGTGGGCTGATGAAGCTGTTTGAAGACAAATGGTATGTTGACGAAATCTATCAGTCAATAGTCATTGGTCCTGTGGAAAATCTGGGGACAGCCTTGAAAAAATATATTGAGAAAGCCGTAATTTCCAAAACCGTGTTCAGCGTTGGCGGGATTTCTGTGCTGATCTCAAAACAAACGAAATTGATTCAAACCGGAAATATCGGCACCTACATATTGCTGATGCTGCTGGGAATCGTGATTGGAATAGGGTTTTTCTTTTTTGGAATTTTATAAAAAGCGAAAAGAATGTTTTTAGTATTACTGATTTTATTGCCATTGGTATTCGGGGTCGGCCTGAGCCTTTACCCAAACAAAAAGTCATTGGGTTTCATAGGAACGGCCATTAGCGTCTATCTCTTTATTTTTACTTTGCTGTCTGTATTCAACGGCAATGGATTCATCCAGAAAGAACTCATAGAACCTTGGTTCAAAATGGGAAGCGTACAATCCTATTTTGCACTGAGTCTTGAAGGATTGGGCGGACTCATGGTGCTGCTGAATACTTTTGTTTATTCACTTCTGTTTCTCTATTTCGCTTCCATTAAAAAGAATTACAAAAACAATTTTTATGGATTGTTGCTGATTGTGTTTGCCGGGTTGAACGGTGTTTTTCTGGCACAGGATCTTTTGCTGTTCTATTTCTTTTGGGAAATCGTATTGATACCTATGTATTTTCTGATTGGACTTTGGGGAGGCAAAAATAAAATCAGGGCCAATACCACATTCTTTATTTACACCATTTTCGGCTCTTTCCTGATGCTGGCCGGAATCATTTATATCGGTTTCCAGCTAAAACCCGAAAGCTTGTTACTCAATGATGTGAAAGCAATGACCACCGGTTTCAAAAATTTAGAATTACTCCCCGTACTCTTTCTGATTGCGTTTGCCATCAAGATTCCACTCTTTCCACTACACTCATGGCAACCTGCTGTTTATAAAGCATCGGACACTTTCGTAACAGTCATACTGAGTGCCCTGATGGCCAAAATGGGCTTGTTTGCGGTAGTGAACTGGTTCATTGGCATGTTCCCAATCAAATCAATCTCCATCGACAATCTATTGTATGTGGTTGGTTTCGGATTGGTCTATGCTTCGCTGATTGCTTTGCGTGCAAATCATCTGAAAAAGATAATTGCCTTCAGCTCCATCGCTCATCTTGCTTTGATATTCATGGCACTTTTCACCTACTCAGAAATAGGAATCAAAGGAGCTTATTTCCAGATGTTCAGCCATGGAATCGTGGTATTGGGGATGTGGTTAAGCTATGACTATATGAATCGAAAATACGGGGTCACAAACATCAAATCGGTCAGAGGTTTGGCAAAAATTGACCCAGCGATTGCAGTATTCTGGACCATTTTCTGTTTGTCTAATCTATCGCTTCCGCTGACTTCCAATTTCATTGGCGAATTCTCGATGCTCAATGCCTTGTTCTTCTACAATCCAGTGCTCTGCGTAATGGGCTGTATAGGTGCGATTCTTTCTGCCGCATACACCTGGAGAATGAACAATGCAATTTTGCTTGGTGCACCTAAAAACTTAAAAGACAAACCAAAGAAAATGCCTGCAGTACTCTATCTGGTATTCGGCATACTGTCATTTGTAGTTATATTGCTGGGTATCTATCCGTCCATCATATTTAATTTAATCCAAAACTAAACAGAAGCATCCACTATGAATATTATATTGACATCAGCTTTATCCGGTATCATCTTTATGTTCAGCGGATTTGTTTCTAAGAAGAAACGACACCAAAGTTTGCTGGCTGCCGTGCTTATGATTGTAATAATGATTTCAGCTGCCTGTCAACTGAAAGGACACGAAATCATGGCCGGGAAATATGCCAATATGATTGTTACCGACCAATACAGAATTTATTTTTTCATTGCACTCTGTGCAATTGGGCTTTATTATATATTGGTCAACCGAAAAACAATCAGTCAGCCGGGCAAATTGGTTTCGGATTACTATGCATTGATTTTTATTTCACTGACCGGTATTGCCGCACTGGCAACATTCAACAATCTTCTTTTGTTGTTCATGGGCATCGAAATATTGTCTATACCGGTATATGCACTGGCAGGTGCTGCCAAACAAAAAATGAAAAGCACCGAAGCAGCCGTCAAATATTTTCTGATGGGTGCATTCTCCACCGGTATCATGCTGATGGGTATCGCACTGATTTATGGTGCCACCGGTTCATTTATGATGAATCAAATCACTGCCTATTCTTTTGATATGCAGACGATATATTATCTCGGTTGGGTGCTACTGATTCTATCGCTCTGTTTCAAAGTTTCAGTTGCCCCCATGCACTACTGGGCACCCGATGTTTACGATGGCTCACCTACTGTGTTTTCTTCCTACATGGTGACCATTGTGAAAGGCGGTGGATTTCTGGCATTCATTACTGTGATGATGTCCTTCAAAATCACCACCGAAATTATAGCCAAGAACCATCAGTACATGCTGAGTTTCATCATTTTGCTCACCCTGATTCTTGGTAATTTTTCTGCCATCAAACAAAAAAGTGTCAAAAGAATGCTTGCCTATTCCTCTGTGGTTCAAGCAGGTTATATGATGTTCGCACTGTTTGTGATAGATCAAGCTTCAAAAGATGCACTCTTATTTTATACCGTCAGCTACGGGCTTTCGAGTGTGGTTTTGTTCTACTCATTGGCCATGGTAGAAAATGTCAATCACAAAGGCTATTTCGGATTGGCCAAACGCTCACCGCTGCTGGCTTTGTCTTGTGCGGTCGCACTTTTCTCATTGGCAGGGATTCCTTTTACATCAGGATTTTTGGCCAAGTTCTTCGTATTGAGTGCAGCCATGCATGTTCCCGGTAATTTGTTTTTGATTATTATTGCCTTGGTGCTTGCTGTGGTCAGCGTATATTATTATTTTAAAGTGATTGTGGTGATGTATTTTAGAAATCCCAAAATCAAAAAAGAAATCAAATTATCGCCTACTTCACAATTTTTGTTGATACTCGGAACCGCTTTGAACTTTGCGCTGGGTACTTATCCTGATTTACTTTGGAAGTTCCTGGAACTGTTCAGTTAATTCGTTTTGGTTTGAATATTCAGCCAACCGGCAAATAAATCTTCTGAATCAGTTCATCGTATTCTTTCTGGGGGTCGCTGTTTGCAGTAATTCCGCCACCGCTTTTGAAGTAGAGTTGTTCCCCTTGTTTTTCAATAAAACGAATGGCCACCGCCGAATCCAAATTTTCACCGTCAAACCATCCAAAAATTCCGGTATAATATCCGCGCGGCACATCTTCAACCGATTGGATAATTTCAACCGTTTTCTTTTTGGGCGCACCGCTGACAGAGCCTGCCGGAAGGATTTTCAATAAATTTTCTCCAAAATGATTTTCCCAGCCTTCTTTCAGATTTCCGCTGACCGCTGAACTCGTCTGCAGGATTTCACCTTTGTGGGTTTTGATTTTTTCAATGTAACGAAAACGATTCACCCTGACTTTCTCCGCAATCATCGATAAATCATTGCGCATCAAATCCACGATGGTATGATGTTCCCAGGCTTCTTTTTCATTTTCAAGCAGGATTTTTTCAGCCTCCGGAATTTCGGCATCAATCGTGCCTTTCATTGGAAAAGTCGAAATTTGATTTCCCTTGATTTGAACAAAACTTTCGGGCGAAAAAACCACAAAATTGTCTTTCAAACAAAGTTTATAAGGCGCATTGCTCGCATAAAATATTTCCTTCAGACTAAGATTGCAGTCGATTGGCGTCGGAAAAGTCAGATTCAGCAAAAATGAATTTCCGTTGTTCAGTTCTTCGATGACCGTATTTATTTTTTTGAAATAATTCTTTTTGTCAATCGCGGTATAAGTCAGTTCCGGTTTTGGAATCTGAATTTGCTCATTTGCATTTGTTTTTCCTTTGAAGTTGTACAAAATTCCGTTCTTTTCGGCTTCCTCCAATTTACAAACCATGGGTCGTTTCAATTCAAAATCAATCAGAAAGAAATACGGAATTTTTTGAACCGTATATTCTGAAATCTGTTTTGAAAATTGTGAAATGTCCATCATCTTAATATTGTAAAATGGGTTAAAATTTCTTTTCCGAAAGCAGTGAGAAATGACTCGGGATGAAACTGAATGCCAAAGATTGGAACTGTTTGATGTTGAACTGCCATGATGTATTTTCCAGACTTGGCTGTAATTTCAAGTTCATCCGGAAATTTATCCGACGAAACCGTCCAGGAATGATACAAACCGACTTCTATTTTTTGAGGTAGTCCATAGAAAATCGGTGAATTTTTTATGATTTCAACAGACCGTTTTTGTCCGTGCACCACATTTTTCAATCGATACAAACTTCCGCCAAAATGGGTGCAAATCGCCTGATGTCCCAGACAAATTCCCAACAATGGTTTTCGGTTCTCGACACTGTGTTCAATCACCTGATTCAAAAGCGGAAAATCTTCGGGTTTCATTGGACCTGGTGAAATTACGAAATGTGAAAATTCATCCAAATCGCTGATTTTCAATTCATCATAATTGATTACCCGATAAACACAATCGCCAATTTCACGCAAAATATTGACGATGTTGTATGTAAATGAATCGTTGTTGTCGATTAATAACAGCTGCATAAACTGAATTTCATTAGCGCAAAAATCGGGAATTTTTTTAAGAAGTCAGTACAAATAAATCAGGGCTTCACGAATAGTAAAGCCCTGATTTTTATACATTTTTAACAGTACTTTAAATATGAATCGAATGCCCGTAAGCATCTTCCACCGCTTCCATAATCGCTTCGGACATGGTCGGATGCGGATGAACAGATTTCATGATTTCATTGGCGGTGGTTTCTAATTTTCTGGCGACCACCACTTCTGCAATCATCTCGGTTACGCCTTCGCCAATCATGTGACAACCCAACCATTCACCATATTTGGCATCAAAAATCACCTTGATAAAACCATCCGGCGCACCGTTGGCCACCGCTCGGCCATTGGCCGAAAACGGAAATTTACCCACCTTGATGTCATAGCCGGCTTCTTTGGCTTTTGCTTCGGTCAGACCGACAGATGCAATCTCGGGAGAACAGTAAGTACAACCGGGGACATTGCCGAAATCAATCGGTTCTACATGCATTCCCGCAATTTTTTCAACACACAAAATCGCTTGTGCTGACGCAAGATGCGCCAAATCCTGTCCGTGCACCACATCACCAATGGCGTAATAACCGGCCACATTGGTTTGACAAAAGTCGTTGACCGAAATTTTTCCTCTTTCGGTTGCAATCCCAACTTCCTCCAAACCGATGTTCTCGGTATTGGGTGTTACTCCGACCGCCGAAAGTAAAATGTCGGCTTCTAATATTTCTTCTCCTTTGGAAGTCTTCACCTTGGCTTTCACGCCACTTCCTGAAGTATCGACCGAAGTCACTTCTGAGCTGGTCATGATTTTGATGCCGCTCTTTTTGAGTGATCTTTCGAGTTGTTTTGAAATGTCTTCATCTTCCACAGGAACGATTCTCGGCATGAATTCAACGATGGTCACTTCGGTACCGATGGTATGATAGAAACTTGCGAATTCTACACCGATGGCTCCACTGCCCACTACAATCATCTTTTTGGGCTGCTCTGGCAATACCAAAGCTTCCCGATAACCGATGATTTTCTTGCCGTCCTGCGGCATGGAAGGCAGCACTCTGGAGCGACCGCCCGTGGCAATGATGATGTGATCGGCAGAAATCTCACTCGAACTTCCGCTCGCTGCTTTGACCGCTATTTTTTTGCCGGGCAGCACTTTGGCTTCGCCTTGGATAACTTCAATTTTATTTTTTTTCATCAGAAACTGCACGCCCTTGCTCATTTTGTCGGCTACACCGCGGCTTCTTTTGACGATGTTGCCAAATTCAAAACCGATTTTTTCGGGTTTGTTGAAACCAAAATCTTCTGCATGATTCAGATATTCAAATACATGTGCACTTTTCAGCAAAGCCTTGGTCGGGATGCAACCCCAATTCAGGCAGATTCCGCCCAATTCGGCTTTTTCTATGATTGCCACTTTCTTACCCAATTGTGCTGCGCGAATCGCCGCAACATATCCGCCGGGTCCGCTTCCGATAACTGCTATTTCAAATTTCATTTCGTATTGATTTTGAACGGATGTGCTCATCCGAAAATTCGACTGCTAAATTAAGAATTCTTATATGAATTTTATCCATCCCTCCAAAGTTATTCGATTGTAATCTCATCTATGAAGATATAGGCCGGCTCTCCGGCACTGACATGGCTTGCCGGAAGTTTTCCGTAATTTTCTGCGATGACTTTCACAAATTTGATGTTGGTGAAATCCGACTGCAGTTGGACATTCTTGATTTGAACCTTCTCGTCCATCGCATCGACATTCAGATTGGCTGTACCGAATAGTTTGTATTCTTTTCCGTCTCTCGAAACAAAAACTTCTAATTTCTTGGGAAAGAAAATCCAAGGTCTGACATCCTGCAAAAATCCAACGGTAACCGAAGAAACTTTTGTGGGTTCTTTCAAATCGATAATCGCTTCAAAATCGGTTCCTTGATAGCCTTGCCAATCGCCTTTTCGCCAGTTTTCGGTTCCTTTGATGCCGTCTAATAAAGCTTCCGGACCGCCGGCAGTATAAAGCGGATGAACTTTTGAATTGATTTGGATGGAATAATCATTGGGTCGTTTGTAGAATTGAGCTGAAACATTTTGACTTAATTTTCCGTTTCTTTCCGAATAAGCGACAATTTCCTTGGAATGAAGCACCCGAATCGGTTGGGTGTAAAGCGTGGGGCGAATGTCAACCGCATTCCCGATTTTATTGAAAAAATAAATCTTGTCCTCCGGATTCAATGATTTGATTCCAACTATCATTTCATCATCAAACGAACGACTTGTGTATTCAAAATAGGGAACGGGAATGATTTCTTCGTATTTTTTTGGGGTTAATGATTTTGTGTTTTCAAAACCGAATTTCTGAAGCGTATTTTTATCTGTTTTTTTTGAAATGATTCGAGAAGTACCGTCTTCATAATTAATTTTAATTTCATCAAAAAACGGTTCTGTTGTTTGCCATTCAGCTTCTCCTGGCGTAACCGAATAAATTCCCATCGCACTCAAAACATACCAAGCACTCATTTGTCCGCAGTCTTCATTTCCAATCAAACCATCGGGTGAATTTTTGTAAAAATTATCCAGAATAAAATGTACTTTTTCTTTTGTTTTTTCGGGCTTTCCGACATAATTGTACAAATAAGCCACATGATGGCTGGGTTCGTTTCCGTGTGCATATTGACCGATCAGTCCGGTGATGTCCACTTGGTGTCTGCCGGTGGTTTCGGACGGCAGGGCAAACATTTCGTCCAATTTTTTTTCAAAATTCTCCTTTCCGCCGTGAAATTCAATCAAACCATAAATGTCCTGCGGCACAAAAAACGAATACTGCCAACTGTTTCCTTCGGTAAAATGATTGTTGACTTCCCGGCCGTCAAAGGGCGTCAGCCAAGCACCGTTTTTCTTGGGTCGCATCAGATGGGTTTCTGAATCAAACAAATTTTTCCAGTTTTGAGCGCGTTGCATGAAATATTGATAATCTTCGTTTTTGCCCAATATCAAAGCCATTTGTGCAATGCACCAGTCGTCATATGCATATTCCAAGGTCTTGGAAACGCTTTCGTGTTCGTCGTCAATGGAAATAAAACCGTTCTTTTTGTATGCTTCCAAACCGAAATGGTCTTGCATGGCAGAATGTTTGGCGGCTTCAAACGCTTTTTCATAATCAAAACCTTGAATTCCTTTGACCATCGCATCTGCCATGACCGAAACCGAATGATATCCAATCATGCAAAATGTTTCATTTGAAGACAATTCCCAAACAGGCAGTAAACCTCCCTCCTGATATTGAACGATGAAGGTATTGATGAAATCGACGGTTCGTTTTTGGTCGATCAATGTCATCAAAGGATGATAGGCCCGAAAAGTGTCCCAAAGCGAAAAAACGGTGTAATAATCAAAACCTTTGGATTCGTGCACTTTGTAATCCCGCCCCATGTATTTCCCATCCAAATCCTGCGCAATATTTGGCTGTAACATGGTGTGATAAAGGGCTGTATAAAAAATCGAGAGTTTGTCTTTGTCATCTGATTTGACTTCGATTTTTGCTAATTCCTGGTCCCAGATTTTTTCGGCATCTGATTTTACTTTTTCAAAATCCCAATGTGGAATTTCGGAAGCATTCAGTTTTGCTCCTTCAAATCCGGTGAATGAAAGTGAAACTTTGACCAGAAGTTCTTCCCCTTTTTTGACATTTTTTGAAATCATTGCACCGATATCCAAAGTTCTTCCGGAAGTTTCATATTTATCGTTTCCACCAAAAAAAATTTCTTCAAAAAATGGCTTAATTTTCACCGGCTGACTGAATTCTATCCTTGCCCAAATTTGTTGATTTTCAGCCCAGGATTTACTTTTTCTGTAAACTTCAATTGTTTTGTTATCGATGATTTTAATTTCACCGTCAAGTAATTCATCACGATGTTTCAAATCCAAAATGATATTGGCTTTTCCCTCCTGATTGAATTTATATTTATGAAACCCCACTCGTGTCGAGGTGGTCAATTCCACATCAATATCGTATTTATCCAAATGAACGGCATAATATCCGGCAGAAGCTTTTTCTTTGGAATGACTGAAAGAAGAACCGTAAACTTTTGGGTCAAAACTTTCCACACCCATCGTCGGCATCAGCATGATATCGCCATAATCCGACACGCCGGTTCCGCTCAAATGAGTATGCGAAAAACCATAAATAAAACTGTCCGAATAATGATAACCGCTGCAACCGTCCCAACTCCCATCGATTCTTGTGTCTGGCGAAAGTTGTACCATACCAAACGGCAAAGTCGCGCCGGGATAAGTATGTCCGTGACCGCCGGTTCCGATGAATGGATTCACGAATTGGGAATAATTCTGGGCCCATAAAATAAATGGAAAACAAACAGAATAGAAAAGTAATTTTATTTTCATTTCAGAAGGATATTGTCCAAAAATAGGAAAGAAACAGCAAAAAAGTTTACATTTGGAATGGAAAAAAGATTTTTATGAAAACAGCACTCATCACCGGTGCAACTTCGGGTATCGGTCAAGCAGCAGCTATAAAAATGGCAAATAATTTCAGATTGATTCTTTGTGGAAGGAGACAGCCAAGATTAGATGAAATCAAAAATAAACTTTCCAAACAGACCGAAGTAGTTACATTAAATTTCGATGTTCGCGACAAAAAAGCTGTTTTTGAACAAATCAATTCACTTCCTGAAAATTTCAAGAAAATTGATGTTTTGATCAACAACGCTGGCAATGCACATGGCCTCGCTCCTTTTCAGGATGCAGATTTGGAAGATTTGGAAGCGATGATTTTTGGCAATACGATGGGCGTTATTTATGTCACCAAAGCCGTCTTGCCATTGATGATTCCGCAAGGAAATGGGCATATTGTCAATATTTCATCCATTGCCGGAAAAGAAGTTTATCCGAACGGAACGACTTATTGCGCTTCAAAATTTGCAGTAGAAGCTTTGAGCAAAGGAATGCGTTTGGACTTGTTGCCACTCGGAATCAAAGTTACAAATATTGCACCCGGTATGGTAGAAACCGAATTTTCGATGGTCAGATTCAAAGGCGACAAACTAAAATCTGACAACACCTATACGGGATTCAAGCCGCTGAAAGCCAAGGACATCGCCGAGTCGATTTATTTTGCGGTAATGCAGCCCGAACGAGTTCAGCTGGCGGATATTACCATTTTACCAAAAGCGCAGGGAAGTGCGACTACAGTTTTGAGGAAGTAATCAGTTTTTAAGTTTTAGAATTTCCTTATTGATTCTTTTCACCAAGCCCGGTCCTTCGTAAATAAATCCGGTATAAATTTGAATGAGCGATGCGCCTGCTTCTAATTTTTCAAGCGCATCTTCTGGCGAATGAATTCCTCCTGCTCCAATAATGGGAAAGGCTTTTCCGCTTTTTTCGGAAAGAAAACGGATGACTTCGGTGGAACGGTCTTTTAATGGTTTTCCGCTCAGTCCGCCGGTTTCGGATTTATTTTTTGATTTCAGATTTTCTCTGCTCAGCGTGGTGTTGGTCGCAATCACACCCGCAATCTTTGTCTCCTTCACGATTTCGATGATGTCGAGCAGTTGTTCATCATTCAAATCGGGTGCGATTTTTAACAATATCGGTTTTTGATTTTGCTTGGAAGAATTTTTATTTTGCAATGACTCCAATAAATTTTTCAAAGGTTCTTTGTCCTGTAATTCTCTCAGGTTCGGCGTATTAGGACTGCTGACATTGACCGTGAAATAATCGACAAAATCAAACAATTCATCAAAACAGATTTCATAATCACTGATTGCAACTTGGTTGGGCGTCAATTTGTTTTTCCCAATGTTTCCGCCGATCAGCACAGATTTATTTTTTCTTAATCTGCCAGCAGCAGCCTTGACACCTTCGTTGTTAAATCCCATCCGGTTGATGATTCCGCCGTCTTCAATCAATCGGAACAATCGTTTTTTTGGATTTCCGGACTGTGGTTTTGGCGTCAGCGTCCCGATTTCAATAAATCCAAAACCAAAAGAAGACAATTCATTGAACAGTTTTGCATCCTTGTCAAAGCCGGCAGCCAAACCAATCGGGTTTTTAAATTTCAAACCAAAGACTTCTGTTTCAAGTCGAGGGTCTTCTATTGTAAATAATTTTCTTAAAATCTCAGTAACATAAGGGATTTTGTGAACAAATTTCAACAACCCGAAGGTGAAATGATGTACTTTTTCGGGATCGAATTTAAACAGCAACGGTCTGATTATAGATTTATACATCATTAAAAAAACTGTTGCAAAATTAGCATAAAAAATGAAGCACTGCTTAAAACAAGCTTAGTGAAAAGATTCGAATTTAAAATCACAAACCAGAAAAGGATTTATTTCCTCAAACAGTTCTTTCAATGCTCTTTTGAGCTGATTGCGGTTACAGACCGCCCGCCAAACGCCCTGATTTTCATTGTCCGGAATTTCTACCTGCCACAAGAAACGGTTGTATTTGGAAAAAGACACCGCCAACTCTTCATCGGTAATCAATCCGAATACACTGTCGTAGTCTTCGGGAAACTGTTCAAAAACATCCAACACCTGCTCATAAGAAGCCTCCAATGCCTGATCCAAAGGGATTCTCTCATCCTTACCAACATTCTCGTAGAAAAGTTTCATCCGTGTAAAATTAAAAAAAATCAACAGCAAAATGAATTTTTCAATACCAACTCTGATTATTTTTTAAAAATGAACCGTCTTTATACGAATTCAATAAATTTAACTATACTTTTGGACAACCTCTTGCGTTAATATCAACGATTGAATTATTTTTGAGGCTATGAAACTGAAGTTGTTGAGAAGCATTGTTTTGATTTTTATTTTGGGACTGATGAGTGGTTGCGCAAATCGTCCGCAAACCAGCGAGAGAACCCAGACACAGAAGAGAATTCAGGAGCAAATCGGGAAGGTACGAACCGCAGGTTCATCGGCCGACACCGGCCTGAGTGAGTGGGAGCAACCAGTAACCCCAGTGGTCATCAGTTCTGACAGAATTGTGGAAGCACCCGAATTAAAAGTGGATCTGCCCGAAGTAAAACGAGAATTCAGGGGTGCATGGATTGCTTCGGTTGCCAACATCAATTGGCCTTCTAAGAAAGGACTGAGTACAGAACAACAAAAAACAGAAGCCATTCACATAATCGATGTATTGAAAGAAAACAATTTCAATGCAATCATTTTGCAAGTTAGACCATCCGCCGATGCATTGTACGACAGCCCCTACGAGCCCTGGTCGGTTTTTCTGACCGGCACACAAGGCGATTCACCCCAACCCTATTACGACCCACTTGAATTCTGGATTGAAGAAGCGCACAAAAGAGGGATGGAACTGCATGCTTGGCTCAACCCTTATCGTGTACACCACACCAACGGCGGTAGAGTTACTGCTGCCTCGATGGTCAATAAAATGCCGAAAGAAATCGTTAGACTCAGTAATGGCATGTATTGGTTTGACCCTTCTTTGCCCGAAACACAGAATCATGTGAGTAAAGTAGTAATGGACATTGTGAAACGATACGATGTGGACGGTATTCATTTCGATGATTATTTTTATCCGTATGCTTCCTACAACAAAGGCGTTGATTTTCCGGACCAAGCTTCATGGAATGCATACAAAAAAGCCGGTGGAACACTCTCAAAATCAGACTGGAGAAGAGAGAATGTGAACCATTTTATCCAAAGAATTTATACCGAAATCAAAGCAGAAAAAAACTGGGTAAAATTCGGCATCAGTCCGTTTGGCATCTGGAAACCCGGTTACCCCAATGGTGTGAGCGGACTTTCGCAATACGATGAATTGTATGCGGACGCAAAGCTGTGGCTCAACGAAGGCTGGATAGATTATTTCACACCTCAACTCTACTGGCCGATAGACGCACCCAGACAAAGTTTTGTGAGCCTTCTGAACTGGTGGCAGTCAGAAAATACATACAAAAGACACCTATGGCCGGGACTGAACACGGTTGAAATCAAAACCCACGACCGTCCTGGCGAAATCATCCGTCAGATTGAATCCACAAGACGCATACTTCCCGACGATACAGGAGTGGTTCACTGGAGCATGGCCGGATTGAATGCAGCTATGTTGAATTCACTAAAAATTGGACCTTATGCCGAAAAAGCATTGGTTCCCAAATCAAATTGGCTATACCCCATAATTTCCGGCAAACCAAACCTGGAAATCTCTTCCTATGACACTGAAATAAAAGCCAATTGGACAATGGACAAACAGCAGGAAGTCAGACACTGGGTCTTGTATCTAAAATACGGCGACGAATGGGTGAGCGAAATCCTCGAACCCGAAGTCCATTTCAGGTTCATTCAGAAAAACAAAAACAATAAAAAACTCAATCTGATTGCTGTCAAAGCTGTGGATCGGGTGGGGGGTGAAAGCGATTACAGTGCGATAAAAATTGACTAAGGTTCGTGCTGAAAACAGTAGCCGTTTATGTTTTTGGTCATTCGCTTACAACGATTGCCCTTCTTTGTATAAGCACTGCATTGCACGGATTTGTTTAGGCTACCGCTTGTTTCACTCGACCCTATACCACTCCCCTTGTTTCCTGTTGTTCCGGGACTTATGGCAGTTTCAGGCCGACAAATTTTACAAGCGGACAGTCCTTGTTTTTTTGCATCCGCTTTACTGATTTTCTGAGAAACATTTTTTACCACAGAACAATTTGCTGTGTGATACCTGCTTCCCGAAGGTGTTTTATAAACCGTTTGGGCACTGAGCAACACAAAATTTAATACCCACAAAACAACCAACCAATTCTTCATTTCAAAATGAATTTTAAACAAATATAAAGATTCGTATTTGAGACCAAAATTATTTTTGGACATATAAATTCATACATTCGCAAAAAAATCAATATGCCGCTCAAAGCCGTTTTGTTCGATATGGACGGAGTCATCGTGGATACTGAACCCATTCACAAAAATGCATACTTCAAAATGTTTGAGAATTTTGGTGCTGCCGTGAACGAGGAGCTCTATGCCACATTTGCCGGGGCATCTACCCGAAAAGTATGTGAGACGGTGATTGAAAAATTCGGTTTGAACGAGCAGCCAGAAAAGCTCGAAGAGGTCAAACGGAATTATTTCAAAGAATTGTTTTATGCCGACAATGGATTCGGGATGATTCCAGGCATGAAAAAATTAATTGAACATTATGCCAAAAATGATATTCAGCTCGTCTTGGCCACTTCTGCTTCACACACAACCATCCGTATGGTTTTTGATAAATTTGGTTTAAATAAATATTTTAAGGAGGTCATCAGCGGTACGGATTTGAGAGCTTCCAAACCACACCCCGAAATCTTTCTGAAAGCAGCCGAACTTTCGGGAGAGAACAAAGCCAACTGTATGGTCATCGAAGATTCCACCAACGGAATTACTGCAGCCCACCGGGCCGGAATTTTTTGTGCAGCCTACAACAACGGCAACACCCGATTGCAGGATTATTCGCTTGCCGATATTCTGGTTTCAGATTTCAGCGAACTGGAGATTGAGAAGTTGAAGGCTTATTTTTGAACAGTTTTATTCCGTAAGAAAACATTCCCAAAACCGATACTGACCATGCAAAAATTGCAATGTACACAAAAACCAATGGAATGAAATACAGCAATTCCACTCCTATGGAATCGGCCAATTTATAGGTGCAGACAGTGTACATTCCCAATGGAAAAACCATTCCCCAAACCGAAGATTTGTAAACGATTCTGGTACGCTGAAATACAAAACGCCAAATGCCAAGCGTGACGAGCAATGGAATCCACCAACTGCCTGTGGCCCAGAAAAGCAGGGTAAATCCTTTTAGAAAACCTTCGATTGAGTGCAGAAACTCCCACCGATCCGACTGTGCGACCAAACCAGAACCGGCCAATGTAATGATCGCTACCGCCCCCATGTTGATCCAGTATGCGGGAGCCAAATCCGAAGAACGAACCCTGAAAAAAGCAAGCCGATAAAAAATCAGCGTAATCAAAATTATGTAGAGCATACAACCCACTAAAAATACACTAAGCGATACAAACCAAATAAGTTTTTCGGACAAGGGTACGAAATCCGCAAGTGCTGTTCCAAGCACACAAATCGATTCCGTTGCCACCACAATCAAAAGCCAGTTGCCGTTGATTCCCCGATTGAGCGGATCCTTTTCGCGTTTGATAATAATGATGGTAAAAAGCGAATAAATCAATACGCACCAAAGAATACATGCCAACAAAAATAAAACCGTCGCAACAGTATCATTGTTTTGAAACAAAACAAACTGATAACCAACAATGTTGATACCCGCAACAATCGTCAAAAAACCAGGACTTACCGAAGTACGGACAAAATCATTCCTGAATTCAGGGAAATAAAAAATCAACCGAAGCAAATACAGCACTGTAAGTACCCCAAAAGCGACCAGATTAAAATGAAACAAAACCCGGGCAAAAGTCGAGTACCCAGACATTTGCGCCGCAACCGAAACAATACCTGTAGCCATTGTAAACGCAAATACCGCTGGCGACAGTTCGGCTATCTCGGCTTTGATTTTGTCTGTTATTTTCAATGTGGCAGTGGGTTCCAAATCAGAAGAGTTCTATTTTATGTTGAGCCAAAATTAATAAATAATCTCTCAAATGCCTTGCATGCCTCCGCATCAAAAATTAGGTTTTGAGTAACGAAATCTTCCCATTTCCCAAGCGACAATCGCCATTTTTCGACCACTTCCCCACATATAGTCTCCAAAATTTCCTGTGGACTGCACCACCCTGTGACATGGGACAATATAAGCTATCGGATTTCTCCCGATGGCAGTTCCCACCGCTCGCGAAGCTGTCGGTAGATTGAGTTCATCGGCCAACTGCTGATAAGTACGAAGCTCTCCAAAAGGGATTTTCAACAACTGATTCCAAACGAGCAGCTGAAAATCAGTGCCCTTCATGTGAAGCCTGACAAGATGCCGATGCTTCAATTCAAATACAGCCACTGCAGCTGCTTGAAAATCATCTTTTTGACGGCTGAAAACGGCATGGCTGAATCTGGATTTCATATTTCTAATTGCCTTTGTTTCATCTTCGTCAAATGCAATATAACAAACGCCCTCAGAACTTGAAGCCACTGTGAGTTCTCCAAATGGACTTTTGTAAAATTCATAATTTATATTCAGCCTTTCAGCCCGGTTCTCATCAACATCCACTGACATAGGAATGATTTCCACCACGGGCGAAGGAATTTGGGTATGTGGCAAATGTTTCTCATCAAAAAGCGAAAGCTGTTCATCGGAATGAATCAATTGTAAATTGTGCACAGGACTGATGAAATACAGAAATTCCTGTACCGTCAAGCCTGCCCATTCAGCCAGTATTTCTTCCAATTCATCTTGGCTAACATCACATTTACGGCACAAATCAGCGATTCGTATGTTTTTGTCTTTTCGATGGTTGAGCCATTCAATGACTTTTGAAATCAGATTGTATGTTTTTTGTGTATTCATTTGTCATTCCAACTGTTATAAGGTCTTTTCGCCAGACAGGCATTGTAATACCGTTCGTCTTCTGACACTTCACAGGTCACCCAATCGGGTTTTTCAAAAAACTCGTCTTCCGAATTCAATTCAATTTCAGCCAATATCAAACCTTGGTTGTCGCCCAAAAATTCATCCACTTCCCATTTTTTGCCGCCCACTTCCATCAGGTACCTGATTTTAGTAATTTCATTTTCACAAAAATTCTCAAGCAATTGCTCAGCCTCTTCAAAAGGGATTTCATATTCGAATTCGGCACGGCTGATGGAAGTCGTTTGTCCTTTGACGGTCAGGAAAGCTTGGTCGGGGGTCAGTCTGACACGAATAATTTTATCGGCTTGATTCAACAAAAAGGCCTGTCGCAATAAACGACCGTTCGGTTTGTCGATTTTCTCCCATTTTTGATGGTTGACCAGAAATTTCCTTTCGATTTCTTTTCCCATGAATCCAACTGTTTTGTGTAATTCCCGACAAGTTACAACGCTTGTGGTCCATGTTCAAAGAAAGTTTTAAAAACTTGTAAACCGCGAGTTTTCTCAGCTCAATATTCTGATTTTAATCAGAGGCTCGCAATATGTAGAATCGTGTTTTTTTCGTACCTTTGTTAAGTAGCATTTCATTGAAAATTATAGTATTAGTCATTAAAAAAATAAATTATGAAACACATACTTGTACCCACAGATTTTTCAAAAGCTTCTGAAGTAGCGATTGATTTTGCGGTTCATGCGGCCAAATATCTGAAAGCCAGAATCACACTGCTGAATTCATTTGAAGTTGCAGAAGGCAATTACACCGATTTGATGGGTGTAAACCGCGAATTTACGAATGATTTGATTACCGAGGCCAAGGCCAAAATCAACGACCTCAGAAATGAATTCATCAAAAAATCGGATTCAGACATAGACATTGATACTGTAATTTCGATTAAATCACTGACCGATGCCATTAACGAAGTAGGTGAATCCAAAAATATTGACTTGGTTGTCATGGGCACCTTGGGTGCAACTGGCATCATGACCAAACTATTGGGCAGTAATACTTCTGATGTAATTGGCAAAACCAAAATTCCTGTGATGGCCATTCCGGCGGATTACAAATGGAAAAAACCAGAAAATATATTGCTTGCCACCAAACAATTCGAAAAAAACGAAGCCATATTGGATTATCTGTACGAACTGACTTATCTGTTTGGTGCGCCTGTGAAAACCACCGTATTTACCGGGAATGACGAAACTGCTGAGACCTATGTTAATCACCAGAAAGAACTAAAGGATTACGAAGATTATCTGAAAAAGGAATACCGTGATGATACGCTGAGTTCTGTACACCTGACCGGTGAAAATTTTGAAGAAACGCTGGAAGAATACATTTCTGAAAATCAAATGGATATATTGGCGATGATTACTTATCAAAGTGGATTCTGGAAAAGTCTTTTCAACCCAAGCCTGAGCAAACAGATGAGTTTCCATACCCGGATTCCGCTGCTGGTCATCCCGGCCAATTACAAAAGATAGAAAAGGAACGCTTGTGATTTCGGTCGTTTTTTGTGGTGGTTGAATCGAATTAAAAATCGGTTGCTTCATCAGAATCATCGTATTGGGTCATAAAATACGAAAAATAAAAATCCTCGGTTTCTTCTTCCGCTTCTTCCAGCAATTGAAGTAAATCTTCAAACGATTCCAACTGAGCGGGATGCATATTGACAAAAACCAGATGCAAAGGCAAATCAACAATGCCCGTCACCCAGTCATACATTGCATCCAAGTTATTTCCGAACCACTCAGGAAGTTCAGTTTGCTCACTCAGTTTTGAATAAAAATCCTGATAAGAACCGATGTCCTCAAAATCTATTCGTACTAATGTTTCCATCACTGTAATTGTTGAAAGGTTTTGTAATGATTCCTCGTTATGAATACCAAACCGTCATTGCTATAAATAAGTCTGTGCGCATTCCGTCTGCCGCAATGATAGTCAACATCGGCCTCAAAATAAACCCGACCCTTCTTTTGTGGCAATTTTCTTTCGCGGTTGCTAAAACGATCTCCACCAATTGCTCTCCCGGGCAATACTTCGCAAAGATTCCCCTTTCTGGGTTCCCAACCGAGTTTCCTGGCTTCGGATTTGGTGATATAGTAATCGGGCAGCTGATGATTTTGTAGAATGTATTCCGCAACGGTTTGGGCATCTGTAAGCGCATCAATGGAACGGTGGTCGCTAACAGGGTTTTCAATAATTTGAATTTCTGTTTCTGATAATTTTTTGAAAGAATGACCAAAAATCAGATAAACAATCAACCCGGCAAACAACAGCAGAAGAAAATAAAAAAACAGATTCGACAAACTGAATTTCATCAGACAAATACGGATTAGTGATACGAATGTAAAATTATAAATTAAATGTATATGGATTTAATCCTATTTTTGCACCAATAACCATTGAAAAATTGTTGAATGAATCCTGAATATCAATCCAATCAAAAACGAATTCACAAAAAAATAAAAATTCACCAAATGCTTTTTGGATTTTAAAAAATAGACCTATATTTGCACTCGATTTGTGAAAAGCAAAAAATAATACGAAATGAAAAGAACTTTTCAACCCAGCAACAGAAGAAAAAGAAACAAACACGGCTTTCTGGAAAGAATGTCAACAGTAAACGGTCGTAAAGTTCTTGCGGCCAGAAGAAAAAAGGGCAGAAAGCAATTGACGGTTAGCGAAGTCAGAGCTAAACGATAATCGCTAATATTATATTAAAAAGACCAGGCCCGGGAGAATCTTCCGGGCTTTTTTATATATTTGCTTCTGTAAAAACCAAAATATGTCCGACTTTGTCATCAAACTTGAGAGAGCTTTTATATACCAGCGCAACTATCTGGTACTGAGCAATGTGGATTTTGAATTGAAAGAAGGAGAGTTTGCTTATCTGATAGGTAAAACCGGAAGCGGAAAAAGCAGTTTGCTCAAAGTCCTGTATGGCGCACTCCCACTCAACGAAGGCTACGGAAGAGTCGTAGGCATGGAGTTGAAAGGAATGAAAACCGGCAAGATTCCACATTTGAGAAGACATTTGGGAATTGTGTTCCAGGATTTCCAATTGTTGCTCGACAGAAATGTGGAAAAAAACCTCGCCTTCGTACTGAAAGCAACCGGTTGGTCAGACAAAAAACTAATCAACGACCGCATTGACGAAGTGCTGGAAAGTGTGGGAATGATTTCCAAAAAGAAAATGATGCCTTTTCGGTTGTCAGGGGGTGAACAACAAAGGATTTCCATCGCAAGGGCATTGCTCAACGACCCCAAACTGATTCTGGCTGACGAACCTACCGGTAACCTCGACCCAGAAACATCCACAGAAATCATGAGTTTGATACATGATTTGTCAAAAGAAAAAAATGTGGCGGTGCTGATGGCTACGCACGATTATACCATCATCAGAAAATTCCCATCCACTACCATTAAATGTGAGGACGGTAAAGTTTTCAATACAGCACCCGAAACACTCTACATTCCCTGATTCAGGTTTTGAAAACCGAAAAAATTTCCTGCAGTTTCTTTTCTTCATTGGCCCAGTTAAAGACCAAAGCGGCTTTTCTCAGATTTTCAGCATACGCCTCCTTCCCTTCTGACAGCAATTCATTGGCTTGATTTGCAATTCGTTCGGGCGAGTGATTGTCAACTACTTTCCCGGTTTTGTATTCCAAAATGGTTTTTTTGATTTCGGGCAAATCTGTTCCCAAAACGGGCACTCCCGCATGCATATAATCAAAAATTTTGTTGGGAAGCGCGTATCTGTAACTGATTCCCAAATCTTCCTCCAAACTGAAACCCAAATCGGCCTTGGGCGTAATCAGTTTTAATTGAGCAGGTGAAACAGCACCGATGAATTTCACCTTTTGGTTCAATCTCAGCTCATCAGTCAGTTTTTCATATTCAGATTTTTTTGGACCTTCGCCAACAATCCACAACTGCGCATGGTCAATCCACTGCATGGCCACAATCATTTTGTCAATGCCACGGCTCAGATTGATGGCACCCTGATAAATCAATAATCTTTCATCCTTATCAATTTCAGGCAGTTTTACGGTAAATTCAGCACCCTTAGAAGAAGATATTTCAGGCACATTTCGGATAATTTCAGGTCGGTTTCCGTACTCTTTCTCAAACCAATCTGCATAACCCTCACTGACGGTATAAAAATATTTCATCTTAGGTAACAAATTGGATTCTAAAATTTTCCATATTTTCTTTTTGAATTTTCTGTCGGCAAGCGAAGGCAGTTCAGAGAAAATTTCATGACTGTCAAAAACCAGTGGCAGTTTTTTGATTTTGGAAACCAAATAATTGGGCAAAGCCGCATCCACATCATTGGCCAAAAGTATGTCTCCTTTTTTAGCGATTTTCAACAACTTAAAAAACAATTTTAGATTGAATTCCAAATACATGCGCATCCCTTTTTCGTTCGAAAGCTGGAGAATATGCACAGGATAATCAAAATTCAATTTCGGACTGCCTCTCAGAGTCGTAGCAATGACTTCAGGTGAAAATCCGAACTTCTTCAACGACCTCATTTGTTTTTGGACCCGCTGATCTCCCTGATAATTGTTACTGACCGAGGCAATGATTCTTTGTTCAGCCATTTGCTTGTTGTTTGTCTTTGAACAGCAGAAAATACAGTTGAATAAAAGTGACCAACGCATTCGGAATTACAACCGGCCATGCCTCGAAATAAATGCCGTAAATCACAAAACAGACACAACCAATCATATTGATGATTCGCACCTGCCTTAATTGATTCACAACAAACGAAAGCACAACAAAGAGTGAAGCCGAATAGCCAATCCATTCAAAAACCGCAGTATTCATTCGAATTGATTTAGACCGTAAAAGTATAAAACTTTAGCGATAGCCCGAATGATAAATAATTCTAAAGCACAAGAAAATAGATTTCAGAAATATCGTAAGTTTGCCATCGTCTATTCCATCAGAATGAAATTCTCACATCTTTTTTTATTGCTGATTCTATTGAACGGATTTGCCTTAGGTCAAATCAATTTCAAATCAGAAAAATTAAGCAAAATCATTTACGAAGTTAGTTACAACGGACAGAAAGACGAAAATCAAAATCCCATTTGGGTCGTTTCTGACGGAACTAACTTCCTGATAAGCAGCAAAAATGCGCTCAGTCAAAAATCCGATTTCCCGGTAGAAATGACTTTTGTGAATACCACAAACAAAAGTTTCAACCCAATCGCTTTTCTGAATCCTGATGAAACCGTCGGAATGCTTGATACCACCTCAATTTCTGAACAAACTTTTGAATTCACCGACCAAACCAAAACCATTTTGGGTCATACATGCAAAATGGCGAAAACCATTGTCAATTCTAACACCATTGAAATCTGGTACACCGACCAAATTCCAATGAAGGCGTCTCCTAATATTCTGGGTGCAGAATTGGGGCTGGTGCTCGAAATTGTGAGAAACGGAAATTTTGTGACCCAAGCAGTGAAAATCGAAAAAAACAATTTCAAATTAGATGAATCCTTTGCTCAAGCACAGGTAGAAATGCTAAAAAAGATGGATTATCAGGATAAAATCTGGCGGGCAAGATTTACCCACTTGGAAGTTTTCAGTAATCAACAGATTCATTTTTCGGATGAATTTGAACCAAAAACAGGCGTCATGCGTTTTGCAAACGGAACGGTGGTCGTGAAGAAAATCCGGTTTCCAAAACTGAATTCCAATGCACAAATTTTCGTTGACCTCACCGAGCAATCCAACGGAGATGCCTATGACCGCACGGGCAGTGTATTTTTAATTCCCACAGAAAAACCTGTCTCATTTCTGGATGCGCTGCAAAATGGCATTGAAAAACTTCCGGTTTATGAAAACGGAAACGGCAAAAAATACCAAGGGATTGCGGCGACAAAAGATTATGAACCACCGGTGGAACTGATGCGGTTTTTCACGCCTTTCGGAGTGAAACATTTCAACGAAAGGGTGAGTTTGAAAAATAAAAACTGGCAGGATTCGGTCTATTATCGTCAGGAGATTTCGGATTATGGCTCCTTATTGTCAGAAAAAGAAGTGTTCATCGGGGTTTTCATTGGGAATTATGACAAAGGCGGACATTTGGTTTCGCTGAATGTGAGCATCCATCAGAATGAAGCTTCAGAAGAACCACTAAAAAAAGCAATCCCATTGTTCAACACACTGAATATCATGGAAATGGCCGGTCAGGAATATTCAACTTTGTTTGATTCCGAAAAAGGGCTTGAGGTTGAATTTGAATTAAAAGAAGATTTAAAAAACGCTCATTTGAAATACATCACCACCGGACATGGCGGCTGGGGAAACGGTGATGAATTTCTGCGAAAAAAAAACACGGTTTTGCTGGATGAACGAGTGGTTTTTGATATGATTCCTTGGCGTGAGGATTGTGGTGCATACCGACTTTACAATCCGGTTTCCGGGAATTTCAGAAACGGCTTGTCGTCTTCGGATTACAGCCGTTCCAACTGGTGTCCGGGAACGCTGACCAATGCTTACCTCATTGATTTGGGTGATTTAGAAGCAGGCAAACATAAAATCAAGGTACAAATTCCGCAGGGGAAACCAGAGGGCAACAGCTTTTCGGCATGGAATGTTTCGGGGGTTTTGGTGGGGGAATAGAAATTCGGGTTTTTAATTAAAGTAAAATCATGTAATTACATTACCAAATATTGGAATTCATTTTATGTTTATTTTAAACAACCTTCCTTTCCCATCATTAACATAAACTTCTTGATTATAAACGAATGGATTTCCTATCCCATATTCAAACTTTGAAGTGAATATTATTTTTCCAAGTGAGTTTACGCCAACAAATTCTCTTGAAGTTGTGCCAAAATACAGAATGTCATCATACAATAGAAGTTCGGAATCAGGGTAGTATTCATCGGTCAATTTCCACATTACTTCTCCATCTTCCATATTTAAACAGTAAATGCCATCATCATAAGAAGGTACAAACACATTTTCAGCCATGATTTTTGATTGATAAAACAAAACGGGATTCGTTTCTGTCCTCCATAAAACATTGCCACTTTGCAAATCAACTTTATAGGTGTAACCCTTAACATATGCTGAATCCGAATTGATTATCACATAATTATCCTGAATCACAGCAGAATTATTGAAATAACCATTGTTCTTTAATTGCCATTTAACACTTTTATCATTGATACTTATACATGTCAGATGATTTCCCTCTCCCTCCTTGTAATCAAAATTCCCAATAATTAACAAACTATCTTTAATAGTAGGACCAGATGCTGTTAACATTTGATAATTCGGTTTGAGATTCCACAACTCTTTTCCGCTATATATATCGTTGGCAAACAAGCCCTCTCCTCTTCGCACATTATAAATCACTGAATCTTTGATGCTCAATCCGGTGGTCTTCTTGTTTGTCAGTACCGACCAAATCAATCGTCCTTCTTTGTCATAAGATTTCAACGTTTTGGCACCGCCAAAGAATAATCTATTATCATGAACCAGCGGACCCAATGAAGAATATGCCCCCTGAGAATACTTCATCCAAACGATTTCACCATCCACAAAATTTATTTTAAAATACTGTCATTCAGTGTGTGTCCATATATAAATCCATCATCAAAAACCAATGAACTTGCACTCCATTCAAGCAATTGATTCTCCCAGACCAATTCAAGGTTTTGGTGATTCTCAACTTTATTATTCCGACAAGACAGCATGAAAATGGTTGAGAATAATCCAATCATTACTCGTGAAAAATAACCTCTAATGATTTTATTTCTATTTTGGTACAACAAAACGGTTTTGCGCATTAATTTAAAAACGAAACAAAGAAAAAAAAGAAAATCAAGGCATATTTGTACATGGCTTATGAATTTAAATGGTGGAATTGAACCTCAAAAGTAAAAAATAAATCGATGAATGGCCAATGACGCGCAAAATCAAAAAAAGCTCATAAGCCATCTGAATCCCAAGAAACTCTGCCCGATTTCTTATTTTAACATTCAAAAAAAGCTTTTCCAAACAATTTTTCTATCTTTGATTTTTCGCTTAAAAAGCAAAACACAAGGGATGAGAAAATTTTTACTTCTATTTTGCGTTTCCGGCAGCCTGATTGTCAGCGCGCAACAAATCACTTTAGAAAACATTTGGGGTGGCAAATATTATTCACAAGGACTTCGTGGAATCAATTCCATGATGGACGGCCGGCACTACAGCATTCAGGAAAGAGACGGAATTTACAAATATTCCTACGAATCCTTCGTCAATCAAAAGGATTCAAAAGAATTGATCATCGCCGGAAGTTTTGATGAATACATCTTCAGTCCTGACGAAAAACAAATATTGCTCGCCACCGAAACCCAACCGCTCTATCGGCACTCATCCCTCTCCAAATGGCAGGTGTACGACACACAAACAAAATCCACCCAAACGATTTTTGACGGAAAACCCATACAGGAACCATCGTTTTCTCCGGATGCTTCCAAGGTCGCTTTTGTGTTCGAAAACAATATTTATTTTCAGGACATCGCTTCCGGGAAAGTAAGCCAAGTGACCAATGACGGCAAGAAAAATGAAATCATCAACGGGATTTGCGACTGGGTGTATGAAGAAGAATTCGGTTTTGTGAGGCATTATGACTGGAATGCAGATGGCTCTGCCATCGCTTTTGTGCGCTTCGATGAAACTCAAGTCCCCGAATTTTTTATTCCGATTTATGACAACCAACTGTATCCGTATGAGATGCGTTTCAAATACCCCAAAGCTGGCGAAAAAAACTCGGAAGTCAGCCTGCACATTTATGATTTGAATTCGGCCAAAACTTCGGCAGTGAATTTGTCCTCGGTACAGAATTATTACATTTTCAAAATCAAATTCACAAAGGAAAAATATACTTTGGCTGTATTGACTTCCAACCGCCATCAAAACCAAGTCGATGTGAGTTTTGTTAACATCAAAAATCAAAAAGTCGATAAACTTTTTACTGAAACCGACAACAAATGGATTGAAACCGACGATATTACGATGGAATTCTTGGATGACAATAGTTTCTTGTGGACTTCCGAAAGGGACGGCAACCGACACATTTACTATTATTCCAATTCCGGGAAATTAATCCATCAGGTTACCAAAGGAGATTGGGAAGTCACGAATTTCTATGGTTATGACCCCAAAGACAAAACGGTTTATTTTCAAGCCAACGCCTTTGAAGGAAAAAGAATTTCCACCGAAAAATCAGTCAATAAAATCGGTTTGGACGGAAAAAACCTGACCATGCTCACTGACCGCCACGGCACCAACTCGGCCCAATTCAGCAAAAGTTTTGATTATTTCATCAATCCATATTCATCTGTTCATCAGCCGAATACCTATTATCTGAAAAGCGGAAAAGAAAACAAGGAATTGGCGGTCATCAGAAGCAATGACGAAGTCGCCGCTCGTTTGTCAGCCGATGGAATAGGCACCAAAGAACTCATCACCCTAAAAGTCAATGGCAACCAACTGAATGCTTGGGTCATCAAACCCAAAGATTTCGATGCCAACAAAAAATATCCGGTTTTGATGTACCAATACAGTGGTCCCGGTTCTCAGTCTGTGATGAATTCATGGCACAGCATGAACGACCAATGGTATTTTATGCTGGCGCAGAAGGGCTATCTCGTTTATTGCGTGGACGGTCGGGGAACCGGCGGAAAGGGCGTTGCCTTCAAAAAACAAACTTATCTGAATCTTGGAAAAATGGAAGTAGAAGACCAGATACAGGCAGCGGTTGAAATCGGGAAATTGCCATTTGTAGATGCTTCCAGAATCGGTATTTGGGGCTGGAGTTACGGTGGCTATATGTCGAGCAATGCCATTTTTAGAGCAGGTGATGTTTTTAAAATGGCCATTGCAGTAGCACCCGTCACCAACTGGCGATATTATGATACGGTTTATACAGAGCGGTTTATGCGCACTCCACAGGAAAATGCCGACGGTTATGACAGCAATTCTCCCATTACTTACGCAGCGCAATTCAATGACCAGAAAAATAAATTTCTGTTGATCCACGGCACTGCCGACGACAATGTGCATGTTCAGAATGCAATGGACCTCGCAGCTGCGTTGATTGCCGCCAACAAACAATTCGACATGATGATGTATCCCGACAAAAACCACGGGATTTATGGCGGTGCCACCCGATTGCAACTCTATACCCTGATGACGAATTATATTCTAAAAAACCTGTAAATCAATTTATTATCAATTAATCACACAAAATGAGTAGAGACGAACAACTGATTGAACACCTGAGTAAACAAGGCGTTGACGACAAAATGGTAATGGGGCATCCGGCCGGATTGCTGGTATTGTTTTTCACAGAAATGTGGGAAAGATTTTCCTACTACGGCATGCGGGCCTTGCTGACATTATTTCTGGTTAGTACTTTGGCCGAAGGCGGTTGGGAATGGACAAGAGCCGAAGCGATGAACCTCTATGGCTGGTACACCGGTTTTGTCTATTTGACACCAATCTTGGGCGGAATCATTGCCGACAAACTCACCGGTTACCGAAAAGCGATTCTGATCGGAGCCTTGATGATGACTTTGGGGCATGCCTCCATGGCACTGGAAACGGTCAACAACAATTTCTTCTTCATCGGGCTGGGGCTTTTGATTTTGGGCAACGGGATGTTTAAACCCAATATTTCCACCATGGTCGGACAATTGTATCCGGACAACTCCTCCAAAAAAGACGCAGGTTATACCATTTTTTATATGGGAATCAATGCAGGTGCATTTTTAGGAATGTTGCTTTGTGGCTATATAGGCGAAAAAATCGGTTGGCATTACGGATTTGGCTTGGCCGGGGTATTTATGTTTTTTGGGATGCTGCAATTTTATTTTGCAAGAACTTATTTCGGGCGCATCGGATTGGATCCGAGAATGCTAAGCGTTCAGGGCGAAACAACGGATGAAATCGGTCAAATCGGCGGTGAAGACGAAAACAAAAATGAAGAGGAAGAAACCAATCCCAAAGTCATTCGCGACCGTTTGATTGTGATTGGAGTATTGATTTTCTTCAGTATATTTTTCTGGCTTTCGTTTGAGCAGGCCGGTGGTTCGATGAACATTTTTGCATTGGATTATACCCAGAGGGTATTGGACGGCAATGCGGCTGTCATTTTCAAATGGGTAGATGCCGCACTGACTTTGTTTCCGTTGATCATCGTGAGTCTTGTTTTATTTGGATTGGCGAGGAAAATGATGAAACAATATCCGGCGACCATCATTGCCACCATGATTAGTTTTGTCATCATCTGGTTTTTGGGCATCTGGAAAATTCAAAGAGAATTTACTGCTTTTAAAACAGAAGTTGTGGCTTCTTGGTTCCAGATTCTGAATGCATTCTTCATCATCACGCTGGCAGCGGTTTTCAGCAAGATTTGGGAAAAGGTTTGGAATCCGTCGGGACCTGTGAAATTTGCGATGGGCTTGTTCCTATTGGGTGTTGGATTTGTGGTGTTGGCATACGGAAGCAAGGACATTCCGCAGGGTGCCGCAACTGCCTCTGTGAGCATGGTTTGGCTGATTGCCGCCTATTTCTTCCATACCACAGGAGAACTTTGTTTGTCGCCGGTAGGTTTGTCATATGTCAGTAAACTGTCGCCCAAAAAACTCATCGGATTGGTATTCGGATTGTGGTTTGCGTCCTCAGCAATTGCAAATTTCACAGGTTCACAATTGGGTGGATTGATTGATAAAATCAGTACAGAATACTCGATGTCGCATTTCTTTGGAATTTTTGCAGCATTGCCTTGGACCGCCGCCCTCATTTTGCTGTTGCTCACACCCTTACTGAAGAAAATGATGCACGGCATCCGATAATTTTCCCGGTTTTGCAATCAGCCTAAAGTACCAACAAAAGGCTGAGCAAAATGATGTGGGAATTTGTATAAATAAGCGATTAACAACCCATCTGAAAATAAAATCAATTGGTTTTGATGATTTTGATTACTTTTGGGTTTTACAATGAAATAAATTCTCTGCCTCGGCACAGACAATTTTTGCGGAAATTAACATTAGGAACTTAATAATTAAAACATGAGCGACAACACTTCAACACTTGAGGATTTCGACAAAAATCCTCCAACAAAGGGACACCCGAAAGGGCTATACAGCTTGTTTTTTACCGAAATGTGGGAAAGGTTTTCCTACTACGGAATGCGTGCGCTGCTTACCTTGTTTCTAACGGCACAGTTGGTGACCGGCGGTTTTGGTATGGACAGAACGGAATCACTTGCTGTTTATGGAATATTTACTGCTTTGGTTTATTTGACACCGATTTTAGGTGGCTGGTTTTCAGACAAAATTCTGGGCCAACGAAAATCGATTCTCATCGGTGGTATCACCATGGCCATCGGGCAGTTTATGCTGGCAGCGAGTTCTAGCGAATTTTTCATGCAGGGATTGGACGAAAGAAAACACTTTTTCTATCTTGGTTTGGGCGTATTGATTTTAGGAAATGGATTTTTCAAACCCAATATTTCGACCATCGTAGGTGATTTATACGACAATGACGACCCACGCAAGGACGGTGGTTTCACCATTTTTTATATGGGAATCAACATCGGTGCATTTTTGTCGCCTTTTGTTGCAGGAACTTTGGGTGAAAAGGTCGGGTGGCCTTGGGGATTTATCGCAGCCGGTGTAGGTATGTTGATTGGTGTTCTTTGGTTTCATTTCAGGAGAAATACGCTCGAAGGATTGGGGTTGCCACCAAAGGCAATTGCTGAAGGCAGGAATGATTTGAACGGCAAAGACTGGTTAGACATATTGCTCTACACCCTTGGAAATGTAGCCGTTGTGTTTGGTGTAATGGCCTTCTGGGGTGCGACCAATGATTTGGTACATTCCATTGTCATCTGGGTATTCGGAATCGCAGGTGCCTTGTTTATTGGACTATCGATATTCCGAGGAACTTCCGGACCTACAGAGTGGTCGAGGGTGATTGTCATCCTGATTCTCGCATTTTTCAACATCGTTTTCTGGGCAGGATTTGAACAAGCAGGCGGTACCTTCAACTTGTTTGCGGAAGAAAACACCAACAGAATGATTGGCAGTTTCCAGATTCCGACCACTTGGTTTCAAAATGTAAACCCCATTGCGATTGTAACATTGGCACCGATTTTTTCGATTCTCTGGATCAAATTGTCCCAAAAGAAAATGAATCCGAGAACGCCGATTAAATTTGCAATGGCAATGTTCATCGGTGCGATTGCATTCTACATCATGACCATGGCGGCCAACAACGCCAAAGACGGAACGCTGGTTAGCCCGATGTGGTTAGTGGTTGTTTATGTATTATTGACTTGTGGTGAATTGCTGCTTTCACCCATCGGATTGTCGATGGTAACCAAACTTTCGCCCCACAAAATCGTTTCCATCATGATGGGCGTTTGGATGGCGAGTTTTGCGCTGGGTAATTATCTGGCCGCAACGCTGGAACATATACTCACCAAATATGATTGGGAACTCTATCCATTCATCACCATGCTGATGGTCGCCTCAGGCGTCGGCTTACTGATTCTCTCACCTTTCCTAAACAAATCGATGAAGGGAATTCATTAGAAAAAACTATTGATTTCAAATATAAAAACAGGGTTCAAGAAGTTCTTAAACCCTGTTTTTTTTTACTGAACTTTGCCAAAGTTCGGAACTTTGGAAAAGTTTCAACAAAAAGCATACTTAATTTCCAAATCACATTCTAATGACTAAAAGACATTTGTTATTATTTACTGAAATAAAAAACCAAAGAGTTTCAATCGTTTTACTTTGATGTCTTTCAATTATATATCTTTGGCGTTTATTAATTTCAGCACCCTACAATGAAACATTTTTCTATCATCTGCACACTTCTGATTTTCTCAACAAGCCTTGCACAAGTCCCGGTGCCAAGAGAAGAAATGCGTATGGAAATCAGTCCTGCCGAACGAGTACCGGACAGAAATCCCGACCAAGCCGGCTATTATCAACAAGACGGAAAATACGGTTTTGTTTTTCCGGACAATACCCGGAAAGAAGCGGTTTATGACAAAATTTCTTCGGGCAGAAACGGTTTCATTGTGGAACAAAACGGATTGTTTGGCATAGCCGACAAAAAAGGCGAACTGATTGGTAAATTGGAATACGACAGCATTCGTGTATTGAATCAAAATTATTTAGTCAAAAAGAAAAATAAATACGGTTTGCTCCAAAATGACGGCAAATCTTTGTTGTCTGTAAAATACGACAAAATCTTAGGTGGAAATTCAACAGCCACATTGGTTCAAAACAAAAAAGGCAGCGTTCAATTGGTGTTTAATAAATCCGAAAAAAAACTTCCCGGAAAAGTGGAATATGCCAACTTCTATCACAATACAACCATCATAAAATCCGGTGGGAAATTCGGACTTGTAACAGATAAAGTGGTTGTTCCGTTTGAATATGACAGCATTGCCCAGAGCATAACGAAAAACAAAAATCCGCAACAAAAATTTTCACAATTCGATTTCAGACACCTGAACAGTACGAATGCTTTTGAAATGCTGGTTGAAAAGAATGGGAAATTGGGTTTGGTCAGTAGTGAAGGAGAATTGATTTATCCACCTGAAAACGACGAAATTATCAGAGAAAAAGTAATGGGATATATCTTGGCAAAGAAGAATGATTTGTTTAGTATTTATTTCACTTCTTCCAAACAGAAAACCGATTTTGAATTCAGTCAGGTTAGGACCGACGGCTATGGTTTTGTGATGGCGACAAAGAACAACAAGCAAGGTGCATTCGATCTGAAAGGCAAAGAAATTGTTCCGTTTGAATACGACAACACTGGAATTTATCAACTCAGCGGATTGGGTTTGCGGGTGACCAAAGACCGCAAAAAAGGCATCATCAATAAAGAAGGAAAAATTATCATTCCGCCGATTTATGACGATATCAACACCTTTTATGAGGGTGGTTTCAGGGAATTATTAAAAGTGAAATCCGGAGAAAAAACAGGCATCATCAACCTGAAAAATGAAATCGTCATTCCCATTGAATTTGATTGGGTCGGTGTAGAAAACGATTATCTGAAAGTGGCAACCCCCGGTGAGGATATGAAATTCGGATTGTATGACAAAGAAGGGAAAGTCATCATTCCGGCAGAATACCAATGGATTACGAACAGCGATACCGAGCGAAGTAAAATCACTATTCTAAAGAAAGAAGAAGGTTCTTATAATTTTTTAGACCAAAACAACCAATTGATTTTGCCCGAAAATATCAGTGAATTCGGTTATGTGCACGATGAAGACTTATTGCTGAATCCGTTTAGTTCCAACGGGAATTATCTAATGTTTGTGAAAGATAAAAACGGAAAATACGGTTTACTGAATGAAATAACCGAAAAATTGAGCGTGCCAATGGTTTATGACCAAATCATTCAATATTTTACATTCGATGAATCTACTTACTACAGTGTAAAGAAAAACGGGAAATTCGGTTTGATCAATGAAAAAAATGAAGTCATCATTCCGATACAGTACGATGACATCAGTTTGGATTTTGTTTACCATAAAAATAATGACAATGAACATGAAATTGTTGTAGCCAAAGGAAAAAAATATGGCACGGTGAATTTGAAAAATCAAATCAGAATCCCTTTTCAGTACGATGAATTGCAGCGCATTTCCTATGCGGAACTCTACAAAGCCAAAGCCGGTGGCAAATACCGAATTATCGGGGCAAATCATCAATTCATCAACAAAGATACTTTTGATGAAGTTGCCAATTTCGAACCCAAATACGAGAATCCCTACGATGACCAACCGACTTTTCAGGCTTTGACTTTTAACAATGGTAGAATGCGGGTGATTGATGAAAATGGAAATTATCACACCGAAGCCATCGAAATGAATCCACACCGGGGATTCCGGTCGTTTGATGAACTTAAAACGGAACTTATCCGTGCATTGGACAATGAAAATGATGAGTTATTAAAAGACTTTGCTGCGAAAATTGCACCCTCAGAGCATTTGCTTTACTATCTGAAAGAGAATGTATTTGACGAAAGTTCATTGAATTATTATCATCCGCAAATGCTTTCTCAAATCAAAGAAAAATATTACAATACCTTGCTGAAATTCAAACATCAGGCATGGAATCAGGAGTCAGGTTGGGGGTACAATCGTTCATCGCTCACAGATGTCACGGATTACACGCTGTATAAATCCGGAATCGTTACCAACGGACGAAATACCGACCATGCCTTCGGCGATACAAAATATTTGGAGAAAATCCTGAGAAACGCTATCAAAATCAATGGTTACTGGATCAGCACCTATTTTATGATGCGTGGTTTTTGGTGATTTTGCAAAAAAGGCAGCCGACAGGGTTCAACATTCAACTTAATTTATAAATTTGAGGGTTGATGTTCCTAATCGAGCAAAAAATATAAAAATCTTAAAAACACATTAAATGGCAGAGAACAAGAAAACTTTCGGACAAACGATTCAGTCACTGAACAAGAACTTCTGGATTGCCAGCGTGATGGAATTGTTTGAACGCTGGGCTTGGTATGGAATATATGGTCTTTTAAGCATTTATTTAGTAGGTTCAACCGATACTGGAGGATTGGGATTTGACCATATCCAAAAAGGAAAAATCATGGGCGATATAGTGGCAATATTGTATTTGTTGCCATTGTTTTTTGGTGTAATTGCCGACCGAATTGGCTACAAGATTTCATTGGTCATCGCTTATATCATCATGATAGTTGGTTATTATCTTTTGGGAGAGGTGAATACTTTTACACAAGTCTTTATAGTGTTTTTGTTGGTCGCCATAGGTGCAGCGTTTTTTAAACCCGTTGCCTCGGCCATAGTCGCAAGGAACACAGATGAAACAACGGGAACATTAGGTTTTGGGATATTTTATGTAATGGTAAATATCGGTGGATTTATAGGTCCATTCCTGTCTTCATCACTCAGAAACTCTATGGGCTGGAAAATTATTTTTATCCAAGCAGCTGTAGTTATCACAATTAATTTACTCATTCTTCTTCTCTTTTATAAAGAATCCAAAGTCGAAAAACCAAAAGATTCGATAGGCAAAGCCATCAAAGATTCAGTAGTGAATATTTTCATTGCGCTTAAAGATATCCGTTTGGGAGTATTGTTGTTATTGATGGTCGGGTTTTGGACGATGTTCAATCAGTTGTTCAACACCTTACCAAACTTTATAGATGATTGGGTGGATTCTTCTGCAATCAGTGCTTGGTTCAATGAAAACATACCGTTCTTAGGAAGAATTCTCTCATTGGATGGCCAAATTAAACCTGAAATGTTTACTCAAATCGATGCATTGATGATCGTTTTATGTCAAGTTTTTGTTTCCTATTTCGTGACTAAAATGCGACATATAAGTGCCGTAATTCGAGGCGCAGTCATTGCAACGATTGGTATCGGTCTGACTTTCTATTCAGGAAATGTTTGGTTTACTATCATAGGAACCATGATTTTTGCGATTGGAGAAATGATGTCCAGCCCAACGGTTTCATCATTTATTGCTCTGATTACGCCCAAAGGTAAAGAAGGTTTGTACCAAGGAACCTATTTTTTGCCTGTCGCGGTAAGTTATTTTGTAACAAGATTTATTTCTGGAAATTTATATCAATCGTGGTCCGATAAACTTTCATTGCTTCAAAAAGAAATGGATACCCGAAATATAGAAATGCCAGATGTAGTCAATCCAGAGCAATTCTCGACAGCTGGAGCAAAAGTATTGAATATGCCATTGACGGAATTTGAAGAGAAATTTGGTTTGAAAGAGGAAAAGTTAGAATGGGAAGAAATACGCAATTCGTTTTTAGAATATTCAAGTCAACAAGGAATTGATGTTTCAGAAGTGCCTTTGGCTTTTTCCAAAAACGAATATTTCACTTTGGCCGAGCAGAAGTTAGGTTTGGGGCATTGGGAAATGACAGAAATGCTGTGGAACACTTACAACCCTAATAAAATTTGGTATGTCATTGTAGGCATTGGACTTTTCTCCATTATTTCATTGAGCATTTATGACCGTTTGATCATTCGACCGAGAGAAAAGAAATTAAAGGAGCAGCAATCCTGAATTCCATAGAGGAATCGGAATTTTATTCATAGAAACTTTTTCAAAGTTTTGAACTTTGGAAAAGTTTACTTTCTATCAGTCCTTCTTTAATATCCCGTTGAGATTGTTGGTATTTCTACGATTTTTTATTGAAGGTTTTGAACCAAAATTAATATTGAGTTTTGTACAATTGTGCATTTTCATTAATTTGCCCGAATAAATTTTGAACAATGTCAAAGAAATCACACGAAAATCATTTTTTCGACACCCAGGTTTTGGGTCACCCCTCCGGCTTATTTGTATTGTTTTTCACAGAAATGTGGGAACGATTTTCATTCTACGGAATGCGTGCACTTTTGGTGCTATTTTTGGTCAGTTCGCTGGGAATCGGTGGCTGGGACTGGCCCAGAGAAAATGCTTTGGCATTGTACGGAACCTATCTGGCATTGCTGTATCTGACACCTATCATTGGCGGACAACTCGCTGACCGCTACCTCGGCTACCGCAAAGCAATCATCATCGGTGCACTCATCATGACGCTTGGACACGCAAGCATGGCAATTGAGAGCAACAAATTCTTTCTTTACCTTGGATTGTTTCTTCTGGTCATCGGAACCGGTTTCTTCAAACCAAATATGACCTCATTCATTTCGATTCTGTACAAAGATCATCCCGAGAAAAAAGACGGAGCATATACCATTTTCTATATGGGCGTCAATGCCGGGGCATTCCTGGGCATCATGCTTTGTGGTTACATGGGAGAAATTGTCGGTTGGAGTTGGGGCTTTGGACTCGCCGGTATATTCATGCTGCTTGGTTTGTTGCAATTTACGCTCGCACACGGAATTTTTGGAGAAGTAGGATTGGCACCCAAAAAACAATTAGAAGAAAACGAAACTACTACAAATACGACAAAACTAGAGTCCACTTCCGGACAGGCTGAAGAAAAACCCAATCCGTTTACGATGTTGGACAAAATCATCATGGTGTTGGTTGGACTGGGTGGTCTGATTTGGGTCATCAACGACCCTTTGTCAAAAATCGCAAAAATTAATTTGCTCAAATTCGGTGATACTGATTTTTCGGGAGCCACTATCACAGTAGCATTGTTGCTGTTTGTTTTCCTACTGGTTTCCAGAGTGATGAGATTCAGTAGAATTGTCAGAGACCGTATGCTTGCCGTGATGGTCATCGCCTCGCTCATCATCTTTTTCTGGGCTTCCTTTGAGCAGGCCGGTGGCTCAATGAGCATTTTCGCAAAAGATTACACCAACCGGATTTTATCGGGCAATTATGCCATGGCATTCGGCATTATTGACATCATTATTACCGTAGTTCCGGTGGCAATCATTTCGTATGTACTCTTTTTGTTGTTCAAAAAAACCTACAAGGATTACTTGGCCTCCAATTTGGTTTTGGTATTCAGCTTTCTGATTATCTGGGGATTGATTGTCTGGAAAATCTATGCGAATTTCAACACTTTCTCTTATGAAATTTCATATCCTGCCTTCGAAGTCACACAAATCGACAGCAAGGGAGCGGAAACCAAAACTTTGGTTGCGGTAAATGCGCTGAATGTCCCTGACGAAGATGCCGTGATTATAGAACAAACTGCGGTGGTTCGGTCGCTGGATGATTATAAGTCGGGGCATGCAGTACACATCGTTGACTTGGATAAAAATGGAAATAATTTCAAAATGATTGAGGAAGCAAAGGCCCCTGAAATCAAAGAAAGTATTCAGGCGAGAGTCACTCACAAAATTGAAAATGAACTGGAAATCCCGGCGACTTGGTTTTTGATTCTTAATTCTCTTTTTATCATCACATTGGCACCACTGTTTTCAAAATGGTGGGAGAGCAAATTCAATCCATCGCTGGCCGGAAAATATGCCATTGGGTTGTTTTTTCTGGGCATCGGATTTGCGTTTCTTGCATTTGGTGCCAAGGACATTCCACAAGGTGCAAAAACGGCCTCGGTCAGTCTCATCTGGCTTGTATTTGCCTACTTTTTCCACACCATGGGAGAGCTCTGTGTTCAACCGGTCGGGCTGTCGTATGTGAGCAAACTCGTTCCGGCAAGAATGACCGCCTTTATGTTTGGTGTATGGTATCTTGCATTGGCCATCGGTAACAAAACTTCGGGTGTACTCGGACAGCAGATTGACAATATCACAGAGCAATACAACATTTCGACTTTCTTTTTGATATTTACCTTTGTTCCGTTCATCATTGGTATCATTGCATTGTTGTTGAACGGCACGCTGAAGAGACTGATGCACGGCATTAAATAAGTTTGTAATTTTGTAAACGAAAAGTGTTTTCAACAGCATTATGAAGAAGAATTTGTTTTTAAGTCTGATTTTATTACCGATTGCTGTATGTACTCAGGAAATCAACTGGTTGACATTGGAACAGGCGGAAGTTGAGATGAAAAAATCACCCGACAAAGCTTTGTTCATCGACTTTTATACCGACTGGTGTGGTTGGTGCAAAAAAATGGACGCTTCCACCTTCAAGGATGCTGAGGTTGTTGCCTACATCAACAAAAATTTCATTCCGGTAAAATTCGACGCAGAATCAAAGGAAGAAGTGAAATTCCGGGGCAAAACTTACAAGTTTGTCAGGGCAAAAGGAGGTTTCAAAGGAGTGAATTCATTCGCCTATTTTTCGTTGAGAGGCAGGTTGTCCTATCCGGCCTATGCCATCATGAACAACAACGGACGGCTCGAAAAACTGCTGTTGGGTTATATGCCCAAAGCAAAGTTTTTTGAAAACCTGCATGCTGAAAATTGATTCTGTCTGGCTGTTTTTAATATTATTCTTTGAACAAAAAATAGACTGCAAATATCAACAACACAAAGCCTATCAAATGATTCATTTTGAATGTCTCAGTTCTGAATACCAGAATGGCAAACAGGGTAAAAACAGTCAAAGAAATCACCTCCTGAATTACCTTTAGCTGCCAAATATTGAAAGGGCCGCCGTTCCCCGCATAACCGATTTTATTGGCGGGAACTTGTGCCATATATTCAAAAAAAGCAATTCCCCAACTGATTAAAATGATGGAGAACAATCCGAGTTTGGTAAACATACCGTAATCTTTGAACTTTAAATGTCCATACCAAGCAAGTGTCATGAAAACATTCGAAAGACAAAGCAAACCAATGGTGATGATTCCTTTCATATTCGATGAATTGAATTTGATTTTAAAAATAAATAATAATTCACCGTAAATATCCGAAAAAGTAGGTTGGGTCGATAAAAATTTATTTGATAATCAATGCTCCCTGTTTATGTGTGTTCCAATGCTTAACATATTCTGAGTGTTCAAAATGATTGGGATAATTGCTACCATCAGTGATGAGCAACACCTCTTCGGGGAGAATTTCTATGCTTTCATTGTTTCTGATCAGCACAAAGTCTTTCGGACGAATCACAGAATCTGAACCTGAAGAATACAAAACCAATCGTTTGTCGTTCAGTTCAATATAATGTGGGAGTTTTTCATAAAAACCTTTGGCAGAGACATTCAAATCAAGAAAACGAACACTTTTAATTTTCTGATGAATCATATAGGGCCTGACCGTGTATTTTTCAACAACCGAAGAATCCTCCGGTTCGGCCAGAAACAAATCCATCTGAAATCCTTTTCTGACACCGATAACCGTATTCCTGCGTTGATGAAACACGATGATTTCCTCCTTCTGAGCCAATTGACTCAATCGAAGTACTCCTTGCACTTCAAAAATCAAGACCAATGTCAAAAAAACATATACAAATTTCGCTTTGGGTTGAAAATACAACTGACGCAACATCAAAAATGCAATGAGCACCAAAAGCATTTCCGCAATGCTCAAGCTGAGCCTTTCAAATACCAACACATCGAACTTCGCCAACCAACGAACATACGAATTGCAGCTTTCTATAAACAAATCAAACAGTTTCTGCCAATAGACAAAATCAATGTTCATGGTTACGAGAAAAACTGTCAACATTCCACCCGCAATCATGATATAAGAAGCGGAAATCATGACCACATTTCCGGCCAAAAACAAACCTGATGTCTGGTTGAAAAAAAACACAGAAAACGGCAGGGTGCCGAGTTGAGCAGAAATACTCGTACCGGTGAAACCGATGATTTGCCTGTAAAATCTGTTACGAGGCCTGAAGATTTTTTGATAAACCGGATGAAAATAAACGATGAAAAACACCGCCGAAAAACTCAGCAGAAAACCGGCATCAAAAATAAAATTGGGATTGTAGAGCAACAATATCATCGCAGAAAGTAGCAAAGTGTGATAAATATTTGGCTTTCTACGCATCAAAACAGTGATGTAATAGATAGAAATCATCAGCCCCGACCTGAAAACCGGCGGTTTGAATTCTACAAAAGCCACAAAAATCCAGATGAGCAAAAGACTCGTGAGGATCCTGATGTTCTTGCCATTTCTTAAGTAAAGCATCGGATAGAGCAACAACATGAAGATGCTGTAAACCATTACTACGTGGAGTCCCGAAATCGAGAGCAGATGTACAACTCCTGTTTTTCTGTAATCTTCTTCAATCTCCGAATCCATCTCGGTTCTGTCGCCAAGTAGCATGGCACCGATGATGTCCGCCGTCTGTTTACCGTATCCCAGATTGAGCATGCGGTTGTGAATTTTTCTTTTGAAAACGGACACCGAATGTCTGAAGCCTTTGGGTTGATTCAATGCAACAAATTCACCCTTATGAAAGACCATATAATGGATTCCGTTTCTGTTGAGATAAGCAGAATAATCGAACTGATAGGGATTGAGTACCGGCTGAAGTTCTGTTATACGGGTTTGTATCTGGATTTCATTGCCTGCATACAATTCCGGAAGTTTTCTGTCCCAATAAAGCAAAACACCGGTTTCTGCCGTCCTATGTTGTTCGACAGAATTCAAAACAGCCTTGTATTTTCTAAAATTCTCTGACGACCTGAAGGTTTCTATGATGCGAAGTTGAACAGTCATTTCTCGCTCAATCCATTCTTCGGGCAAAGGCTGCCAGCGGTTGTACAATCCTGATGCAAAAAATCCGTATGCTGTAAAAATCATCAAAATCATTGTCGGAGACTTCGCTTTTTGTCTGAACAATATGAACAACACAATCAGCATCAGTGGGAGAATTATCCATCTGAACTGAATGAATCCGTCATTTCTGAATGATTCAGAAAACAGGATGCCTATTATCATTCCGCACACCGGAACAAGAAAGGGTTGGCTTTTCATTTTTAGTTTTAGTATTGCAGTCTAATTTACAAAAAAAAAGCGTCTTCGGTGGAAGACGCTTTTTGTGTGATATTTTGATATGATTATGGGATGACTACTCCCGGATAATTGTTGGGATTCACATTGGGAAGTGTTGCGCCGAATTTAAAGTTGATTGCATCAACAAAATAATTGGCCACAATCGCATACCCTTTTGCTGTCAGGTGAACCGCATCCAACGAGAACGAACCTCCGCTTACATAAGTGGTATTAAAATTATTTCCGTAGTAGGTAATACCCACGCTGCTGCTCAGTTCCTGCATTGCTCTGTGGGCATCAACAAAAGCCAAATCATAGTTGATGGACAATTGTCTGATGGTTTCGTTGTACGCTGCAGTTGCGGCTGCTACCTTTGCGGTTTCGATTTTTGTCAGTACCCATTGGTCTTCCAAAGGATAAGTAATTCCGCTGATAGACAATTGTGCTGCTTGTTCTTGGGACATGCCCATTGCAATGAGTGCAGCCACTCTTTCAGCATCTATTTGACCGATGACAGTTTGTGAGGTGAATACCATCAGGTCATCTTCGGTGGCCTGTCGGGACTGTCCGTATGTTATTCCCATCAGGGTTGCCGTTGGTGCGTCAACTCCGGATGAAATCAGGATGCTTGTGATCTGAGCTGACAAGTCTGCAAGGTCTTTGTCTTTGATGACCACTGGACTTGCTGCATCGCTGGCAAAGGTCACTTTCCTTTCTGGTTGCCCCAATGCGTCAAATACTTGGTTCAGCTGAGCATAAAACTGATTCAACATTGGAATCATTGGCCCGTAGGACGGATTAGAAGGATCAAGCGGTGCATAAGGAACGGTGGTGAAGAACGGAATGTCTGTAACACTTGGAATGTTTGCAATTGCGCCTTTGGCACCTACCTGATTCACCATCACTTCTAATATATTTTGAATGACTCCTGCAAAAAGTGTTGGATCTGTAATGTCTGTCGAACCATAAGTGGTTGGGTCCTGATTTCCTGTTTGGTCAACACCTGTACCTCCGCTGGTCGCATAGCTCAACACATCATTGTTACCAATCCAAAGGGTAAAGAAAGTCGGTTGTTGTGCGGCTGCATCGCCTAAGATACTTGCGTTGTTGGAAGAAGCAAAACGGGCAAAGTACGGATTGGCCTGTCCGGTGGCAATTCCACCAGGATTACCATAACCCTGTGCTAAGAGGTGGAATGATTTGGCTCCCGGTACACCCATATTGTTAAAAGGACCTCCTGAAGCCGGTGTAAATGGTGATTGAGCCGGAGTGGGAACCGGTGTGAGTGCTCCGTTCACCAATTGGAGTGTCAATCGACCGTTTATACCGAAGTCGCTGAAGCCCCCTATCTCGTCCGGCATCAAAGGTTGAGCAAAAGCTCCACCGCCTGCCAGTGCCATTTGTGAGGCCAAAATATTCGGATAGGAATTTTGTTGTGCACTAATGAAAAGCGCATTGTCAGTAAAACCTGCGGTCAAAGAATTCCCCAATGCCACGAAACGGCTGAAATCAGCGATTCCGGAAGTTGGTTGTGCATCTGCAACCGGGTTATCAAACTCAGGGTCACAAGAAGAAAATACAACCAGTGTAGCTGCTAAAAATATTTTTGATAGATTTTTCATTTTTTCTTTTTTAGTTGAAGTTATAAGAAAGACCCAGACCGAAAATAAAGGCACGAACGCCAATATCTCCTTTGAAGCCGGTTTCAATATTGTCGATGTATCTTTCCATTCCATAAATGTATTGTGCCATGGCATCCACATTGAAACGGCCGAAATTCAATCCCACACCACCGGTAACACTATGGCGGGTCGCATCCGGGGTTTCCGGTGACCAGTATTCAGCGGGGGTAACAAATTCATCAAAGTAATAACCGAGTCTCAGTGCAAGTAAATCGGTTGCCTGATATTCGGCCCCGATTTTCCATACCGCACGGTCTTTGTAATTTTTGGTCTGTTTGCTCTCAACAGTTTCACCTGTCGATGTGTTTTCAAGATTGATGACCAATTCGCGGTAACTTCCCCAACCATGTACAGAAACTTCTCCTGCGAGGGTCAGTTTGGGTGTAGCTTGATAAGAAAGACCGGCAGTAAATTCAGACACCAAAGGGAGCATGGCGTTGAATTGATCAGTTGTAAAAGGCATAGAACCCGATAGGGCTGTGGGCACATTGCTCCATATGGCTTCGCCATAATTGGCTTTCATATCTACTTTGGAACGGTAAGCCAAACCTATATTGACCCTGTCGCTGGGTTTGATGTATGCACCAATATTGAACCCAAGTCCATGTGCATCTGTATCGTTGATTTCTAAACCTACTTCGTTTCCTGCTACTGCATTGACTCTCTGTAGATTGACTTCACCCATTGCATAGATGAATCCAGCTCCCACACTGAACCAATCATTGAATTTGAATGCAACAGTAGGTTGTATAAAATAAGATTTCAATTCAATTTGAGTGATATTTGCTCTTCCTGCCCAGTCTTCAGGCCATTTGAGCGTACTACCGAACGGAGTTGTGAAACTCACACCCACTGTAACATCTTTCAGTGGTCTGTAGGAGGCCGCAAAATAAATCGGAGTACCCATCGGACTGTCTGTTTCGGCTGATTCCAAAGTGCTGGGATTTTGCCATGCAACATTGTTGGTCACACCAAATCCACCTGCGGCAATACTGACTTTTGCATCTACAAATGCCAGCCCCGCAGGGTTAAAGAATGCTACACTTGCATCTTTTGCGTGCATGACACCAGTTAGTCCCATCGACGCTTGTCTGACTCCCTGCAGCGCAACCCGGTATCCACCAGCAAAGGCTGTGGCTCCCAATCCCAGAAGGAGTACTGATAAACAAATTCTTCTCATGTATTAATTCAATTTATTGGTTAATTATCTTAACAAATGTATAAAAAATTAATTGATTTGTTATGCAAACATAATACAATCGTTAACTTATTTTAATTATTAATTGAATGGATTGAATATCAGCGCATTACAAGTTATTTAGAGCTGTGGCAATCAAATGTGCTTCGCTCCAACAAGCCTGAAAATTAAATCCGCCCGTGACTGCGTCTATGTTCAGTACTTCGCCTGCCAGATAAAGCCCGGGTATCAGTTTGCTCTCCATCGTTTTGAAATTGACCTCTTTCAGCTCCACACCACCGGCGGTTACAAATTCATCCTTGTAGGTGCTTTTCCCTTTCACCTGGTATATGGCCTCGGTCAGCTCAGTTGTTAGTTGATGAAGTTGAAATTTATTGAAGTTCGAATAAGTCAGTCCGGGGCTGATGTCCGCTTGGGACAACAACCCTTGCCAGAATCTTTTGGGAAATGGAAACGGATTGAATTTGTGTACCGACTTCTTGGAATGTTCGAGCTTGAATCGATTCAACAAATCTACGCACTCATTGTACTGCTGTTGAATGAAATTTACTTTGATTTTAAAATTGTAATTCAAACGGTGAAGTTCGACGGCAGCCAGTGCCGATAATTTCAGTATGCCAGGCCCACTCAACCCCCAATGCGTAATCAGTAGTGGGCCTTCTGCTGAAAGTTTGAGTTCGGGAATTGAAATTTCGGCCTGCTCAAATCCTATGCCCATCAATCCGTCAATTCGTTTGTCTTTGATGTTGAATGTGAAAAGCGAAGGAACCAATGGCACGATGTTGTGTCCCAATCTCCTGATGATTTCCATTGCCTTGGGGCTACTTCCGGGTGTGAAAACCACTTTTTTGAAACGGTATTGACCGGATTTTGTTTGAAGTAAAAATCCGTCTTCCGACCGGCTGATTTGCTGAACTCCCTCACCGAACCGGAATTCAACACCATTCTTTTCGGCTTGGTTCATCAGGCATTCGATCACTGAAATTGAATCATCAGATACCGGAAAGACCCTGTTGTCATTCTCAATTTTCAGTGCGACTCCCCTACTTTCAAACCATTCCATCGTATCGCCGGGCTGGAATTTATGAAAGACAGAAAGCAATTCCTTTTTTCCTCTCGGATAGAATTCCACCAGTTCTGCGGGGTCAAAACAAGCGTGGGTGACATTGCATCTGCCACCGCCCGAAATTCTGATTTTCCCCATCGGATGCAAAGACTGTTCAAAAATCACTGTTTTTTGTCCCCATTTCATTCCCAGATTGGCAGCTGTAAAAAATCCGGCAGCACCGCCTCCTATGATGGCGATTTCTTTCATTTGCCAAAAATAAAATTATGTCTGAAATAAAATCTATGAAAAATAAAATTAATCTATCACAAAGTGGCTTTTCGTTACAATTAATTTCGATAAGCCACAGTTTCAATCCGGCTTCAAATTCGTATTTTTGTGAAAAATTTCCAGCACATGCAGATTTTAGACGGAGTAAAACTCGCAAAAGACATCAAACAAGAAATCAAACAGGCCGTGGAAGCGGCAGTGGGTGAAGGCAAAAGGAAACCTCATTTGGCAGCCGTACTTGTGGGCAACGATGGTGCAAGCCAGACATATGTGAGCAATAAAATCAAAGACTGTGAACAAGTGGGGTTTGAATCGTCATTGGTCAAACTACCCAATACGGTTTCACAAACAGAATTGATTGAGGTCATCCACACACTCAACACAAAAAAAGACCTAGACGGTTTCATCGTTCAGCTGCCACTGCCTGCACAAATCGACCAAGAGGAAGTCATTGAGGCCATCAATCCCGACAGAGATGTGGACGGTTTCCACCCGACAAATTTTGGGAAAATGGCGTTGGACATGAGTACATTCCTGCCTGCGACGCCCTTCGGAATTCTGGAAATGTTGGAACGATACAATATTCCCACCCGCGGAAAACACGCAGTCATCATCGGAAGAAGTAGAATTGTAGGCAGACCGATGAGCATTTTGATGGGGCGCAAGGATTTCCCCGGAAACAGTACGGTAACATTGACTCACAGCAATACTGAGAACATTACAGACTTCACAAGATCTGCCGATATTATAATCACAGCTTTGGGCGTACCCGGCTTTCTGAAAGCCGATATGATCAAAGAAGGTGCAGTGGTCATCGATGTAGGAATAACAAGGGTGGATGATGATTCAGAAAAGGGATACAAACTTGTGGGAGATGTTGATTTTGAAAATGTCAGCCGAAAAGCTTCATGGATGACCCCCGTCCCCGGTGGTGTAGGTCCAATGACCCGTGCTATGCTTCTGAAAAACACACTGTTGGCTTACAAGAAAAACATAAAATGATTCAGGTTCATTCCATCACTGAACAACAGCAGAAATTACTGAAAGAAGGCAAAATTCTTCCGGTGATGGAGCATTTTCACACCCTTCAGGGAGAAGGCACGCATTCCGGCAAGGCCGCTTATTTCATCCGATTGGGGGGTTGTGATGTGGGTTGTCATTGGTGCGATGTCAAAGACAGTTGGGACGCCGACAAACATCCGTTGACCGACATGGATGAGATAGCAAAGCTTGCTGCAGAAAGTGGTCCTATGACAGTGATTACAGGGGGTGAACCAAGTCTGTGGAATCTGGATTTTTTGACCCAAAAACTACGAGAATACGGCGCTAAAATCCACATTGAAACTTCGGGTGCGCATCCTTTGAGCGGGCATTTGGACTGGGTAACACTTTCGCCAAAAAAATTGGCGCACCCGCAGCAAGAAGTCCTCCAAAAAGCAGATGAACTGAAATGTATCATTTACAACCATGATGATTTTAAATTTGCAGAAAAATACGCCGCTCTTGTACGGTCTGACTGCCGGCTCTTCCTTCAGGTGGAATGGAGCAAAAGAGAAAAAATGACAGCCGAATTAATCGATTACATCAAGAAAAACCCACAATGGCAGTTGTCTGTTCAAACCCATAAATATCTGGACATCCCTTAACCATTCAAGTGTGAATCTAAGTTTTCAAGATTCTTCTTATCGCTTCCTATAAAAATTTTATTTTCATCGATGATTACCGGTCTTTTCAGAAAAGTATAATCACTCAAAATAAAATCCTTATAATCTTTTTCATTCAAGACTTTGTCCTTGAGGCCAAGTTCCTTGTATTTTCTGGCTTTTCGTGAAAACAATGCTTCATAAGTACCCGCCCGTTTTTTCATTTCTTCTATTTGTTGTTCATTCAGCAATTGAGTTTTGATATCCTGTTTTTGAAAATCTTTAAAATCAAATTGTTTCATTATTCTTCGGCAGGTATCACAACTGCTCAGATAAAAAATTTTCTTCATCCGATAAAAATACAAGCATTCTTTGGATTCGGACAAATTTTGATGAAGAGAAAATATCGAAGAAATTCTCGGGCAGTGATTTATTTCATTTTTTAATTGGTAAGATGTGTTTAGTTTTAGTATGAATTTAAAATCAAAAAAAATGGAAATTAAAGCCGGAGTCAATGTTATGCCCTCAGATATTGAAATTGCGAGGACAGTTGTTTTGGAACCGATTCAAAAGGTAGCCGGGGAAATTGACATTCCCGAAAGCGAATTGATTCCTTACGGGAAACACATCGCCAAAGTACCATTGCATCTTCTGTCCGAAGAAAAGATGAAGCAATCAAAATTGGTGTTGATTACTTCCATCACCCCGACCAAAGCGGGGATTGGTAAAACCACTGTTTCTGTCGGACTGACCATGGGGCTCAACAGAATCGGGAAAAAAGCGGTCACTGCCATTCGTGAACCTTCATTGGGTCCTTGTTTTGGAATGAAAGGGGGTGCCGCTGGCGGCGGTTATGCACAAGTCTTGCCGATGGAAGACATCAATCTGCATTTTACCGGTGATTTTCATGCGATTACTTCTGCACACAATATGATTTCGGCTTTGTTGGACAATTACAATTATCAAAACAGAGGCACCGACCAAGTGCTGAAGGAAGTGGTCTGGAAACGGGTGTTGGATGTGAACGACCGCAGTTTGCGCCACATTGTTTCCGGACTGGGTGGACGGTTGAACGGTGTTCCTCAGGAATCCGGATTTGACATTACGCCGGCTTCTGAAATCATGGCAATTTTGTGTTTGTCAGAAGATGTCGATGATTTGAGGCGGAGAATTGAAAATATTTTGCTTGGTTACAAGGCCGACGGGAGCGAATTCACTGTGAAAGATTTGGGGGTGGCCGGTGCGATTTGTGTATTGCTGAAAGATGCCATCCAACCCAATTTGGTACAAACGACCGAAAACACCGCTGCTTTTGTGCATGGCGGGCCCTTTGCCAACATTGCACATGGTTGTAATTCGGTAGTAGCGACCAAGATGGCGATGAGTCATGCGGACATCGTGCTGACGGAAGCCGGATTTGGCGCAGACCTCGGAGCTGAAAAATTCTATGACATCAAATGTAGGAAATCCGGGTTGTCTCCTCAATTGACCATCATTGTGGTCACGGCGCAAGGACTGAAAATGCACGGTGGAGTGAGCATTGAAGACATCAAAACCGAACATTTGTCAGGCATCGTACACGGACTTGCCAATCTTGAAAAACACATCGAAAATGTGCAATCTTTTGGACAGACGGTGGTGGTTGCTTTCAATCGCTACAGCTCGGATACGGAAAAGGAAATTGAAATTGTGCAGAAATATTGTGAGAACAAAAACATCGGTTTTGCGGTGAACAATGCTTTTGTGGAAGGCGGCAAGGGGGCAGAAGAACTCGCTAAATTGGTGGTAAAAACATTGGATGAACGACCTTCGCCCGAACTGAATTTCGTTTATAGCGATGAAGACAGCATTACCGAGAAAATTGTGAAAGTAGCGAAAAGGATTTACGGCGCAGGCAGCGTTTCCTTTGACCAGCCCGTCATGCGAAAAATCAAAAACATAGAAGCAACCGAAATGAACCGTTTTCCGGTTTGTATCGCCAAGACACAATATTCATTCTCTGACGACCCGAAGGCTTATGGGGTGAGCAAGGATTTTGAATTCAGAATCAGCGATGTGGTCATCAACCGCGGTGCAGAGTTCATTGTGGTCATTGCGGGTGAAATCATGCGGATGCCCGGATTGCCCAAAGCACCCCAAGCACTGAAAATCGATATGGTCAACGGATTTGTAGAAGGATTGAGTTAAGTTTTTATTGTGGGTTGATTTTCAGCTTATTGCTCTTGCGGTGTTGTCCTTTCTCTGTAGCACTTTTAAGTTCATTAAAGTTGAATTTCACAGATTTGTGCTGGATGGAATAAAGATATTGAGTTTTTTCTACCAACATTTCTGGAACAGTTACTAAATGTAGCATTATAGAAACATTACCGATTCATTTTATTATTTCAAAATAACAAATATCCTTAATACCTGCTTTACAGCTTTCAAGATGTCCATTTTTCGTTATATCAATTTTTCCCTTTATTCTAACTCTACTTACATACTTCATATTCTCTATTTTTACATCAAGTTCTCTGTCGTTGTTTATCAACACATAAATGCACTCCGCAGATTCACCTCTGCGCCCAACAAGTGAACTCTCTTCAAAACCATGATAATAAATACCTTCTATGTCAACATATTTATTATTAAGTGAGATTGGATTTGCCAATAACTTATTTATATCAACTTTCTGATAAGTAATGGAACTATCAATGCACTTATTAGTCAGTACGATATTTCAGGTATTGCAGGAAATCATCATTAAAGCAAAGGCAACCGATATTTTACTTATTATACTCATTTTCTCAAGGTAAAGATGATTTAAACTGTTTTATTTTAACTTCTCTTTGGATTGAATCCCCCGCTACCGCACGATTGTATCGTGTGGTATGCCACTCCCGCACTCCTGAAATCCTTC
>ENA-UOVV01000101-UOVV01000101.1-compost-metagenome-genome-assembly--contig:-NODE-101-length-130126-cov-7.768350_pt1 | contig 130126 bp, 116 predicted proteins | sample MGYA00238155_ERZ761577 | MGnify/ENA primary metagenome ERZ761577 (study PRJEB28898, sample SAMN06268775) | compost metagenome | isolation source: Emeryville, CA | place: USA:Emeryville, CA | collected...
TACGCCTGATTTGAAAATCAAAATCCGATTCTGCCTAACCAGGAACCGCTCTAGCCGTCACCCTGAGGTGCCATTGCGTAGCAATGGCCTCGAAGGGCGACGGCGATCCTTCGAGGGTCGGGCTTTGCCCTCGCACTTCAGGATGACGCCGTCGCGCGTTGCTGCGCTTACGTCTCGCTGACGAACGCATCCATCAACGCATTGAATTTGTCCGCCTGCTCCCATTGCGGCAGGTGACCGGCGTTGTCGATCACCTGCACCTTGCCGCGCCATAGCGTCGGCATTTTCAACGTGTCGAAATAAGCGCCGTTGATCAGTTGCTCGTCGGCGCCGTGCAGGACCGCCAGCGGCTGCTTCAGCTGCGCGACAATCGCCACCTCGTCGCGAAATCCGTTGGGACCGATGCTGAGGGCAAGCTGCGCGCGGGCGCGGCCGTCGGTGCGCAGTACGTCGGCGATCATCTGCGGCGGAAAATCGGCGACGCCTGGCCGGAACGCGGCCGCGACATAGGCGCGCGCCTGTTCCTCGTTCAATTCCGGGGCGAAAGTGAAGGCCATCGCCGGCGTCGGCAGGAATGCCTGCTCCATCGCCGGCGGGAAGCCGAGCGGCGGCGTGCCGAAGATCGCAAAACCTTTCGCACGCGGCAGGTCCGGCGCGGCTTCCAGCACGATATGGCCGCCGAGGCTCCAGCCCGCGAACACCGCATCCTCGACGCCGAGTTGCTTCACCACGTCGCGCAGCACGCGTGCATAGCCCGGCATGTTGTAGGTGGCGGCGGGATCGGTCGCGTTATCGGAGTCGCCGTGCCCCGGCAGGTCGAATGCGATCACCCGATGCGTGCGGCCGAGTGGGCTCTCAAATTGCTTGGCGAAGGCTTTCGACGACGCGGAATTGCCGTGCACCAGCACCAGAGTCCGGCCCGTTCCGTCGCTTTCGTGGCAGACGATCTTGCCGGCGTGGCTTTCAAGCGTGGTCGTTTTCATCGTGGTTCTCTCCCGGTGCGCGTGCCGGGAGAGTGGCCCGAAAACGGTCCTGGCGGAAGAGGAGGAGGCCGCCGTGTTGACAACGATCCTCAGCCGCCGTTCTTCTCGGTCTGGTCGTAGACCGCGCGCGCGACCTGCTGGAGGCGATCCTTGTTGTCGTCGGGACCGGACAGCACATAGCCGACGCCGCGATCCGACCAGTAGAGCGCGCCGTCGCTGGCGCGTGTCACGTAGCGCATCTGGGTGGTCGGCGTGGCGGCGCGCGAGGTATACAGCGTGAAACGCTCGCCGGTCGAGCTTTCGTACATCAGGAACGCCGCCGGCGCATGTGGTCCGGGCAGCAGCCGTCCGCCGACCAGCTTGAGCCCGGCGGCGTCGAGTTCGGGAGCCTTGATGGTGTAGCCGACGCGGCGCGACAGCCATTGCTGCAGATGCGCGCGCTCCGAGCCGGCCACTTCCACCGGATGGCGCACCTCTACGACGTAGAGCCGGTGCGCTTCCAGCGCGTCGAACGTGAATGCCTGCAGCGATGACGGCGCGGTGCTGACGCCGTGCGCAAGCCATCCGGCTGCGCCGCCGGCGAGAAAGGCCGCGAGCGTCGCGGCGATCGCACCGTAGATCACGCGGCGCTGCGGCCGGGCGAGACGATCGAGCGCGAGCCGCTGCGGCACCGGCTCGTCGGCCACCGCGTCGTAGCGCGCATGCAGCGCCTCTGCCATCGCGCGCCATGCCCGCACGCGCTCGGCATCCGCGGGATGGGTCGCCAGCCACGCCTCGACGTCGCCGCGCCGCTCTGCCGGCAACTCGTCGTCGACATAGGCGTGCAGTTCGTCTTCGGTGACGGGGATGTTCGGTTCGGTCATCATCGTCTCATCTTGCTCGAATTACTTGATGCGCCGGAGCGTGGGCCGCTCGCCGTCCAGCGCGGCGCGCATATGGCTGCGCGCGCGGGCGAGGCGGGACATCACGGTGCCGATCGGAACGCCTTGAATCTCGGCGATCTCGCGATAGCTGAGGCCTTCCAGCGTCACCAGCAGCAGCACGGCGCGCTGATCCTCCACCAGGGTGGCGAGCGCGCGGGCAATGTCGCATGCCTCCGCTTCGGTGCCGCTGGCGCCCGCCGCGCTGTCCGGCAGCGGCGCGAACAGAGGTTTGCGCGCCAGCGAGCGCCGGCGATTGCGGTTCAGGTTGGTCAGGATGGTGTAAAGCCAGCTGCGCAGGTCGCCGCCGACGAACAGCCGTTCGGAGCGCAACGCGCGCACCAGCGCATCCTGCACCAGATCGTCGGCGGCATCGACGTCGCGGGTCAGCGCCCGCGCGTAGCGCCGCAGGGCCGGGATCATGGCTTCGACACTGTCGCGAAAGGTGTTCATCGTCTGCCGTCATATCAAAGTCAGGGAGCGATGGCTGGTGTCCACGCAAGCTCGGAATGATTCGTCCTGCGCGCCGGCACGCTCGTTGATACAACACCGGCACCGCGTGGCTATTCCAGCCTCGCCGTGCGTGAGCCGAAAAACACCCGGTTTTCAGACGATTTTGGGCTTTGCCGGGCCGCAAGGCTGGTGTACCCGGAAGGGCTGACGCGGCGGGAGTGGATTTGACATTCGCGAACTGCATGGAAGCAGGTTCGGACAGCGAGTGTCGAAGCCAAAACTCCACTGGAAACTTGTAGTTGCCGGTGGTCCCCGATCCTGGCATTTGCATCGACGCCCTGACGTGGGCAGCAGATGTCGGCATCGGACCCCCGGATCGATGGGAAATCGGAATGGGACAGAGCATGGGCCTGATGCAAGGTAAACGCGGGGTCATCCTCGGTGTGGCCAACAACCGCTCGATCGCCTGGGGCATCGCCAAGGCCTGCCGCGCGCAGGGCGCGGAGATCGCGCTCACCTGGCAGGGCGACGCGCTGAAGAAGCGGGTGGAGCCGCTGGCGGCGGAATTGGGCGGCATCCTGCTCGGCCATTGCGACGTCACCGACCCGGCGACCATCGACGCGGTGTTCGAGGAAGCCAAGGCGAAGTGGGGCAAGATCGATTTTGTCGTCCACGCCATCGCGTTTTCCGACAAGGACGAACTCGACGGCCGCTATATCGAGACCACCGCCGACAACTTCAGCAAGACCATGCTGATCTCGTGCTATTCGCTCACCGCTATCGCGCAGCGCGCCGAGAAGCTGATGACCGATGGCGGCTCGATCCTGACGCTGACCTATTACGGCGCCGAGAAATGGATGCCGCACTACAACGTCATGGGTGTGGCGAAGGCCGCGCTGGAGGCGAGCGTGCGCTATCTCGCCGCCGATCTCGGCGAGAAGAACATCCGCGTCAACGCGCTGTCGGCGGGCCCGATCAAGACGCTGGCGGCGTCCGGCATCGGCGACTTCCGCTATATCCTGAAGTGGAACGAATACAACGCGCCGATGCGCCGGACCGTGACCATCGAGGAGGTGGGCGACAGCGCGATGTATTTCCTCTCCGACCTGTCGCGCGGCGTCACCGGCGAAGTGCATCACGTTGATTCCGGCTATCACGTCGTCGGCATGAAGCGGCCCGATGCACCGGTCATCTCTCTGGCGAAAGATTAGTCTTGCAGACGTATCACCGGCGCCACTTGCGTCCGGCATGCCCGCGCATCGTCCCTCGAGGAATGGCGGCGCGTCGCTCGCCGATGTCGCAGGTATCACGCCTTGACACGGTTGCAGTAAGCAGAGATGGCCGGAACAAGTCCGGCCGTGACCGGTACTAGCGATAGGCGCAATCCATAGACTTCGAGTATCATGTCCTCACTCACGATCTACTTCATCCGCCATGGCGAGACGGCGTGGAATGCCTCGGGCCGTTTTCAGGGCACCAAGGACATTCCGCTCAACGAGCTCGGCCGCAAGCAGGCGCGTCACGCCGGTGACGTCCTCGGCGACCTGGTGACGCGGAACGGTCATGTGCTGGATGCGCTCGCTTTCGTCGCAAGCCCGCTGATCCGTGCGCGCACCACCATGGAATTGGTGCGGCAGCAGCTGGCCCTGCCGCCGGATGATTTCGCGCTGGATGATCGTCTGCGCGAAATCGCCTATGGCGAATGGGAGGGCTCGACGCTGCAGCAGATGCGCGTGTCGCATCCCGATCTGTTTGCGGAACGCGAGCGCGACAAGTGGCACGTGTCGCCTCCGGGCGGTGAAAGCTATGTCTCGGTCACCCAGCGCATGCGGGAATGGTACGCTTCGCTGACCACCGATACCGTCGCGGTGTCCCACGGCGGCACGGCGCGGGCGCTGATGGTGGCGACCGGCGTCGTCTCGACGCGGACGGCGGCCGACCTCTTCATCGAGCAGGGCGCGGTCTACGTCTTCAGCGGCGGACAGCTCGCGAAGTATAGCTGAGGCCGGTTTGCCGCAAAATTTGCGATTTTCGCAACAAGTCGTTACGACGTGTAGAAATTCGCTACCTTGAGGCGGGTGCATGTCCCACAACACCTTCGGCCATCTGTTCCGTGTCACCACCTTCGGCGAGAGCCATGGGGTGGCGATCGGCTGTGTGGTCGATGGCTGTCCGCCGTTGATCCCGCTGACGGCCGAGGACATCCAGCGCGATCTCGACCGCCGCCGGCCCGGCCAGTCGCGCTTCACCACGCAGCGGCAAGAGCCGGATCAGGTCAAGATTCTTTCAGGGGTGATGGCGCATCCGGAAAGCGGCGTGCAGGTGACGACCGGCACGCCCATCGCGCTGCTGATCGAGAATACCGACCAGCGCTCCAAGGACTATTCGGAGATCAAGGACAAGTTCCGCCCCGGTCATGCCGATTTCACCTATGAAGCGAAATACGGGTTGCGCGATTATCGCGGCGGCGGCCGTTCCTCGGCGCGCGAGACCGCGAGCCGTGTGGCCGCCGGCGCGGTGGCGCGCAAGGTCATTGCGGGCGTCACCGTGCGCGCCGCGCTGGTGCAGATGGGGCCGCACAAGATCGACCGCGAGAAATGGGATTGGGATGAGGTGGCACGCAACCCGTTCTTTTGTCCGGACAAGGACAAGGCGGCGTTCTTCGAAGGCTATCTCGATGGCATCCGCAAGAGCGGCTCGTCGATCGGCGCTGTGATCGAGGTGGTGGCCGAAGGCGTGCCGGCAGGATGGGGTGCGCCGATCTACGGCAAGCTCGACAGCGATCTCGCCAGCGCGCTGATGAGCATCAATGCGGTGAAGGGCGTCGAAATCGGCGAGGGCTTCAATGCGGCGGCACTGTCGGGCGAGGACAATGCCGACGAAATGCGCATGGGCAACGACGGGCCTGCGTTTCTGTCGAACCACGCCGGCGGCATTCTCGGCGGGATCTCCACCGGGCAGCCGGTGGTGGCGCGCTTCGCGGTGAAGCCGACGTCGTCGATCCTGTCGCCGCGCCGAACCATCGACCGCAGCGGCGCCGACACCGACATCTTCACCAAGGGACGTCACGATCCGTGCGTCGGCATCCGCGCCGTGCCGGTGGGCGAGGCGATGATGGCCTGCGTGCTGGCCGATCATCTGCTGCGCCATCGCGGACAGGTGGGCTGAGGCGGTTCGAGGGATGCAGGCCGGCCGTCTCCAAAGCGTGATGGAGTGGCTGAGCGACGGAGCGCGATCGACGCCCGAGGTCGGTCGTTTCATGGCGGAGAGCTGCGAACTGCACGTCGGACAGATGCTCCACGGCAATATCGGCGGCGGCAGCCGGCCGGATTTCACCTGCATCGGCCCGGCCGTGAATCTTGCGGCGCGGCTGGAAAAGATCGCCGGCACGCTCAATCGGACGGTGGTCGCCTCATCGGTATTCGCAAGCGCCTTTTCCGAAGGTTGGTCCGATTTCGGCGAGTTTCCGATCGCGGGCTTCCGCAGCGCGGAGCGGGTCTATGGTTTGGCCGATGAAGACGCGCTGCGAGCGATCACCTGATGTTGCGATGGATGTCATCCTTCGCCAGCCGATGCCGTGGCATCAAGGACAACGGCGCGACTCGAGAAGAGTCGCGGCCGACGTTTGTGCAATGGTGAGTTGATCGCATGCGAATGGAAGATCTGCAGGGCATTGCCACCTGGGTGTCCTCCGGCGAACGCAACGGCGTGCCTCCGGAAGTGATGATGGAGCAGCTCTGCGAGCGGCTGGTGGATGCCGGCCTCGCGCTGTGGCGCGTCGGCGTGTTCGTTCGTACGCTGCACCCGCAGATGTTCGGCCAGAGCTTCACGTGGCGGCGGGGCGAGGGCGTCACCGTCTATGCCGCGCCTTACGGCATCGAGAAGGACGAGGATTTCCTCACCAGTCCGCTGCTTGCCGTGCATACCAGCGGCACCGAGGTGCGCTATCGCGAGGCCGATATTCTGGCCGACACGCGATCCACATTTTTCGTCGAGAAGCGCAACGAGGGACTGACCGATTACATCGGCATGCCGCTGCGCTTCCTCAATGGTGAAATTCATTCGGTGAGCTGGACCACGAAAGCGCCGGGCGGATTCTCCGATGTTGAGATCGAGGCGTTGCGGGCCTTGATGGCGCCGATCGCCCGAGTCATCGAGATCATCCGCCTCGAACGGACCGCGACCGCGCTGCTCGATACCTATGTCGGCAACCGCGCGGGCCAGCGCATTCTCGCCGGCCAGATCCGGCGTGGCCACACCGACACCATGTCGGCGGCGATCTGGCTGTCGGACCTGCGCGGTTTCACGCGGCTGTCCGATATGCTGCCGCCCAGCGCGGTGGTTGAAGTGCTCAATCGCTACTTTGATTGTCAGGTCGAGCCGATTGTCGATCACGGCGGCGAAGTGCTGAAATTCATGGGTGACGGCCTGCTGGCGGTATTTCCCATTGCGGAAGGCGGCGCCGATACGGCGAATGTCTGCGGCCGCGTGCTGGCCGCGGCGCGCGCCAGCCGGGAGCGTGTCGCGGCGATGAGCTTTCGCCACAGCGGGGTGACATTCGACAAATTCCGCTTCGGTCTCGCATTGCATGTCGGCGATGTGCTTTACGGCAATATCGGCGGCGGCCATCGTCTCGACTTCACCTGCATCGGCCCGGCGGTCAACCTCGCGGCGCGGCTGGAGAAGATCGCGAGCGATCTCAATCGCACCATCGTTGCTTCCGAAGGTTTCGCCGCCGCGGCGCCGGAGAGCTGGCTCAACCTCGGTGAATTTCCCATCGCCGGCTTCCGCCGCGCCGAACGCGTCTATGGACTCTCCGACGAGGCGCTGCCGCCGCGCGCCTGATCGCGCGCAGACGCCACGCGAGAGTCCGTCCACTTGGCGGAAGACTTCTATTCTTCCGGCTCGGTGGTGAACAGCAGCGGATAGCCCTTGGCGCGGCCGGCATCGGTCGCGCGGGTCGCCTTGGTTTCGGCGACGTCCCTGGTGAAGACGGCGACCACGCAAACGCCGCGCTGATGCGCCGTCAGCATCACCTTGTAGGCCTGATCCTCGGTCATGCGAAACTCGGCCTTGAGAACGCTCACCACGAAGTCGCGCGGCGTGTAGTCGTCATTGATGAGAATGACCTTGTGCAGGCGTGGCCGCTCGGTCTTCGCCGCAGTTTTGGTTCGCGTCTTCGTGCGTGGAGTGGTGACCGTCTCGCCCATGCGCACCGCCGCCTCTGAAGACCGTCAGACTATCGCATTTTGCCCTGCGGCGAGATCACATTTGCGGACCCTTTGCGGATCGCCGATCGGCGTGATCGCCAGGGATGGCGTTGCTCAAGCGGCGCGGATCGTCGCCAGGAAATTATGCACCTCGGTCTGCAGTCGATGACTTTCCATCGACAGCGACTGCGCTGCCGCGAGCACCTGGGACGAGGCCGCGCCCGCCTCGCCGGCGCTATGATCGACCTCGGTGATATTGCTGGCGACATTGCCGCAGAGATCGGCGGCCTGCTGCACGTTGCGGGCAATCTCCTGGGTGGCGGCGCCCTGTTCCTCCACGGCAGCGGCAATGGTCGAAGAGATTTCCGACATCAGATTGATGGTGGCGCTGATCTCCTGGATGGTGGCGACGGAATCCTGCGTCGCGGCCTGCATTCCGGCGATCTGGGTGCCGATTTCCTCGGTGGCCTTCGCGGTCTGCGAGGCGAGGGCCTTGACCTCGGACGCGACCACGGCGAAGCCGCGGCCGGCCTCGCCGGCGCGGGCGGCCTCGATCGTCGCATTCAGCGCCAGCAGGTTGGTCTGCTCGGCGACGGCCGTGATCAGTTTCACGACATCGCCGATACGCGCGGCGGCCTGGGACAGTTCCTTGATGCTGGCATCGGTCTTCTGCGCCTGCATGACGGCGGTCTGCGCCACGCGACTCGACTCCTGCACCTGGCGGCTGATCTCGTTCACCGACGAGGTGATCTCTTCAGTGGCGGCGGCCGTGGACTGAATGCTCTCGGAGACGTCGTGCGAGGCGTTGGCGGCGGAGTTGGATAGGCGCCGTGTGGTGTCGGCGGTGGTCGTGAGGGCTGTCGCGGTGGCTTCCATCTCGGTGGAGGCGGAGGTCAGCGAGCCGATCATCTCGCTGACCATGGCCTCGAAATTCCGGGTGACCTTGTCCATGGTTTCCGCGCGCCGCAGTTTCGCGCTGGCCTCACTGCCCACGGCATCGTCGGCAGCCTTCTTCGCGACCAGTGCCGCCTTGAACACCTGCAACGTCTCGGCGATCTGGCCGATCTCGGTTCGCTTGCCCCGATGCGGGATATCGACGTCGAGATCGCCGGCGGATAGTGCGCGCATCGGCCGTAGCACGCTGCCGATGCCTTTTGCGATGTCGCGCACGATCAGGACCGCTGCGCCGAGCCCCAGCAGCACCATTCCGATCAGCATGGCAAGCACCACATTGAATGCGGTGCTGTAGGCACGTTCCGCGTTCTGGCCGGAGACGCTGGCGCCATGATCGTTCAGCGCGACGATCTTGGTCATCACCGCGTCCATCTTGCGACCCGCGGGCGTCGCGCGGCTGGCATTGATGGCGCGCGCCTGCGCCGTCTCCCGCTTGCGGGCATGGGCGATCACCTCGTCGGCGGCGGCGCGGAAATCCTTCCAGGTCTTCGACAGTTCCTGATACAGCGCGGCTTCTTCCGGGGTGGTGATGCGGGGCGCATAGGCCTTGTCGGCGGCCTCGTAGTCGCGGGCGCGCGCGTCGAGATTGCGCTGGATGTCCGCCATGAAGGCATCGTCAGGCTCGGTCAGATAATCGCGCAGCACGGCCCTGTAGCGCGCCGACTGGGTGCGCAGTTCGCTGACGAGACGGATATTTGGAAGCCAGTTGGCCTTGATGTCCTGCGCCGAGGTGTTGATGGCGCGCATCTCGGCGATTGCAAACAGCCCTGTGGCCGTGAGCGCGAGGAGCAGCACCGCGACCAGACCGGTCAACTTGGCTCTGATGGAAAGTCTCGAAAGCATCATATCGTCCTTGGAATGCGGCGCGCGGGTTTCGCGCCGGCAGTCTTCAATGGGCGTGCGACAGCGGCCGCCATGACAAATGGCGCTACAACCGGCTTGACGCTGTTGGGCTTTTCTTCCAGTGGGGCCCAATCTCCTCGGAAGGGATGGGCTCAGTCTGGTTGTAACGCAGCGGGGTAAAGCCTTGGTAAAGAGGAGGGTTCGGTGCGATCCCCCGGCCGCGAAGGCGAATTTTCGCCCGCACGCCGCCATGCTCCGGCCTTGCGCAATTGTATCACTATGCCACCATTGTCGGGGGACGACGGGAGGCCGCGATGCGCTGGTGTTTCTCGATCGGGTTGTTGCTGGCCGCGAGCGTGATGGCCGGTGACGTCGCTGTGGTGGCCGCGCCGCGGGCTCCCGCGCATGTGGTTCAGGCCAAGCCCACCGATGTCAAGGTCGATGTCGAATTGGTGCTGGCGGTCGATGTTTCCTATTCGATGGATATCGATGAGCTGACGGTGCAGCGCGAGGGATATGCGCAGGCGATCGTCTCCAAGGATTTCCTGCAGGCACTGAAGACCGGGCCGAACGGCAAGATCGCCATCACCTATTTCGAATGGGCTGCCGCGACCGACCAGAAGATCATCATTCCCTGGCGCATCATCGACGGGCCGGAATCCGCCGATGCGGTTGCCGCCGAAATTCTCAAGACGCCGGTGCGACGCGCGTCGCGAACATCGATCTCCGGCGCCATCAATTTCGCGATGCCGCTATTCGAGCAGAACCCCTATCATGGGCTTCGTCGCGTCATCGATATTTCCGGCGACGGACCCAATAACAACGGCATGCCGGTGACGGTCGCGCGCGATGCGGCGTTGGAGAAGGGTGTGGTCATCAACGGACTTCCAGTGATGGTGAAGGAGCCGAGCTACTCGACGATGGATATCGACAATCTCGACTACTATTACGAGGATTGCGTGATCGGCGGGCCGGGCTCGTTCGTGGTGCCGATCAAGAGCAGCGCCGCGTTCAGCGAGGCGATCCGCACCAAGCTGGTGATGGAGGTGGCCGGCCGCGTCCCGCCATCGCGCGTTGTCCCGGCCGCCGGCCGCGAGCCGCGGGTCAGTTGCACGATCGGCGAGAAGATCTGGCAGGACCGCTGGGGCAGGTGAGATCACAGATGCGGGCAGCGTGGCCGGAGCGAATCCGACCACGACAAGAGACGATCATTCCGGATACGGACAACAGACGCGCGTCACACCTTCGCTTCCAGCACCAGATTGAAGGGCGTCTCCGCGGCGCGCCGGATGCGGGAGAAGCCGCTCTCCTTGGCGATTGCGCTGAGCCGCGCCTCGCCGGCCTGCGCTCCCAGCGCGAGGCCGACTTCCTGCGCCAGTGATGCAGGCGTGCAGACCATGGTCGAGGCGGCATAGAACAGGCGGCCTACCGGATTGAGGTTGTCTTCGAGTTTGTCCTGTGCGAACGGCTCGACCAGCATGCAGGTGCCATCCTCCGCCAGCGTTTCCTTGACGTGCCTGAGTGCGCCGACGGGATCGCCCATGTCATGCAGGCAATCGAAGAAGCACACGAGATCGTAGCCCTTCGCAGGATAGGTCTTGGCGGTAGCAACCGCAAAGTCGACCCGGTCGCTCAAACCCTCGTTGGCTGCGGCCGCCTGAGCGGCGGCGATCGATCCCGGATGCGCGTCGAAGCCATAGAAGCGCGAGTTCGGATAGGCCTTCGCCATCAACACGGTCGATATTCCATGCCCGCAGCCGATGTCGGCAACCTTGGCGCCGCGCTCCAGCTTGGCGACCATGCCATCCAGCGCCGGCAGCCACTCCTGGACCAGATGATGTTTGTAGGTCGTGCGGAAAAAACGCGCGGTGCCGCAGAACAGGCATTCGGAGCGGTCGTTCCAGCCGACGCCCTTGCCGCTCTTGAAAGCGTCCGAGATCTTCGGCTCGTCCAGCATGATGGCCGCCATGAGGTCGCCAACCGCGCCCATGAAGACCGGGCTGTCGTCGTCCGCGAAGACCATCGCCTGTTCCGGCAGCATGGAGAATTTCTTGGTTTTGGTGTCGTATTGCACGTAGCCCGATGCGGCTTGTGCGGACAGCCACTCGCGCACGTAACGCTCGGTGGTGCCGGTGGCTTGTGCAAGCTGGGCGGGTGTCATTGGCTCTCTCGCCAGTGCCTTATAGAGACCGAGCCGATCGCCGGTCCGGATCAATGCGGTATTGGCGGCAGCGCCGATGTCGCCAACCATCTTGCCCATGAACTCATTCAGTCGATCCATATTCACGTCCATGACAGCCTCCTGTGAAGGATCGAGCCGATCTGCGTGATCGGACTCGTCACTCATCGGTTGAGTGAGCATGATCCTTTCCGGAAACCAGCTCCCAATTTTTCGGGAACCATGCTCGCGTGACATGCAGATTGTCAGCCGGCGCCAGGATCTCCGGCGGCGCACCTGTGCGGAGCGGAAATGGCATAGCGCCGAGAGGAGCGATCAATCAGCGTCCGGTCGATGGGACGGAAACGCTCGGGCATGAGTCATCACGCCTGCGAAGAGGTTCAACGCGCGCGGATAAATTTCGCCAACAGCTCGACATGGGGCGTGTGACGAAATTGATCGACCGGTGTGACGGTCTCGATTCTGTAGCCGCCGTCGATCAGGATGCGCGCATCGCGAGCAAAGGTGATGACATTGCACGACGCCGCGACAATCACCGGCACCTTGCTGGCGGCAAGCTGCTTGCTCTGTGCCTCCGCGCCCTGGCGTGGCGGATCGAACACGACGGCATCGGCGTTGCGCAATTCCTGCGGCACCAGCGGCCGGCGGAACAGATCGCGCGCCTCGGCGCTGATCGGCTTGAGGCCATGCGCGGACGCCGCGGCTTTTTTCAGCGCGTCGATCGCGCCACCATCGCTGTCGAATGCGGCAACGCGCGCCTTTGCTGCAAGTCGCAAGGCGAAGGGGCCGACGCCGCAGAACAGGTCGACGATCTGCTTTGCCTTGCCGCAATGGTGGGCCGCCAGCGCAGCGAGCGTTTCCTCGCCAGCGGCGGTCGCTTGCAGGAAAGACCCCGGCGGCAACGGCACCGTGGCGGCGCCCATCGCGACGACCGGCGGCGCGCGCATCAGCACCAGGTCGCCGTGGCGGGTCAGCCGTGCCAGCCCGTACTGTTCGGCGAGGCGAGACAGCGCAGCGATGGCGGGCGGCGGCAGCGGGCCGGTGCCGCGCACGTCGATGTCGAGTCCGTTGTCAGCCGCGGTGATCTGAATGTCGAGCGGCTTGGAGACCGGCTTCAGCACGGCGGCGAGCGCGCGCGCTGCCTCGATCGCGCCCTCAAGCGCCGGGTCGAGAATCGGGCAGGCATCGATCGGGATGACTGCATGGCTGCTCGCTGCGGTGAAACCGACCGGAAAGCTGCCGTCGGCGGCGCGGCGGGCATGCAGCGTCACGCGGCGGCGGCCCGCGCCATGAGCATCGATGAGTTCGGCGATCTCGGCATCGATGCGTGCGCGCGCCAGCGTATCGACCACGAGCCGGCGTTTCCATGCGCGATAGGCATCGGTCTGCCAGTGCTGGATCGCGCAGCCGCCGCAACGTCCGAAATGCGCGCAGAACGGATCGATCCGCTGCGGGCTCGGCGTCGCGATCGAGATCAATCGCATGCGGTCCGACCCGGGCTGCGGCGTTGCGACGACGGTTTCGCCCGGCAACGTATGCGGGATATAGCGCGCCATGCCACCGACGCGGGCGACACCGTCGCCGCGCTGGCCGACCTGATCGATCAACAGCGTTTCAGCCACGGCGCGCGCCAATGAAGAATTCGAGATTGCCGTCACCCCCAGCGATGCTGGACGGAAAGACATCGATGTCTTTACATCCCTGCGCGGCGGCAAAGGCCGCGATGTCGTCGCAGACCGCCCGATGCACGGCGGCGTCGCGCACGATGCCTTTCTTGATCGCGCTGCGGGGCGCCTCGAATTGCGGCTTGATCAGTGCCAGCAGACTCATCGGCGCGGCGGCAAGCGACAACGCGACCGGCAGGATCAGCTTCAGCGAGATGAAGCTGGCATCGATTACCACCACGTCCGGGCGCTGCGGCAGCCGCTTGCCCTCATAGCTGCGAATATCGGTCTGCTCCATCGAGACGACGCGCGGATGGCCGCGCAAGCTCTCGTGCAGCTGGTCGGTGCCGACATCGATGGCGAAGACGAGTGCCGCGCCTTCGCTCAGCAGCACTTCCGTGAAGCCGCCGGTGGAGGCGCCGACATCGAGGCAGACGTGATCTTCGATTTCAATGGGATAGTGCCCGAGCGCACCGGCGAGCTTGACGCCGCCACGCGACACCCATGGATGAGGCGGCTCAGCCTCCAGCGCGGCATCCGTCGCGATCATCTCGGAGGGTTTGGTCACGATATGGCCGTCGGCGCGAACGAGGCCGGCGGCAATCGCCGATTGTGCCCGTGCGCGGCTCTCAAAAAGACCGCGCGCCACCAGGAGCTGGTCGGCGCGCTGTCGTGGCCTCGTCGTCATTGCCGCGGTGCGGCTCAGGCGCCGGCGAGCTTGATGGTCCCGGCCTTATCCTTGCCGATGGTCTCGAACACCTTGGCAACGATGCCCTTGGAGTCGAGCTTGGCATAGGCGTACATCGCCGCGGGGGTGTTGTGATCGATGAATTCGTCCGGCAGCACCATGGAGCGGAAGCGCAGCATGCCGGTATCGAGCACGCCGCTCTCGGCCAGCGTCTGCATCACATGCGATCCGAAGCCGCCGATGGAGCCTTCCTCGACGGTGATCAGGATTTCGTGCTCGCGCGCCAGCTTCAGTACCAGTTCGACATCGAGCGGCTTCATGAAGCGCGCATCGGCGACGGTGGTGGACAGCCCGTGGGCGGCGAGTTCGTCGGCGGCCTTCTCGCATTCGGCGAGGCGGGTGCCGAACGACAGCAGCGCCACCTTGTTGCCCTGGCGGATGACGCGGCCTTTGCCGATCGGCAGCGGCACGCCGACTTCCGGCATTTCAACGCCGCGGCCTTCGCCGCGGGGATAACGCACCGCGCTCGGGTGATCGTTGATGGCGACCTGCGTGGCCACCATGTGCACCAGCTCGGCTTCGTCGGCCGCGGCCATGATCACCATGTTCGGCAGGCAGCCGAGATAGGCGTTGTCGAACGAGCCGGCATGCGTGGCGCCGTCGGCGCCGACGAGGCCGGCGCGATCGATGGCGAAGCGCACCGGCAGATCCTGGATGGCGACGTCGTGCACCACCTGATCGTAGCCGCGCTGCAGGAAGGTCGAGTAGATCGCACAGAACGGCTTGTAGCCCTCGGTGGCGAGGCCGGCGGCGAAGGTCACCGCATGCTGCTCGGCGATGCCGACATCGAATGTGCGCTCGGGGAAGGCCTTGTTGAAGATGTCCACACCGGTGCCGGAGGGCATCGCGGCGGTGATGGCGACGATCTTGTCGTCCTTCTCGGCTTCCTTCACCAGCGACTGGCCGAAGACGTTCTGATAGGCCGGCGCATTCGGCTTGGCTTTCGCCTGGGCACCGGTTGCGACGTCGAACTTGACCACGGCGTGATACTTGTCGGCCGCGGCTTCGGCCGGCGGATAGCCTTTGCCCTTCTGCGTCACGACGTGAACGAGGATCGGCCCGTTCTCCATATCGCGAACGTTCTTGAGCACCGGCAGCAGGTGATCGAGATTGTGGCCGTCGATCGGGCCCACATAGTAGAAGCCGAGCTCCTCGAACAGCGTGCCGCTGTTGGTCATGAAGCCGCGCGAATACTCCTCAACGCGGTTGGCGCGGTCGGCGAGCGCCTTCGGCAGATGCTTGCTGAGCTGCTTGCCGGCTTCGCGCAACGTCCGGTAGGTCTTGCCGGAATACAGACGCGACAGATAGGCCGACATCGCGCCGACCGGCGGCGCGATCGACATGTCATTGTCGTTGAGGATCACGATCAGCCGGGAATTCATCGCGCCGGCGTTGTTCATGGCTTCATAGGCCATGCCGGCCGACATCGCGCCGTCGCCAATCACGGCGATGACGTTGTTCTTGCCGCCGGAGAGATCGCGCGCCACGGCCATGCCGAGGCCGGCCGAGATCGAGGTGGAGGAATGGGCGGCGCCGAACGGATCGTAGTCGCTCTCGGAACGCTTGGTGAAGCCGGACAGGCCCCCGCCGGTGCGCAGGGTGCGGATCCGGTCGCGACGGCCAGTGAGGATTTTGTGGGGATAGGCCTGGTGGCCGACGTCCCAGATCAGCCGGTCGCGCGGCGTATCGAAGATGTAATGGATTGCGGTGGTCAACTCGACCACGCCGAGGCCGGCGCCGAAGTGGCCGCCGGTGACGGACACGGCGTCGATGGTCTCCTGCCGCAACTCGTCGGCGACCTGTCGAACCTGCTCGACCTTGAGCTTGCGAAGGTCGTCGGGGGTCCGGATCGTGTCAAGGAGCGGGGTCTTACTGTAGCTGGTCACGGCAGAGTTCCAATTTGCATGTCAGGAACGGCGAAAGGACTCATATGGGTGCTGCGCACGCGTTGCGCATCTGGACCCGCATCCTTAAAGCCTCCTGAGCAGGGAAAAACTGTTTCAGGCCTAATCGCGCGCTGCGGCCGGGAACTGTGATCCAGGTCACGTCTGCGGCACGGTATGGTGTCATGTATTTACACCAGCATTTTCAGTCTCTTAGCCGAAGAATGCATGGGCTTGAGACGAAAGTGCAAATGTATAGTGTTTCCAATCTTATACCAAGCCTCCTCCCCAAAGCCAACTTTCGGCGTTGCCATAGGTCAGGTGACGGGGCGTATCGGTTCAATACACCGTCCGCTTAACGGTCGGAAAGGCTTGGACGTTCCCCTTTTATAAGGCAGCGGGGGCTGGGGAAAGGGCAGAAGCGCCCGCCCCTTCGGGGCTGAGCACGGTCTCCAGCGCGGCGGCGGGATCGCGGGCGCGGTCCGCCAGGGCGACCGGGCCGCAGACCATCATATTGAAATCGTAAGGATGCGGCCGCTCGCTGGCCATCACGAACTGGAAATGGACCCGGAAGAACTGCCAGCGGAAACTGTTGTAATGGACCGGGTCGATCATGTCGCGGAATCGGATCGGAATCACGACGGGATTGCGCCGCGCGGGCCCGGCGTCGATTCGATGCCCCTTGATCGGATCGAACGGATAGAAGTTCATCACATCCTTGCGGGACTGGCAGTCGATCCAGTCGATGGCCGGCTCGACGGCCAGCCGGCGAAGATGCGCGCGGAACGTTTGCGAGACCGGCAAGAAGCCGACGATCGGCAGATTGCCGCCCAATGTCAGCAGGGTGACGCGCGGACCGTGACGGCCGAGATCGGGATCGATCGCCAGCGCGCGCGCCATGATCTCGACGCCGAGAAACGAGCCGGAGCTATGCCCGACGACCACAAGCTCCTCGGCGTCGCTGCTGCGCGCGGTCTCGACGAGATGTCGGGCGAAATGATCGATGCGCCGGTCCCAGTCCGGGCGCTGCCGATGCGCGAACCGCCAGGTGAAGATGGTGTCCGCCATCAGGTAGAGCGCGTAGGTGCGTTTCTCGGTGTATTTCAGCAGCGCCCACAGCGCGGCGGCATACACCGCGACGGTCGCGATCCAACTGGCCGCCGGCGGCGCGCCGAGCGCTGAGGTGAGCGCCCCCGTCGCCCAGGCCGGCAGCAGCGACCAGATTGCCAGGTTCAGCAGCACGAAATGCGGGTAGGTGATGAACATCCCGAAGCGCCAATGCGCCTTCCACATCCGGGGAATGATGCCCCTGATCACCGCCCCGAGATAGATCGCGAACGCGTCCAGCACCGTGCGCCAGATCGGCTTCGAGAAGTCGTCCTTGATCAGATCTTCCCAGCGCAGGAAGTCGTAGCTGGTGCGCGTGCGCCAGCCGTGACCCTGCGTCTCGATTGACCACGACGCCATCGTGCCGTCATCGGCGCTTTGCGGACGGCCGACATCGATGCGTAAACCGTAGAGCTTTGCGGACTTGCGAAGCTCGGTGCGGAACATGCGGTAATATTGCGCAAGCCCGCGCGGGTCGTAGCCCTGCACGTAGATGACATGACGACGCTGAACGCGCATGTCAGAACCCCGACCGCTCGTTTGCGGTCAGGAGGCGGTCAGGACCGGCCGTGACGAAGAAAAGCACGTTCCGCAATCTGGCTCACTCGTGGGAATGGATGGCTGCACGCCGTTTGCCGTGTCCATTCTAAGGCGGACCGCAGATCAAATCAAAGCGCATCGGCGAGCGCCGCTCCCGGAAGCTGCTCGCGCGATCATGACTGCACGTCGAGCGGCTCGGTGCCGTTCGGCTGGCCCTTGGCATCGGTGGTGATCTTGTCAACGCGCGCTTCGGCCTGGCGCAGCAATTCTTCGCAACGGCGCTTCAGCGCTTCGCCGCGTTCGTAGATCGCCACCGATTCCTCCAGCGCCACCTGGCCGCCTTCGAGCCGCGTCACGATCGATTCGAGCTCCTCCAGCGCGCGCTCGAAGCTCAGCGTCTTGATGTCGGCATGGGTCGGGTCGGCCATGGTCGGGTTCCTGCTGATTGTCGGTCGCGCGCGATGATAAGGACGGGTGAGGACGGAATGTGGCGGGATTTCATTTTCCCATGAGCGCGGTGACATGGGCTGCGACGGATTCCTGCAACCCGCGCAGATCGTAACCGCCTTCGAGCACGGAAACGAGGCGACCGCCGGCGCTGGCGTCGGCAACGTCCATCAATCGGCGAGTCACCCAGCCGAAATCGTCGGCGTCGAGCTCGAGAGTGGCAAGCGGATCGCGGCGGTGCGCATCGAAACCCGCCGAGACGATCACCAGCTCCGGCGCGAAAGCTGCCAGCCGCGGCAGGAGCAGATCGTTGAACGCCGCGCGAAACCGCTCGCTGCCGTCGCCCGACGCCAGCGGCGCATTGACGATGGTGTCATGCTCGCCGCGCTCATTGCGCGCGCCGGTGCCGGGAAACAGCGGCATCTGATGCGTCGAGCAATACATCACTGTCGGATCGGCCCAGAAAATATCCTGCGTGCCGTTGCCGTGATGGACGTCGAAGTCGACGATCGCGACACGGCCGATGCCATGCTTGCGCTGTGCGTGACGTGCGGCAATCGCGGCGTTATCGAAGAAGCAGAAGCCCATCGGCTTGCCGATCTCGGCATGATGGCCGGGCGGGCGGATGGCGACGAAGGCGTTGTCGCAGGAACGCGCCAGCACCGCTTCGGTCGCCGCGACGGCGCCGCCCATCCCGCGAAGCATGGCCTCCCAGGTGCCGGGCGACATCGAAGTGTCGCCGTCAATGAAGGCGAAGCCCTGGCTTGGTGCGATGTGGCGCAATTCGTCGATCAGGTGATCGCTGTGACACAAGGCGGCGTCGTTCAGCGCGCCTTCCGGCGCCAGCATGCGCTGGAGCGTGCTGAAGCGATCCTCGCTGAGCGTTGCGTCGATCGCGCGCAGCCGATCCGGACATTCGGGATGTCCGGGCGGCATGACATGATCGAGGCATGCAGGATGAGTTACGAGCAGCGTGGTCATTCAACGGGTCCGGCGCGCCGACAGCGCGAACGAGAGACTCTATAGTAGTTGCTCGTCGCCGGATGGGGAAGGGCGCAGCGTGAATTATGCCGCACCGCGCGTCAGCAACGAGATTCGGCACATCATCGCAGGATTCAGGGGCGGATGGCGGGTGCCTGAGTATGCTCGCACCGTCTGGCGCGAGTTCGCCACCAGACGAGAGCATCTGCCTCCGTCGTGACGCCGTGCCGATGCAGATTCCGGTAAAGATATCTCCTGACGCGGTCAGCAGCGCCGATGCTACGCCACCGGCGATGCAGTCGGCGGAGCAGGCAAATTCGCCGGCGACGTCGAGGGCCGCGGCTTCAGCGCCCCGGATCAAACTCTTGCATGTCAGTTGATCCGTTCGATGCGGTCAAGCGGCGGCGGCGAGACGGGGCTTCGCGCGCGGAAATAGGCATAGAGCGCATCGACGTCATAGATGCCGAAACGCAGATCGGTGCCGTCCTTCAACACCGTGAAGCCGTCGCCTCCGACGGCGAGGAAGTTGTTGACGGTGACGCGATAGCGCGCCGCCGGATTGATCGCCACGCCATCGAGCGTCATGCTGGCCGCGACGATGCGCTCGCCGAGTGGCTTGGCATTGTCCCATCTGTAATGAAAACCGTGCGAGACCGGCAGGATGCGCGGCCGGGTCGGGTCCAGCCATTGCTGCTCCAGCGTCGCCTTGATCTGCGCGCCGGTGAGCGTCATCGTCACCAACTGATTTCGGAACGGCTGGGCCGCGAACACGTCGCCATAGCTGATGCTGCCATCCTCGCGCCGCAGGATCGGACTTCGCACACCCCCGGGATTGGTGAGGGCGATGACGGCGCCCCCTTTATCCGCGCCCTGCGTGGCCGCGAGTTGCGCGTCGGCAACGATATCACCGAGCACGCTTTCCCCGGCATCGTTCGGAATTCGAGACAGCGATGCGGTGATGGTGCCGGCGGGGCGCGCGGCGATCGGGCCGGCGAGCCGCTGATAGTCCGCGATCAGTTGCGTCTGGGCTGCGTCTTTTGCAAGCGTGTCGGCGCGAACGAGGATGTTGTCCGCCTTGGCGCTGACGATATCCCGCGTCGTGCGATCGAGCTCGACATCGATCGCAGTGACGAGCGTGCCGTATTTGTCGCCGCTGGTGACGAGACGCCCGTCGATATTGCAGGTGTAAGCCTGATGCGTGTGGCCGCTGACGACGACATCGACCGCCTTGTCGAACTTGCGGACGATCTCGACGATGGGGCCGGAAATGCCGGGACATTCATTATAGTCGCCGGTTGGAAAGCCGCCTTCGTGGATCAGCACCACGATCGCTTCGACGCCCTTTGCTTTCAGCTCGGGCATCAGCGCGTTGACGGTCTGTGCCTCGTCGCGGAATTCGAGATCGGCAACGCCGACCGGCGAGACCAGGCGCGGCGTGTTCTTCAACGTCAGCCCGATGAAGGCAACCGGAATACCGTCGACGCTCTTGATCTCGTAAGGTGGAAAGAGCGTCTTGCCGGTGGTCCTGTCAAAGGTCGAGGCGGCAAGATAACGAAATTTCGCGCCGGCAAACGGATGCAGCGTCTGGCATTTATCGATGGGATGACAGCCGCCGTTCTGCATGCGCAGCAGCTCATCCTTGCCCTCGTCGAATTCGTGATTGCCGACCGCGGCGACGTCCATGCCCATCAGCGACAGGGATTCGATAGTCGGCTCATCGTGAAACATCGCAGACAGGAACGGACTTGCGCCGATCAGGTCGCCGGCCGCGACAAAGATCGAATGCGCTTGCCCCGCGCGCAGCTGCTTCACCAGCGTGGCCATGTGTTCGACGCCGCCGGCGTCGACGCGGACCTTGCGGCTCTGATCGCTCGGATCATCGATACGAATCCCGCCCGGCGGCGGTTCGAGATTGCCGTGCAGATCGTTGATCGCGAGAATGCGCAGCCGCACGCGGTCATGCGTTTGCGCGCTCGCGAAAGGTGCCGCAGCGCAGGCGAACAGGGCGAGAAGCATCGGCAGAGTGCGGCCCATGATCGATCTCTGCGGCGGCTCGCGCCGCTCACGCCTTCTTGCGCGCGAAGAACGCCTTGAACGCATTCACGGCTTCCTGCGAGCGCATGCGTTCGCCGAACAATCTACTTTCATGGTCGATCCGCTCGATCACCTCGTCAGGCGAAGGCTTGAGCAGCTTGCGCGAGATCGCCACCGCTTCGGCCGGCAAGGCGCAGATCTCGCGCGCGACCTTCAAGGCTTCCGGCTCGGTATGGCCGGTCGCGACCACGGTATTGACGAAGCCGGCTTCGCGCGCCTGCTCCGCCGTCAGGGCGCGACCCATCACCAGCATGGCGAAGGCGCGCTGATGGCCGATGCTGCGCGGCATCAGCAGGCTCGATGCGCCTTCCGGTACGAGGCCGAGATGGATGAAGGGCGTCGAGAAGGTCGCGGTCGTGCTGGCGACGACATAGTCGCAATGAAACAGCATCGTGGTGCCGACGCCGATCGCGATGCCATCGACCGCCGCGACGATCGGCTTGCTGTTGCGCGCCAGCGCGTGCAGGAAGCCGATTGCCGCCGAAGCGCGCGGCGTATCGTGGCTCGCGGTGCCGTCCTTGAGAAAGTCCTCGAGGTCATTGCCCGCGGTGAACACGCCGGAGTCGCCGGTAATGACGAGGCAGCGGATCGCGGCGTCGTCCTGCGCGCCGTTGATGGCATCGCTCATGCCCCGATACATGTCCTGCGTCAGCGCGTTCTTCTTCTGCGGCCGGCGCAGGGTGATGATGCGCAGCGCGCCTTCGTCGGTAACGATCAGATGCTCGCTCATGGGGCGTCCTTTCGCGTTCGGGATTCTTGCGGCAGGACCATGGCGAAAGCCGGACGGCCTGCCGCAAGATGTCAGGCCAGAAGAACCGCGTCGGCGCCGAGCACGGCGTCGGCGCTGTCGACCACCGTGCGCTCCAGCGACGGCGCCTGCACCGCGACATTCTCGGCGAAGTAGCGCGCGACGGTGACGTAGCGGTGCGGATGGCCGTACTGGTCGGCCGCATCGCGCGCCGCCATCGCCTCGTTGGCGAGCATGCAGCCGCCGAGCGCCGAGCCGAACAGGCGCAGATAGGGCGTGGCGCCGGCCAGCGCCTCGTTCGGCGCGGTGCCGAGCCGGTCGAGCAGCCAGCGGCTGGTGCGCTCGAGCGCGTCCAGCGCCTCGCGCAGCCTCACACCGGTCGAGCCGAACGCCGGATCGTTCGACGCCTCGACGCGCTTGACGATGTCGCCGAGTTCACCGATGAGCGCCCATACCGACTCGCCGCCCTTGACGCCGAGCTTGCGGGTGACGAGATCGATCGACTGGATGCCGTTGGTGCCTTCATAGATCGGCGTGATGCGCGCGTCGCGATAGTGCTGCGCGGCGCCGGTCTCTTCGATGAAGCCCATGCCGCCATGGATCTGCACGCCGAGGGAAGCGACCTCGTTGCCGATGTCGGTGGAGAAGGCTTTCGCGATCGGCGTCAGCAGCGCGCCGCGCGCGGCGGCGGCGGCGCGGACCTGCGGATCCCTGGCGCGGGCGGCGACGTCGAGCGCCACGGCGGTGGCGTAGCAGATGGTGCGCGCGGCGGCCGTCATCGCGCGCATCTGCAGCAGCATGCGCTTGACGTCCGGATGCACGATGATCGGATCGGGACCGGTGCCGGTCGAGCCGATGCCGCGGCCCTGCTTGCGTTCCTGCGCATAGGCCAGCGCCTGCTGATAGGCGCGATCGGCGATGCCGACGCCTTGCAGGCCGACGCCGAGCCGCGCCTGATTCATCATCGTGAACATGCACTGCATGCCGCGATTTTCCTCGCCGATCAGGTAGCCGACCGCGCCGCCATTGTCGCCCATGGTCATGGTGCAGGTGGGGGAAGCGTGGATGCCGAGCTTGTGCTCGACACCGGACGGATAGATGTCGTTGCGCTTGCCGAGCGAGCCGTCGGCATTCACGAGATATTTGGGAATCAGAAACAGCGAGATGCCCTTGGTGCCGGCGGGCGCGTCCGGCAGGCGCGCCAGCACGAAATGAATGATGTTGTCAGTCATGTCGTGGTCGCCGTAGGTGATGAAGATCTTGGTGCCGCTGATGCGATAGGTGCCGTCGGCGGCGCGTTCGGCGCGCGAGCGCAGCAGGCCGACGTCGGAGCCGGCGTGCGGCTCGGTCAATTGCATGGTGCCGGGCCACTCGCCGGAGATCAGCTTGGCGAGATAGATGTTCTTGAGTTCGTCGCTGCCGTGGGCGTCGAGCGCCTCGATGGCGCTGGCGGTGAGCAGCGGGCAGAGCTCGAACGCGATGTTCGCCGCGCTCCAGATTTCGGTGCAGGCGGCGTTGATCGCGCCCGGCAGGCCCTGGCCGCCGAAGTCCTCGCGGCCGGCGACCGCATTCCAGCCGGCGGCGGTCCAGCGCTGATAGGCGTCGGGCCAGCCCGGCGCGGTGGTCACCTTGCCGTCGGTCAGCTTGATGCCGTTCTGGTCGCCGACGCGGTTGAGCGGGGCCAGCACGTCGCTGGCGAATTTGCCGGCCTCCTCGAGCACCGCTGCCGCGATATCAGGATCGTAATCGCCGAGATGTCCGGCACGGGCGGCGGCGTGCAGTCCGGCGCCATGATTGAGGGCCAGCAAGATGTCGTTGATGGGCGCGCGATAGGTCATGAGACAGCTCTCACCGGTCGGGGTTGCATGTGAAATGTCGGACGCGGGCGCCGACTTGGATCATGTCTTCCCATGAAACCGGGCGGCCCTCAACACGCAACGGAAGAAAATGGCTGAGCCGCCGCGCGGGTGGCGCCGCCGGCGGGTCCGCGGGTGAAGGCGTTCCGCCCTGCGGTCGCTCTGCGCCTGCGGCCGCCCTCGCCATCCGCGACGTTGAGCGCTCCGGCCGTCCTGAGTAGAAGATCGGCGCGGTGCTCATGGGGATTGACGAATGCGGGATACGGCTTCGAGAGGGATCGGTGTGATCGGCTATGGCGCGATCGGACGCGAGCTGTGTTCCCGGCTTGCCGTCGACGCCGCGCGTTATGTACCCGTGGTCCTGATGCGCCGGGCGTCATCGCATGCGGATGTGCCCGGTTTGACGGTCGTCCGGGACCTTGACGCCTTGATCGCGGCGCGGCCGGCCCTGGTGGTCGAGGCGGCCGGCCACGAGGCGGTGCGCGCCTATGCGCCGCAGCTGCTCGACCGCGGTATTTCGGTGATGATCACCTCGGTCGGCGTCCTGGCGGATGATGCGTTCCACGATCGGCTGACGCAGGCTGCGGCGGCGAGCGGCGCGAAGCTGCTCATTCCGTCCGGCGCGCTCGGCGGACTGGACTATGCGCGGCTGCTCAAATTCGCCCGTGACGCGTCGGTGGTCTACACCTCGCGCAAGCCGATCGCGGCCTGGCGCAAGGAACTGACCGATCTCGGCGTCGATCCGGCGTCGCTGTGCGGCGAATACGTGCTCTACGAGGGTACGGCGCGGGAGGCGGCGCGCCGCTATCCGAAAAGCCTCAATGCCGCGCTCGGCCTCGCCATTGCCGGCATCGGCGTCGAGCGCACCCACGTTCGCGTGGTGGCGGATGCCGCGGTCAGCCGCAACACCCATGAGGTCGCGATCGCAAGCGAGTTCGGCACGGCGCATCTCGTGTTCGAGAACTTTGCCTCGCCGGACAATCCGAAGACCTCGATGCTGGTGGTGCCGAGCCTGATGGTCGGCATCGAGGCGTATTTCGACAGCGGTGCGGTGTAACGGCTCAGCATGCATGCCGAACCGGGGCTGAGCACGCACGCGCCGGTCAGTCGCTGCGGTCCTTCATGCTGGCGACCATGAGTTGCGCGATGCGCGCCGCCGACGGCGAGGGATGGCGCGCCGCGGCCTGGACCAGGGTGACCTGGGTTGCCTCCAGCCGCTTGTGACGCAGCGGGATGGCGACAAGCGTTCCGGCGCTGAGTTCGGGCGTCGCCGCCTGGCGCGGCAGAAAGGTGGCCCAGTCGGTGCGGGCGACGGTGGCACGCGCGAAAGCCAATGAATTGGTCTCGGTGCTCAGTTCGATCTCGATATTGGCCTGCGCGCAGGCGCGGTCGATTTCCTGCCGGATGCCGAACGACGGATCGGGCAGGATGACACGCAGCCCGGCGCAATCCTTGATCGTGCAGGACGACATGCCGGCGAGGCGGTGATTCGGCGCCACCATCACGCAGAGCGATTGCCGCATATGCGCCAGCTCGATGAGGTCGCGGCGCGGCGCCGGGCCGAACACGAAGCCGAGATCGACCTCGTGGCGGCTGATCATGTCCGCTACCGCGCGCGAGCCCACCGCCGTCACCGACATTGAGATGCCGGGATGCATGCGCCCGAGGTCGGCGACGAAGTCCGACAGAAAGCCGGCGAGCAGGCCCTCGACGGTGGCGATCTTCACATGGCCACGCTGCAGCGAATCGAACGCCTCCACCTGGGCCCGGATATCGTCGAGCCGGGACTGGTTCTCGACGGCGAAGCGATAGAGCAGGTTGCCGGCGTCGGTCAGGCTCATGCCGCGCGCGCCGCGCTCGAACAATTTGGCCGCGAGCTCCTCTTCGAGTCCCTGGATCTGCCGGCTGATGGCGCTGGGTGCGATGCGGAGCGAATCTGCCGCCCGTTTGATCGAGCCGCGTTCGGTGACCTCACGGAAATACCGCAGGGCGGTGGATTCAATCATGCTTTTCAGTCCGTTGGCGGCGGGGGAGGTATGATCAAAAAGCGATCACTGCATTGCACAACGTTCTAATTATCAGATCGCGGCTTTCGAAATTCAACGCTTTAATTCGATTTCTTCCTTTGTCATCTTTCGGTCGCAAATTCTGCGCCGCCGATGCGCCGACCAAGAACGGAGGATCTCCAATGATGGCCCGCTCTCTGCCCCGCTATGCGCGTTTGTCGCGATCGCTTGTCGTCGCGGCCGCTCTCGCGCTCTCCGCATCCGCCGCGCTCGCGCAGGACGTGATCAAGTTTGGTGCGCCGCTACCGTTGACCGGACCGCTGGCGCCGGAAGCGATCAAGCAGCAGCAGGGCTATGATTTGTGGGCCGAGCAGGTCAACAAGGCGGGCGGCATCTCGGTCGGCGGCAAGAAGTACAAGGTCGAAATCGTCTACAGCGATTATCAGTCCAATACGCCGCGCGCGGTGCAGACCACCGAGCAGATGATCACGCAGAACGGCGTGAACTTCATGTTCAGCCCGTTCGGCTCCGGCGCCGCCAAGGCGGCGAGCAGCGTCTCCGAGCGCTACAAGATGCCGACCATCGCCTCGACCGCGTCCTCGGCGCAGGTCTATGACCAGGGCTACAAGTATCTGTTCGGCACCTTCACGCCCAACGACACGCTGACCACGCCGCTGACCAAGATCGTCAAGGCGAAGGCGCCCAACGTGAAGAAGGTCGCGATCCTCGCCCGCAACGACCTGTTCCCGCTGGCGATCGCGCAGGAGATGGAGAAGTCGGCGAAGGAGAACGGCTTCGAGGTCGTCTATTTCGAGAAATACGCCATCGGCACGCTCGACCATTCGGCCACGCTGTCGCAGATCAAGACCCAGGCGCCGCAGTGGATCTTCGTTACCGGCTACATCAACGACCTGCTTCTGGTGCGCAAGCAGATGAGCGACCAGCAGATCAAGGCCGACGTGGTGTCGATGATCGCCGGTCCCGCCTATCAGGAATTCATCGACGCGGCGGGTCCGAGCGGCGAGAACATCACCAGCGCGGCGTGGTGGCATCCGGCCGCGCAGTACAACGGCAAGGACATTTTCGGCACGACGGCGAATTACGTGAAGCTGTTCCGCGAGAAGTTCAAGTCGGATCCGGACTATGCGCAGGCGTCGGCTTCAGTGTCGGGCGCGCTGTTCCAGATGGCGATCGAGAAGGCCGGCACCCTCGACAAGGAAAAGGTGCGCGAGGCGCTGGCGGCGACCGACGTCATGACTTTCTGGGGTCCGGTGCGGTTCGGTCCGACCGGTCAGATCAATTCGCTCGAACCGCCGGTCTTCCAGCTGCAGGGCGGCAAGGCTGTGGTGCTGTCTCCGGACATCATCAAGCAGGGCGAATTCAAGCTCGGCGTGAACTGATCGCGCACTGACCGGATCGAACGCGAGAACACGACATGCTTGCAGCCCAGATTCTCATCAACGCCTTGGTGCTGGGCTGCCTTTATGCATGCATCGCCATCGGGTTCTCGCTGGTCTGGGGCGTTCTCAACGTCATCAACCTGATCCACGGCTCCTTCATCGTGCTGGGTGCCTATCTGGCCTGGAGCCTGTATCAGGGCTTCCACGTCTCGCCATGGTACGCGCTGGTAATCGCCGCGCCGCTGTTCTTCGTGCTCGGCTACGTGATCCAGCGCGTCATCCTGAACCGGGTGATCACCGCGCCGGTTCTGGTGACGCTGACCATGACGTTCGGGCTCGACCTGATCCTGAACAACGCGATGATCTATTACTTCAAGGCCGACTATCGGAAGCTGTCGCTGACGCCGCCGATGGGATCGGTCTCGATTTTCGACGTGGTGGTGCCGATCGACCGGCTGGTCGCCACCGTCGCGGCGCTGGCGCTGACCGGCGTTCTTTATCTGATCCTGCGCCGGCTGCGCGTCGGCCGCGCCATCGTGGCGGTGCGGCTCGATCGTGACGCAGCGGTGCTGATGGGCGTCGACGTCAATTCGATCTACGCCATCGCCTTCGGGCTCGGCGCGGCGCTGGCGGGATGCGCCGGCGTGCTGATGGCGCTGATCTTCCCGATCTCGCCGCTGACCTCCACCGCCTATCTCGGCAAGGCCTTCGTGGTCTGCGTGCTCGGCGGCCTCGGCAGCGTCTCCGGCGCGCTGGCCGGCGGGCTGCTGCTGGCGCTGATCGAAGGCGTCGGCTCGGCAATGTTCGGGCCGGCGCATGCGACAACGCTGTCGTTCGCGCTGCTGATCGTATTCCTGATCCTCAGGCCTCAGGGCTTGCTCGGCCGGAAGGGTTTCGAATGAGCCGCTCAAACCTTTTCCTGCTGGTGCTGATCGCCGGCGTCGCGGCGCTGCCGCTGTTCGGCGAGGCTTACGCGCTGCGTCTCGGCACCATCGCCTGCATGTACGCGATCCTGGCGCTGTCGTGGAACGTCGTCGGCGGTCTCGCCGGCTATCCGTCCTTCGCCACCGCCGCCTTCTTCGGCCTCGGCGCCTATATCGCGGGCGTGCTGCTGGCGCGCGGAATGCCGCTGGCGGTGGCTATCCCGATCGCGGGCATCGGCTCGTTCCTGGTGGCGGCGCTGCTCGGCGCGGCGCTGCTGCGCCTGCGCGGCCATTACTTCGCGATCGCCAGCCTGTCGCTGATCGAGGTGTTCCGCGAACTGGTCAATAACGCCACCGACCTGACCGGCGGCGGCATGGGCCTCAACATTCCGCTGGCGGCCAGCGCCGGCGTGATGGCGGACGCGACCTTCTTCTTCTACGTAATGTGGGGCCTGTTGCTGGCGACCGCGGTGATGGTCATGGCGGTGTCGCTGTCCAAGCTCGGCTTCGGCCTGTCCTGCATCCGGCAGAACGAGACCGCCGCCAACATGGTCGGACTCAACACCACGCTCTACAAGAGCATCGCGTTCGGGCTGTCGGCCTGTTTCGTCGGCGGCGCCGGCGGCGTCTACGCCGCCTGGGTCCACTATATCGATCCGTCCGACGTGTTCGACATTCTTTATTCGGTGAAGCCGATCGTGATGGCGCTGATCGGCGGGCTCGGCTCGCCGCTGGGCGTGACCATCGGCGCCTTCGTCTATCTCGGCCTCGAGGAAGTGGTCTGGCGCAACTACATCCAGATCCACAGCGGCGTGCTCGGCGTCATCATCGTTCTTCTGCTGCTGTTCCTGCCGCATGGTCTGATGTCGGTGCGCGTGCGGCAGTGGTGGCGGAGGACCAAGAATGTCTGAGATTCTTCGTCTTCAATCGGCCTCGCGCCGGTTCGGCGGCCTGCAGGCGCTGCGCGACGTCTCACTCACGGTGAACAAAGGCGAGGTGATCGGCCTGATCGGTCCCAACGGCGCCGGCAAGACCACGCTGGTCAATGTCGTGACCGGCGTCACCCCCGCGACCGGCGGCAGCGTCACCTTCAACGGCCAGGACATCACGCGGGTCAAGACCTACCAGTCGGCGCGGCTCGGCCTGTCGCGCACCTTCCAGATCGTGCAGCCGTTCGCTGAATTCAGCGCGCTCGACAACGTCGCCGCGGCGGCGCTGTTCTCGAAGCCGGGCGAGGGCCTGAAAGCGGCGCGTGAAGAGGCGCGGCGGCATCTGGCCTTCGTCGGACTAGAGGCGCAGGCGCATCAGGAAGCGGCGACGCTGACGCTCGCGATGCGCAAGCGGCTGGAGCTGGCGAAGGCGCTGGCGATGCGGCCGAAGCTGCTGTTTCTCGACGAGGTCAATGCCGGTCTCAACAGCGCCGAGGTGGAGCGGGCGACCGAACTGATCCATCAGCTCGCCGCCGACGGCATCACCATCGTCATGATCGAGCATCTGATGAAAGTGGTGCTGAACGTCTGCTCGCGCATCGTGGTGCTGCACAACGGCCAGTTGATCGCCGATGGCCAGCCGCGCGAGGTGATGACGAATCCGGCGGTGATCGAGGCCTATCTCGGTCAGCAATATGCGCAGAGGGCCGGCATCCATGGCTGATACCATGATCGTCGAACTGAAGGGACTGCGCGCCGGCTACGGCGAGGTGCAGGTGCTGTGGGGCATCGACCTGGCGGTGCCGAAAGGTGAGATCACCGCGCTGATCGGCTCCAACGGCGCCGGCAAGACCACGTTGATGCGGGCGCTGTCCGGCCTCATCCCGGTGCAGTCCGGCATCTATCTGTCGGACGGCAAGGACCTGTCGAAGGCCACCGCGGCCACCATTCTCGCGCACGGCATCGTCCACGTGCCGGAAGGGCGGCGGCTGTTCGGCGCGATGAGCATCGAGGACAATCTCCTGATGGGCGCCTATTCGCGCCGGGTGTCGTCGGCCGAACTCAAGCGCGATCTCGACCGCGTCTACACCACGTTCCCGAAGCTGTTCGAGCGCCGCAATCAGGCCGCCGCCACACTGTCCGGCGGCGAACAGCAGATGTGCGCGATCGGCCGCGGCCTGATGTGCGCGCCGAAGCTTTTGATGATCGACGAACTGTCGCTCGGCCTGTCGCCGCTTCTCGTCGAACAACTCGTCGCGGCGCTGCGCACGCTGAATGCGGAGGGCGTGTCGATCCTGCTGGTGGAGCAGGACGTCATCACCGCGCTCGACCTGTGTCATTCCGCGTTCGTGATGGATATGGGCCGGATCGTGCGATCAGGCTCCGGACAGGATCTTCTCGCCGATCCGATTATCGGCGAAGCCTATCTCGGTGTGCTCAAGTAATCCGAGCCCGCCCGCCGTTTTCTCCCCCGACCGAAAGAGGTAATGCGTCATCATGACCGAGACTGTTGAACTGCGTGACGGTGGCTACAGGTTCATTCCCGGCGTCAGCCAGTATTCCGCCGGCGTCGGCGCCTTGCCCGGCTTTGCCATCGAGCGCGTCCGGTTTGCCAATCCGGTGCCGATCAAGGACGGCTTCGCGCGCGCGGCCGAGATCATCAAGGCCGCCGGCCGTCCGCTGACGGCCTTCGCGGCCTGCGAATTGCGCTCGCCGGCGCCGTTCACCGAAAGCGGCTTCCGCAGCTTCAACGGCGAATACACCCAGTTCCTCGACCAGTGGGGCCTGCTCAAGGGCGGCGCCAACCCGGTTGCCCGCAGCAATGTCTGCCCGAAGGTCAATCCGCCGGCGGTGCCGAGCTTCCATGCGTTCTCCTTCACGGTCGAGGCGTCCAACGCGCCGGACTCGTTCGTCGTTGCCGGCAGCGGCGAGGCGCCGGAAGGCAAGGGCGACTATCGCGAGCACACGATCCGGCTCGGCGACACCAGCCCCGCCGCGATGCAGGAAAAGGCGAAGTGGGTGCTCGGCGAGATGGAGCGCCGCATGGCGGCGTTCGGCGGCGACTGGAGCAAGCTGACCGCCGTGCAGCTTTACACCGTGCACGACATCTTCCCCTTCCTCGAGGGCGAACTGGCCAAGCGCGGCGTCTTCCGCAACGGCCTGACCTGGCATTTCAACCGGCCGCCGGTGCAGGACCTCGAATACGAGATGGACTGCCGCCGCGTCTTCATCGAGCGCGTCGTCGAAGCCTGATCCTGCTTCATCGCGGCTTCATCGCAACATAACGGGCACGTGAGCGATCGCGGGCCCGTTCGTGTTTCCAGCTTCCGTCCATCGCCGCAGGCTGCCGGACCGCCGTCCGCGCGGCCCGCAGAACCGAGGGCGGACGAGGGGCGGGAAGGCCAAAAAAAATTTTCGAGGACGGCCCTTGAAATCCGCCGCCGTCCTTCTAATTCGGATTTTGCCGCCAATCACGCGGCCTTCGGATGCCGTAGGGTCCGAAGCACTGAGACGGGCGCCGGCAGGTGTCCGGCGTCCGCTCGTATCCATCTTGCTCCAAGGAGGATTTGGCTATGAGGAACTACGACTTTGCCCCGCTCTGGCGGTCCACGATCGGATTCGACCGTCTCCTCGACCTGTTTGATGCCGCGCAGCGCGCGGACGGCGAGGATCACTATCCGCCCTACAATATCGAGCGTCTGTCGGAAGACAGTTACCAGATATCGCTGGCGCTGGCCGGGTTCTCGCCCGACGAAATCACCGTCACGGCCGAGCAGAACGTGCTGACGGTCGAAGGCCGCAAGAGCGACACGGCGACGCGCGACTACCTGTATCAGGGAATTTCCGCGCGCCACTTCAAGCGCACCTTCAATCTCGCCGATTACGTCAAGGTCGAAGGCGCGCGCTTCGAAAACGGCCTGCTGCTGATCAAGCTGATCCGGGAGATTCCCGAGGCGATGAAGCCGCGGCGCATCCCGATCGGCGTCGGCGGCAACGCGCAGATCGAAGCCAAGCAGGCTGCGTAAATCACATCGACATCTGCGTCCGGGCGCCGGCCACGCCGCCCCGCCCGGCGCGTCATCGGCAAACATGTCCCCATTGAAAGGAGATGGAGGGGAACGTCATGACTCGTATCGATCACCTGCATACGACCTCGATTCCATTCCGGCCCGATACGCATCATGGCTCGGTGAAGGACGTGCTCGGCGACCGTCGCCTGTCGTGCGATGAAAAGCGCGCCATCCTGTCCGCCTGGGCATCCGACATGTACGCGGTCGAATCCGCGCCGGGCCTGCGCGCGATTCCGGGCCACGCCGCCCCGATGCGACTGAGCGATATTCTCGACGCGCTGCGCTCGCTCGATCCCGACGATCCGCCGCCGCGCGGTGCCGCCGCGCAGATCGCTCCGCCGGCGGCCATCCGCATCAATGCCAGGGCGACGCGGCATGTGCCGGCGACGGCCCATCGCCGCGCGGGGCGCCGCGACGATGGCGAGATGCGCACAGCGGCGCTGCGGGCGCATCGCAACAATATTCGCCGTTACAAGCGGCTGCTGGAAACCGAACTCACCGAGTTGGAGCGCCAGTTTGTGACGCGGCGCATCGCCGAGGAGAAATCGGCGATTGAGAGACTGGCAAAGTCCGCGGGAGGTGACGATGAATATGCCGCAGTTGCCGACCGCGGTTGAACTCAGCCGCTTGCGGCGATTGAAGGAAGCGGTGATCGGTGCGCCCGGGCCGCGACAATCCTCGATCGTCGCCACGGACGACTGGATCGCCGACATCGATGCGCGGCTGAGCGAACTGGAGCGGGCGGTCCTGCCGCCCTCGGCCGGCTCGCTCACCTGCAAGGCAGCGGGCGAGGCTGGCCTGCGCTGACCGGCCGATCGGCCGCACTGGCCGATGCTGCTGAGATGCTGCTGACATGATTGAGGGCCCCGCAGCCAGGCTGCAGGGCCCTCATGATTTGCGGTCAGTACTTGAACTCAGGCATCGCCTTGAGCTGGTCCTTCGTCACGTTCATGACCGCGCGATCCGGATACCACTGCTTGGAGCTGTCCGATGTCTTGCCTCCGGTCGTCTTGTCCGCCTTGTTGGCGAACTTCAGGCTGTCCATCTTGACGAGCACATAATGCGTCCCGAGGCCGAGAAAGCCGCCGGCTTCGAGGACGACGCCTTTGACCTGACCGTGCGAGTCGATGATGACGTCGGAAATCTCGCCGACCTTTTCGTTGGCATCATTGTAGACGTTGACGCCCGACAGCTTGGACGCGCGCCAGTCGCCCTCGGCCGCAACCGGCGCCGCAGCCTGCGACGGCGTTTGCGTATGTGAGGGAGTCTGTGTCGTCGTCTGCGGCGTCGTGGTCTGTGCGAACGATGCGCTCGAGATCATGAGAAGGGCGGCGGCGGTAACGAGTGTCTTCAAGGTAACCTCCATGGTAGGACGCCTTGAAAACAACGGGCAGGATCATTCGTTCCTGTGTCCAAAACGTAACGCAGGAACGGACTGCGTCACTCGTTCGTTTGATCGTCTCTCGTCTTTTACGTAAGTCAGGAGATGATCACATGGACTGGAATCGAGTTGAAGGAAATTGGAAGCAGCTCAAGGGCAAGGTCAAGGAGCAGTGGGGCAAGCTCACTGATGACGATCTCGACGTGATCGGCGGCCGCCGCGATCAGCTCGAAGGCAAGCTTCAGGAGCGCTACGGCTATCAGAAGGATCAGGTCAGAAAGGAAATCGACGACTGGTACGGTCGTCAGACCTGGTAACAACGGGGCCCCGCCGCGGCGGGGCTTTTTGTTGTCTGGTTCAAGACCATCAACTGCGAGGGCGAACGCCGATCCCGGCACAGACAACCGATCGCGCGAACAGCTCCCCGCCTGCGGTGCTCAGCGGCGAATGCGAACGCGCTTGCCTCAGGCGTGCTTACCGCGGTCGCGACGCCCGTCATGCTCCAATTCGTTCAGAATGCGCTGGATGTCCTGCTCATGCAGGGTTTGGCTGGCCCTCAATGTGGCCAGAATTTTCCGCGCCTCGGCGGTGTCGTGACCCTGCCGATCGAGCCTCGCGATCAAGGCTTCCTGGCGCGCGAGGTGACGCTCGCCCTCAGCGGCATGCTGTTCGGCACGCGTCAGGTGCTGCTGAAGGAGGGCGCGATCCATGATGGAGACCTCCGCATGAGGATAAGGCCGATGATACAGCACCAGCGGCTCCGGTCCTATCACATAGCAACCGGAGCCGCCGTATCCGTTCGCTCTCCATCACAGCAGATACCAAATCCCATTGATGCGCCGACGCGTTCCGGAGCAAAAACACAACTCGGACGGAGCGAGACGGCAAGAACCGCAGCACCGACGGTCCCAGCAGGTTGGGCAGGTTAGCCAAGGCCGCCGATGCCACATTCCCCGATCTGCTCGGGAAGGAATCAATGCAGCCGAAGATGAATCGTTCCTGTCGATGGGCGATGCCGGCCGGACCGCGGTTCGATGCGGCTGACCGCGTCATGCGGAAGGTGACATCTTGTGAGGAGGTCAGGACAACTGACGGCCGCCTTCAAGGCGGCCGCCAGCGTCGTCGGCGGTTTGGCCGGACTGGATTGCCACCGCCGAGAAGGGAAACTGCACGTTGCATATCCACGCAGCACCAAGAGTGTTACCGATAGCGGTCCTTCTTGCCCTGAATGTCGGTGGAGCTCGGCGTGGTTGTGTTGCGCGCGCCGTGAGCGCTGCCGGCGCCCTGGCCGCCACGATCCGAGTTCACGTTGCCGCCGCCGCCCGCGCTACCGGCACCACCTGCGGCCCCACCGGCCGCACCCGCACCGGCGCCGCCGCCGGCACCGGCTCCCGCTCCACCAGCGCCCGCTCCGCCAGCGCCCGCGCCGCCGCCCCCCGCGCCACCGCCGCCCGCGCCCTGCGCGAACGAAAGCTGCGCTCCGCCGATGGCCAGCGCAGCAACGAGGGCGATACCTGTCACGATTTTTCTCATTGCAATATCTCCTGAGTTTTTCGGTGCGGGATAAAGCCCAGTCAAAACGTGCGTTCCTAACGAGGAGCAAATCGGGTCCGATGGCCCTGCGTCCGACGCGTTCAGCGCTGGGCACGCGGACATCGAGTATGCCGGGGTTATGCGCCCGGAAGCGGCTGTAAGCGGCTGCACAATTTTTCTCGGCGCGCGCGATTCACCTATGTGATTGGAGGAACCCCGATGTCGGACGCACTCTAAGTCCCCGGAGTACTCAGTGTGGAGTAGGGCGATGATCAGGCGGGGCCACATGATGCAAAAAGCGGAAGCTTTCGCGAAGCGCCTCATCAATCAGGCGACGCACTTGCGCGAGACGTCGGCACGGATTCAAACCGAAAGGAATTTGTGCGAGGCACGGCGCATCGAGGCGACCAACCGCACCAAGGACTGGCTGCAATCGCGCGGACTGAAGCCGCCGGTATGACGGCGCGCAGCCGCCGGGACCCGCGAGCCGGATCAGCCGGGTCGCTTGGTGTACAGATAGTCCGGCGAGAACAACGCCGTGATGGTCAGCGCCTCGGCGTCGACGATGGTGAGAACCCGGTCGCGCAGCTTGATCAGGCCCGAGTTGCGCAATTCCTGCAGCGTGCGATTGACATGGACGACAGAGAGGCCCGTGGCATCGGCCATGTCCATCTGCGTCACGGGAAACGTGCAGGTATTGTCCTCGATCAACCCGACGGTTTGCAGCCGCACGAACACCTCGCACAGCATGTGCGCAACGCGCTCGAGCGCCGTGCGCCGGCCGATATTCACCGTCCATTCGCGTTGCATCGCGATGTTCACGATGGTCTCGCACCAGAACGCCTCGGCGAGCGAACGGTCGCCGGCCAGGAGCTCTTCAAAATTCCCGCGCGGGATTTCGGCGTAGACCGCCGGCGTGAGCGTGCCGATGGCATGATCCATCGATGAGAGCAGATAGACGTGCGCGTCGCAGGTGTCTCCCGGCAGCACGAAATTAACGATCTGACGGCGTCCGTCCTCGAGTGTCTTGTAGCGGCAGAGCCATCCCGAGAGGAGAATGCGCACGCTATCGATCGAATCGCCTTCGCATGCCAGATCCTCGCCAGCGCCGACGCGCCTGATCCGCTGCTGAATGGCCTGTTGCAGCAGCGCGATCGCCTGATCCGACAGCTGCCTTAACGCGTTCAGCCGCCGGATTGCGGATTGCGCCAGATTCCCCTGAAAGGCCGGGGGATGCATCTAAGCCTCGGAGGGCGGAATGTGGATCACCCGCCCGCTCAGAGGAATCACGATCCGTGCGTGGAATCCCGAAGGATCGTAATCCAGGGTGGTTCTGCCCCTGAATTCGAATACCAGCGTTCGCTCGAGGAGTTCGGTGCCGAATCCCTTCCGCTGCGGCGGCGCGACGATCGGGCCGCCGCGCTCGCGCCAGTCGAAGACGAGTTCTTTCGGGTCGCCGATGGCGTCGATATACCACGACACCTCGATGCGGCCCGCAGCGCGGCTCAATGCGCCATGCTTCAGGGCATTGGTGGCGAGCTCGTGAACTGCCAGGGCGAAGATCTCGGCCGCCTTGGGCTGCAGGTGCACCGGCGGCCCGGACACCCGCAATTGCTCGCCCTCGCGCGCATTGTAGGCGAGCAATTCCTCGACCACGATATATTCCAGATCGACGCTGCCTTCCGGATCGCGGGTCGCGAACGACTGCATCCGCGCGAACGCGTTGAGACGGCCGTCGAGGTGAGCGGCGTATTCCTCGACCGTCGAGCTGGTATCGGCCGATCGCCGCGCGATCGAGCGCACGACGCTGAGGGTATTGCGAACGCGATGCTGCAGTTCGGCCAGCAACAGGCGCTGGCGCTCCTCGGCGCGGGTGATCGCGGTAATGTCGATGAAGGTGATCACGACGCCCGCGATGAAATTGTCGATGCTGCGATAGGGCAGGATGCGAACGATGTAACGCGTGCCGCTGTCGGGTGCCGTCAGTTCGCGCTCGGCGCTCGCCAGCGTCCGCAGCACATGGCGGACGTCGTCGTAAAGCTCCTCGAAGGGAATGCGCGCCTTGATATGGCCAATCGGCCGGCCGACATCGGTTTCGACCAGATGCAGCACCTGGGTGATCGCGGGGGTGAAGTTCATCACCTTGAGATCGTTGTCCAGGAAGACCGTCGCGATCTGCGTGCTCTCGAGGAAGTTCTTCAGGTCGCTGGTCGCACGGGTCAATTCCTGCACGCGATGCGCCAGCTCGCCGTTGACGGTGGTCAGTTCCTCGTTCACCGACTGCAGCTCTTCGCGCGAGGTTTCCAGCTCCTCGTTCGCCGATTGCAGCTCTTCATTGAGCGACTGGTATTCCTCGTTCGACGACTTCAATTCCTCGTTGGTGCTTTCCAACTCTTCGATGGTGGCCTGAAGGCGCTCGCGCGTGGCACGCAATTCGCTCTCCAGCCGCTGGACGTGTTCGCCGCGAACCAGCGCGCCCGGCGTGTCCTCCTTGCCCTCCGCCGCGCGAGCCGGGCGGTCCTTGAACAGCACCACGAAATTGCGATAGCTGCCCGGACCGTCCAGCACAGGCTCGACGGTGATGTCGACCAGCAGGCGATGACCGTTGACGCCAAGCTGCACCTGCTCGGCATGCGCGGCCTCGTTGGTTTCCGCCGCCCGGCTCAACGCCATGCGCAATTCGAGCCGGAGATCGCGATGTGCCAGCGTCAGCAGGTCCAGCGTCGCCGTGCCCGCGCTCGGGTCGATGTAGCGGCCGGTGCGGCCGGAGAAATGCAGGATGTGAAAGTTGTCGTCGGTGATCACGAAAGCGGGCGCATATCGCTCGGCGATGCGCTGCGCGCGGCGCTCGAGGCCGACATCGGAGCCGCCCGGCCGCAGCGGCGGCAGTTCAATCGATGGCTTGCCGGTGGCCGTGGTGATCGGGAATTCCGGCGGCAGCCGGGTCCCGGTCTCCAGCTTCTTGAAAATGCGGACGCGGCGATCGACCGGAGCGAACAGTTTCGGATGGCGCGTGACGTTCTCCGAGCTGCCCAGAAACAGAAAGCGGTCCGGCAGCAACGCGAAGTGGAACAACGGAATGACGCGGTTCTGCAATTCCGCATTCAGGTAGATCAGCAGATTGCGGCACGAGACGAGATCGAGCTTCGAGAAGGGAGCGTCCTTGATGACGTTGTGTTGCGAGAAGATGCACATTTCGCGCAGCTCCTTCACGACGCAATAGGTGTCGCCCTCGCGCACGAACCAGCGCGCCAGCCGTTCCGGCGACAGGTTGTCTTCGATATTGGTGCGGTAGCGGCCGACGCGCGCCGTCGCCAGGGCACGGCCGTCGATATCGGTGGCGAAGATCTGCACCTGCGGCGGCGACTCGATCTTCGCCATGTATTCGCGCAGCAGGATGCCGATGGAATAGGCTTCCTCGCCGGTCGCGCATCCCAGAACCCAGACGCGGATATGCTGGCCGGTGCTCTTGTTCTCGAACATCTTCGGAATGATCTGCGTTTCCAGCAGCTCGAATTCGCGCTTGTCGCGGAAGAATTCGGTGACGCCGATCAACAGATCGTTGAACAGATGCTGCGCTTCGTCCTTGTCGTTGCGCAGGAAGTCGACATAGCTTGAAATCTCATCGATCTGGACCACCTGCATCCGCCGCTGCACGCGGCGCAGGAAGGTGTTCTGCTTGTAGCCGTGAAAATCGTTGCCGGTCTTGTTGCGCAGAATGTCGGCAATGCGCGACAACGAACTGGCTGCCGCTTCCAGCACCTCGTCGAAGCCCTGCTTTTCCTCGAGACGACGCAGGTGGCGGGCATAGACCTGAATGTGCTCGGGGATATCTTCCGCCGGCAGAATGTAATCGGCGATCGCGGCCGCCGACTTGCTGTCGACCAGAGGGTCGCTGTCACTTTGATCGGTTCTTTCGGCGATTGCCAGTCCGCCGTGATCTTTCAGCGTCGCGACGCCGAGCGTCCCGTCGCCGCCGGTGCCGGTCAACACCACGCCGATCGCCTGTTCGCTGCGCTCCTTCGCCAACGAGACGAGAAAACTGTCGATGGTGGCGCGTCCGCCCGGTGCCTGTTCGGCCTTGCGGACGCGAAACTGGCCGTCCTGCACCGTCGTGATCATGCCGAGGGGGCAGATATAAACCAGGCCGCCATTGATCGGAGCCATGTCGGCGATGGTGGCAAGCTGCACCCCGTGCTGCTGCCGCAACATGCCGCGCAGACGATCCTCGTCGAAGCCTTCCGCATGTTGCAGCGCCAGCACCACAGTCTGGTCCGGCTCAAGCGCCAGTCTGGAAAAGAAACGCTCGATACTGCCGATGGCTGCCGTCGAAGCGCCCACGCCGATGATCAGCGGTGGTTTGGCGTGATGCTCCCCTTCCGCGGGCGAGGTGCCGGCTTCGCTCATAGTCCAACATGCCTTTCCTGGTCGAACGCGCGGACGGGAGTCGTCCTGCAATAGCAGGATTCGACGATGTCCCAACATTTTAGCAAGGAATTTAGTTCGCGGGGATTTGAGATCGGCGGCCGCGGGTCGCCGGTGCGGCGCGCGGCAGACTGCACTGAGGAGAAAACGACAGTAACACCGGCCGGCCGAAACGGCAGCACGATCCGTGTCGTGATGGGATCACCCGTCTTTGCGGCCGGCATCCTGTCCGGCCGGCGCGGCGCGTGATTTGTCCAGGGTTTCCAGCACAACCTGACGGATCAGATCAGCGTATTCACGATACTCGCGCGCCCGCACATCGTAGCTTTCCGCAAGCGCGCGGCGGCCGCTGCGCCGTCCGTCGGCGGCCATGCGCTCCACCAGTTCGGCACGTTCCTCGATGATCCGCAACGCGACCCGCAGCGCTTCGTCGACCCGGCTTTCCTGCTGCTGGGCAAGGACGTCCGCGTTGAAGGCATGGCCGACCTGACATCGGAACCGGAGCGGATGCGCCTCCTTCAGCTTGGACAGAACCCCGCCGCAGCTCGGGCACGTCAATGCGGCGGGCTCCGCGATATCGACCAGGCGTCGGCTGTCGATCCGCTCGCCGGCAGCGATATCCACTTCCAACTGTATGTCGGGAGGAATCGGCATCGCCGTGCCGGCGCGCTCGCGCACCAGATCGGAAAGGACGTCGCCGAGCTTGGCGGCGGGAACGCAGAGATCGACGGTGGTGGCTTCTATGGCATGCCGGGGCATCTCGTCGGCCGTGGCATCGGCCGGCTCCTGCACTAGGGCGACGCCGCCGCAGCGCTTGATGGCGCTGAGACCGTCGGCTCCGTCGGACAGCAAGCCGCTGAGGATGACGCCAATCGTTCGGGGGCCATAATGCAGCGCCGCAGAACGGAACAAGGGATCGATCGCCGGTCGCGCCATGTTCTCCCGCGGACCGCGGCCAAGCATCATGCGCCCGGGAAGGAGCAGGAGATGATGATCCGGCGGCGCCAGATAGATGTGGCCGGGCTCGATCGCCATGCCGTTCTCGGCCTGACGCACCGGCAGCGGGCTGGCCGCGCTCGCCACGGTTGCGAGAAGGCCGGTGCCCTGTGCCGGCACATGCAGGACGACGAAGATCGCCGCGGGCAGATCGGGCCGTAGATGGCCCAGAATGTGCCTGAGGGGCGCAGCCGCCCCGGAGGAACCGCCGATGACGACGATGTCGCGGTTATGCATGGAACCCAACTTTGGCAATTGACTTCTAACAATGCAGGGCGGTGTCATGTTCCCGCCAGCGATTGAGGCTCAAGGCGACTCAAGGGCGAGAAGATGATGTCAGCCCCATCACCCAAACTGCAACAGATGCCGCTGCTGACTGGCCGCAACATCCTGATTGTCGAGGACGAGTATTATCTCGCGGATGACATCGAACAGGCGTTCCGCAGACTCGGCGCGGACATCGTCGGCCCGGTCGGCGACGTGCATGACGCTCTCTCCATTTTAAGCGCCGGCGACGTCATCAACGGCGCCGTCCTTGATATCAACGTGCGCGACGAGATGATCTTTCCCGTCGCGCAGGAACTGCGCGCCCGTCAGGTGCCGTTTGTTTTCACGTCGGGTTACGACAGGGTCGTCAGCAGCGAATTCGCCAACGTTCCACTATGGGAAAAGCCGATCAATGTCGGCGCGATGGCGCGCGAACTCGCGGAGATGATCCTGACACCGTAACGCGCATCATGCCTGCATGCATCAAGGAAGGTGCGAGATTGCACGTACTGATTTGGTGCAGCTTAACCTAGGTATATGACGCAGCGACGTGACTGTTTGATGATGCCGGCGGGGAATGACGCCGGAGACGTGCATGGAAAAAGCCAAACGATGTCGAAGGAAGCAGGTTCTCTCCCTGGAGGAGCGCCTTTTGTTGGAAGCCCAGCGGTTGCGAGCAGCGGGCCGCCAGGCCTCGTCGATCCGGGAACGGCTCGCCTTGTTCGAAAAGGCCAAGCAGATGGAACGCGCGCGCGAGATCAGCACGATGCTGTCGCATTGAACGTGCGGTGAACTTTTGCACCTCGTTGCGATTCATCAAGTCGATCGGCGGATCGTTGATGCGCGCCATCGACATCGCGATCCGCAGACGACATTGCTGAGGCGCTATGAGTTCCGCTTGTCCTTGGGACGGAATGGATCGGCGGCCTCGTCATGGCCGCTGCGGCTGCTGAAGAACATCAGCGCCATCAGGCCGCAGCCGATCAGCAGCGAAAAGAACGTTCCGAGGATCAGCGCGATCCATCCGTGTTTTCCCATCGCAGCGCCATCGGCGGCGTTCCAGGCCGATACGCCCCATACCACGGTGAGGATCAGAATCAGGATCAGGACGACGGCGAGAACGGTTTGACCGAAACCGAGCCGCGCCAGCTTGGGACTACGCATGTCTGCTCCTGCGGCATCGCGTTATTGCGGAAGCCCTTTCTCCGCACGATCTTCCTTGCGATAAACCTGCTTCGTGCCTTCATCGGTGATCTGCTGTTCGATCCTGCGGCGGCGGCTTGTCTTGACGACGCCATAGATGATCGCGACGAGCAGCACCGCGATGAGAACGGCCCAGATCCATTCCGGACTGGCGTATAAGTTCATCGGCTGCTCCTCACTGCGCACTGACTGAAAGGATAACCGGAGTCAAATGCGCCGCGCTCAGGCGTTGTTCCAAGTTTTTCGTCGGAAACTTGCGATGCGGGGAGCGGGACGACGCCACATCACGGCCGGCACCAGGGAACGAAAAGCCGGCTCCGATCATTGGCTGCAAATGCCGTACGCCCTGTTCTGTGACGACGAGAAGATCAGCAAAGCGTTTCCCACCGAGGCGGACGTCTGGGCCCACGCGCGCGAAAACGGCCTCGTGGTCGACGTGCGTCAGAAATCCGGCGGGAAGACCGAGGAATTGCTGGATAACGACTATCGCATTCTGCCTTGCGAGAAGGACGGCGAGGACCCCGAGCGCAACGAACGCGAAGCGCGCGAGGCCGCGGAGGAGGCGCGTTCGCTGACCGGCGAAGGCTTTGCAAAGCTGAAGGAGCGCGAGCAGACCTGATCGTCGCTGCGCGGAGTGCGGCATCGCGCCGCTGCCGAGAGCTTCACCTGAGACAGCATTGCGGAGCACGCGTTCCATCAGGCGCAACGCCGCTCTCTCTGTCTCGCAAGCCTGCGCGTTACCATTCTGGTCCTCGGAATGCGGCTCTTCCGTCAGCAGCCCGGAATCGCCGGTTTCTGCCGTTTCCGCGCGCAAAAATCACGGCGGTCTTGCACATAGGACCGCACCGCGTGTAAGCGGTGCGCGACGATCCCGAAGCGCTCGGACGGAAGGCCGCATTGCCGGTGCGACCGCTTGGTTGCGCCACGCGGCGCAGATGTCCGGCGCGTCGAAAGATCCAGCAAATTTGTGTTACGCGCCTCCCGCGTCTTTCGGCGGGAGCCGCGGGTCGGCAGCGCCTACGGCCTGCTCGATCCGACTGACGGAGACACCATGCACGGCAACGAGCGCAGCGTCGATGAGCGCGCGGCCACCAAAACCGATACGCGGTTCGCGAGCGCCGCGCCGACCGGCGCTTCCCCTGACGTTCTCGTCATCGGCGGCGGCAATGCGGCGCTGTGTTCGGCGCTGATGGCGCGGGAGGCGGGCGCCTCGGTGCTGCTGCTGGAGGCGGCGCCGAAGGAATGGCGTGGCGGCAACTCCATGCATGTGCGCAATCTGCGCTGCATGCACGATGCGCCGCAGGATGTATTGGTCGAAGCCTATCCGGAAGAGGAGTTCTGGCAGGACCTGCTGAAGGTCACCGGCGGCATCACCAACGAGCCGCTGGCGCGCCTCGTCATCCGCCATTCGTCGCGCTGCCGGCCCTGGATGAGAAAGCACGGCGTCCACTTCCAGCCGCCGCTGTCAGGCGCGCTGCACGTCGCGCGCACCAATGCTTTCTTCATGGGCGGCGGCAAGGCGCTGGTGAATGCCTATTACCGCAGCGCCGAGGCGCTCGGCGTCAAGGTCCGCTACAATACGCCGGTGAAGAGCCTCGAACTCGAAGACGGCCGGTTCATCGCCGCGATCACCGAAACCGGCGAACGCATCACGGCGAAGAGCTGCGTGCTCGGCTGCGGCGGCTTCGAATCCAATCTCGAATGGCAGCGCGAGGCGTGGGGGCAGAACGAGCGCGGCGAGTGGACCGCCGAGAATTTCCTGATCCGCGGCACCCGCTTCAATCAGGGCGTTCTGCTCAAGTTCATGATCGACGCCGGCGCCGATTCCATCGGCGATCCGACGCAGGCGCATTGCGTCGCCATCGATGCCCGCGCGCCGCTCTATGACGGCGGCATTTGTACCCGCATCGATTGCGTGTCACTGGGTGTCGTCGTCAATCGCGAGGCCAGGCGCTTCTACGACGAGGGCGAGGATTTCTGGCCGAAGCGTTACGCGATCTGGGGACGCCTGGTGGCGCAGCAGCCCGGCCAGACCGCGTGGTCGATCATCGATCAGAAGGCGATCGGCCGATTCATGCCGCCGGTGTTCGAAGGCACCAAGGCGAACACCTTGCCCGAGCTTGCCGTCAAGATCGGGCTTGATCCTGCGGTGTTCATGGACACGCTGAACGCTTACAACGCCGCCTGCCGGCCCGGCACCTTCGATCATACCGCGCTCGACGATTGCCGCACCGAGGGCGTGACGCCTGCCAAGACCCATTGGGCACGGGTGATCGACACTCCGCCCTTCTATGCCTATCCGCTCAGGCCCGGCATCACCTTCACCTATCTCGGCATGAAGACCGATGCGACAGCCGCCGTGCGTTTCCAGGACGTGCCGAGCAGCAATCTGTTCGCGGCCGGCGAGATGGTCGCCGGCAACGTGCTCGGCAAAGGCTACACCGCCGGCGTCGGCATGAGCATCGGCACCGCGTTCGGCCGCATCGCCGGCGTCAATGCCGCTGCGAGCGCCGGTCATCGCCATCCCACATTCCAGGAGGAACTGGCCTATGCCGCCGGTCACTGATATGGCTGCGCCCGTTGCTGGCGGCGCCTGCGAAGGCGGCGTGAATCTCGTCGCGGCGCTTTCCGCCGACGAGCAGGAGATCGCGCGCGTCATGCAGATCTGCAACGCGTGCCGTTACTGCGAAGGGTTTTGCGCGGTGTTTCCGGCGATGACGCGCCGGCTCGAATTCAACAAGGCCGACACGCATTACCTGGCGAATCTCTGCCACAACTGCGGCTCCTGTCTCTATGCCTGCCAATACGCGCCGCCGCATGAATTCGCGGTCAACGTTCCGCAGGCGATGGCCCGGCTGCGCGTGCGCACCTATCAGGATTATGCCTGGCCGCGCGCGTTCGGCCGTCTCTATGAGCGGGCGGGACTGACGGTCGCCTTCGCGTTGTCCGGCGGCCTCGCGCTGTTCATGATCCTCGCCATCGCCATGAACGGTCGCCTGATCCACGAGCCGCTGGCCGGGAATTTCTATGCGATCTTCCCGCATAATTTCCTGGCGTCGCTGTTCGGCGTCGTGTTCCTGTTCGCGATCCTCGCGCTCGCCATCGGCGTCGTCAGGTTCTGGCGCGCGGTCTCGCCGACGAAGGACGCCAATGCCGCCGATATCGCCGCCGCCGCCAAGGCGCGCGTTCCGGCGGTGGCCGAAGCGACCCACGATATTGCGCGGCTGACGTATCTCGGCGGCGGTCACGGCGAGGGCTGTAACGAGGACGACGACGCCTTCACGCTGTGGCGGCGCCGCTTCCATCAGGTCACGCTTTACGGCTTCCTCTTGTGCTTCGCCGCCACCAGCGTGGCGACGCTGTATCACTACCTGCTCGATCTGCACGCGCCTTACGCCTTCCTCAGTGCACCAGTGATCCTCGGAACGCTCGGCGGAATCGGCCTCATCATTGGTCCGGCCGGTCTGCTCTGGCTCAACCTCAAGCGCGACGCGCAGCGCGCGGACGTGAAGCAGAACGCGATGGATCGCGGCTTCATCATGCTGCTGCTGCTGGTCAGCGTCACCGGGTTCGCGCTTCTGCTGCTGCGCGACACGCGCGTCATGGCGCTGTGGCTTGCCATCCATCTCGGCACGGTGATGGCGCTGTTCCTGACGCTGCCTTACGGCAAGTTCGCGCACGGCATCTTCCGGACAGCGGCGCTGCTCAAGTTCAACATCGAGAAGCGCATGCCGAACAGGCTGGGGCTCGGAGGCGAGTAGGCGCACCAAAGACAGGCCGGGAGCACGTTTTCCAGGCCGCGTCAGCCCCTCCCACCACGGCGCGGGAAAACGATAAATTTTGTAGTAATTTCAACTGGCTGGGGCGGGAGGATTCGAACCTCCGCATGGGGGAATCAAAATCCCCTGCCTTACCACTTGGCTACGCCCCAACGATCGGGCCGGACAGGCAGCGCTCGCGCTGAAACCGGTCCGGCGGACGCCTGTCTATCGGCAGACGGCGCCGAGTTCAACCGCAACCTCGGCCTTGTTCACGCCCGGCGGCTCACCGCCAGCAGAGTTTGCTGCAAAGGCGGCCGGCGACGGATGAATTCGTCTCCGACCGCAGGCAAATTCGAAATTCCCGGCCATTGTTTTGAGGCCCGACCGACAACATTATCGCGCCAGCACGAGCATGGAGCGGCGATGCAGTCGGAGCAGTTTGAAGCCTATGGCGAACGTCTCCCGGGCGAGCGGAGTACCGGCCGGCTGGCGGTTTCCGCGATTGGCCGCACTGGACTGATACGCATCGGGCAGGGCCTGTTCTGGCTGCTGGTGCTCGCGATCGTCTTGATTCGGGCTGGTTGCTTCTCGGCCGGGCAGACCGCCGGCTTTCCCGCGCTCGAGACGCCGCCGCAGGCGATCACGCGCTGAATGCATCGCGCGCCGCCTGCGTCGGCGCGCTCTCAGGAGACCTTAAGAGCTCTCAAGAGACCTTAAGAGGAAGGCGTGAACATCGCCGTCGCGCGCGGGCGTGCCTCATCCTCCAGGCGCAGCGTCCGATCGTTCAGCAGTTTCTCGAAGGCGCGGGCGGCCGGCATCGCCACGCGGCCCGCCGGCTTGAGCTGCCATAGTGTCCGCTCGATGGTGATCCCCCGCATCGGAATCGTCGTGAGACGGCCCAGCGCGACCTGATCGCTTACCGACGCCGCAGAGACGATGGATGCGCCGACGCCGGCCGCCACCACCTGCTTGATCGCCTCGGTGCTTCCCACTTCCAGCGTCCGCGTCGGCTCGATGCCGTGATCCGTCAGCGCCTGCGCCACCACCTCGCGGGTGCCCGAGCCCGGTTCGCGGACGATCAGGATCTCGTCTTCGAGCCGTTTCGGATCGATCGGCTGCGGCTCGCGGGCGAAAGCATGGTCGGGTGCCACGATCAGCGTCATCACCTCGGTCTGCCACGGCACCGCGGTCAGGCCGCGAAGATCGACCGGGCCTTCGACCAGCGCGAGATCGATCTCCTGCTGCACCATCTGCTCGGCGATATCCCGCGTGTTGGCGCTGACCAGGAACAGATCGACATTCGGATGGGCGCGATGAAAGGCGCCGAGATATCGCGCGAGCATATAGGTCGCGATGGTGGTGCTGGCGCCGATCCGCAGCGAGCCATTGTGCAGGCCGCGCAGCGCGGACAGCTCGTCCTCGGCGGCCCGCTCCACCGCGAACAGGGCTTCGGCATGACGCGACAGCGCGAGACCTTCCTCGGTGGGCACCACGCCTTTGGGTGTGCGGTTGAGCAGCCGGCAGCCGACCTGCAGTTCGAAGTCCCGCACGCCTTTGGAAATGGCCGGCTGGCTGATGCCGAGCGCTTCGGCGGCCCGCGAGAAGCTTCCGGTGCGGACCACCGCGGCGAACATGCGGAACAGGTGGAGGTTCAGCGACATAATCGAACTCTATTGGCCTATGAGAGAATAATATTTCCAATGGTGGCCGCTGCAACGCATATTCGTCCTGCATCGCAGGATATAACGTGTCAGATCAATCCCAACGGGCGCAAAGCGCCCCTCCATCCAGCCTCCTCACTCACGTCACCACGCGTCTTCCCGGTATTGCGCTGTGCGCTGCCGTGACCGCGCTCGCAATCGCGATCCAGACAGTTCAGGAAACGTGGTTCGGCCATCCCTATCTCGAAGCGATCGTCATCGCGATCCTCCTCGGCATGGTGCTGCGCGCGATCTGGACGCCGGGCGCGCGGTGGCGAAGCGGCGTCGCCTACAGCGCCAAGCAACTGCTGGAAGTCGCGGTCGCGCTGCTCGGGGCCTCCGTCACCTTCGCGGTGATCGCCTCGTCAGGTCTCGTGTTGCTGGGCTCGATCGTCGCCATCGTCGTGCTGACACTGGCGGTGAGCTACAGCATCAGCCGCGCGCTCGGACTTTCGGCGCGGCTGTCGATCCTCATCGCCTGCGGCAATTCGATCTGCGGCAACTCCGCCATCGCCGCCGTGGCGCCGGCAATCGGCGCCAGCTCCGATGATATCGCGTCGTCGATTTCGTTCACCGCCATTCTCGGCGTCGTCATCGTCCTCGGTCTGCCGATCCTGCTTCCGCTGGCGGCGCTGTCGCAGACGCAATACGGGATTCTGGCCGGCCTCACGGTCTATGCGGTGCCGCAAGTACTGGCGGCGACGGTGCCGGTGGGCCTGGTGAGCACGCAGATCGGTACACTGGTGAAGCTGGTGCGGGTGATGATGCTGGGGCCGGTGGTCGCTTGCATCGCGATGGCCGCGCGCCGGCTTCAACGCGGCACGGAGGACGGCGCGGCAAAGCGGCTCGGCTTCTTCCATGCAGTGCCGTGGTTTATCGTGGCGTTCTTCCTGTTGTCGGCGGGCCGTTCGTTCGGATGGATTCCCGATGCGGTGCTGCCGGCTATCCAGAAGATCGCCAGCATTCTCACGGTGCTGTCGATGGCGGCGCTGGGCCTCGGGGTCGACCTGCGCGTCATTCGCGAGGTCGGCGGCAAGGTCACCGCGGCGGTGACGCTGTCGCTGGTGTTCCTGGTGGTGGCGAGCCTGCTGGTGATCCGCTTCGTGCTGCCGGGCTGAACTCAGGCCTTGCTGCGCGGGCGGCGGTCGCCCGCGTAACCCAGCCGCCGCGAAATCGCGTGCGCGCATTCGAGCAGGGCCTTGGCGATCGGGCTATTCCAGTCGGAATTGAACGTGCCCGCCGGGCCGATCGCCGTGATCGAGAGAACAACGGCCCCGGCGTGGTCGAACACCGGCACGGCGAAAGCGTTGACGCCGGGCAGCGGATCGCCGATCGCGCGCGTGATGCCGCGCCGGCGGATATCCGCCAGCATCTCCTCGGCATCGGCGGCGCGCGGCGCGCGTCGCGGGGAATAGCCGACACCAAGCCGGTCGAGCTTGGATTCCAGCGCGGCCTTGACGACGTTCGGCGGCAGGAACGCCGCAAAGATGCGCCCGGTTGCCGTTTCCAGCATCGACATCACGGAGCCGACCCGCATGACGATGTGCACGGGATGACTCGATTCCTCGAGCCGAACCACCGTCGGACCGTAGGTCCCCCACACCGACAGCGAAACGGCGTGGTTGATGTCGCGCGCCAGCGCCGCGATTTTCGGCGTGGCGATGCGCACCGCAGAGAGCCGGTGCAGGGTGGTGAGGCCGAGTTCGAGCGCCATCGGGCCGAATTCGTAGTGGCCGGTGGCGGCGTCCTGCTCGATCAGACCAAGGCGCAGGAAACTGACGAGATACGGATGTGCTTTCGCCGGCGTCATGCCGGCTTCGCGCGCGAGATCGCGCAGCATCATCGGTCCGTCGCTGCGCGCCAGCGCGCGCAGGAGTTGTCCGCCGACTTCGATGGACTGGATGCCGCGACTTTGTTTGCCCATGGCGAAGGCTCTATCCGTTCCTTGCTCGTCGACGCAAGATGGACAGGTGACGGCAACGCAACGGCTTTTGAGTCGAAATCAAGTCCTTTCGCTTTCATTGCCCCGCGTCGCGGTGGATGCGAGGTGCCGCCCTGCGATATAGCCGAAGGTGAGCGCCGGGCCGAGCGTGATGCCTGCGCCGGGATAGTTGCCGCCCATGATGCTCGCCATGTCGTTGCCGGCGGCATAGAGGCCGGGGATCGGCTCGCCGTTCGCATCGAGCGCGCGTGCATGTTCGTCGGTCCTGATGCCGGCATAGGTGCCGAGATCGCCGATCACCATCTTGATGGCGTAGAACGGGCCGTGCGCGATCGGCGCGACGCAGGGATTGGGGCCATGCAGCGCATCGCCCTGATAGCGGTTGTAGGCCCGCGATCCCTTGCCGAATTCTGGATCGAGTCCGCTCGCCGCCCGCGCATTGAACGCAGCTACCGTTGCCTCGAAAGCTTTGGCGTCGATGCCGGCCTTCTGCGCCAACTCCGCGAGCGTCGCGCCGCGCATCAGATAGCCGGTCTTGAGATGATGGCCGAGCGGCATGGGGAAGGGCGGCACGCAGCCGAGGCCGTATTTGCGCAAGGCATGATGATCGCAGACCAGAAACGCCGCGATCTCCTCGCCGGGCTTCGCCGCCTTCACCATCTCCTGCACGAAGTCGTGGTAGGAATTTCCCTCATTCGCAAAGCGCCGGCCGTCGCGCATCACCGCGATGACGCCGGGTTTGGCGCGGTCGATGAAATGCGGCATCACGCCCTTGCTGCCGTCCTTTCGCGTGGTGATGGACACCGGCACCCAGGCGGCGGCATTGGGCAATGTATCCTCGATCCGGCCGCCAGCGGCTTCCGCGAGACGCAGCCCATCGCCGGTATTGCCGGTGGGGCCGGGCGAATAATGCTCGGTGCCGGTCGGCGCATGCGGAAACATCGCCTTGCGCCGCGCCACATCGTGCGGAAAGCCGCCGCAGGCGAGCACCACGCCGCGCCTTGTCTTGACGCGCACGTCCTTGCCCTCGTGCTGCACGATGGCGCCGTGCACCGCGCCGCTCTCGACGATCAGCTCGCGCACCGGCGACGACAGCCACAGCGGGACCTTGAGATCGAACGCCGATTTCGCCAGCCGACCGGCCAGGGCGTTGCCGTTGGTCAGCGTCATGCCGCGACCGTACTTCATCACGTCGCGGAAATGTTTCGACAGCCGCTTGATCACGTAGAGCGCGGACGTCAGGGATTTCGTCGCGCGCATGAAGTGGATGATCTCCTTGCCGGAGCCCAGCATCATGCCGAACACCGTCAATTCCGGCAGCGGCGCCCCGAGATATTTGATGTGCTCGCCGAGTTCGCGGCCGTCGAACGGGCGTGTCACCATCGAGCGGCCGCCCTGCGTGCCGCCGGGCGCTTCCGCATGATAGTCCGGAAAGGTGAGCGGCATGTCGAAGCGCAGCGCCGTCTGCGTGGTGAAGAAATCCACCGCCTCGGGGCCGGCCGACAGAAACGCATCGACGCGTGCGGCGTCGAAACTGTTGCCGGCCTCGTGCCGCAGATAGGTGCGGGCGAGCTCCGGCGGCTCTTCGATACCCCACGCGCGCGCCAGCGAGGTTCCGGGAATCCAGAGCCAGCCGCCGGAGCGCGCCGTGGTGCCGCCGAAGCGCGGCTCCTTCTCGGCGATCAGGACATTGAGGCCGCGATGGGCTGCGGTGACCGCCGCCGCCATACCGGAGGCACCGGAGCCGACCACCAGCACATCGCACTCATAAGTGTTTGCAACACCATTCCCGTTCGCCATAAGCCTCGCCTTGTTCTTGTTGTCACTTCTTGAGCAGCGGGCACTTGGATTCCGAGACCGGGCGATACGCGTCCTCGCCCTTGATCGTCTTGACGATCTCCAGATAGTCCCACGGCTCCTTGGATTCCGACGGCTTCTTGACGCGGGCGAGATACATGTCGCGGATCACGCGGCCGTCCTCGCGCAGCTTGCCGCCGTGCACGAAGGCATCCTCGATCGGGAGTTCGCGCATCTTCGCCATCACCTTGGCCGGATCGTCGGTGCCGGCAGCCTTGATGGCCTTGAGGTAGTGCAGCACCGAGCCATAGACCCCGGTGTGGATCATCGTCGGCATGACATTGGTCTTGGCGAAGAACTTCTTCGACCACGCCCGCGTCTTGTCGTCCATGTTCCAGTAGGACGCGGTGGTCATGTAGGTGCCCTGGGCGCCCTGCAGGCCGATGGCGTGCACGTCGGTGTCGAACATCAACAGGCCGACCAGCTTCTGCCCGCCCTGCACAAGTCCGAACTCGCCGGACTGCTTGATGGCGTTGTCGGTGTCCTGACCGGCGTTGGCGAAGGCCACGACATTGGCCTTCGAATTCTGCGCCTGCAGCACGAAGGAGGAAAAGTCGGCGGTGTTGGTCGGATGCTTGACGCCGCCGAGAATGGTGCCGCCGAGTTCCTTGATGAAGTAGGTCGCATCCTTCTCGAGCTGATGACCGAACGCATAATCGGCGGTCACGAAGAACCACGACTTGCCGCCTTCGGCGAGCACGGCCGAGGCGGTGACCTTCGACAAGGCGTAAGTGTCATAGGCGAAATGCACGGTGTTCGGGCTGCAGAGTTCGTTGGTCAGCGAACTGGCCCCGGGGCCCGAGAGCAGCGCGATCTTGTTGCGCTCCTTGGCCATGTTGTGGACCGCGATGGCGATGCCGGAATTCGGGATGTCGGCCACGGCATCCACCTTGCCGTTGTCGAACCACTCGCGCGCGATCTGCACGCCGACGTCGGTCTTCATCTGGTGATCGGCGCTGACGATCTCGATCTTCTTGCCGAGAACAGTGGGGCCGAATTCCTCCACCGCCATCTTCGCGGCTTCGACCGAGCCCGGACCGCTGTTGTCGCGTCCCCAGCTCGACAGATCAGTGAGGACGCCGATCCGGACGACGTCGTCGGAAATCTGCGCGCTTGCCGTCGAGCTCATGGCAGCGAGCAGGGCGCAGACCAGCAATGATTTCTTCATAATATGTTCACTCCCCACGATGCCCGTTCTTGTGACGGGCCGATCATCGATTGAACCCCAGCCGGGGCGGCATTGACAAATTTTTGATAATAACGAAGCCGTTTGTCAATATGAAACTCAATCGCCTCCACATGCGTCGAATTGCGCTCATTGTTGCTAAGTGACTGGTTCTGTTGACGCCCTTCCGGTCGTTGCGCGGCATGCGGATGATGATGTCATCATGGCGAACTGATCACTCCGCGCGCGGATCATGCAGCGCGTCATTGCAACACGCATCGCGCGTGGCCGATGCAATCATCGAATCGCTGCTGCGTCCCTGAAATGCCGCCTGTGTGAGTTGCAGATGCGGCGATGTGTGCTAGAAGCGCGCCTGCACATATGAGGAGATATCAGTGGCTAAAACAGCAAAGAAAATTGCTCGCAACGCAAAGGCGGTGAAGACAGCAAAGTCTGCCAAGGCAGCGAAGACCACGAAGGCGAAGACGACAAAGACTGCGAAGGCTGCGAAGACGACGAAGATCACGCGGCGCCCTTATTCGAAGGCAGATATCAAGGAGCTTCGGGCGCATTCCAAAGCCAGAACGCCGGTCGAAAAGATCGCGAAGCTGACCAAGCGGACCGTCGGTTCGCTGCGCCAGAAGGCCATGAAGCTCGGCATCGGACTCGGCCATCAGCGCTGAGATATTTCTGTCATCATCTGACTGGACATCCGGAGCAGCGGTGAGAGCGACGGCCTCTTGCCGCTGCTCCGCCAGCGCCTCGCGGCATCTGCCGCGATGTGAAGGCCAGCGCGCGGTGATGCGCGGGCGGCGCGATTTCTCCGCGCCAACGCGTTGCGATTTTTCCCGCCATCGATAAGCGGGCATCGGCTCGGAGCGGACGCAGTTGCCGCTGGAGACGCAACCGCCCGCGCTTGATCGGGACAGAGCGCGCGCTATATCAGTCCCGTTTCCAACCTCAAAACCATGATGACTCGGGTAGCCACAGGGTTTGCCATGTCGACGACTGATGCCAGCACACAATCCCAACCGTTTCAGGCCGAGGTGGCCGAGCTTTTGCAGCTCATGGTGCATTCGGTCTATTCCGAAACCGAGATCTTTCTCCGCGAGCTGATTTCCAACGGCTCCGACGCCTGCGACAAGCTGCGTTACGAAGCGATTGCGAAGCCGGAACTGCTGGAGAAGGGCGGTCCGCTGCAGATTCGGATCGTTCCGGACAAGGCGGCGAAAACCCTGGCGGTGGTCGATACCGGCATTGGCATGGATCGCCAGGAGCTGATCGACAATCTCGGGACTATCGCGCGCTCCGGAACGAAATCGTTCGTCGCGCGCCTGAAGGACGCCAAGGACGGGCTGGGGCTGATCGGGCAGTTCGGCGTCGGTTTTTATGCCGCGTTCATGGTGGCCGAGCGCGTCGTCGTCACCAGTCGCCGAGCCGGAACGAATGAGGTCTGGGTCTGGTCATCCTCGGGGGGCAGCGGCTTCACCGTCGCGCCGGGCAGCGCTACAGACGCCGAGCGCGTCGCGCGCGGCACCGAGATCGTGCTGCATCTCAAGGACGACGCCTGCGAATATCTCGAGCCGGCGCGGATCGAGCGGATCGTCCACGCCTATTCGGATAACATTCAGTTCCCTATCGTGCTTGTCGCCGAGGGCGGCGAGCCGCGCCAGATCAATTCGGCCAGCGCGCTGTGGCAGCGTCCGAAATCCGAACTGACGGCGGAGGATTATGCCGGCGCCTACAAATCGATCGCGGGCGCGTTCGACGAGCCGGCGATGACGCTGCATTATCGCGCCGAGGGGCGGCAGGCCTATGCCGTGTTGTTGTTCGCGCCGTCCACGAAGCCTTTCGACCTGTTCGAACCGACGCGCAAGGGCCGCGTGAAGCTCTACGTGCGCCGCGTCTTCATCACCGCTGACGCCGATCTCTTGCCGCCGTATCTGCGGTTCATCCGCGGCGTGGTGGACAGCGAGGATCTGCCGCTGAACATTTCGCGCGAGATGCTGCAGAACAATCCGCAACTCGCGCAAATCCGCAAGGCGGTGACAAGCCGGGTGATCTCCGAACTTGAGACCCTCGGCGAGAAACAACCGGAGCAGTTCGACAAGATCTGGGATGCATTCGGGCCGGTCATCAAGGAAGGGCTCTATGAGGATTTCGAGCGGCGGGAGAAGCTGCTGTCGCTGGCGCGCTTCCGCACCACCAGCGGCGAGCGCCGCTCGCTCAAGCAATATCTCGCGGATCTGAAACCGAACCAGACCGAGATCTATTTCCTCGCGGGCGACAGCGTGGAGCGGCTGAAGTCCAATCCGATGCTGGAGGCGGCGTCGGCACGCGGCATCGAAGTGCTGCTGCTGACCGATCCGGTCGATGCATTCTGGACCTCGATGCCGTTCGACTTCGAAGGCAAGCCGCTCAAGTCGCTCAGCCAGGGCGACGTCAATTTCGATCTGGTGCCGCTGCTCGACGACAAGAGCAAGGACGAAGCTGCGCCTGAACTCGACGAGACATCAGTGATCGCGGCGATCAAGGCGAGCCTCGGCGATCGTGTTGCCGATGTGAAAGTCTCGCGCCGTCTGACCACCAGCGCTTCCTGTCTTGTCGCCAACAGCCTGGGGCCGGATCGCGAACTCGAGCGGCTGCTTGCGCAGCAGAATCGCGGCAGCCGCAGCAAGCCGATCCTCGAGATCAACCTGCGCCACCCGCTGGTGGCGGCCGCGGTCGGCGCCGAAGCCGGCTCGGCGAAGCGCGACGATCTGTCGATGCTGTTGCTGGAGCAGGCGCAGATTCTCGACGGCGAACTGCCGGAGGATCCAGCCGGCTTTGCCGCGAGGCTCAATCGTCTGGTCTTGCAGACGTCGGCGTAAGGCGCGCGTGCTGACGCGTCGCTGTGCGGACGCGTCAGTCGCCGCTCGGGTGTGGGATCTAAGGTGCAATGCCGCGCGCTTGCCAGCGCTTGGCGGCGGGCGTTCAATCGATCCGCGCGGCGATTGCGACGGGCTCGGCTTGACAGTCCGCGCGTCGGATCGGCTATACAGAAATTCGCGCTTGGCGCTGGTGCCATAGCAAAATGATGGATGGCCATGGATCTGCGGCAGCTTCGCTACTTTATGGCCATCGTCGAGCAGGGGTCCTTTTCCAGGGCCGCCGAACTGCTGAACGTGGCGCAGCCGGCGCTGAGCCTTCATGTCCGGAACATGGAGGCGGAGCTTGGCACGCCGCTCCTGTTCCGCAGTCCGCACGGTGTTGCCGCTACCGAGGCCGGCCAGATCCTGCTGCGCAATGCGCGCATCATCATCGACCAGTTCGCGATCGCGCAGCACGAGATCAAGGGCCATGAGGCGGAGCCCGCCGGCGAGGTCCGCCTGGGCCTGCCGGGGACGATCAGCCAGATTCTGTCGGTGCCGGTGATCGTCGAAGCGCGGCGGCGCTATCCGAAAGTCAAGCTGCGCATCGTCGAGGCGATGAGCGGTTTCGTGCTGGAGTGGCTGCGCGAGGCGCGTGTCGATCTCGCCGTGCTGTACGGCCCGGCGCCGGATCGGACGCTGGCGTCGGTGCCGCTGCTGACGGAGGAATTGTGGCTGTTCGGTCCGGTCGTATCGAGGCCTGATGTCAAGGCGCCGACCTCCGATACATGCACCTACAAGCGGGCCGCCGCGCTTCCGCTGATCCTGCCCAGCCGTCATCACGGACTTCGCGCCCTGCTCGAGAAGGAGGCGTCGAGCCACGGCATCGTGCTCAACACCGATATCGAGGCGGACTCCTATGCCAACATCAAGGAACTGGTCGAAACCGGGCTCGGCTATTCCATCCTGCCGTTTCATTCGATCGCGCACGAGGTCCAGACCGGAAAGCTGCGCGCCTGGCGCGTGACCAGACCGAACCTTCGCCGCACGGTGCATCTGGTGCAATCGAACACCCGGCCGCTCACCCATGCTGCTGCCAAGATCGAGACGCTGTGTCGCTCGACATTGCTCGATCTCGCCGCGACCGGCCGATGGAAGGGCGGACGGGTGCTGAACGGGTCTTAGCGACGTCGCTTCGGCCGGACGCCGCAATTCCGAGATGGATGCGCGGCTCAGGCCAAGGCATGAGGCCCGTTCTTGACGCCCGTTATTGACGGCAAGCATCGCTACTTCGACAACGTGTCCGCGCCTTCGCCCGCCGCCCAGAGCGCGCGCAGCCCGTCGCGATAGGTCGGATACGCGAGATCGATCTTCAGGTCGCGTTTCAATCGCGCGTTGGAGACGCGATTGCTGGTGGCGTAGAAACTCCGGGCCATGTCGCTGAGCTCCGCATTTGCGAAATCAATCTCCGGCGGTGGAGCCACGCCCATCAGTTCGGCGGCGAAGGTCACGATGTCCTGCGGCGGCGCCGGTTCGTTGTCGCACACGTTCCAGATGCCGGTCCGGTCGCTGGCGATGGCGGCGGCGATCGTCCGTGCGATGTCATCGACGTGAATGCGGTTGAACACCTGTCCCGGCTTGACGATCCGCCGCGCGGTGCCGGCGCGCAGGTTGATCAGTGCGTTGCGGCCGGGACCATAGATGCCGGCAAGCCGCAGGATGGTGGTTCGTTCTGGAGCAAGCCTCATCCAGGCGGCTTCCGCGTCGGTGCGGGCGCGGCGGCGGCCGCTGCTCGCCGCGACCGGCGCGGTTTCATCGATCCATTCGCCGTGATGATCGCCATAAACGCCGAGTGTCGAGAGATAGACAATGCGTTGGATGCGGCTCGTCGCGAGGGTCTCGCCAAAGCGCGCGACGACGGGATCTCCGGCCGTGGAGGGCGGGACGGACACCAAGAGAACGTCGGCGGCGGCCAAGCGTGCGGCAATGGCCGGGTCGGTGCGATCGGGACCGAAACTTAGCGTCTCGCAATCGTGCCGGCCCGGGCTGCGCGCCGCGTCGCGAACGGTGCCGCAGATATTCGCGCCGGCAAACCGATCGAGAAAATGGCGGCAGCTATAGCCGAGGCCGAAGATAAACAAGTTCATTCCGTCATTCTCAACGGCATCTGCTGCGTTTGATGCACATTATAGGCATCAACCGCGCAATCTCCGCCATGCTTCTGAGAGCGCGGCCACCGCATCTGCGATCTGCAACGTTCTCGGTGTCCGGACGCCGGCCGGCTCCTGGCCGGTGCCGCGCAGCATGGAGTTGGTGCGCATGCCACGGCGGACATAGAGCGCGCCGACGCCCTTGGAGTGGAATCAGGCCGGCGTCACTTCTTTCGCCAGCAGGGCGTAACGGAAGTTATCGGGATCGAGGCAGTCCAATAGCAGCGACTCCCGTTCCGCCTGCGGGTACATCAGAAAGCCGAGCTTCGGATGTGTGGCGCCGCCCGGCAGCGCCACGTCGTGCGCGACGTTATAAGCGATCCAGTTGCCTTCCCACGCGCCGAACAGCGCCTTGCGCGCGGCAACCACTTTCGGATCGTTGAGGCCGAGATTGGCCGGCGGCTCTTCCAGCATCACCTTGCGCACGTCGGCGGGATCAACCGGCACCCAGCCGAAGCCGTTGAGAAACACTTCCGCCCGGCAGTGCTGCGCTTTGGTGACATTGACCGAGCCGACGCCGAGGCTCTTGTAGCCGAATTGCGACGGCAGCACGCGCAGGCCGTAGACGTCGCGCGCGGGCAGGCCGGCGGCGCGGGCGAGCCCGACATAGAGCGCGTTGAGATCGGCGCATTTGCCGCCGAGATTGCCGCTCTTCAGCATGGCGGCAATATCGCCGGTGCCGCAGCCGCGCGTCGCTGCTACGCGCACGGTGTTTTCGACCACCCACTCATAAATCGCGCGGGCCTTGGCGATATCGGTGCTGGCTTTGGCGTCGGCGACGATCTTGTCCGACGTCTGCTTCACGATGTCGTCGACCGGAATGAGGTCGGTGCCTTCGAGATAGAGGCTTCGCTCCGCGGCGCTGAGCGGCGGCGCGTTGCCGGGCTTGTCGAGATCAACCGCGCGGTCGCGCGTCGCCACGCGGCTCGTCACCTCGACCCTCGGCATGAACTCGTCGGTTTTCCAGATCACGTGCAGCATCTCGGCGCCGTATTTCGGATCGCGCACGCGCTCCACCTTGGCGGCGTTGCCGGTCCACCTGGTTTCGCCCGGACGGCTCCATTCCGTCTCGCTGACCGATGGCAGCGGAATCCAGGCCTGCATCGCGCCTTCCGGCTTGGCGATTTCGAGTTTGGTGATGAGATCGACGCTGCGCCAGGCGCCCGGCTTCGGCGCAAAGAGAGTTTCGGCGAAAGCAACCTTCGGCATCAGGGCGGCCAGCGAGGCGGCGGTGGTGCTGGCGATGAATTGGCGGCGATCCATGATTGTGCTCTCCGAATGCAGGTGCAGGGATGTCATTTGACGGTGGCGGCCGCCGATGCGGTCGGCGTGGTCGGTCGAAGCGGGATTGCGGGATCGAGACGCGCAAGGGCCGCGATGGTGTCGGATCCGGTCCAGTCGAGATCGCCTTCGACGAACAGGCGCGGGACGAGATCGGCGTCGAGCACGATCGTCGAGGGCAGGGCGCTGACTTTCCAGCTTCTCGCCACCGCGCGGTCGCGATCGAGAAGAACGGGAAAGTCGACCGGCAGCTTCTGCAGGAACGCGCGGACTCGCAGATCGACTTCGCCGACGTCGATCGCGACGATCGACAGCGGCCTGTCGCGGGTGGCGCGCGCGAGGGCGTTGAGCGAGGTCAGTTCGCGAACGCACGGTTCGCACCAGGTGGCGAAGAAGTGGACGAGAACGATACGCCCCTTGAAGGTCGCAAGACTTCGGCTGCCGCCGTCAACGCCATCGAGGGTGAAAGCCGCGCGCGGTCCCTCGCGCCATGGCGCCAGGCGCGCTGCGTCGGCGGCGGAGAATGTCGTCAGCATCAGCGACATCATCGACAATACGGCGAGCCGGCCCGCGGCCCGGGTCATTCTGGACTGCAGGAACGCGACTGACCGTAGGGAAAACGCCTTCCGGCGATTCGCTATGCTGAGAGATATGAGGCCCCGCCACGCGGGAGCGGAACATGCCGCCACGCCTGGGATGCTGGAGCGGAAAAGCCATGTCGTCAATAAGTCGAGGTGCGGCGAAATGACCGCAGAGGGGTTGCTGCATGCGAAATTCGCATGAAAAATGTATTTCGCAGGAATAGTACAGCCTGCGCAACGAGATAGGCCGACGCTGCAATTGCGAGGTCGCGATGCAGCATGCAATCCCTTCAAATGATTGTATCGGCTTTGCTGTTTTGACAGCCGATTGATATCGCCGTACTTTTTATTTTGACAAACTCTAAAGTTTGGGACGTCCCCCGTTGGGGGCCGGAATTTGGGAGGAATGTTCCATGAACATGGAACTCTCGCGGCGCTCGTTTATGCTCGGGGCCGGCGCGGGTTTGGCTGGAACGAGTCTTGGTGCGCTTGGATTTGGTGAAATCGAAGCCGCCCACGCACTGTCGATCCGGCCTTTCAAACTTGCGCAGACCAAGGAAGTCCGCAGCCAGTGTCCTTACTGCGCTGTCTGCTGCGGCATGATGATTTTCGCAGCCGAAAGCAAGCAAGAGAAGGGCAAGATGGAAGTCACCCATATCGAGGGTGACGTCGACCATCCGGTCAATCGCGGAACGTTGTGCCCGAAGGGCGCCGGCGCGATCGATTACATCAAGTCCAAGACGCGGGTGAAATACCCGATGTATCGCAAGCCCGGCAGCAACAGCTTCGAGCGCGTGAGCTGGGACTTTGCGATGGAGCGCATCGCGAAGCTGATGAAGGAAGATCGCGACGCCAACTGGATCGAGAAGAACCGCGATGGCGTGACCGTCAACCGCTGGTTGACCACCGCGTTTCTTGCCGGCTCGTCGGTCGCCAACGAGGGCGGATGGGCGACGTTCAAGGTCTCGCGTGGCCTTGGACTGTTGCAGATAGAAAACCAGGCGAGGATTTGACACGGACCGACGGTGGCCAGTTTGGGCCCCACATTTGGTCGCGGTGCAATGACGAACAGCTGGACTGACATCAAGAACGCCGATGTCATCTGGATTATGGGTGGTAACGCAGCGGAAGCGCATCCCTGCGGATTCAAGTGGGTCACCGAGGCGAAGGCCGAGCGTGGCGCCAAGCTGATGGTGGTCGATCCGCGGTTCAACCGCTCCGCGGCCGTCGCGGACCACTATGCGCCGATCCGTTCGGGATCGGACATCACGTTCCTGTCGGGAGTGATCAACTACCTGCTCACCAACGACAAGATTCATAAAGAATACGTCCGCAACTACACCAACGCGGCGTTCATCGTGCGCGACGACTTCGAGTTCAACGAGGGCCTGTTCTCGGGATACGACGAGTCGAAGCGCTCCTATGACCGCAGCACGTGGGAATACAAGTTCGGTGACGACGGCTTCGCCCTTCGCGATATGACGTTGCAGGATCCGCGCTGCGTGTTCCAGTTGATGAAGAAGCACTTCGCGCAATACACGCCGGAATTGGTCGAGCGCGTCTCGGGCACCCCGAAGGACAAGTTCCTGAAAGTTGCCGACTGGGTCGCCTCCACCGCCAACGGCGAACGTGCGATGACGATCATGTACGCGCTCGGCTGGACACAGCACTCCCACGGTGCACAGAACATCCGCTGCGCGGCGATGATCCAGCTTCTGTGCGGCAACATCGGTATCCCCGGCGGCGGCGTGAACGCATTGCGCGGTCACTCCAACGTGCAGGGCATCACCGACGTCGGAACCCTGACGGCGGCGATCCCGGGTTATCTGGCCCTGCCGACCGAACAGGAGCCGACGCTGGAGTCGCATCTCGCCAAGCGCACCTTCAAGCCGCTGACGCCGAACCAGACCAGCTACTGGCAGAACTATCGCAAGTTCTACGTCAGCTTCCTGAAGACGCAGTTCGGCGCCAACGCCACCAAGGAGAACGAGTTCGGCTACAACTATCTGCCGAAGCTCGACGGCATCTATGACTGCATCAAGATGTTCGACTTGATGCATCAGGGCAAAACCAATGGCCTGCTCTGCCAGGGCTTCAATCCGTTGATGGCGATTCCCAATACGAACAAGAGCCGGGAAGCGCTGTCGAAGTTGAAGTTCCTGGTCAGCATGGATCCGATCGAGACCGATACGGCCCGGTTCTGGGAGAACCACGGCGAGTTCAACAATATCGATCCCGCCAAGGTTCAGACCGAGGTGTTCATGCTGCCGGTGACCTCGTTCGCCGAGGAAGAAGGCAGCGTCACCAATTCGAGCCGCGTCATCCAGTGGAAATGGAAGGCAGCCGATCCTTATTTCGAGTCCAGGACGGACATTGATATCCTCGCCGACCTCTTCGTGCGCATGCGCAAGATGTACGAAAAGGACGGCGGCAAGGGGAAGGAAGCGCTCCTCGCTGTGGACTGGAGCTACAAGGATCCGCTGCATCCGAGCGTCGACGAACTGCAGACCGAGCTGAACGGCAAGGCCTTGACCGATCTCAAGGATGCCGAAGGCAAGGTGGTTCGTGCCGCCGGCCAGCGTCTCGCCTCGTTCGGCGAGATGCGCGACGACGGTTCGACCGATGGATGCATGTGGATCTACACAGGCTTCTACGGCCCGACCGGCAACATGGCGCAGCGGCGCGACAACAGCGATCCCTCGGGGCTCGGTGTGTACGGCAACTGGGGCTTCTCATGGCCCGCCAACCGGCGCATCCAGTACAATCGCGCCTCGGCCGATCCTGACGGCAAGCCGTGGAGCGAAGCCAAGAAGTACATGTACTGGAACGGCGAACGCTGGACCGGGCCGGATGTGCCGGATTACGTGCCGACTATCCCGCCGGACCGCGCGGTCGGCCCCTTCATCATGAATGCGGAAGGCGTCTCGCGTCTCTGGGTTCGTGGTTTGATGGCCGACGGTCCGTTCCCGGTGCATATGGAGCCGTTTGAATCGCCGGTCGGCAACCTGGTGTTCCCGAAGCTCAAGGGCAACCCGGTGGCGCGGGTGTTCAAGGGTGATCTCGAAGCGCTTGGCACATCCAAGGACTTCCCGATCGTCGGCACCACCTATCGCCTCACCGAGCACTTCCACTACTGGACCAAGGCTGTTCACGCCAATGCGGTGATGCAGCCGGAGTTCTTCGTGGAAATGTCGGAGGAACTCGCCAAGGAGAAGGGCATCAAGCACGGGCAGCAGGTTCGCGTTTGGTCCAAGCGCGGCGAGGTCAAGGGCAAGGCGGTGGTCACCAAGCGCCTGAAGCCGTTCAAGATCGACGGCAAGACGGTGCACGAGGTGGGGCTGCCGCTCAACTTCGGCTTCATCGGCGAAACCAAGAAGGCCTCGCCGATCAACGGGCTGACCTCCGCGATCGGAGACTCGAACTCGCAGACGCCTGAGTACAAGGCGTTCCTTGTCAATGTCGAGCCCATCGCGGGTCCGGTGGCGTAAGGGGAGGGCAACAGATGTTCACACCAGTCCCCAATCCCACCACCAGTCCGGTTGCCGCCAAGTTCGGCCAGCAGGACCTGATCCGCCGCTCGGCCTCGTCCATCACGCCGCCTGCCAAACGGCAGACGGAGGTGGCGAAGCTGATCGACGTCTCGAAGTGCATCGGCTGCAAGGCGTGTCAGGTGGCGTGCCTCGAGTGGAACAACCTCACTGAGGAAGTCGGCGTCAATGTCGGGGTCTACGACAACCCGCACGACCTGACGGCGAATACCTGGACCTTGATGCGTTACACCGAGTACGAGAATGCCGAGTCCGGCAATCTCGAGTGGCTGATCCGCAAGGACGGCTGCATGCATTGCGAGGATCCGGGCTGCCTCAAGGCTTGCCCGGCGCCAGGCGCCATCGTGCAGTATTCTAACGGCATCGTGGACTTCGACCACGACAAGTGCATCGGCTGCGGCTACTGCATCAAGGGCTGTCCCTTCAACATTCCGCGCATCTCGCAGGTCGATCAGAAGGCCTACAAGTGCTCGCTGTGTTCCGACCGGATCGCGGTCGGGCAGGGACCGGCCTGTCAGAAGGCATGTCCGACCCAGGCCATCGTGTTCGGCACCAAGGACGAGATGAAGCAGTGGGCTGACCACCGCATCAAGGATCTCAAGTCGCGCGGCTTCAAGAATGCCGGCCTCTACGATCCGCCGGGTGTTGGCGGCACGCACGTGATGTATGTTCTGCAACACGTGGACAAGCCGCAGATCTACGCGGGACTGCCCAACAATCCATCGATCAGTCCGCTGGTCGAGGTCTGGAAGGGCGTCACCAAGTATGTCGGCCTTGCAGCGATCGGTGCCTTTGCAGCGTTCGGGTTCCTGCATCACGCCCTCGCCGGTGCGAACCGGGTAACGGAAGAAGATGAGGAGAACGCCGAGCGATTGACGGAGGGACGGCGATGAGCAAATCCGAAGTCGATGCCGGAGATAGCGTGCATCCCGGCAAACCGGTCATCGTCGACCGCTACACGCTGCCGGCCCGCATCAACCACTGGATCACGGCGATCAGCCTCGTGCTGCTCGCGTTGTCGGGGCTGGCGTTGTTCACGCCCGCCCTCTACTTCCTGACCGGCCTGTTCGGCGGCGGCCAGCTGACGCGGATCATTCATCCGTGGATCGGCGTGGTGCTGTTTGTCAGCTTCCTCGGGCTGTTCTTCCGCTTCTTCCGGCTGAATCTCTGGGAAAAGACCGACAGCGTCTGGATGAGCCGGTTGCGCGACGTGCTGGCGGGCGACGAGAACAAGCTGCCGGAAGTCGGCAAGTACAATGCCGGTCAGAAGATGGTGTTTTGGTCGATGTCACTGTTCATCCTGGTGCTCATCACCAGCGGCGTGGTGATCTGGGATCAGTACTTCGGCAATTACTTCACCATCGAGCAGAAGCGGATCGCGGTTCTGATCCACTCCGCCACCGCGATCGTGGCGATCTGCGTCTGGATCGTCCATGTCTACGCGGCGATCTGGGTGCGCGGCACCATCGGCGCCATGACCCGCGGCAAGGTGACCGGCGGCTGGGCGTGGCGGCATCACCGCCGCTGGCTCAAGGAGCTGGTGACCGGCAAGAACTGAGAGACGACATGGCGCCGTCGCAAGCCGGCGCCATGTCTCAAAGACCTGATTTCGAAGCCATGCGGCAGTCGTCGCGGCGGTTTCGCAATGAATCCACGTGGCCCGTGGGGTTCGTGAGGTGCAATGATGTCGCGCGTTGATGCCACCCAGCCTGATCCCTCCGTCATTGGCAATATTCCGATCCCGCCGTTCGCGCGGTTGCCTGATCCGGTGCAAATCTTCGCCGGTCGCAGCGCGCGGTTCGCCGTTCTGGCCGAAGGGCACGATCTGGCGCCTTACCTGAATTTCCTTTCCGGCCTTTGCGGCGTTCAGGCGTCCATTCAGGAGGGCTTGCCTGAGCCGGCCGCCATTGCGCCCGATGTTCTGGCGCGCGCCAGGGAACACAAGATGCCGCCGCTCGACCGTGTCGCCTTCAAGGCGGACGGGGCGTTCGAGACGACCTTCCAGCGATTGCTCGATGCAGCGGTGGCGCTGGAGATGCCGGCGCCGGCGCGCGCCGCGCTGCTGCGCGTCACCGAGGCGGACGCAGCCGCGCGCGAGGCGATGCTGCAGAATGTCCTCGCCGAGGCCATTCCGTTCGAGGCGGTGGCCGAGCATATCTTCGTCGCCGCTGCGCTGCAGGTGCATTTCGCGCGGCTCGCGGCGCGGCTCGACGACAAGTCGCTGCAATCGGTCGGCGACGGTGTCTGCCCCTGCTGCGGCAGCGCCCCGACCTCGACCGCGATCGTCAACTGGCGCCGCGCGCCGGGTACGCGGTTCTGTTGCTGCTCGCTCTGCGGCACGATGTGGAACTACGTCCGCTCCAAATGCACGCTGTGCGGCTCCACCCGGAAGATCCTGTTCCAGGAAATCGAGGGCGTCGGTAATATCAAGGCGGAAACCTGCGACGATTGCCACGGTTACATGAAGATCTTCAATCAGCAGAAGGACGATCGGCTTGATCCGGTAGCCGATGACGTCGCCTCGCTCGGTCTCGATCTCCTCGTGCGCGAACTCGGTTTCCGACGCGGCGGCATCAATCCGTTCCTGATCGGCTATTAGGAGGCCGCCGTGCGCGATCCCGGTCCCGCGTTCAGGCGTATTCCGTCCATCGACGAGCTGCTGAAGACGCCGCGCGCGCGCGAAGCCATCAGCCTTTTCGGCCGCCCCGTGGTGCTGGAATCGCTGCGGCGTGAGGTCCAGGAAGTGCGCAGCGCAGCGGCGTCGGACCACGTGGCGGTGCCCGGAGCGGATTCGATTGTCGCGGCAGCGGTCGTGCGGATCGCACGCGAGTCGCAGCCGAAGGTGCGGCCGGTGTTCAATCTCACCGGCACGGTGCTGCACACCAATCTCGGCCGCGCGCAGATCGCGGAGGCCGCCGTTGAAGCGGCGACGGTAGCGATGCGCGACGCGCTGGCATTGGAGTTCGATCTCGCCACCGGCAAGCGCGGCGAGCGCGACGATCTCGTCCGCAATCTGTTGTGCGAACTGACCGGCGCTGAGCATGCCACCGTCGTCAACAACAATGCCGGCGCGGTATTGCTCGCGCTGAATACGCTGGGGCGCGGCAAGGAAGCGGTGATCTCGCGCGGCGAGTTGATCGAGATCGGCGGCGCGTTCCGGATGCCAGATATCATGGCGCGCGCAGGAACCAAATTGGTCGAAGTCGGCACCACCAACCGCACCCACGAGAAGGACTATGCGGATGCGCTCGGCCCCAAGACCGGGCTCGTGCTCAAGGTGCATACGTCGAACTATCGCGTCGAGGGTTTCACCAAAAGCGTATCCGGCAGGGCGCTCGCCGACATCACCCGCCCGCAGAACGTGCCGCTGCTGAACGATCTCGGCTCCGGCACGCTGGTCGATCTCGCGCGTTACGGCCTCTCGCATGAGCAGACCGTGCGCGAGGCGCTGGCCGAGGGAGCCGATCTCGTCACCTTCTCCGGCGACAAGTTGCTCGGCGGACCGCAGGCCGGCTTCATCGTCGGCCGTCGCGACCTGATCGCGCGGCTCAACAAGAATCCGATGAAGCGCGCGCTGCGCGTCGACAAGGTACGGCTCGCCGCCATCGAGGCGACGCTGCAGCTCTATCGCGATCTCGATCGTCTCGCGGAACGCCTGCCGACCCTTCGCCTCTTGGCGCGTAAGCGCGATGATATCGCCGCGCAGGCGGCACGGCTGCTGCCGGCAATCTCCGCCGCCATCGGCACGCGCTATGTCGCAAGCGTGATCGATTGCGCCAGCCAGATCGGCTCCGGTGCGTTGCCACGGGAAACCTTGCCGAGCGCCGGCATCGCCGTTCGTCAGGCAGGATCGCGCGCGAGCGGTCGCGCGCTGATCGCGTTGGCGGCGGCATTCCGTAGCCTCGATAAGCCAGTGATCGGCCGCATCGAGGAGCAGGCATTCGTGCTCGACCTGCGCTGCCTCGAAGATGACGCGGGCTTCGTTCGCAATCTCGCGGGCCTCCACTTGGCGGAGCGCGCATGATGGGCTGGCTCGACGCATCGCTCAAAGCCTTCCGCAGCAAGCCGGCTGAGAAGACGACGGCTGAACTGATGTCGGACGCGCTCGATGCGGCTGCCGCCAACGACTATGAGTCGGCGCTGGCGATCTGGGGCCCGCTGGCGCAGCAGGGCGTAGCCCGCGCGCAGAACAATATCGGCGTCTGCTTCAGCGAAGGCATGGGTGTCGCGCGCGACACGGCGTTGGCGTTCAAGTGGCTCACGCTCGCCGCCGAGAACGGCGACATCATCGGCAAGCGCAATCTCGCGGACCTTTATTTCAAGGGCGAAGGCGTCGAGTCCAACGCCGTGAAAGCGGCTGAGCTCTACCGCGCTGCCGCGGAAGCCGGCGATGGCCCGGCGCAGGACATGCTGTCGTGGATGCTCTACGAGCAGCACATGATCCCCGGCGATCTCGTCGAAGCCAAGAGCTGGGCGGAAGCCGCGGCCGCACAGGGCGTGGTAGCGTCGATGACGCGGCTCGGCATGATCTACCACAATGCCATCGGCGTCGAACGCGATGCGGCGGAAGCGGCGCGCTGGTGGGACAGGGCGGCGGCGCGCGGCGATGCGGACGCACAGGCGATGCTGGGCGCGGCCTATCAGCTCGGCGCCGGGGTGCCACGCGATGCGGTAGCGGCCTTGATGTGGCTGCTGCGCGCGCAGGCCGGCGGCAGCGCGCTGGCGGAATCATTCCTGCAACCGACCTACGCCGCGATGTCGGACGCCGAGATCGAGCGCGCGCGCAAACTGGCGAAATTGCCGCTCGGGGAGCCCGCGTCATGATCATCGGCACCGCAGGCCATATCGATCACGGCAAGACGTCGCTGGTGCGGGCGCTCACCGGCGTCGATACCGATCGCCTCAAGGAAGAGAAGGCGCGCGGCATTTCCGTCGATCTCGGCTTCGCCTATCTGCCGACGCCGGACGGCGGCGTGCTCGGCTTCGTCGACGTGCCGGGCCATGAGCGTTTTGTCCACAACATGCTGGCCGGCGCGAGCGGCATCGATTTCGTGCTGCTGGTGATCGCCGCCGACGACGGCATCATGCCGCAGACCGTCGAGCATCTGGCGATCGTCAACCTGCTCGGCATCACGCGCGGCGCGGTTGCCATCACCAAAGCCGATCTTGTCGGCGAGGATCGATTGGCCGAGGTGCGCATCGAGATCGCCAATACCCTGGCGCTGACGCCGCTTGGCGATGCCGAGATGTTTGCGGTTTCCAGCCAGACCGGGCAGGGTATCGACGACCTGCGCGCGCGCCTGTTCGCGGCGGCGCGCGAATGGCAGGCGCGCTCCGACAAGGGGCGCTTCCGGCTCGCGGTCGATCGCTCGTTCACGCTGTCCGGCACCGGCACCGTTGTCACCGGCATGGTGATGTCCGGCAGCGTCAGCGTCGGCAATCAGGTGATCATCAGTCCTTCCGGGCTATACGCACGCGTGCGCGGCATTCACGCGCAGAACCACGTGACCGAGACCAGCCGCGCCGGTGACCGCTGCGCGCTGAACCTTGCCGGCGACGGCGTAACCAAGGACGCGATCGCGCGCGGCGCTGTCGTGCTCGATCCGGAACTGCACGCGCCCGCGAACCGCATCGATGCGCGCGTCGAGGTGCTGGCAGGCGAAAGTAAGCCGATCACGCAATGGCTGCCGGTGCGGCTGCATCATGCCGCCAACGAGGTCGGCGCGCGCATCGTGCTGCTGAGCGACGATCCGGTCCCGCCCGGCGGCCACGCTTTCGTGCAACTGGTGCTGGATCAGCCCATCGCGGCGGCGGTCGGCGACCGCTTCGTGCTGCGCGATACCACGGCGCAGCGAACTATCGGTGGCGGCCTGTTTCTCGACCTGCGCGCCGCGGCACGCAAGCGCCGCGCGCCGGAGCGCATCGCGCAGCTCGAGGCCAACGCCATCCGCGATCCGGAAGGCGCGCTGACCGCGCTGCTGAATTGCGCCGCCGGCTATACCGATTTCTCTGCTTTCGTTCGTGACCGCGCCATCTCGGACACCGAGCGCGAGGCGCTGGTGCAGCGCATGAGCCTGTTACGGTTCGTCACGCCCAGGGCCGAGTTCGTCATCGCGCCTGCGACCTGGCTGCGCATGAAGAACGATATTCTGGCGACACTTGCGAAATTCCATGCCGACAATCCGAACCTGTCGGGCATCGGCCTTGAGCGGCTGCGGCTGCAACTCGAACCGCGACTGCCGGCGCCGGCTTTCGCCGCGCTGCTGCAAGGGCTAGCGCGCACGCGGGACATCGCGCTTGACGGCGCGTGGATACGCCTGCCGAGCCACGAAGTGCGGCTGACGCCGGGCGACGAGGCGCTGTGGAATAAGGTGCGGCTGTTCATCGGTGGCGAAGGGCGCTTTCGTCCGCCGCGCGTGCGCGACATCGCCGGCTACACCGGCGTTGCCGAGCCGGACGTGCGGCGGCTGTTCAAGCTGGTCGGGCGCATGGGACGCGTCGACGAGATCGCCCACGATCATTTCTTCCTGCGGGCAACGGTGGCCGAGATGGTTGCCGTAATGGTGAGCCTGTCGGAGCAGGCGCCCGACGGGCAATTCACCGCCGCGCAATTCCGCGACAAATTCGACAACGGCCGCAAGGTCGCGATTCAGATACTTGAATTTTTCGACCGGCATGGTGTTACAATCCGCAGAGGCGATCTGCGCCGTGTCAACAAGCATCGGCTTGACCTGTTTCGCAGGCCGGCCGATGAAGCGGCGCCGAATAGCTTGGAGACAAGCACGGCGCCGAAGATTGAAACGATTGGAAGAGCATCGTTCCCGGTGGGGCGTCCGGACTTCAAATCCGGGAAGGGCCGCGAGTCGGTTCTTGGTGGGTTCGACTCCCATTCTCTTCCGCCACCCCTCAACAAGCACGGGAGCGCGCGATGACGGCCCAACCTCTGACGGCGTTGCTCGACGATCTCGATCAGATCGCGCACACCGCCGCTGTGAACGAGGAAAATTTCCGGAAGGAAGCGGCGGCGCGTTTCCGGGAGCTTGAGCAGGATCGTGCCTTCGGCTTTCGGCGCCTCAACTTGATGCGAAGCGTAACCTCGGCGCTGTCCGGCTGCGAGACGCAGGAGGACGCTCTGGTGAAGGGCTCCGCCGCTTTCCTGCACGAACTCGGCTGGAGCGGCACCAGCGACACGCAACAGGAGACGCTGCAGCGCTTCGAGCCGGTCATCATTGCGTGCTGGCAGGCGGCGCAAGGCGATCCGGAGCAGCCCGAAGCAGCACCGAATTCCGCCGCCATCATCGAGAAGTTGCGCGCGTTCGAGGCCTGGTTCGCGGAAAACCGCAATGGTCCGTTCCTGAGTATCATGGAGCGGGAAATCGTGGAGCTGCCGCTTGTCGAAACCTGCTAAGCATAAGAAGCTCGACGATTTTCTTTTCGACGATTGGGTGGTGCGCGAATTTCGCCGCACCGGCGGCTTCACCGCGCTGATTATTCTGGTCTCGACCGCCAATCTCGGCGTCTTGCCGCTGCGTTCGACCTTCACGCATGTGATCGGCGCCGAACTCGACTGGCACCATTTCACAATGCTGATGCGTGGTGCCAATGTGCCGTGGGATGGCGTGCTGCTGATGCCGATCACTAATGACGACGGCGGTCCGGTGGAGGACGCCAAGGCGGCCGAGGCGCTGCGCGAGCTTGAAGACCGCGTCAACGCCGACCGCATGGTGGTCAACGAAGGCCACTTCTTCGACACCTGGGGACGCCGCATGAAGGTCGAGCCGGCGCAGGTGAATTGAAGGGACATACATTTCGCTTGTTCGTCATGCCCGGCTTGATGCCGGGCATCCACGTCTTAAGGGCATCGCAAGTCCAAAGACGTGGATGGCCGGGACAAGCCCGGCCATGACGATGATATGATCAAGTCCGTCATTGCGAGGAACGTAGCGACGAAGCAATCCAGTCCTTGCTTCGTGACTTCTGAATTGCTTCGCGGAGCCTGTGCTCGGACAACGCGGAGCGTTGATCCGAGTGCTCGCAATGACGGCGGAGGTGCGTAGTGTTCGATCAGCTCTCGATCCGAACCTGCGCCGGGCCGGCCTCGGCGTGGCCGATGATTTTTGCCGAGGTGAATCCGGCATCGACCACCTTCTTCAAAATCGCCTCGACATGGTCCGGCGCGCAAGCGACCAAGAGGCCGCCCGAGGTCTGCGGATCGGCCAGCAGGTCGCGTTGCCATTCCGGCATGCCGGGCGGTAGTACGATGGACGCGCCGTAGCTCGCCCAGTTGCGTTTCGAGGCGCCGGTGATGAAGCCGCTTTTGGCCAGTTCATCGGCGCGCGAGAACAGCGGCACGTTCTTCGCGTCGATCACCAGCGACAGTTTCGATTCACGCGCCATCTCGAAGGCATGGCCGAGCAGGCCGAAGCCGGTGACGTCGGTGATGGCATGAACGGCAGGATCGGCAGACAGTTCGCCGCCGACCCGGTTGAGTTGCGTGGTCGAGGCGACCATCTCGGCGTAGCCGTCGCCGTCGAGCTGGCCTTTCTTGATCGCGGCGGAATAGATCCCGACGCCAAGCCCCTTGGTCAGGATGAGCGCGTCGCCCGGCCTGGCGTCGGCATTGCGGCGCACCTGTTCGGGCCGGCAAATGCCGATCACCGCGAGGCCGTAGATCGGCTCCGGCGCATCGATGGAGTGGCCGCCGCCGATCGGAAAGCCGGCATCGGCGCAGACCGCCGCGCCGCCGCGCAGGATTTCGCGCACCACATCGACGGAAATCTTGTCGAGCGGCATGCCGAGGATCGCCAATGCCAGGATCGGCTTGGCGCCCATGGCGTAGATGTCGGAGATCGCATTGGTGGCGGCGATGCGGCCGAAGTCGAAAGGATCGTCAACGACCGGCATGAAGAAGTCGGTGGTGGCGACGATGCAGGTGTTGTCGTCGACCTGCCAGACGGCGGCATCGTCGCCGGTGTCGGCGCCGACCAGCAACTGGCGGAACGGCGCGGCGGCAGGTTGGCCGGCTAACAGTTCCTGCAACACCGATGGCGCGAGCTTGCATCCGCAGCCGCCGCCATGGGCAAGGCTTGTGAGGCGGACGATGGGGGCGTTCATTGTCAAATCTCCCGATCGCGCCGCGCCGCGGCAGGTTCACCGACAGTCCGCGCGCTGCGCGAAGCGGAGAGAGACAAGGATAGAAGGATCATAGGCCGGAATGCGCCGGCAATGCAAACTGCATGGGCCGGGAAGAGAGCATGCGCGCGGTCAGACGATACGGCTCTTGCGGTCGCCCCATAGCGGTCACGCAGCAGCCGCTTGTAGAGCTTGCCGGTCGGCAGGCGCGGCAACTCGGCTTCGAAATCGATCGAGCGCGGGCATTTCTGGTGCGACAAATTCTTGAGGCAGAACTGTGTCAGTTCCTCCGCGAGAGCTTGATCCGGCGCGATGCCCGGCATCGGCTGCACCACGGCCTTCACCTCTTCGCCAAGGTCTTCGTTCGGCACGCCGAACACCGCGGCATCGGCAACCTTCGGATGCGTGATCAAGAGGTTCTCGCATTCCTGCGGATAGATGTTGACGCCGCCGGATACGATCATGAAGGTCGCGCGGTCGGTGAGATACAGAAATCCGTCGTCGTCGACGTATCCGATGTCGCCGACCGTGCTCATGCTGCCATCCGCCGAGCGGGCTTCTGCGGTGCGCTTGGGATCGTTGAAGTATTCGAACGGCGTCGCGGTCTTGAACCATAGGGTGCCGGGGGTTTCCTTCGGGCAGGGCTGCATGTTCTCGTCGAGCACGTGCAGTTCGCCGAGCAGCACTTTGCCGACCGTACCGCGATGCGCCAGCCACTGTTCGGTGTCGCAGGCAGTGAAACCGAGCCCTTCGGTCGCGCCGTAATATTCGTGGATGATCGGTCCCCACCAGTCGATCATCTGCTCCTTCACCCGCGGCGGGCAGGGGGCGGCGGCGTGGATGGCGACCAGCAGCGAGGAGACGTCGTAGCGATCGCGCACGGCATCCGGCAATTTCAACATGCGCGAGAACATCGTCGGCACGAGCTGGGTATGCGTCGGCCGATATTTTTCGACCAGCTGCAGATAATGCTCGGGGTCGAAGCGTTCCATGATGATGGCGGTGCCGCCGTTGCGGATCACCAGGTTGACGGCGGCCTGCGGCGCCGAATGATACAACGGCGCCGGCGAGAGATAGATCAGACCTTCCCGGTAGCGCCACAGCTTGTTGAGAAAGTCGAACAGCGGCAATTGCTGCGAGGGGAGCTGATCGGGAAGCGGACGGACGATGCCTTTCGGCCGCCCGGTGGTGCCCGAGGAATATAGCATCGCCGTACCGAGGCTTTCATCCGCGATCGGTGTGGCGGGGAGGCAGGCGGTGGCCTCGTCGAGGTTGAGAATCGTCGTGCCGTTGCCGGGTCCGTCGACCACGAGGCTGACCTCGACCTTAGGGCATTGGCGCAGTGCTTCCTCGGCGATTGCCCGCTTTTCCTCGGAGAAGATCAGCACGCGGGATTCGCTGTTGTTGATGATGTAAGCGAGTTCGTCCGCCTTCAGATAGGAGTTGATGCAGGTGAAATAGAGACCCGCCCGCTCGCCGGCACCGCAGCATTCCAGATAACGCGCATTGTTCTCCATGAAGATGGAGTAGTGATCGAGGCGTTTGAGGCCGCGGTTGCGCAGGAAATGCGCCAATCGGTTGGTGCGCGCTTCCAGTTCGGCATAGGTGACGGTCTCCCCGGTACTCGCCATGATGAAGGCGGGCTGATCGGCGCGCGTCTTGACGTGGCTGCCCGGATACATGTGCGTCGACTCCCTGCTGGACGAGGTGCCGGATTTGCCCGGTCGTTGGTCGTTCGATCGCCGACAGCATATCGCCGGCCAAGGCGCTGGCAAGGCGGCTCGATCCGCCAGTCCGGTTCTTCATGTCGCAGGTTTGCGTGGCCACGCCGTCCGGCCGCATGATGCGAAGGGCGGAGTGGCAAAAATCACCGGTTCGTCTATAGAAGCTCGGCTCACGCGAGATACCGAGATCGATGTCTTCTCCGCCGTCCTGGCTCCGTCCCCTGTCCGGTGCTTCACCGCGCCGACGGTTTTCGCGTCGATGCTGCATTGCAATAAAGGCTGCGGCCGTCATGATCCCGGTGTGCGAATAGCATCATGACGGATCTCGCGCGCGAAGCGGCTGGCGATTTTGACGCGAGAGTTCCTGGCAGAAAATCGATCGCTCGGCGGATCGTCGCCGCGGCGGCGGCGCGCAATCCTTACGATCTCGCCGCGCTGCTGTTGCTCGTGGTTCTGACCGGGCTGGTGATCGCGACTTTCCGCGATTACGCCATCACCAATGACGAGTGGATTCAGCATCGCTACGGCGAACTGATCGTCGCTTACTATCGCAGCGGCTTCACCGATCGCGCCGTCTTCGAACTCGACAACCTTTATCTGTATGGCGGGTTGTTCGACAGCGTTGCGGTGTTGCTCGGCCATGTCGTGCCGATGGATGTCTACGACCTGCGTCACCTGATGTGCGGTCTGATCGGCCTTGGCGGTCTGGCGGCAGCGATGGCCACCGCGCGGCTGATCGGCGGAGCCCGGGCCGGACTGATGGCGGGTGTTGCGCTCGCGGTCTGCGGTTCGTGGTACGGCACCATGTTTCATCACAGCAAGGACATCCCGCTGGCGGCCGCCATGGCGGGCGCGCTCTATTTCCTCCTGCGAGCCGCACGCGATCTGCCTACGCCGAAGCCGCGCGATATCGTAGGCTTCGGGCTGATGACCGGCGCGGCGCTCGGCATCAAGGTGCTCGGCCTGCTGCTGGTCGGTTATGTCGGCGTCGCGATCCTGCTGAGCATGCCGGCCGCGATGCCTCTGACGTCGCCGCCGGCGCGCCGCTTTGTTGCGGGTGCCGTGGTTCGTTTCGTGCCGGCGCTGGCGATCGCCTACGTCATCATGATCGTGACCTGGCCCTGGTCGGCGCTGGCGCCGCTCAATCCGATCCGCGGTTTGTTCAGCTTCGCTGAATTTCACTACAACATCCGCACGGTGCTGGATGGCACGGTGTATCGGATGGCCACCATCCCGCGCCTGTATGTGCCGATCTATATCCTGATCAAGCTGCCGCTCCTGATGCTCGCCGGGGCTGCGCTGGCGATAACGCTGGCAGCCATCTCTGCGCTGACCCCGTCCGCTCTCGGACGCCGGACGCGCAACCAGATCGCCATCGTCGCCTTCGCCGCCGTCTTTCCGGTGCTGTGCGAAGTGGTGGCGCATGGGCCGGCCTTCTGCGGTCTGCGGCATTTCCTGTTCGTGCTGCCCCCGCTCGCCGTCCTTGCTGGTGTCGGACTGCACTGGACCGTCGCCCGGCTCGCGGCCGTCAGCCGTCTGCTCGGTGTCCTGGCGCTCGTTATCGTGGTTCCGGGTTTCGGCTGGAACGCGATCACGCTCTACCGCCTGCACCCGTATCAGTTCCTCGTGTTCAATCCGCTGGTGGGGGGCCTCGAGGGCGCTTCGCGTCGTTATGCGATGGACTACTGGTTCACCATCATGCCGGAGGCGGTGGATGGGCTGGAGGCTTACCTCGATCGCACCGAACCGGTCCTAAGCCGTGATCCGAGCCACAGCTATTCGGTCGCGATCTGCGGCGAGCGGGCGGCCTTTGTGAAGAAGGCCAGGCCGCACTTGCGGTGGGCCGAGATCTGGGAAACCGCCGATTTCTTCATCGCGCCGACCCACATGAACTGTGACCGTGACAGCCAGGGCCAGGTGGTGGTCACCGTCAAGCGGCTCGGCGTTCCGCTCGGGTATGTCAAGGACCAGCGCCCGATCCTGCGCAGCCGGCGGACCGGCTGAGGTTTGTCGCGAAGCCGGGGTAAGGACGCTGCCGTCCACGCCGGACTTGTGCTAACAGTGAGGCATGAACGCCAACGTCAAAATCGAAATCAGGCATTCGACCTGTCCCCACGATTGCCCCTCCGCCTGCGCCCTTGATATCGAGGTGATCGACGGCACCACCATCGGCCGGGTGCGCGGCTCGAAGATACAGACCTATACCGCCGGCGTGGTCTGCGCCAAGGTCGGGCGCTACGCCGAGCGCATCAATCATCCGGATCGCGTTAAATATCCGCTGCGTCGGGTCGGTGCGAAAGGTGAGGGCCGTTTCGAACGCATCTCATGGGACGAGGCGCTGGACGAGATCGCCGCGCGTTTCAACGCGGCCGAGCAGGAGTTCGGCGGCGAGTCGGTGTGGCCCTATTACTACGCCGGCACCATGGGACTGGTGATGCGCGACGGCATCAATCGCCTGTCGCACGTCAAGAAGTATTCGCGCTTTTACAGCACGATCTGCTCGACCATCGCGTGGGCCGGTTATGGCGCCGGCACCGGCAAGGTGATGGGCGTCGATCCGCGCGAGATGGCGAAGTCCGATCTCATCGTGATCTGGGGCACCAATCCGGTTTCCACCCAGGTCAACGTGATGACGCACGCCACCCGCGCCCGCAAGGAGCGCGGCGCGCGGATCGCGGCCGTCGACGTCTACGACAACGAGACGATGAAGCAGGCCGACATCAAGATCCTGCTGCGGCCCGGCACCGACGGCGCGTTTGCATGTGGCGTGATGCATGTGCTGTTTCGCGAGGGCTTTGCCGATCGCGCTTACCTCGCGAAATATACCGATTGCCCCGACGAGCTTGAAGCGCATCTTGCCAGCCGCACGCCGCAATGGGCGTCGGCGATCTGCGGCGTGCCGGTGAGTGAGATCGAAGCCTTCGCGCGTGCCGTCGGCCAGACGCCCCGTTCGTACTTCCGGCTCGGTTACGGCTTCACCCGCAGCCGCAACGGCGCGGCGCAGATGCACGCGGCGCTGTGCATCCCCGCCGTCACCGGCGCTTGGCAGTACGAGGGTGGCGGTGCGTTCTTCAACAACGGCGCGATCTGGAATTTTGACAAGACGCTGATCGAAGGGCTCGACGTCGTCGACAAGAGCACGCGGCGGCTCGATCAATCGAAGATCGGCCGTATCCTCACCGGCGATGCCGAGGCGCTGAAGGGCGGCGGCCCGGTGAAGGCGATGCTGATCCAGAACACCAACCCCGCGGTGGTGGCGCCGGAGCAGGCATTGGTGCGGCAGGGTTTTGCCCGCGAGGATCTGTTCGTCGCGGTGCACGAGCAGTTCATGACCGAGACGGCGCAGGTTGCCGACATCGTTTTGCCGGCCACCATGTTCATGGAGCACGACGATCTCTATTACGGGGGCGGCCATCAGCACATCTCGATCGGCGCCAAGCTGGTCGAACCACCCGGCGAATGCCGCTCCAATCACGAGGTGCTGCAGGGCATCGCCAAGCGGGTCGGCGCGCAGCATCCGGCATTCGAAATGACCGCACGGGACATCATCGATGCAACCCTTCGCGCCAGCGGCCACGGCAGCGCCGAAGGACTTCTGGCGGACATGTGGCGCGACTTGCAGCCGGATTTCCGCGCCTCGCATTTCCTCGACGGCTTTGGCCACAGCGACGGCAAGTTTCACTTCAAGGCGGATTGGCCCAACGTTCCGGTGCCGGTCAATGAGCGTAACGGCACGTGGGACAAGATGCCGGCTCTGCCGGATCATTGGGCGGTGATCGAGGAGGCGGATGAGGCGCATCCGTTCCGGCTCGCCACCAGTCCCGCGCGCAGTTTCCTGAATACCACCTTCAACGAGACGCCGTCGTCGAAGGCGCGCGAGGGCGTGCCCTCGGTCATGATCCATCCGGACGACGCACGCGGGCTCGGCATTGCCGAAGGCGATCTGGTGACGCTCGGCAACATGCGTGGCGAAACCCATCTCACCGCGCGGCTGTTTCCTGGCGTGCAGCGCGGCGTGCTGATCGCGGAATCGGTGCATCCCAATCACGCCCATGTCGGCCATCGCGGCATCAACATGCTGACCGGCGCGGAAGCGGTTGCGCCCTATGGCGGCGCCGCGTTCCACGACAACAAGGTGTGGGTGCGCAAGGCGGCGCTTGCGGGAGCCACCTGATCGATGGCCGCCATGGACGCACTTCACATCGCGGTGCTCGCGGGCGATGGCATCGGCCCCGAAGTGATGGCGCCGGCGCTGGAGGTGCTGCGCCGGATCGAGGCGACCAGCAGACTGAAATTCCGCTTCACGGATGCGCCCGCCGGCGCAACGTATTATCAGCAGACCGGCAAATCGATGCCGGAGTCCACCATTAAGCTCTGCGACGAGGCCGATGCCATTCTGCTCGGCGCCTGCGGGTTGCCGCATATTCGTTACCCCGACAACACCGAGATCGCGCCCCAGATCGAACTGCGGATGATCTTCGATCTTTATGCCGGCGTGCGGCCGGCGCGGCTCATTCCCGGCGTGCCGAGCCCGATTGTCGGGGCGGTGGAGCACGGCATCGATCTGGTGCTGATCCGCGAGTCGACCGAGGGCCTGTTCGCCTCGATGGGCAAGGGCGTCGTCACCGCCGACGAGGCGCGCGAGACCATGGTGATTACCCGCAAGACCTCGCAGCGGCTGTTCGACTTTTCCTTCCGTCTCGCGGAACGCCGCAAGGCGCGCGGCAAGAAGGGACAACTCGCCTGCGTCGACAAGGCGAACGTGTTCAAGGCATTCGCCTACTTTCGCGGCCTATTCGACGAGGTCGCCGCGCGTTACCCGGACGTCGAAACCTCGCGCGTCTATGTCGATGCCTGCTCGGCGATGCTGGTGAAGCGGCCGTGGGATTTCGGCGTGCTGGTGACCGAGAACATGTTCGGCGATATTCTCTCCGATCTCACCGCCGGCCTGATCGGCGGGCTCGGCATGGCGCCTTCCGCCGACATCGGCGACCGTCATGCGGTGTTCCAGCCCTGCCATGGCACCGCGCCGGACATCATGGGGCAGGGCAAGGCCAACCCGACCGCGATGATCCTGTCGGTAGCATTGTTGCTGGACTGGCTGGCCGATAAGCACCAGCTTCCCGATGCGGCCGCAGCCGCCGAGCGCATCGAGCGCGCGGTTGACAAGGCCTATGCAGATGGCATCAAACCGATGGAGTTCGGCGGGCGCGACGGCACCGCGGAGATTGCCCGCGCCATCATCGCCGGATTGTGATGAGCAGAACAAGAAGAGCCGCGAGGAAACAGACGCCATGAAGAGTTTCAAGGTCACCGATTTCAATTCCCCCTTGACCGAAGTCGACGAGCCGACGCCGCAGCCGACCGGGACGCAGGTGCTGATCAAGGTGAAGGCCGCCGGCGTCTGCCACAGCGATCTGCACATCTGGGAAGGCGGCTACGATCTCGGCCACGGCCGCAAGCCGCTGTCCTTGAAGGATCGCGGCGTCTCGCTGCCGCGCACCATGGGTCACGAGACGGTCGGCGAAGTGGTGGCGATCGGGCCGGATGCCAAAGGCGATCTCAAAGTCGGCGATGTCTGCCTGGTCTATCCGTGGCTCGGCTGCGGCAAATGCGAACTCTGCCTTGCCGATCAGGAGAACATGTGTCCGAAGGCGAATTCGCTCGGCGTCTACTGCGACGGCGGCTATGCCGACTACATGACGGTGCCGAACGCGAAATATCTCATCAACCTCAAGGGGCTCGATCCGGTCACCGCCGCGCCTTACGCCTGCTCGGGCGTCACGACTTACAGCGCGTTGAAGAAGGTGGAATCGGTGTTGCATCATCCGATCGTCATTTTCGGCGCCGGCGGTCTCGGCCTGATGGCGCTGTCGCTCTTGAAAGCGATGGGCGGCAAGGGCGCGGTCGTCGTTGATATCGATGCGCGCAAGCGCGAGGCGGCGGTGGCGGCCGGCGCGCTCGGCGCCGTGGACGGCGCGGCGGCGGATGCGCTGGAGCAGATCGCGGCGAAGGCGGGCGGCCCGGTCTATGCGGCGATCGATCTCGTCGGCAATGCCCAGACGGCGCAGCTCGGTTTCGACTGCCTCACCAAGGGCGGCAAGCTGGTGATGGTCGGCCTGTTCGGCGGCGGCGCGCCGTGGGCCTTGCCGCTGATCCCGATCAAGGCGATCACCATTCAGGGCAGCTATGTCGGCAACCTGCGCGAGACCGAGGAATTGCTCGATCTGGTGCGTACCAAGAAAGTGCCGCCGATCCCGGTGACAACGATGCCGCTCACCAAGGCCGACGAGGCGCTGAACGCACTCAAGACCGGCAAGCTGGTCGGCCGCGCGGTGCTGACGCCCTGACGTTGAGTTAATAGCCTTCGCCGAAATCTATCGGCTTTCGTCATGGCCGGATTTATTCCGGCCATCCACGTTTTTCCGCCCGCAATTTCACGCAGATGTGGATGGCCGGAATAAATCCGGCGATGACGGCGACTATGAGGGGACGCTACATTGATCCGGCGCCACTCCACTACTCACCGGAAGAACATTTCCTGGTTGCGGCGTTCCAGCTCCGCGCCGAAGACGCGTAGCGTATGGGTTTCGCTCACCGTGCCGATCGGTGTGCGGTTCTTGGCATTGTCCACCACCACCAGCACGTCGGCCTCCGTTGATTCAAACGCCGACATGATCTCGCGAATCGACAATTGCGGCTGCAGGAACATGCCCTGCTGGCGGGCCAGTTCTGCGACGGGATGATCGCCGGGAAGCTCCGTGGAATGCAGCTCTGACAACAGCACGATGCCGCCATAGCGCCCGTCCGGCCCGCGCAGCACCACCTGCTTGAGTTGTCCCGGCGGAAACAGCTTCTGCGCCTCGGCGATCGATATCTGGGCGGGTGTCGTTTCGAAATCGGACCGCATCAAGGTCATGGCGGTGAACTGCGTGATCCAGCCGACGTCCTGCGGGCCGCGGATCACCTCGCCGCGCAGGTGAAAGCGCCATGTGGCGAAGCTGTAGCCGAACGTTTCGCGCACGATCAGCGAGGTGACGGAGGCGGCGATGATCGCGCCAACCGTCAGCGAGAACTGGCCGGTGATCTCCAGCGCGAGGCATATCATGGCGAATGGCGCGCCGAGAATGCCGGTGCCGAGCGCCGCCATGGCGGCAATGGCGGCGGTGCCGGGCTGGAGCGCGACGTTGGGCAGCACCAGCGGAGCCAGCGTGCTGTACAGCATGCCGATCAAGGCGCCGAGCATCAGGGATGCGAAGAACAGGCCGCCGCGGAAGCCGGAGCCGAGCGACACCGACGACGCCAGTGATTTGAGGATGATCGTCGTCGTCAACAGCAGCCACGGCGGCTGGCTGACCAACATCAGCTGCATGGCGCCGTGGCCGGCCCCGAGCACCGTCGGCGTCAGCAGCGCCATGCCGCCGAGCAATGCGCCGCCGATGATCGGCCGCAGCGCGCCCTTGAACCATCGCAGCCGCTGAAAGCCGCGCTCGAAGCTCGCGATCATCAGCATCAGCGTGATGCTGGCCAGCGCACAGATCAGTCCGATCAGGACCGCCTGACCGATCATCTCGATGGACACCGGCGTCGGATAACCGGCGATCTGCAGAAACGACTGCTGGTTGAGTTGCCGGGCCACCAGCCAGGCTGCGACCGCGCTGCCGACCACCGGCACGAGATTGGTCGCGGTGTAGGCGCCGAGCACCACTTCGAACGCATAGAACGAGCCCGCCAGCGGCGCGTTGAAGGCGGCGCTGATGGCGCCGGCCGCACCGCATGCCACCAGCAGTCGCATGTCGCTGCGGCGTGCCGCCAGCTTGCGGCCGAAATAGGAACTGAAAGCGGCGCAAATCTGCGTGTAACCGGCTTCGAGACCGACGGAGCCGCCGAAACCGTTCGAGACCAGCGTTTGGAATGAGATCAGCAAGCTGCCGCGCATCGAGACCCGGCCGCCGAGCAGGGCATTGGCTTCGATGGCGTCCGCCATCTGGCCCTTCAGCCGGTTGCCGACCAGCCAGGCAATGAGCGCCAGCAGCGCGCCGCCGCACATTGGAACGAACAGCGTTCGCTGCCAGGAGATCGTCCCGGTGGCGCTCAGCCGCGCATCGAAGGGAATGGCAAACAGCACCGCGTGGATGGTTTCACTCAGCGCTGCGATGATCGCCACCAGCAATCCGCTGAGCAGGCCGATGACGATGGCCACCAGCATGACACCGGTATCGTGCTTGCGGACATAGTTGCGTAGCGCCTGCGGCAGAAGGCGGCCGCTTGCCTGTGGCTTCGGCGCGGTCATCGATCGTTCAGTATAACTCATGCGGAACCGGCGGCAGACGGACACAGGCCGACCATGGCCGGGGCGATGATGTCTTCTTTGCGGAGATGCGGCAAATTCAGGCCGCCACGCTTATCCCAGACCGTGCCAACGAACCAATGTCATTTCCGTGAGTGGCGGCGCATTCGATGCGCCGCCCGGGCGAGGTCCTACAAATTGCTGTCCGTGATCGCCGAATAGACCAGCGAGCGCAGTTCGCGGCGCACCGGATAGGCGCTCGACGGCAGCACCTGGGTCATGAAGATGGCGATCAGGTCTTCTGCCGGATCGATCCAGAACGAGGTGGTCGCCGCGCCGCCCCAGGCATATTCGCCGGGGCTGCCGGGGATCAGCGTCTGGGCCGGGTCCATCGTGACCGAGAAGCCGAGCCCGAAACCGACGCCCGCGAAGGTCGCCTCGCTGAACAGCGAACGCGACAGCTGCGTCAGGTCCTTGTTGCCGGGCAGGTGATTGGTGGTCATCAGTGCCAGGGTCTTGGGGCCGAGCAGCCGCACGCCGCCGAGTTCACCGCGGTTCAGGAGGGCGCGGCAGAAGGTGAGATAGTCCGCCGCCGTCGAGCACAGGCCGCCGCCGCCGGAGATGAACGATGGCGGTGTCAGGAAGCTGCTGGTGGTCGGATCGTCCTGAAGCGACAGACTGCCTTTGGCACCCGGGGCATGAAATGACGACATGCCCCCCGGCGAGGCATTGTAGCATGCCGCCAGGCGGTGCGCTTTCTCGGCGGGAACGAAGAAGTCAGTATCCACCATGCCGAGCGGATCGAAGATGCGCTCCTTCAGGAACTGCTCGAACCGCTTGCCGGAGATTTTCTCGATCAGATAGCCGAGTACGTCGGTCGAGACCGAGTAGTTCCAGGCTTCGCCCGGCGAGAACTCCAGCGGGATGCTCGCGAGATCGTCGATCATCGATTGCATCGTGCCGGCTTTTTCGATTTCGCCGATCTTCTTCGCGCGATAGGCGGCATCGACATTGCTGCGCTGCTGGAAGCCGTAGGTGAGGCCCGAGGTGTGGCGCAGCAGATCTACGATCTGCATGGGCCGGGCCACCGGCTTGGTCTGGAACAGCGGCGGCGTGCCGGCGACGAAGACCCGCATGTCCTTCCATTGCGGAATGTATTTATGCACCGGCTCGTCGAGCGCGACATGGCCTTCCTCCACCAGCATCATGAACGCGACCGACGTGATGGGTTTGGTCATCGAATAGATGCGGAAGATGGTGTCGTCCTTCATCGGCACCTTGCGCTCGAGATCGGCATAACCCTGCACGGCGCTATGGGCGATGGCGCCGCGCCGATAGATCAGCGTCTGCGTACCCGGAAATCGCCCGCTCTCGAGGTAGCGGCGCTTGAGATGGTCCTCGATGCGACCGAGCCGCGCGCCCGACATGCCGAGCGTTTCCGGAGTGGCCGTGGTGGGCATCAGACTGGAGGCTGACGCGGGCTTGATGGGATCGAGCATTGATTTTCTCCTGAGACGGCCGCAGTTTCGGCATGGACGGCGGCTTTTTCACAACGTCCGCACGCATCGGACAAGCCGGTCCAAAGCGGACATCGGAACCGACGGAATTTCGTATGTCGAAACGATCGAATGCACGCCCTTTTGGCGCGGTGCGTGTGAATGTGCCGCCGATCGGGCAGGGCACCTGGTACATCGACCATGGCGACCGCAAGACGGCGGTGGAAACGCTGCGGCGCGGCCTCGATCTCGGCATGAGCCATATCGATACCGCCGAGATGTATGGCGATGCCGAACTTGTGGTGGCCGACGCCATCGCCGGGCGGCGCGACGAGGTGTTCCTTGTCTCCAAGGTGCTGCCGAGCAATGCCTCCCGGCGCGGCACCATCACCGCCTGCGAACGTTCGCTGAAGCGGCTGAAGACCGACCGGCTCGACTGCTACCTGCTGCACTGGCGTGGGTCGTATCCGCTGGCGGACACGGCGGCGGCGTTCGAGCAACTCGTCACCGAGGGCAAGATCAAGAGCTGGGGCGTCAGCAATTTCGATGCGGGTGATCTCGATGACCTGCTGGAGATTGCGGGCGAGGGCCGCATCGCCTGCAATCAGGTGCTCTATCACTTGCGTGAGCGCGCCATCGAGCATGCGGTGATCCCGTGGTGCGAGGCGCACGGCGTGGCAGTGGTGGCCTATTCGCCATTCGGCCACGATGATTTCCCATCGGCACACTCGGCGCAGGGCCGCGTGCTTGGAGAGATCGCATCCGCGCACGGCGCGACACCGCGTCAGGTGGCGCTGAGTTTCCTGACCCGGCGGCCATCGGTGTTCGCGATCCCGAAAGCCGCGACGACAGCCCACGCCGCCGACAATGCCGGCGCGCTCCACCTGAAATTGCCGGCGGACGATATCGCCCGCATCGAGAAGGCGTTTCCGCGCGGCGGGGCGCCGCGCTCGCTGCCGATGCTGTAGTTCGATTCGCTGGAGCATCGTTCGATAGAACTGAATCACCGCAAATGCAGGGCGATTCCCTCTCCCCATAGCCCGTCGAAGACGGGCGTAAACGCCCTTATGCGGAGAGGGGGGCACGCATCGCCTGGCGGTCGATGTTCTGATCTAAACTAAAAAGGCTATAGACGCATATCGGCATCCTGTTTTCGTGCCTTGTCGTTCGGGCGCGATTCGCGTTTGGTCCGGCAATTCGTCTTGGCCCTGCGATTCCCGAGCCCGATTTTGTCTCCGCCCCCCGCGCCGGTTGCGGCGTTTGCCGATCACAGCCCTGCCGCCCCGGCGGAGCCTCCCCGCGCGGCCGCGTCCCGTGCCCCTCAACGCACTGACAGGCCTTTCCGCGGCATTGCGCTGGTGATCGCCTCCACCGTGTTCCTGGCCTGCTCCGACGCCCTCGCCAAATATCTGACGCGGACCGGCCTGCCGCCCGTCGAGATCGCCTGGATCCGGTTCTTAGTCTATGTCGCGATCATGCTGCCTGCGATCCTGATGGGGCGCGGCGGCAACGTGCTCGCCACCCGCCGGCCCGGCATTCAGGTCCTGCGCGGCATCGGGCTGGTGGCGTCCTCGCTGTTCTTCATCTGGGGTCTGAGCTATCTGCCGATCGCCGAAGCCTCCGCGACCGCCTTCATCGCGCCGATGTTCGTCACCTGTCTGTCGATCCTGATGCTGTCGGAGAAAGTCGGCGTTCGGCGCTGGATCGCCACCACAGTGGGATTGATCGGTGTCCTGATTGTGGTGCGCCCAGGTACCAGCGCGTTTCATCCCGCAGCCTTCTTTCCCATCGTCTCGGCCCTCGGCTGGGCTTTCGCGCTGGTGCTGACGCGGCAGATTGCCGGCGTCGACCGGCCGGTGACGACGATGGCCTGGTCCGCCATCGTCGGACTGGTGTTGCTGTCGGGACTGGTGCCGTTCTTCTGGGTGGCGCCGACCTGGCAGCAGGTGGGGATCGGCGTGCTGATCGGCGCCTCCTCGACGCTCGGGCACTGGATTGTGGTGCTGGCCTATCGCCATGCCGATGCCTCGGTGCTGGCCCCCTTCACCTATAGCCAGTTGGTCTGGGTGAGCCTGCTCGGCTTCATCATGTTCGCGGAGATTCCCGATCGCTGGACCGTGCTCGGGGCCAGCATCATCATCTGCAGCGGACTTTACATCGCGCATCGCGAGCGCATCCGCAAAGCGCAGATGCGCGACACCCTGGAGCGTGCGCCGGGAGCCTGAGTGGCTGCATTGATGTTCATCGTCATGGCCGGGCTCGTCCCGGCCGTCCACGCCTTTCCCTCGCCGAGGCCCTAAAGACGTGAATGTCCGGCACAAGGCCAAGCATGATGGGGTGGATGATGAACCTCACACCGGCAGCGCGATGGAATATTTCACCTGGCTCAGCGCAAAGCTGGATTCGATAGAGGCGATGCCGTCCAGCCGCGTCAGCTTGGTCTTCAGGAACGTCTCATAGGAGGCGAGGTCGGCGACCACGACACGCAGCAGGTAATCGCGGTTGCCGGTCATCAGATAACATTCCAGCACTTCTTCCCAGCCCGAGATCGCTTTCGCGAAACGATCGAGGTCCTCCTCCTTCTGCCGCGCCAGCTTGATCGAGATGAACACGCTGACGTGCAGCCCGAGCGATTGCTGATCGATGGTGGCGACATAGCGGGTGATGACGCCGCGCTCCTCCAGCAGTTTGACGCGGCGGTGGCATGGCGACACCGAGAGGCCAACCTTGTCGGCGAGGTCCTGCATGGTGATGCGGCTGTCCCGCTGCAACAGCGCGATGATCTTGCGGTCGATGGCGTCCAGGGCTGTCATTGGAATGCAATCATCGAAAATCCAGACAATATTGGGATTGTATCCCAATAATTCTCCAAACGATGCGAAAAATTGAGAAATTTGACGCCCCGCACAGCGCTACCATCGGACCGACCCGAACTGTTGAGTTCATCCCATGCCGATCGACCCATGCCGCCTCGAACTCCTCTCAGCCCTGTCGCGCAAAGTGCTGTGGCTGTCGTCCTGGACCATTCATCACGCCAATCACATTCGTCCCAACGTCGACGGCCTCAAGGTCGGCGGCCATCAGGCCTCGTCCGCCTCGCTCGCCACCATCATGTCGGCGCTGTATTTCTCGGTGCTCAGACCTGAGGATCGCGTCGCGGTGAAGCCGCACGCCAGCCCGATCTTCCACGCGATCCAGTATCTGTTCGGGCATCAGACCCGCGAGAAGCTGAAGACTTTTCGCGGCTACAAGGGCGCGCAATCCTATCCCTCGCGCACCAAGGACGTCGACGACGTCGATTTCTCTACCGGGTCGGTCGGGCTCGGCGTGGCGCAGACGCTGTTCTCCTCCCTGGTGCAGGACTATGTCAGCGCGCACGGCTTCATGAAGGGTCGTCGCGAAGGCCGCATGATCGCGCTGGTCGGCGATGCCCAGATGGACGAGGGCAATATCTTCGAGGCGCTGCTGGAAGGCTGGAAGCACGGTCTGCGCAACACCTGGTGGATCGTCGATTACAATCGCCAGAGTCTCGACGCGGTGGTGCGCGAGGGGCTTTGGGAAAAGTTCGAGACCATGTTCCGCAACTTCGGCTGGGACGTGGTGATCATCAAATACGGCAAGCTGATGCAGGCGGCGTTCGCCGAGCCCGGTGGTGAAGCGCTGCGGCGCTGGATCGATAGCTGTCCGAACCAGGTCTACGCGGCGCTGTGTTTTCAGGGCGGCGCGGCATTTCGCAAGCGCTTGCAGGATGAGATCGGCGATCAGGGCGAGGTCAGCGCGTTGATCGAGCGGCGCAACGACGCCGAACTGCTGGCGCTGATGTCGAACCTCGGCGGCCACGACATGGCGAACATGCTGGAAGCGTTCGAGGCGATCGATCACGATCGGCCGGTGTGCTTCATCGCCTACACCATCAAGGGCGTCGGCCTGCCGTTCCAGGGCCACAAGGACAACCATGCCGGCCTGATGACACCGGCGCAGATGGAAGCGTTTCGCGACGCGCAGAACATCCGGCCGGGGCACGAGTGGGACAAGTTCGAAGGATTGGCGCAATCGCCGGCCGAGTTGGAGGCCTTCCTTAAGGATGCGCCGTTCAACCGCCAAGGACCGCGGCGGCTGGAAACCCCGACAATTCCTGTGCCGGAGCGCTTATCCTTTCCTGCCGCCGCGCAGATGTCGACACAGCAGGGCTTCGGCCTGATCCTCAACGAACTGGCGCGTGGCGACAGCGAACTCGCCTCGCGCATCGTCACGGCGTCGCCCGATGTGACGGTGTCGACCAATCTCGGCGCATGGGTGAACCGGCGCGGCCTGTTCGCCAAGGCGGCGCTGGCCGACGTCTTCAAAAAAGAGAAAATTCCCTCGACCTTCGCCTGGGAATATTCGCCGAAGGGCCAGCACATCGAACTCGGCATCGCCGAGATGAACCTTTTCATCCTGATGTCGGCGCTGGGTCTGTCGCATTCCATCAATGGCGCGCGATTGTTGCCGGTCGCAACCTTGTACGATCCCTTCATTGAGCGTGGCCTCGATGCGTTGAACTACGCCTGCTATCAGGATGCACGTTTCATGGTGGCGGCGACGCCCTCCGGCATCACGCTGGCGCCGGAGGGCGGCGCGCATCAGTCGATCGCGACACCGCTGATCGGCATGGCGCAGGACGGGCTCGCCTCGTTCGAGCCCGCCTTCGTCGATGAACTCGCGGTGATCATGCGCTGGGGGTTCGCGCATATGCAGCGCGACCTCGATGACAAGGGCAGTGCGCGCGACGGCACCCGCAGCGGCGGCTCGGTCTACCTGCGGCTTTCGACGCGCACCATCGAACAGCCGCAGCGGATCATGACGCCGGATCTGGCGCGCGATATCGAAGACGGGGCTTACTGGCTGCGCAAGCCGGGGCCGAATGCGGAGGTCGTGGTCGCCTGCACTGGCGCCGTGATGCCGGAAGCCATCGAGGCGGTGGGCCTGCTCGGCGACAGCCGTCGCGATGTCGGCCTGCTGGCGATCAGCTCGGCCGACCGGCTGCACGCCGGATGGACCGCCGCACGGAAAATGCGGCGCGAGCGGCGGGGTGCGCCCTACATGAGTCACGTCGAGAAGCTGCTGGCGCCGCTGCCGCGCGACTGCGGCATCGTCACGGTGCTGGACGGTCATCCGGCGGCGCTGGGTTGGATCGGCGCGGTCTGCGGTCACCGCATGGAAGCGCTTGGCGTCGAGCATTTCGGCCAGACCGGTTCGATCGACGATCTTTATCGGCACTATGGTATCGACGCCAACGCCATCCTCGATGCCGCGGAAGGGCTCACCGCCGGCGCTCCGGTGCGCCACCGGAAGATGGCGGTGTAATGTTGTGAGGCGGGACGCATCATCCCTCCGTCATGCCCGGCCCTTGTGCCGGGCATCCACGTCTTTCGTCAGTGCCCTAAGACGTGGATGGCCGGGACGAGCCCGGCCATGACGAGCAATTGTCCATGTGACCGCTTCTAAGACGCGTCTCATAAGGGATTGCACAATTCCGATGCGTCCCCCGCAACCGGGGCCGCGCCGGGCGGGTTCATTTCGCCACAGTTTCGTGCAAGGATGGCCGCCGAACGCGTTCCGTTCCTTTCCAATATTCCAGACATTCGAGAGGTTTCGCCATGGTCAATCGCATGCAGTTCTATATTGACGGTGCCTGGGTTGATCCCGTCGCCAAGAAGTCGGCGCCGGTGATCAATCCCGCCACCGAGGAGGCCATGTACGAGATCGCGCTCGGCTCCAAGGCCGACGTGGACAAGGCGGTCGCGGCTGCCAAGCGCGCGTTCGAGACCTTCTCGCAGACCTCCCGTGAAGAGCGCGTCGCCCTGCTCGAAAAAATCATCGGCATCTACAAGGCTCGGATGAAGGAAATCGGCGCATCCGTCTCCGACGAGATGGGAGCGCCGCTGCCGATGGCGGAGCGTCTGCAGGCCGGTGCCGGTCTCGGCCATCTGATGTCCACCCTCGACGTGCTGAAGAACTATCAGTTCGAGGAGCCGCTCGGCTCCGCCATGGTGGTGCGCGAGCCGATCGGCGTCGTCGGCATGATCACGCCGTGGAACTGGCCGCTGAACCAGATCGCCTGCAAGGTTGCGCCAGCGCTAGCCGCCGGCTGCACGATGATCCTCAAGCCATCGGAATTCACCCCGACTTCGGCCCTGATCTTCGCTGAAATCCTGCATGAAGCCGGCGTGCCGAAAGGCGTCTTCAACTTGATCAACGGCCTTGGGCCGGAGGTTGGCGCGGCGATGAGCGAGCATCCCGACATCGACATGATTTCGTTCACCGGCTCGACCCGCGCCGGCATCGACGTCGCCAAGCGCGCCGCGCCGACGGTGAAGCGCGTCAGCCAGGAACTGGGCGGCAAGTCGCCGAACGTGATCCTCGACGATGCGGACCTCACCAAGGCGGTCACCGGGGGCGTCGCGCATATGTTCAACAACTCGGGCCAGTCCTGCAACGCGCCGTCGCGCATGATCGTGCCGCTGTCGAAGATGAAAGAGGTCGCCGCCATCGCCAAGGGCGTGGCCGACAAGACCAAGGCCGGCGATCCTCGCGCCGAGGGCACCACGATCGGCCCGGTCGTCAATCGCACGCAGTGGGAGAAGATTCAGGGACTGATTCAGAAGGGCATCGAGGAAGGCGCGACCCTGGTCGCCGGTGGTCCCGGCCTGCCGGAAGGCGTCAACAAGGGCTTTTACGTGCGCCCGACCGTTTTCGCCGATGTCACCGAGAAAATGACCATTGCCCGCGAAGAAATTTTCGGACCGGTCCTCGTTATCATGGGTGCGAAGGATGAAGCGGATGCGGTGCGCCTGGCCAACGACACGCCATACGGTCTCGCCGGCTATGTCTCGGCCGGAACGGTCGAGCGTGCGCGCAAGGTCGGCCGCCAGATCCGCGCCGGCAACATCAACCTGCAGGGCGTGCCGAACGAGCGGACCGCGCCGTTCGGCGGCTACAAGCAGTCCGGAAACGGCCGCGAGTGGGGCAAGTTCGGCCTCGAAGAGTATCTCGAGGTGAAGGCCATCGCCGGCTTCAACGCGGCGTAAGCTACACGGACCTAACACAACAACGCCGGGGCGGGAGATGATCTCGCCCCGGCCTTTGTGTTTTTGGAGGCTCCACGAAAAGGCCGGAGCCCTTCACAAGGTCAGCCGCCATGGCCGTGACCAGCCCGGGCATGGCCTGACTTGCGTGGTCGCGCGATCGACAGCGGATCGACCGCTACTTCGACTTGGTGAGAAACCTGTTCACCGCGTCGCGGAATTCGTCATGCGCCATGCAGCCGAGAATGCGCTCGACCTCCGCGTCGAGTTGCTCCGCCACCGGTGTCGACCGCGATTGGTGAATCAGCGCCTTGGTGGCGGCAATGGCCGCCGGTGCGTTCTGCGCGATGCGTTGGGCGAGCTCGCGCGTCGCCGCCTTCAATTCAGCGGCCGGCACCAGTTTGGCCACCAGACCCCAGTCATAGGCCTGCTGCGCTGAGAAGCTGCCCTCGGCCAGGAAAATCTGCAAGGCGCGCCGGGCGCCGACGATCTCCGTGACCCCGATGGTGCCGCCGCCGTCCGGTGAGATGCCGAGCTTGTGGTAGGCCGCGGTGAATTTCGCATCGTCGGCAGCGATGCACATATCCGCCATGAAGGCCAGGGAAAGGCCGGCGCCGGCGGCCGAGCCGTGAACGCTGGAGATCACCACCTTCGGCATCCGCCGCAAGGCGGTGATGAAGGCATGGAAGTGTTTGAGCAGTTCACGGATCACCGGCTCGAGATTGTTCATGCTGGCGCCGAACACCTGGATGTCCCCGCCGCCGCAAAAGGCGCGGCCGGCGCCCTCGATCACCAGCACGCGAATCTTCGGATCCGCCTCGACCTCTGCGGCCAGTTGCTCGAGCCGTTGGCCGATGGCGAGATTGATCGAATTGAAGGCGTTCGGCCGGTTGAGCGTCAGCGTCGCCACGGCGCCGTCGATGGCGAGCAGGGCGGGCTGATCGGAAGGCTGGGTCGACATGCGCGGCAAACCTTTCGCGAGATGGGCAAGTGGCGCATTTAACGCCATTCCCTCCGCTGATGACAAGCCGCCGGATCGCGCGCCACGAATAGGTGGGTTGCCCCGGCTGGCGTGCCTGCTCAATGCCACCGATCATACGCGCGGTGTCGCGGCGCGGCTCACGGGCTGAAATTATCTACTTCACGGTCGGATGGCGCGGAGCTTGCCGGCCGCCGGTTTCTGGAATTCCTCACGCACGGCGGCGATGTCGGCCAGCGTCGGCAGGCCGGCCTCATTGCCGAGATGCTGGATCTTGTGCGCGGACGCGGCCTGCGCAAACGCGAAATGCTCCTGCCAACTCTTCGATTGGTCGTGCAGGTAGGAATAAACATACGCGCCATGGAAGACGTCGCCGGCGCCGTTGGTATCGATCACGCGGGCTGGCGGCACTTTGAGCGCCGGCGTCTCGCGCACCACGCCGCTTTCGTCGTACCAGACGAGGCCACGTTCGCCCATGGTGACACCGCCGACGCGGCAGCCACGCCCCTTGAGGTAATCGAGCATGGCCCGCGGTGATAATTCCATCTGCTCGCAGAGCCGTTCAGCAACGATCGCGACATCGATGAAGGCGAGGAGTTCATGCGTGTTGTCCCGCAAGCCGCCGCCGTCCAGCGACGTCAGAATGCCGGCCTCGCGGCAGAGTTTTGCGTAATGCAGCGCCGCGTCGGGCTGATGGCCGTCGATATGGAGAGCGCGGCAGCCGGTGAGATTCAGCGTCGGAAACGGATGCAGATGATCGTCGTCACGGCACCGGACGATGGCGCGCTTGCCATCCTTCGGCATGATGAAGGACAACGACGACGTCTTTACTTTGCGGGCATGGACCGAGATGCCGTACTTCACCGCCATGTCCTGAAACATGCGGCCGAGCCAGTCGTCCGCGACGGTGGTGAGCAGATCCGGCACGATGCCTAGCTTGGCACAGCAGAACGCGGCGGTGACGGCGTTGCCGCCGAACGATACCGCGTAAGCCGAGGCGACGTGCTTCTCGTCGCCGGTCGGCAGATGATCGGTGAGGAAAGTCACATCGATATAGGTCTGTCCGATGAAAAGCGCCCGCATCCACTCGCCCGTTATTGTGAAATTTCGCCGCGGCGCGACGTTCGCCATTAGCCGCGCTTATCACGCTCCATTGCAACTATTAATTCGCGGCTGCGTGCAACCCTGCGCTACAACTGTTGCATGATTGCGGCAATCGTGGGCGTCAACGAACCGCGAGCGCCGCGGGTTCCATCGCAGGTGGAGAGGCGACATGTCGGTCTATTCCGGGGCAGTGTTCGAAATGGCGGCGCGGCAGTTCGGCGTCATCGCGGATCATCTGGAAATTCCGGTAGACGAGCGCGACCGGCTGCTGCTGCCCAAACGGGCCATCACGGTGTCCTGTCCGATTCACTGCGACGACGGCTCCATTGCGGTGTTCGAAGGCTACCGCGTGCAGCATCACCTGACGCTTGGGCCGACCAAGGGCGGCACGCGCTTCGCGCCCAGCGTCGACATCGGCGAGGTGGCGGCGCTGGCGATCTGGATGAGCTGGAAATGCGCGCTGGTCGGGCTGCCTTATGGCGGCGCCAAGGGCGGCGTCCGCGTTGACCCGCGGTCGATTTCCAAGCGTGAGCTCGAGGGGCTGTCGCGCCGCTACATGCAGGAAATGATTCCGTTCGTCGGGCCGCACACCGACGTCATGGCGCCGGACATGGGCACCAACGAGCAGGTGATGGCGTGGTTCATGGATACGTATTCCATGTATCAGGGCCGCACCGTGACCGAGATCGTGACCGGCAAGCCGGTCAGTTCGGGCGGGACGTTGGGGCGGCGCGAGGCCACCGGGCGCGGCGTCGCATACCTCGCCCGGCGCGTGCTGACCGATCTCGGAATCGATCTGGCCAAGGCGACGGCGGTGGTGCAGGGTTTCGGCAATGTCGGCTCCCATGCCGCGCTGGAATTGCACCGCTATGGGATGAAGATCGTCGCGGTGAGCGACCACACCGGCGCGCTTTACGATGCCGCCGGGCTGGATATTCCGGCGCTGGCCCGCCATGCGGCCGTGCGCGGCAGCATCGCCGGCTATTCCAATGAGTTGCAGCACGATCCGAACGAGGTGCTGACGCTGCCTTGCGACGTGCTGGTGCCGTCGGCGATGGAGCGGGTGATCGATGCCGACATCGCGGGCAGGCTGAAATGCCGGGTGCTGGCGGAAGGCGCCAACGGCCCGACGACGCCGGACGCTGATCTTGTGCTGGCGCAGCGGCAGGACGAGATCTTTGTCATCCCCGACATTCTGTGCAATTCCGGCGGTGTGGTGGTGAGCTATTTCGAATGGGTGCAGGACCTCGCGCAACTGTTCTGGGAAGAAGAAGAGGTGACGCGGCGCGAATATCACATTCTCGACCGCGCCTTTGACCAGATGGTGGCGCGCGCCCGCAAGGATCGCATTTCCCACCGCACGGCCGCGATGGCGATCGGCGTCGAAAAGGTGCGCGCCGCGAAGCTGACGCGCGGGCTGTTTCCATGAGGTTGCGGCCTGCTCACCATTCTGCAAAGACTGGCTGCTGCTGCAGAGGAACTGCTCCTTGACGTCATCCCCGTTCGAAATCTCCGGTCAGGCCGAACCCGAGACCATTATCGCCTTCCTGCGCGATGCGGGTCTGGTCCCGACGGATGCGACGGCGCGTCTTGAACCGCTCACCGGCGGCGTGGCGTCGGACATCTGGAAGGTCGAGGTGGACGGGCGTGTCTTCGCGGTGAAACGGGCGCTGGCGAAACTGCGGGTGGCGCGCGACTGGCAGGTGCCGGTGACGCGCAATGTCAGCGAGGTCGACTGGTTGCGCGTGGCGGCGGGCGTGGTGCCTCATGCAGTACCGCAGGTGCTCGCGCATGATCCGGCGATCGGCGCCTTCGCGATGGCCTATCTTGATCCGGTGCATCATCCGGTGTGGAAGGCCGAACTGGCCGCTGGCCGCGCCGATGCCGCATTCGCCGCGCAAGTCGGCCGGACGATCGCCGGCTTCCATGCCGCGACGGCGCATTCGGCCGATCTGGCGCGACGGTTCGCCAACGACGCGCTGTTTCATGCCATTCGTCTCGAGCCCTATCTCGAAGCCACCGCGCCGACGCATCCCGACATTGCCGATGCGCTGATGCGGCTGTCGCGCGAGACGTTGGCGACGAAAATCGCGCTGGTGCATGGCGACGTCAGCCCCAAGAACATTCTGGTCGGCCCGAACGGTCCGGTGTTTCTCGACGCCGAGTGCGCCTGGTATGGCGATCCCGCGTTCGATCTCGCCTTCTGTCTCAATCACATGCTGCTGAAATGCCTGTGGACGCCGCGCGCCCGCGCCGCTTTCCTCGCCTGCTTCGATGCATTGGCGAGAGCCTATCTCGCGGAGGTGAATTGGGAGCCTGTCGCCGATCTTGAGCGCCGCGCCGCGCGGCTGTTGCCGGCATTGTTTCTTGCGCGCGTCGATGGCAAATCGCCGGTGGAATACATCACGGCTGACAACGACAAGGCGCGTGTGCGCCGCGTCGCGGTGCCGCTCGTGGCTTCGCCGCCGCCAAGATTGGCGGACGTGCGCGAGGCTTGGGCCAGGGAGATTGAAGGATGACCGATACGCGCATTGCCGGCGTGCGGGGCCGGCGGGTGTGGGACTCGCGCGGCCGGCCCACAGTGGAAGTCGATGTCACCTTGAAGAGTGGCGCACGCGGCCGCGCCATCGCGCCAGCTGGCGCCTCGATGGGCAGTGGCGAGGCGGTGGATCTGCGCGATGGCGGCGCGAAACTCGGCGGCTATGATGTCGGCTGCGCGGTCCGTGCCGTGAACGGTGAAATCGCCGCGGCGCTGACGAATATGGAGGCCGCGGATCAGGCGGCGATCGACCGGTGCCTGATCGGGCTCGACGGTACGCCCAACAAAGGCCGGCTGGGCGGCAACGCCATCGTCGCCACGTCGATGGCCGTGCTGCACGCCACCGCCGGCGCTCACGATGTGCCGCTGTGGCAGCACCTTGCGCAAGGCCAGAAGGTGCGGATTCCGCTGCCCGAGATTCAGATCTTCGGCGGCGGCGCGCATGCGGCGCGGCGCGTCGACATTCAGGATTTCATGGTGATGTGTCCGGGCGCGTCGTCGTTCGCGCAAGCGCTGGAATGGACCGCGGAGGTTTATCTTGCCGCGGGCAGCATCATGAAGCGGGCCGGCAAGCTGCAGGGCGTGGCCGATGAAGGCGGTTACTGGCCGGCATTTCGCAGCAACGAGGAAGCGCTCGATACTCTGGTGGAGGCGATCCGCAAGGCGGGCTTCAAGGGCGGCCCCGATGTTGCCATTTCGCTCGACGTTGCGGCCTCCGAGTTCGGCAAGAACGGCGTCTATACGCTGGCGCTTGACGATCGCAAGCTCGACACGAGCGCGATGATCCACATGCTCGATACATGGTGCGACACCTATCCGATCATCTCCATCGAGGACCCCGTGGCGGAGGATGACGCCGACGGCTTCGTCGCATTCACGCGAGCGAATGGCGATCGCTGTCAGGTGATCGGCGATGATTTTCTTGTCACCAATGCCGACCGCGTGCGCAAGGCCGCAGGTGAGGGGGCCACAACTGCGGTCCTGATCAAACCCAATCAGGCCGGCACCGTGTCCGAAACCAAAGCCGCGCTCGATGCCGGCAAGGCGGCCCGCTTCGGCACCATCGTTTCGGCACGTTCCGGTGAAACCGAGGATGTTACCATCGTGCATCTGTCGATCGGCTGGGATGCCGGGCAACTCAAGGTCGGATCGTTTTCACGCTCGGAGCGGATGGCGAAGTGGAACGAGTGTCTGCGCATCGAGGAATCGCTCGGCACCGATGCCGTCTTCGCCGGCGCCGATGCGCTCGGATTTCGATCCCGGGAGGGGGACGTGCGATGATCAGCGGGCTTGATCACGTCGTCGTTCTGGTTCGTGATATCGAAGCGGCCGCATCCACCTATACCACGCTGCTCGCGCGTAAGCCGGCGTGGCGCAGCACCGACACTGCCTCAGCCTCGGTCGTTTTCACGCTGGATAACATGTCGGTGGAACTGCTGGCACCGGGCAGTGGCGCCGGCGCCGATCATATTCGCGCGACCATCGATGCGAATGGCGAGGGGTTGGCCAGTCTGTGCTTCCGCGTCGATGAGATCGCGAACTGGCATCGGCGGCTGGATCGGCTTGGTCTGAAGCCGGAAGCCGTCAGCGATGGCGGCAGCCGCAATCTGCTCGGCAGCGGATCGCTATCATGGAAACGCACGCGCGCGGCGACCGATGCCGCTCATGGTGTGCGCCTGTTCTTTCTCGAAATGAATGGGGCGCGACCGCTCTCGGAGGCGACGGCGGCTGCGCCGATCACCGGGCTGGATCATGTCGTGGTGGAAACTGCCGATCCGGAGCGAGCGGCGGCGCTCTATGGCGCGCGCCTCAGGCTCGACATGCGGCTCGATCGTTCGCACCCGGATTGGGGACACCTGATGTTCTTCCGCTGCGGGGATCTCATCGTCGAGACGGTGAAGCGCGCGGGCAAGGACTATTCCGACGGCCGCGACCGCCTCTGGGGCTTGAGCTTCCGCGTCGATGATATCGCGGCGGCGGGACAGCGGATGCGCGAGGCAGGAATCGACGTGTCGGACGCGCGCCCTGGCCGCAAGCCTGGCACTTACGTCGCGACCGTCCGCAGCGGCACGTGCGGCGTGCCGATGATTTTGCTGCAGCCGCCGGCGCGAGCGTAACGCGTCGGGTCACACGATTTCGGCGACGACTTTCGTATTGCGAGTCTGCGTACGAAGGGACCCTACTGCATCAATCCGCGCAGGCCTTGCCACAACAGCGCGGCCGAGATGACGAACAGCAACAGATAGGCGATCTGGTAGAACAGCCCGGTCGGAGTCCGCCGCACCAGCCAGATGCCGGCGAAGTTCGCGAGAATGGCGATCGGCAACAGCGCGATCGATGTCGCGAGGTTCGCGGTCGAGAATTGGCCGAGCGCGAGATAGGGGCCGATCTTCAGCGCATTGACGACCGCGAAGAAGATCGTCGTGGTGCCGACCAGCGTCAGTTTCGGCAATCGCTGCGGTAGCACATAGACCTGGAATGGCGGGCCGCCGCCTTGCATCATGAATGATGTAAAGCCCGACACACCGCCCCAGAACACGCCGCTTCCGACCGTCGCGCGTTTCGGCGTTGCGACTTTGCGATTCCGCCAGACGCTGGCGACGAAGGCGACGCCGACAAGGCCAACAATGATGCGGATCGTATCGTCGGAGACATAGGCTGCCGTCAGCCACGCCAGCGCCATGCCTGCCGCCGCGCCGGGCAGCATGATCTTCAGATTTGTGGCGTCCCAATCGCGCCGATAGACGTATAGCGAGATCAGATCCTGCGTGATCAGCACCGGCAGGATCAACGCCGCGGCCTCCAGCGGCGGCAGATAAAGCGCGACCAGGGGCGTCGCGGCGGTGCCGATGCCGGCGAAGCCGCCCTTCGACAGGCCCAGCAGGAACACGGCCGGGATCGCGACGGCATAAAAGAACGGGTCAGTGATGATGAGCGGCACCGATGCCCTCGCCTGGATCGCGCCTGATCGGAAGAATCGGCCGAAGATCGTACCGACGATTTTGAGTCATGACCGCGCATCGTCCGAAGAACGGTGCCGCTCCGAGGCGCATGCCAGGAGCATCACGCGTTCAGCTTGCACGGCACGCGGGTGAACCCGCGGAAGCGGGCGCGGCCGCCGCGTACCGGTTCGCCATCGAGTTCGTACCGCGGGAAGCGGGCCAGGAAGTGCGAGATCGCGATGGCGCCTTCCAGCCGGGCCAGCGCCATGCCGGCGCACTGGTGCACGCCGGTACCGAAAGCGAGATGGCGGTTCGGCGTGCGTGCGATGTCGAACCGCTCGGGATCGGGAAATTGGGCCGGATCGCGATTGGCGGCGCCGATGCACAGCGTCACCGAAGTATGCGGCGGCAAGGTCACGCCGCCGAGCTCGACGGTCTCGGTAGTCATGCGGTTGCCGAGTTGGTTCGAGCTTTCGAACCGCAGGATTTCCTCCACCGCGGACTTGATCAGATCGGGATGTTCGATCAGCCGCTGCTTTTGCTCGGGATGATGCAGCAGGGCGACAAGGCCGTTGCCGATCAGGTTGGTGGTGGTCTCGTGGCCGGCATTGAGCAGGAAGATGCAGTTGTGCAGCAGTTCCTTCGTGGTCAGCCGTTCGCCGTCGCTTTCGCCCTGAATGAGCTTGGTCAGCACGTCGCGATCCGGATTGCCGGGCTTGACGCGGCGACGCGCGACCAGAATGTCGAGGTAGGCGAGAAAGTCGCGGACCGCATTGTTGCCGCGGGCGAACGCCTCCGGCCCGATCACCGGCTCGAGCGCGCCGAGGATGGCCAGCGACCAGTCGCGCAGGGGGCCGCGCTCGTCATGCGGCACGTCGAGGAGGTTGCCGATCACCTCGACGGGGATGGCGGCGGCGAAATCCTCGATCAGTTCGGCGTCGCCCTTTGCCTCGATCGCATCGAGCAACCGATCCACCAATGCGATCAGGCCGGGCTCCATCTCGGCGATGGCGCGCGGCGACAGCGCGCCCATGATGAGGCGGCGGACCCGCGTATGCGCCGGCGGATCGTTGAAGACGAGGCTGGTGGTGTGATGCTCGTAGAGCAGCGACGAGCCGTATTTCGGGGCAAACTCCCGCTTTTTGTCCGAACTGTAGGCGCGCGTCGTCTTGTAGGCGGTAACGAGGTCGTCATAGCGCGTCAGGAAATAGCCGCCCTTCGGCAGCCGCTTGACCGGCGCGCGTTCGCGCAGCGCACGGTAGGTCGAGTACGGGTTGGCGTAAAATTCGGGCGTCAGCTTCTCGATATCGAAGCTGTCGACCAGGTCCTGAGGAATTTCCGTCATGCTTTGTCTCGTTTCCCGCAGGGATATACGTTTTTAGGGGGCCTGCGAAGCCGCCGCAGGACCGGGATCGAAGACCCGGCTATGGTGCATTGCAATATTTTGCTTGACTTCCAGCAGGTGAGTGATTACTCACGCCCGGATGAATAGCATCCGGATGACGAGCGACTTGCGGCGGGAACTGATCCTGTCAGCGGCGAAACGCTGTTTCGCCCGGACCGGCTTCGCCGGAACGACAACGAAGAGCATCGCCGCCGCCGCCTCAATTTCGGAAGGATTGCTGTTCAAACATTTTCCGACTAAATCCGCCCTCTACGCGGCGATTCTGACGGAAGCCTGCGAGGCCGATCCCAAGCTTGTGGCGTTATTGGGATTGGCGCCATCGACCGAAACGCTCGTCGTGCTGATCCGGGGCATGGTGGGACACTTTCTTCAGGTGTCCGAGGCGCCGGACGAGGAAGAGGCTCAGCGGCTGCGGCTGCTGGTGACGAGCCAACTGGATGACGGCGAGTTTGCGCGCGTTCTTTACGAAAAGATAGGAGACCTCATCGGACCTGTCTTCACTGCGTCGCTTCGGCGGGCCGTCGAGACAGGAGAGGCGTCGGATGTCGGACTGAGGCCGATCAATCTGTTCTGGTTCGCTCACCACATGGTGCTGCAGCTGGTGCTGACGAGGCTTCCGACGACGGATTGTTTGTCTTACGGGGAGGCCGCTCAGGTCGAGCGGCAAGTCTGCGAATTCATCCTTCGCGGAATCGGACTGAAAGAAGAGGCGATTGCCAAACATCTGGACCGCGATTTGACGCTGGATCAGGTGCTGCAGAAAGCCGCAGAAAGTGCATGACATGACACTCGCAACAGAACACAACGTGACGGCGAAAGCCGACAAGATCGAACACGACTCCACCTCGCGCGCGCCGAACGAGCCGCCGCGCCCGGCAAAGCCGGTGCGGCGTACGCGCTGGTTCATCATTGTCGGCATTCTGCTGGCGATCCTGGTCGGTGCCCTGGTCGGCTTCAACGCCTTCCGCAGTCACATGATCGCGGAGTTCTTCAAGAACAATAAGCCGCCGCCGGTCACCGTCAGCGCCGCCGAGGCGAAGTCGGAGGTGATTCCGAATCTGCTCAGGACGGTCGGCGAACTGGCCGCGGTGCATCAGGTCAACGTGACGTCCGATGTCAACGGCCGCGTCACCGACATCCTGTTCACCGCCGGCAGCCATGTCACCAAGGGACAGCCGCTGGTGCAGTTGTTCGACAAGCCGGAGCTGGCTGATCTCGCCAGCTACAAGGCGCAGGCCAAGGTGGCGGAGCTCTCGCTCGATCGCGCCAAGCAGTTGGCGTCGCGCCAGTTCGGGCCGCAGGCCACCGTCGATCAGGCACAGGCTGCGTACGATCAGGCCAATGCCGGCATCGCCAAGACCGAGGCGATCATCTCGCAGAAGCTGGTGCGCGCGCCGTTCGACGGCGTGCTCGGGGTGCGTCACGTCGAGATCGGCCAGTTCCTCACCGCGGGTACGCAGATCGTCTCGCTGACGGATCTGTCGACATTGTTCGCCAACTTCACGGTGACCGAGAAGGACAGCGGCAAGCTGGCGGTGGGGCAGACGGTGCGCGTCGAAGTCGACGCTTATCCGGGCAAGACCTTCGACGGCAAGATCACCACGATCGAACCGCAGATCGCGACCGACACCCGCAACATCCGCGTGCAGGCAACCATCCAAAATCCGGAAGGCATTCTGAAGCCGGGCATGTTCGCCACCACCACGGTGGTGTTGCCGGAGAAGCCTGCGGTAATCACCGTTCCGGAGACCGCGGTCGACTACACGCTGTATGGCGACTCTGTCTATCTCATCAAGGAGAAGAAGGACGACGACGGCAAGACCAGTCTGACGGCGGACCGGACCTTCGTGCGGACCGGCGATCGCGTCAACGGTCGTGCGGTGATCACGCAAGGTGTGAAGGCGGGTGACAAGGTGGTCGCGGTCGGTCAGTTGAAACTGCAATCGGGCGCGGCGGTCGAGATCTCGAAAGACCCGCTGCCGCCTATCACCAATCCGCCGCCGCGGAACTGATACACGGAATTGACAGCCGAGGCCGTGTCGCGCGGCCCCGGTTCGATCCCCACATTTCCCGGTCGTGCCCGTTGGGGCGTCGGCCGCCCATGGAGCGCCTGCAATGGCATTCACCGATATCTTCATCAAGCGGCCGGTGCTGTCCGTTGTCGTCAGCCTGCTGATCCTGCTGATCGGCGCTGCCGCGGCATTCAAACTGCCGATCCGGCAATATCCGAAGCTGTCGAACACGGTCATCACCGTGACGACGGCCTATCCCGGTGCATCGCCCGAACTGATGCAGGGCTTCATCACGACGCCGATCGAGCAGGCCGTGGCGTCCGCCGAGGGCGTCGATTACATCACGTCGAACTCGACGCAGAGCCAGAGCCAGATCAAGGTTTACGTCAAGCTGAACTTCGATCCGAACGCGGCGCTGACCGAAGTGCTGTCGAAGGTCAATTCGGTGAAGTATCTGATCCCGAAGGAAGCCAACGACCCGGTGATCCTGAAGTCCACTGGCGAAACCACAGCGGTGATGTATATCGGCTTCTCCAGCGATGAATTGTCGGGATCGGCGATTTCCGACTATCTGACGCGCGTGGTGCAGCCGATCCTGTCGACGGTCGATGGCGTGGCGTCCGCCGACATTCTCGGCGGTCAGACCTTTGCCATGAGGGTGTGGCTCGATCCGGTGAAGATGGCCGGCCGCAACGTGACGACAACCGAGGTCACCGCAGCGATCGCCGCCAACAACTTCCAGGCAGCGGCCGGTCAGACCAAGGGCTACTACACGATCTCCAACGTCTCCACCAACACCGACCTGCAGAGCGTCGAGCAGTTCAAGCGGATGACGGTGAAGGCGAAGGACGGCGGCTTCGTTCGCATGGAGGATATTGCCGACGTCGAACTGGCTGCGCAAAGCACCGACGCGAGCGTGGCGTTCAGCGGTCAGCACGCGATCTTCATCGGCGTGCAGGCGACCCCGCAAGGTAACCCGCTGAACATTGTCAAGGGTGTCCGCGCGCTGTTCCCCGACATCGAGCGCAACCTGCCGCCGTCGATGAAGATGAAGGTGGCTTACGATTCCACGAAGTTCATCACGTCCTCGATCAACGAGGTGAAGAACACGCTGATCGAGGCCGTCGCCATCGTCATCGTGGTGATCTTCCTGTTCCTGGCGTCGCTGCGCTCCGTCATCATTCCGGTGGTGACGATCCCGCTGTCGCTGGTCGGCGTCTGCGCGCTGATGATCGCCGCCGGGTTCAGCTTCAACCTGCTGACGCTGCTGGCCATGGTGCTGGCGATCGGCCTCGTGGTCGATGACGCCATCGTCGTGGTGGAAAACATTCACCGCCATCTGGAGGAGGGCAAGACGCCGGTTCAGGCGTCGCTGCAGGGCGCGCGGGAGATCGTCGGCCCGGTCATCTCCATGACCATCACGCTGGCGGCGGTCTATGCGCCGATCGGATTCCTCGGCGGCCTCACCGGCGCGCTGTTCCGCGAGTTCGCCTTCACGCTCGCCGGTTCGGTGATCGTCTCGGGCGTCGTCGCGCTGACGCTATCGCCGATGATGTGTTCGGTGCTGCTCAAGCACGAGTCGCAGGGCTGGTTCGCGCGCAAAGTCGACACCGTCTTCACGGCGGTCACCGACTGGTATGGCCGGCGGCTCGATCGTTCGCTCGACTATCGGCCGATCACCGCGCTGTTCGCGGTCACCATCCTCGGCCTCGTCGGCTTCATGTACATGCACACGTCGAAGGAACTGGCGCCGGAGGAAGATCAGGGCATTGTCTTCGCGGTACTCAAGGGACCGAAATACGCCAACATCGACTACATGGATTACTACGGCGACAAGCTCGACAAGGCGTTCGCGAGCTTCCCTGAAACCGATCTTCGCTTCATGATCAACGGCATCAACGGCATCAACAATGGCATTGCCGGCATGCTGCTGAAGCCGTGGGAAGAGCGCAAGCGCTCGTCGATCGCGTTGAAGCCGCTGGTGCAGGCCGAGATCAGCAAGGTGGAAGGCGTTCAGGCTTTCGCGTTCAACCTGCCGCCGCTGCCGGGCGGTCCCGGCGGCCTGCCGATTCAAATGGCTTTGTATTCCACCGCCGGATTCCAGGCGGTCTATGAGGAAATGAACAAGCTGAAGGCGGCAGCGCAGAAGAGCGGTCTGTTCATCGTCACCGACAGCGATCTCGACTTCAACCAGCCGGTGGTGCGCGTCGCCATCGACCGGACCAAGGCAAACGATCTCGGCGTCACCATGCAACAGCTCGGTGCGACGCTCGCAACCTTGCTTGGCGGCAACTACGTCAACCGGTTCAACCTGGAGGGACGCTCCTATCAGGTGATCCCGCAGGTGCCGCGCGGGCTGCGATTATCGCCGGAGTCACTTGACGGCTATTACGTGCCGAGCTCGAGTGGTCGGCAGATTCCGCTGTCGACGCTGGTGTCGATCAAGACCGGGACCGACCCTAACGCGCTGTCGCACTATAACCAGCTCAATGCAGCGACCTTCCAGGCCGTGCCGATGCCGGGCGTGACGGTGGGGCAGGCGGTCGACTTCCTCGAGAGCCAGGCCAAGAATCTGCCCGCCGGCTTCAGCCACGACTATCTCGCCGATGCGCGGCAGTACGTGACGGAAGGCAATCAGCTGGCGATCGCGTTCGGCTTCGCGCTGATCATCATCTTCCTGGTGCTGGCGGCGCAGTTCGAGAGCTTGCGCGACCCGCTCGTCATTCTGATCAGCGTGCCGATGGCGATCTCGGGTGCGCTGATCCCGCTGTTCTTCGGCGTTGCCACCATCAATATCTATACGCAGGTAGGCCTGCTGACCCTGATAGGCCTAATCAGCAAGCACGGCATCCTGATGGTGGAGTTCGCCAACGAACTGCAGCTCAACGAGAACCTCAACAAGCGCGCGGCGATCGAAAAGGCGGCGCGGGTGCGGCTCCGGCCGATCCTGATGACCACCGCTGCGATGGTCACCGGCCTGCTGCCGCTGCTGACCGCGAGCGGCGCGGGTGCCGCGAGCCGCTTCTCCATCGGTCTCGTGGTGGTGGCGGGCATGACCATCGGCACGCTGTTCACGCTATTCGTGCTGCCGGCGGTGTATGTCGCCATTGCCACCGATCACCAGGCGGAGCTGACCTCGAAGCGCACCAAGGAAATCAAGGCGTTCGAACTCGGCCGCGCCTAAGCGTCAGCGAACTCAAAATGCGAAAGGGCGCGGAGAAACCCCGCGCTCTTTTTTACCTTTCAGTCTTGGTATCCCGGACGCGATGCAGCGCGAAGCGATGCTTCGCTGATCCGGGATCGTTGCGGAGGGGGCCGTTGGTACGGTCCCGGCTCTGCGGCGCATCGTTTCACGCTGCGCCGCGTCCGGGACACGGCGTAAGTTGTTACCGCGCGTCCGCCAGAATCATCGCCGATGCCTTCGATGCGATCATGGCGGTCGGCGTGTTGGTGTTGCCCGACGTGATCGTCGGCATCACCGAGGCATCGACGACGCGCAGATTGCCGACGCCATAAAGCCGCAGCCGCTCGTCGACGACGGCGGTGGGATCGCTTGGCAGACCCATCTTTGCGGTGCCGACCGGATGGAAGATCGTGGTGCCGATATCGCCGGCGGCTTTCGCCAGCGAAGCGTCGTCATCACCCACTTTCGGACCCGGCAGATATTCTTCCGGCCGGTATCGCGCCAGCGCGGACTGCTTCATCAGCCGACGCGTCACGCGAATGGCATCCGCCGCCACCTGACGGTCCTCGTCGGTCGCGAGGTAGTTCGGTGCGATGAGGGGCGCGGCGTCGGGGGCCGTCGAGCGGAGGCGCACGGTGCCGCGCGAGGTCGGCTGCAGATTGCAGGCGCTGACGGTCACCGCCGGGAAGCGGTGCAGCGGATCGCCGAATTTCTCCAACGACAGCGGCTGGACGTGAAACTGGATATTGGCCCGCTCACGCTTGGGATCGGAGCGCGTGAAGATGCCGAGTTGCGACGGCGCCATCGTCATCGGCCCGCGTCGGCGCAGCATATAGTCCGCGCCCATCAAGCCGCGCCCGATCAGCGAGGCATAGGTTTCGTTCAGCGTCTTGACGCCGAAGACCTTGTAGATCGCGCGTTGCTGCAGGTGATCCTGCAAGTTGCGGCCGACGCCCGGGCGGTCGGCGATCACGTCGATGCCGAGCTCGCCCAGCCAATCGGCGGGGCCGATGCCCGAGCGCTGCAGGATCGCCGGCGAGCCGATCGCGCCGGAGCACAGGATAATCTCGCCATTGCTGCGTGCTTCGAATGTCTCGCCGCCGCGCGAAAACCGGACGCCGACGGCGCGGCCATTCTCGATGACCAGGCGATCGACCAGCACATCGGTCTCCAGCCGCAGGTTGGTACGGTTGAGCGCGGGTTTCAGGAAACCGCGCGCGGCCGACCAGCGCCGCCCGCGCTTCTGGTTGACGTGAAAGTAGCCGACGCCCTCGTTGTCGCCGGTATTGAAATCGTCGCTGCGCGGAATGTTCATCTCGATGGCGGCATTGCGGATGGCATCGAGGATCGCCCAGGCGAGGCGCTGTTGCTCGATACGCCAGCCGCCGCCGGTGGCGTGATGCTCGCTGGCGCCGAGGAAGTGATCCTCCAGCCGTTTGAATTCCGGCAGCACGTCGTCCCAACCCCACCCGGAGAGGCCAAGCTGGCGCCAGTGATCGTAGTCGGCGGCCTGGCCGCGCATCGAGATCATGCCGTTGATCGCCGAGCAGCCGCCGACCACCTTGCCGCGCGGATAGTTCAGCGCGCGGCCGTTGAGGCCCGGCTCCGGCTCGGTCTTGAACAGCCAATCGGCGCGCGGATTGCCGATCGCGAACAGATAGCCGACCGGAATGTGAAACCAGATCCAGTTGTCGCGGCCGCCGGCTTCCAGCAGCAGCACGCGATGCTTGCCGCTTTCCGTCAGGCGGTTGGCGGTGACGCAGCCCGCCGTGCCCGCGCCCACGACGATGTAGTCGAATTCGCCCTCGATCCGTTTTACCATGTCCCACCGCGTCTATCTTCTTGGCCGGGCTGTTGTCCGGCTCGCCTGAAAACATGCCATAGCGCCGCACCAGTCCCCTGTACATTGCCGATCTGGCGGAATGTCGCCGCTCCTGGCTTTCTGCGGGCTCTCTTGGGCGAAATGCGTCGCCGTGCTAACGTCGCGGCTCACTTTTTACCGCACGTCCCGCATTCGAGGTCCAGTCATGCCTGTCATCAACCGTGTCGCCGATCTGCAGCCGGATATCATGGCGTGGCGACGGCACCTGCATGCGCATCCCGAACTGATGTACGACGTGCATGACACGGCGGCTTTCGTCGCGGAGCGCCTGCGCGAGTTCGGCTGCGACGAGGTGGCGACCGGCCTCGGCCGCACCGGCGTCGTCGGTGTCATCAAGGGGCGCAAGACGGCGAACGGCGGGAGCAAGGTGATTGGACTGCGCGCCGACATGGATGCGCTGCCGATCGAGGAGGAAACCAAGCTGCCCTATGCCTCGAAGGTGCCGGGCAAGATGCACGCCTGCGGTCATGACGGCCACACCGCGATGCTATTGGGCGCCGCGCGCTATCTGGCCGAGACGCGCAACTTCGCGGGCGAGGCGGTGGTGATCTTCCAGCCGGCGGAGGAAGGAGGCGCCGGAGCCGATGCCATGATCAAGGACGGCCTGATGGAGCGCTTCCGGATCGATCAGGTTTACGGCATGCATAACGGGCCGGGACTTCCGATCGGTTCTTTTGCCTTGCGGCCGGGCCCGATCATGGCGGCGACCGACGCCATCGATATTCGCATCGAGGGTGTCGGCGGGCATGCCGCGCGTCCGCACAAGTGCGTCGACAGCGTTCTGGTCGGCGCGCAGCTGGTCACCGCATTGCAGTCGATCGTCTCGCGCACTGTCGACCCGCTGGATTCGGCGGTGATCTCGATGTGTGAGTTTCATGCCGGCAACGCGCGCAATGTCATTCCGCAGACCGCCGAATTGAAGGGCACCGTTCGGACGCTGACGCCGGAAGTTCGCGATCTGGTGGAGCGGCGGGTGCGCGAGGTGGTGGCCGGCGTTGCGCAGCAGACCGGCGCGACGATCGATCTGGTCTATGAGCGAGGTTATCCGGTGGTCGTCAATCATCCGGAGCAGACCGAGGTCGCGACCCGGATCGCGCGCGACGTCGCGGGCGAAGCCAATGTGCATACCGTGCCGCCGATGATGGGGGCGGAAGACTTCGCCTATATGCTGGAGGCACGTCCGGGCGCCTTCATTTTCGTCGGCAATGGCGACAGCGCGGGGCTGCATCACCCGGCCTACAACTTCAATGACGAGGCTATCGTTTATGGCACCTCGTATTGGGTGAAGCTGGTCGAGCACACGCTGGCGGCGTAGCTGCTCAAAAAGCAGTTCGTCAAATCCGATAACGCCGTCATGCCCGGGGCGTGTCCCGGGCATCCACGTTCTTCTCTTTCGCCGCCGATCTGCACAAAGACGTAGACTTGGAGGCGGTCCAATTTTGGCGGAATCACCTCAAACAGTACTTCACCTCTCCCCATAGCCCGTCGAAGACGGGCGTGAACGCCCTGATGGGAAGAGGGAGCGCGCATTGTTCCGTGGCAGATGTTTCCATCAAAATCGAAAACAAACCGACTTACATTTTGGCAGCCTCTCAAGCCGCGTGCGCGACCTTGCGCAAATGTGCGCCTGCGATTTTCAGATCATCGACGAAGCGCTGATATTCGCGGACCTTGGCCTCCTGGTCCGGCAGCCGCAGCAGATAGGACGGATGCACCGTCACCAGCGCTTGCGCGCCATCGTCGAGTGCAATCAGGTGTCCGCGGTTCTTGTTGATCGGCGTGATCTTGCCGAGCACGCTCTGCGCGGCGGTCGCGCCCATCGCCACCACGATGGCCGGTTTCACCGCAGCCAGCTCGCGCTCATACCATTGCCGACAGGCCTTGATCTCGCCGGTATTCGGCTTTTGATGCAGGCGGATCTTGCCGCGCGGCACGAACTTGAAATGTTTCACCGCATTGGTGACGTAGACCTTCTTGCGGTCGATACCGGCCTCCTTCAGTGCGCGGTCCAGCATCAGCCCGGCGGGACCGACGAACGGCTTGCCGGCAAGATCCTCCTTGTCGCCCGGCTGTTCGCCGACCAGCATCAGCGGCGCATGGGCGGGACCTTCGCCGAACACGGTCTGGGTTGCGTTCTTCCAGAGCGGACAGGCGCGGCAGACGGCGGCAGCCGCGCGCAGGGCAGGCAGGCTTTCGGCGGACGCATCAGAAATTTTCCGTTTCATCACGCTTTCGTCCCGTCGCTGCGGTTTAGCCGGCCTCGTCGCGGCCGCATCGATCATGGCGCTGCTGCGGCGCGCAGCCTCGGCGATCAACGGTTTAATCAATCGTGCCTCGGGAAGGTTCCGCCAATAGCGTTGCGGCATTTCGGTTTTCATCGCCTTCACCTTCAGCCGCGCGGGATTGAAGATGCTGGCATAATAGGTGCGCCAGACCTCCTCGAGCCGGTCCTCGGATGGCGCGGAGCGTTGGTCCACACCGGGCGTATATGAGAGAGTCTCGCCGTCCCAATGCGCGCAGCGGTCCGGCGTCATGATCGACCAGCGCATCTCGGCGAAGCGGCTCACAAAGAACGGCGCGCTCGCCTCGACAATGTGATGCGCCGGTTCGAACCAGGCGACGAAGCGATTGTCCGGCGCGCGGCCGATTTCCCGGAAGCGGACGAAGGCTTCCATTTTGTACCGGTCCTGATGCACCGCCTTTGCCATGCGCTGGATGTGGATGATGTCGGCATCGGTGGCGACATGCATCAGATCCGCATGACGGCGCAGCCGCCAGAGCAGGCGATAGAGCAAAGCGAAGCGCGCGGAATCGCGATGCAGGATGGCTGCGCGGGCGAGCTCGATGAACAAGGCAGGGACATTGAAGCCGCTACTCGCCGGCGAATTCGATGACGGCGTGAACGGCTCGAGCGCAAACAATTCGGCGGGCCGGCCCGCGACATGCCACGTCACCTCGTCCGGAGCGATATCCTGCAACGCGAGCGCGCGGGCGGCGATGCGCCAACCGTCGAAATCGGTTTCGCTGGCAAGCGTGACGTGGGGCATGGCTACAATCCCAGTTGGAGTTGCACGGGCTTGGCCGCGAAACGGTCGATCAGCCGCGCGTCATCGAGCTGTCGTGGAGGCGGCCGATGATCGGGCAGCAGGATGAAGGGCAACGCCTTGCGCCGCGGAATATGCAGGCGCGCAAGATCACTGGCTCGAATGGTCGTGTGCCGTCGCGTCGCGATGATGCGTTCGACGGCGGTGCGGCCCAAGCCGGGCACGCGCAGCAGGTCCTCGCGCGCGGCGCGGTTGATGTCGAGCGGAAAGCGGTCGCGATGGCGTAGCGCCCAGGCCAGCTTCGGATCGATCTCCAGCGCCAGCATCGGGTGATTGTCGTCGACGATCTCGTCGATGGCGAAACCATAGAGCCGCATCAGCCAATCAGCCTGATACAGCCGATGCTCGCGCATCAAAGGCGGCGCTTTCAGCGGCAGGTTGCGGCTGGCATCGGGGATCGGGCTGAAGGCGGAGTAATAGACCCGCTTTAGTTTGTAGGAGCCGTAAAGATTTGCGCTGGTGCCGAGGATGGTCTGGTCCGAAGCGGCATCGGCGCCGACGATCATTTGCGTGCTCTGTCCGGCTGGCGCGAAAGAGGATGTCTTTGCCTCGCTGCTCTCCTCGATCTTGAGGCGCAGGCGACCCATGGTGCGGCGGATGGCACGCACATCCTTTTCCGGCGCGAGTTTTGCGAGGCTGTTGTCGTCCGGCAGTTCGATATTGATCGACAGACGATCGGCATATTTGCCTGCCTCGCTGATCAAGGCGTCATCGGCGTCGGGAATGGTTTTCAGATGGATGTAGCCCCGGAAGCGATGCTCCTCGCGCAAGGTGCGCGCCACCCGCACCACCTGTTCCATGGTGTAATCCGGGCTGCGGATGATGCCGGAAGACAGGAAGAGTCCTTCGATGTAGTTGCGGCGGTAGAAATCCAGCGTCAGTTGCACCACTTCGCGTACGGTGAAGCGAGCGCGGGGCACGTTGCTCGAGGCACGGTTGACGCAATAGAGGCAATCGTAGTTGCAGGCATTGGTGAGCAGGACCTTCAACAGCGAAATGCAGCGGCCGTCCGGCGCGTAGGAATGGCAGATGCCCATGCCCGGCGCCGTGGACCCGAGGCCCTTGCAGTCCCGGCTGTCGCGCACGGTCGTGCCGCTGGAAGCGCAGGAGGCGTCGTACTTCGCCGCATCGGCCAGGATTGTCAGCTTCTGCTGGATGTTCATTCGAATGATCCCTCTGATTTTCCTGAGGAAAATTTGGCCGCGAAGTTGATTGACTTTTTTCTGCCGATGGGTGTTTACTAGAACATATCGTGAACATTATGGCCAGTAATGGATTGTCTGCCGCAGGCCATATCGCGGATTTTTGACCGTCATCGAACCATCGGGAGCGGCGCATGGAGAGCGCGCGCATCGCAGCGTCGTCGACCAAGGACATCGCCCGGCGGCGTGGGAACACCGCCGGGCAAAACGCGGAGACACTTGCGCGTCTGCGGAGCGAGATCGGGCGTCTGGAAGGCGATGTGGCCCAGTTCGGCGGGGAGGACGGCCCTCCGCGGGTGGAACTCGGCCATCGGGAGGCGGATGCCACGCTGCAAGGTGGGTTGCTGCGAGGCGCACTGCACGAAGTGTTCGCCGGCGGCGCGCAAGCCGCCACCGCGACCGGGTTTATCGCTGCGCTGGCCTGGCGGGTGGCCGTGCAGCGGCCGCTGCTATGGGTGCGGCAGGATTTTTCCGAGCGGGAAAATGGCGCACTTGCCATGAGCGGCTGGTGCGAACTCGGCCTCGATCCGTGCGCCCTCGTGATGGTGCATGCGCCAGACAGCGAGGTCGCGTTGCAGATCGCCTCGGATGCGCTGGCATGCGAGGCGCTCGGCGCGGTCGTCACCGAGATCTGGGGCGAGACCCGCCATTTCGATCTCGTTGCCAGCCGCAAGCTGACTCTCGCCGCGCGCGACTCGGGCGTGACCGGCCTGTTGCTGCGGATCGCGGCGAAGCCCGCGCCCAGCACGGCGGAAACCCGCTGGGTGCTGCGCGCGGCGCCCTCGCGGCCCCATACCTCCTGGCAGGCATGGGGCGCGCCGGTGTTCGACGCGCAACTGGTTCGCAATCGTCATGGCCAGCATGGCCAATGGATCATGGAATGGAATTGTGATGAGTGCCTTTTCCGTGAGGTCCCGCTCCGTCGCGCGGCGGCGGATTCTCAGCCTCTGGCTGCCGCGCCTGCCCACCGACCGCATCCGGCGGCAACGGTGGCGCCATGGCGGCGGACCGGCTGACGAAGATCCCTGCATCGTCGTTGCCAAGGAGCACAACGCGCTGGTGGTGACGGCGTTGAATAATGCCGCGGCACGGTTCGGTCTCGATATCGGTACGCCGCTGGCGAACGCGCGGGCGGTCTGTCCGGACATCGCGGTGGTCGATGCCGATGCGGCGGCCGATACGCAGACTTTGAATGATATCGCCGACTGGTGCGACCGCTTCACGCCGCTGGTGGCGCTGGATCCGCCGCATGGCCTGCTGCTCGATATCAGCGGCTGCGCGCATCTGTTCGGTGGCGAAGCGGCCATGCTGGACACGATGTGTCACGCACTGAAGCGGCAGGGCTTTGCCGTCAGCGCCGCCATTGCCGGCACGCCGGCCTGTGCGCGGGCCCTGACGCGCTATCGTTCCGGCGTCATCGTGCCGGACGGGCAGGAAGCCGCGGCCGTGAAGACGCTGCCGGTATTCACGCTCGGGGCTGAGGATACGATCACGCGAGGATTGCGTCGGGCCGGGTTGAAGAGCGTCGGCGATGTCGCCGCGCGCGGGCGCCACGAGATTGCCGCCCGATTCGGCGCGGACTTCGTCGCGCGGCTGGAGCAGGCGCTGGGCCACCGCGATGCGCCGATCTCGCCGCGCAAGCCGTTGCCGGCTTACATTGCGGAGAAGCGGTTCGCCGAGCCGGTGGTCACCGACGGGGTGATCGCGGCGACGCTCTCGACGCTGGGACAGACCCTGATCGGCAGCATGAATCGCGACGGCAAGGGCGCGCGTCGGCTGGAGGCCAGTTTCTTTCGCACCGACGGCGCGGTGCGCGTCATCGGCGTCGAGACCGGCGTGCCGGTGACGCGGATCGATATCGTCGATCGTCTGTTCCGCGAACGGCTCGATGCGCTGGCCGATCCGCTCGATCCCGGTTTCGGCTTCGATCTGATCCGGCTCGCGGCAAGCCGCACCGATGATGTGGTCGCCGCGCAGCGCGATCTCGATGCGCATGTCCATGACAGCGACGCGGTCGCCGCCTTGATCGATCGCATCGCGGCGCGGATCGGCGGACAGCGCATCGTCGTGCATTTGCCGCAGGATACGCATATCCCCGAGCGGGCGACGCGGGCTCTGCCGGCCCAGCACCATTTCGCCGCGGCGACCGTTGCGGCGTGGCCGGAGCGGACGGAGGGCGAGCCACCGCTGCGCCCGCTCAGACTGTTCGCGCAACCGGAGCCGGTGGAGATGTTGGCGGATTTTCCGCACGGTCCGCCGGCGGCGTTCCGCTGGCGTCGTGCGTTTCATCGTCTCGCGCTGATCGAGGGGCCGGAGCGCATCGCCATGGAATGGTGGCGGCTCGGCGACCGCGATAACCTCACCCGCGATTATTTCCGCGCGGAAGATTCCGATGGCGCGCGGTTCTGGCTCTATCGCGAAGGCGTTCATCGGCGCGAGGTCGTCAATTTTCGCTGGTTTCTGCACGGATTGTTCGCATGACCGTCTATGCGGAAATCGGCGTCACCAGCAATTTCTCGTTCCTGCGCGGGGCGTCGCATCCGCAGGAATACGTGCAGCGCGCCAGCAAATACGGCCTCTATGCCATCGGCATCGCCGATCACAACACGCTGGCCGGCGTGGTGCGCGCCTATAGCGAATACGGCAACCGGCGGCGTGTGCGCTACAAGCCGAAGCTGTTGGTCGGCGCGCGGCTGGTATTCACCGACGGCACGCCGGACATTCTGGCCTATCCGCGCGACCGCGCCGCCTATGGCCGGCTCTGCCAACTGCTCAGCAAAGGCAAACTGGCGGCGGAGAAGGGCGAATGTCATTTGCGCTTCGCCGATCTGGCGGAGTTCAGCGAAGGCCTGCTGCTGGTGGTAATGCCGGATTATCGGATCCGCGTCAGGATCACGCTGACGACGCTCGATGCGCTTTCGCGCCTTTCCGCCGAGGGCGTGTGGCTCGCGGCATCATTGCATCATCACGGCGACGATGCGCGGCGCATGGCGCGGCTGGAGAGGATCGCGACGACGGCGCGCGTGCCGCTGATCGCCACCAACGACGTGCTCTATCATGTGCATCAGCGCAGGCCGTTGCAGGATGTCTTGTGCTGCATTCGTGAGAAGACGACGATCACGGCGGCGGGGCGCAAGCTGCAAGCCCATGCCGAACGTCATTTGCGCACGCCGAACGATATGACGCGGCTGTTCCGGTCATGGCCGGATGCATTGGCCGAAACGGTGCGTTTCGCCGACCGCATCGCCTTCACGCTCGATCAATTGAAATATCAATATCCTGATGAGCCGGTGCCGCCGGGCAAAACCGCGCAACAGCATCTCGAAGACCTGACACGCGCAGGCGTCAAAGAATATTTTCCGCAGGGCATCGACGACAAGCTGCGCGCGACGCTGCGCAAGGAACTGGCGCTGATCGCGGAGCTGAAATACGCGCATTATTTTCTTACCGTGCACGACATCGTGCACTGGGCGAGGGGTGAGAAGATTTTATGTCAAGGCCGCGGCTCGGCGGCCAATTCCGCGGTCTGCTACGTGCTCGGCATCACCTCGGTCAATCCGGCCGAGATCGATGTGCTGTTCGAGCGATTCATTTCCAAGGAGCGGCTGGAGCCGCCGGACATCGACGTCGATTTCGAGCACACCCGCCGTGAGGAGGTGATGCAGTATGTCTATCGCCGCTACGGACGCCATCGCGCCGCGATCATCGCCACCGTGATTCATTACCGGCCGCGCAGCGCCATCCGCGACGTCGGCAAGGCGCTTGGACTGACCGAAGACGTCACCGCCGCGCTGGCCGATACGGTGTGGGGACATTGGGGCGACGGCCTCGACGACAAGCAGGTGCGGCAAGCTGGGCTGGAGCCGAACAATCCCACAGTGGCGCGCGCGGTCGCGTTGGCGACGCAACTGATCGGCTTTCCGCGGCATCTGTCGCAGCATGTCGGCGGCTACGTGCTGACGCAGGACCGGCTCGACACCTATGTGCCGATCGGCAACGCAGCAATGGCGGACCGCACCTTCATCGAATGGGACAAGGATGACGTCGACGCAATGCGGATGATGAAAGTCGACGTGCTGGCGCTCGGCATGCTGACCTGCATTCGCAAATGCTTCGACCTGATCGCACAACACAAGGGGAGGCGTTATCAACTGGCGGACATCAAGTCGAAAGACGATGATGAAGTCTACCAGATGCTCCAGAAGGGCGAATCCCTCGGCGTGTTCCAGGTCGAGAGCCGGGCGCAGATGAACATGCTGCCGCGCCTCAAGCCGCGCACGTTTTACGATCTCGTCATCGAGGTCGCCATCGTGCGGCCGGGCCCGATCCAGGGCGACATGGTGCATCCGTATCTGAAGCGACGGAAAATGCGGCCGGAAGATATCGAATATCCTTATCCCAAGGACGGCGACAAAAACGAACTCAAAAACGTTCTGAGCAAGACCCTTGGCGTGCCGCTGTTTCAGGAACAGGCGATGCGCATCGCTATCGAAGCCGCGAAATTCACTCCCGAGGAAGCCAACGGCTTGCGCCGGTCGATGGCGACCTTCCGTAATATGGGCACCATCGGCACATTCGGAGCCAAGATGGTCGGCAACATGATCGCACGTGGTTACGATCCGAAATTCGCGGAAAATTGTTTCGAGCAGATCAAGGGGTTCGGCAGTTACGGTTTTCCGGAAAGCCATGCCGCCGCCTTCGCGCAGCTTGTCTATGTCTCGTCGTGGTTGAAGCGGTTTCATCCCGATGCGTTCTGCTGCGGGCTCTTGAATTCGCAGCCGATGGGGTTTTATGCGCCGGCGCAGATCGTCGGCGACGCGCGGAAAAATGGCGTTGAGGTGCGCGAGATCGATGTGTCGGAAAGCTTCAGCCAGAACACATTGGAAGCGTCCGGTGGAAAATATCACGCCGTGCGGCTCGGCTTCCGGCAGATCGACGGCTTCAAGTGGATCGATCCGGATGAGCCCGGCCATGACAAGAATCTTTCCGACGACTGGGGCGAGCGCATCGTCAAGGCCCGCGAGCGGCGGCCGTTCACCTCGCTGGAGGATTTCGCCCGCGACACGCGGTTGCCGAAACGCGCGCTGATCCTGTTGGCGGATGCCGATGCGTTTCGCTCGCTCGGGCTCGACCGTCGCGCCGCGCTATGGGCGGTACGCCGCCTGCCGGATAATGTGCCGTTGCCGCTATTCGAGGCCGCTATCGCGCGCGAACAGCCCGACGAGAACGCGCAACCTTTGCCGGAAATGCCGCTGTCGGAGCAGGTGGTGGCGGACTATCAGACGGTGCGGCTGTCCCTGAAAGGTCATCCGATGCAGTTTCTGCGTGACGGATTTCGCGCGGAAGGCGTCGTTGCCTGTCGCGATGTATCCCATGCCCGTAATGGGCAGCGTGTTCGCTGCGCCGGTGTGGTGCTGGTGCGGCAGCGGCCGGGCAGCGCCAACGGCGTGGTGTTCATGACGCTGGAAGACGAAACCGGCATCGCCAATATCGTGGTGTGGCCGAAGGTGATGGCGCGGTTCCGCAAGGAGGTGATGGGCGCGCGGCTGGTGCTGGTGGAAGGCCGCATCCAGAGCAGTCCGGACGAAGTGGTGCATCTCGTCGCCGAGCGCCTGATCGATCGCTCCCATGATCTGACCGGCCTCGCCAATGATGCGCTGGTTCGCAAGCGAGTCCTGCCGAGTGGTGCGGTGCTGGTCGAACCGCTCAACAGCGAAGGCCCCGGGCAACCGGACATGCCGGCGCAAAAACACCGTCATCCGCGTAACGTGCGCATTCTTCCGCCGTCGCGGGATTTTCATTGAGGTGCTATCCGCACGCCGTCGTGGTCATGCGCGGGCTCGACCCGCGCATCCATCCTTCCAGAGATGGATTGCCGATCAAGTCCGGCAATGACGCTCCTCTTCGCTACTCCGGCGCCGCGCCGATCGGCGGACCGCCGGGCGGACGATGCAGGAACGTGATCGTCGCATAGGCGCCGAGCCATGAGCCGATCGCGGCGAAGGCGACATACACCCAGTTTTCGGTATAGCTGATCACCGCATAGGACGAGAGCAGATACCAGACGCTGCTCCATGTCGCGGCGGGAACGCGCCGTCGCGCCACCACCGCGGAGGTGAACATGACATAGACGGCGTCGGTTGCCGCAGTGGCCAGCAGAACGCCGGTTGCGGTCAATGGATCTATGGCGGCCATTGCGTATCCTTCATGTCAGGTCGGACGAGGACGATGCTATGCTGACGCGTGCCGACGCTCTATAGCGTTTCGCGTGACGATGCTTTGGAGCGCCTCGATGCAGACAGTACGCGACATCCTCACCGACCTTTGGGTGCAGGCCAGGGGGCAGCCCGCGGCGATCGATGCCGTGCAACTGACCGGCAGCGAACCGACGCTGCCGTCGTCGTTTCGTGTCGGCGCTGCCGCGCAGGCCGCCATCGCCGCCACCGGCCTTGCCGCGGCGCAAATCTGGCAAATGCGGAGCGGCGAGGTGCAAACCATGGCGGCGGATATGCTGCACGCCGCCATCGAGTGCCGCAGCGAGCGCTATCTGCGGGTCGACGACAAGCCGCCGCCGCCCGCCTGGGATGCCATTGCCGGCGTGTACAGAACCGGCGACGGATGTTTCGTCCGCCTGCACACCAACTTTCCGCATCACCGTGACAATGTCTGCCACGTGCTGAACTGCAAGCCCGAGCGCGATGCGGTGCAGGCCGCGCTGATGCAATGGAAAGGCGAGATGTTCGAGACGGCCGCCTATGCCGGCGGCGCGGTGGTGTCCTTAATGCGTTCGCGTGAGGCGTGGCTAAAGCATCCGCAGGCAAAAGCGCTGGCGGCATTGCCGGTGATCACAATCGAGCGGATCGGCGAGGCGGCGCCGCGGTCCTGGCCGATCGGCGAGCGGCCGCTGTCGGGCCTGCGCGTGCTGGATCTGTCGCGCGTGATCGCGGGGCCGGTCGCGGGCCGCGCGCTGGCCGCGCATGGCGCCGACGTGATGCTGGTCACCGGACCGAAGCTGCCGTCGATTCCGTGGCTGGTGATCGATACCGGTCGCGGCAAGTTGTCGTGTTCGCTCGATCTCAAAAGCGAGGACGGCCGCACTGCGCTGCGCAAGCTGATGAGCGAGGCCGATATCGTGGTGCAGGGTTATCGGCCGCAGGCTTTGGCGGCGCTCGGCTTCTCGCCGCGCGCTGCCGCGCTGCTCAGCCCGGGCATCGTCTATGTTTCACTGTCGGCTTACGGGCATGTCGGGCCGTGGGCGGAACGGCGTGGCTTCGATTCCCTGGTGCAGACGTCCACCGGGTTCAATCACGCGGAGGCAGAGGCCGCCGGCATCGACGGGCCGAAGGAACTGCCGATGCAGATTCTCGATCACGTGACCGGCTATCTGATGGCGTTCGGCGCGATGATGGCTCGGGCGCGGCAGGCGCGTGAGGGCGGAAGCTGGCATGTGCAGGTTTCGCTGGCGCAGACCGGTCATTGGCTGTGGAATCTGGGCCGGCTTGCAAAAGGACTCGGGGCGCCGGATATCAAGCCGGAGGCCGTGACGCCGTTTCTCGAGGAGAGCCAGTCCGGTTTCGGCCGGCTCAATGCGGTGCGGCATTCGGCCAACCTGTCGCGAACGCCCGCCTTCTGGTCTCGTCCGGCGGTGCCGCTCGGACACGATTCGCCGGAGTGGCCGCAGCGCGGGTAAGGAGACCGATGCCGAAACTGTTTACCGATGCGGAAGCGCTTGCCGAGGACCTCATCCGCAACATCGGTCCCGAACTTGTCGTCGGCCTGCCGCTCGGCCTGGGCAAGGCCAATCATATCGTCAACGCGCTGTATCGCCGCGCCGTGCGGGACGCGGCGCTGAAGCTGACATTCTTTTCCGCGCTCACGCTGGAGAAACCCAAGCCGGCCGCCGATCTCGAGCGACGTTTCATCGGCCCGGTGATCGATCGGCTGTTCGGCGGCTATCCCGATCTGGACTATGCCAGCGCGCTGCACGCGCATGCTTTGCCGAAGAATGTCGAGGTGATCGAGTTCTTCTTCCTTGCCGGCAAATGGCTGCGGGTGCCGTTCGCGCAGCAGCACTATATCTCCGCCAACTACACCCATGCCGCCTCATACCTGCAGACCCGCGGACTTCATGTCATCACGCAACTGGTGGCGAAGCGCGTGGTCAACGGCGAGACGCGCTACAGCCTGAGCTGCAACACCGACACGACGCTGGATCTGCTGCAGGCCCGCGCCGCGGGCAAGGTCTCGTTCCATCTCGTGGGACAGGTCAATTCCGAGCTCCCGTTCATGCCGGGGCCCGGCGATCTGCCGGCCAGCGAATTCAGCGCCATCCTCGAAAGCCCGGAAACCGATTTTCCGCTGTTCGCGCCGCCGTCGGAGCCGATCAGCGACAACAAATACGCCATCGGGCTGCACACCGCAGGCCTCATTCGCGATGGCGGCAGCCTGCAGATCGGCATCGGACAGGTCGGCGACGCGCTGGCGCAGAGTCTCATTCTGCGACACCGTGACACCACCGCCTATCGCCGGACGATGACGCGACTGTCGCCCTCGACGCGCCCGCTGGAGGATTCGCCCTTCGATCAAGGGCTCTATGGCGTCAGCGAAATGCTGACCGAAGCCTTCCTCGCGCTGTTCAAGGCCGAGATCGTGAAGCGCGAGGTCGATGGCGTGCGCTTGCATGGTGCATTCTTCTTAGGGCCCAAAGGCTTCTATCGCGACTTGCGCGAGATGCCGCCGGAGCTTCTGACGAAGATCCGCATGATGCCGGTGTCGTTCACCAACCAGCTCTATGGCGACGAAGATGCCAAACGCCGCGCGCGGCGCGACGCGCGGTTCGTCAACAACACGATGATGGCGACCCTGCTCGGTGCGGCGGTGTCCGACGGTCTCGACAACGGACAGGTGGTGAGCGGCGTCGGCGGTCAGTACAATTTCGTCGCGCAGGCTTTCGCGCTGGAGGGCGCGCGTTCGATCCTGACTCTGGAAGCGACGCGCGGTGTCGGCGCGAAGGCCGAATCCAATATCCGCTGGACTTACGGCCACACCACGATCCCGCGTCATCTGCGCGATATCGTCGTCACCGAATACGGCGTCGCAGATCTGCGCGGCAAGTCCGATGCCGACGTGATCGCGGCGATGCTGCAGGTCGCCGACTCGCGCTTCCAGCCGGAGCTCATGCGGCAGGCCAAGGATGCCGGCAAACTGCCGAAGAGCTATGAGATTCCCGCGGCCTTCCGTGACAATGTTCCGGCACGGATCGGCGAAGCATTGAAGCCCGCGCGGGAGCACGGCCATTTGCCGGCGTTTCCGTTCGGCAGCGACTTCACCGAGGTCGAGCAGCGGCTGATCCCGGCACTGCAGGTGCTGAGCGCGGCGTCGGCATCGCCGTGGCGACTGGCGAGTCTGGCCTGGGAGGGCATGACGCGGTCCAATGCCGCATACACACCGGCCCTGGCGCGCCTTGGGCTGGACAAGCCGGTCACCTGGAAGGATCGGCTCTATCGCGCGCTGGTGCAGGCAGCACTTGCACGCACGGGATAGATCAACTCCGTCGAACTGTTGTCGTCGTCACGGCTGACATCGCCGCGGCATCCGCGTCTGCAACAGCATTCTGAAAGGCGAATGCCCGGCACGAGGCCGGGCATCAGAGGGCGCAACAGGCTCGCGAGGCCGATCGCTCAGCGGTTCTTGTTGTTGGGCTTGCGCTTCTCGATGAACGCCGCCATGCCCTCGGCGCGATCCTCCAGCGCGAAGGTGGCGCGGAACAGGTCGCGCTCGACATTCATGCCTTCGGAGAGCGGCGTCTCGAAGGCGCGGTTGACCGCGAGCTTCGCCATCTCGGCGGCGGGACGCGACATCGCAGCGATCTTCTCGGCGGCGGCGAGCGTTTCGTCCATCAGCTTGTCGGCCGGCACAATGCGGCTCACGAGGCCGGAACGCTCGGCTTCGTTGACGTCCATCATCCGGCCGGTGAGACAAAGGTCCATGGCCTTTGCCTTGCCGATGGCGCGGGTGAGGCGCTGGGTACCGCCGATGCCGGGAATGGTCCCGAGCGTGATCTCCGGCTGGCCGAACTTTGCGGTGTCGGCGGCAATGATGAAGTCGCACATCATCGCCAGTTCGCAGCCGCCGCCCAGCGCATAGCCGGCGACCGCCGCGATGGTCGGCTTGCGGCAGGTGGCGACGCGGTCGCCGCCGATCTGCTTGAAGTCTTCATTGAACATGTCGATGAAGCCCTTGGGCTGCATCTCCTTGATGTCGGCGCCGGCGGCGAATGCCTTCTCGTTGCCGGTGATGACGATGCAGCCGATGGCGTCGTCGGCCTCGAGGTCATCGATCGCGGCGGCAATTTCACGGAACACGCCGAACGACAGTGCATTCAGCATTTTCGGCCGGTTCAGGCGAACAATGCCGACGTTACCCTTCTTCTCGACGATGATGTGTTCGAATGTGCTCATGATGCCATCTCACGCTGAGTTCGTTGGCGGGCGCTGACGATCAGGGCCCGCGGCGCGCGCAATGTGCCCGCAGACGGCGTGGGCTGCAAGGCCGCCGCATGCGCAGAAATGCACAGTGGATTGGGAAAATGCCGGCGTGCGATCGATCGAAGAAAACGCCGCGCCGCCGCGGGAGGTTAAAACGGCGGCGCGGCACGAAGGCTTCAAGGCTACGCAAAGAACATGCGTGCAGCCGAAGCCAACGTCAGCAGCCCGCCGAAGGCGATGAAGATCTTGCCGATGAAAGAGGCCTGGGACCAGGTCGAGTGATCGTCGGTCGCGGCCGCGCCCTGGCCGGTGGTGCCGACGGCTTTCTCCATCGACGCCAAGGCCAGCGTCGGCGTCGGCTGGGCGCTTTCAGTCGCTGCGCGATCGATGTCATTGAACTGATCGGACGGAACGACGTTGGTGTCGGCCTTGGCGGTATTGGTCGGCGGCGGCGCGGCATTTTCGCCACCGGCAGGGACGGCTGTTGCCGCGGTTGTGGCAGACGGCGCAGGAGCTCCAGTCGGCGGCGGATTCAGGGCGGGCGCTGTGGCGGCCGCCGGATTGCTCTCCAGCAGTTGTGCGCGGGCGTTGGCGACGGACGTCGACAACTGCTCCGAGGAGCTCTGCTGCGGCGCGGATCCCTGTGCCGGAGAAGCCGACTTCGCCGGCGGGGTGCTGCTCTCCGGAGCAGAGGTATTGTCCGCGTCGGCGACGCGCGCCTCCCTTTCGGGGTCGGCCTTTTCTGCGGGCTTGGATTTGGCGACGGTCGAGCGCCTTGAGTGCCTCGTCGTGCGTGACACGCGATGGCGGCGGCTGTGGTGGGAAGATGCCTTGCGGTATTTTTGCAGAGCCATCGGCATGCCGGGCTCCGCATTGGCCTGGTCGGCCGGAGCTGCGGCCGGAGCCGGTTTGATTCCAAAAAACTGCTGCAGCGGGTTGGGTTGTGTCTGTTGCGCCGTGGCCGGCGCGGCCGCATTGGGTGCCTGCTGAGCCTGCAGGGGCCCCAAACACCACATCCAGATTCCTGCTGCGACGACCAATGCCGAGCGCCCGCTGGCCTTGAATCTCATGGCAGTCTCCCCGTTATCGCCCATCCCCGGCTGCGCAGAAAGACTCAAGTCGTGACCACAGCGCGGCAAAATGAGGGAATCTTTCGACAAATCCCTGAAAAGGCCCGCTTTCGTCCGCCGTGCCAGCCGTTCGGATCGATGTTATGAACCGACCCCGCAGTGGAATTGCGAAAACAGCCATCCGGCCGGCGAGGCGGGATGAGGAGTCTTCACGATAGCGTGATCATGGCGGGGGCGCGTAATAACGTCGTTCGCCGGACGAATGGCTTTGCAGGAGCGTGCGTGCGCAGACGTGACGACGAATGGACCGTTCTGATGCGGTCGGCGAACGCAGGCGACGAGGCAGCCTATCGTCGGTTGCTGCGGTCCGTGGCGCCGGTGCTGCGCGCCGCGGCCTATCGTGGCCTCGCGCGCGCCGGGCAGCCGGTGGATCAAGCCGAAGATATCGTACAGGAGATCTTGCTCGCGGTGCACCTGAAGCGGCAGACGTGGGACGCGACGGCGCCGTTCGCGCCGTGGTTGTTTGCCATCGCGCGCAACAAGCTGATCGACGCGCTGCGCCGGCGCGGCAGCCGCGTCTTCATCAATATCGACGACTTCTCGGAGACCATGGCGGCGCCGGCGGCCGCCGAGACGCTGACCTCGGCAGAGATCGCGAGCCATCTCGACGGCTTGCCGCAACGGCAGCGCGACGTGTTGAGATCGATCGCGGTGGAGAGTGCATCGATCAAGGAAACGGCCGCGCGGCTCTCAATGTCCGAAGGCGCGGTGCGGGTGGCGCTGCATCGCGGCCTTGCCAGCCTGGCCGGCAAATTGCGGGAGTCCTGATCATGGAGACCGATCGCCTGATCGAGGCGCTGGCGGCAGACGCCGAGATCCGCCAGCCGCGGATCGGCACAACGCTGACTTGGGCGCTGCTGCTGGCGCTCCCGGTCTCGGCAGTGCTGTTCATGCTGGTTCTCGGCGTGCGCAGCGATGTGCGGACCGCGATGCATAATCCGTTCTTCGACCTGAAGTTCCTGGTGACGCTGGCGCTGGCATTCAGCGCGATCGCCGTCAGCCTGCACCTGGCGAGGCCCGAAGCCTCCTTCAACCGGTGGTCCTGGCTGCTGGCGATCCCGGCCGCGATGGTCGGGCTCGGGATCGTTGCTGAGATGATGATGCCGCATGAGCGGCCATGGCTGACCCGGCTGATCGGCAACAACGCAATGAGCTGCATGATGTCGATTCCGCTGTTTTCCGCTCCCGTGCTGGTGGCCGCGCTGCTGGCGCTGCGCCGCGGTGCGCCCGCGCGACCGGAGCTTGCCGGCGCCGTTGCAGGATTGCTGGCGGCGGGATTGGGCGCGACGCTCTATGCTGCGCATTGCGCCGATGACTCGCCGCTGTTCGTTGCGGTCTGGTACTCGATCGCGGTGGCGATCGTCGCCGGCGTCGGCGCTATCGCTGGCCGGCATATGCTACGGTACTGAGAGTCGGTCGGCTTAAGGTCCGGGCTTCGGCGCCGTGGACTCTTGCATTTTGTAGAAGCGCAGCACCTGTTGCGCGGTGGAGAGGCGGAGCCGCTCATAGATTTGCCGCGTCTCCTTGATGTCGGTCGAGGAGGTGCCGGCCAGCCTGTCCCGCATCTCGATGATGAGTTGCACTGTCGGCCAGGACAATTCGCACACCTTGGCAAGGATCAGGACGCCTTCGGTGTGTGACTCCACCATCATGGTCTCTGCCAGCGAGACCGGCACCTTGGCCAGGCAGGCGAGGGAGGCGTTGGTTTCGTCGAACTTGCCGGCCGCGGCGAATTTCGAGATTTCCTGTTCGTCGAGCCGACCGTCATCGTAGAGCAGCTTGACCAGCCCGTGCGCCATCTCGGTGGCGGCGCTGATCGCTTCCGGGGCCGCACAGGCCTGCTTGGTGACGGCGTTGATGGCTGCGGCAATATCGGCGGCGCGGGCGGGATGCGCCTGCGCCAGCCGCGCCCGCACCGATGCCGAGGCTTTCGTGATCAGCTTCAGGAAATGATGGCGCGGAATCGACGGTCGCGACCCGAGACAGACCGCGATGGTCTCGTCGCGCTCGGCCTGCGCGAGCAGGTCGCGGTAGCCGTTCTCGGAAAATGTCGCGCCCGGATTGCTGACGGTGCTCTGGATCACGTCGCCGTTGCCGCGCTCGATCAGCACGTCGGTGACCGTATCGCTGAGCATGCGGCGGCCGGAGATGGCCAGCAGATGCGCCTGGCTTTTGCTGCGTGCATTGGCGATCAGCATCTCGTCGGTGAGCCGGTCGGATTGCGACAGCATGGGGGCCGCGACCTCGATCACGTCGTCGAAGGCCAGCGTCTGAACGGTCTGCGGCGGCGCCTTGGCAACCGGCGCCAGCCGGGTCGAAAGCATGATTTTCGCGGAGATCTCGATGTGCCGCATCAGGCACTGGAAGACATCGTCGAACAGATCGATCTGTTCGTCGGAATAATCGTCCACTGCGCGGAGAAACAGGTCGGTGACGCGACGCAGGGTTTCCACCCTGCGGGCGACGGTGCCATGGGCCAGAGCGGTCTGCAATTCGTCCAGCAGGTTGCCCTTGGGGGCTGACGTCGTACTCATACGGAACTCTATCCTGGAGCAACTCACTCGCGTGAGCGGGGCAGATTCTGTGCCCCCTGCAAATTGACGAGATGACGAGCCGATCAGGCGCGCGCGACCTGATTGCGTCCGGCCTCCTTCGCGACATAGGGAGCTTCATCGGCGCGGGTCAGCAGCGCATCCGCGGTTTCTCCGGCCTGGATTTCCGCCACGCCGGCGGAGATCGTTACGGTCATGCCTGACGAGAAGGCGCTCCAGTCGAGATCGGCAACGATCAGGCGCAGGCGATCAAGAATGTGCGCGGCCGCTTCCGCCGGAGTTTCGGGCATCACCAGCAGAAACTCCTCGCCGCCATAGCGGCCGAACCGGTCGTTGGCGCGGATGTTGGCGAACACCGTGATCGCGAAGGTGCGCAGCACCTCGTCGCCGATCGGGTGGCCATGAGAATCGTTGATCCGCTTGAACCAGTCGAGGTCGATCAGCGCGACCGAGCAGGGCAGGTGGCTGCGCTGGGCGCGGGCGATTTCGTCATCCAGCATGCGCATGATGCAGCGGCGGTTGAACGAGCCGGTGAGTTCGTCGAGCTCCGCCAGTTCCTCGATGCGGCGGTAGGCTTCCTTGAGCTGCACGCTCTTGTTGTAGAGCGACTCCCGCAGCGAATTGCTGAAGATGCCGATGAACATGCAGCGGCCGATGGTCAGCGCGAAGGCAACCATAGTGGCGACGCGGTCGGGGAAGGTCGCAACCGGCATCCCGATCGGCTTGTCGCCGCCGAGGAAAAGGATCAGGAGGCCGATCGCCATCGTCGTCCAGACCATCGCCGTTTCCCGCGCGGAGGCGCGCAGCGAACTGAAGCTGAAGACGATGAACAGATTGCAGAGAAACAGGAAGCCGGCCTGCGGAGCGAACCAAGCGAACGCCAGCATGATCAGCAAGCTGACGGTGGCCTGCGGGATCACCAGGAACGGATCGCGCAGCCGTTCATTGGCGCCGGTCTCGAACACGATGCCGAAGCCAAGCGCGGAGCCGACGCCGCAAGCGAGATAGGCCGGCGCGATGGCGAGCGGAAGCGCGCCGGTTTCGGCAAAGACGGTCAGCAGGATGGCGTCGATGAAGTAGCTGATGCAGACATATCCGAGCATCTGCCGGCGGATCTTGATGCGCCGTCGCCGTGCCCCCAACGCCGCTGGCTTGACCCCGAGCATGGATTTCCCGGCGGAGACGTCCGACAACGGTGCGGCGGCGGTCTGCATGAATGGGCCGTCAAAAATGAACTGTTGGTCAAATCGGTTTTGGGAACTTTACGGGTAAAAGCCTTTAGGTTTGGTATCTTTCTGTGGTGCAAAGGAATTTACCTGCGGGCTGACCTGATTTCCCGGCTTAATCCGCACTCCGCGGCAAGCTTCGCACCCCTTCACGGCGGATTGGTTGTTCCAGCGCGACCGGGGAGGTTTGGGCGGACGTTTCCCTCCGGAGAGCACCGGCTTGCGCCGCTTGGCGAATTTGGGGCAATTTGCAGGCACACGCCTCATTCCGTTCGAAAGAGCGGGTTGTGCTCGAACCTTCGCTCGGCTCAAGCCGACCCATTTGCGAGATCGCCATTGAGTCCGCCGACGGAGACCTCTGACGAAGCCCTGATCGCCCGGATCGCCCAAGGCGACAAGATGGCCATGCAGGTGCTTTACGGGCGCCATCATGTGCGCGTGTTCCGCTTCGGCCTTCGTCTGGTACGGAACGAACAACTCGCTGAAGACCTTATCAGCGAAGTCTTTCTCGACGTCTGGCGACAGGCGGGAAAGTTCGAGGGGCGGTCGGCCGTCTCGACCTGGCTGCTCGGGATCATGCGGTTCAAGGCACTGTCGGCCTTGCGCCGTCGTAGCGAGGCGGAGCTGGACGACGAAACCGCCATGGCGATCGTGGATGGCGCCGACGATCCGGAAGTGACTGTCCAGAAGAAGAATACCAGCGACGCCTTGCGCGCCTGCTTGACCGCTTTGTCGGCGGAGCATCGGGAAATCATTGACTTAGTCTATTATCACGAGAAATCGGTGGAAGAGGTCGCCGGAATCGTCGGGATACCGGAGAACACGGTCAAGACGCGGCTGTTTTATGCGCGAAAGAAACTGGCCGCTCTGCTCCAGGCCGCAGGCATTGAACGAGGCTGGCCATGAGCGCGACGAATAACAAGATCATGGACGACGAACCCGAAGATATCGAGGCGCTATTGCCGTGGTACGCCACGGGCGCCCTGAATCCGCGCGACACCCGGCGCGTGGAGGAGGCGCTGCGGCAGGATCCGGGCCTCAGAAAGCAGTATGCCGCGATCCAGGACGAATATATCGAAACCGTCAGTCTCAACGAGAACCTGGGAGCACCATCGACGCGCGCGCTGCAAAAGCTGATGACGGCGATCGAGACCGAGCCGGGGGGCCGGGCGCCGGCCGTCGCGCCCAAGCGGCCCGGACGTTTTGCGGCGCTGCTTGCCAGCCTCTCGCCCCGCACGCTGGCGTGGTCGGCCTCCTTCGGTGCGCTGGCGCTGGTGCTGCAAGCCGGCATCATCGGGACCATCCTGATGCGGACCGGTCTCGAGGCCTTCCAGAGTCCCGAATATCACGAGCAGGTCGGACAAACCGCCCCGGCTGCGCGCACGCCGTCGTCGCCGGAGACACCGGTTGCGAAGACATCTGCCCCGCCAAATGCATCGCTGGAGCGGCGGCTCGATGCGGCGCCGCCGCCCGCCGCGTCCGCCCCGGCGAGCCAACCTGCTTCGCCGGCGCAGCAACAGGCCACGCCGTCGTTGTCGCAGTCCGACGAGGCGCCCGCCGATGCCACGGTGACGCGGCCGCAGGCCGAATCCGCGGCGCCGTCGGCGGTTCGGCGCTCGATGGCGACTGCCAAAACGGCCAAGGACGTGATCGCCACCGTCACTTTCCAGCCGGAAGCGCGGATGTCGGACATTTCAGCCTTGCTGAGCAGCTATCGCGCCGCGGTGGTCGGCAGTGAGGGCGGTGCATTGCGGCTGCAGTTCGAAGGCATGACGACCGCGTCCGACCTCAACGTCATCCTTGCGGCGCTTCGCAAGGAACGCATTGTCGCGAGCGCGACGGCTGCGCCTTAGCGTTCGCGCCGCGCCGGCGGAACGCATCCGTTTGTCAGCTATGCCATCGACTTTGCGTCGATGATCGGCTTGCCGGCTGCGGAAGCGCGGTGAGGTGCGACGCGTCGCCTCCCGAAAAAATCGCGAAAAGGTTTGAACGTTTCGGCCGCCCGCATGACCTATCATCAGTGGGATCGCAACATCCCGTCCCACGGGCCGTATTCGGCGCGAGCGCCCATCCACCCCAGCGCCATATGGCTTTGACCCGCCCGGTTGTCCCCCCGGGCGGGTCTTTTCATTGGTCTATCCTCTTGTTTTTACTTCGTTGTCTTTTTGACTGTGTCAGATTTGTGCCAAAAAGGTTTTCGGTCAACCGCGTATCCTGCATCGCGTGCGCATAGGTTTCGATAAACAGCGTCACCGAATCCCAGCCACCCAACTGAGCAGCCGTCTTCGGATCTACACCATCACGGAGCATCTTCGTTGCGAAGCCGTGCCGGCAGCTATGAAACGTCAGGTGTTCAAATCCAGCATCGCCCCTAGCCTCTGCAGTCGTGGCGATATCTTTATCCCACCAGCGCCTCAGCGTTGTTTCTCCGGGCCAGAATGGCTTCTTGTCTCGCGGCAGATTTGCCAGCGCAATAAGCAGGCGGTCTGGCATGTGCGCCATGCGCTCTTTCTTGTTCTTCGTCTTCCGCACCAGGATCGTGCGGTTGTTGAAGTCGATGTCCGACCATTCGACGCGCCTCGCTTCCGATATCCGGCAGGCGGTCGCAAACATAAAGGTTGCCAGCGCCGCTGTGATCGGGCGCGCGTGCTCCGTGAAGGTGTCCAGCCAGTCGAGCAGGATAGGCTTTTTGATCTTCTGTTCGAATTTGAATTTGCGGACCCGGATCGGCGCACACATTTCAAGCTCGGCACAATGGTTGATGACGGCGCGAGTTGGCGTAATGACTTGCCGATTGCGCGTGGCTGCGGCAGCCTTCGGATAGATATCGATAGCACTCTGTCTGATCGCCCCGGCCGTCATGTCCTTAACCAGCGTGTCCTTCCAATAGTCCTCGATCTTCTCCAGATACTTGACTTGGCGCGTCGTGCTCATCTTGCCGGCGGATCGGTAAAGGATCGACGCCTTGGCGAATGTCAGGACTGCGACCGGTCCATGCTGACGACGTTTCCATTCTGCATCTTCGACCTGGGCCGCAACTTCCTCGGCGCGGAGCTTGTCCGTTGCGCCAGTAGTGCCGCGTAGTCGCCTTCCGGCAACCGTCCCGGTGTAGTGGTACGTTTTACCGCGCTTGTAGACCTTGAGGGGCACCGTTCGGCCTCCAGAATTTGCGTCACGTCATCCTGAGTAAGCCGCATTCCACGGCCCCTGCCAATACAGGCGTTCAGGGCTCGTGCTTTTTCCCGGACGCGGCGCTCGGACCAGCCGATCTCAGCCGCCAGTTCGCGCGGCGTGACCGTTGGCGGTATGATCCCAGTCCTACTCATTCCTGGCCTCGGGGCGGGTGGGGCGGCGTTTTACGGGCTGGCGGCTTCACGCGCCAGCCATGTCGCAATAGAGCGTCGGCAAGTTGTTTGAGCGCATACCAGTCGAGATTATTGGCATCGTCTAGCCGTTGGCCGGTGTTCTTCCCGACCACGACAACTTGCGAGTAATCGGCATGAGCCTGCGAGATGCAGACGCCAGCGCCGAACCATGTTGATAGCCCATCGCGTCGGTGGCCGACGTTTCGCATGGCTTCTGCGATGCGCGCTCCATAGCGGCCATCGCGCTCAAGCTCATGCGTGAAATCGTTCAATAACACTGCAACGGTGTTGAATCCCATCATCCCCTCCCCATCGGTGGCGCGGGGAGGGGCATGAAGTGGGTGGGGCGACTGTAGCCATCCGCCTCATCTTCACGATCATCAAGGGTACAAGTTTCCGCGTCCCAACAGCCGATGCGGCTGTTATATTTCGCGGCCTCAACTTCACCTTCGAGGCCGCCGCCGGTAACTAGAATTCTCTGTCCACTGCGTGACAGATCATCGCCGTCTCCAATGTCCAGCCACATCTCTGCCAGCGCGGCGGTGAGCGCGGCTTCCATGCCGTTTGCGCTTGCGCCGTGATCTTCTGGAACGGCGGCATCATAGGCTTTCAGCGCCTTCGCGACCATTGCGTCAGTTACTTGCATCGGTGGGCTCCGGCTGCTTA